>Ga0209172_10000152_pt1 | contig 207909 bp, 148 predicted proteins | sample LarsenN4metaG_FD_184113 | JGI IMG/M metagenome (GOLD analysis project Ga0209172, IMG submission 184113) | Hot spring sediment bacterial and archeal communities from British Columbia, Canada, to study Microbial Dark Matter (Phase II) - Larsen... ... | reverse complement strand
TCTGACGTAAGTCGTAACTGTAGGGTTTTGGCATGAGCTTTTCTTGTCTTGAATGTTTAATCGGTGTCTAGTTTTACTTTCCTCCTAGAGTATACTGTTTGTCCTAACCACCCTGGCGGTTGCTATATATCAAGATAGTTTCCGTTGAGCGATAATATTCCTTTTTTTGAGTAAGTTATCATCTATTAAATTTTCTTTTGATTCATAAAAGCTATAATCCAAAACTAACATACCTACTATTTATTTAAACAAAGATGAATATAAATTAGATGTTGCAATTCTGGTTTCATATTTGATTTTATTTAAACATAATCAATAAACTTTAATTTCCTGCTTTTTGCCATTAAATCTATCAAATAATGCGCGATGAGATGAATAACTAAATTCATCCTCACGATTTTCATATTGTTGAATCCAATTCTGGAGAAACTCGAAAGTTTGAGCCTGTTCTTCAGCCGATTTGAATTTGTGAGATTCCCAAGGTCGATTACGGTTATTTTCTAGACATTTATCAATACCGGGATTGAGGAAATAGATTTCACTGGCGAATTCTATAGCAATTTCGATGAGCCTACTATAGCAACCTTCAATTACCCATGCAGTGTTCTTTTTGATAAATTCTTGTAAATCCTTAGCTGCATCTTCGTGAGAACGTCGTACAGCAATTTGATTGGATTCCCATGCAATAGTATCGAGATCAAGAACTGGAATATCAAAATCTTGTCCAAGGTTACGTGCTAAAGTGCTTTTTCCAGAACCAGAATTACCAAATATTACAACTCGATACATTGTCTCAATTTTATAACAGTTTAAATGGGAGTTATGAGATATAAACTGAGATTAATTTATATCTCATAACTCTTTGGTTTTTAAAATTGCCGCAAAAACCTTAAATCGCTGGCATACAAGCGGCGAATGTCGTCAATTTGGTGTAACACCATTGCAAAGCGTTCTACACCAAAACCAGCTGCAAATCCGGTGTAAATTTCTGGGTCATAACCTACAGATTTCATTACATTCGGATCGACCATGCCGCAACCCATGACTTCCAACCAGCGACCATTCCACTGCAAATCAACCTCAGCCGATGGTTCAGTGAAAGGGAAATAGCTAGCACGGAAGCGAATGGGTAAATCGCCAAACATGGCGTTTAAAAACACTTTGATTGTGCCTTTGAGGTCGGTAAATGTTAGCCCTTCATCGATCGCTAACAACTCAATTTGATGGAAAACTGCTGAGTGAGTCGCATCAACATTATCCCGCCGATAAACTCGCCCTGGTGCAACAACCCGGATGGGCGGTTCTTCCTTTTCCATGTAACGAATTTGTACCGATGAGGTATGAGTTCTTAAAAGATTACCGTCTGGCAGGTAGAAAGTATCCTGCATATCACGGGCGGGATGGTCGGGTGGGGTATTGAGAGCCTCGAAATTGTAGTAATCTGTCTCCATTTCTGGCCCTTGCGCTACGGTGTAGCCCATACCAACAAAAATATCAAACGCCCGGTCAATAATGCCATTTAAAGGATGAATACGACCTTGGGGACGGTAGATACCCGGCATTGTGACATCGAGAGTTTCTGCTTCTAGTTGTGCTTGAATTTGGGCATTTTCTAAGGCAGCCTTTTGCTTGTCTAAACTTGCTTGTAGGGCTTCCTTGACCGTGTTGGCGATCGCACCAATTTTTGGTCTTTCCTCCGCACTCATCTGCCCCATGCTTCGCAACAAAGCCCCCAGTTGTCCTTTTTTACCCAGATAGTTGACTCTGAGTTCCTCCAGACGTTCGAGGGTATCGGCGGCGGCGATCGCCTGTTCTCCTTCTTGCCGCAATGCTAAAAGTTGAGCTTCTAAGTTGCTAGTCATTAGTCAATAGTCCATAGTCAATAGTCAATAGTCCACAGTTTTGGACTATTAGACAAATAACTTTAGTAGTATGCCATTAATTTATGAGAGACAAGGGTCAAAACCATCGCTCTTTCTACCAGTTTAGAGGTGATCGGTTATGTCAGCACCCTGAAAGTTAAATGTTTGACAGATGACTCTTGACTACTGACTATTTACTAATGACCAATGATTAATGACTATGAAACTACTAATTAGCAATGATGACGGTGTTTCGGCTTTGGGTATTCGTACCTTGGCTAACTGTTTGGCCGAAGCAGGCCATGATGTGACTGTAGTTTGCCCTGATCGGGAGCGATCAGCAACCGGGCATGGACTTACCTTACACCAGCCGATTCGCGCCGAACTGGTCGAGTCAATTTTTCATCCCACTATTAAAGCTTGGGCTTGTGATGGCACTCCCTCAGACTGTGTAAAACTAGCACTGTGGGCTTTATTAGATTCGCCGCCTGATTTAGTGCTTTCTGGTATCAATCAAGGGGCAAACTTAGGCACGGAAATTCTTTATTCTGGTACTGTTTCTGCGGCAATGGAAGGCATGATTGAGGGTATTCCCAGCATCGCTATCAGTCTAACTAGCCACCTCTACAAAAACTTTCAACCTGCGGCACAGTTTGCCAAAGTCCTTGTAGAACAACTCAGTATTCAGCCTATTCCTGATTTAATGTTGCTCAATGTAAATGTCCCGCCAGTGAATTGGGAAGACATTGCTGGTGTTAAACTCACCCGTCAGGGCGTGCGCCGCTATGTAGATGTTTTTGATAAACGCATTGATCCGCGTGGTAAAACCTACTACTGGTTAACTGGAGAAGTTTTAGAAGATGTCGAACCACCCGCAGGATTAGATCTGCCACAAAATGTCCCCATTGATGTCCATGTAATCCGCGATAACTACATTAGCATTACACCATTACAATACAACCTCACCTATGCTAATGGACTGGATAAGTTATCTAACTGGGAATTCAATTTTCCTTAAGAGTGTAGGGGTGTGGGAAAGCATGTGACAACAACTAGTGACTGTTGCCTATGGACTAGTGACTAATGACCAATGACTATTACTCTTTTGTGTGCAAGAGAGCCAAATTTAGGCTATAAAATAGGAGCGTTCTTGCTATTACTGATACACATATTTTGGGAATAATGAGGTAAGTGCTAGGCATAGCCTCACCCATGTTACATAGGTTAAATCAAACCATGTATGCTGTTTTACCAATTATTTATTTCTCTATCTCCTACGGTAAAACAGTATAAATTTAACAAACAACTTACACTTTGTTATTGATCGCCCGCTCAGTCCAGCAACCAATACCCATGTCAAGGATAGAGAACCAATTTACTGTGCAATTTTGGGGCGTTCGTGGGAGCATCCCCTGTCCAGGGCCACATACAGTCCGCTATGGTGGCAATACCCCTTGTATTGAGATGCAAGTGGGTGGTAAACGCTTAATTTTCGATGGCGGAACAGGGCTGCACGTTTTGGGGCAATCTTTATTGCGTCAAATGCCAATAGAAGCTTATCTATTTTTCACTCATTCTCATTGGGATCATATGCAGGGTTTTCCCTTCTTTGTCCCTGGGTTTGTGAAAGGGAATAATTTTCATATTTATGGCGCGATCGCTCCTGACGGTTCTACGGTAGAACAACGTCTCAACGATCAGATGCTTCACCCTAATTTTCCCGTACCATTGCAGATTATGCAGGCTAATCTGCATTTTCATGACGTTAACCCAGGAAAACCGATACACATTAATGATATTACAGTAGAAACAGCACCACTTAACCATCCCGGTGAAGCGGTGGGATATCGAGTTAACTGGTGTGGTGGATCGGCGGTTTACATTACCGATACAGAACATTTTCCCGATAAATTAGATGAAAATGTCCTGTGGTTAGCCCGGAATGCGGATATTCTGATTTACGATTCTACCTACACTGATGACGAATACTATTCCCCTAAATCGCCGAAAATCGGTTGGGGACATTCTACTTGGCAAGAGGCGATCAAAGTAGCTAAAGCTGCCAATGTGAAAACACTAGTGATTTTTCACCATGATCCAGCTCATGATGATGACTTTTTGGATCATGTAGGCGCGCAAGCCTTTGCCCAATTTCCTGGCGCAATTATGGCAAGGGAAGGAATGGTACTTCAAATTCCTGTGTCAGCCTCCTTATCAGAATCTTTTTCAGTGAGTAATTTTTCTGGATAAAAGTTGCTGTCTGAGTGATGGTAGATTTTAGATTAGATTTGAAGAAGACAGGAAGCAGGAAAGATCAGGAAGTAAAAAGGTAAAGGGTAAAAGGGAAAACAAAAGAATCTTTTTAATTTTTACTTTTGCCTTTTTTATGCCCTATGACCTATTCATTGGGACTGCTGACTGTCTGACTTCAATAAACCTCAAATCACAAAATCCAAGTGCCAAATCTGTCTCAAAATGGCTGTTCTGTGTGGGTTGCTGCGGCAACTGAAAAGCTGCTAACGCCAACTGCTGTTGCTCTAGGCAAATTTGATGGCGTGCATCTTGGCCATCAAAGAGTTATTCAACCAATTTTGATGGGGGGAAAGGGACTCGCCACGCCACCACTCCCACCAGCAGACCCCCTAGCAACACCACAAGAACAGATATATTCTACAGTCGTAACTTTTCGCCCTCATCCCCAAGAGTTTTTCACGGGACAACCCCGGACATGGTTAACACCGTTAGATGAGAAAGTAGAACAATTGCGATCGCTTGGGGTACAACAACTTGTACTATTGCCTTTTGACCGGGAGTTAGCAGCTTTATCTCCCGAAGAATTTGTGGAAAGGATTATCGTACAACGACTTCGCTGTCAGCGAATTAGTGTTGGTCAAGATTTTTGTTTTGGGAAAAATCGCTTGGGTACGGCTCAAGATTTACAAGCGATCGCAGCTAAATACAACATTCCTGTGACTATAGTTACTCTGCAAACTTCTACTCTTCCCGCCATAGCGGAAAATAGTTGTAGCGGCTTGGATCTGAGCCATAATGCCCCCATTAGCACTTCACTGATCCGTAAATCCTTAGCCAGTGGCGATATTAAGAATGCTAGTCGATGTTTAGGACGGCTTTATACTCTAATTGGCACGGTTGTCGAAGGCGAACAACTAGGTAGAACTATAGGCTTTCCTACAGCCAACTTAGAACTACCAATTGATAAGTTTATTCCCGGCAAAGGCGTTTATGCTGTACGTGTGCAGATCCTTCACGACACACCCACAGCTAATACCCCTAGTGAGATTTTGGGAGTAATGAATATCGGCAATCGTCCCACCGTCAACGGAACTTATTCTTCAGTAGAAGTACATCTGCTTGATTGGAGTGGTGATTTGTACGGGAAAAAACTCTCTGTGCAGTTAGTCGAATTTTTACGCCCCGAACAAAAATTCCCTTCCCTAGAAGCCTTGAAAAACCAAATTCAACAAGATTGTGCGATCGCCAGAAAACTTTTATCAGAAGGATAACTGACTTTGGGGATTGGGGACTGGGTATTGGTGTAAAAATTCTCCATGTCTCCTACATCCCCACTCCCCATTTTGAATTCTGACGAATTTTGAATTTTGAATTCTTTAGGTGGGAATACTGTAAATACCGGGGTGGGGAATCAGGCATAGGTATTCTCTACTCCAGTTTCTTATAGCCAAATCCCCTTGTGGTGCATGAGAGAAAAAATTGACGCTCTAACCCAAAATCTTACCCGTACCATCGTTGGTAAAAGCGAAGCCATACGCCTAGTTTTAGTAGCATTATTAGGTGGTGGTCATGCTTTGTTAGAAGATGTGCCAGGAGTCGGTAAAACTCTCCTTGCTAAATCTTTGGCACGTTCACTTGATGGTAAATTTCAACGCCTACAATGTACCCCTGATTTACTGCCAACCGATATCACAGGTACTAACATCTGGAATCCCAAAAGTGGCGAGTTTAGTTATCTTCCCGGCCCGGTGTTTGCGAATGTATTATTAGCTGACGAAATCAATCGTGCTACACCTCGCACTCAGTCGGCTTTGCTGGAAGTCATGGAAGAACATCAGGTGACAGTCGATGGTGTTTCCCGTCCTGTCCCACAACCGTTTTTTGTCATTGCTACCCAAAACCCCGTCGAATATCAAGGTACTTTTCCCCTTCCAGAAGCTCAAATGGATAGATTTATGCTGTCCTTGAGTTTAGGCTATCCCTCGGCGGATGAAGAATTAGAAATGCTGCACAATCTCCAACAGGGTATTAAGGTAGATGATTTACAGCCGTGTATGAGTTTGGCAGAGATTGCACAATTGCGGGAAATTTGTTCGCAGGTAAAAGTAGAAACTTCTTTGCAAAAATACATCCTAGAATTGGTACGGACAACCCGCCAAGATGAAGAAATTACTTTGGGTGTCAGTCCACGGGGGACAGTAGCCCTACAAAAAGCTACCCAAGCTTTAGCTTTTCTGTTAGGACGTGATTATGCTATTCCCGATGATGTGAAATTGCTTGCGCCTCATGTGCTGTGTCATCGGCTAATTCCCAGGGGAGGACGTAGTTCCAGAAGTGTTGTTGAGCGATTATTGCGATCCGTTCCGATTCCTTGATTGGGCATGGGGCGAAAAAAGCAAAAGTAAAAAGATGATTGTTTTTACCTTTTAGCTTTTTACTTTCTTGTCCTCCCAATACGGTTCGGATAAGCTTCTTGAGGCAGGGGACGAAAGAGGGTTATTTTGAGAATTCTTCTCTTCCCCGAAGTTTGCTAGGAGGGAAACCCTCCTGGCAACTTCTCTTCCTGCTTCTCTTCTCCCCTTGCTTCCCCTGCCTGCCTTAACCAAGAAATTCCTTAACTAAACGGTATTGATCAGACCCCTACCTTTTGTGAAACCATTGCTCCATCCACGTTATGATACAGTGCCGCATCAATGCGACAACCTTGATAGGCTAAGACATACAATTCTTTCAAATCGTTCATCAGTGGATAACGTGGGTTTGCTCCTGTGCATTGGTCGTCAAATGCTTGTTCTGCCATTTCTTCCACCTTGGCATAGAACTCTTGATCTTCGTCTCCTAAAGCTTGTTTAATCGTGCCAGGTATATCAATTTGGCGTTTGAGATTTTCGATCGCCATAATCAATAATTCTACTTTTTCATCGGCTGTATTCCCACCCAAATGTAAGTGATCAGCTATTTGAGCATATCTGTCTTTGGCATTGGGATATTTGTACTGTGGAAAGATTGCTTGCTTGAAGGGAATATCGGTAGCGTTGTAGCGGATGACGTGGGAGATCATCAAGGCGTTAGCGAGTCCGTGGGGGACATGGAAGGTTGCACCGAGTTTATGTGCCATTGAGTGACAAATACCCAAGAAGGCATTCGCAAAGGCCATACCCGCAATTGTGGCAGCATAATGTACTTTTTCCCGTGCTTTTGGGTCTTTAGCACCATTGTTGTAAGCACTGGGTAAATATTTAAACAATAATCTGATGGCTTGCAGTGCTAAACCATCAGTAAACTCGCTCGCCATTACGGATACGTAGGATTCTAAGGCATGAGTTAAGGCATCAATCCCACCGTAGGCCGTGAGTTTTTTGGGCATATTTGAGACGAGTTCCGGGTCAGCGATCGCAATATTCGGAGTTAGTGCATAATCTGCCAAGGGGTATTTCACGCCTACCCTGTCATCTGTGACGACAGCAAAGGGTGTCACCTCTGAACCCGTTCCCGAAGTTGTGGGAATTGCCACCATAATAGCTTTTTGTCCCAAAGGTGGTAATTCATAAACCCGTTTGCGGATATCCATAAACCGCATCGCCAAGCCTTCAAATTCGACATCAGGATGTTCATACATCAACCACATCACTTTCGCTGCATCCATTGGCGAACCACCGCCAATAGCAATAATCACATCTGGTTGATAACTTCTGAGTAAGGCTAATCCTTTATTGACATTAGATAATGTGGGGTCGGGTTCAACATCGTGAAATACATCATGTTTCACCCCAATTTCGTCTAAAACTTGGGTAACTTTATCGACTATTCCTAAATCAAATAATGGTTTATCTGTAACGATAAAAGCACGTTCTTTACCTACTAAATCTCTTAGAGCTACAGGCAAACATCCATATTTGAAATATATTTTAGGTGGTACACGAAACCACAACATATTTTGCCGACGTTGCGATACTGTTTTGATATTGACGAGATGATGAGGTGTAACGTTATCAGAAACAGTATTACCTCCCCAAGTACCACAACCTAAAGTTAAAGATGGGTCAAGTTTAAAGTTATATAAATCACCAATTGCACCTTGAGAAGATGGAGTATTAATCAGGACACGCCCCGTTTTCATCTTATTCTCAAAATAAGCAATATCATCTAGATTGGCGGGATTTGTGTACAATACCGATGTGTGTCCTAGTCCTCCAAATTCCACCAATTGTTCAGCTTTATCTACAGCTTCATGGAAGGTTGATGCTCGATACATAGCCAAAATTGGCGACAATTTTTCATAAGCAAAAGCTTCACTAGCTCCTACTGCTTCAACTTCACCGATTAAGACTTTATAAATCTTTGGTACTTGCGAAGCATCGTCATCATGATGATTTGGTAGTGAAATTCCTGCTAACTTAGCTAAAGTATCCACCGACTGTCCCACAATTGCCGGATTTAATCTGCCCTCTCTCAAAATTATATTACCCAGCTTTTCTTTTTCCTCATTGTTGAGAAAATATGCACCACGACTGGTAAATTCTTGTTTAACTTGATCGTAAATATCATCAACCACAACAACTGATTGTTCCGAAGCACAAATCATGCCATTGTCAAAGGTTTTACTTAATAAAATCGAACTGACCGCAGTTTGAATATGTGCGCTACTATCAATTACGGCTGGAGTATTACCAGCACCAACACCTAAAGATGGATTTCCCGAAGAGTAAGCAGCGCGTACCATTCCTGGCCCACCAGTGGCTAAAATTAATTTAATTTCTGGATGCTGCATTAAGGCGTTAGATAACTCCACCGTTGGCTCATCAATCCAACCAATAATATCTGCTGGCGCACCTGCCGCAATAGCAGCTTTAAGGATAATTTTGGCTGCTTCTACAGTGCATTTTTTGGATTTAGGGTGGGGTGAAAAAATAATAGCGTTACGAGTTTTTAAAGCAATTAAGGCCTTAAAAATTGTTGTTGCCGTTGGATTAGTTACAGGTACAATACCAGCAACAATACCAACAGGCTCAGATATTTTTTGAATACCAAAGGTGTGGTCTTCTTCAATAATGCCGCAAGTCTTTTCATGTTTATATTTGTTGTAGATAAATTCAGAAGCAAAGTGATTTTTAATCACCTTATCTTCTACAATCCCCATACCTGTTTCTGCAACTGCCAATTTTGCTAGCGGAATTCGTTCTGCATTAGCTGCTAGTGCCGTCTTTTTAAAGATTAAATCAACTTGCTCTTGAGAGTAACTAGAGTATTTTGTTTGTGCAGTTTTCACTCGTTGCACAAGTAATTCTAATTCTGCGATATTGGTCACTTTCATGTTTTTATCCTGCTGCGTAATTTACTACAAATATTTAAGTTTTTCAGCATCAAACAATGCTTAAATCGCAAAAATTTCTTTGCTGCGAAATATATTTAATGTTGCTTGTAGTTGTTCTGGAGATGGTGGAAGAGTATTTTCCAACAGGTATTTAAACCCTAACTCTGACCATTTATATTCCCCCATTTTATGAAATGGTAATACTTCTAATCTTTCAACATTATTGAATGGGGCAATAAAATCAGCCAACCCATTTATATTTTCTGGTTGATCAGTTAGACCTGGAACTAAAACAAAGCGAATCCAAGTAGGCTTATTAATTGTATTCAGATATTTAGCTAAAGCCAGTGTTGGTTCAATGTCACAACCTGTAACTCTAGTATAAGTCTTGGGATCAAATGATTTAATATCCAGTAAAACTAAATCTACAAACTCTAATACAGATTTAGCAGATTCTAAGTTACAAAAGCCAGAAGTATTTAATGCTGTATGAATACCTAATCTTTGACATTGTTGAAAGATTTCTCTCACAAATTCCGGCTGCATTAACGGTTCGCCACCACTTATAGTCACGCCTCCACCAGAGGATTTCATGTAAGATGTGTACTTTTGAATTTCTGCCACTAATTCTTCAACGCTGGCTGGTTTACCATTTTCTAAATAGCGACAATCAACGTTGCTGCAATAAAGGCAGCGTAATGGACAACCAGATGTGAAAATTAAGAATCGAATACCTGGCCCGTCAACTGTTCCACAACTTTCTACTGAATGTATATAGCCAGCATTAATTATTTCTGGAACTACAGGAATATTCTCTATTGTGTCATGTTCGATGGGAAAAGTTGGGAATTTTAGATTGTGCATGAATATTACCTACATTTGACATCACCCATCAACTGATCTTTTAGCTCTAATCATGAGTTATAGATAACAAATGTGAGGAAGTTGTGGGGATACATTGCGCTACACGATCAATTTCAGTAATTAAATTTAGTCTGGTGTGATCCCCCTTAGATATTGATCAAAATAGCTAGAAATTAGCTTTAATTTTAAGTTGGGAAATCATCATATTTGGAATTTCTGGTGATAATATGTTCATCTTTTTGGCAGCAGATTCATAATTTGTTGAATTTTTTGTCTTTTATAAGGAAATATATATAAATTATGAATTTAAGTTATTTTTTACTAAGCACTTTTATCTTCGCTAATCTCATCTGATGTTCAATAATCTGAAATCAGACGAAAAAATATCCCTAAATGTTTGGATAAGTTAGGGATATCATTTATTTGTAGACGCGATGAATCGCGTCTATACAAGAGGTTTTTGGGATATTTTAAAATTTAAAATCGTTCGTGGAATGTCCGCTTAATCACATCAAGTTGCTGTTCTCGCGTCAATTTAATAAAGTTGACCGCGTAACCTGAAACCCTAATTGTTAGCTGCGGATATAACTCTGGATGTTCCATTGCATCCAACAACATTTCCCGCTGCAAAACGTTAACGTTAATGTGGTGTCCGCCATCACAGAAGTAACCATCCAGCATTCCGACAAGGTTGTTGATTTGGTCAACTTCTAACTTACCTAAAGCTGATGGCACAACTGAGAAAGTGTTGGAAATACCATCTTGTGCGTATTTGTAGGGAATTTTGGCTACTGATTCTAGAGAAGCGATCGCACCTTTACTATCGCGTCCGTGCATGGGATTTGCACCAGGCGCAAAGGGTTCACCGGCTTTTCTCCCGTCGGGTGTGTTACCTGTTTTCTTTCCATAGACAACGTTTGAGGTAATTGTTAATACTGATTGTGTCGGTGTGGCTTGGCGATAAGTTGGATATTTACGCAGTTCGTTCATGAATTTGGTAACTAAATCTACCGCTATGGCATCAACTTGATTGTCGTTATTGCCATATTTGGGAAAATCGCCGGTAATTTGATAATCAATAGCTAATCCGGTTTCATTCCGTAATACTTTGACTTGCGCATATTTGATGGCGGATAACGCATCTACAACTACTGATAAACCAGCAATTCCACAAGCCATTGTCCGTAAAATGTCGCGGTCATGCAATGCCATTTCGATGCGTTCGTAGCAGTATTTATCGTGCATATAATGGATGACGTTGAGGGTGTTGATATAAGCTTTCGCCAACCACGCCATCATGATTTCTAGCTGATCCCACACCTGTTGGTAATCGAGATATTCGGAAGTGATAGGTGCGATCGCTGGTGCAACTTGTTCACCTGATTTTTCATCTTTACCGCCGTTAATGGCATACAGCAAGCACTTAGCCAGATTGACTCGCGCACCGAAAAACTGCATTTGTTTACCAATTCGCATAGCAGAAACGCAACAGGCGATCGCATAATCATCTCCCCAGTATGAACGCATCAAATCGTCGTTTTCATACTGAATCGAGCTAGTATGAATTGAAACTTTAGTGCAGAAGTGTTTAAAGTTATCTGGCAAGCGTTCTGACCACAACACGGTTAAATTTGGCTCTGGTGCTGCGCCTAAATTATACAAAGTATGCAGAATACGGAAACTATTTTTAGTTACCAAAGGTCTACCATCTTCACCTACACCACCAACACATTCCGTTACCCAAGTGGGATCACCGGAGAAGAGTTGATTGTAGTCGGGTGTCCGCAAAAATCGCACCATTCGCAATTTCATCACAAAATGGTCAATGAGTTCTTGCAATTCCGACTCGCTAGTTTTCCCTTGTTGTAAGTCTCGTTCAAAATAGATATCAAGGAACGTAGAAACTCGTCCCAAAGACATCGCCGCACCGTTTTGTTCTTTGACGGCTGCGAGGTAGCCAAAATATAGCCACTGCACAGCTTCTTTTGCCGTGGCTGCGGGTTGGCTAATATCAAACCCGTAGCTTCCAGCCATTGTCTTCAGTTCAAATAGTGCTTTGATTTGTTCCGAGATTTCTTCACGCAGGCGAATTGTGTCTTCGTCGATGACATCTAATTCTAAAGATATAAGTTGTGCTTTTTTGTCTTCGATGAGAGTATCAACACCATACAAAGCCACGCGCCGATAATCCCCAATAATTCTGCCGCGTCCGTAAGCGTCTGGTAATCCGGTGATAATACCATAGTGCCGACATAAGCGCATTTCGCGGGTATAGGCATCAAATACCCCGTCGTTATGAGTTTTGCGGTATTTAGTAAATATCTCTGCAGTTTTAGGATTGATTTCGTAACCATAAGCTTGTAATGAATCTTTCACTACGCGAATCCCACCTAACGGCATGATGGCGCGTTTCAGAGGTTTTTCAGTTTGCAATCCCACTATTTGTTCGAGTTCGCGGTCAATATAACCCGGTTGATGGGAGGTAATTGTCGAAACAACTTCTGTATCTGTATCTAGAATGCCTTGTTCGCGCTCAACTGCCATTAAATCTTTGACTTGATTCCAGAGTGCTTGAGTAGTTGGAGTTGCAACTGTTAAAAAAGACTCATCGCCACTGTAAAGGGTGTAATTTTTTTGGATGAAGTCACGGACGTTGATTTCTTCCATCCATTTGCCACTTTTGAAGCCATACCATTGTGCCAACATCTGAGATTCCCCCCAGTTGATGAAGCTAATTATTGACTGCGGTATCTTGTTTCGGATAACGTAGCACATTTGACTTTGATATTAACTCAGCTTTTCAGTGATCAATCCTTGTGTGCAGAGCAAGATGTATAAATTCAAGTGGTTTTGGACGAAAGTTAAATTTTTATATATAGAATATCCTCGGATATTGTTTCAGTATTTTAACGAGTTCCAAATCATCAGTAATTACCTAACAGATAAATATTAATATTTGCCTACCAAAAAGACAAATTTAAATGTATATTTTTCAGTATTTTACTATAATTTTCAATTAAAAATCAGGATTTACAAGACATTAATATCGGCTATATATCTAAAAAAACACTCAAAACTATCTAATATACATTGCCTGCAATAATTTTAGTTCATTCTTTAGTTAAATGGCAGTAATTTACTTAGCAGTCTATTATTTTCAGTAATATATTCAGTGTGTCTACATTTTAAGAAGTTACGAATTTATTGCGTGTTTTGGTGAGCTTTTAATCAGGTATTACCCAAGATATTAAATTAGTTGTAAACATGATTTTCAGATAAATAATCTTCCATATTGGATTAATTCTAAAGTATTAAACTCCACTGTAAATCTCAGGTTAATAGATAATTATATATGTAGCCAACCATTTGATAATTGTGGACAAAATATCCACAATTATCTACTGATTAGCTGTTTCAACCCTTGCCGGATAAAACTTAACTGTAATCAATCAGATTTCCAATGAATTATTATATTCTAAAATGTCGAAACAATCAGTTACTTTCATCAAGATTATCAAGTTAGCTATATTCCTAGCCTTGTTAACTAATAATGTTTTAGTAGGTAGAGTTAATGCTAAGAATAAGTCAGATACACAATTGATATTATCCAAAAAATCATTTGATAGCACAATAGTAATACTATCTAACAATAATCTATTAAATTTTTTAAAAGATTCAGAAACTAAGACTATTACACAAAATACACTTCCGAATGCACAAATAATTATTCCTAGCCCCAATGATATCGATATCCCTATACCCATTAATCCACTACAAAATCCAGATAATGATTTTGATGAAAATGATACGATAAAACCCGATACTTCCGACGAGAGAAACCAAAAGCCTCGGCTGCAAAAAGAAGATTTAGAAATATTTATATTAAATGCACTGACTAACAGTGCTATTAAATATCCTTGGATAATTGACCCTAGGGATAATTTCACTTTTTATTCCGCTACTTTTAATCCTCTAGAAAGTAGCAAATACATTGATTTATCGATTAAGTTTTCCTCAGAAGACGCTATATTTAGCCGATTTACATTTGCTCATTTCCCTCAACAAGACCAATTTTATTGGGTATTACCAGGTAATCGCGTTGTAGTGGAAAGCAAAGGTTGGCAAAGTGGGGTTTTGTACCAAGGAGAATCAAGCAATACTACTATCAGACAAACAATTAGATTAACTCAAAGACTTTGGGGTATGCAAACCGTTTTCTCTCTTCCTCAATCTCTGCAAGAACTAACAGAGGACATCGGGTTTGAGCAATTTGCAATCGAATCAATTGCAGCCGAAGTGACAAATCCTGTAGGTGTTCCTGCTCCTCCTATTATTATCAATAGTAGTGCAGACCCAGGGACTTCTATTAATTCTAATGTGCCGAATATTTCTAGTTTTAAGGCAAATCAAGACCCAATAATTTTACAAACATTTCCTACCAGTAATTTACAACCACTGCTAGGAGAAGTCAGTCTAACTCGTGGAGCAGTAATTCCTAGCAATACTTTACGTAATGCAGGATTTATTTGGGGAAACCCTTTAACTAGACAAAGAACTCAATTTCAGCCTATCATCAGTTCTAATCCAGGGATTAAGGTTGGGAGCAGAGAACAATTTGATAATTTCGACTTATTCAATATTTTACTCAATCCATCTATTAATGATAATCAGCGCGATTTATATTATTTAAATTCTCTATATTGGATTACTCTGAGCGAAAGACAAAATAATCGTGGCTTTAGCGAGAAAACTGAAAATCATCATTGGCATAGATTCTATTTTAGCCATCCGCATAATCGCACTCTCTTAGAATATGCTTCTTCCGAAGTTCAAGCAACTTATACTAATATTTATGCTAATCCTGGTATTTCCTTATCTTTATCATTTGATGCAATAGAAATAGATCAATTGCAAACTGCTAACGCCACCCTGGGAATGCTTCTCGGCGGAATTTTTAGCTTAGTTGATTTCCCTCACCTAACACAAAGTTTGCGAGAAGCTCAAGAACGTTTCTCTCGACAAGAAAGTTTCGCCAACATAGACTCAAAAGCCACATCTGAGCAAAGAAGACAAATTAATCAGAGACTCAATAGAAGCTTATTTTTAGGGAGTCGCAATAGTGGATTAGATCAGGTTTCTGGCAAATTGACTTTCCCCAGTATAATTACACCAAATAGCTCTAGTATTTTTCAAATTCGTACTGGCAATCATCGGCGATCTATTCAGTTTTTCGATGGTAGGCGTACTTGGAGAGAAGGTGAAACTTTTATTTCCAAATTGGATATTTCTAATAACAGTTTCGGTCGTTTAAACTCTGTGAATGTGCCTATTCCTTCACCACAAGCTGGCAATAACTCATCGGCTACACAAGTAACTTTAACTGCTCCTAATGGTCAACAATATATTCAGAATTGGAACTCATCTGATATGACATCAGTTCCTATCGATATTCGTTTATTTGATATTGCTTTTGACAACATTGAATTAAGTCAAGACGGTCAAATGACGACTTATTTTCAAAGTTTTGAAGGATATTTATATTTACCTAGCGTAGAATTCTTATGGTCTGGTTCTTCTAACCAATGGAATTATAGTATTAATTCAGGTATCTGGTTTAACCTGAATGCAGATAATGCGTTTAATATTACAAATAATTTTGGGTTTTTAGAGCCGAATCTGGGTATTTATACAAATGCAGCATTGAGTTACATTAATACCTATGTTAATGTTGACGCAGAGGGTAAACCTCAAGCTGTTACAAATCACATTCCATCTTTGCAATTCTATTGGAATAGTGCGGCTAATTTACAAAATCCGGCTTACCTGAATCTGAGTTACTTTTTTTCTCATCAAGATAGCAAGTTGAATTATTCCCTATCTACATCGATTGTACTTGTAGAGTCTCAAAATATTATTGAGGCTTTAGGATTTTTGCAGAGTAAATTGCTATTAAATACAGGTTGGGAGTTTAGCAATTCCTTGGAAATTCGAGAACAAATTTTCTATACTATAGAAAGTATTAAACAAATAAATCCTCTGTGGTCTCTTGGAGTTTATTTCCAAAATTTTAGAAATATTAATAGAGGTACTAACAATAGAATTGATGATTTTTCATATGGCTTGTTAATTCAGCATCTTACTCCAGGTGGTAGCTATTTTTGGGAATCTCGTCTTGGGATGAGTGGGGATAAATTTGAAGCTAGTTTTGAAGGAGGTTTTAGATTTTGATAATAGAAAAATCTAATGCTTTGATAACCCCGGTTTCCTAAGGAAACCGGGGTTATCAAATGTGACTCCTGCTAAAAATCGCCAGAGAAAGTGTGTTATTCTAACCCATCATTACCAACAGCAGCTCTCACAAGTGCGGTAAATTCATCAAGAGTCAGATTACCAAATCTTAGTCTTTCAACTACAGCACCTCTGATAGATCCTCCACCTGCATCATAGGGGAGTACTCCTAGTCCACCTGTATGCAGTGTAAGGCTAGGATATGCTACATGAGTAATCGGATCTATATATGAAGTTGCTGTAACTGCTAACATACCACTACCATTAATTCCTCTAAAAAAAGTTCCTGAAGGAGCGACAGCTTCAGCCGCAATTGTTGACAAATAAGCACTAGGAGTGACATATACAGCGACTCCAGCAAAAGCTCCGGGATCTCCAGATCCAAAGTCGGCGATAGGATCTTCTATTAAAACTTGTGCCGATGCTGGAGTTGATGTCAAGCTGAAACTGCCAATCAAACTTGTGAGAAATAGACCAACTTGTAACCACTTACCAGCAGAAATAGCAGGTAAATTCATGTTTTGAACTCCTTGTTTGTAAAGACTATAGATTTTTAGTTGGATGTTGTATTTATTAGTGATATCAAATGAACTAATACCTGGCTGTAATTCCTTCAATATATGCTTTTAGCCGAATCTATTCATTACCGAAATCAGTAATGTGTTGTTTGAATAATTCTATTTTGTTTGTTTGCTTGTTCTCATTTATAAACTTACAACATGACCTCTAAAAAAAGATAATATTTACTTGTGACAAAAATGAAATAAAAAGACTTAAAAACGTGATATTTGTCTGACATCCAATAGACAAAATAATAATTGAAAACTCCAGATCACAATAAAGTGCTTTTGTAAGAGCGAAGCAAGAAAGCGATCGCCATTCCTATGTTCAGGTGATAAATGTTGATCCCAGCATTATATAATCGCAACAATTAGTTGCTGCTGAAGACTAGGGTACAAATTAGGGCAATGACCAATGACGAATCATCTATCAAACCCAAGTTGCGCCCAAGGGTAAAATTACGCTTTGGGGTTTTTGTGCTGCTGGTGATCCTAAGTGCGATCGCTATCTTCCTGTTTTATCCGCGATCGCAACCAGTCCTGAAACAAGAAAGCAATTACGCCATCCACAAACGTCAAAGCTTTAATCAAACTCCGTTTTATCCCCTCAATCAAACTGTCAACCCTGATTTGTATCAACCTATCGCTCAATGGGTAGGTAGATTACTCTTACCCACATCAGAGCAAATCTCACCGGGGGAGGACTGGGTGTGGATAGAAGTGCAACACGCACCCCCCGATGCACAGTCTTTAATTGGCAAAATCATCCGGTTGGAATGGCAAGACAAACCCCAGTTAAAGTACTATGTCCAGGCTGTACAGCGAGATGTGAAGTTTACTGCTAGTACCAAAAATAGCCAAACTGCGGGTATTATCCATCCAGCGCGTCTGGATGGTCGTCTGCAAGTCGGGCCTTTACAATCACTGGCTGGTGCAAGACCTAATGACGATGTAATTGTCATGTTAGATGACACGGCAGTTGTTGAAGCCAGTAATGGTGAACCGCGCCTGCAAATTCCCCATGAACCTGTATTAGTCGCGGGTAGATTCTACAGTTTAGTCAAAATCCTCAATCCAGAACCAACTAGTAGTAAATATCCTGCACCCTCAGTTTGTCCGGGAAGTTCACCTTGTCCCAGTGATTTTTTCCGTGTGCGCCATTACAATCGCGTGACTCGCCAATTTGATGGTATAGAAGAAACCATCCGCATTCCTCAACAGGTATTTGACACACGCAACATCCCCCCATCCACCCCCAGACAAATCGAAACTTCCCCAGTTGGAACATTTGGGTGGTACATATATGGTGCAGAAGACCCCCAAGGTATATTTAATGTACAGGGATTAGTCCCGCGATCGCTCCTACAACTCCAGCCCAATCAAATAGTTTTAGGAAAAGAAGCCGGACTAATCTACACCAAAAATCGCAACTGGCAGATTACACCCCAAGATCAAGGAACGATCAGCAAAGTTTTGCTTGATCCCATCGCCCAGTCATCACCCAACGCCTTATTAGATTGGCGAGAAGGAGACAAAGCCATTCTATTACACAACTTCGGCGGGATTGGCGGAAAAAAAGCCGAAGGCTTCCCAGCCTTTACCGTCACCGGACACTTTGCTTTTGGACTAGCAGAGGTAGTGCGTGAACCCATCACCCAAGAATTACAGTTTGCCATTGAATACGCACAAATTTACGCCAATAATTCCGATGGGATCATCTCTGGTAAGCATTCCTGGGCTGATTACATGGGTAACTTACAATGGGGATGGGCAGCAACACGCCCCATTTCTGATGTGTTAATGAAGTTTGCACCTGTTACCCAAGACTATGATTTTGCAGGGATCAAACTCTCTCCCAGCACAGAATTTTGGCAACAGTTGCAAGTCATGATGGCGCGTTATCGCACAGGTGACGGAACGGGTAGCGCGACAGTTTCCCCCGCGACTTCTTGCGTCCAAGATGCTAGTCAGGCATTATATATTGCGATTCAAGTCATTACGGAGCAAGTTAGATCCCGTCCTGAAATTCAGCAATGGCTAAATAGTCATCCCAGCGATCCCCAGACATTACGCTTTCAGCAATTAGTCAGTCTGGGTAAAGCCTTAGAAAGACAATTAACACCTTTGGGGATTGTCCGCGCTGACTGGCAAAGTAGTGCAGATTATTTAATGGGGACTGGTGCAGGGAAACCAGCAGCAAGGGATCGCAGTATTTGGGCGGCGTTAACTAGTTGGCGGACAATGCTACCGAGGCAGGCGCACGACGAACTAGCCGCTTTATTCTTCAGACATGGTGCAAAACTATGGTTTCTCAGAACTAATCAAATTGGCGGTACAAATCCCGATATAGCACCCCTAGCAGCCACAATGGGATTAGGATATCTGACAATTCCCGGTACAAACATCGCACCTATCACCATTTTTCTCAATCGCTTACTAGCATCTGTAGTACTTCCCCGCGCCCAAGATTGGCTAGTGATGGGGGTAATACTATTAATTTATGCAGCGATCGCTTTACCTTTAGGCTACAAATCCGGCTTTTTACGTTGGAGTTTCAATTCATCTGGAAGCAGAAAGCAAATAGCGATCGCCTTACAAGCCATTATTTTCCCAGCCATCTCTGAAGAACTAGTCTTTCGAGTTTTATCCCTTCCCCATCCCATAGAAGTCATCAATTGGTACACGTGGGCATTGTGGGCAGCATTTATCCTCTTCCTGTTTATCATTTATCATCCCCTCAACGCCAAAACCTTCTTCTCACAGGGCTTACCCACGTTCTTCCACCCCATTTTCCTCACCTTGGCCGGACTTTTAGGGCTATGCTGCACAATCACCTATGCCCTCACAGGTTGTTGCTGGGTAATTATCCTCATGCACTGGATTGTAGTCTTAGTGTGGCTTTTAGCATTGGGAGGAAGAGAAAAATTGGGGACTGGGGAATGAAAGTAGGAGGTGCAGCAATACGGTTCGGATAAGCTCCTTGAGGCAGGGGCTACGGTGTACACACATCTTTGTTGCTCAGTGCAAAATATGGCTTGATCCCCCTAAATCCCCCTTCAAAAGGGTGACTTTGATTCTTGTTCCCCCTTTTTTAAGGGGGGTTAGGGGGGATCAAAACGTTGTCGGGCTAGGTTATTAGACTTGTGTGTACACCGTAGGAGGCAGGGGAGGCAGGGGAGGCAGGAGAAGAAAAATTCTATACCAATTCCCAATGATTTTTTTTGCTTTAGCTTTTCTTGTGTTTGCCTGATATTTTTACGTTAGAAAAGGGTATTTTATTCTGGGGATAAAATCAACTTCCTTTAGAAGTTAATCATGCACTTGCATTTTTAGATTAGTTTATGCTTATCAAACGGTGAGCAGCAACTTATTAAATAATATTCAGGTCAGTTTATGTAGCTTACATCACACTTTATTTGTTACCTGATGGCATACAATCAGTTGTCCGTAGAGGTTCAAACCTAACAAACATAGCTGAGACATCAGTATCTCGGAACTTTTAAGGGTAAAACAGCATCTCTACATACTGTGTAGTTTCAAAACCGGAGATTTTAACTTACTATATGGGATTGCTATTTGCAATATCAGAAATTAATAAGTTAAAGAAATACCACTTTTATTTTTTCTTTGTTATTTTGTATTTAACGGGACAGTTCTCGACTATCGAGTCAGTTTAAATAAAAATTAGTCCCCCGATTTACCTGCAAATTTTCTAAAAATTAACTTTTATTTGTGCATATCTTAATCTATCTGCACAGAGTATAGTTTTTTGCAAAAAAATGTATGGTAAGTTGCAAAATAGGTCAATATTTATTCACACAGAAAGAATACGCTTATGAGTGTTATCAATCAGAATCATCAAGATATTGTTCTATCTGCTTTTATCCAACCTATGGATATTTCACCTAACACAGATAGACGCAAAAACATTGATCTATTAAAACCCTTACGTCAGTGGCTTGACAATCTAGAAATCCACAATCGCAAACTAGCTTACTTTATAGCCAAATTCATCCCGGCTCAATGTCCTTTCGAGCGAGACATTACACTATTCGGTCGGAAAATAGCCCATATTCCTCCCATGTGTAAGCTTAATCCTCTGTATGATCAATTTGTAGGCTTGCGTTTTCGCGCCTTGTGTTATTTAGTAGATCAATGTGGAGAGGATATACAATCCTACTGCTAATTAACAACAGCGAAAGTGTGAAATGGAAATCAAAATTGAGCATCAACCAAGTCAAGAGAGATTACACAATTTAGGTGTATTTAAATGGGGAATTTGGCAAAAAGAAATATCTAAATTTCCTTGGACTTATGATACTCAAGAAACTTGCTATTTTTTAGAAGGTGATGTAATTGTTACGCCTGATGGCGGTGAACCAGTGCAGATGGGCAAAGGGGATTTAGTGACTTTCCCGACTGGAATGTCCTGTACATGGGAAATTAAAAGCGAAGTCAGAAAACATTATTCTTTTGATTAGGAAAAGGTTAAGCATCAGGGTTATTTCCCTTGTACTCTCATCTCCTAGACTTTTCAAACAGTGAACATCTCATCAATGAATGAGAAATTGTATGGAGATTCGCAGCGAGTGTTGCTCAAGTCAGATAATCGATCAATTGCTGTATCCCTATATTGTGAAAACTCGTAGCGACTCCATACCACAAGCAGTATTTTTACAATTGAATAGTTTTATCTGTTTCTTCGTTTTAAAGCCTGTTCTACCGTTCCACCCTTACGAAAATGTGATAGAAGTATGGCTGCTTCAGCTCGCGTTACAGGTTTTTGGGGTGCATAGGTGCGAGTGGTTGTCCCATAGACACGTATAAAGTTTATTGTACTAGCCGCATTACCTAAATCAAAAGCGATATAAGGAAGATACCTTTCACTGATTTGTTCAACATCAGTGAACCCTTTGGTTTTGCCGATAAAGTTACGCAGCGTATCAGATGAACGACTACTTCTAACAGTAGAATCTATGGAAGTTTTGAGCGCAATCATTTGCTCTCGTGTCAAAATTTCATCAGGTCTAAAGTTACCGTCATCAAACCCAGCTAGAAAACCTGCATTGTAAGCTGCTTGAATAAAATTAAAGTGGGGATGAGAGGAAGCAACATCAGGAAAAGCTGATCTAATATTCTGAGGTATCAGTATTTGCTTTTTGTGTAGCTCATTGTAAGTTTTGATTAGCCAAGCAACAAACTGACCGCGAGTAATTGGTGCTTGTGGTTTAAACTGACCTGATGTAGTTTCTAATACTCCTAGTTGTGCTAGTTGTCTAATCTCTGTTTGACCGACTACATCAGTAATATCAGTAAAAGTTGTTGATGACTTTAATTGGCTAATTGTAGTCTGAGTAGTTAAGGAATGTCTTGGAGAATGTGCAGAAGATGAATGACTGATCCCTACGCCAACCAAAGTGACAACCACCAAGCTGACAGCATTGAGAGTGAATTGAATCTTAGAAAACATCAGCACTTTTCCTTTACTTGTAATTGTTAAAAGTATCAAAACTACTTGAGTCGAGAGGATAGGGTAATTTTTGAACAGCCGAAAATATCTTGTAGACTCAATAGTAAATATGTGTGAGTGAGACAGAATATGCTAAAAATAGTTCGACGAAGAAAAGGCAAAAATTTTTATCAGGATTTTTAGTAAAAATGTTACTACATTTAAGTACTTGGCAAGAAGTTGAAACCTATTTGCAAACATCCAGAGGGATTATTTTTCCGATTGGTTCGACAGAACAACACGGCCCTACGGGTTTAATTGGGACTGATGCGATTTGTGCAGAAGCGATCGCCCGTGGTGTGGGCGAAGTGACAGGCGCGATCGTTGCTCCTACAATCAATGTAGGGATGGCTCTACATCACACCGCCTTTCCTGGTTCGATTAGTCTGCGTCCTAGCACCTTAATTCAAGTGATACGTGACTATGTAACTAGCCTCGCCAAATCAGGTTTTACTAAGTTTTATTTTATCAACGGACATGGCGGTAACATCGCCACCCTCAAAGCTGCATTTTCTGAAACCTACGCACACTTGGAAGATTTGCAGATTCAAAACGCCCCAAGTGTGCAGTGTCAAATTGCCAATTGGTTTATGTGCAGTTCTGTCTACAAACTAGCCAAAGAATTATATGGGGATCAAGAAGGTTCTCACGCTACCCCCAGTGAAGTAGCTGTTACCCAATACGTCTATCCAGAAGCGATTAAACAAGCATATTTATCACCAGAAGTAGCATCTGGGCATAGAATTTATAGTGCTACAAATTTTAGATTACGTTACCCAGACGGACGCATGGGTTCTAATCCAGCCTTAGCAACACCAGAACATGGTAAACAGTTTTATGAGTTAGCCGTCAAAGAACTCAGTCAAGGGTATTTAGAATTTATCAATGCAGATTTATGAAACCACCCTGCTCACAACAATTTATGATGGGGTTGGAAATTAGTTGTGAAACGACTATATACAACTTGATTGGAGCAGATTGAATCAAACCAGTAAATATCTTGAATAACTTTGTAATCGCTCTCTACTTCTGTTAACTCAAAATGAACTGAAGCAAGATTATTTAAACCTACTACTTCCTTGCCATCTTGAAACCAACGCGATCGCCAAAACAGGAAAAAATTTAACCATCGCCATTCAGGCTTTTTGGCTGTTTTGTAAGCAGGTACTAAACCAGATATATCTGTGAGTAGGTGAAAATCTCGCGTGCTTTGTCGCGGTATCCATTCTAATAAACAATACCAGTCAGGATTATTCCTAGTTCGATGATGACGCAACTTTTTCGCTGAAATTTCCAACATATTCGGTGGTTGATTCCAACCTATCCAGTGTCTAACTTTTTCTGGTAATAGCCAATCTTTCAGGCGGGTGTGAATTATTTGGGTGAGTGTTTCTTCATTCTTTAAAGCACTAGAAGTTAACTGTACTAAGACAGATTGTTTTTGAGGATGGCGAGTTGTTGTATAAGATAAGCGAGCCGTGCAACTATAGTGAATATCGCCAGATAAAATCACGAGTTTTTGGCGTTGTTGGCACAAAATTGTTAACAGTGTCGCCAAGGCTGGAAAATGAATATTCCAAGCATCTCCGACATCTGTAGAAAACACTTGCTCGCGTTTCAATTGCCAATGATGAATCCAATCAATGACTTGCAAACCAAAGACATTGGTCGGAGCAATCACAAATGAGGTGATCTGCTGATTATCTGCTGTTTGCTGTAAAGGTTCTAGGAGTTGTTGTCGCATCGCCCGTGGACACAATAACATGGGTGGAGCAATGGGTTTTGCGTCGGCTGGATACCCCCGCCAAGTGCGCGTGTCTAGAACAATAACTTGATGACAATTGCTGGTAATGGTGTAATTCCAAGTCAAAACTTGGGGATCTCTTGCTAAGGTAAACACCCCATCTTCTAAGACAAAGTTAGGTAAGTCAGTCTGGGGATTGATGCTGGGTATACCGACATACCGTGCGATCGCTTCTTGAGCATCTTTATCTGTACCTTGAGAATTTGACCAAGCTTCAGCCGCTTTCAACAATTTTTCACCATTTTCACCATTGGCAAATTGTGCTGGTGTATTCCCCCACGCCTGGAACACTGCGTAGGATAATAGAGCATTCTGCACCACTCGCCGCCCCAAGGGATTTCCCAGTACCCGCAAACACCAAGCTTGATTTAAGTTCCAATCATCACTCACATCATGATCATCAAAAATAGTGTATGTGGGAATATTTGCCAAAGCGCGGCGGACTTGTGGCAAAGTTTGAATGAATTGGCGGAGATATTTGACTGACTGTTGCCAAGATTTAATCGCATCACGCTTGTGAGTGACTCTGTGGACATCAGGAAAGACATCCGGCCAACAGACTGGCGACCAACTGAGGATATAAGCAGCGTAATATTCTCCTAAACTGAAAAGATGGCTAGTAACTTTCTCCGATTTATTATGTAATCCCGCCGTAAAACCACCATTTTCTGTCGCCACTTTCGCCCGTTCTCCAGCTGGTAGTTCCCTCGGCGTACGCTCAATTTGACCGATGGGTAGTTGCTCTTCCCAACCTAGTAAAGCATCACCTAAACGACTAGCACACCACAAAAACGGGTCTGCTACATCATCGCCGTAAATTTGATCACCTGTGAGAAATAGTTGATGGGGGCGATGAACTGCATCCCGTCGGAGGCGATCGCGAGTTTGCTTGGCAGTGGCAATTAAGCTATCTAAAATTGGTAAGGCATCGAATCCATGACCATGAGGCTTACGACAGGACGCATGGACAATGTGCAACTCTTCCAGACGATCAGGTGGAAGAATAAAAGTCGGTTTTTGATGCTGAAAGTAACTAATACTGACGTGAGGAAAGCGGTTAGAAAATAAAGCTTGCTCTAGAGTAAGTAGAGTTTGGTCTGTCAGGGTAAATTGTAAATCATAGGCGTAGATGCGATCGCCTCCGGTGGGGCGTAGCCTATCACTAGTTAAATTCTCCCCATTGACAGACACAGCTGTAATCGCTACGACATGTAAATATTTGCCGATAGCCACTGTATGACATTGTCCGACTAATAAACAATTACTTAATCTTTCACCATCATCTGTAGTGCCATAAACTTGAAGTTCCACCTGGCAAGGCTGTTTGAGTACTACCAATACCGTTACTGATTTTGGTTCAGTATGTCTTAGTATTGGCCCTGCCAAAATCATTGGCAAGTCGTCCAAAAAGCTTCCAGCTTGGTTATCCATTACGCGATGTGCAAATTAAGATTCGGTAACAAGTTAATCGAACTGGAGAGGTTGATCGTTCAAAAACGTTACATAACCTCTCTTAATGTTTCTGTCCAACCCTATGTAACGAAATAATAAGTCGCACATTGCGTGATTATGGTGAATTCAAACTATTCCCATTGACTTTTTCAGTGAGCGACTTTTTGTTAAGCTACTGGCTGCACAATTGATGAATACAACAATAAAGGTAATGTATCCTAGATTAATAAAATAGCACAGTATGTTGGTGTTATATCGTTTAAATTTTCGATAATTATCGTGATTATTACCCAAGATTAAGATGATTTGGGTTGATTTTTTCTAAACACAGATCATCATCTATTGTTAACTAGAAATTACTAGTCTATAACCCTCTTTTAAACATTCACCATGAGGTTGATTTTTTGGTGATGATCAAATTTTTTTCTAGCTGATGGGCTAGTCGGTAAAAACTTAGCTTTAGTTTGTTCTTATTTGTGATTGTTAAGATATGGGTAAGCTAATGCAGAGAAAACGTTATGGTTATGAACAAATTTGAGCATACATTAGCTGCTATTGAGTTAAATGCAGCTAGAAAATTAAACTGGGATTATCAACAATTTAAAGAATCTTTCGGCTTTACAGTAAATCATGAAGCTATTGAGATAGTACTTAAGAAAAATCTACTCCCAGAATCGGAATTGCAAACTTTAAAGCAAGCTTTGTTAGATTATGGTTTTCAGTACAAAAAAACCGTAGACGATCGCGTGCTAGTTTTTGAGCAAGATGTGGCATTAAGATAAAGCAAAATCTCATGTATTAGGCTCCTATCTTGATGGCGTTGATGGATATGAATATCAGGTTGGACGAAACTCTAGAAAATTTTCAATCAGGGATGGAGCAAGTAGCCCATCCCATGATTACGCTTGATTACCTCCGCGCAATCCCTTCTTCGCGAGCCGCTTGTTGCACCGCCGCTGCTACAGCCGTGACAACACGTTGATCAAACACGGAAGGAATTATATGTTCCCGATTTAACTCAGAAGGACTGACTAAAGACGCGATCGCCGTTGCGGCTTGTAAATACATGGTGGTGGTAATTGTCTGCGCCCGACAATCTAAAGCACCCCGGAACACACCAGGAAACGCTAAAACGTTATTAATTTGGTTGGGGTAGTCACTGCGACCAGTAGCGATCACAGCTACATCTTGACTGACTAATTCCGGCTGAATCTCTGGGATGGGGTTAGCCATTGCAAAAACAATCGGGTCTTTAGCCATAGATTTCACCATTTCTGGTGTTAATACTCCTGGCGCACTCACACCGATAAATACATCCGCACCTTGAACTGCACCAGCTAGTGTACCTTGGGCTTTGACAGCGAACTCTTGTTTTTCTTCATTTAAGTCGGTGCGACTGGTGGAGATAATCCCCTTAGAGTCACACATCCAGATTTTTTCTGCACCCGCTTTCTTGAGGAGACGAGCGATCGCCACTCCCGCCGCACCAGCACCATTAATGACAATGCGGATATCTGCAATGGATTTTTGCACCAATTTCAGAGCGTTAAATAATGCCGCTAAGGTGACAATTGCTGTCCCATGTTGGTCATCATGAAACACGGGTATATCTAATTCCTGGCGCAATCGCTGTTCAATTTCAAAGCAACGGGGAGCAGCAATATCTTCTAAATTTACACCCCCAAACACGGGAGCAATATTTTTCACTGCTTGGATAATCTCTTCTGTATCTTGAGTATTCAAGCAAATCGGGAACGCGTCCAACCCTGCAAATTCCTTGAATAGCATCGCCTTACCTTCCATGACTGGTAGGGCTGCATGGGGGCCGAGATTACCCAAACCTAAAACCGCGCTACCATCAGTGACAATGGCGACAGTATTTTGTTTGATAGTTAAGTTATGTACTTCGTCTGGATCTTGGGCGATCGCCGTACAAATTCGTCCCACACCGGGAGTATAAGCCATCGCCAAATCCGACACACTCTTGAGGGGAATACGGCTAGCAATGCTAATTTTGCCGCCTCGATGTAAATTAAACGTGCGATCGTAAACACTGATGACTTTAATATCAGGGATAGCTTTGACAGCTTGCACAATAGTTTCTGCGTGTTCAGTGCTAGCTGCATCAACATTTAGGTCACGAATCGAAACTTGACGAGTCTGCTCAATCAAATCGATTGTACCGATATTACCGCCGGTCGCAGCAATAGCCTGAGCGATCGCTGCCAACATCCCCACCCGATTAGGAATTTGCAACCGCAGCGTCACACTAAAACTAGAATTAGGAGTTAGGTTTGTCATTGTGATTGGAGATTTTAAGTTTTAGATTGTATATTGAATTGCTGAGTAAAAATCGAAACGAAAACTAAAATATGACATTTCAATACCAACCAAAAAAACGCTCTCTAATTCAGAGAGCGTTTTTAATTTACACCAATTCGTAACTAAGTAAAGAAGTTATTCTGTGCGTTTAACCATGAATCACCGGAGCTTGCAAAGCCACTCTTACCGCTTCACCACCAGCTAAATCTAGTGGGAAATTGTGAGCATTCCGCTCGTGCATCACCTCTATACCCAAATTGGCACGGTTCAGCACATCAGCCCAGGTATTAATCACACGTCCTTGAGAATCTAGTAGCGAATGGTTAAAGTTAAACCCATTCAGATTAAACGCCATTGTACTAATCCCCAAAGATGTCAACCAAATCCCCACAACCGGCCAAGCAGCCAAGAAAAAGTGCAGCGAACGGGAATTATTAAAGCTGGCGTATTGCCAAATTAATCGCCCAAAATAACCATGAGCCGCCACAATGCTATAGGTTTCTTGTTCTTGACCAAACTTATAGCCGTAGTTGACAGACTCAACTTCTGTTGTCTCCCTCACCAGTGAAGAAGACACCAAAGAACCGTGCATAGCAGAGAAAAAAGCTCCACCAAACACCCCCGCCACCCCAAACATATGGAATGGGTGCATCAGAATATTATGCTCGGCTTGAAAGACAAACATAAAGTTAAAAGTGCCGCTAATCCCCAAAGGCATACCGTCAGAAAAACTACCTTGACCAATGGGGTAAATTAAGAACACAGAAGTTGCAGCCGCTACAGGTGCAGAGTAAGCCACACAAATCCAAGGACGCATCCCCAGACGGTAGCTTAACTCCCATTGTCTACCCAACCAGCAAAAGATTCCAATCAAGAAATGCAGAATAATCAATTGATAAGGGCCGCCGTTGTATAGCCATTCATCCATTGAAGCCGCTTCCCAAATGGGGTAAAAGTGCAATCCAATGGCGTTGGATGTGGGTACAACAGCACCAGTAATAATGTTATTGCCGTACAACAAAGAACCAGAAACAGGTTCGCGAATCCCGTCAATATCAACGGGTGGTGCAGCAATAAAGGCAATTACAAAACAAATGGTAGCTGTTAACAGTGTGGGAATCATTAACACCCCAAACCAACCGATATAGAGCCGATTGTCAGTGCTAGTAATCCATTGACAGAAACGATCCCAAAAGCTACCGCCTTCTCTTCTTTCTAAAATTGAAGTCATGGCTTTGGTATTAATAAAGTGCGAACAACAAACTTTCTCAATTCCATAAAATTGAGAATGCAGATGTTTTCCAAGACTTATTGCCAAATACCTTCTCCCCGATCGCCAGGATGATTTTTACTCCGCCTCACACTGAAAATCTTTCAAATATTGCCAATTCATTTCCCCTGGGAGATGGTAGGATAACGGGGAATATTTCCCGGCTCTATAAGTCCGGTTTTACATTAAAAATTTCTATTTTTCTATAAATTTACATTAATTTTCTTAAATTAATCGTTATAAAAACTTATTGCTAAGTAATACCAATGGCGAATTCCTATCATCGCCAACTTTGGTAAGAATTCTAGTGAATTCGGTATAAACACAATCACAACATTATGAATACGAATCCTCGCAAACTCACAGGTAAAGTGGCCTTGGTGACAGGTGCTTCACGGGGTATTGGTGCAGCGATCGCCAAACGTCTAGCTGAAGACGGTGCAAACGTCGCCATCAGTTACGCTAACTCATCCACCAAGGCCGAAAGCCTCGTTCGGGAACTAGAAGCACAAGGCCTTAGCTGTGCGGCCTTCCAAGCCGACCAAGCCGATTCTGTGCAGGTGGTGGATTTAGTCAAGCAGGTCGCCGCTCATTTTGGTCGTCTTGATATTCTGGTCAATAACGCTGGTGTATTTGTTGGTCATGAAATTGGCGATCCTGAAATAGACGCTATGGCTTTGGATCGCCAGTGGGCAATAAATGTCGGTGGTGTAGTTACTGCCGTTCGCACAGCTGTTCCTTTTATGGGTGAAGGTGGAAGAATTATCTCTATCGGCTCTTGTCTTGCAACTCGCTCACCCTTCCCACAAATCTCTGATTACTCAGGAACGAAAGCTGCGATCGCAGGCTATACCAGAGGCTGGGCGCGAGACCTTGGTAAGAAGGGAATTACAGCTAACATTGTGCAGCCTGGCCCAACTGAAACTGATTTGAACCCATCTGACACTGATTTTGCAGCCATGCAGAAGTCCTACATAGCCCTCGGACGCTACGGTAAACCTGAGGAAATTGCAGCTGCGGTAGCTTTTCTCGCTAGTCCTGAAGCATCTTTCATTACTGGCGTGACACTAGACGTTGATGGCGGAATGAACGCTTAGGGAATCCCAGAAATTAAATTATTTTTCCTCCTTCGCACCCCTGCTTTTAGTCAGAAAACCCTAAGTTGGGGGTGCTTCTTCTACAGGACGAATAATAGCTGGTGCGGGTGTAACTTCCGGTTGGAAAATTCCCCGCAAAGCTTGTTCTAAGGTTTGCGCCATCACAATCCGGTTTTCGTAAGCTACGACTACCCTAACTAGAGTTGGTAAGCTATTTTGGGTTGCTTCTAAGTAAATAGGCTCAACATACAGCAAAGATTGCTCAATGGGAATCACCAATAAATTTCCTTGAATTGCTTTAGAACCCTGACGATTCCACAGAGAAATTTGTTGTGAAATCACTGGGTCTTGATTGATTCGAGCTTCTATTTGTTCTGGCCCGTAGACTAGGCGTTCTTTGGGGAAATTATATAACAATAATTTGCCGTAGTTCTCCCCATCCGATCGCGCCGCTAACCAAGCGATTAAGTTAGTCCGTTGTTTGGGTGTGTAGGGTAACAACAGGAGAAATTCTTCAAAGGGAACGATAGGTAGACTGGTAATCAGATAATAAGGCTCGACTAATCTAGCTTGACTACCATAGATTTCATTGGGTATCTGCCACTGGTCTTCCCGGTTGTAAAATACTTGCGGGTCGGTCATGTGGTAGGTCATCAACCGCTCAGATTGAATGTTAAAGAAATCCAGGGGATAGCGGATATGACTGCGGAGAGTCATTGGCATATTACTCAGAGGTTGGAGCAAGTTAGGAAATATGGCTGACCAAGTGGCAATGATCGGATCTCTAGGGTCAGCAATATAAAATTTCACAGTCCCGTTATAGGCATCAATCACTACTTTGACTGAGTTACGAATGTAATTGATACCGTTACTATTAGGGTCTGAGTAAGGATAGCGATCGCTAGTAGTATAAGCATCCACAATCCAGAACAGACGATTATTTTCGCCAGGGAATTCTGGACTGGCGTTGGCTGCGACTAGATAGGGGTCACTATCGTATCTTAAAAACGGTGCGATCGCCTGAATTCTGCGCTTGATATTCCGCCGGAACAATACCTTGGCCTCAGGTAAAAAGTCCCGTGTAAATAACATTTGCCAATCTTTTAAATATAGGGAAAATAAAGCCCTGCGCCATGTCGCGCCTACCCGCACACCACCTAAACCATCGTAGGTGTTGTAAGCATTATCACTCCCACTGGGATAATCTAACTCTCTGACTCTTGTCCCCGTCATTACATAGGTATTCGTAATTTCGCCGTAATAAATGCGGGGTTGTCCAATGGGTATACTCTCCCGAATGGATTCACTAGCTGTAGTCAGTGCGCCTTCTGCGCTACTGGCGATATCTTTCACAAAATACTCTGGTAAACCTCCGGCTGCGACTGTATTCACAGGACTCACGGTAAAGCCGTAGCCGTGGGTATAAATTAAATGTTGGTTTACCCATGTCTGAGCCTGCTGAGGTACAGCACTGTAGTCTAACTCCCTGGCTGCAATTAGTACCTGTCGTTGTTGTGCAGATCCTTGTTCTTGTAAAGTGTAGCGGTCTATATCAGCATCAGGAAAGCGATAGTAAGGGCGAAATTGTTGTAATTGGCGATTAGTTTCCAAGAGGGGACGCTGATCCCAGAGGCGAATATTGCGAATCGTCAAATCATTGGCTTTAATACCCGCTTCCGTGAGTGTACCTTGGGGGTTGAAAGTTTGCGCGTTAACTGCTTCTAAATCAAATGCTTCCCTAGTTAGGGCAATAGTGCGTTGAATATATGGTTCTTCCCGTTGTAGTTCGTTTGGTTCAACAACTAAATATTGCACCACCGTTGGCAAGATATTACCGGCTACGGCCACTAAACATAAATATAAACCTAAGCCATAAAAGACAAATGGACGATACCGCGATGCAGCCCGCCAAAATATAGTTCGCCACAGTAGGTAAGTTGCGATCGCTAATGCTAAACCGCACAAGAGGTTGTATGCTGGCAACTGGAAATGAACATCGGTGTAGCTTGCGCCATAACTCACGCCACGAGGAGAATACACCAATTCATAGCGACTTAACCAGTAACTAAAAGCCACCAGCAGCATTAATAAGCCACCCATCCCATATAAATGACGCTGTTGCTGGGATGAAAAACCGGGGAAAACACCTTGACTGAGACTGTCTCCCGATAAAAGATAAGTGAGAGTGACAGCCATAAAGCCATATAAAAACATCCCCATCAGCCAGATTTCTAACAGTTCCCAGAATGGTAGGGAAAATACATAAAATCGAATATCCCAACCAAATAAAGGATCAGTGCTGTTAAAAGCGGTGGGATGGAAATATTGCAGCACCTTTGCCCAGTTATGGTATATGATGATACCTAAGAAGAAGCTAAAGATGAGAGCGATCGCATTTAGTAATAACCGGGAATAAATTAAAATAGCGATCGCTGCACTAATCACCAAACCTAAATATAAAACTTGACCAAAAATCCGTACTCCCAACTGCCAAAGCGTTTCGAGTCGGAAGGGAACGATCAGCTGAGTTTTGTTAGTTCCAAACCAATAACCAACAGCGATTTGACCGTAGTGAGCTAGCATTAAACCCACTAATAAGCTCAATATTAAGGCTAGAGGCAGTAGCCAGCGTAATTTTAACGGTCTTAAATTCTGTTTCTCTGGCTGGCGGAGTTGGCGACTTTGAGTATATTCAGGACTTAGCAGTTTTTTTAATTCACTGCTCAGACTTACTAATTCTGGTTGCACTTCCTCAATCTTCTCAGAGGGAGGATGCTTGAGCCGTTGTGCCAAGGTGAGATTTCCCCAGAGATAAGCAGCCGTTACCCCAGTGATGAACACCAATAACCCACCGCGAGTCACCAGTCGGACTAGAAACACTTGCAGATAGCCGACTTCCTGAAACCAGAAAATTTCTGCTCCCAAGCGCGCAACTATATTCCCGAACAGCCACAGCCCCAGGAATACGACTAATAATCTGAGCAACCACTTTCTAAACATAGTTTTGGGAATGGGGCATAAGGAATAGGACTGAAAAAAGTTAAATTATCCTTTTCTTTTACCTTTTGCCTTTTTACTTTTTACTTCTTACCAATCCCTATTATTTCCTATTTTTAAACCTAACTGAGTATGAGAAAATAAGATATGGGAATTAATTGACTGTTGACTTTTGCCTCGCAACACAAAAGTTCTTGTAATTTAGTCTCAAAAGTTAATTTTTGGGCTAGACCCTGCAAAACTAATTTTATGGGCATTGGTAATTTATACCTACATTATAGTTAATGTGGGCTGTTTACAATTCTGGAACAGGTGATTAATTTATTACGTCTCTGCGAACAGTAGCATTGAGTAAACTGACACAAGATCAACACAAATACGCAATGCTCAGTGTTTAAATTCCGGTTCATCAGGTGGCATCTACAAAGTAACGCAATCGGATTTTTTTACTGAGGTTGGTATGAATAGGATGATTTATATTGGCATCATGGCATTACCTATTTATTTTTTACACAATGCCAGTGTCAATTTTATCAGTCATAGTGAAGCACCTAGTTTCTCAAATAAACATGAGTGGTTCTTAATAACTACAAAATCTGCTCAGAATACAAAGACTCAATTACAGAAGAGGTCATGGCAAATCGCAGACGGACGCGATCAAACGGAAGATTGTTTGCGAACAGGCGAATGCACAATTTAAATACTCAGTCTCATCACTGTTACAGTTACAAGCCAAGCGTAAATTGCTGGCGATCGCTAAATGGCTGTAGCTAAGATAGTTGGGTGTGAGGATTTAATGTGCATATCGATTAACCTAAATTTATGATTAGGTAAATTATCTTAATCCCCATGAACTCTAAATTTTTTATAAAAGCCCAGAACCTCGATTTATTAAAAATAATCGAGGTTCTAAATTATGAAAATAACCTATTTTGTATGCGAAAAATACATTAGAAATGTACATAAAATCACCTTTTAATTTGTGAAATATTCTTAATATTTAGAAGAATATCTCTTATAAAAAACTATATTTTAGCCATTTATGTAATCTTGACTATACTTATACTTATGTAAATTTTGCATCAATACCGATTGTGTACAAAATTACAATCTGATGGGAAAGATATCCCAAATACTGCTAGATTATTGAGTTATTTGGTTAATGAATGCTGGATAAGAGCATAAATTGCCAAAAATCAACATATTTTTGATAACAAGTGAGGATAGAAGGGCTAGGGACTAAAAAAGAGAGAATGCTCCCCTACATACCCGTCGCTGGCTCACCTATCATCTATCACCTGTCACCTATTACCTCTACACTTATGCCCCTAGATTTAGAAAAATTCTATCAGGCTTGCAATCCCAGTAGACCTCTGATGATGGGAAATACCAGCGATCGCCGATATTATATCGATTTTGCATCGGTGCGGGGCGGTAAAATCATCGAGGCTTTGCAGCGTACTATTACTCGCATCTCACCCAACTCACCCACCTGTCAATTATTTACAGGTCATTTGGGTTGTGGGAAATCTACAGAATTATTGCGGTTAAAGGCAGAGTTAGAAGAAGCTCAATTTCATGTAGTTTATTTTGAGTCTACCCACGTCCTAGAAATGGCGGATGTGGATGTGACTGATATTTTACTGGCGATCGCAGGTCAGGTGAGTGAAAGTCTGGAAGCGATGAAAATCCGCCTGAAGCCGAACTACTTCACCAAATTATTTGGTGAACTGGTGGATTTTCTGCAAACTCCGATTGAGTTGGGTGTAGAGGCAGAATTATCGGTAGGAATCGCCAAAATTACCGCTAAAACTAAAGAAAGTCCCCAATTGCGTCGCCGTTTACGTGATTACCTCGAACCGCGCACTCAAAGTATTTTGCAATCAATAAATCAAGAACTCTTAGAACGGGCTGACAAAGAACTCAAAGTTAAAGGGAAAAAAGGCTTGGTGGTGATTGTCGATAACCTAGATCGAGTAGCGATTCGTCCTTTACCATCGGGGCGATCGCTGCCCGAATATTTATTTATTGATAGAGGTGAACAGTTACGTAAACTCAATTGTCACGTAGTTTACACTATTCCCCTAGCTTTAACTTTTTCCAACGATAGCGCGGAACTACAACACCGTTTAGGCGGTGGAGTTGCACCGAAGGTTTTACCGATGATTCCGGTGCGGTTACGTTCTGGGGAGATTTTCCAGCAAGGGCTAGATTTGATGCGTCAAATGGTGTTGGCTAGAGCCTTCCCTGACATTGAACAGCGCGATCGCTTAAGCTTAATTACAGAGGTGTTTGATAACTTAGAAACACTAGATCGACTGTGCTTGATCAGTGGTGGTCATGTACGCGATTTATTGGGGTTGCTGTTTGACTGTCTGCGAGAACAAGATCCACCCTTTGAAAGAGAATGTGTCGAGTTAGTCATTCAAAGACAACGAGACTACCGCGCTAATCCCATTGATACCCACGAATGGGAGTTAATCTTCCAGGTAGTGAAACAGCAACGGGTTAGGGGCGATATAGAATATCACACTTTATTGCGTAGCTTGTTTGTATTTGAATACCGCGACCACCAAGGGGCTTGGTTTGCTGTCAATCCAGTTTTAGCCGAGACACCAAAATTTAAGTCATGGTTGAAAGACAATTCCCAGTAGATATTAAAACAGCTAACGAAAAGGCTCTACAGAGTTTATGGCGGGCCATTACCCTTTCTTGCGGTTATTTTTCCGTGGTGGTAGTTTGCTGTAATTATCGTGTGTTACAAGAGCGAGTGCTGCAATCACTGGATAAATTAGCGGTGGGAGTGGCGCGTATTCAAAAGGTAGTTTTACCCCAAAACACTAGAAGTCTTTACTCGGCGTTGCATTTTCAGCTAGCAATAGATAATCAACCACCATCAGCATTGATGGTTTTGGGTTTAGAAACCGTCGATGAAATTGACGATTTACTGAGGTCAATTAATCATATCCGCGATGAATTACCTAAACGTCATTCATTTCCGATGATTTTTTGGGTAAATGAGGAAATTTTACAGAAAATAGTGCGTTTAGCCCCCGATTTTGCGAGTTGGGCGGCGACACCGATTCGGTTTGAAATGACTACGCCAGAGTTGCTGCAATTTTTGCGCCAAGAAACCGATGCTTTATTCGCCAAGGTGTTAACCAACGAGCATGGACAACGCCGACAAGCAAAAATTACCAAAAATTACTCTACCCTAAAACAAGTTTGGGAACATAGCGATGAACTACACTCAGCTATCAATGAACTACATGAGCGGGGTATTACCCTAGAACCAGAATTAAACGCCAGTTTAAAGTTTGTCTTTGGTCTGGATAATTATGTTAGCGATGCCTCCGGCAACCTAACGGAACGCATTCATCATGCCTTAGATCATTTTCGGCAGAGTTTGCTGATTTGGCAAAAAATCATCGCCCAAGAACAGGCAGGGGGGCAGGGTGCAGGAAGCAAGGGCGAAGAATCACCCACAAGTGGAGAGGTTTCAGGTAGTTCCCACCCACAAGAGATAGAGTTTGTACTAGAAAACAACAAAGAAACCCCTGCCTTTACTTTTCCCCGCCCCCCTGGCTCTACTTCCCCACTCCTGAGACAGAGTGTATTACTGTTTTATATTGGGTTATGTTATTGTCGGTTAGCAGAACAAAATCAACTAGATAACCGTGAGTATTGGGAAGCAGCGAAATCTTGCTTACAACAAAGCTTAGAAGTTTTACAGTTGGCGCGCAGACCAGATATTGCGGCGGAATTTATCGGTCAACTAGCGGAAGTTTTAGAACACCTGCAAGAGTGGGAAGAATTGCAGACAGTCGCCCAAAATTCCCTGGAGTTACATCAAATCTACGGGAGTCAAATTCAGTTAGCTTGTGACTATGGTTTTTTAGCACAAGTCGCAGTTCAAACGTCGCGGTGGTTACAGGCGAGTATTCTAGCCCATGTTTCTCTCCTCAAGTTAGACGAAGCCCAACAACAAGACACCCAACCTCATGATTGTTTATTTCCTCTGCTGTTAGCGCAGATTTATTATCTAGTTTTAGCCAAAGCGCAACAAAAATTAGGCGAAAATGCCGTAGCACAAGCCTATTTAGATAAAGCATCTCAGGACTTAACTGTAGCTTTAGAAAATAGCGCGCATCAATACGATGCCCATCGTTATATTAGGATGTTGCGGAAACTGCGATCGCTCTACTTTGAAGCTGGTCGTTATTTAGAAGCCTATTGCATCCGCCAAAAACGCCGTTCTGTAGAACAACAATACGGCTTTCGGGCTTTCATTGGTGCAGGTCGCCTCCAACCCCAAAGACAAGTTACCAATCCAGCTTTAATGTCAGCGTCCGGGAGTAGTAGCATCGCTTTAGAAATTGAAGCTTCCGGTCGAGAACAGGATATTAATAACTTAATTGGCAGAATTAGCCGCTCTGACCAAAAATTAATCGTGATTCATGGCCCTTCCGGGGTGGGTAAGAGTTCTACTGTCACGGCTGGTTTAGTTCCCGCTTTGCAAAATCGGGCGATCGGTGATCAAATTGCTGTGCCTGTGGTACTGCAAGTTTACACGGATTGGGTGCGAGAATTGGGTAAATCTCTGAAACTGGCAATTTCTCACCTCAAAGGTGACGCAACTATTGCATCAGAGGTTTTATCTGGGGCGGAAACGCCTATGACTATTAGCAGTATCTTAGAAAAACTCCATCAAAATGCGAATAATCACCTGATTACAGTTTTAATCTTTGATCAATTTGAAGAATTTTTCTTTGGTTGTACTGACCGCCAACAAAAACAACAATTCGACCAATTTGTGAGTGATTGTCTACATATTCCTTTTGTCAAAGTCATTATGTCTTTGAGAGAAGACTATTTGCATCAAATATTAGAATTTAAACATCTGGCTAATCTAGAAGCAATTAATAACAATATTCTAGATAAACAAATTCGGTATCAATTAAATAATTTCTCTCCTGAATACGCTAAAGCCATTATTCAAAAATTAACTGTTCGCTCTCACTCCAATTTAGAACCAGAGTTAATTGATGCCTTAGTTACCGATTTATCTACCGAATTGGGTGAAATCCGTCCTATTGAGTTACAAGTAGTAGGCGCGCAATTACAAGATGAAGGTATTACGACTCTCACGCAATATGAGCCATATCGACCTAATAAACTCATAGAAAGATATATCAAAGCTTTAATTAAAGACTGCGGACCAGAAAATGAACGTGCCGCCTTATTAGTTTTATATTTATTAACAGATGAAAGTAATCAAAGACCATTTAAAACTCGTGCGGAATTAGCAGCAGAATTAGCAGAATTAGAAGATGCAGGCAAATTAGAATTAGTTTTAAATATTTTAGTTAGTTCTGGATTAGTAGTGTTGTTCCCTGATGTCCCAGAACGTTATCAATTAATTCACGATTATTTAGTAGATTTAATTCGCTATTTGCAAGAACAAGAATCCAGCCTGCAAGCACAACTGAATCAGCTGCGTCAAAAAGTCGAACAAAGCCAGACGGAAATTGAGCGACTTAAACGCGAACTGCATCAAAAAAAGCAGCACAGCAAACTCATAGATCCTCAACCCCAACAAGGATTAGATTTACTCACGGAATTGCGAGAGTTACGCAAGCGGGAAGAACTGAGCCAATTAGAGATGGAACAACTCCGCGCCGAACTCAAAGAAAAAGAATTAACCGCCCAACTCGTAGAAAGTCAAAAACAACAAAGACTCAGTGAAGCGAGATTAAATCGCTCCCTCAAAATTGCTTTGGGTGCTTCGGTGTTTGCCATATTAGGGTTAAGTGTTTCGATTATCACAGCTGTAGACAGCGAAATTAAAACTCTGAGTGTTTCTAGCGAAGCGTTATTTGCATCTCAAAAAGGACTGGATGCACTCAAAGAAGGGATAAAAGCCGGACGCAAATTACAACGGGCGATTTGGGTAGATCCTTACACTAGAGAAAAAGTACAAACAGCACTATATCAAGCTGTGGTGGGAATGAAGGAATATAACCGCTTAGAAGGACATACTTCTGGTGTGAATAGTGCCATATTTAGTCCTGATGGGTCGTTAATTGTTTCAGCCAGTGCTGATAATACAATTAAAATCTGGCGGGCTGATGGTGAGATACTGCCGACTTCCGCCCAACATAATAAAGTAGTAAATAGTGTCAGCTTCAGCCCCGATAGTCAGACGATTGCTTCTGCTAGCCAAGACCAGACAATCAAACTGTGGACTCGCACAGGTAAATTGCTGAAAACTCTTTCAGGACATACATCTGGGGTTAATAGTGTGCATTTTAGCCCAGACGGGCAGGCGATCGCTTCCGCTAGTACCGACAAGACAATCCGACTCTGGAGTCGTGACGGTCAGTTACTCCAAACTCTCCCAGGACATCAGCAAGCAGTTTTAAGTGTCGCTTGGTCGCCTGATGGTCAAACTCTAGTTTCTGTCAGTGCTGACAAAACTATCAAAATTTGGAAGCGTGATGGTCAAATTCTCAAAACCTGGAATGGTCATGATGACGCAATTTTAACTGTGGCTTGGTCGCCCAATGGTCAAATGATAGCTAGTGCCGGTTTAGACCAGAAAATCAAACTATGGAATCTCCAAGGACAGATTCTAACAACCATTACAGGTCATACAGGAGGAATTACTAGTGTCACTTTTAGCCGTGATAGTGAGACAATTGCTTCTGCTAGTACCGACGAAAGCTTAAAACTCTGGAATTTAAAGGGTTTATTGTTAGGGACTTTGAAAGGTCATAACAATTGGGTGAATAGTGTTAGTTTTAGTCCTGACGGTAAAATTTTAGTGTCCACCAGTCGGGACAAAACAGTGAAACTTTGGCGTTGGCAAGATTTATTGCAACGCGACCCCCAAACCAACGAAGATGATTGGATAACTAGTATTAGTTTTAGTCCCGATAGCCAAATGGTAGCGACTGCTAATCGTGACAATACGGTAAAAATTATTAGTAAGGATGGCAAGATCTTACGCACTTTTCCTAAACATCAAGACCAAGTTTTAGGCGTAGCTTGGTCTGGAGATGGTCAAGTCATCGCTTCAGCCAGCAAAGATAGAACTATAAAATTATGGAGTCATGAAGGTAAATTACTCCACACTCTTACAGGTCATACTGATGCTGTCTGGGCTGTAGCTTGGTCGCCAAATCATCAAGTCTTAGCTTCGTCTAGTAAAGACAATACCGTGAAATTATGGGATCGTGATAGTAAATTACTTTACAATCTAAAAGGACATACTGATACAGTAAATTGGGTCAGTTTCAGCCCTGATGGTAAATTACTGGCCTCTGCTAGTGATGATTTAACCGTGAAAATTTGGAATATCAATGGTCAAATTCTACACACCCTCAAAGGTCATAGCCGTCCAGTTAACGGTGTAGCTTGGTCGCCTGATAATCAAATTATGGCTTCCGCAAGTATTGATAGCACGGTTAAATTGTGGAATCGGGATGGTCAACTACTCAAAACTTTATCTGGTGATGGTGATAATTTTACCAGTGTCAGTTTTAGCCGTGATGGTAAAACTTTAGCTGCTAGTAGTGATGACAAAATCAAGCTATGGAATAGGGAAGGGACTGTACTGATCTCCTTAAAAGGTGACAATAAAGAATTAACCAGCGTGATTTTTAGTCCTGATGGTCAAATGCTAGCAGCCGGAAGTGGTAACGGGAGGGTAATTTTCCGTAATTTAGCCGATTTTAAATTAACTAACCTACTGACGCGAGGCTGTCATTTTCTCCACGATTATTTACAGACTAACTCCAAACTCACACCAAGCGATCGCGCCTTATGTCCCCAAACTGATCGGTAATGCTGGTTTTTCTCTCCCTTCCACCCCTACGAGGAATTCAAAATTCAAAAGTAAGAGGATGTTAGTTTTGATTTTTGACTTGATTTGCCCCCCTATACCCCTATCTCCTCACATGAATTCCTGGCGCGTAAGCTTCAATGACTCGACCTGTCTTAGTACAAGAGATCATTAAGTAATCACAACTATGACACTGTGTTCTAGTTAATTGGCTATCAGAAATATAGTGACGTTCAGCTTCACTGCCACAGTTTGGGCAGTAGATTTTTTGTACGATGTGCATTTTTGACCCCGGTTGTAATTCTGGTATTTGCGAAAAAACTACCAATTTAGCTAGAAAAAATTCTAGTCATCAAGAAGATTGATCACAGCAAACTTGTTAGCTGTTAATTTTAAACAAAATTTTAGATTTGAAAATCGTGCTGAGTTATTGCTGATTATCTTAAATTGCAGGTGATTCAACCATCCTACTTGAGATATAAAATTAATATTTTATACAACATTAGTTTTAGAATTTGACTGATCCCAATTAGTAATGGCTTGAGACAAAGCACTTTACAGTCATTCTCAAGAAACTAAAAGGCTATCTTTGTATTCAAATGTCAAAAGCAGTTAATTACTGTAGCTTTAGTAACAAAATTCCTTTCTTAAGGTTTAGTTAATATTTTCGGACATAAAAAATTGATGAAATAACCACAAACAGATTGCCAATACCTACAATTTCAGATATCAGCTACATTGATTAATGCAGTTACAAGTAATAGAAAGTAAATAGTCCGTAGAATATATTCCTAATAGCTTGTACCAGCTTGTAATTCAGCCGATAACTCAATTTTGCGGCTGAAAATCTGGGAATTATTTTTCATACTTTGGTGACAGATGTTCTAACTAAAAATTATTCCATCTGTCAACTCTCCAGAGGATGGAAATAATTGTAAATTTCTTGAGCTAACTTCGTCCCAATACCGGGAACTTCAGCGATTTGTGCGGGTGCAGCTTGGCGGAGATAATCAATCGAGCGAAAATGAGCTAACAGCAACTTTTGACGATGGTGTCCCAAACCAGGAATCTCATCTAAACGCGATCGCTTTAATTTGTCACTCCGTTGCTGACGATGGAAACTCACAGCAAATCTATGTGCTTCATCTCGCAGTCGGCGCAGTAATTGCACTCCTGGTTGTTCGCTGTCAGTTGTTAAAGGTGTGGATTCTCCAGGTAAGAAAATCTCTTCTCGCTTTTTGGCTAAACTCACCACTCGCAAGTCTTCTAATAAATTCATCTCCTGCAAAACCGCAACCACAGCAGATAATTGTCCTTTTCCGCCGTCTATCATCACGACATCAGGCCAATCAGGATTATCCACCCGTGGTAATTTGGGATCTTCGGCGTATTTGCGAAAACGTCGTTGAATCACTTCCGCTAAACTAGCAAAATCATCTGAGTGTCCGATGGTGACTGTGGGATTTTTAATTTTGTAGTGACGATAGTATTGTTTGGCGGGTATCCCATCAAGAAAAACTACTTGGGAAGCGACAGCATTAGAACCTTGAATGTGGGAAATATCGTAACCTTCGATGCGGTGAGGTAAGTCGGGTAAGTCGAGAATTCCTGCTAAATCTTGCATCGCTTCATGATTGCGATCGCCCAATTTTTGCATCCTTTGTAGTTCATATTGGGCATTGCGTTCCACCATTTCAATTAATTCTGCTTTAGTTTGACGCTGGGGAGCTAATATCGTCACTTTTCTTCCCTTCCGTTGCGTCAAAGCTGCCGCCAAAATTTCCCCATCAGGTAATTCATGCTGGACTAAAATTTCTGCGGGAATTTCCACCGAGTCAGCCGTTTGGTAATGTTCCTCTAAAACCCGCTGCAAAATTGCACCAGCTTCCGCTTGTGATTCCGCCACAAATGCCAAACGTCCCACCAACTGACCGGCACGAATTTGAAATAATTGAATGCAAGCGTGTTGGGTATCAGCTGCTAAAGCTATAGCATCTCGTGAAACAGTATCATCGGGTAAAGAAACTTTCTGTTGTGCAGTCAGAGACTTTAAGCCTGCAATTTGATCACGCATCCGCGCCGCCAACTCAAAATTGAGAGACTCTGCGGCGGTGTGCATTTGTTCATTCAAAATATCAATTAGTTCCTGCGTCCGTCCCTGAAATACCATCGCCACTTTCTGCACAGTTTTGCGGTATTCCTCTGGTGAAATCAGCTGTTGGCACACTCCAGGACAGCGACCCATATTATAATTTAAGCAAGGGCGGTCTTTAAATAATGGTTGTGGTCGTTGCCTGAGGGTAAATATTCGCTTAGATAGGTGCAGAATGCTGCGTAATAGACCAGAATCGGTATAAGGCCCGTAATATTTATCTTTTTCTTTGCCTAATTGCCGTTTACGAGTAATGAAGATGCGGGGATAGTCTTCCGACCAAGTAATACAAACGTAGGGATATTTCTTATCATCTTTGAGCAGCACATTAAAGTAAGGTTGATGCTGCTTAATTAAATTTGCTTCCAACGCCAAGGCTTCTGCTTCGGTATCAGTGACGATAAATTCAATGTCCGTCACCTGCTTCACCATCGTGGCGATGCGTTCAGTTTTGTTGTAACCATCCCGAAAATAAGAACGAACACGCGATCGCAATTTCCGAGATTTACCTATATATATGATGCGATCGCTTCCATCGCGCATGAAATAAACTCCCGGTTCTGGAGGAATTTCCGCCAGCCGAGTTTCTAAACGTTCTGTGTCTTTGACCAGTGGTAGGATCGAAGCAGATGTTGTCACAACTTTAAGGTAACTTTATAAATTTACCTAATCTCATTCTAAGAAATATCACTGATTTTTGCGTCCCACAGTCAAAAGGCAGTCCCGATGAAAAAATTTCACAGTCATAGATGAAAGATATCTTTCTCCTACACCCCCACACCCCTACACCCCTAACCCTAATCACGGTAGGAGAATTACATCATGTTAGGTTTTGACCGCATTACATTTGACCCCCGCATCATGGCTGGACAAGCTTGTATTCGGGGAATGCGAGTTCCAGTTTCGTTAATTTTGAATTTGGTTGCCAATGGCAAAACTGTGGCAGAAATTATCGAAGATTATCCATATTTAGAACCAGAAGATGTTCAACAGTCATTAATGTATGCGGCTTGGTTGGCACGCGAACAAGTTTATCCCATAGTGGGTGAAAAGGTGGGATGAAATTTCTGGCAGATATGGGTATCTCGCCACGTACCGTAAATTGGTTAAAAGCTGCGGGTTATGATGCAGTACATCTGGTTGAAGAAGGTCTCGAAACACTACCCGATGATGAAATTTTGGTAAAAGCTCGTTTAGAGGAACGAGTGTTACTAAAAGTAGACTTGGATTTTGGTTACTTGTTAGCAGTGAGTGGCGCGACATTACCAAGCGTAATTCTGTTTCGATTAGGGAACGAAAGTTACGAAATCATTAATGAACGATTGGCATAAGCATTGAATCGGTTTGAGCAGAATTTAGCTACAGGGGCAATTATTTCTGTTAGCGATCGCGATTTCCGTGTGAGACAATTGCCCATATAACTCAACTACTCTTACGTAAACATCAATATAAATAGCACTTCTTGACAACAGCTAGTTTGTGGAAATGCAGAAAGTCGCACCTTTGAATAGTCCGGCTTGCTACTTCCCCCTGATGAATGGACGCTATGAAGTCAAGCCGGGGATGATGGCATTTGGCTCATGTTTCGGTAATGGTGAAGCTGATCAGCAAGTATTTCAAATCGATAAAAATTTTGCTGATTACCGTCAGGCTAAACTTTTAGCTCGTGCAGAACGATTGAGTAAATACTACCAGACTTATAATTATTCTCAGACTGTAGCAGGTGCGATGGGCTACGCCCCGCCTTTCCTGCGGAACGCTCCACGAACTGCGATCGCTCGTTTGATAGTTGAGCGTCTCACACAAGAGCATCCACAGTATTTTAACTACCAAAAATCGACGGCTAACACCTTCATATTTTATAGCCGACTGACCAACGAAAAACTTTATCTAGATGCAGACTGGCAGCTACAGCGAGTCGAGGGTAGTGCAGTTTCTCCTGCTTACGCTTCTACTCTCGATGCTTTAGCCGCACAGATACAAGAAGATATTACAGTCATCTGCTGTGGTAAAGATGGACATAATTGGCTGAGTGCTATTCATTTGTGTTATCCCAATCATTGGTCAGCTGAGGAAAAAATCGGTAAAGACTTTGCCACCATACATACACCCGTGGCGGGGATAGAAAAAATTAATCGCCGGGCAGATGCGATCGTCAATACTATGATTTACCGTCAACCAATGGTGCGCTTTGCTTGGGGTTTAAGTACAGACATTCGCCTGAATCACCATCCTGAACCACCACCCGGTTTGTTAGTTAGCCAATGGCAAGGTAGAAGTTTTGACCCCCAAAATCCCCAACTTTACTTGCGAATTGAGCGACAAGTAATTTGGGGGCTACCAGAGTATGAAACGGCATTATTTACGATTCGTACTTATTTCAGAGATTGTAACTTTCTCAAACAAGATTCAAGATTACGAGTCAAGCTATGTGCTGCAATTGAGTCTATGTCACCAGAGTCATTGATTTATAAAGGTTTAGCAGATAGCAAAGCGAGTATTTTAGATTGGTTAAACGAAGCCTGAATTACTCGCACCCTACTAACTACCTCCTGTCTCCTACCATGCTTTCAAAGTTAAGACCCCGAACAATCAAATAGATGTAAGCCTAAACGCTGGGATAGTTCTTCACAGACTTTTACACCTCTGACGCTATTTCCACGATGATCTAAGGGTGGAGAAAACACAGCAATTCCCATCTTATGAGGAACAACAGCCAAAATTCCACCACAAACACCACTTTTAGCAGGAATACCAACTTTGTAAGCCCACTCACCAGCAAAATTGTACATTCCACAGGTGTACATGACGCTGAGGATATCTTTTATATAACGCTTATCTACAGCTTGCTCACCTGTGATGGGGTTTGTACCTCTATTCGCTAAAGTCGCCGCCATCACTGCTAAGTCCCGACAGTCCACCATGAGGGCGCATTGTTGAAAATATAAATCTAAGGCTTCTTCAATATTTTGGTTGATCATGCCAAAGTTAAGCATCAGATGTGCCATTGCACGGTTGCGATGTCCGGTGCTGCGTTCGGAGGTAAAAACGGAAATATCGACAAATACATCATGACCAATGTAGCGACGGAACATATCCAGTAAGCGATTGAGACGTTCTGTTGCTACCGCGCCTTTGATTAAACTGGTAGTGGCGATCGCTCCTGCGTTTACCATTGGGTTATATGGTCGCTTTGATTGCTCATCCAGAATAATTGCATTAAATGCGTCTCCCGTGGGTTCTACTCCCACTCTCGTCAACACATAGTCTCGTCCATGATCTTCTAAAGCTAGTCCGTAAGCAAATACCTTAGAAATTGACTGGATAGTAAATAGTTGTTGCGAATCACCAACTTCGTAAACTTGACCATCTACTGTAACAATACAAATACTAAATAAATCTGGATTAACTTTTGCTAGCTCAGGAATATAGTTAGCTACCATTCCTTCCTGCAATGACTTGTATTTAGCGTGCAATTCATTAATCACATCGGCAAGTGGGGAGGTAATTATTTCTAAATCTCCTTGGTTTGTTGTGCTGATCATGAGGCTAATAGCTTGATTTGCAAAATCTTTAGTTGAACAACTGCATTAAAGTCTACAAACTAGATGTAGTATTTAATACAGAGTAAAAATACTCTACACAATTTTGAGAGTGATTTGGCATTTCTTAAGCATCAAATCAATTTTGCGCAAATAAAATATCTGCTACAGGTAAACAGTACTTTTTTTACTCATGATTACTGTAGTGTAATGTCACTGTAACTACATCTTTAAGCTACATACGAAGTATTATTGCATATTCTATATTATAAAAAATATATAAATTGAAATAGAATTTTTCGGTTTATGATACCGATTTAATAGCTGCAAAGCTTAACTTAGCGAAGTTATGAGACAATATGAAAAAAACATAAACTCAATTGGATTCAGTAGTTTTTTTGATGCCTGTTTGTAATATATAGGATTATGATTAAAAATATAAATAATTAATATATATAAAAAATATTACATATTTTTTAAGCAGAAATACTGTAATTAGATAACCGAAGTTAGTCCTTTCAGAAATTCTGAAATATAAAGTTTTGTAAATAAAATGCTGGTAGATCGAAAAAAAGGTTACATAGGCGAAATCCGCATTTGAACAAGGTTTTGCGCCTTTCCATGAGAAGTTAAATTGGGAAAACATGGTAATTCCTACGCTAAAACCCTGATCCCCAAGCCTAAAACTTCGTGTTAGTCTGTTGCAGTTATAAACAGAAAGTAAAAGCGGAACGAATTCGCATCTTAGGAGAGTTTGCTAATAACTGAATTAGTAACAAGCTCCAACCAACTAAGAAACTGCTGTTCTATAGTCGCTTTAAAATCGGACGCATGAATCAAAGACATTTGTGGACTATTGCTGCCCTGTCTGTAACCATTTTGGGGACACCCTCAGTTGGTCGGACTCAAACCACCAAGCTCGATCCTCTAGCTGCACCAAAAGCAGTAGCTAGTGATGTAGTGAAGGTAGGTGAGTTGAAATCTTCAGCAGGGGGAAATACTTCTGATGCTGCTAATACGAGTATTCATACTCACAGCATTAGAGGACAGAGGGCGGCAACTCTATATATCCGAAACATTCCTGTAATTACCTTTTTGAGTTCTAAATCAACTGCCAGCACTGAAAAGAAAGTAGGTGTACTTGGAGATGATAAGGGCGTGCAGGTGTACGCCCTTAATGCTGGGAACTCAGTTCAGGTAGCAAGTTTAGGAAATTTAGCGGATGCCAAGATCCAAACAGGCTCGCTACAAAATGACCCAGTGCAAAGAGCAGGTCTTATGGCGGCCAAGATCAACCAAATGATCCGGGATAATGTGAAAGCTGATCAAATCAGCGTTAGTTGGAAGGGACAAGGCGAAGCTGTAGTTGCCAGCCAAACCCAAAACAAAGGTGTCTCAGTGCAACAACAGCCAGGCGATCGCTACACTATCAAAATCAACAACAAAGAATTGGTGGAAATTAATCAAAACACCCGCCTGGCAGATACCACCAATGACTTAGCTAAAGACGCGTTACAAGTAACAAATCGCCTGCGGAGGCTCATCGGTAACGCTTCTCCTCTCAAAGAAATTGCTAACTTACCATCTCGTTCACGTTCATCACAGTTTATAGCCAATTTGCCCCAACAAATTGCTAGCAATATTAGACTCACCTTTCAAGGCGTAGCTTCCTTCTACGGTAGTGGTTTCCACGGTAGACCCACTGCAACCGGCGAGAGATTCAATTCCGAAGCCATGACTGCTGCCCATCGCAGTCTACCTTTCGGCACAAAAGTTCGTGTTACCAACACTCGTAATGGTCGTTCTGTCGTAGTGCGAATCAATGATAGAGGCCCATACATTCGGGGTAGAGTCATTGACTTATCCACCGGTGCCGCCAGAGTTCTCGGCATGATTGGTAGTGGGATTGCACCAGTTAAAATCGAAGTGTTAGGTCGATAATTTTAGAAACTGGTTAACAATCAGGAAAAACTTAAAAGGGAAAAGGAGAAAGGTAAAACACTGTCTTTTGCCTTTCTCCTTTTTCCTTTTGCCGTTGTTTCTTACCTCCGTTTCAGAGATAAACTAACGGAGGAGAGGCAAAAGAGAACTAGGGGTATTTTTTGTGCGCCTGTTGACAACGGTTGCAGCTTTACGTTGCTTTTTAAATAAACATCGCTGGGAAAATCAGCTGACAGGATTAAATGAGCTAGTCCTAGATGGAATCAGTAGCTGGCATCCCACAGCCATTGGTCTAGTACCAACTATGGGCAGTTTGCATGCAGGCCATTTAAGCTTGATTACACGGGCGCGTCAAGAAAATTCAACGGTGATTGTCAGTATTTTTGTCAATCCCTTGCAATTTGGCCCCAATGAAGATTTTGAACGCTATCCTCGAACACTCGAACAAGACCAAAAATTATGTGAACAAGCTGGTGTAGATGCGATTTTTGCACCAACTCCGGAAGAAATGGGAATCAGCCAGAAGAATATACAAGAATCTTCGGTAACACAAGTAATCCCTCCATCTGCTATGATATCTGGCTTGTGTGGTCGTTCTCGGCTGGGTCACTTTCAGGGTGTGGCGACGATTGTGACTAAGCTTTTTAACTTAGTACAACCTGATCGAGCCTACTTTGGACAAAAGGATGGTCAGCAGCTAGCTATCATTAAACAGTTGGTGGCTGATTTAAATTTGTCAGTAGAGATTGTAGCTTGTCCTATAGTGCGGGAAGTTTCAGGTTTAGCCTTGAGTTCTCGTAACCAGTATTTGACTGCCGAGGAAAAACAGCAAGCAGCAGTATTGTATCGCAGCTTGCAACAAGCTGAAGTAGCGTTTCAAAAAGGTATACGCGATCGCCATCAGTTAATAGCAGCAGTACAACAGGAATTAGCCAAGGTCAGTCAAGTAGCAGTGGAATATATTGAATTAGTTGAACCGACTACATTAATGTCTTTAAATAAAGTTACGGAGGAAGGAATGCTCGCGATCGCAGCTCGTCTTGGTTCTACACGATTGATTGATAATATCATCTTGCGCGATCGCCAACCTATCATCGCTATTGATGGGCCGGCCGGGGCTGGAAAATCCACAGTGGCCCGTCAAGTGGCAGCAAAGTTAGGTCTAGTTTATCTAGATACAGGTGCTATGTACCGGGCTATGACTTGGTTAGTTCTAGAACGAGGTCTTGCCATTGATGATGAGTGTGCGATCGCTGAATTAGCAAATAAATGTCAGATTGAATTGACCCCTAGCCCAGATTTACAATCTCCGGTGCGCGTGTGGATTGATGGGACTGATGTTACCCAAGCCATTCGTTCGATTGAAGTCACCTCTCAAGTATCCGCGATCGCTGCCCAAGCTGCTGTTCGGGAAGCCTTGGTGAAACAGCAGCAAAGCTGGGGTAAAAAAGGCGGTTTAGTTGCTGAAGGTAGAGACATTGGTACTCATGTCTTCCCCGATGCTGAAATCAAAATTTTCTTAACGGCCTCCGTGAGTGAACGCGCCCGCCGTCGTCTACAGGATTTCCAAAAACAAGGTCAGCCAGAAGTCAGTCTAGAACAACTAGAACGAGATATTGCCGAACGTGATTGGAAAGATAGCACTCGCAAAGTCTCACCTTTGCAAAAAGCAGCAGATGCCATTGAACTGCAAACAGATGGTCTCAGCATCTCAGATGTTACAGAACAAATTGTTAACTATTATCAGCAATGTTTGTCTAAGTAGTCATTAAACTATAAGTCCCTGCAATTGCCCATTCCTCATAAAGTTCGTTGACTGTTGACTATTAACCGTTAGCAGTGAGTCAGCGACGGGTACTGAGGCGGTCTCCCATACAGCTTGCTCCCCTGGAGGAGTTCTCGAAGATGATCTGCAAGGGTCAACAGCCAAACACGAAAGAATTTGGTTGGTTGGCGGGCTAAAGCTGATTAGTGAGTGCTGTTAGCAGGGACAGGGCTTTGAGCAACTTGTTGAGTTCGGAAGATGAGGGAAAATTCCCCCTTGTCTGCCTACCTATCTCTATAACCAATTTTTCAGGGAGTAAGAACTTAAACACTTGCTCCCTATTTATATCTATATCTTTATATCTATGAAATTAACGGTTATTCTAAACAGACTTGAAAATTAGCTACATTCAAAATTTAAAAAGTCTCGCAGATAACATTGTAAAGAATCTGAGAGTAAATTCATCTGGCTTAAGGATGATTTTCACACTTCAGATTAAACCCAAAGTTGACTGAGTATTTCTAGCACTTAACAACTTAATCCAAATATCCTCCTATACCCTAATTTCTGCTCTATGCCACCAATAGCTACACTTAGGAAGTACGGTCAGCTTTGATTTATAATTACTGATTCTTGGTAATACAACTTATTTAAAAATAATTGAGTATGAGTATTCACTTTGGTAGTAGAATGACGATGTTAAGTTTTATATCCTAAGTATTAGGGATATAAAAAAAATAGGCACAAAACCTGTAATTTCCTAAGCTGCCGCAATAGGTTTCAACTGGAAAACAGTAAAGAGAGGACTTCATAAAATGGCATTCACTCAACCCCCCTTACCTTACGCCTTTGATGCTCTAGAGCAGTATGGCATGAAAGCTGAAACCTTCGAGTATCACTATGGCAAGCATCACAAAGCTTATGTAGATAACCTCAACAAGCTAACCGAAGGTACAGACCTAGCTGATAAATCCCTAGAAGAAGTCATTCAAATCTCCTTTAAAGACCCCTCTAAAGCAGGGATATTTAACAACGCTGCTCAAGTTTGGAATCATACCTTCTTCTGGAATTCCTTGAAACCCGCAGGTGGTGGCGCGCCTACTGGTGAATTGGCTGCTAAAATTGACAAAGATTTTGGTAGTTTCGACAAATTCGCAGAAGAGTTTTCTAACGCTGCTGCAACTCAGTTTGGTAGTGGTTGGGCTTGGTTAGTTGATGATGGTGGCACACTCAAAGTGATTAAAACACCAAACGCAGAGAACCCTCTAGCTCATGGCAAAAAGGCACTTCTCACCCTGGATGTTTGGGAACACGCTTACTACATCGATTTTAGAAATGCGCGTCCAGCATTTATCAAAAACTTCTTAGATCAATTGGTAAACTGGGACTTTGTTGCTGAAAATTTAGCTAAAGCTTAATTTGCAGTAATCTTTTGAGTTTCACCAAAATTTCCATAAATCAACAGTCACGACATAAATCGTGGCTGTTTTGTTCTCTAATTGAAATATTTAGCGATGGTCAAGAACTCGCCTTTGGCTGGCTGGGGTATCATCGCATCCTGCAATAATTTCATATATCTTAAACAAGTAGGGCAAAAATTCTTAAACTATGAATAGCAAAGAACTTGCACAATATATGGAAGCAACCAATGGTATAGCCAAACCCTGGCTATTGGTACAGTTGCGGCTCAAAAAACTCCAAGAACGCAAAGCCATCATTTCAGAAGATGAATACGCTAATGAATTAGCAGATATTCACCAAGACTTAATGAATTTAGGCGAATGGTGGCGAGGCATGGAAGAAGAAGTATTTTAATAGGGGAAAGGGAATTAGGAAGAACAGAAAAAACTAATGATTGTTGTACAGACGCGATGAATCGTGTCTCTAGCGACTATTGTACAGACGCGATAAATTGCTTCTGTAATGACTATTGACTAATTACTATTAACTATGGATTATCGGGACGCAGGGGTTGATGTAGAGGCTGGTCGTGCTTTTGTGGATCAAATTCGCAATTTGGTTCACAGCACTTTTAGACCAGAAGTGATTGGTGGACTTGGTGGCTTTGGGGGTTGTTTTGAACTCCCAAGTGGTTATAAGCAACCTGTGTTGGTTTCTGGAACGGATGGTGTAGGTACAAAACTGAAAATTGCACACACACTCAACCGTCATGACACCGTTGGAATTGATTTGGTCGCCATGTGTGTCAATGATGTTTTAACTTCTGGGGCAGAACCTTTATTCTTTTTAGATTATGTTGCCACAGGCAAATTAGATAAAGAGCAACTAACTCAAGTGGTAGCTGGTATTGCATCAGGATGTAAGCTAGCTGGTTGTGCTTTGCTGGGGGGAGAAACAGCAGAGATGCCGGGTTTCTACCAAGTTGGTGAGTATGACTTGGCTGGCTTTTGTGTGGGAATCGTGGAAAAAAGCCAAATGCTTGACGGTTCTCAAGTGCAAGTGGGAGATGTAGCGATCGCACTGGCTAGTTCTGGTGTTCACAGCAATGGTTTAAGCTTAGTACGGAAGATTGTCACAGATGGCGGTTTCAGTTGGGATGACACACCAGAATTATTAGGTGGTGCAACTATCGGTGCAACCTTCCTCCAACCTACACGCATCTATGTCAAACCTATTTTAGCAGCACGAAAAGCAGGCATAGAAATTCACGGGATGGCACATATTACAGGTGGGGGTTTGCCAGAAAATTTACCTAGATGTTTGGGTAAAGGTCAATCTATACAAATTGACCCCAAAAGCTGGACAATTCCGCCGATTTTTCAATGGTTGGCAACAGCCGGCTCTGTCAGTGCGGAAGCTATGTATAACACCTTTAATATGGGGATTGGTTTTGTACTGCTCATCCCTCCTCATCAAGTAGAACAAACACTTCAATTCTTTGCTGCTGAGGATACTTCAGCTTTTGTTATTGGTGAAGTAATCACTGGTGAAGGGACATTGCTCGGATTGTAATAAAAGTTAATTTTGATACAAAAAATTAACTTTTATGCCCGATAGGTAGGGCGTGATAGTCCTACCGCAAGCTTGATTTGGAGAAGATTGTATGAGTATTTTTCTAAGTATCTCAAACGATATAAATAACATTTGTTACTGCTGCTTATGATGGCAATTGGATATACTCATGACCGCAAGCATTTAGATTTGCTAACGTAGTCTTAACATATTGAAAAAATCTGACTGATAAAACTGAGAAAATAGCTTTCGGCACTAGTGACAAGTGCTGAAAGGCACTCATTTCTGGATTTGGCGTGTTGGTGTGAAGGAATCACGTATTTTTATTCAGAGGGGGTTATGGTTGTAAATTTTGCCCGGACATCTGTTGCTGCTGAACTCTTAGAGCAAGTGTTCCAGAACATAGATGCCCAAAGTTGTCCGAGGTTATTTAACTTTCATATGCACACTGTCTACTCAGATGGTAAATTGCAGCCAAGTGTATTGATGGAACAAGCGATCGCTATTGGCTTAAAAGGTTTAGCGATTACTGACCATCATACTGTCGGTGGCTATGAAGCAGCACAGGCTTGGCTAGAAGACTGGAAGTGGAACAATCCCGGCGCACCTACTCCTTACCTATGGAGTGGTGTAGAAGTGAACGCCAATTTATTGAATGCAGAAGTTCACATTTTAGCTTATGGGTTTCAACCAGAACACCTGAGTATGAGACCTTATTTACAAAGAAGGGTAACTACAGGAAAAGAATATGAGGCAGGTAACGTGATTGCAGCAATTCATGCGGCCGGGGGATTAGCCGTACTAGCCCATCCTGCACGTTACAAGCGATCGCATTTTGATTTAATTCCAGCCGCCGCAGAATATGGGATTGACGGCGTAGAAACATTCTACGCTTACAACAACCCCAATCCCTGGAAACCTAGTGCTACAGAATCACAACAGGTACAGCAGCTAGCTGAAAACTACAGCCTGTTCAATACTTGTGGTACTGATACCCACGGTTTAAACTTACTCCAACGGCTATAAAATGGGCATTGGGCAAATAAAAGTAAAAAGTAAAATATTATTTGCCTTTTGCCTTTTGTCTTTTACCTTTTACCTTTTACCTTTTTACTTGTTGCTCCCTGCTCAATTCTGATTGTTATAATCTCTTTCTAATGCCTGAAGAATCTTGAGATATAGGCGTTCAACTCTCTGAATTTGTGCATCTCCAATTGAGGCATAATGAGTTAAACTAGGCGAACCATTAACCTCGATGATCACATAATCTAGCATGGGTCTGGTGATATCGTGGGTAATAATATCCAAACCGATTAATCTTAACCCCATATCTTTGGCAACATTTAAAGCTAGTTTTTGAAAGTCTGGATGGATGGTTTCGGTGACATCTACTGCTTCTCCCCCACTGGATAAATTAGCATTGTCTAAAAGATAAATCACCTTACCGTTGGGGATGACACTTTTTAAATTGAGATTCTGTTTTTTTAATTTTTGTTTGATGCGGAAATCATCAAAATCTATAATCTTTTTTCTACCACTTTGAATAAAAATTTCTTGTTTTTGGTTCAGTAGCTCTAAAACCATAGATTTGCCATCACCTATTACAGATAAAGGCAATCTTTGATATGCTGCTATTACTTCGTTATCTATGACGACAACTCTATAATCTTTGCCAAGATAAAATTTTTCTACAATCAGCCCTGAATTAATTCGCAATATTTTTTTGGCTACTTGATAATACTCTGTTTTATTATGAACTTTAGTTACTAATTTTCCCTGACTAAGATTTATTGGTTTAACAATAACAGGAAATCCTAAACTCTTAGCGTATTCAAACCCGACATCGATATTTCTATCATTACCAATTTTTTCACAAAATTTATGACTAAAAAATGTTTTTCCTTCAGTAACTTTATATCCAAAATGCTTGAGAAAGAAATTTGAATAACCTTTATCTTTGGCTATCTCAGCTGATCCAAAGCCATTGATATTTAATTTTGTAGTGCTAAAAAATGCTTTATGCCCATTTTTAAAAGTAATATGCCCGACTAATTGATATTCTGGATCTATGACGACTACCGCACCAATTTGGGGTGCAATTTTTTGAATTATTGACGTTACTAATGGCATTTTATGTTTTTAATGTATAATTTGTTGCCAAGATTTTAACCAACCTAACAACTATTGGTCAACTAACTTGATATTTTTAGTGAAGTTTTAATTTTCTATGGTAGAGTGAGCTAGTCGCCTGAGATGGGGTGATAAGATTGAAATCTTCTGAAAAGTCAGATTATCTGACTCATAAACTAAAAGTGATCAATTCTGATTATTGCTTAAATGAAGAAAAAATATTGTGATTTATCTTCATCATGAAGATAAAGCTTTAATGCTTATAAAAGGTGATGCACTATGTGCTTTATTTGAGAAATAAGTCTAATTTAATACTAGTGTTGCTTTAACTTTACAAATTTATAACAAGAGCGAAAAAGATGATTTAAGTCTATTTTTGTTTAAGCTATAATTTTGTGTTTAACCTTTGATTAATTAGATAGTCGGCAGTTCATACTAAATTGTGATTTATGACTGAGTTAGTCTAAAATATATCACTCGGTGTTGACAATTTATAAATAATCGAATAACAAAGTGGCAGCACTATAAAAAAAGGAGCCAGTGAATATCTGAAAAATATTCACTAACACCTTTACTGAAACTTAATACGGTTAAGATAATCATGCCACAAAATTCTGAATACAAAGCAAGCATCTCTGAAACTCAGTCCAAAGGCTATAAACAACGCCTAAACTCTTGGGCGATCGCGCGTTTACTTCCTGATGCAAAGCGTGAGATTGTTGCTCGTTTTCGCAGTCGTTCCGATGCTGATGGTTATATGCAGCATCTATGCCAAGTCGTGCCAAATGCTTCTTTCATGGTGGTTTTTGATTGTCAGCGCGAAGAAGCAGCAATCTAAGGTGTGTAGGTTAATGGCTATGGGTAAAGGGGGTATGTAGGTTATGAGGGTGCAGAGGAAACCATCTATTTAGGCTAATCTCTGGTGTGTAGAATTTTCACCCCTAACCCCTAGTAAACCAGGCAAAAGGTAAAAGTAAAAAGTAAAAAGAAAGAAGGTAAATTTTGTCAGCTTTCTGCTCGTCTATTTTCAGTGGTAATTATATTTTTGGGTGCTTTACCAGGCCTAAATGCTAAATTCTGATTGTTTAATTAATGGGTAAGCGTAAAGCGAAAGCAGTTTGACCTGATAAAGTGGCTTCAAGGTAAAGGTCGCCACCATGAGCAATAGTAATTTCTCTAGCTAAACTAAGTCCCAATCCTGTACCATCAACTTTTCTGTTCCTGGATAGATCACCGCGATAGAATCGTTCAAATAGCTGATCGCGATCGCCAGTTGGGATATTTTGGGAAGCATTGCTTTTCCTTGCTGTCGAGCTTCAATCTGTATTCAGCCCTCTGAGAGATTCTGACTTGAAAAAGGGGTATAGGGGAGGCAGTTGCGTAGGCGGTGAACCACTTGCGGTGGTGAGGCTGTGCGATCTTGGGGGTTTCCCCCATTAGCAACTGCCGAAAGGGTTTCCCGGCATAAGCTGCATTGGTGAACCCGAAGGGGTTTCCCGACTTGAGCAAACTGCCGTGTGTAAGGGAAAGACTTTTTCATCTTTTCTTATGTACGCAGTTCATGACGGCTACTTAATAGAAAACCTCATGACACCAAAACGCTAAGTTCCCGTCGTTGTCTGCTAAGTCAGTAATTGTGGACGGAGTGGTGGTAAAGTCGCGGGAATGCTAGTGGAATCTTTGGTAAAGGTGGTTAATCGTCACTAAAGCTAGCTAGAGAAGCCTTTGGATGGTATGCGCCCCTTAAAACAAGGGGTGTTATGAGCATGATCAAAAAAATAGTCTTGTCAATACAGCAACAACTTTAGTTTCTTGATTGCCCTTTGAACCCAAATTGCTAATTTACCTAAAATTCCGTCTCCAGGATGCTGGATAAATACCTTGGGGAAGATGCCACTACTGACTTAAACAGTATCAAATATATCAGCCCCAAAAGTGGCATCTTCTCATTAAGGAGACTGATTAAATGAATGTGCAAGCGATTTGGCAACTTTTTCAAGAAGCATTTCAAGAGTGGAATGAAGATAAAGCTTCGCGTTTGGCAGCAGCTTTAGCTTACTACACTGTTTTTTCCATTGCACCTTTGCTGATTATTGTGATTGCGATCGCTGGAGCAGTATTCGGTGAAGATGCCGCTAGAGGTGAGATTGTTAACCAAATTCAAGGTTTAGTTGGTAGAGATGGGGCAGAATTCATTGAAACTGCAATTCAAAATGCAAATAGACCACAGGCAGGTACTATTGCTTCTATAATTAGTGTCGCTCTCTTATTATTAGGTGCGACTGGAGTTTTTATCGAATTACAGGATTCACTTAACACAATTTGGGAAGTGCAGGTTAAACCAGGACGCGGTGTAAAAAACATTGTTCGCCAGCGTTTTTTATCTTTTGCGATGGTGGTATGTATTGGTTTTCTGCTGTTAGTTTCCCTAGTAGTTAGCACCATATTAGCGGCCTTAGTAAATTATTTTAGTGGTTTATTACCAGGATTAGATTTCTTATGGCAATTACTAAACTTCGCCATTTCTTTCATCGTTACCACTTTACTATTCGGACTAATTTTTAAAGTTCTACCTGATGTCAGAATTACTTGGGCTGATGTTTTAATTGGAGCTATTATCACATCCCTTTTATTTTCTATCGGTAGATTTTTATTAGGACAATATCTAGGGAATAGCAGTTTTGGTTCAGCTTACGGTGCAGCAGGTTCAGTAGTAGTGATTCTAGCCTGGGTTTACTACACTGCCCAAATTCTCTTTTTCGGGGCTGAATTTACCCAGGTTTATGCGAAGAAGTATGGCAGACGTATTGTGCCAACACATAACGCTATGCCTATAAATCAACAAAAGAGAAAATAGGAAAAATTGAGGAGTCGTGAGTGCTGAATTAAAAATATTAGCCTATAGCTTTTGTTTGATACATGGATAAATATCTTTATATCGATTGGCGTGCAGTTTTTGTACCTAGTATCAGTGTTTTAGAATTATTAGTACGTGGCTCTTTAGTGTACTTAGCACTATTTTCTGTGTTACGTTTACTACCGAGCAGACAACTTGGAACACTGGGAATAACTGATTTACTCGTAGTGGTGCTATTTGCCGAAGCTGCCCAAAATGCTATGGCTAGTAACTATACTTCCATTACTGAAGGAGCAATCTTAGTAGGAACAGTCATTTTCTGGAGTTACTTTCTCAACTGGCTAGGTTACAAACTACCTGCGGTGCAAAGATTCCTGAATCCTCCCCCCATCTTGTTGGTAAAAAACGGTAAAACAATCAGACGGCATCTACAACAAGAATTGATCACAGAAGATGAGTTGATGAGTAAATTACGTCAGCAAGGTGTGGAATTGTTAGATGAGGTCAGGTTGGCGTATATGGAAGCTGACGGTGGTATCAGTATCATTAGAGGTGAATCAAAAACTCAGGCCATTACACCACAAAAAGTAGACTGAGATGTGCTGATTAGAAGGTAAAATATGACAGTTGTATTCTGCCGCGAACGTTGATTGAGCGTTATACTTTGCCCGAAATGGGCAACTTGTGGACTGAAGCTTATAAGTTCAAAACCTGGCTTCAGGTAGAAATTGCAGTTTGTGAAGCCCAAGCTGAACTGGGCTATATTCCATCTGCGGCTGTTGAGGAAATTAAAGCTAAGGCGAATTTCGACCCAAAACGGGTGTTGGAGATAGAGGCGGAAGTCCGCCACGATGTCATCGCTTTTTTGACGAATGTCAATGAATATGTAGGTGATGCAGGACGTTACATTCACCTGGGATTAACCAGTTCGGATGTCCTGGATACGGCTTTAGCATTGCAAATGGTCGCTAGTCTAGATTTGTTAGCGCAACACCTGGAAGATTTAATCCAGGTAATCCGCGAAAAGGCGCGGGAACACCGTTATACAGTTATGGCTGGCCGATCGCATGGTATTCATGCTGAACCCATTACTTTTGGGTTCAAGCTGGCTGGGTGGTTGGCAGAAGTGTTGCGTCATCAACAAAGGCTGCAAATTCTCCGCGAAACCATTGCTGTGGGCAAGATTTCCGGCGCGGTGGGAACTTATGCCAACATTGAACCGAGAGTAGAAGCGATCGCTTGTCAAAAATTGGGACTCCAACCGGATACCGCTTCCACACAAGTTATTTCTCGCGATCGCCATGCTGATTATGTGCAGCAATTAGCCCTAGTCGCCGCTTCTATAGAACGTTTTGCTGTGGAAATTCGCAACCTCCAAAAAACAGACGTTCTAGAAGTAGAAGAATTCTTCTCAAAAGGTCAAAAAGGCTCTAGTGCTATGCCTCACAAGCGCAATCCTATCCGTTCTGAACGGTTGACGGGGATGGCACGATTAGTTAGAAGCCATGCTGGCGCGGTTTTAGAAAACGTCGCTTTGTGGCATGAACGAGACATTTCTCACAGTTCTGTCGAACGGGTAGTTCTCCCCGATGCTTGTATTTTGACGCACTTCATGCTGAAGGAAATCACCGAATTGGTAAAAAACCTGTTGGTGTATCCAGAAAATATGGCGCGCAATCTCAACTGCTATGGTGGGGTGGTGTTCAGTCAGAAAGTGCTACTAGCCCTAGTCGAGAAGGGAATGAGCCGAGAAGAAGCATATGCGATCGTGCAGCAAAACGCTCATGCAGCTTGGAACAAGCCAGAAGGTAACTTCCACGACTTCATCATCAATGACTCCCGCGTTACTCAAAGATTATCGCCAGCAGAAATTGCTGTATGTTTTGACCCTCAGCAACATCTGCGTCATTTAGATGAGGTTTACCAACGGTTAGGCATTTAAGCAAATCATATTAGGGAGTAACACTAGTTACTCCCTAGTAGCCAAAAAAATATCTAATTGTTAAATACTTGAAAATATTTGCTGTCATTTCTCTCCGTAGTGGGTAATCTAAATAACAAATAAAAGCTCATTTATTAGTTATTTGAGTAGCCTAATGATTGAAATCCTCGCGACACTCTCTGCTTCTGCGGCAGCAGGAATGAGAATAGGCATACCTTTACTGATTATTTTTCTATTACAAGGTAGTGACTTTTGGTCGCAAGTGCCAATTTTCTCTCACATTTCCCATAGGGTTTTATTAACTTTTATTATTAGTTGTTCATTAGCAGAAATATTTGCTTCCAAAAAACTCTGGGGACAAAGAATATTACAAATAATTCATTTATTCTTATCTCCCTTTGTAGGGGCAATTATGGGGCTAGCCGTAGCTTCTGCAACAGCAATACCATACTGGTTAATAGCTGTCATTGGTGGCGTATTTGCTTTAGTCTTACAGCTGGTGCAGGTGGGTTGGTTTTATCGCTTACGCGGTTTGCCATTATGGGCAGTCTTTTTACAGGATACTTTGTGTATAGCCCTAGTGTTGTTTGCTGTTGACGCTCCCTGGCAAGGAGGATTAATTGCTTTAATCCTCCTCTGGTTCGCGGTGCGTAGTGCTAAAGAGTGGTACGACTGGTATCACGCAAGCCGCTAAAATACTTGAACTTGAGCGAAACCATAGGGAATTTCGCGCTGATAACCAGTGTAACCACCAGCAAGCTCATATAGATAAAAATTTCGATAGGGAGCATCAAATCCCAAATTCCTGAAAGCAATTTTTATAGTGCTACCAGGAGGTATAGGTTGATCAAAATTTAACCTAAATCTGTCACCGTCTGCGGAAATGTTGGCATTGATTCTTTGACCAGATTGATCTGTGACCTCGATATCGCTATTGTTCACACTCACTAGTTCTGAAGGACGAACTATTACATAGGATAAAGGCTGTTCTCCTGTATACACATTGATGTAATGAGCGTTACTAAAACCACTCGTGCTACTAATTCGGGGTGCAGTACGGTCATAGGACAATTGTTGTCCCGGTTGGACAGGTTGTTCAGGTTGGATTGGTTGGACAGGTTGGACAGGTTGGACAGGTTGGATTGGTTGTCCCGGTGTAATAGTTTGTCCAGGTTGGATCGGTTGGGTCTGAGCGATCGCGGGTAGACTAGTTGCGGCGATCGCCATACTTAGGGTAGAAAACCAAATCAATTTTTTCATTGCTCACCGCCCATAAACAGAAAATAGAAGCTTTATTGCAGATATTCCTCCAATCTTTCTCTAATTACATCTGCCTGCAATGAGAAGCACGGAAATCTCAAAATACTACGTAACCTGAGTTCGGGTTAAGCCAGAAGCTCAAAAGCTTATTCTGTAAGGATTGAGCAAAAATCTAAGTGATAAAAGAAGCGATTAAAGTGGAATCATTTTGTCACTAAGTTTCACAAATGAGATTAATCTCAACAACATGCTTTATTGAGAATAGATGAAAACATAGCTTCAGACCGAACAACGAGAACTCAAGGGTTTCGAGGATTTCTTATCCCGAACTCAGGTTACGTATAAAAACAAAAATCCCTCCAGAGGAGGGAAGTTAGGAACTCAAAAAACACTTGTATTGTGTAATCCTTGACAAAAACAGATAAGGCTTTAACTGTTACCTGTCACCTATCACTGTAACAGTCCAACCATATGCAACAGTCCACGGCCTGTAACCAACTCAATAATCAAAGCAATAAAACCTAACATCGCAATCCGACCGTTCCAGACTTCTGCACTGGTGGTCATACCCCATTCCCAACTTTCTGGAGGATACATTTTCACCCGCTTTTTCATTTGGGTGACTTGGGAAAGTTTGAGACTGGGTTTTTGCAGTGCTTCAATTACTAAGTCCGCCAAGGCTCGAATAAAGACAGGATGAGTATTAGGAGCAGGTACACGACGGAAGTTGTGAATTCCTGCTTCTTCGGCGATTTCCCGATACTCAATATCAATTTCCTGTAAGGTCTCAATATGCTCTGAGACAAAACTGATAGGTACAACAACTAAGTCTTTCACGCCTTGCTCGCCTAGTTCTTTGAGCGCATCTTCTGTGTAGGGTTGCAGCCACTCTACGGGGCCGACACGACTTTGGTAGGCTAGGGTGTGAGCATTCGGACGATTGAGGGTCTGCATAATTAAAGCAGTACATTCCTCAATTTCCTGTTGGTAAGGGTCGCCTGCTTCTTCTACATAGCTTTTAGGAACACCGTGTGCGCTAAAGAAGACGTGGACTTGATCAGGATTGGGGAATTGGTCAAGTTCTTGACGAATCAATTCCGCCATCGCTTGTAAGTAACCTGGTTGTTTGTACCAAGAAGGAATGACGGTGTATTCAATCCGTTGTAATTTGGGGTCGTCTTGCCAGAGTCTCTCAAGTAGGCGGAAGCTAGAACCACTGGTACTGATAGAAAATTGCGGATAAAGAGGCAGAATTACTAAATTATCCAGATTGTCTTGAGTGAGAAGTGCGATCGCTTCTTCTGTATAAGGATGCCAATAACGCATTCCTACATAGATTTTGGCTTCTTGTCCCAAATAATTTAGCTGTTCTTGTAAAGCTTCTCCCTGTGCTTCTGTAATCCGCCGTAATGGTGAGCCACCACCGATTTGCTTATAGTTCTCTTGCGATATTTTAGTGCGTCGTGAAGCAATGAACCAAGCCAGGGGTTTTTGTAACCAACGGAATGGTAAGCGTATGATTTCTGGATCAGAAAAGAGGTTATACAAGAACGGCCCAACATCCTCTAATTTATCGGGCCCACCGAGATTGAGTAATAATACGCCTACACGACCCATAGCAGTTATTTTCCCCCGACTTTTTCAGATTTTTTACTAATGTTAACAATATATCTTTATTAAATATAAAGCTTAACAGTGAGCAAAGGTGCAATGGCAACAATTTTAAGAGATTTAAGTTATCGCTATCAATGGCTATATGATGGAATATCGCGTTTAGCAGCCATCAGCGTCGGTGGTGAAAACCGTTTTCGGCAATTGGCTCTACAAGGCTTAACTATTCACTCAGATACTCATGTTTTAGATTTATGTTGTGGTAGTGGTCAAGCAACGCAATTTTTAGTGAAATATTCACAAAATGTAACAGGACTCGATGCTTCACCATTATCTTTACAACGAGCCAAGCAGAATGTACCTGAAGCGGATTATGTGGAAGCTTTTGCAGAAAAAATGCCTTTTCCAGATGCTCAATTTGATTTAGTGCATACCAGCGCAGCTTTACATGAAATGCAGCCGATACAATTGAGGGAAATTATTCAAGAAGTTTATCGAGTGTTAAAGCCAGGAGGTATATTTACTGTTGTGGATTTTCATTCACCTACTAACCCTATCTTCTGGCCTGGTTTGGCGTTATTTTTTTGGTTGTTTGAGACAGAAACAGCTTGGAAATTATTAAAAACTGATTTGAGTGGATTATTAACTGAAATAGGATTTCAAGTCAGTCAGTCAACTTTGTGTGCAGGTGGTAGTTTGCAGGTAATTCAGGCTCGGAAATAGTTAATTAGGGATTGGGCATTGGGAAATTCAATTTTGGATGAGTTTTCATCTAAAATTACTATTCCCCATTCCCATTCTCTATTCTTTGGGTAATATGACTGTAACAGTTGTACCGACCCCAATTTCACTATTGACGAAAATCTCTCCTTGGTGAGCGTCAACGCATTTTTTGACGATAGCTAAACCTAAACCAGTACCAGAAATTCCACAAACGTTTTCTCCACGATGGAAAGGCTGAAACAAGTTTTTTTGGTCTGTAAGAGCAATGCCGATACCCCAGTCTTGAATTTTGAAAATTACTGCTTCTTCTTGATCAAATAATTCAAATTTGACCATACCACCAGGTTGTGAATACTTAATAGCATTGCCTAGTAAATTAGCTAAGATGTGGCGCAGTAAACTCTCATCTAATAATACTGGCTCTAATTTTTGTGGACAATGGAAAATAAGATTCAGTTGTTTTTCTTTAATAGTTAACTGAGCTTCTTCTACTAGTTGTAGACAGAATGATTCTAAATCGATCGCAATTAGTTCACACCAAAGTTTACCTGCATCTGCTTTGCCAATAAATGATACTTCATCTAATAACTGCGCCATATTTTTGATTGCAGAACGAATCATTTGGAAGTGAGAATGTTTTTTCTCTTGACTGAGTTTCTCTTCGTTATCTTGCAGCAATCCAGCAGCCAGAAGAATAGTATTTAAGGGATTACGAATATCATGGGAAAGCATAGAGACAAACTCAGATTTAAACTGATTTATTTCTAATGCTTTTACAAGTTCTGCTGTACGTTCTTCTACACAGTTTTCTAGAGATTTATTGAGGACGCGTAAGCTTTCTAAAGCTTGTTTTCGCTCGATCGCATAACATAGAGCGCGCACCAAAACATGAACATTTACCTGTCGCTTAACTAGATAATCTTGCGCTCCCTGACGGACTGCCTCAATGGCTAAATCTTCGTCGTTGGTGTTAGTGAGTACAACAATCGGCACACTAGGAGATTGCCCTATCAATGAAGATAGAGATGATAATCCTTGACTGTCAGGCAAAGTCAAGTCTAATAAAATCACGTCATAATTATTGTGATAACTAGTTTGACGAAGTTCGTTAAGTGCTTCCCCTAATCGCTTCACATGAACCAGAGAAAATTGTTTGGATTCAGCCTGCTGTAAATATTCTTGTAATAACCTCGCTTCTGCTATGTTGTCTTCAATTAACAAAATTTTTACTGAGCGTCCAAGGATCATTTTCTGGTTTCACCCCCTGGAATTGTGAATGGGGAATAGATCATGAAAAGGAAAAAGTAAAAAAGAAAAGATTTATTTCTTTTTACTTTTTTCTTTTACCCTTTTCTACGAGAGGCTGCGCCAACGGGTGGCTCTAGCAGCGACGCTAACGCCACCGCAGTGGCTCACCTTTTGCCTTTCTTACTCTGGTGGTAGAGTCACAGTAGACAGCCAAAATTCTTCAATTCCTTTGACAATTTGGAATAGTTGGCTGAGGTTACGGGATTTAGTGATGTAGCAGTTGACGTGTAATTCGTAGCTGTGAAAAATATCGTCTTCGTTTCTCGATGTTGTTAACACGACTACGGGAATGCGTTTCAATGCAGGATCAGCTTTAATTTCTGCCAAGACTTCTCGACCGTCTTTTTTCGGTAGATTTAAATCTAACAAAATTAGGTCTGGACGTAGCGCATCGCTATATTCACCCTCTTGTCGGAGATAGGCCATAGCGTCCATACCATCCCGGACTGTTACTACTTGGTGTGGTATGGAGCTATTTTTAAACGCTTCTTGGATCAGGCGGATATCAGCTTTGTTGTCCTCAACTAAAAATATGGTTTTGAGTTTTTCTTCCGTTTCTACGCTCACGCTCTCGTCCTCCGACTGGAATCGTAAAGTAGAAGGTTGCACCTTCACCAAGTTGTGATTCTACCCAAATGCGGCCTCGATGGCATTCGATAATCTTTTTACAGATGGCTAGACCCATTCCTGTACCTTGGTATTCGTCTCTGGTGTGGAGACGTTGAAAGATGACAAAAATGCGATCGCTAAATTGTGGGTCGAGACCAATTCCGTTATCTTTGACGGAGAATAACCACTCATCTTCTAGTCTTTCTGCGCCGATGTGGATTTGGAGTGGCTCGCTGCTGCGGAATTTGATGGCGTTAGCAATTAAGTTTTGGAATAACTGCATGAGTTGGGTGCTACCCGCCATGACTATAGGTAAGGGGTCATGGGTGATAGTAGCCTTGCTTTCGACAATCCTTTGGCGTAAATTGCTCAGAGCTTTTTCTAATGAGGTTTCTACTTCCGTGAGTTGGAATGCGATCGCTTGGGTGTCTACTTTTGAGTATGCTAGAACATCATCGATTAATGTCTGCATGAGGCTGACACCCTCAACTGCGTAGTTGATAAACTCTTTCGCGTCTATATCTAGTTCATCTTCATAGCGCATCGCTAACAACTGCACATAATTTGCCACTTGATTTAGTGGTTCTTGCAAATCATGGGAAGCAACGTAGGCGAATTTTTTCAGTTCGGCGTTGGAACGTTCTAAATCTTGCGCTAACTCCGCTAGTTCGTCAGCTTGGCGTAGGACAATATTGACGATTGCCTTTCTCAATTCTAGCGCGGCTCTAATTTCTACATACTTCCAAGGCAATGAGGTAAGGCGGACTGTCTCTTTCCACAGTTCAAAGGATTTCCGGGGACAAAGACGCAAATTTCCCTCAGACTGTGCGACTTCAAAGGCTTTATGAGGATCACCACCCCAATTCACCGTTTGAATTACTTCCGGTCTAAACCACAACACATAATTACGATGGGAAATGGGAATAGCCAATAATCCGCTAGCAACATTTTTAAACCTTTCGGCATCGGGATAAACTTGTGCTAAAGAATCAGTGTGGAAAACTTCTGACTCAATGTGATTTTTGAGCCATTGCATCAAAAACACTAATTCTTCTTCTTTGGGAGTTTCACCAATCAAGGTAAATTTGTCCCCACAGCAGATAGCCGCACCTTTCGCACCGGTTAAATCCAAAAGATTCGGCTGATGTTTAATTAACCCATCAATAAAATTGTCTTCTTGGGACATATATTCAACCAATAATGATTGAATATGGGTGAGATTCATCCGATAATCGTAATCTTCTGTTTCTTCTCTGGCTGATAGTTCGGCAAATATCACTCTTCCTAAAAATTCGCAGGCTTTGCGTAATTCATAGGAAACATATTTTGGTGTTTGATGGTGACAAGCGATTAATCCCCAAAGTTTTTGGTCTTTAATTAAGGAAATAGTTAAAGAAGCACCTACACCCATATTGTGTAAGTATTCCAAATGGCAAGAAGCGGCACTTCTGAGGATGGAATTAGTTAAATCAGGCGCGCGATCGCTCACCGGATTTTTCACTGGTAACATTTGTACAGGTAGAGCCTGAGCATTCGGGATGAGGCGAATTGAGTTAGAAATAAACAATTTTCTGGCAGGTTTAGGAATATCAGATTCTGGATAATGCAATCCTAAATATGATTCCAGACTGGCAATTTTTTCTTCTGCAACAACAGAACCGTGTCCATCATCATCGAATTTATATAACATCACCCGGTCAAAACCCGTAACTTTACGGACTTCCTGCACAATTATTTGACAGAAATCTCGCAAATTTACAGTTTTTTCTAACTCATTAATAGAAGCTTTCGCTAGATGATAAAAGCTTAAAAATGGAATATTTTCTTGAGAGATGGCAGGCTCTAACTCTAGAATCAACAGTCCTTCTGAATTACGATGAAATACAGCATCAAAAACTACATATTCTCCGCCTTTTTTGGGCATCCAAACCTTAGTCGGATTAATAAATTCGAGATTGTCTTCTAATAGTCCAGCCTTAATCCGCTCTACTTGAAATGAATCTAGTAATTCTTCCAATTTTTTTTGTAAAACAGACTCTGCATTAATTCCTAAAATTTCCCAAGTATTATTGCTAACTTGTAATATTTTGAGGTCTGGTTCAGATAGGACTAATAGAACTCCGTGCGGTTGAATTTGACTAGAAAGATGAATTGGAGCTTCCTTGAGGCTCGTGACATTAATATCTGCTCTTTCTAAACTAATGGTCATAAATATATCCTCTTTTTAGTATCTGAGGTCATCAAAATGCGAGTCGATACCCAATTTTGAATTTGCTGCTATCTATTGAGACCAAATCGACGTAAATTTCTATATTAATGACGTTAAAAACACACAAATATAAAATTATCTGCGTTGATCATCCATCTAGCTCAATTTCTTGCTGAACGCTGCTAAATTTTGACTCCTCAGTAACTGTTATGACAGCTAATTTCTCTACTGTTCGTGCTTTACAGTCTAACATCAGTAAATATAAATACAGATAAGAAATATGAAATGACAAGTGATTGATTAAGCAGTTTATGTTTAGCTGTGTAAAGTAATAGCAAATGGTAAAGAAATTGCGTGAATAAGTTAACAATTCAAAACTAAAAATTAAAAATATTTTCAATAACTTATGTAAAAATATAAACTTTGGCGAGATGAGAAACTAGCCATAACACACCAAAATCATAGGGTGCGCAATGCGTTGATTGAATGCACTCGCCATCCTAAAATTTAAGATTTAATTTATAAATCACGCCTGATGTGAATTAGAGTGAGACTCGGTAGAGGCGGGTTAATCAAATATCATAAACAATGAACGATGATCTCGGTGAACCCGCCCCTACAAATGTCTACTAATTTCAAATCCAAGATTGAAACCACATCCTGAACCTATAACCTTCAGGAGACAGAGGTAAACCTAAATAAATCGGCATCCAGTACACAAAAGCCGCAATAATTAGGAAAGAAATAGTCACACCTACAACCCGGAGTGGTCGATAATAACTGTGTAGACATTGATCCACAAACCAAGCGATCGCCAGGAATGCAAACACTACCGCCGTCATATAGTGATAGATAAAAACACACCTGTTTACTCTCACCCAAGGTAGTAAGTTAACGGCATAATTGAAGACTAAATATAAACCAATCCAACTATCAGGAGAAATATTTTCTGGTAGTGGTAAGCGTTTTTGCTTAATTGCAGGAATTACAACTGATACGATTAGCATTCCTAGCAAAAATAATATAGATGCAAAACCAAACCACCACAAAGAAGGATTCCCTAGAGCATGAACATCATAAATCACTTTTCCTGCACCGTTAGGTAAAGGCGGCCCCAATACTGGTAGTGGATCGGTGATACGGTGTGCTGTCTGATAATAATAAGCCATCGGTCGAGTTAACAAAGGCCATTTATACCAAGCCGCACAATAGGGATGAACTGAGGGAGAATTACCCCCAAGACGTTCATGAAATCCCAAAATTTCTTGATGGACTTCGATAAATCCATATTTGGGATTAATTTGGAGGTGAGGAATCCAGAGCAAACTATAGAAAGTCAGAGGAATAATCCCCAGAAAAAAGATAAATTGCCAAATATTAATTTGAGTCAGCTTGTGTAGTGGTAAAACATGGGAAATATTGCATGATTGCTGCTGAACTGAGTTATTTATAGAAAAATTAAATAAATTTTTGATAATTTCTTGGAATTGATGTTTATTAATGACTAACTGGTATATCCAGGCAAATCCCCAAATTGCATAGATACCCGCTAAAAAAAAGAGACCATTCCATTTTGTAGCACATGAAGCCCCAAAAGCTATACCTGCCAAGCCTAAATATAATAATTTATTTTTCTGTTTCTGGGACAAGGCTAATAAAAATAACAATTGCCCCAATAATCCAAACAAAACTATATAAATGTTAATCAACGCGTAGCGAGATTCAACAATAAAAATACCGTCTAAAGCTGTGAAAAAACCTGCAAGTACAGCAAAGCTGCGACGATAACTTAATTGATAGGCAATATTAGCTATAATGACCGGGATAAATGAGCCAGATAAAGCATTCATCCAGCGATAACTCCAAGGCGATCGCAGTGAACCAGTCAGTCCATTGACTGAATCTTGCCAAAAAGGAATATGACTACTCAGCCATATTCCCACAGCAATCATGTATTTACCTAAAGGTGGATGTCCGTCAAAAAATTGCGTATGAGTAAGATAGTTATTACCAAACTTCGCGTAATAAACCTCATCAAATACTAAAGTATTAAATCTATCAAGTCCCCAAAAACGTAAGGCGAGCGATATTAAGAATATCCCCACCAAGCAAAGCCGATACAGGTTTTTAGTCATTAGTCATTAGTCATTAGTCAACGGTTATTTAGTTATTCTCCCCCTGCTTCCCATACTCCACGGCAGTTGTTCCTAGGGGAAACCCCCGTCCCTGCTTTTCTATACCCCTATTCCCTTAACTCTTTAAAGGTAGATCAATTTCAAAAGTTGAACCTTGACCAACTATACTTTTAACAGAAATTTGTCCCTGATGGGCTTGGACTATTTGTTGTGCGATCGCTAGTCCCAGTCCGAAGCCTCCTGTTTGGCGGGAACGAACGGTGTCTACCCGATAAAAACGATCAAAAATATATGGTAGATCGGGCGATGGAATACCAATCCCATCATCTACAACCTGAATCATAGCGCGATGAGATTGGACTAAAAGACGCAACTGTACTTTACCCTGCGCTGGAGTGTATTTAAAAGCATTACTAAGAAGATTAATCACAGCTTGTCTGAGCAGATTTACGTCAGCGCGGAGCAGTACGCATTGTTCTGGTAGCTGCGTGCTGAAATTGAGATTTTGGGTGACAGCTTGGGGGGTAAATTCTGAAGAGAGCGATCGCAATAGTTCCCGCAGGTCAATTTGTTGTAATGTAGTCTCTGCTAGAGAACCATCATTACGCGACAAAAACAGCAAGTTATTAATCAGCACACTCATCGACTTAGCTGTTTCTACAATTTTTTGTAATCGCTGTCTTTGTTCTAAAATGTCTTCCGGTGGCATTAAAGCAACTTGCGCATTACTTAGTACAGTTGCTACAGGTGTACGCAATTCATGGGAAGCATCGGCGGTAAATCGCTGTAATTGCTGATAAGCACGCAGAGATGGACGCATAGCCAAGCCACCCAAAAACCAACCAGTAATCCCAATGACAGCAAAAGTAATCGGAACACCCAAAGCTAAAAACAATCGAGCTTGATGGAGACTGTTGCGAAGAGAGTCTATTGGTGCGGCTGTTTGAAAGTAGCCAATAAGTTCCTTATCTTGGACAATGGGGATAGTAACTTGACGAATCCATGATTCATTGTTCGGAGATTTTTCGCTACTCCTTGGTACTTGTAGTGTTTGAAACACTGGTTCTGTAGTTAACTGTTTAGCACCCGATGAGCCGATAAACTGTACAAGTTGCTTGTTAGCGTTATACCACCGAGCATAGATCATGCCTCCATTTAAGGGCGTACCATTTTCTGACTGAGTTTGCTCTGGGGGATTTTGCCATTGACTTTGATATAAATAATACTGATTTTTCGTAGCAAAGGTTTTACCTTGCTGAAACAGTTCATCATCAAACAACCGTAATTGCTCTTCCACATTCAGACAATAACCCACACCCGCAAAAGCAAACAAAATCCCCCCCATCGATAAAGCAAACCAGTGAGCAAGATTACGGCGACTAGAGTCAAACATTTTTAGTCATTAATCATTAGTCATTAGTAATTTTCCCCTACACCCCTACACCCCTACACCCCTACACCCTTACACCCTTACACCCCTACACCCCTAATTAGGCGGATTCAATCGATACCCTACACGATGAACCGTTTCTAGCCAGTCTCTTGCGTCTACGACTTGCAGACGTTGGCGGAGGCGACGAACTAGAGTGGTGATAGCATTACTTTCGGGTTCTTCTCCGTAACTCCAGAGGGCTTGTTCAATCTGATCATGGGATAGGACTTGGCGGGGATGGCGCATCAGATATTCCATTAATTGGAATTCTCGACTCGAAAGTTGAGTTGTTGCTGTACCTCGTTCAATAGTCAAGCTGGCTAAGTGCAGGTTTAAATCCTCCAAGGTCAGAATATCACCTTGCCACATTGGCGATCGCCTACCCAATGCTCGGACTCGCGCCAGTAACTCTAGCACATCTACAGGCTTGACTAGGTAATCATCAGCTCCTGCATCTAAACCCATCACCTTATCTGCTACTGTATCTTTTGCTGTTAACATCAGCACTGGTGAGACTTTACCAGCTTGACGATATATTTGACACAGTTCTACACCACTGACCTTGGGTAACATCCAATCTAAAATCAGTAAATCATAGTCTTTGCGAAAAGCGTACCATTGGGCTATTTCCCCATCTGCGATCGCATCCACTAAATGTCCGCCTTTCGACAATGCTGCTCGCAGAGGCTCTAATTGCTCTGGGTCATCTTCTACCAGTAAGATCAGCATCGCACTTACTCAAGTTACTATGATTTGTACCTATTAATTCTCACATTAAGCTAAAAAGGTGACGCAGAAATGTCACAGAATCAAGGTAAAAGCTAACAATAAAGCAATGCCCCATTCCCAATCCCCTATGTACCAACCTCACTTTGTTCGCATCTTATACAACTTGGGTTTTGTGTTTTGGTTATCTTTACCATTGATTGGGCTAGTTTTTGGGTTAGGAAGTGGTTTGATTGGAGATCAAATACTCAGTCGTACCCACAATCACAAAAAATATGTACAAGTCAATACCCAATCAACACGCCAAATGATGAAAAAGGTAGTGGGGATTGAGGCAGAAATTCGTCGGATGCAAGGTGTTTCAGTGGTAAAAGTAACAACCAATCATTCTATTCTCAAAACAATGGTATTTGAGTTTGCAATCACTGAACCCCATCGACTAGAAGCTAAACTCAGCCGGGAATTAGGCTTATCACAGGAACGAGTCAAAGAATTGATTCGATATCAAACAGTGCAGTGATTAGCTGTGGACTGTTGAGTGTTACCAGACTGTAAACTTTTTTAATCTAAATACAAAATTCGTCATTCTTTTGTCATATTCATTTGCAAAACTACAGGGGAGCTAATTTCTAGCAATTCCAATACTGAACCCCTCAATAGCCTGCCTTCAAACGCTATGGATACTTCTGAAGCTCAAGTTTCAACACCTGAAACCCCGCCAGACATTTCTGCGTCTTCTTCCGAGTTAGTACCAGCCCGTTCTGGCAAACCCTGGTTGCAGACATTATTAATTATCGGTCTTGTCACTGGAGGTATAATTTTGTGGCGGATGTTGATTCCTGGTGGTACATCACAACCATCTGTAGCTCAACAAAGACCAGCACAACCGCCGCGTCCGATTGAAACTATTACCTTAGCAACAGGAACTGCTACCAAAAGTGTACAGCTTTTGGGACAGGTGGAAGCGACTCAACAATCTACACTCCGCGCTCAGACTGGTGGCGTTGTCAGAGAAATCCTAGTGCAGCCAGGCGATCGCGTCAAGGCAGGAATGGCGATCGCTGTTTTGGATGACTCTGATCAACAATTGACTATTTCCCAAGCTAAAGCACAACTAGCCCAGCAAATCAGCAATTTAGCCCGTTTGGAAGTAGGGACGCGTCCCGAAATTATTGCCCAGCGTCAGGCGGTGGTATCATCCACTCAAGCACGAGAGAGGGAAGCCCAAGATAATCTCCAGCGTACCAGTGACTTAGTAAAAGAGGGGGCTTTATCGCAGAGATTGTTAGTGGAAGCACAAGCCAGATTGGATGATATCCGGGGAGAACTATTAGAAGCCCAAGCCCAACTCGCCGAAGCTAAAGCCGGGCCGATTCGGGAAGAAATCGCCACCCAAAAAGCCAATGTCGCAGCAGCCAAGGCTAACTTAGCCCAAGCGGAACTAGCACAGCAACGCACCCGGATTGTTGCAGCCCAATCAGGGATAGTACAGACGCGACACATCAGCAACGGCGATTTAGTCCAAAATTCTAGCCCTATTGTCAGTTTAGTAGCAGGCGATCGCTTCGACATTTTCCTAGAGTTACCAGAACAACTTAGTGGTCAAGTCACCCCTGGTATGACCATCGACCTCACAGCCCGTGCATTACCGCAGTGGAAACAAAGAGCCAGAATTACAGCCGTTGTTCCCTCAGCCGATCCAGCCTCCCGTCGTCAAAGGGTGCGTGTTCAAATTAACAACCCACCACCAGGCTTATTACCCGGAATGGCGATCGCAGGTAATCTAAATATGCCTTCAAATCGCGCTAGTTTTGTTGTATCTAGAGATGCTTTAACTAGACGACAAAATCAGTGGTTAGTCTTCACCGTCGCTGATAACAAAGCCCAACAACTGGAAGTAGAGATGGTTGCAGATATGGGTAAGGAAGTAGCCATCTATCATCCCACCCTCAGCGCAGGTCAAACCATCGTCCTACGTGGCGGCGATGGCTTGCAAGATGGCGCACCTGTGAAAGTCTTGAAGTAAGTAGTAGGGGAAGTAAAGACCTAACCCCCAACCCCTTCCCTACGAGGGAAGGGGAGTAAGATTCAAAGCCTCTTTTCTTGTAGGAGAGAGAGCAAAACTGTAAACCAATCCCCAGTCCCCAGTCCCCAATACCCATTCCCCAATTATGAAATTCATCGAAACGGCTGTACGTTGGCGACACGGTACTTTTGTCTTATTCTGCTTACTATCAATCTTGGGTGTATTCTCCCTCATCCAGTTGCCATTGGAATTACAACCGGGAGGCGATCGCCCGGAAATTACTATTACTACAACCTATCCAGGGGCAGGGCCATCAGAGGTGGAAGATTTAATCACCCGTCCCATTGAGGAACAGATGGAACAGGTGTTGGGAGTTCAGGAAATCAGCAGTAACTCCCGTGCAGGACGCAGTAGCATTACTCTGGAATTTGACCAGAATGCTAACGTGCAGGAACGGATGATTGATGTGATCAACCGTTTGCAGCAGGTGAACGATTTACCCCCAGAAGCCCAAGAATCGAGTGTGGAAATGGTGGGTGCTAACAGCTCACCAATGATGTGGATTCCCTTTGATACCAAAGAAGGGTTTGAGCCAGATTCTAACCGCTACCGCGATTTAGCGGAGGAAGTGGTAATTCCCAGATTGCGACGAGTGCAGGGAACTGGGCAATTTCTGTTAGTGGGTGGACAACAACGGGAAGTAGAGGTCAAAGTTGACCCGAAGGCATTAAGCGATCGCAATTTAACTATCGGTGATGTTGTCCAGGTACTGAGAGATAATAACCGCGATATTCGGGGCGGCCCTTTAATTTTAGGACGCAGAGAATACCGAGTTCGCACCATCAGCCGATCGCAAGATTTATCAGAAATTGAGGGTTTTGTCCTGCGTCGTGGCCAATCAGGTACAGTTTACCTTCGGGATGTGGCACAAGTACAGATGGGACGCAAACCCCAAGATAGTGCTTTGATTTTCAACACTAAACCAGGGGTAGCCATTGGCGTAATTCGTCAAATTGGGGCGAATGTGCCAGAGGTAGCAAAAGGTGTCAGGGCAGAAATTACCGCACTGCAAGCGGAGTTTGATCAACAAAATCAAGGGATTCGCTTTGCTTATAACTACGATGAGAGTCAATATATCAATCAATCGGTGGAGTTTGTGCAAGGTAACTTAGTTACAGGGGCGTTACTCGCTACCATCGTCTTGATTTTGTTCCTTGGCTCAATGCGTACCGTGGCGGTAGTGGCAATTACCATCCCTACAACCCTAGTGATGGTGTTTATTGTTATGTCTGCGTTGGGACGAACACTCAACATTATCAGTTTGGCAGGACTAGCCTTTGCTGTGGGTATGGTCGTAGATAATGCGATCGTGGTAATTGAAAATATCTTCACCCAGATGCAGCAGGGTAAAAGTCCCATGCGCGCAGCTATCGAGGCGACTCAGGAAGTCTGGGGGGCAATGCTGGGTTCTACCTTAACCAACGTGGTGGTATTTGCACCGTTAATTATGGTGACTGGTGAAGCCGGACAACTATATGCAGATATGGCAATTACGCTTTCTGCTTCTTCCCTATTTTCCCTATTTGCGGCCTTAACCCTAGTTCCCATGCTGTCGGGATTGTTTCTCAAGCAATCAGAAGCAATGCAAATGATGGCGGGCGGAGAATATCGGGGCGGTAATTGGTTAGAACGCGCCGTTGCCAAAACTTCCTTAGTATTCCGGCATTTCCAGGTTAAATTAGAAAATTTCCTCGCCTCTACTGTCAGCTGGTCATTAGGACGGAAGCGAATTGGTAGACGGTTGCTGGTGCTGTCAATTCCTGTAGTGTTATTGGTTGTCAGTGTTTTGTTACTACCACCAGCGGATTATTTACCGGAAGGAAATCGTAACTTAGTGGTAGTCAGGGCTGAACCTCTACCGGGGACAAGCATTCCCGAAGCCATTCGTCAATCTGAACCGATACGAAAATTTTTGCGATCGCAACCAGAAGTAGAGCGGACTTTATACGTTGACCGTCCAGGAGCATTACGGGGAATTGCCACCATTTTAAAACCAGAATTTGCCACTACTACAGGTCTAGCGGAAATGGTAGACCGATTACGCGCCCAAAGCGGTAACTTTGCTGGCTATCGTTTCATCATCCCGTCGCGGATATCGATTTTTCGTGACCCTGGTAAGGAATTTGAAGTAGATATCGTCGGGGCTGATTTAAATCAATTGGGTGATTTAGAAAAGCAAATCACAGCGAAATTACGCCAACTTCCCGGCGTGCAGAACGTCCGTTCTAACTTTGTGGCTGGGGCTTCAGAACTACAAGTGATTCCCAACCGCGAACGGCTAGCAGAAGTAGGACTTTCAGAAGCCGAAATTGGCTCAATGGTAGAATCTGCATTAGGGGGACGCGTCGCCTCTAATTATATTGATGGCAAAGAAGAACTCGACGTGTCAGTAGAACTACAAAATACAGCCGTCGAAACCCCAGAACAACTGCGACAATTGCCACTATATGCCCAAGGGCGACAGGTACAACTCGGCGACGTGGCAGAAATACAGGAAACCACAGGGCCAGATGTGATTAATCACGTTAACTTAGAACGCTCAATAAGCCTTACCGTTTCCCTTGCACCCGATGCACCCCTCGGTACACTAGTAGAACGTACCGAAACAGAAATTTTAGCTCCTTTACGTGGGAGTCTTCCCCCAGATTACACTCTAGACTTGGCAGGTTCAGCCGACCAATTAGCAACGACTGTCACTGAACTAGCTTTAGCCTTTGTTTTTTCGATTTTCATTACTTATTTATTACTGGTGGCTTTGTATCGTTCATTTTTGTACCCAGTAGTAATTATGGCGACTGTACCAATGGGGATGAGTGGCGCACTTTTAAGTCTAGTCATTGCTAACAAAATTCCAGGAATGAATGTAGCGTTAGATATGATTACGGCGTTAGGGTTTGTAATTCTGACAGGTATAGTTGTCAACAACGCCATTCTGTTAGTTGATCGAGCCTTACAACTACAGGAAGCAGGCGAAGATTATGATACATCTCTGTATAATGCCACAAGCGATCGCCTCCGAGCCATTTTCATGTCGGCAGGAACAAGTGTGTTAGGGATGTTACCTTTAGCAGTGTTACCAGGACAAGGTTCAGAACTCTACCAGGGATTAGGTATTGTCCTCACTGGTGGTTTAGCATTCTCTACGATTTTGACCCCTACAGTTGTACCCGCACTTATGGGTTTACTATATGATCTCTCAGGACGTAAATCAGCCTCAGTTAACAAAAATACGACGACAGAGATTAACAGTAAGGTGGGGGTCTAATTAGCCACAAATTACTATACAAATAGACGATCGCAAAATTCATCGGCGTGTATAACGATGTTTTACGCCGATGGGAAAATATTCGCGATCGCCCATTGGTGCTAACATAACTTCCGGTGTTTGATACTCTTGAGGAACGTAGTTAGCAAACTCACTATTCAGCCGCAACAGTTGGTTGAGAATTGAGGCCGCTATAGCCTGGCGTTTGTCTTCGCTAGCTTCTACCTCTGGTGCTAATTCCACAACAACAAATAGAAATCGATTTTTATCAGTATCTTCCTTCACCTGTAAAACAAACTTACCTGTAACCCACTCTTTAATTACAGGTTGTTCTAATCCAACTGTGACATTTTCCGGGTAAATATTTGCGCCAAAGTACGACACAGTAAAATTAGACCGCCCGAATACATAAACAAAAGGTAATTTGTGAATACCCCGTGTAGAGATGTGATTCATCGCGTCTATGTGAGATGATAAATCTTCTAGAGGATTAAATCCCCAATCTGCCAAAAATTGCAGCATGGCTTCATAACTAATAATTCCGCCTGTATCTAGAATGTTGTAGCGCAGCAACGGAATCCCATTATTACCGGAAAATAATAATTGCCCCTCTTGAACTTCAAAAAAGCGACTCACTGGGTCATACTGCACTAGAGTCGGTAAACGAGATTCCCCAAATAAAGCCTTAGCAGCATCAGGATTTTGTGCCAGAAACCGACGAATGCAAATGCTCAAAGGCGTTTCATTACCCAACACCCCCGCATCGGCTGTACCGTAAAGGGATGCAAAATCATAGCAGGGATTTTGAGAACCCACTCTTTCACCGACTAAACTCCGCCATTCTTCGCTGAAGACTTCACCCGCCATTACAAACTTAATTTGATAGCGTTGCCACTCTACACCACGAGCAATGCCTGTATCAATCACATCTTTAAGGAATGGTGGATACCCCAATAAAACCACCTGTGTAAAATTCCCGCCGAGTTCCTGCACTACGCGCAAGATTTCGTCTTTATTATTACCGGGAGTAATCACAGTAATCGGGTAGCCTTTGCTAGCTAGATAGCGACAGCAATTAGTAGTGAACATCCCACCAACCCAAGTACCCAGGGTAAAACAAATTACAGCAAGAGTCCGTTGGCTGTCGGCGGCGAAACTATCATGAAAAATTTGCTCAAATCGTGTAGCAATTTGTAGTTCATCAGTGAAGAACCGCGGCCAAAATGTGGGTTTCCCCGTAGAACCAGAGGAAGCCGCAATCATATCGCAACCTGATAGCTCTCCATCGCGGCATAAATCTGTCAGAGGATAACGCGAGATATAATTTTCTTTAGCGATCGCTGGAATTTTCTGAAAATCCGCCATAGTTTGAATATTATCGGGACTAATAGCCCTTTCTGCCAAAAAAGCTTGATAAGCCGGTACATGAGCCGCTACGTCATGAAATAAATCCAAGACAACGGATTCGGTAGAAGTGTTGATATGCTGCTGTAGTAAAGCATCTAGAGGGGTAGACACAAAATCTGCCCATGCTTGAATTACTTGCTGCCCTCGTGATTTATATTGCATATGGTCAATAGTCAATAATCAATAGTCATTATCCCCAATCCCCAGTCCCTAACTTTCCTGAGAGAATATTCGTAAATTGAACCTCACTAGTTGTAGTAATTTATAAAAACCCTAATCATACCCCTCAGAGCCATGCAGGTATATTGCAGTAAACAACACCCAAATAGTAGCAGTAACCGTTTTTGCATTCATTGCGGTGAACCGTTGGCTCTTGCGACTGGGCAAGTTGTGAACAATCGCTATCGGGTGATTCGTCAATTGGGACAGGGTGGTTTTGGGCGTACTTATTTGGCTGAGGATACAACGAAATCGAATCAAACCTGCGTACTGAAAGAATTTGCACCCCAAGTCACGGAAAAACAGGATTTACAAAAGGCGAGGGAATTGTTTGAGAGAGAGGCAAATGTCCTCAAAAAACTCAGCCATCCCCAGATTCCCATGTTTCATAATTCACTACAAGTCACAATTGGAAGTAAGGATTTTTTCTTTTTAGTACAAGATTATATAGATGGTGATAATTTTGACAAACTTTTAGAAGAGCGTCAAAGTCAAGGGAAGACCTTCAGCGAAGAGGAAATTATTAATTTACTGCAAAAAATATTGCCAGTCTTATCTTACATACACTCTTTAGATGTAGTTCATCGTGATATTTCGCCTGATAATCTAATTTGGCGGCGTTCTGATAATTTACCTATACTCATCGACTTTGGTGGAGTCAAACAATTACCAGCTTCGCAAGGCTTTTGGTTTACGCAGTTAGCAGCAAACTATACATTATTAGGTAAAAAAGGTTACGCGCCAGAAGAACAGTTACGACAAGGAAAAGTATATAAAAACAGTGATTTATATTCTTTAGCGGTGACAGTGTTAGTTTTATTGACAGGGAAAGAGCCGCAAAAATTATATGACAGCTATCAAGGAATTTGGCGTTGGGGTAGGGAAATTAATGTCAGCTTTAAGCTAGAGGCAGTGTTAAAAAAGATGCTGGCATATAAACCAAGCGATCGCTATCAAAATGCTGATCAAGTTCTCAAAGATTTACCATCACCAGACGTAACCAAAGCACCAGTGACTCATCTTACCAAAATTAAAACTATGATAGTTGCCCCTGGACGCAAAGCTGGGGCAATTGTGAGTAAGCTGCATAGCAAAACTCAAGTAGCGTCTCAAAAGTTACCTCTACCCGCTTGGTTGCGTCCTTTTGCAGTCAGTTTTGGCGGAACGGCATTAGTCATCTTGACAGGTGCAGGTACTTGGGCTGTAGTCAATTCCATCATTAAAGGTGTGTCATCTATTACGCCACCACAAATTTCTTTACCCCAACTACCATCATTACCTAATCCGATCGCTCAACCAGTTAGTAACAAAAACAAAGTCACTCTGAGTCAAGTTTTGAGCCGTCGTCAACAGTTAGAAATTCCCGAAGGCTTTTTTATCCAGACAGTAGACGAATTATTTTATGCTCAAAAACCAGAATTAAAAGGACGCAGCCTTACTTCTAGTGCAGAAGATGCAGCCTTACGAGAAGAATGGGCATCTGTAGCGGGAGATTTATTAAATAAAATAGAACAGGCTAACCTCAGTACAACAGCACGCCGTCAACTGGGAAGCTATACAGAGAGAGATTATCAAACTTGGAGAAGACAAGCTCGTTCTGGACAATTAGGAAGCTACACAGTTAATGATCTGAATAAAGATACCAATCAGAAATTTGATCAGTTGTTTCCAGGTCAAGACCGTGCCAAACTGAATCCAAATACTTTACGGCAAGTTTGGTATGCGATCTCCGCTGATCAAGTTAGTCAAGCAAGAGGGAGAAGATAACTGTTGATAGGTGACATGTGACAGGGAGAGCAATTGCAGGGGAGCAGGGAAATAACTATTGGCTGTTGACTGCTGACTATGGACTAATGACTACTGACTATTAACTAATGACTAACATTCAACCAGGGCTAACTTTAGGCGATCGCTATGTGATTGTACGTCAACTCGGTCAAGGGGGATTTGGACGTACATATTTGGCTGAAGATATTAACCGTTTTCGAGAGCTTTGTGTTTTAAAAGAATTTTCTCCCCAGGTTCAGACGGAGTACGTTTTACAAAAGGCTCAAGAACTATTTCAGCGTGAAGCTAGCGTTCTTTATAAGTTGCAACATCCCCAAATTCCTAGGTTTCGGGAACAGTTCAACATTAAATTAGCAGGACAAGAATATTTATTTTTAGTTCAAGATTACGTCGAAGGACAAACCTATAGTTCGCTATTAAATGCCCGTAAACAACAGGGCTTAAAATTTACAGAATTAGAAATTCGCCAACTTATACAGCAAATTTTACCAGTCTTGGGTTACATCCATTCTTTGGGTGTGATCCATCGTGATATTTCACCAGATAACTTAATTCTTCGCACTGTTGACCAACTACCAGTATTAATTGATTTTGGTGGTGTCAAACAAGTAGTAGCCGCCGTTGCTTCCCAATATTATCAACCAGGGATAGGCGCACCACCTCCAGTCGCCACGCTATTAGGTAAGGTAGGATTTGCACCACCAGAACAAATGCAAACGGGTGCTGTCTCTCCCCACAGCGATTTGTATGCTTTAGCGGTGACAGCAATAGTTTTATTGACGGGTAAACAACCCCAAGAACTAGTTGATAATTACAATGTCTCTTGGCAATGGCGCAGAGAAATTACTCTTAGTCCCTTATTAGGGCAAGTCTTAGATCAAATGTTAGCTGCTAGACCAGGCGATCGCTACCAGTCAGCCCAACAAGTTCTAGACGCACTCAACCCCACACCAGCATATTATCCCCCCACACAAGCCCCTACTCCCACAGTTTCAACCACCTCGGACACACAAGCTATCTCCCCTAATCTCCCTACTGCCCCTGCTCCCCATACCTCCCCTGCTTCCCCTGCCCCCCTTGCTTCAATTCCCCCCACACCCCAAAGCCAGTGGACACCAACAAAAACTTTCCTGTCGGTACTGGCGTTAGCTGTGACTGGGGGACTCGTTTGGTGGGGAGTGAGTGGGAGAAATAACAATCAAATAATAGTGGATTCCACCTCTACACCTACACCTGTACCAACTATTAGTCAGCCGACAAATCCCCTAGATAAATATTCGCCGACAGAACGACAACGTAAACAAAGATTAAATACTCGTCGCCAACAATTGGGTATAGACTTTAACTTCTATATAAATGTAGTCAACCAACTGTTTTGGGAACAGAATCCCAGTTTACGGGGACGCACCCTCAGCGATGAAGCAAACGATGAAAATCTACGAACCGAATGGGATCAAATCGCTGGTGATTTACTCGAAAAACTTGCACCTTTGAGTCCCAGAGCTAGACGACAATTAGGTACTTATACTAACGCTGATAGCGATCGCTGGAAGGTAGAAGTTAATCAAGTTAACGTTAGTAGTCGGGCTTTGTATGATTTAGGTGATGCAGCTTTCTTTAGCGTCTTCCCAGAACGCAAAGGTCAAGATTTTATCAATCAACCCATCGGACAAGTGTGGTACGCAATTGTTAGTGATAGACTGAGCGGGTTGGTTGCTGGTAGTGCTTTAGAAAAAATTGTCTTTGACCCTGGTGCTATTAGTAAAACTCTCAGTGGTACTCTCAAACCTAGTGTGGGTAAAGTTTTTATTGCTGATTTAGCCCAAAATCAAACTTTAGATTTTCAGCTAGAAGCTAATCCCAAAGTTTTGTTATCGATTTATTCTCCTTCTGGTAAAGTTACGTTTTTAGAAGATTCCTCACAACGTACTTTAACTACAGAACTACCAGAGTCGGGATTTTATGAATTTGTTTTGGTATCCACCGCTTCCACATCACTAGATTATGAACTCAGTCTCACAGTGGAAAATCCCAACCCACCAGAACCAACACCAACTCCCACAGAAGCAACTACACCCACACCCACACCAACTGACACCCCCACAGAAACACCTATACCTAATTAGAGAACATATAGGGGCGTAATGAGGTTGGTATTAGGTTTCGTCGAACGCACGTTAAAGCAAAAGCGATCGCTCCCCGAAAGTAGCGATCGCTTTTTGAATTTAATCTACAAAGGAGAGAGGCTTTGAGTTTTATTCCCCTTCCCTTGTAGGGAAGGGGTTAGGGGTTAGGTCTGTATTCCATTCAACTGCAAACCGCTATATAACCTCTAGATATTGCCCGCAACACCAAAGTATTTATGCAAGAGGTCTAATTACTAAACCAGCAGTGTTTGCAAAAGAGGTTTATCTGGAGATAACTTACCTGTCCGCAACCATTCTGAGAGTTCGTCTGGTGTTTTAGCTTGATTGAGACGTTCCCGCAGTACTGCACCTTCGAGGATTTCTTTTTGCAGTAATTCCTGTGCTGTTTCTTCCAACAAATCACGGTTATGTTGCAAAATACTCAAAGCAATGTGGTGGGCGTTATCGACAATCTGCTTAACTTCCCGGTCAATTTCTTCAGCCACTTTGGGACTAATAGAACGGCGGGGATTACCGTAACCTTCAAGAAATTGCTGTTGGATTTTCTCAAAGGCTACTGGCCCTAATTGGTCACTCATCCCATACAGAGTCACGTAGCGTTCTGCCAAATCGGTGGCTTTTTGAATATCATCACTCGCGCCAGTGGACACTTTACCAAAGACAATTTCTTCGGCGGAACGTCCACCCAACAGGGTAGCAATGCGACCGCGAATTTCATCTTCTATCATTAAAAAGCGGTCTTCTTCGGGCATTTGGATCGTATAGCCCAATGCACCAACACCACGGGGAACTACAGAGATTTTCTCGACTCTACCAGCCCCAGGCATCAAAGCCCCAATTATGGCGTGACCGACTTCGTGATAAGCGACAGTTTTCTTCTCAGTTTCATTTAAAACACGAGAGCGTTTTTCCAAACCAGCCACAACCCGTTCAATCGCTTCATTAAAGTCTGCCATAACGACGGCTGGACGATTTTGTCTAGCGGCTAACAGTGCAGCTTCATTGACGAGGTTAGCTAAATCTGCACCAGCAAAGCCTGGAGTTTTAATCCCGATCGCACCCAAGTCAACATCATCAGCTAATTTGACATTTCTGGCGTGGACTTTGAGAATTGCTTCCCGACCAATTTTATCAGGACGATCCACCACAACTTGGCGATCGAAGCGACCAGGACGGCGTAAAGCGGGGTCAAGGACTTCGGGACGGTTAGTAGCAGCAATGATAATGACACCGGTGTTAGCGTCAAAGCCATCCATCTCGGTGAGTAACTGGTTGAGGGTTTGTTCCCGTTCATCATTACCACCGACAAAGCCACCAGCACCACCGCGAGATTTACCCAGTGCGTCTAACTCATCGATGAACACAATACAAGGTGCTTGTTTTTTGGCTTGTTCAAACAAGTCGCGTACCCGCGCCGCACCCACACCGACAAACAACTCGATAAATTCTGAACCAGAGATGCTGAAGAAAGGTACACCAGCTTCCCCTGCGATCGCTTTTGCTAATAGTGTTTTTCCAGTTCCTGGTGGCCCTACTAGCAGCACACCTTTAGGAATTTTCGCTCCTAATTTCGTGTATTTACCTGCATTCTTGAGGAAATCCACAATTTCTTCTAATTCCACCTTCGCTTCATCCACACCAGCAACATCGAGAAACTTCACGCCGGTGCTACCTTCAGAGTAAATTCGAGCTTTGCTTTTACCTACCGTCAATGCAGCCGGGCCACCACCTTGACGATTAATTAAGAAGCCCCAAATCCCAAAGAAAATTAACGGGGGAGCAACCCAACTTAGTAAAGTACCAATCCAACCATTTTGGTTTGGTGGGGGTGCGGCAAACTCGACGTTGTTGTCGCGGAGAATTTTCGGTAAGTCCAAATCAATGGCTACTGGTGTGGTGATGAATACCTGCTCAGTCGTTTGACCTTCTGGAGTTTGCCCTTTGAGAGAATACTCAATGCGATCGCCACCCACAATCGCCCGATCTACCTTACCAGCCTGGACTTGAGTAATAAAATCACTATATGGAACTTGCGGCAATCGGGGGCCAAAAAAACTAGGAACAATAAAATTCAGTAGTAACAACAAACTCAGCAAAATCAAAAAACTGCCGCCAAACTGCCGTAATCTAGGCGGTTTGATTTTTTTATTATTATCAGTTTCAACAGGCATTCTTTATCACCTCTATTTGAGTTATCCAGTACAGATGCGATTAATCACGTCTGTAACAATAGCCATTAGTAATTAATTTTTCTCTACCGCTTTCCCTATACTCTGTTCTCTCTTTCCTGTCTCCTGTAACCTAATTTGTAAAGGTTTGTGTAGTTATAGGTCTATTGTAGAGACTAGATCATGCAGCCTAAATGAGTGGATACCCTACTGCAAAATGTGAATTGCCGTACTTTTATGGAAAATCAGCTAAGTTTTATTGTGAAGTTGCTGTTACTCTCAGCATTGCTATCGGCGTTGATTAAGTATGTAGCTCCGAGTTTCCCGATTCCCACTACAGATGCGATCACCTACGGTGGGCGGAATGCCATCGCGCTTGTTATCGTTTTGTTGCCTACAGTGATCATAGCGATCGCTCTAGCATGGCGATTCCAAACACAAAAACAAACTTAACTAAAAACCTCTAGGCGAGAGTGGTAAAAATCGGCTAACCTACTGGAACTGCTAGGAATCTGCATCACGCGAACAGCTGGGAGTCAACCTGTGAACCTTGGTCAATGGATCGGCTTAATCGCCATAGTTCTTTCTTTATATATATTGTGGCAAATTCGGGAAGTGTTGCTGCTGATGTTTGCCGCAGTGGTCTTAGCTACTACCTTAAATCGGTTAGCTAGGCGTTTACAACAAACAGGTATCAAGCGAGGATTTGCCGTTTTCCTCTCAGTGATGATATTTTTTGCTGTTGTGGTCGGCTTTTTCTGGTTGATTGTCCCACCATTTGCCCAGCAGTTCCATGAATTGACCTATCGTGTACCCCAAGGTGTTAACCGTTTTAATACTTGGGTGAATGAATTAAGGCCTCTTGTCCCACCACAACTAGTTCCCTTCATACCGGATATCAACAGTCTAATTCAACAAGCACAGCCTTTCGTCAACCGAGTTTTAGGTAGTTCTTTTGCCGTTGTTTCTGTTTCCTTTGGTGCTGTCTTAAATGTGCTGCTAGTCTTGGTGTTAACAGGAATGTTATTAGTTGACCCCTTGGCTTACCGCAGAGTTTTTGTCAGGCTGTTTCCCTCATTTTATCGCCGCCGAGTCGAAGGTATTTTAGACAAGTGTGAACTCTCTTTAGAAGGATGGGTGACAGGTGCGCTGATTGCTATGGGCGTAGTCGGATTGATGAGTGTGGTTGGCTTATCTATTTTAAGAGTCAAGGCAGCATTAGCTTTAGGAGTTTTAGCAGGGTTTTTAAATTTAATTCCCAATCTTGGCCCGACGATGAGCGTAGTCCCGGCGATGGCGATCGCGCTTTTAGATAATCCTTGGAAAGCCGTTGCTGTCTTGGGTTTATATTTTATTATTCAACAGGCCGAAAGCAATTTTATTACACCTGTTGTGATGGCACAACAAGTATCTTTACTACCAGCAGTAACATTGATTTCGCAATTATTTTTTGTAACTTTCTTCGGCTTTTTAGGATTATTTTTAGCTTTACCTTTAACTGTTGTTGCCAAAATTTGGGTGCAAGAAGTATTAATTAAAGACGTTTTAGATGAGTGGGGAAATAATCATGAGCAAGAAACTGAGTTAGTAATAGTTTCTCAATCTCCTGAATTTGAGGAAAAATGGTCAGAGGAAAAACCAGTTAATAATTTAAATAATGATAGCCTATCTCAAGATGATTAAATAGGCCAGGTAACAGGCTTGCAAGTCCCTTGTTATATGATTTTATTATTAATCTAGTTCAAGCCTTCATCATCCATCTGAGGAAATTTTTCCAGCCAAACTGACTTAATCAATTACTCAGCCGGGATATCACCCTAGAATTAGGATGTCAATCCGCTACATGAAAAATGCGAACTATTGCGGAAATTAACGAAAAAATTCGCCGCCAAACGGCGGTGGTGTTAACAGTTGAAGAATTAAAAGCACGAGTTGCGGAAGTCGGTGTGAGTAAAGTTGCCAAAGAGGTGGATGTTGTCACCACAGGCACTTTTGAACCGATGGAATCGAGTGGTGCAATTATTAATTTGGGACATACTGACCCACCAATCAAAATTCGGCGTTGTTGGGTGGATGGTGTACCTGCTTATACTGGCTTTGGCGCAGTTGACTTATATTTAGGTGCTAGCTGTGCTGTAGATACGATGGATGGTGAAGAAGTTCGGGAACGTGGCGGTGGTCATGTGATCGAAGATTTGATTGCAGGTAAACCTATTCATGTCCGCGCTCAAGGACAGGTGACAGACTGTTATCCTAGGGCAAGTTTTGAGACTACCATTACCCGCGATACGATAAATCAGTTTTATTTATTCAATCCACGTAATCTTTATCAAAATTTTATTGTCGGGGTAAATGGAGGCGATCGCCCATTGCATACCTATCTCGGCCCTTTGCAACCGCGTTTAGGTAACGCTGTTTATTCTAACCCTGGGGCAATTTCTCCCCTATTTAATGACCCCAATTTACAACTAATTGGCATTGGCACGCGTATTTTCTTGGGTGGTGGTGTTGGTTACGTGGCTTGGGAAGGTACGCAACATTTTCCTTTACAAAAGCGGTTAGCTAATCAAACACCGATCGGCCCGGCTGCGACTTTAGCCTTAATTGGTGATGCCAAACAAATGGATATGCGTTGGGTACGGGGTTGTTACTTTAAAAGTTATGGCCCTTCTTTAATGTTGGGTGTAGGTGTACCCATACCTTTATTAAACGAACAGGTAGTGGAACACTGTGCAGTACAAGACCAAGATTTAGTTGCGCCGATAGTCGATTTTTCTATTCCTCGGCGTGTGCGTCCAACGTTTGGTTTGGTGAGTTACGCCCAGTTAAAATCCGGGCGTGTCACCATTGAGGGTAAAACAGTTAGGGCTGCTCCTTTAGCTAGTTTGTTTTTATCTCGGCAAGTTGCCATAGAGTTAAAACAATGGATAGAAGCAGGTGATTTCACTCTCACAGAACCCGTAGCCTCAATTCCAATGGAAAGGTCATTTTTACCCCAAGACCACTGGAGAGATTTTTAAGGCTGGGACTGGGGACTGGGGAGAAACCAATTCAAAAATCAAAAATTTTTGCCTTGTGACTTTTTCATGCCCAATCCCCGATCCCCAATCTCTATTCCTGGGTTGGTTTGGGTCGTTTAATCGGCTTCGGAGTTGGTGTCGAACTGGGTGAAGACGGTTTTGGTAAGGGTTTGGAAAATGTCGTGGCATCACCACTTGTTCTCTTGACGGGGCGTGGAGGAGCTTCTCCTGGTCGTCTGGGGGGGAATGGTCTTCTGCTGCCACCACCAGCACCGCGAGGGCCACCGCCACCTTTGAAGGGTGGTCTGCGTTTTTTGGGCAAATCAGCGATCGCTTCTGCTGTTTCTACTACTAACGCGTCAGCTTCTCGCTTGGCTTGGAAGTCCCAAAATTTGCCTACGGCTTTGGTAGTCAGCACACCCCGCAATTTCAATTTGAAATATTTGGGTTTGTCTGTCGGTTTGCGTGGAGCTTGCTTAATTTTCACTACTAAGCTTTTACTTTCAAATGATTGGTAAACCACTTCTCCACGAACGGAAAAACCTCCATCGGGAATATGAGATGAAGGTGCTGTCGGACTTGTAGCTTCTTGACTTTGCTCGGTGAAGCTCTTTTCCGGTGTTGCTAATTTTTGTGACTCCGAATCTGCTGAGTCAACAGCTGCTGACTGTTTAGCAAGACTTTCCGGTTCCCACACCCCAACAATTTGGATGTGTAAGGTGTCATTTTCTTGTCTGGTACGGGGATAAACTACCCACAAGTGGTCTTTTTCTAGGTCTAGGTGATTTTTCACTAAGCTCATAATTCGACCCAACAAGACAGCGTTAAGCTCTACACCATCTGGAGTCACTAGGACACCTTGGGTAAAGTGTTCATCACTGGCTTGGTAGCGTCCCCGGACTAGTCCGATGGCGCGGTACTGCATTGGTTCGCTAGGAGGCGGTATCGGTTGCTGGCGATCGACTAGGTTCTCATGGTTGTCGGTTTCACTAGATTTAACAGGTGAATTCTCAAGCTTAGAGGGCTGGGTTGCTGCTACGTGAATACTAGCGGCTGCCTCTTTGGGAGTTTGAGGTTCATTGGAAGCAAAAGAGTTGGAGGAATCAGGCGAAGGCATCAGGTCGGAATTCATAGAAACTCCTTGCGGCGGAGACACATCCCATTGTGGGATTTTACTAAGGCAGCTGGAAAGAGCGGTTGTGTGGTTGATGAAAGTAGATTGACTTTTCACAAAATCACAACATAACGCTCCATACAATTTTAAAGACGCTAGATTAGTAATTCATGATCTAAATGTGTAATTTAGCGTCTTTAGACTAGTTACGGAAGCATATCATAGCTTCTATTTTGATGGCTCTTCCTAAAGTCATCACTTAATTTAGCAGTGCTAATAATCAATTGTTATAAAATTCACAGAGAATTGGCGGTATTCCGCACAGTTTTGGAAATTTTTAACTTTCTAGTTTGTGTGAATAATAATGGGATGAGAGTTTTGGAGGGGGTAAAATCGTGTCTCAACCGCGCAATCGCTGGATAGTTCAGCTCATTCTAGCACTGGCAGTTCTTACTTTCGTAGGTATTTCTTTAGTTCCCATTTTCGGTGCGCTCAACAATACGTCATCTTCAAACCCGAACTCCACCACCAATCCTAGTGGTAGTGGTGTGGCTGCTAATAACCAAACAACTAAGTTGCAGGATGAAGTGCGGGGTTATGAATTGGTTCTACAGCGAGAACCAGAAAATCAAACTGCGCTCAAAGGTTTACTACAAGCACGGCTACAACTTTTTACTTTAAAACAAGGTGACATCAAAGGGGTGATCGAACCTCTTGAAAAGCTGGCGAAACTCAATCCTCAACAGTCAGATTATTGGGTTTTATTGGCTCAGGCTAAACAGCAGATTGGTGATAAGGAAGGAGCTGCTCAAGCTTATAGAGCGATTTTAGACACAAAGCCCGGAGATTTGAAGGCTTTACAGGGTATGGTGGCTCTGTTGTTAGATCAGCAGCGTCCAGAGGCGGCTGTAGGCTTATTGCAAGAAACTTTGACTAATGCGGTCCAAGCTAATACTATTCAGCCTGGTAGTGTGGATGTGGTTGCTGTACAAGTCTTACTAGGTAATGTTCACGCTAACCAAAAACGCTATCCTCAAGCTATTTCTGCTTTTGATCAGGCAATTCAGAAAGCTCCCCAAGATTTTCGCCCAGTTTTAGCTAAAGCGATGCTGTTGAAGGAACAAGGCAAACTGACCGAAGCTAAACCCCTATTTGATAGTGCGGTGGCTTTAGCTCCTGCTCAATACAAAGATGAGATCAACAAAGCCGCGACTGCATCAACTGCCCCAACTCCCACTGTCCCAACTCCAACAGCTACAACTCAACCTACTACACCATCCACACCATAAAGTAAAAAGGCAAAAGTAAAGATTGAATTTTTTGCCTTTTACCTTTTGCCTTTTCTTAAGCACCCTCAAGGGCCGCAACCACACCAAAAATTAAAAATAGGCATCCGCCAGCAAAGGTGAGTTGACGCTCAGAAATACGTCCAGCAATCATTTTGCCACCAATGACGGCGATCGCAGCGCAAATGGCGTGACCTAAAATTGCCCCTGCGGTGACACCAATGACATTATTACCCGCAGCTAGAGCAATAGTGGCGATTTGTGTGCGATCGCCCCATTCGGCCATAAATGTCAGCACAAAGGCTTCGATGACGATAGATAAGGGAGTTTTTTGTTTAGGTAGCTGTAAATCAGCTTTTTCTACTGCGGCTTTAGCTTCTTCGATTTCTTCCATCATTTCGGCTTTTTCCGCCGCCGCAGTCATCTTGCTGGCTTCATACAACAGCTTTAGCCCAAAGGCAACAAATAAAGCAATTTCAGCATAATGAATATAAATTTTTGGCAACAGTGAGGCTGCTTGTCCAAATAACACGGAAAGAATGGTCATGGCGGCTAAAGCAGCTACCACTCCTGCAAATACCAATCGCCGTGAGTGGTGCATTGCCAAAATCACAGCGATAAAAAATGTTTTATCGCCTAACTCTGAAACTGTAATTAGTAATAAACCTGCGGTAAAAGCCGTTAGCACTCTCTCAAGCTCCTGAAAATTATGTGTCATGTGAGCTTGATGAATGCCAAAAGACCCCACCAAGCTCACAAGTTTTGTTTGTGAACTTAGTGAAGGTCTCGCTACCAAATCTTGATTATTTGTCATCTGAACCAGGCTCATCGCCAGTGTGTTGATTCAGATGTACTGGCTGGGATATATGATGCCAGTAGCTACTCCCCTTCTATCTAGGGCAATTTTATATCTATTGTGAATCTGAGTCAAGCTTGATCATTTATGGTGAATCATTGTAGATGCTATTAACTGGGATCAGACTGATAATTTGCGATCGCTTGACTTTGAAGACAGTCGCTAATGGAATGAATTGAGCTAGAAAATCAGGCGATCGTACTAAAGTTAAGATGATGTTGAGGCTATCAAACAGTCTGTTTATTGTTCATGACTAATCTGATACAGGATTGTCGATTAGCCATGCCTCGCCTGCTTTTTCACTTATACTGTATCCGGTTGTATATCCCCAAGAAGTTGGGTTTACACCCAGAGCTTTTAAGATACTAGGAACCATTTTCTCCTGTATAGGTTCATCAGTGTCGAAATAAGCATTGAGTTTTTTCCGAATAAATTCTCGTGGTATTTCCGGTTGTAGACGCTGTATCTCTTTGGGGACTTTTGTTAGTTTTTTTGTTTCCTTGTCTCTGGTTGTAACTTTGCTTCCTAATTTGGTGTAAGCAAAGTCTTTTCCCATCTCTAACCATTCTTGTTTTTGTATTTTATATTCTTCTTTAGCAGCTGCCAGCTTCTTCTCAAATTCCTCCTTAGTCATTGAACCTTTATTATCTTTATTCTGTTTCATAAACGCCAATATGGCAGGATCAAGAGAAGGATACGTGACCTCAGCAAAGTTAAGCACTTTTGATAACCAATCATCTTTTAAATAAATATGATCTACGCTTTTTGCAGCAGTCATATCTAACCAAGCAATATGAGCAGTTCCTTTACTTAATCTCAATACCAGATCAGGTCTTGTTCCACCGCTAGTAACTTGAGTATCGACAGAATAGCCTCCAGATATTTTGGGACAAAATTCGGACTTGGAATCACTAACTAGTGATTCGATAACATAGCCAAAAGTCGCCGCCATCAAGTTTGGACGACCGCCACTCAAATGTTCATTCCATTTTTGTACCCAGAGTTGGGTATAACCATTGAGGTTTTCGTAACCACCCAAACTAGGTACAGTAGTTGCGTATGTATATGCCTTCTGGGCTGCTTCGTCGTAAAGCTGGAAGAACAACTTAGCCGCGGCAATATTGGTTGCATCCGTGTCCTTATAGGTTTCATTTTCGATATTTCTTTGAATAGTATTGTCTGGCTCACCGCTGATGGCTATTGATGCTTGTTCCCTCTGTACAGTATGAGCATTTTGCTGTACAACATGAGTCAACTCATGCGCTAACAACTCCTGTCCTGACTGACTTCCAGGATTATATTCTCCCTGTCGAAAGAACACATCTTGGCCAGTTGTAAAAGCACGCGCCTGAATTGAGTGATTTAATTGGTCAGATTGAGCATCTGTGTGAATCTTCACTCTACTAAAATCAGCACCAAAAGCCTGTTCCATCGGTAATCGAATATTGTCTGAAATGGGCTGTCCCCTACTCTGAGCTTGTCTTATCTCTGCTTCGATATCTGGTGAGGCCGCTTGGGTGTTCTGTGACTCTCCCATGTTCAGTTTCATCTGCAATTGTAGTTTTGGTGCTGGTGGTGGTACTGTACCTGGTGCAAATATCGCTATTGGCTTGAGGAGTGATTCATATTGTTTACTTTCTGGTGCTTTTTCCTGAATTAAATTTTGCTCTGGTACAGGTTGAGGTTGTACTTGAAAAGGGGATGGCGTAAAGGGATTTGTTGTTGATGCAACAGAAGTAGACTTTTGGGTTCTGGAAATTTTCTGATACATAATGATAAAGGTTAATAACTCTTAGTACACTGAAATATTTAATTACAAATTGCGCGATCGCCTGGGCTGACATTCCCGTTATGCTGAAGATAGTTGCGAATACGAGAGCATCCTTGCTGCATCAAATTATCTAAATCCAAATTCCACAGCATCACCCCAGCCTCTTCACCACCACTCACTAGCAATTTACCATCAGGACTAAAACTGACGCTATTGATTTTCGCTGGATTCCCTAACAATGTGGTGAGCAATTTACCGCTTGCGATATCCCATAATTTGATTGTATTGTCAGCACTTCCAGAAGCAAGGATTTGACTATCTGATGTAAAACTGATACTAGTTACACCATCTGTATGTCCGGTGAGAGTTTGCATCAATTTTCCATCCGGGATTTGCCAAATTTTGAGAGTATTGTCCCAACTAGCAGAGGCTAATATTTTACCATCTGGACTGAATTTTACAGAGGCGATCGCTAAACCATGTCCCTGTAAATCCTGCACTAATTTACCATCAGCAACTTGCCAGATTTTTACTGTATTATCAGCACTCCCAGATGCCAACAATTTACCATCAACACTCAAATCAATACTGGTCACTTCATCATTATTGACCGTGATATTTCTTAATATTTGAGTATCTAGTAGTCGCCAGATTTTAATAGTCTTATCAGCACTAGCAGAAGCAATTTTCTGATTATCTGGACTAAAACTAATGCTAGTAACTCTATCTTGATGTCCCCTTAAGGTGTGTAGTAACTTCTGAGTTTGAATATCCCAAATTTTTATAGTTTTATCAGCACTAGCTGTTGCTAACAATTTACCGTCTGGACTAATAGCAACAGCTTGAATTATATATTGATGGGCTGTAAATGTAATTAGTCTTGATGCACTGACAATTTTTTCTCTTCGCCAAATAGTGATTTTACCATCCCAACCACCAGCAACGAAAATTTTACCGTCTGGATGAAATTTTACGTCCTGTATATGATTTAATGCGGCTGTTTGATCAGCTTTTACTTGCCATATTCTAACTGTTTTATCTCTACTAGCAGAGGCAATATATTGACCATTTGGGCTAAAGGTGACATCTTGAACTTGTTCCCCATGTCCAGTAATAGTCTTGATTAATTTACCATCTAATTGCCAAAGTTTAATTGTCCGGTCGGCACTAGCAGAAACTAGAATTTGATCATTGGGGCTAAAATTAATATGGTTAACTTGGTCATTATGTGCTGCTAAAGTTTGAATGAGTTTGCCTTGAGCATTCCACAGTTTAATGGTTTTGTCACGACCAGTAAAAGCCAAATATTTACCATTATGACTAAACTGCACACAGGTAATACTAGCCGCGTGTCCTGGTAGAGTTTGAATTAACTTACCGTTATCGGTGCGCCAAATCTTGACGAAACCATCTTCTCCTCCAGAGGCAATTTTTTTACCATCCATGCTCAAAGCTATAGAGTTAACCCAGCTATTATGAGCAGTCCAACTATTAATTAATTTACCGTCGATTTGCCATAGTTTGATATTTTCATCGAAACTGGAAGTAGCAATTTTTGTTCCATCTGCACTGAAAATAACAGCAGTAATTATATCTGTATGAGCAGCAATATTTGTGATGGGCTTTATACATTTTCCTATGCCCTTATTCAGATGATTATTTAAACAATTAGAAGCAAAGACGTAGATTTTTATAGTATAGTCAGCACTAGCAACAGCCAAATATTTGCCATCGGGACTAAAAGCCATCGCAGTTAATCTTGCTTGATGGGCAACCTTATCAATTAATCGACCATCTGTAGACCAAATTCTGATTGTACCGTCATCGCTAGCGGAAGCTAAAATTTGACCACTGGGGTGAAAAACTATAGCGTTCACCTGTTGATTATGACCAAGAAGCCGATTAATTTCTTGTGTATTATTAATAGCTTGTTGAAAAGTTGCTGCTGTTGCTATTTGGATATCTTTAGCTGGTGCAAAAACTTGTTTGAGTTCTCGTCTAGCTTTAATACTAGCAATTACACTTTCTAATTGTTGATTGGAGAATAGCAATGCCTCTGATGAAGCATTTAAAGCGGCAATTTCCCGTAATTGCGCCGCGCGTTTCTGCACATAAGCTAAACCACCGAAACCACTAGCCGCAATTCCCAAAACACTGATGATAGCTATAGCTTTTTGTGCTTGTCGGAGACGCTTTTTTTGTTCAAATTGTTGTTGTTGACGAGCATCTAAACAAGCAGCAATAAAATTCTGCACATCCACAGACAATTCATCTGTGTATTTAACGTAAATTTCTTCAGCTTCAGCTAGACGAATACCGTGTAATAAAAAATCTGACTGCTCATGATTTTGTTTCCACAGGGCTGCTGATTGCTCAATTTGACGTTGCGATCGCAGTCTACTACGATTTTCCTCCAACCACCAGCGCAATGTTGACCAGTGACGAATGAGGATTTCGTGCGCTACTTCGATGGTGACGGAGGAAGCAGGGGGTGCAGGGGAAGCAGGGGAAGAAATTCTTTCTTCCCAGTCCCCAGTTCCCAGTCCCTCTTCCAAATTCACCACGACTAATTTCGCCGCAGTTAACGCCGCTAGCGTGCTTTCTACCAATTTATGAGGATATTTCTTCACTACTAACTCAGATTTCAATACCCTGCGTCTGGTGTCTTCTGTTCCTTCACCTAATTGTGTCAATGAGAGAAAAATCCATCTCGCGCATTCTTGAGCCTCTGGGTCTAAATTTTCGTAAACTTCCTGAGCTTTGCGTTCCAACGCACCTTTAATACCACCAATTTGTTGCTGATAAGCTGTCAGCGTTAACTCTCCAACTTGGCGGTGTTCCCATAATTGTTCTAAGACAAACTCCAACAGCGGTAAATCTCCCGCCGAGTGGTTTAATTCCTGGAGCAGAATTTCGACAAGTCCTGGCTCGACTTTTAAACCCACCTGTTCAGCTGGGTTGATAATGACACGGCGGTAGTCATCATCAGTTAAAGTTGGTGGAACTAATAAACTGGACTGCTGCAATAAGTGAGCGAGTGCAGGTACTTCCAAACAAGCGGCGATAAAATCGGCTCTGACAGTCAACACCAACTTAAACTTATCGGAGGCGTACTCTATTGCACCCAAAACCAATTCTAAAAATCGCTGTCTATCTTCAGCCGATGCAAGAGTGAATAATTCTTCAAACTGGTCAACCACCAACACTACCATCGGTTCTGGACGACTCCGCAACCAGTAGACAAAGCCTTCCACTCCTTGATAGAGCATGGCTTCTAGGAGGAGGTGGGGCAATGGGGAAGCAGGGGGAGAAATTCTTTCTTCCCCTGCTTCCCCTGCTTCCCCTGCTTCCCCTGCTTCCCCTGCTTCCCCTGCTCCCCCTGCTTTCATCTCTCCTAATCGTCGCGCCAAAGCCTCCAAGGGATGCGCGCCAGGACGGATGGTTTTAATCAACCAGGAGTCACTATCAGGAATTTGTTTACCTAGACGCAGTTGAGCAGTTAGTCCGGCTTGAACAACGGAGGATTTCCCACTACCAGATGCACCAACTACGGCTAAAAATGATTTGTGGGTGATGTGGCTAATTAATTGCTGAGTTAAAGATTCTCTACCATAGAAATATTGAGCATCTTCCTCACTAAAGGCTTTTAAGCCGCGATAGGGACAAATTTTTAAATCTAAGGCTGTGGATTTTTGGTGATTGCGCGAGTTATTGGTGGCGGGGATAATTTCAATTACGCCTTGTGTACCTGATAACCAAATTTGCAGGGGTGTAACTGGGGTGATTTGTGGTTGTGCTGCTAGATGAATTTGTAATTGGGTAATCCAAGCTGCTACGGATAAACCAGTAGATGTGGAAGTGGTTTTTAAGGTTTCGATGAGTGCTTGAGCAAATAATTCTGGGTTGTTTTTAGGACTAGTAGCCGCAATGATACATTGTCCTGTGGTGGAGTTTAATTGTAAGTCTTCTATCCAATCTGGCAAAAATACATTGTGCGTTCCTACTGGGCAATCTAAAATAATAATTTGCTGTGTCACTGTTGAACGGCGTAACTGTTGTCTGAGCCAAGAACGACTCAACCAAATATCATCTAATAATACTAACGCTGCTTCTCCTGTCGGTGTTTCTTCCAGTCTTCCCCGTAGATATAACAAAACAGTGATAGATTCTTCTGCCTGATATTTTTGTGGTTGGTTTGTAGACCGTAAACACTCTTTGATGGTTTCACGGATTTCTTGAGCAGTAGTATTGGCTGTGCGAGGTAGATATTCTAATTCAAAAGCTCCTGCACTACCTAAAACTTTACTAAAATCGAGTGCTGTTTGTGAGCCGATAATGCCTTCAATTATTAATGCTTTTCTAGGGGTAAGAGATTCAGCGATCGCTGGAATTTTACCGATAATTAATTCCCCAATTCCTTCAACAATCCGCTTGGGTGTTTGCAGAGGATATTCGCTATAAAGTTCTGTATCACCTTTTCCGCGTTTTTGTTGGTTAATTAATCTCAGTTGTTGGTTGGTTTTATCTATATATTGCAGTGTTTGATGATAAACATAGCGATATAAGCCATCAGCCGAAATTACCCCTTGATGATCAGCCGCATCCCCACGTAATCCCCGCATTAAATAATAGGTGAACACCCCATGTCCTAGTTCTGGAAATTCCCATGATAGCTGCTCTGTATCGCAAGAAAGTAAAGCATAAAACCCTTTACTTTTGGCGGCTCGTTGCTGTAAAACGGCTAAGAGTTGTGGTGTGGGATTTAGACCTCGTAATGTCATCCCGCCGCTATGGCAAGCATCTAACCAAATTATCTGATTTTGAACACCACTATTACTTAAGAGTTCTAATAATTCTTTAACAGCTAAACCTGTATTTTCTAAGTTATCTTTTTGTGTATCTGCCAAACACAGAAAAGCCTGTTGTGTATTTGGCTGTAACATTCCGTGACCGGAAAAATAAAATAAGATTGTATCCGTAGGTTGAGCAGCAGTAGTGATTTGCTGTAGGCGATCGCGAACATTAATTAACAGTGGTGATTCTGTAGCAAAGTCATGGTAAATATTGATTTCTTTTTGGGGAAATTGCTCTTGGGTCGCACCTGTTAAAGCTTCTGCTAATACCTGACAATCCACTGCGGAATAACGCAGACATGGGAGTTGTGCATCCTGATATTGATTAACTCCCACCAATAGCAACCATAGTTTGGGTGTGACTGTGGTTTTACTTTGATTAGAACTACTGGTAGCAACGGCGCGTGGCATTTTTAGTTAGGAAATAGGGAATAGGATTTTGAATACCCCTCTACCAATCTCTCCCCTGCAAAGAGCTACCGTGTACACACATCTTTTTGCTAAGTGTAGAATGTGGGTTCGATCCCCCTAAATCCTCCTTAAAAAGCAGGGTGGTTTCATACAAAAAAAGAAAAATCTATAAGTTTTGATTTTTCGTTTTGTAACCGAGATTTTCACCCCTCTCCAAACCTCTCCCCCACGGGGAGAGAGGCTTTGAAAGCTAGGTTTATTTTTTGCTCTGGTTGTATGAAACCACCCTGCTAAATCCCCCTTAAAAAGGGGGACTTTGATCTTGTTCCCCCTTTTTTAAGGGGGGTTAGGGGGGATCAAAACGTTGTCGGGCTAGGTTATTAGACTTGTGTGTAAACTGTAGCCTGCAAAGAGAGAGGCTTTCAGTATTCCCCCTTCCCTAGTAGGGAAGGGGGAGAGGGAGTGAGGTCAGCCGTAGATTTTTTCACATAAAGTGAAAAGTTAAGAATAAAGATAACTTGCTAGCAGCTAAAGGCTAGTTTAGTTGTGATGTTCATTAATTGCTTAGGTTTACCACTGTGTTTTTATGCAATCAGGAGATTATACATCTGTTAATAGTCTGGCTTTTCGCAGGATAAAAGTCAGCACCGTTTCTTCAGAAGAAATGATATCAGCTCTACCTTCCATACCCGATTGAATCACACATTTGCGATCGCCAGCATCTAAAACCTGTTTTTCTGGCTGGATGGTGATTTGGTAAGTACCCGTATTGGCACTTTGATTTTCAGCTGAGATAGTATCTGGCGGAATGTCCTGCACTTGAGCTGTTAAAGTACCATATTCCGTGTAGGGACAGCCGGAAATACGCACTTGTACTTCCTGTCCTTTCTCTACCTTGCGGATATCTTGATCGGCTACGAATGCTTTAATGACTAACGGTGACTTACTAGGTGCGATTTGTGCTATCACGTCCCCAGGACGGACAACTTGCAAATTATTACGTAGTTTTAATTCCTGAATTATACCCGATGCGGTGGCACGAATCACTGCGTTAGCAATTTCGCGGTTAATTTGCAATAGTTCTTGGCGATCGCGGCTAGTTTGCTTTTGAATTTCTAGTTTTTGCTGGATGAGTTGTTCTCGTTCTTGATTTAATTTCGCCAAACTAATTTGACTTGTAGCTGTTTCAGTGGCAATTTTTTCTTGGGTAATTGTGACATCAGCGTTACTGGGATTGAGAACAGTATATGCACCTTTAAGTTTGGCGGTGGCAGCGGCTACTGCTTGTTGCTGTTGTAGGATTGCTTGATTACGCTCTTCTACAGTGGCTTTTTGTGATTCTAGCAGTTGTTGTTGTTGTTCAACTGCTAACTGTACTTCTTGAAATTGATCCTGAGAAATTGAACCAGTTTGAAGCAATGGTTGATATCTGTCTCGCCTAGCTTTAGCGGCATTCAAAGAAGCTATGCTCGATTTGAGAGATGCCTGAGCAGCTTTTAATTGCGCTTTAATTTTTTGTAACTCTTTTTGTGCCTGCTGGAAATTGGCTTTCGCTTCATCAACTTCAGTCACAGAGGTAACTTGTCTATTTTGTAATTCTCTGCGGTTGCGGTTGAGTTCGGCTTGTATGGATGCAATATTGCGATCGCTGCGAGATTTTTCTGCAGCTATTTGCTGGTCTAAAGCCAGAATTTGAGCATCAAGTTGAGATAGTTGCAGTCTCGTTTGTTGAATGTTGGTTAACAATTGCTGCTTCTGAGTTTGCAGACGATGATCATCAATTAAAGCAATGACATCGCCTTGATTCACTGCTTGATTAACTTTGACAGTAATACTTTTAATTGTCCCTTCGATGGGAGACTGTACAAGACGCAATTCTCCACTCGGACGAATAGTCGCTGGTGCTTTAATTGTAACTTTATACTTTAGTATGCCTGCTAGACCGATGGTAGTAGCAAAAATACCCAGAAGTACCACTCCACCTAAAGTCGTCCATTTGCTAATCGGTGGTAAAAACTCATTAGGAGTAGCGAGGTGAAGAGAGTCTAGATTAGTAATTTTCTTCACATCTGAGTGAGAATCAGTAGACGAACCCAAATTCACATCAGCCATATTAGAATTTCATCCTGTCACCGTGATTATTCTGGCATAGGCTAACCAGTTTGAATACCAAAATTTAATCGTAACGGCTTCAGTCCTATTGCTCTCTATGCGCCTCTATATAAGCAAAATCGCGCTACAGCATATTGATACCAATTCAGGATTTAATGTTGTTGGCGATACCTAGAGAATTTTTTTTGCTCTTAACCCTTCCAAGATAGATTGAGTCGCTGGAGAACCTTGACGATAAAATACAGCTGGTTTTCCTAATGGTGCAGAGGCTATTTGCCGTATACCTGTGGTTAAACTGCCGTAAATCTTACCACTCCACAAATGCACCCACTCACCAACCGGAAAATAAACATTGACGCTGTTGTGTCCTGGTTTTAGTACTGGTGCGATTAATAACTCACTCCCCAATAAAAACTGATCTTCTATGGCGTAAACATTCGGGTCATTGGGATAATGCAAAACTAAGTGTCGAACGATGGGATAACCTTTTGTTGAAGCTTCTGTCATTAATTGCTGGCGATATGTAGCCAAAGCAGCATAGACTTTCGCCCAATAACTGAAAGTTACCAAGGTATCTTTATCTGTATAAAACTGCACATTCGCATCTGGCTGATTGCCTTCGTGAGTGCGAAATATAGCGGTGAAAGCGTTCATTTCCATCCAACGATAGAAGAGTTCGCGCGATCGCTTAAATCCCATCCCCAAAGCTTCTAAAATCGGGTTAGCAATGCTGGTGTATCCACCAATATCACTATGATTGATGCTAAACCCAGACATCCCACTACTAATTAAGCCTTTCAAAGCACTTGCTAGGCCATCATTCACACCCCAAGTAGTATTCTGATCTCCTAACCACATAGCTGTGCTGTAGGATGGAGTCTGCAAAAATCCGGCGCGGTTGAAAAACCAAGCATCACCAGCTTTACCAGCTTCTTGAATTGCTTCTCGGTTGACTTCCACCCAATCTACTGGATATTGATTGTGATAAATAAATCCAGTTTCCCCGCCAGCATACACCCCATCTATGGGTGCAGCTTCCGCAAAATCAGCCATCCAGAATTTTGCACCTTTACCTAGCACTTCATCTTTAAGAATACTTTTGAACCATTGCCTAGCCTCTGGCTTAGACAAATCAATCAAAGCCGCCGAGAAATCTGTGCTTTCAATCGGGTATGGTTTACCCTCTTGATTGTTCACTAAAAAGCCTTGCTGCAAGGCTTCTTGATAGAGATTGCGCTGTCCTGGCTGGGAACGATCTACAAGAAAAGGGTTAACATAGACCCCAACTTTAATTCCGTCGGCTGCTAAATCAGTAACCAATTGTTGCCAATCGGGATAAGTACTTTCATCAAGTTGCCAATTCCACCATAACTGCTTGCCGGCAATAGTGCGACGTTGACCGACCCAATCTTGCAGCCAAAATCCAGCAATGGGAGTGTCTAACTCCCGTAATTGCGACCAAATTCGCCTCACTAACTCCGTCCCGCCTTGCATCCCAACAATCGCCCCCTGATTCACCCAATCGGGAAGCGGTGGCATTCTTCCTACATAATTAGTGTAAAGTTCGATCATCTCTAGGATAGTTTCACCGCCAAGGATACGTCCCTGCATACAACTAGATGCAACCCGTATAGTTGCAATCTGGGCATCGCGCAAGTTAAAAACTGATAATTCAGTGTTAGTGAGAAAAATTGCACGTCCTTTGTTAGTGACCAAGTAAGGCGTAGGTGCATAACTGGAAAACCTCTCACCAGCTACACCCAACAACTTCAGGATTTTGGGGACGCGATCGCCACGACCAATTCCCCCTTCTTCACAAATAATCGGTATCCAGTATCCCTTGCAGTCGATGTGAGAAAATTGCTCACCAAAACCATAAAAATGTTCATCTGGGGAAGTCAAGAATTGCAACTGTGTCTCATTCACATTCCCCTCAACTATTTCTAGGCGAAAATCCAGTGCGTTTGCGTCTACCGATTGCAATGTCAAAACATATTGCTGTGCATCACTGGTAGATTGGCGACCTTGGAGACGACCATAAATGATCAGCGTGTCATTATCTTGTTTAATACCATCAACGGTTTGATGAGGAAAAGCGGCATTTTTGTGTTCGTCAATTTCTATCGAACCTCGTTCCTCAATAATCTTGAGACGAACATCACCACCACTGACAAAACTACATCCAGGCGATGATTGCCATAGAGTCTTGGCTAAGTTACTTTGATGGCTAATCTGCAAATAAGGCTGTTGTGTCTCGTTACCTTGCCAGGCGATCGCGAATTCCCCAACTTGAAAGTTTTGACTAGGTACAGAAGATGAAAGTTTACCAATAGGCAGCAAATGCCAACGACTGAGTTGTTTGAGTGGTTCAGTTATCAGTCTCAACAACCGCTTCAGTAACCAACCGCTTCCAGCAACACTGTACTGGGGATAATTAATGGTGTGCGAAGATTGCCAAGTAACTTTCATCGCCTTTGCTGATTAAAACTTGATTTTACCAGCTTAAATCCCGCACGCGCTATCAGGCTTTATGTAAAGTCAAATTTCTATATGTTGTACTTCTATAATTTAATTTAATGATAGCTAGGCTTTACTTTGGCTTTAGCAAAATTATTGTCAAGGAGTAATTGTTGATGACACTATCAACTCAGATATCCTCTGAACTTTCCTTAGAAGACTTTCTCAAATTACCAGAAACCAAACCAGCTAACGAATATATTGAGGGGCGCATCTACCAAAAACCAATTCCTCAAGGAAAACATAGCAGAGTTCAAACCAAGTTATCAACTAATATTAATCAGGTTGCTGAACCTCAACAAAAAGCTTTAGCATTAACCGAATTACGCTGCACCTTTGGAGGACGTTCATTAGTTCCAGATATTGCGGTGTTTGAGTGGTCACGAATTCCCACGGATGAAGATGGAGAGATTGCTAACAGATTTGAAAGTTACCCAGATTGGATCATCGAAATTCTCTCACCTGACCAACCTCCTAATCGGGTAATTAATAAAATTATTTTCTGTATTAATCAGGGAACTAAATTAGGTTGGTTTATTGACACTGATGATAAATCTGTGATGGTATTTCAACCAAATAAATTACCAGAAGTAAAATATGATGCTGATATTTTGCCAGTGCTTGATGTGTTAAGTGATTGGCAGATAAAAGCAGCAGATATTTTTAGTTGGTTGAAAGTTAAATAATTTAAAACCCACTATTGAAAATTTGACTCAATCCAAGCGATATCAAATATTCTATTGCTTGACTTATTAATAATATACAGAAAAATTATAGTTATATATGAAATCCAGTTTAAAACAACTACTTGCTACTAGTGGTGACTATCAGCAATGGATTGATTTCATAATTCAGTAGTTCAAATCTAACAATAAGCACAAATAAAATAAGCACAAATAATTGGTTGTCAGCCAGCAACAGCAATAACTGACGGCAAAAGCATTTGGGAGATACTACCCTCAAATAACTGTCAATATTACGTAGGGTGCTTGTAAACTTAACGCTTCTACTCTAGCCCTGCCGGATTTCCGCTTCAGCAGCATTTATAAAGCTCCCAAGAATTGTGACAATTACGCTAGAATTATTAAAGCTTCTTTACAGAATTTGCTGATCATCCCCAATTCTGTTAAAACAGCCTAGACCAAAATGTAAATCTCAAAATTCCCTCTAGACTTCACTAAATACAAAGCTTCTATGACGCTCCCAATTCGTAACGTCGCCATTATCGCCCACGTAGACCACGGCAAAACCACCCTGGTTGATGCACTCCTCAAACAATCCGGCATTTTCCGCGAAGGCGAAGACGTTCCGGATTGCGTCATGGACTCCAACGCTTTAGAGCGAGAACGGGGTATTACTATCCTGTCGAAAAATACAGCTGTTCGCTACAAAGAAACGCTGATCAATATTGTTGATACTCCTGGACACGCTGACTTCGGTGGTGAAGTTGAGCGCGTCCTCGGCATGGTTGACGGATGTTTGCTGATTGTCGATGCCAATGAAGGCCCCATGCCCCAAACCCGCTTTGTGTTGAAAAAAGCTTTGGAAAAAGGCCTGCGCCCCATCGTTGTGATCAATAAAATCGATCGCGCTAAAGCTGACCCCCACGTTGCTGTGGATAAAGTGTTGGATCTGTTCTTAGAATTAGGCGCAGACGAAGACCAGTGTGATTTTACCTATCTGTTCGCCTCCGGTATGGGCGGTTATGCAAAAGAAAGCATGGAAGCAGAAGCTGTTGACATGCAACCCCTGTTTAATGCGATTCTGCAACACGTTCCACCACCAGTAGGCGACCTCAACAAGCCCCTACAATTGCAAGTCACCACCTTAGATTATTCTGAATATCTGGGACGGATTGTCATTGGTAGAATTCACAACGGCACAATCCGCGCTGGGCAACAAGCAGCTCTAGTTACAGAAAGTGGCAACATTGTCAAGGGTAAAATTACCAAGCTCATGGGCTTTGAAGGTCTAAAGCGGGTAGAACTGGAAGAAGCTACCGCCGGTTATATCGTTGCGGTGGCTGGTTTTGCTGATGCTTACATTGGTGAAACCATTACTGACCCCAACGAACCACAAGCCTTACCACTAATTAAAGTGGATGAGCCTACCTTACAAATGACCTTCTGGGTAAATGATTCACCCTTTGCTGGTCAAGAAGGTAAATTGGTGACATCCAGACAAGTACGCGATCGCCTATTCCGCGAACTAGAAACCAACGTGGCTTTGCGGGTAGAAGAAACCGACTCTCCCGATAAGTTCCTAGTGTCTGGTCGTGGTGAATTACACTTGGGTATCTTAATCGAAACCATGCGCCGGGAAGGTTTTGAGTTTCAAGTATCCCAACCACAAGTAATTTACCGAGAAATCAACGGTCAACCTTGCGAACCTTATGAACTTCTGGTGTTAGATGTACCTACTGATGCTGTCGGTAGCTGTATTGAACGCCTGGGACAACGCAAAGGTGAAATGCAAGATATGCAGCCTGGAAGTGGCGATCGCACCCAACTAGAGTTTGTGATTCCCGCCCGTGGCTTGATTGGTTTCCGTGGTGAATTCATGCGGATGACCCGTGGTGAAGGCATCATGAACCACAGCTTCTTAGATTATCGTCAGATTTGTGGTGAAATTGAAGCCCGAAACAAAGGTGTGCTAATTGCTTTTGAAGAAGGTGTTTCCACTTTCTACGCGATGAAAAACGCTGAAGATAGAGGCGTATTCTTCATTACTCCTGGTACTAAAGTCTACAAGGGCATGATTGTTGGTGAACACAACCGCCCCCAAGACTTAGAACTGAATGTCTGCAAAACCAAGCAGTTAACCAACCACCGCGCATCCGGTGGCGATGAGTTGGTACAGTTGCAAGCACCAGTAGATATGAGTTTGGAACGCGCATTAGAGTACATCGGCCCCGATGAATTGGTGGAAGTTACACCCCAATCTATTCGTCTGCGGAAGATGGCGAAGAAATTAGCGAAACGGTAAGTAAATTTATCAGTTCATTATGAAAGCCCGCATTAGCGGGCTTTTTCATTTGTTATTGCAGTTTTTTCTATTAATTAATAAAAATTCATTACTGATATTAATTAAGCTGTAAATTTATGGGAATGTATGGGAATTTCAAAGCTGTTACTCAGGAAGAATTGGATACGTTTCTCGCCTGCTCTACCACAGAAGAAATTTCAGCGTTATTATCTGTTGATGGAGAGCTTGATACATCAGGTGATTACTTAGAAATTGAGAAGAAATGGGACGGACTACACTTTTTATTAACAGGTAGTCATTTTGGTGGAACACCTCCGTTATCCTGGTGCGTTTTTGGAAATCACTCCATAGGGGGTGATGAAGAACCAATTTTCTTTGGTTGGATTGGAATCCGATATTTGTTACCTCATGAGGTTTTTCAAGTTGCACAAGCACTATCGGACACTTCCCATGAAGTTTTAGCATCTCGTTATTCACCCCGTGATATGGATCAGCAAGAAGTTTACCCTATTGGTATCTGGGAGCGAGACAGGGATATTGGCCTTGATGACATTTTGTCTTGTTATCCAGCAGTTGTTAGTTTTTACCAGAAGGCTGCACATCAAAACAAAGCCGTGTTAATGTACATCACTTCATAGGTTTGTTGAAGAAAATTTTTTCTTTTGCAATCAAAGTTTTTGCCAATATCTTACACTTAACGTGAGTGGAATTTTTATATTTGTAAATTATGGCAATATTAAGCTAAGACGATTAGCGATCGCTGTGAATTTGGTTGGGGGATACTAAAAGTTTCCGCAGCTTTTATGATCAGCTTTAGCCATATCAACGTGACTGTGTTGTCTCAGTCTCTAACCCACATCAGCCATATCATAGTAAGCTGATAGTGTTGATTAATATCAAGTCTTTTAGTTCACGGGTAATGTTAAAAATATTAAAAAGTCAGATAGTTTTGCCAATAAAACTTATCTCTATTGTTTTAATTACTAGCGCGATTAGTTTAGAAGTCTGGAATATTTATAGACCTTTAAACAACGAGACAGTAAATGCAATTTTTTGGTTCGGGAGATTTGCACTTATCAGCCATTTTTTAGAAGCAGTTATCGCAACCATTTATGCCAGTTCAAAAGATGAAATACCACTGAAATATGGTATTTATACTTTCTTTGTCGGCACAATTGGGTTGTTAGAACTATTTAGGAAAGAGGATATATAGCTTTTTTAAACTCTGAAGGAATGCGATCGCACCCTACAAAAAACCCCGGTGCTAAGTACCGAGGTTTCAGAGAGAAGCATAAATGTCGATGGGATATAGCGTAACCGAATTATAAAAATCTTAACTAACCGCAAAAGCAACCAAAACTAGTGCCGTAACAAACATAGTTGCGATCGCACCTTGTATAACGTAGTTACGTTGTTCCCAAATTGCTGGGTATTCAGCGTAGTAAACTTTGGGTTCAGTTGCGTAGTTATTGAGAACGCCATCTTCATTAACAGTGGTGTACATAGTTTTTTTTCCTTAGTTGTTAACTTATGTAAATAAATATAACAATATTGTTACAAAAGGTCAACAGGACTTGACAAAAAAAGGCTGATAAAGGCGATAAAAATCGCTTATCAGGACTGGGGCGATCAGATAACTGGATATGGCGATCGCTCAAAACTGCTTGGTTTTTCAGCGTATTACTCAAAAATAAAGGGTAGCTGAAACGAAAACTCAGAAAGAAGTAGGGCGGTGAGTGTCAAATGATCTTGATGAGCCGTTCGCTTCTCTACTGTCTTAGTTAAACTCTTACTAATAACAGCAATTTTTGTCACCGAGTTGTGTTTATGCTGGTAATCGGGTTTTTAAGTGAAACCCCTATCCGGCATAACTTCGACAAACCTTGACTGTTTCTGTATGAATTTGATCAACTTTGAATTTATCTTCACCTTTATTCTGCCAAAACTAATATATGCAACTTTAATTAGTTTAGTTATTGGGGCTGTTGTGGGTGGTATTGTTGGGCTGATTATGGGCAAAATCAACCGCCGTATGAAAGATACCCTGATACCTGCAATGTTGGGTTCTTTTATTGGGATGATGCTGCTGGCAATGATACCTATTTTTGCTAGTCCAGATACTTACATAGGAGGGCCTTTTGGGGGACTGGCGATAATGCTTAAGTTCATTGTCGTAGCACCAATAGGTTCGATTATCGGCGGTGTGGTAGGTGGGATTTGCGGACTCAAGCTTTCTCCGCAATTCAAGCCGCGTTTTACGTTGATTGGACTAATTTTCACCTACAGTGTGATGTTGATTTCAATCTATGCAACCTTAGCACCTTTGCCCTTTCAATTTGTGAAATTGAGTGGACAGGAGCAGAACTTTTTACCCAATATCGGTAAGATTATCGGCTATGAACAGAAATTCGACTCATACTACAAAGGAATTCGTTGTTTGCGTTTTACCGGTGATGGACGTAAATTAGTCGTTGCTAATTCTGGGGATCTAAGAGTTTGGCAAATAGATCCAGGTAAATTACTTCACTCATTCCCTGGGCTGTCAGCAGGAGAAGGCTATTCACCTCTCACTGATAGCACAGTGGCGATCGCCATTACTCCCGATGACAAAACTTTAGTCACAGCCGCACCACAACAAATTCAAATCCGAGAACTGGAAACAGGGAATATTCTTCACAGGTTAGAAGGTGGTTATTACGTCAAGCTGACTCCTGATGGTACAACCCTCATTGGCTTAAAAAGTACAGACCAACCTTCAGAGGATCTAGGAGTTTGGGAACTCAGCAGTGGCAAATTATTGCGTACTATTCCTGCTAACTTTACAACTTTAGATCCTAGTTATCCCGTGGACATTACTCCCGACGGTAAGACTCTAGTTGTTGCCAATAGTTTTTACAGTAACCAGATAGAAATCTGGGACATTAATACAGGTAAGCGTCTGCAATCTTTTGGTGATAATAAAGGCAAGCGCGTCACTACACTAGCAGTTACGCCTGATGGCAAAACCCTGATTACCGCCCAGAACAATAATCTGCAAATCTGGGACATGAAAACAAAAAAGATTGTGAGAACAATTCCCAATGTGGGAACAGTTCACACCTTGTTATTCACACCAGATAGTCAAACATTGATTAGTCAAGGTGAAGGTTTGCAGTTGCAAATTCCACCTACGCAAAGTAATGATAGTTTATACATTTGGCAAGTTAGCACAGGTAAAAAATTGTTAGCTTGGAAAAAACCACCTGGAGTTTTTAATATTCAAGCAGCATTGAGTGATGATGGTAAAACTCTAGCTGCTAGCTATGAAAAAGAAGTGAAGCTTTGGCGTTTGGCTGTAACTCGTTAGTCTAACAGGCGATTTATAAATACAACATTAAGTAGTCTGTGTTACAGCAATTTCAGGAATTGAGTTTTATATAGAGTATAAATTAACCATAACGCACCGCATAATCGTGGTGCGTTATGTGTTGTTTTCAGGCTAAGTATATATCTCCGATGGCTTTAACTAGTCGGGGATCAATTTTTTAGAGCTAATTTACAATAGCTTGCTTTGTAACAAAATAGTAATAATTGTCTCTATCTTTGGGTATAAATTGTTATCAAAAATGAATTGTTTTGAATGGGAAACCAAAATCTAATTTTTTTTGTTATGGTGATCCCAAAGGAAATATTAAGCACTCTGCCAGGTAGAAAACACGATATTTCGTGCCTATCTGGCTGGGAATTGCAAAATCAAAAGATAAGTCAAGAATAAACTTACTATCAACAATCCAGAGTCCAATCAGGGAGGCAATATTTATGGTTACAGTATCTCATCACACTGTGGCTCAATTCTCTAAAGAAACATCACTTGTTCTCTGGTTTGATGAAGTGGGAATTGCAGATATTGGCTTAGTCGGTGGGAAAAACGCATCCTTGGGGGAAATGATTCAACAGTTAACACCCAAAGGAGTAAATGTACCAACAGGATTTGCGACTACTGCTTATGCTTATCGTTATTTCATTCAGTCAGCGGGTTTAGAAGCGAAGTTACGAGAACTATTTGCTGATTTGGATGTGGAAGATGTCAAAAATTTACAAGCTAGGGGAAAACAGGCGCGATCGCTCCTGATGAATACGCCATTTCCGGTAGAATTACGACAGGCGATCGCGCGAGCCTATAAAAGTTTGTGTGAACTGTACAATCCCAATACAGACGTTGCTGTGCGTTCTAGTGCTACCGCCGAAGACTTACCTGATGCAAGTTTCGCCGGACAGCAAGAAACTTATTTAAATGTCGTTGGTGTCGAAGGTGTCTTAGCAGCTTGTCATCGTTGCTTTGCTTCTTTATTTACTGACCGTGCTATCTCTTATCGTCACACTAAAGGATTCGATCATTTTAGTGTTGCTTTAGCGGTGGGTGTACAAAAAATGGTGCGTTCTGACTTAGCCACCTCTGGGGTAATGTTTTCTATTGATACCGAAACAGGTTTTAAAGATGCGGCTTTAATTACAGCTGCTTATGGCTTAGGAGAAAACGTTGTCCAAGGAACAGTTAACCCAGATGAATATTATGTATTTAAACCCACATTAAAAAAAGGCTTTCGTCCCATCATTGATAAAAAATTGGGCAGTAAAGAATTAAAAATGGTCTATGATGAAGGCTCAAATCTGACTAAAAATATCCCTGCATCAACTTTAGAAAAAAACCAATTTGCTCTCAGTGATGCAGAGATTTTACAACTAGCAGATTGGGCTTGTTTAATTGAAGAACATTACTCCCAAGTCCACGGAAGTTATACCCCGATGGATATTGAATGGGCAAAAGATGGTATCACTAATCAACTATTTATAGTACAGGCGCGTCCTGAAACAGTCCAATCGCAGAAAAACGGTAATGTTTTGCGGAGTTATCGGTTGGTATTGGGGACTGGGGAAACTTCTCACCCTCTACCGCTTCTTGTGACTGGTAGGGCGATAGGGGAAGCGATTAGTCAGGGGAAAGTGCGGGTAATTTTGGATGTGAAAGAAATTGATACCTTCCAAGCTGGGGATGTGTTAGTTACTCAGAGAACTGACCCAGACTGGGAACCCATTATGAAACGTGCCAGCGCAATTATTACCAATGCTGGGGGACGGACTTGTCACGCAGCCATTATCGCACGGGAATTGGGCGTGCCGGCGATCGTTGGTTGTGGTAACGCGACGGAGGTTTTAACTACTGGCCAAGAAGTGACAGTTTCTTGTGCGGAAGGGGAAGAAGGCAAAGTTTATGCAGGTTTATTACCTTTTGAAGTCGAAGAAGTGGCTTTAGAAAACTTACCCCGTACCCGTACCCAGATTTTAATGAATGTCGGGAATCCTCAAGAAGCCTTGAGTTTATCTGCAATTCCTAATGATGGGGTAGGTTTGGCGCGGACTGAGTTTATTATTGCTAACCAAATCCAAATTCATCCTCTGGCGTTGATTTACTACGACAAATTAGAAGATGTTGAATCAAAAGCCAAAATAGCTGCAATTACAGCTATGTATGAAGATAAACCCCAATATTTTGTCGATAAATTAGCCCAAGGGATCGGCAGAATCGCGGCGGCGTTTTATCCCAAACCTGTGATTGTGCGTATGTCTGATTTTAAAAGTAATGAATACGCCAATTTGGAAGGGGGGAGACAATTTGAGCCAAAAGAAGAAAACCCCATGTTGGGTTGGCGGGGTGCAGCAAGATATTATGATGAAGGCTACAGAGAAGGTTTTGCTTTAGAGTGTCAAGCCATCAAACGGGTACGGGAAGAAATGGGTTTAACCAATGTCATCCCCATGATTCCTTTCTGTCGTACTCCTGAAGAGGGACGCTTAGTTTTAGCGGAGATGGCGAAAAATGGACTCGAACAAGGCGTGAACAACTTACAAGTTTACGTGATGTGCGAGTTACCTAGTAATGTGATTATGGCGGAACAATTTGCTGAGGTATTTGACGGCTTCTCGATTGGTTCTAATGATTTAACTCAGTTGACATTAGGATTAGATAGAGATTCTGCTTTAGTAGCGCGACTGTTTGATGAACGCAGTCCGGCTGTGAAGCAAATGGTAAAAATGGCGATAGAAGCAGCGAAGAAACACAACCGCAAAATCGGGATTTGTGGACAAGCACCCAGCGACTACCCAGAATTTGCCCAATTTTTGGTGGAACAGGGTATTGATTCTATTAGTCTCAATCCTGATTCAGTGTTAAAAACAATGTTAGAAGTGGCGAAGGTAGAGAAGAGGTGACACAATACCGTTCGGTTAAAGAATTTCTTGATTAAGGCAGGCAGGGGAAGCGTCAACGCCGTTTCTGCCATCTGTACCGTTAAGGCAGGCAGGGGAAGAGAAGAATGCTGAAAATAACCCTCTTTCCTTCCCTGCTTATCCGAACCGTATTGAGAAGTGACAGGGAACAGTTAAGAACTGGGTAAAAATAGTTCTGAATCCGCGGATGGGTAGGTGTAGAAATTCTCTTGTGTGGAAAAATGTCTGTGTTCCTCGTGCTACAGTCGTTTGCAGAAAAATTCAATTTAAACCATCCGCGAAATTGAACCTTAAAACTTAAATTTCCACTTCAGGCGATCGCTTTATCTGCTTATTTCAATCCCTAATAGGGATTAGTAGAAATTGCAATTTTAAAAGGAATTAGTTTGTAAATCTTAATCACCAAGTTTCAATCCCTAATAGGGATTAGTAGAAATTGCAATCTATCCTTGGTAGATGCTTTGCCAAGGAATATTAGTGTTACATCAGTTGTAAAACCTGTACTTCTTCTCCTGGTGAAATTAATGTTTGACCTACTGCCAGCACAGCTAAGGCATTAGTCTGAGCTAAATTAATTAAATTCCCGGAACTATGACTACCTCCGGCTTTGTGAAATTCATAAACTCCATCAATTAAAACCAAACGTCCCCAAATATAAGTTTCGCGCCTCCCGTCTGATCGCAGCTCATCATGCGATCGCACATTCACAAATTCCGCTTTCCAATCCTCTGCAAGTCCTGCCAATTTCTTAATTGCTGGCTGTACAAATCGCCAAAATGTCACCAGCACTGCCGCCGGATTTCCTGGTAAGCCGAAATATATGGGGGACTGGGGACTGGGAAATGTGGCAACGGTGAGGGGTTTTCCTGGACGCATTTCAACGGAGTGGATAGGAATTGTCGCACCTAGGGAAGTGAGAATTTTGTCAATGTAGTCATAATCACCAACAGAAACACCACCGGAGGAAATTACTATATCGGCGTTGGTGATAGCTTGCTGAATGGTTTGCGCTAAAGCTTCTGGATGATCTTTAACAATGCCTAATAATATTGGTTCTGCTCCACTTTGTTGCACCAAAGCGGCTAAAGCATACTGATTAGAATCAACAATTTGTCCTGGTTGTAAGGGTTGATTGACTGTCACTAATTCATCGCCTGTGGAAAAAATTGCTACACGGGGACGGCGGTAAACTCTAACTGGGGAAGACTGAAATGCTGCTAAAATTGCAATTTCTGCCGCAGTTAACCTGATACCGGTTGGTAATAATTGTGTACCTGCTTGGTAATAAGAAGCTTTGCGTCTGACAAATTCTCCTGGTTGGGGTGTGGTGAGAATCCAAACTTGGTGATCTTCCCGGCGTGTTTTCTCTTGCATGACTACGGTATCTGCGCCGTTGGGGATGACTGCACCAGTAAAAATGCGGGCGGCTTGTCCTGCTTGGAGGGGAAATGGTGGTTGGTACCCTGCGGGAATTTCTGCGACGATTTCTAAACTAACTGGCTGTTCAGTACTAGAATTTTTGACATCTTCATAACGTACTGCATAACCATCCATCGCGGAATTATCCCAGTGGGGAAAATCTAAGAGACTGGTGACGGGTGTGGCTAAAACGCGTCCGTTGGCGGCGAATAAATCTATAACTTCTGTATCTTGTTGGTTATCTAACGGCTTAACTAAATTAAAAATAGTATCTGCTGCATCCCTAACTGATAACATATTCACTTTCGTCCTAATAGATTGGCAATCACTTGCGCTAGTTCAAATGGATCAACTGGTTTGGACATATGCTTTTGAAAACCAGCAGCCATTGCTTGCTGTTGATCACTCTCTCTAGTGTAGGCAGTCAGGGCGATCGCGGGAATGTTTCCTCCCCTTTCTGGTGATAGCTCTCGAATCTGACGCATTAAAGTGTATCCATCTATATCTGGCATGCCAATATCAGCCAGCAAAATATCTACCTGGGATTGGCTGATGATTTTCAGCACTTCTAAGGCTGAATTCACAACTACGACCTCAGCACCAGCTTGTTTTAAGGCACAGGCAATATAATCACGGGTATCAGCATCATCATCCACGGTGATAATTCTGACACCCTCAAGACACAAAGCAGCAAAATCGCCTTTGCTATTTTTTTGCGCTTCTGTGTCTCTTTGATTCCAAATTGGAAACTGTACTGTAAATGTTGTTCCTTGTCTGTCTCCTAAACTTTCGGCGCGGATTACACCACCATGAAGTTCTACAAGGTGACGCACGATCGCCAACCCTAAGCCTAACCCACCAAAATTTCTAGTAATACTGCTGTCTGCTTGCCGAAAATAATCAAAAATATAGGGTAGAAACTGCGGCTCTATGCCAATCCCAGTATCAATGACTTGTATTTGTGCTTGAGCATCTACTTTTGCTAATCTAATGACAATTTTCCCACCCGATGGGGTAAATTTGACCGCATTTGATAATAAATTCCACACTACTTGCTGCAATCGTGCCGCATCTCCCAATACCATCCCTACGTCATCAATAAAAGTCTGAATCTGGAGAGATTTAGCTTCCGCCGCCAAACGCACTGTCTCCAACGCCTCTGTAATAGTGGGAACTAAATTAACTGGGCTAATCTTGAGAGTTAATTTACCTCTTAAGATGCGAGAAACATCGAGTAAATCATCAATTAACTTGGTTTGCAATTTAGCATTGCGCTCAATAGTTTCTAAAGCCTTGTTTAAGGTTGACTGGTCGAATTGACGAGAGCGCAACAGTTTTGCCCAACCTAAAATCGGGTTAAGTGGCGATCGCAACTCATGGGATAAAACTGCCAAAAATTCGTCTTTAATGCGGTTGGCTTCCTCTGCCTTAGTCCGTGCTAGTTGCTCCCGTTCCAATAATTCCAGTCGCTCAACTTCGGCTCGTTTGCGATCGCTAATATCTGCACTAGAGCCAACTACTCGCACTATCTGTCCATGCTGATCACGGATCAGATATCCTTGATCCCAAAGGTGAACCCAATGTCCATCCTTATGACGAACTCGGTATTCCGCATCATAGCGATCCTGTGTGCCAGTCGAAACAGCCAGCCAAATTGGTTCACATTGAGCCAAATCATCTGGATGGACACGTTCTGACCACCAAGTGTCGGTTTGTGGAACTTCTTCGGGATGAAACCCAGTTACCTGATACAAACCCTCAGAACGGTAAACAAAACCCCTTCGCACATCCCAATCATATACAATCCCGGCTACAGCCTGCGCTGCTAAACGGAATCGCTCTTCGCTTTGCCGTAGTGCTGTTTCTGCTTGCTGCTGTTGACTGAGATCCAGCACAAAACACAACCAAGTCAGCGGTGATTCCTCCAGAACTGTTGCACCTAGAAAAACAGGTACTCGATTGCCATCTTTGCGGATATATTCTTTCGCAAATGGTGTACATTTGCCAGTAGCTTGTAACTCTTTGATACCCTGCTCATCTAAATGCCAATATTCTGGCGGAGTCATGTCCCGCCAGCGCAAATTTCGCCTGGTCAAATCTTCCTGAGAGTAGTCCAGCATTTGTAAAAATGAATCATTGGCTTCAATAATGGATTCTGAATCAGACACAATCACACCGATAATATTGGCATTAACTAAACGCCGAAATTTTGTCTCACTAGCTTTTAAGGCATATTCTAAATATTTGCGTTCAGTAATATCAAAGGACATCCCCGCTAACATCTGTTGTCCAGCAGCATCAATAAAAGGAAACTTATACGTCATAAAATGACGTTCTTGATCACCTTGAGTCACCATTTCTTCTAATTCCACAGGCTGATTCAAGTTGAGAATAGCGCGATCGCGCTCTCGTAACTGTTGAGCATCTGATGTTGGGAATAATTCAAAATCTGTTTTCCCAATCACCTCAGCTATGTCTCGACCTACAAGTTCTGCCCCCACCGAATTAACATATATGTATTTTCCCTGTTGATCTTTGATAAATGCAGTACCTGGTATCTGCTGCATGAAGCTTTCAAATAGAGCCTGACTTTCTTGTAAGGCGATTTCTGTTTGTTTGCGGTCAGTAATATCTTCTGCTATACCTACTTGACGGTATATCCTGCCATTTTCGTCTAGAATCGGGAAGGAGCGATCGCGTATCCAACGGATTGAACCATCAGGCCGCACTATCCGAAACTCCATCAGAACATTGCCCTGGAGCGATCGTTCAAAGTACTCTTGCCTAACTCGCTGCTGATCTTCGGGATGTATAGATTCCATCCAGGTATAGGGATTGTCATACAAACTCTCGCAAGAATTGCCCCAAATAGTTTCATAGGCGGGGCTAACATAGAGAACTTGATAGTCTGCTTGAATGTTCGTACTCACCCAAAACACATCTTCTATTGTCTCCGCCATTTGTCGGAAACGTTCTTCACTCTCACGCAAAGCTTCCTGTGCTTGTTTGCGTTCTGTAATATCGTAGAAAGTTACTACACCCCCCGTAATCTTTCCCTGATTGTCAAGAATCGGAGCTGAGTTAACTAGCATTACCCCTTGTGTTCCATCCCCCCGCAAAAACCTAATTTCTTCGTTGACCACAACCTCCCCTGTGCTAATAGAACGAGCCAATGGCCATTCATGGGGACTGTAGGGACGACCATCTGCATCAAAACCCACGTATCCTTGGTATTGATCAATCTTTTCCGCAGGTATAAACGAATGCCGCCAAATCTGCTCTACTTGTGGATTACCAAGCAGCAACTTACCCGATGGCGCATCTGCAATAATTAACCCCGCAGGCATTTGTTGCAGCACAGCTTCTAGCCGTTTTTGCTGTGTTTCTAACTCTAGCAGTAATTGAATATGTTCTTGCTCTTGCTGGTAAAGAGTTTGTTGTATCTGTTTCTGCTCATGAATGTCAGTAGAACTGCCAAACCAACGCTGAATAACTCCATTGGGGTCTAGCATAGGTACAGCGCGGGTGATGTGCCAACGATAGTCTCCGTTTCTTTCCTGTAAACGAGACTCTAGTTCCAGAGTATTTCCCTGTTCTAAAGCATTAACCCATTGCTCTAACACCAATGGTAAATCCTCTGGATGAACTACTTGCTGCCACTTACTACCCAGAGATTCTAAAGACGAGAGTCCAGTATAGTCATACCAACGCTGGTTAAAATATTCTACAGAACCATCGGCATGAGCAAACCAGATTAACTGGGGAATATTTTCTGTTAATACTCGGTATTGTTCTTCACGTTCCCTTAATGCTTGTAGTTTTTTTTCGAGTCTTTGCCTAGCAGTTTTTAAGCTCCCGTTTAATGAGCCAATGAGCAGAGAAATCAGAACAAATAATGCTAAACGAATGATTTGATCAACACCTTTTACCTCTAACGAATAAAGAGGAAGACTCCAGAAATATTTGATTAATATATAAGCTGATATAGTTGCCACTATGCCAGGACGAGTACCACCACACCAAGCACTCAGGGCAACAGATGCATAGAAAAAAGCATATAGAGGATATTTAACAACAGGGGTTAAAGCAGCAGTAGATAATGCTGCCAATACAACAAACAATATTGCTAGACAATCGTATTTCAGTGAATGCCACGCTGTTTTTAATCTAATCATTCTAGCTTTAGTTTGTAGATACTTATTTCCTCCACCTTAAGATATAAGAGAAGAGTTGCTGAACATTCTCAAGACATATTTAAGTAGAAATCTCAGAGTAAATTTACTTAAAATTGAGGGAAGCGGGGGTGCAGGAAAGACAAAACAAGAATAGTGGTAAGTTCTTTCCCCTCCCTGACACCTACCGTGTACACACATCTTTGTTGCTAAGTACAAAATGTGGCTTGATCCCCCCTAACCCCCCTTGAAAAAGGGGGAACTAGAATCAAAGTCCCCTTTTTTAAGGGAAGCCACTGCGTTGGAGAGACACTGCGTTGGGCGGGCAATGCCCGACTTGTAGCAAGTGTCGTCGGGTTTCCCGGCTTAAAGCAAGTGGCGTGGATTTAGGGGGATCAATAACGATGCAGGATAAGCTGATCAGACTTGTATGTACACCGTAGCCTCCCTGACACACGCCAAGAAAGCTCAAGTCGGAAAACCCACTCATGCAACTAGCTCCCCTAAACCCCTACACCTTATTTTTATGACTATCGAACGAGTTCCCCAAAAACACTATCCCAAAGCTGAAATTAATCGGCGCGGTATGGCCTTGGGATTAGACTTTCTCGTTGTTTGGCTAGTCAGCTCTCTATTTGGAAGTAATCAAATCGGGATTCAATTTATGCAAATCCTGGTTTTTATCTTTGGTTGGCTAATTTTACGGGTATTAGTGGCTTATAACAATCAAGGACAAAGTTTGGGGCGGTGGGCCTTTGACTTGAAAATCTTAGAAGTGCAGAATGATCAAGTCGTGGGTAGGATTCCGCAGTTACTAGCACTCTTGAAAAGAGAAGCTATAATTGGCTTTGGTGCAATTTTGGTGTCTATTGCCTTGGGCAATATTCGCGCCAATCCCACTGCTATACTGCTAGTAATTCCCCTGGCAATTGACTGTGGTGCTGCTTTATCTGATACGCAGATGCGGCAAGCTTTCCATGATCGTTATGCAGGAACTTTCATTGTTTCGTCGAATCGGGGCTATTCGTTAGATATAAAAGTCAAACGATTAGTTGAAACTTTACGGCGGAATGTGAGAAGATAGTTATTTGTGTTAATTCTCTTCAGGCTTTAGCGTTTGTAAGATTATGGCAAAGAGTAAAGGTGTCCGCATAATAGTGACACTAGAGTGTACTGAGTGTCGTACAAATCCAGATAAGCGATCGCCAGGTGTTTCACGGTATACAACCACTAAGAACCGTCGTAACACCACTAATCGCTTAGAACTAAGCAAGTTCTGTACCCACTGCAATAAACATACCGTTCACAAGGAAATCAAGTAAAGATGAGCTATTACCGTCGGCGTTTGTCTCCAATTAAGCCTGGAGAACCAATTGATTACAAAGATGTTGACTTATTGCGGAAGTTCATTACTGAGCGCGGTAAAATATTGCCCCGTCGGATTACAGGGCTGACCTGTCAACAACAACGAGATTTGACATTAGCAATTAAGCGGGCGCGGATTGTGGCTTTGTTGCCATTTATCAATGCGGAAGGCTAAACCCTTGTCAGTGGCGAGAATTTTAGATTTGGGCTGCACGGGCAAAGCTATATAAATGGTGATATGTAGCTTTAAGATGTCGGAGTCCACAATCTAAAATCTCAGTCAGTGGTAAAATCTTGTTCTACAGTTAAAATCATCAGATTTTGGATTTAGTAGCAAATATTTAACTCCAAAATCTAAAATTTATTTGTCAACCATTAATAATTGCGAGAGTTGTGGAGAAGGGGACGCTAGTTGAATTTAGGGTTCAAGGCGATCGCCGTTTGGGCGTGATAGACCGTCCAGACGGAAAGACCCGTTGGTTTGTGGTAGATGAACGCGGTCAATCCCACAGCCTCGCGCCTAGACAAATTACTTATACCGTTAACGGCAAAACCTATAAATCATCCGACATTCCCAGCTTTTTATCAGAGGTCAAGCCTTATCTAGACCCCTCTAGCTTGGAAGTGGCTTGGGAATTACTGGTCGAAGAAGGGGAAACAGTCACGCCCACACAAATGGCCAATTTGCTGTTTTCCGAATCAGAATCAGCTCCTTGTTACGCAGCCCATTGTCTATTGTCAGATGACAAACTCTACTTCAAACAAAAAGGCGATGCTTATGAGCCAAGAACGACGGCGCAAGTAGCAGAACGCAAACACCAAATAGAAGTAGAAGCCCTCAAAGCTAGGGAACAGCAGGAATTCTTAGTCCGTGTAGAACAAGCACTCCAAGGTGAATCAGTCGAGTGGCAACGTCATGATCGCCAACGTCTGGAAGCTTTAGAAAAGTATGCAGCACTGTTGGCGGATATTGTCAGAATGGGTGTAAACTATGACTCCCTAGCACGTGCCTATCCTCCACCAGCTCCAGTTTTAGAAACAATGAATATGCTGGGGCGACCCGCTACGCCTCCAGGCGCGTTTCAATTATTGGTAGATTTGAGGTGGTGGAGTGCAAATGAGAATTTATTCCTGCGTCGTTCTGCAATTCCAGTTCAGTTTCCTAGCAAGGTGTTAGAAGTGGCGCAACAGCGTTTGGATGACCAGCCCACAGACTCAGATACAAATCGTCTCGATTTGACCCATCTGAAGGTCTACACAATAGATGATGAAAGCACCACAGAAATTGATGATGGTCTGAGTTGGGAACAACTACCAGATGGTCAAGATAGACTGTGGGTACATATTGCTGATCCCACCCGTTGGTTAGCACCGGAAGACGATTTAGACCTAGAAGCGAGAAAGCGGGGTAGTACAGTATATTTACCAACGGGAATGATTCCCATGTTTCCCGAAGTCCTAGCGACAGGGCCAATGAGTTTGGTACAGGGAAAAGTCTGTTGCGCTTTGAGCTTTGGGATTATTTTAGACGATGCTGGGGCAGTAGTAGATTATACGATTCATCCCAGTTTGATTAAACCTACTTACCGCCTCACCTACGAAGATGTAGATGAGATGCTGGAATTAGGAGTACAAGCAGAACCAGAAATTGCCGCGATCGCAGCTTGGGCAACTAAGCGGAAAGCCTGGCGTTACAATCAAGGCGCGATCAGCATCAATATGCCAGAGGCGATGATTAAAGTCAAAAATGATGACATTAGCATCGACATTTTAGATGATTCGCGATCGCGGCAACTGGTAGCAGAAATGATGATTCTTGCTGGGGAAGTCGCCGCCCGTTACGGTCAAGAACACAACATTCCCCTACCATTTCGTGGTCAACCCCAGCCAGAATTACCTCCGGAAGAAGAATTACTCCGACTCCCAGCCGGGTTTGTTCGCGCCTGTGCGATGCGGCGTTGTATGCCCAAGAGTGAAATGAGTATTACTCCTGTGCGCCATGCCGGTTTAGGATTGGATACTTACACTCAAGCCACATCTCCTATTCGGCGTTACAGTGACTTGTTAACTCACTTTCAACTCAAAGCCCACCTACGGGGAGAAGTGCCGCCGTTTAGTGCTGAACAGCTCAAAGAAGTAATGATGAGCGTTACCAGTACCACCCAAGAGTTAACAATGGTAGAACGCCAAACTAATAGGTACTGGGCATTAGAATATTTACGTCGTCATCCTGAGCAAGTGTGGGAGACAACAGTATTAATGTGGCTGCGTGAAGATAGCAACTTAGCTCTAATATTGTTAGAAGATTTAGGTCTACAACTACCGATGGTCTTCCGGCGAACAGTAAGATTAGGCGAACAGGTATTGGTAAAGGTGAGTATCTCCGATCCACAAAAAGACGTGATTCAGTTCCAAGAGATAATTTATCAAGAAGCGCAGACAGTAGGAATGTAGAGATTTTGATATAAAATTACTGATAACAATAGAATCAACGTCAATTTTGTGACGTTAACTAGTTTTTAGGACTGAGATCCGAAGATAACTTTTGGGAAAGCTATAACTAGAGGTAACAATTTAACTTTTTTAAGTATCTACGCTTTTCTTTGCTACGCAACGCTAGCGCGACAAGATGCTAGGCCGACAGACAAGGTAGAGGCTAGTATCACACTAAGCGTCAACTTTGCCGTAAGGCTAGGCAGAAGGTTTTTGTTTTTTCAATGTGCAAATCTTAATGCTCTCTGTCCTATCTTGCACATTTGGATTTAAGACTCCTGCTAATTCTACAATTTAGTAGTCTTCAATAAAAGGAGGATTTAGACCTCTTTTTATGACGTGAGTCTTCAAGGTAGGCGCACGTTTTAATTGCTTTCTATCTGCTGCCTTCTGCCTTCTTCCATTCACCAGGAATTTCTCGATTCTGATCACTTCGCATGAATTCCCAAAAATTGCTAAATTTCCTAGCTACTCGTTTTCCGTTCATTCTGAGACTGAAAAGATGGGTATATCGGCTGAAAATGGCTCACAAGATTAGCTGGGGATACGGAATTATTTTAGGTGTAGTCATTATAGGTACAACCATAGGAATTGAAATTGGTGATTATTTTTTGTGGCAAGCTTGGCAACAAGCAGAACATTCTAGACAAGAAACTGAATTACTGTATCGTTTAGAAACCGACATTTTGAGGGCTAGGGGAAGCCAGCAACAGTTAGTTTTCCTTGTAGAAAATCCCCAGGAGTTACAAACAAAATATATTTACTTGCAACAAAGAATTGCCAATATCCAAAAAACTTGGGCTGCAATTAAATCTTTTATAGCCAGTGAATATCACATTACAGATGAAAAAAATAATATTCACTTACAAGAAATCCCCAATTTCTTATCAACTTATAATAGTTTCACTATAGGTTACTTTCAAGATTTTGATGCTGTGGTGCAGCAAATTCATGGGAATAGTTTAGAACTACCACAGAGTAATAAAAATGCCAAAAAATTCCTCATCGAATTTCAAAAAAGTTCAGAATCACAGCAATTTGAAAAATATTTAGATGATTTAACACACATTATTGCTCTGTCTGCAAAGGATTATGAAACAGCGATCGCAGCCTACGATCAAGCGGATGTCCTGCGCCTCTATATCGTTACATCCAGCATCATTTTATCAACATTATTTGCTGGCATCCTAGCTTTTTTTACTAGTCAAATTATTGCTCAACCCCTAAAAGCTTTCACCAAGGTGGCACAGCAAGTTACTCAAAATTCTGATTTTCACCTACAAGCACCAGTTACATCCGCAGATGAAGTTGGCATTATGGCGATCGCCTTTAATCAACTACTTCAACACGTTAGGCTGATTACTCAAGAATTAAATGAGAACAATCAGCGTCTAGAGGTAGCCATGAAAGATTTGAAATATACCCAATCTCAAATCATTCACCAGGAGAAAATGTCTAGTTTAGGGCAGATGGTAGCAGGCGTTGCTCACGAAATTAATAACCCTATCAGTTTTATATATGGTAATATTTGCCATGCTCAGGAATATACAGAAAATTTACTAACATTATTACAGCTTTATCAACAAGAATATCCTCATTCCACCCCAGCAATTCAACAGGCGATCACCATAATTGACCTCGATTTTTTGAGGGAAGACTTGAAAAATCTTTTCAATTCTATGAGTTCTGGGGCTGAACGGATTAGAGCAATTGTGCATTCTTTACGAAACTTTTCTCGCCTGGATGAAGCAGAATTAAAATTAGTAGATATTCATCAAGGCATTGAGAGTAGTTTATTAATCCTACAAAACCGCTTGCAATCTCAGTTACATCCTTTTGCAATTCAAGTCTTAAAGGAATACCAAGAATTGCCTTTAATTGAATGTTACCCCAGTCAAATGAACCAAGTATTTATGAATATTTTGCTCAATGCCATTGATGCAATTGCAGAAATGGGAACTGAGCATTGGCAACGGGAATCGACAATACCTAAAATTAGAATTTATACCAAAATATTACCACAAAACCGCATAGCTATTAGCTTTTATGATAATGGCATCGGTATGAATGAAGAAGTAAAAGCCAAGTTATTTGACCCATTTTTCACGAATAAAATTGTCGGCAAGGGTATGGGATTAGGTTTATCTGTCAGCTACCAAATAGTAACAGAACAACACCGTGGAAAATTGTCCTTTCATTCAGCATTAAGGCAAGGAACAGAGTTTGTTGTAGAAATTCCAATTCAACAAACTGTGAGCCAATACACATCAGACTCTCATCCCTAAATGTTTACAACGTTGCCACTAATTCTTTTAAGCGATCGCGTCCATCCCAAAACACTGACCAACCATCACCGACTAATATAGTCTCTACTTTTTCTAAGGCGGCTAATCTGCGAACTGAAGCTACAGCCTCGGCTTTATTCAACAGCTTGTCATAGGGTAATATACCTAAGCTACCAGCTTTGTAGGCTCGCACTAAATCCCCAGTAATCAGGGTAGTTTCTTCTAATAACAATGCCAACTCCCCAGGAGTTTTAGAACCTTGCATTTCCAGCACCTTGAGTCCAGGGACAAACTCATCACCATCAGCTAACCAGCGATCGCACATTAAGGGAAAAGACTCTTTTTCTCCCACAGGCCCCGCTATCTTGGCATAGGTTTGATCAGCAATTTCCTTAGCTGACCGAATATGGTCAGAGTTGGTGATGATAATCCAATCCACACCCCCTAAGGATTCCAAATGATTCCAATCATGATTAGATAGAGCCACAGGATCAATCAAGATATTACCAGCAGGACGAATCCAAGCAACTCCATTGAAATCAATATTTCTCGCTGGGTTGAAATAAGACCAACCATATAGATCAGGACGGTGCAGAAATTTCATAATGATTCTGACTTTATAGCTTTGATAGATTTATTCATAGGTCAGCATCAATAATCTATCATTCAAAGCTGTTTTGGTATATCGAAGCAGGGTATAGGCGATCGCATTTATGATTTGCTGATCAGCACTTGATTCAAAATCAAGAGTTCTGGAATGATTACCCGCAGTTTTTGCGCCAGAATCTCAATCGTATCCACTTCCGTCACCAATCCAGGTATATCATCACTGGTTGCCCCCAGACTTCTGCCTCTGAATCCCAAAACGTTTTAACCTGAAATGTGGTTTGTGTCATCAACTAGTGAAAATGGTTGTTGCTAGTTAGTTTTTATGGCAGCGATCGCCTTCCCTTCACCATCATTGCAGTTTAAATCTCGGATGTTGGTGTTCTGAAGTTAAAGTTTCTCGTTTCAAACAGAAACGTTCTAGTTTTGAACTCGACATTTCTTGTTTCAAACAGGAACGTTTTAGTTTTGCACTCGGCGTTTCTTGTTTCAAACAGGAACGTTCTGGTTTTGAACTCGGCGTTTCTCATTTCAAACAGGAACGTTTTAGTTTTGAACTTGACGTTTCTTATTTCAAACAGGAATGTTCTGGTTTTGAACTCGAAATTTCTCGTTTGTTGCTAGACCTTTGTAATTGCGAATTGCTCTAACCTGTCACCTATCACCTTCTTTACTCCAAACATATTCGCGGCAGACTTCGCAAGCGGCTTTAGCCTCTTCAGTTTGCGGATTTGTGAAGATGGGATGATCACGCAACCTGTCGCAGCAGACTTTCAACCATGCACACCAGTCACCACCCTGATGACCACGGAAGGGTTTAGCCAAGGGCAAACCTTGGAGATTCCACAAGCGCACAGTGCCGTCTTGACCTCCACTGACAATCGTCTGCCCATCGCTGCTGATGGCGACAGACCAGACCCCCTTCTCATGACCACGGAAGGGTTTAGCCAAGGGCAAACCTTGGAGATTCCACAAGCGCACAGTGCCGTCTTGACCTCCACTGACAATCGTCTGCCCATCGCTGCTGATGGCGACAGACAAGACCCCATTCTCATGACCACGGAAGGGTTCAACCAAGGACTGACCTTGGAGATTCCACAAGCGCACCGTGCCGTCATCACCTCCACTGACAATCGTCTGCCCATCGCTGCTAATGGCGACAGACAAGACTCCATCCTCATGACCACGGAAGGGTTCAACCAAGGACTGACCTTGGAGATTCCACAAGCGCACCGTGCCGTCTTGACCTCCACTGACAATCGTCTGCCCATCGCTGCTGATGGCGACAGACAAGACCCCATTCTCATGACCACGGAAGGGTTCAACCAAGGACTGACCTTGGAGATTCCACAAGCGCACCGTGCCGTCATCACCTCCACTGACAATCGTCTGCCCATCGCTGCTGATGGCGACAGACCAGACCTCACCCTCATGACCACGGAAGGGTTCAACCAAGAGCTGACCTTGGAGATTCCACAAGCGCACCGTGCCGTCTTGACCTCCACTGACAATCGTCTGCCCATCGCTGCTGATGGCGACAGAATTGACCTCACCTTCATGACCGAGGAAGGGTTCAACCAAGGGCTGACCTTGGAGATTCCACAAGCGCACCGTGCCGTCTTGACCTCCACTGACAATCGTCTGCCCATCGCTGCTGATGGCGAACCTGACCACACCCTCATGACCACGGAAGGGAGTTAAGACTGCCATCGCTTGTTGCAAGCTATTTTGAACTGGAGGGAAAATTTGCTCTGGCATTTTCTCCAAGTTCTCACCTATGGCTTGGATTGCCAGCACAGAAGCTTTGAGCGGTTGGGTAGAGAGTATTTTATTGATATTTGCTGTTTTCTCTTGCAATAAGGTTTCAGTGCGGACTCTGAAAGCAAATTTCTGATCAGCACTGCGCTCTTGTTCATCAGCAACGCTGCGCTGGTAAAACTTCTTGGCTAGCGATGATAAATCAGGTTGTAACTTTTCCCAATTTTCTCGCACCTCAGCTAACAATCCTCTAGGCATGAGGTATTGTTCATCTTCTCCCTTGTGCAACCACTCTCGCAAAGCATCGGCGAATTTATCACGTAACCGTCGCAAGTCTCGGTCTTGTTGTCGCCATTCTCGCAATCTTTGCCAACCTTCTATTAAGGCTTCATGAGCTAAATCAATCCAAACTTCTTCTCTGGCTTCGGTATCAGTTACTATTAAACGTCCTTGGATCAGCTTTTCTAAAACTTGTTCTATGACTAGTTGCTCATATGAGTTATCACCAGCAACACTCAACAATTCATTTTTCGTTTGTCGCTGTCGCGTATCTTTATCTTCTGCACCAGTACGCACCAACTTTAAGAAAATCTGCTTGACCAAAGCTTGTTGCTGTTCGGTGAAACCTGCATAAAGCTTTTCTGCATGACGATTCAACCCCCCAATGACTCCACCTAGTTCGTTAAACTTAGTGACTGTTAACTGGTGAGTTTTTTGTTCGCGCTGTTCCCAAAGTTCAGTCAGGGAAAACTGCAATAATGGTAAGCAGCCTTTCTCTTGTCCTAATACTTCTTGCTGAATCGCTCCCAGTAATCCCCTTTCCAGTTGATAACCTTGTAACATAGCTGGAGATGCAATCGCTTCTTCTAATTCTGCACCCAATAATGGCGGCATATACACAGCCTGTTCCTGAATTAGTTGTGTGAGCGATTCATAGCTTAAACAGTATTCTAGAAAATCCGCTCGCATCGTAGTGACGATTGCTAACCGCCCTTCAGTAACTTGAGTCAACAACTCAATAAATCGCTGTCTCTCTTCTTCCCTAGTACCAAGGGTAAAAATTTCTTCAAATTGATCTACCACCAACAACCAACGCTCAGAACCAGTCAGCCTAGAAATTACTGGAGATAAACCTGCTGTGTCAATCAAAGCCGAAATTTCTCTAATTTGCGTGCGTTCAAACAACTGGGTAAAAGCTCGTTTTAACTCTGCTAACGGTTCAACTCCGGGCATAATTGGTTCTAAGACTCGCCAACCATTTTTTTCTAACACTGGAATCAAACCCGCCCGCACCACCGAAGATTTGCCACTTCCCGACGCGCCAATAATGGGGACAAAATTAGCCTGTGCTAGTTTTTGTTGAATATAGTTAACAACTTTTTGACGACCAAAAAAGAATTTGGCGTGTTGTTTATCAAAAGCTTCTAAACCTCGGTAGGGACATTCTTCACTCACCACCCCAACTGCTACCGGATTTCTCGGCGGATACCAAACCAAAGGAATTGACCTACCGCCACCCATATAAATTGCTTCTTGGCCGCTTCCCTTGAGTTTGCGTGTTACAAAGCTCATCAAATCATTGGCGTTGATTTCTCCGGTAGCCTCATCCGCTTCTGAGTTAGCTAACCCAGCTAACACCGCCTGGGTAAAAATTCCACCTTCAGCATCTTCCCTCGCTCTTTCAAACACACGGGAAGCAGTAATTAAACAATAGTCTTGTTTACTGTTGAATACCGGAAAACTAGACTTGATAAAGCTTCTCTCTAGTAAAGACCCGGCATAACAGCAATCCAAAAGTACCACAAGGCTGCTGAGTTGGGATTTACTAATCAGGGTATTGAAATCATCAAAGGCGATCGCATTTTGTCCATCTTTACTACAATCAGATGTCGCTAAATATCCTTTCTGTTCTCCTGTCAGGCTAGTTGCTTCAAAACCATGTCCAGCAAAATAAATTAAAGCCTCTGCACGTTCGGCTTTGTCTAGCAAAAATACTCTCAATGCTTGTCCGAGTTCTTTGCCTGTTAACCTTTTATCAGGCGTGATTTGCCAAATATTCTCACTCTCAATTAACTTCCCTGGTAATGGCTGAACATCAAACCGACCGTGTTGACTCAATAACTGTGCGATTTGTGCTGCATCGTTAACGGCTTTTGGTAGGTTAGTGAAGTTCTCATACTTGGCGATGCCAATTACCAGCGCATATCGAGCCATATTTATTTGGCAGATGTTTTTACGTAATATTACTAGAATAATAACTAAAAAACTAACTGAGGCTCTGAAATGTCAGAAGTACAAAGTTTGATTGTCAAAGATGATGATCAAGAATACACAATCTACTTAGAATCAAAGACATCCCCGAAAGTAATAGAAGAGGAAGAGCCAGGATACCGTGATGGTCTACCCACACTGAATATTAAAGATTTTCAAGACAAGATTCGTGGTTATGCCAAGTTAGCTGTTGGTGCATTCAAGAACTTACCGGAAGCTGAGGAAGTCACAGTTAAGTTTGGTATCAAATTGGGTGGTAAAACTGGCATTCCATTTTTGACAGAAGGCTCGGCAGAAAGCAATTTTGAGATTGAGGTTAAGTATAATTTGGGAAAAAAGATTACATAATTACGGCAATGATGTTGGTAATGATAGGAGCGATCGCTTTCCCTTCAATATAATTGCAGTCAAAATCTCGGTAATTGCAATTCTGCTCTCAAATTTCCGAGTTCAAAACTTCTCTCTTCCCAATCCCCAATCCCCAGTCCCCGATCCCCAATCCCTACTTATCTTCCAACAATTGATTCACCTGTTGTCCACGACGACCAACTTTAATTTCATAGCGGCGGGTGAGATTATCTTGATAGTTCATATCTCTGGCGGCGGCTGCACCGACGAACGCATCACAATTTTTCCCTTGAACCACCGTGGAAGAACTGCTGTTGTGTTCTTCTGTACTGTTGCTGCTGGTGTCTTTTGATTGGTTTTGATTTTGGCTACCTCTGCTAGCACCACTACCACTAACACCAATACCAAAGATACTGACTCCACCGCCACCGCCATCATTATGGCTACTAGCAGAACTAGAACGAGTGTTGGTAGAAGTTGCTAAGGCTACTTTACTGTGGCTGCTGCGAGTGTTGTTACCTAAACCAACATCACTACATAAAGCACGGGGGTCATTAGCTAGAGTTTTCTGATCTACCCAAGATTGATGGTCGCCTAACCCTTGAATTTCAGTGTTGCCAACTGGGTTGCTAGTAGGTGCGGGAGTGTTGGGTTTAGCATTACCAACTGCACTAGGGACAACATTCCCAGGCTTGAAAACACCTGCGGGTTGAATATCGAAAGGCCCTGCAAAAGCCGGCAGTGTACTAGTCAAAAGTGCGGTAGCAGTCAGTAAAGAACCAGTTAAGTCACGTAATTTCATGGTCATGCTTCTCAAATTTCAGTGTTAACGTGTATTTTGGGTTTCAACCCCTTCACTAAATCAATAAGTTGACCTTTGTTGGTTTATGCAGCTGACTCACAAAATACTGAGCTAACTCTCTCCTTTTGTCAGGAATACAGGAACAGGGTATGGGAGAGGCGACAGTTCGATCTTCTCTACAAGACTTGTCCCGCAGGAAAGGGGGTTTCCTTCTCGATTTTTAGCTTGCTTTCCTTACGGAGATTTAAGCCTACCGACAGGGTGCAAACTGGCATGTTTAGAGGAAAAGACTAATCGTTAATGAATAAATTGAGTTTCGTCCAAAATTCGGCTGATTTTAAACCCAATATTCATCCACTATTGGGAATTAAATGCCAAACTTAATTCTGACTGACGACTTCTAATTCACTCATAAAAAAGAGCAAGTTGGCAACTAATTGGGTCAGGTTTCATTGTAATCTGAGAAATGCACATTCAGATGGCAAATGCCATCTGTTAGGTGTATTGCCATGTTGTTAAATAATCTCGCTTTGTTTTGTTGATTGGAGATTGGAACTATTTGATTTGATGAACGTCTCGATGTCAGCAAAGAAATAAAATTACACCCTTGCTGGATCTTCTTCCGGAAAAACTATAACAACCTCAGAAAATCTGGCAAATACAATCTATTGCTTCTTACAACTCACACGCATGAAATCACCTCTTGTCTTACTCAGCTTACTCAGCGCAGTCCTTTTATCTTCTCCAGTCAATGCAGCTAAACTGCAATCTTGGAACTTCAACCCTGTTAAAAATCAACTGAAGATTACTACTGATTCTGATGTTAAACCCAGGGCTTTTTTAATTAATAACCCGACGAGAATAGTTATTGATCTACCACAAACAAGCCTCAAAAGTGATACGATTCGCAAAAATTTTGGCTCAACAGTCAAAGAAATTCGCATTGGTAAAGTTGACGAAAACACCGCCAGAATAGTGGTTGAGTTAGCACCAGGTTATACAGCTTCTCCAGAGAAATTAGTGATTAAAGGTGAGTCTCCTTCTAATTGGATTCTCAACCTGGCAGCGATTGAGAAGAGTGATAATCTAACCTTTACTGCTAGTGAAGAAAAACTCGCTATTCCCGTAACTAATAATTTTACTTTTGCGGGTGTTGTGCCTTTAAATAAAGAAATATCGCAGCTTGATACTCAAATTAAAAGATTGATGGCTCGCTATAAGTCTCTTTCTCCAGGAATGTTTTTCTTAGATATGGAGACGGGAGAATACTTAGACATCAACGGAGAAAAAATATTTCCTGCGGCTAGCACGATTAAATTTCCTATTTTGGTGGCATTGTTTCAAGAAGTCGATGCTGGTAGGGTAAGGCTCAATGAAACTTTGGTGATGCGACGAGACTTAATGACTGGTGGTTCAGGAAATATGCAGTATAGAAAACCAGGGACTAAGTTTAGTCTTTTGGAAACTGCAACCAGAATGATGACTATCAGTGACAATACTGCTACCAATATGGTGATTGATAGATTGGGTGGCAAAAATAAATTGAATCAGAGATTTCGCAGTTGGGGACTGCAAAATACCGTGATTCGCAATCTATTAGGTGATTTTAAGGGGACTAACACAACTAGTGCTAAAGATTTAGTGCGTGTGGCAGCTTTAATTTCCAATAATAAGTTACTAAGTAGCAGCAGCAACGCCCAAGTTATGGACATTATGGTGCGCTGCAAAAATAGAAGTTTATTACCTGCTGGACTGGGTAAAGGGTCAGTGATTGCTCATAAAACAGGTACACTAGGCAGAGTACTAGGAGATGCAGGGATTATCGAAACACCATCAGGTAAGCGTTATTTAGCCGGCATTATGGTGGCTAGACCTTTTGGTGATGCAAGAGCTAAACGTTTTATCAATGAAGTTTCTCGTCTAGTGTATGGCTACCTGGAACAACCAGTATCAGCTAGGCAACTTTGAAGTAATTAAGGCTTATAAAACAGAATGGGAGTGTTTCGTTTTTCGCTAGTGTGTAGTCGCGCTAGTTAGAGGCTTATAACTTGCTCTGATTGACATTGCATAATTCATCTTAGATATAAGCATCGGCAGTGATGGACACACCACTGCCGATTATTTATTTGTCCATTTTTCTAGTAATGTTCATTGTGATGGCAGTAAATGAAACATCTGGTTTGGGAATAATACTGGATGAGTAGCGATTGATTTCCCACAAAGCATTTAAATTCTGTATGAAAAATCAAGGTTTTGGTAAAGGTAGAGCTTTGGATTTGGCGATCGCTCCTCAAAATCGTTGTCGCAAACACGACTGCAACTCTTGTCCTTTTCATTCCAGTACGGTAGTCATCGGGAGGTAAAACTTAAATGTATGCTGAAGCACTAGAACAGGAAATCAACCTTCTCCGGCAGCAAAACGCTCAATTACAGCAACAATTAACCGTATCTACCCAGGAATTCCGTACAACTATTACCCAACTGGAAGAGGAACTACAATCATCTCGGCACTTTTTGCAAGTAGTCTTAAACACATTACCCCAGGGTATTTTTTGGAAAGATCGGAATTTAAGATTTTTAGGTTGTAACGAACGTCTAGCCCAAGATGCTGGTATTAACTCACCCCAAGACATCATCGGTAAGCAGGATTTTGAACTACCTTGGCAGGAATTCGCCGAAGTTTATCAACAGGATGACGAAATTGTGATGTCAAGCAATCTTCCTAAGCTTGACTATGAAGAACTACTAATTAAGAAAGACGGAACTAAAATTCATCTTAAAACAAGTAAAATTCCCCTGCGTAATACCAAGGGCGAAGTGATTGGTGTGTTTGGTTTTTACGAGGATATCACTGACCGCAAAATAGCAGAAGATGAACGCGATCGCTTTTTCAATATATCCGTAGATATACTCTGTGTTGCTGGCTTTGACGGTTATTTCCAGCGCGTGAATCCTGCTTGTGAGAAAATTTTGGGCTATTCCCAAGCCGAACTACTATTAATCCCCTTCTTGGATATAGTACATCCAGAAGATCAAGCATCTACACTAGCAGAAATGGGAAAATTGAGCCAAGGAGTGCGGGTTTTTCGCTTTGAAAATCGCTATCGTTGCAAAGACAATTCTTATCGCTGGTTATCATGGACTTCAGTGGCTCATGATGATGCTATCTATGCTGTAGCAAGAGATATTACTGAAAGGAAAATCGCTGAAAGTGTACTCCGTCAACAAGAAGCTCAGTATCGTAGTATTTTTGAGACTGTAAGTGATGGGATTACCGTCATGGATTTAGATACGGGCAAGATTGTTGCTGTCAATCCTGCCTTTTGCCAAATGCACGGTTATTCTCAAGCAGAGATTTTTGCTTTAAATCCTACAGATTATATCCATCCCGATTGTCAGGAAATATTTGAAGACTTCTTGGAAACAATCAAGGCTGGAGATGAGTTTCATGGCCAGGGCATAGACATCCGTAAAGATGGTAGTTGTTTCGATATCGAAATCACTGGAAAACTTTTTGATTACAATGGCAAACCTCATGTACTGTCACTATTACGCGATATTAGCGAACAGCAAGCTGCACTACGCGATCGCAAACGTTCTGAAGCCGAACAAGCAAGAATCCTCGCAATTTTAGAAGTAACTCCCGATTTTATTGGCATTGCCGATGCAACTGGTCAAGTCCTTTACTTAAATCAAGCCTGGAGAAAATTATTAGGTATTGAGAATTTAGAAGATGTCAAAAAACAAAGCATAGCTCAGAATCATCCTCATGAAGCTAGAGAAATTATCTTAAACCAAGCATTACCAGAAGCAATAAATAATGGTAGTTGGAGGGGTGAGACTGTCATTTTAAACCAGGATAACCAAGAAATAATTGCTTCTCAAGTTTTGTTAGCGCACAAATCCCCTAAAGGTGAAGTTGAGTATTTTTCTACTATTGTCCGGGATATGAGTGAACAGCAAGCTGCACTTCGTGAACGCAAGCAGATGGAAGACCAGCTTATACAAAAAGCCCAAGATTTAGAACATACTTTGCAAGAACTCAAACGCACTCAAACACACATGATTCAGGCAGAAAAAATGTCTAGCCTAGGTCAATTAGTTGCTGGAGTTGCCCATGAGATTAACAATCCTGTCAACTTTATCCACGGTAATATTAGCCATCTAGAAGAACATACTCAAGACTTATTAAAAATAATTCAGCGATATCAACAAAGAAGTTTAGTTCATGACCCTGAACTCCATGATTTCTTGACAGAATTTGATTTGGAATATATACAGGATGACTTACCTAAAATTCTCAATTCCATGAAAGTGGGTACGCAACGTATCCGTCAAATTGTTCTGTCTTTAAGAACTTTCTCCCGCATGGATGAAGCGGAATTTAAAGCTGTGAATATCCACGAAGGTATTGATAGCACTTTAATGATCTTGCAGCATCGTCTCAAAGAACAAACAGACCGTCCAGCTATTGAAATTACTAAAAATTACGGAAAGTTACCTTTAGTAGAATGCTATGCCGGACAACTGAATCAAGTATTCATGAATGTTCTTGCCAATGCTATTGATGCTTTAGAAGAGGCAATGACAAAAAAATCTCAGTTTTTTAGTACACCACAAATTTCCATTCATACTACAATTTCAGATAAAAATTGTGTCTCTATTCACATTACCGACAATGGTATGGGAATGTCTGAAGAAATTCAAAAAAAGATTTTCAATCCTTTCTTTACAACTAAACCAATTGGTAAAGGTACAGGCATGGGGATGTCTATCAGTTATCAAATTATTACGGAGAAACACGGAGGCAAACTAGAATGTTTCTCCACTCCAGGGATAGGAACAGAATTTATCATAGAAATTCCAATTCGACATTAGGGTTTCAAGGAATGGGGCATGAGCGAAGAAAACCTGGTTTGTTTCTTAGGCGGTGTTTGCTACTAGTGAGCTTGCTTCTCAGAAAGACTGGTGTAGGTGATGAAAATTTTATCTAAAACTAAAGATAGATGGCAGATAGTTTTGATCAGCTTTGGCAAAGCTGTCTGAAAAATTTAATTTATATCAACGAATAAATATTTTTTAAAGATTTGTCAACAATAAATGACGTTGAAGCTAGTCAGATTGCTACATAATTGTGGTTTACAATTAATACAACTGACAGACAATTAAAACCCTAGTTAGAAAGTAGAGTTTATAATCCTTGCTTGGTAATGCGTTTGCTGTAAATGGGCATAAATGACTGTAGATTACCTCATGAATTCCGGTAATTACATCGGGTTAAGAGGTTTATAAAATCTCGCAAAAATAGACTATTGACTACTGAAAAAGTTGAGATTAAGGTTATGGATAGTTCCTTAAGGGAACCTATACAAAGCATCAAAAAATCGGGGGTATTTCCTATGATGATGATGATGACTGAATCCATGACTGCTGAAATGCAAGCCTGCATGAAAGCTTGCATGGACTGTCAGAAAATGTGCATGGAAACCATGACTTACTGCATGAGCAAGGGTGGTAAGTATATGGATATGAGCATGATGGGCATGATGCGTGACTGCGCGGAAATGTGCATGATGTGCATGAATATGATGATGGGCGGTTCTGAGTTTATGGGACGTACCTGTATGCTGTGTGCAGAAATGTGCGATCGCATGGCGATGGCCTGTGAACAAATGAGCGATGACCAAATGATGATGGACTGTGCAATGGCTTGCCGCAAATGTGCAGAATCTTGCAGATCTATGCAAATGATGCCTGCATAATTTAACTGAAAAACTCAGCAGAAGTTTCTCTGCAACCTAATTTTCAAACGCTCAGACTTTTTTAGTCTGGGCGTTTGATGTATGTATGGATGGGTGTAGGGGTGTGATATCAATTAAAAATTAAACAAGTGAGACTCAGCATAGGTGTTAGAGTTTGCATCTGTATTATATTTTGTGTGAATTGGTATGAGGGCGTGGGGGAATAAAGAGACAAGGTAGACAAGGTAGACAGGGTAGATTATATTTCTTATGCTCGATACCCAATGCCCAATGACTATTGACTAATGACTGTTGACTAATGAAACATTTAAAATCCCGATCTCAAGACCTGCGGAGTTTGTTTGAGAATAATATCACTATTGAATATGTAGCAGAGTCATTAAAGGCTGTACCAGCAGAAGCAGACGTTATAGAAGTGCTGCAATGGATGCAGGCACAGGATTTCGATGTTGTGGGTATCGAGACAGCAAATATTATTACAGGTTACATTGAACGTGCTAATTTAATATCAGCTAAATCTGGTAATTGTGGTGAATATCAACGAGTTTTTCATCCAAAAGAACTCATTGCCATTTCCACGCCACTCATGAAGTTATTACCTATTTTGCAAAATACTCCTAGATTATTTGTGCTGGACTGCAATCAAGTGAGTGGAATTGTTACTTGTGGTGATTTGCAAAAAGCACCTGTACGAATGTTATTATTTGGCTTATTCACTTTACTAGAAATGAATTTGTTGAGGTTAGTGAGAATTTACTATCCGCAAGATACTTGGCAAAAATTTCTCAAACCTGAACGCGTAGAAATAGCCCAAAGGTTATGGAGAGAAAGTCAGGAAAGGAATGAAGCTACAGATTTATTAGATTATCTCCAGTTTTGTGATAAACGCGAGTTAGTTTTACATCATCCAGAACTGCTACAACAATTAGAATTGAAATCCAAACGTGCAGGTGAACGCTTCTTAAAGGCTGCCGAACAGTTACGAAATAGATTAGCCCACGCTCAAAACTTAGCTAGTGGTTCTTCTTGGAAAGATTTGATTTCCCTAGCTGCACAGATGGAACAGTTATTAATTCGCTGTGAGGAAATTGAGTGAGGCGGCAGAATAATTTTAGATTTTAGATTCAAACCTAATCCAAAATTTCAAAACCCAAATCCAAAATTGAAAGGGCAGGAGATAGGGGAAACAAGGTAGAGTTAAGTAAGTCAGTGGAAAAAATACAACTAAGCTAAGAAAGAGATAAACTAGGCTAATACCAATTCTCTATGAAGTTGTATCAAATAAATGATGTAGAGACGTTGCATGCAACGTCTCTACAGTGCAGAATAAAGTGCATCTTCATTAAGAAACAGTATAAAATCTTGTTCCCTTCTGTCTTATCCAAATTACAAATATTTAAGCGGGTTATACTTACTTGTTATTTACTTCTGCCTAATATCCAATCCCTAGCCTCTAGTCATAACTTATTATTCTTGTTGATATTGTATGAGCAATTTAGGAAGATAATCATACCCATCTACACCAATAATGGCTATCATTTTAGGGCGGTGATATTGGAGTAAATTTTGAAAAGCTTCTACCCCTATCTGTCCTTGTAAAATTATTAGTAACCCTGCTGGTTGTCGCCATTCACGGGAAGCTATTTGCTCTAGGAAATACATTCCTAAACAACCGGTGTAAACGGCTTTTTCAAAGTTCTGTATTTGATAATAAGCTTCAGCCAGATAAGCTAAATTTCGACCTTGGAGATATAAATCACCAGATATTTGGGCTGTTTTAAAACCTTCTTCTAGATATTTAATCGCATTTTGTGATTCTTGAATTACTAGATAAGCAAGACCTAAACTACTGAGACATAAAGCTTTACTTTGAATATCACCTAATTTTTCTGATAACTTTAATCCTTGTTCTAAATAGTTAATGGCCATTTCATAGGTTTCTGCTTCTACTTGTTCCAGCTTTTGGGCTTGCATGACTTCGCTGTAACCTAAGTTAACCAGGGCATTCGCTTCTCCTGTACAATCGCCTGCTTGTCTACTCAACATCAATGCTCTTTGACTATGATTAATGGCTTCAGGATAATTTTGCTCCTGCACGTAAGTCCGACTGAGATGATTGAGATTGGCAATTTCACAGGGGCGATCGCCTGCATTTCTGGCAATTTCTAAGGCTTGCTCATGAAATTTTATCGAACGCTGATATTGTCCCAAAGCGCGCTGCGAATAGCCTAAAAGAGTCAAAATTCTGGCTTTTTCTTGTGTCATCGCCACTTTCCGTAATGGCTCATCTAAATAGTCTAGAGCATCTCGTAAATAGCTACCAGAAAAGGAAGCAAAAATCCCCCCGTACAAGGGAAAATAGGGACGCTGGGCAAAGGTGCGTAAAATTTGGAGCATGATTTGTGATGCTCCATTACTGTAGACTGCCTGACTTTGGAAACCACTAGCTAACTGACTCCAAATGACAGCAAAGGTCAAAAAAGTAGAAATCGACAATTTTGAACCGGCTTGAATATTGTAAGGTTGTTGGTCAAACCAACTCACTAAACCCCGTTGTAAATACTGCAAAATTAACGCTATCTCTACCCAATCGCTCAAATTAAGATTGCTGTACTGTTGAGCGAAGGGAATAACCGATTGCTCTATGGCTAGAGTACGTAATAATGTTTGCGGTAACTCACTATTCACTTTTTTCGCCCAAGTTGCCCAAGGGCCAGTTTCTCCTGGTACACCGCCAAAACCCAGAGCTTGATTCTGCTCATACATCCAGCTCACCAAGTGTTCTTGTAACCTTTGCCAAGCTGCTAAACCACGGGTAATTCCTTGGGATATCTGCGCTATATCTTCGTTAAATTGGGCAAATTGTTGCAAAGATTTGGATAATTGCTGTAGTTGTGATGTGTTCAGTGGATATTTGAGATTAGGATCAGTCAGGCGTAAAAATATAGCTAGGCGTTCATCGGCCGCAGCTGTAGTAATTTGTTGAGATGCAGTCGCGATCGCTTCCGTAGCTTTATTTTGTTCTCTATACCTTTGCCATTGAGTTTGAATTGTCTTAATTGCCCGTAAACTCCGGTTAGCTTTGGCTTTTTTGAGTTCATCTGCTTCACTATCTACCTGAGTTTGCATGGCGTTGAGGCGATCGCTCAAAGCTAACTCAAAGATTTCTCCTGTACCAGCTAAGATGCCTTTTTGCAGCATTTGATACACCATCTCTACAGAGCTAATTTTGCCCTGGAGGGTGAGTTGGACAATTTCATCGATGAGGGCGAGGTAGCGATCGCGCAATGGCAATGAGTCTGACACTTTAGTTAATAGAGAACTTCACGTCAATTCCCATTCTAGTGTGAGGCGAGGTACTAAGGAATTGATTTAGTCCCACAGCACGCAACTAACACGATATCGCTTTTTTTAGCTAGCTTGCACCGTAGTAATTAGTGTGAGCAGCTGTTGCTTTAGCATTCGACACTCCTCATGCCTTCAGGCTGAGAAGTGTCAACCTGTCTCATGTCATCAAGAATTGATTGTTTTTCCCTAGCCTCAGTTGAGTTAAGTTTTTCCCAGTCCCCAATATCTCACCTTACCAACTGCGCAGCAGAGTTAAAAAACTGACGGCATAATCCTTTGGTGATCGAAACTGTTGTTAGTAAGTTTGCAAAAGCCACCATAAAAATAATCAAAATCTCGTAGCAGACAGCCTCTAAGGGTGTGATACCAGCTAGTAACTGTCCAGTGGTGATGCCGGGGATAGCTACCATCCCTACCAAAATCATTTGGTTAATAGTCGGTAGCAACGCGGCGCGGATAGCTTCTTTGCGGTATTGGCTGGTTGCTTGTTGGGGAGTAGCACCTAAACTTAAGTGCGTTTCGATTTCGTTGGGAAAGGTATTCATACTGTTCACTAGACGTTCCCCTGCGATCGCCGCTGCATTCATCCCATTTCCTAAAACTATCCCTGCCAGGGGAATAATATAACGTGGTTCGTACCATTTATCTGGTTGAATGATTAAGAAGTTGGTGTAAACCAATGTCATCAGGGTACTAACAAAAATCGCACCCCAAACCAAAGGCAACACGCCAGGAATCTTTTGACTGATCCGATTTCGTGCGACAATCGCCGTAATCGTCAGCATTACTCCTAAAATCGCCAAAACTGCCCAAAGATTGTCTAAAGCGAAGATGAAGTCTAAAACGTATCCCAAAACAGCTAATTGTAGGATGGTTCTACCGGTAGCGATCGCTAAATTTAACTCTAGTCCTAATCTTTCCCAAGCAGATACACCAATAGCAATCGCCATCAATCCTACAGCGATCGCTAAATCAACCAAATCTAACTTAATTAAATCTTGCATGGGTTTTATGGGGGTTTTGAGGTGTAAGGGTGTAGGGGAGGCAGTTGCGTGGGCGGTGAACCACTTGCGGTGGTGTTAGCGCAGCGTTAGCGACGCAGGAGCGTCGGCAGTTGCTAATGGGGGTTTCCCCCATTAGCAACTGCCGAAAGGGTTTCCCGGCATAAGCAAAATGGTGAACCCGAAGGGGTTTGCCGACTTGAGCAAACTGCCGTGTGTAGGGAAAGAAAAATACAATCCCCAGTCCCCAGTCCCCAATCTCCAGTCCCTAATACAGTCAGTTTACAAACAGGCACTCATAATTTACCACTGATCCAAGTTTTACCCATAGAATTATTCCGGTAATAACTCTTGATTAATACGTATCTTAGGCGACAGTCTTGACAAGCTTTTTTGAGAAGAAATTCCATTAGCAAGAATTGACAGTCGAAATGTATTCTTTGTATCTTCAGATAAAATGAAAACTTTATGATCCAAAGCATAAATTCTGTCCCTGCTTTTGATATCAAGCACCAATACACTACCCTGGAAGCCGAAGTTAGTGCTGCTGTTGTAGAGGTTCTAGCTTCTGTCCGCTATATCGGTGGCCCTTTAGTGGAAAGTTTTGAACAGCAGTTTGCTGGTTATCATGGGGTTAATAATTGTGTCGCTTGTAACTCTGGTACTGATGCGTTATATTTAGCACTACGCGCCCTGGAAATTGGTGCAGGTGATGAAGTAATTACTACCCCTTTTACATTTGTCGCTACAGTAGAGGTAATTATTGCGGTAGGTGCAAAGCCGATATTTGTAGATATAGATGCGACAAATTTTAATCTGGATTTGCAGCAAGTAGCAGCAGCTATTACACCCCAAACCAAAGCGATTATCCCAGTGCATCTATTTGGACAGCCTGTGGATATGACGAAATTAATGGCGATCGCTCAATCTCACAATGTGGCTGTAATTGAAGATTGCGCTCAGTCTACAGGTGCGATATGGGATGGGAAAAAAGTCGGCAGCATAGGACATTTTGGTTGCTTTAGTTTCTACCCTACCAAAAACTTAGGGGCTTGTGGTGATGGTGGAGCAATCACCACCAATGATCCCGCATTGGCGGCTAAGGTGCGGATCATTAAGGAACATGGACAAAAAAATCGCTATCAATATGAGGAAATTGGGGTAAATAGTCGCTTAGATGCCATACAAGCTGCGATTTTGCAGATTAAGCTGCGTTATCTTGATCATTGGAATCAACAACGTCAGGCGATCGCAGCCTATTATCAACAATTCCTCAGTCAAATTCCCGGTATCATTGCACCACAAGCATTAGCTGGCGGCGTGAGTGTATGGAATCAATATACTATTCGAGTATTAAGTGAGGGACGCAACGGTGCTACAGTCGCACATCGCGACTCAGTACGCAACCAACTACAAGAAAAAGGAATAGGTTCAATGGTTTACTATCCTTATCCTTTACATCTACAACCAGCCTATCAACACCTCGGTTATCAGCTAGGACAATTACCAGTAACCGAGCAAATTTGCCATGAGGTGTTATCTCTACCCATGTTTCCCGAACTGACACCCCAGCAGCAAGACCAAGTAATCTATGCTTTGAAAGATATTCTGGCATGAACTAAAAAGTAAAAAGGCAAAAGTCACAAGAATTGAGACTTTTGTCCTTTACCCTTTACCTTTTGTCTGTCCTCTTACTTGAATACTTTGGTGTTCGCCAAAGCTTCGACTAAACCACGCACAGCAGCAATCATCGCCACTTCGCTATTGAGTTGGTTGATAGCAGAACCAACACCGACACCAGCCGCACCAGCTGCGATCGCCAATGGTGCAGTGACGTTAGAAATACCGGAAGCACAGAATACTGGTACTGTCACAGCACGAGAAATTTCATAGGCTGCTGCTAAAGTGGGAGCAGCTTTTTCAATTAATCCCAAGCTTCCAGAGTGAGATGGCTGGCTGCTAGTACCGCCTTCAGTTTGGATAATGTCTGCACCAGCTTTGACTAGTTCTTCAGCTAGTTGTACCTGTTGGTCTAGTTCCAAGATATGGGGAACGGTAACAGATAGAGTTATTTCTGGTAATAAAGCGCGGGTCTGATGTGTTAAAGCCAATACTTCCTCGGCTTCAAATTTGCGTCCTTGAGCGTAAAAACTATCAAAATTACCGATTTCAATTAAATCTGCACCAGCAGCTACAGCTGAGACAAATTTTTCGGGTTCTACGGCTGAGACGCAAATAGGTAAGTTAATTAATTTTTTGGCTAGCTGTACTAAAACAGGATCAGCCGCAATATCTACAAAAGTTGCACCACCAAGTTCAGCTGCTTTCACAACGGCCGCGACACGATCAGCGTCAAAGTTGTTCAAACCGCTAATCACTTTCAGGACACGGCGGTTAGTAAATGCACTTTGCAGTTTAGAAGGCATTGCCATAGTTGTAATCTTGAAGCTACGAAAATAACGTCTATTCTACCCCCACTCTCATAATGACAGGACTATATTCTGGGGAAAATCAGTAAAAATTTGATCAGATTATGGTCGTCGTGGGATGTGCGCGAAGGGCGAGCATCATTGTAGACATTATCACAGTAAACAAGGAGTTACATAAAATACAAACTTTCTCAAGCTATTACTTAGTAAATGACAATGTATTAAGACTCTTATGGGATTGTTTAAAAAATTCAGCATCGATCTAAAACTCTGATTCCCTACTTCCAAACTCTATGTAATCAGTTCAACAATCAAAGCAGATTACTATAATTACTAGGTATTAATTGGACTTTAGGTTATTAAATTGTATTTATTGAAGGTAAAACTTCTCTCAATATATAGTATTGTTAAGCAATTTATTTGGTATTATTTTTTAATTTTTATAGTATTTATTAATAAATAACTTACCAAAACACATCATTATTTTAGCCATATAGGATAATCTATCCTTAACCTGAATTACTAATAATTACCTAAATTTATTTTCCGTAGTATCACAGAAGTTTTTAGTATAATTCAGACTTAAAATTTCTGTTATATAGCTGCAAAATATTATAGTTACATAAAATTCCAGCCATGAGAAGACGTAGTCTAATTAAGTATTCGTTCTTATTTATTGCTGGATGTACAGCAAGTACAAATACTAATAGTAATACCTCATTACAATCATCAAATCTCCCAAAATCGCTGAAATTTGCCGTTACAGATGTGACTGGAATTGACGATTTAAAAAGAGATTTTGGAGAATTTAGTAGAATTTTAGAGGAAGTATTAGGAATCAAAATAGAATTATTTCCCGTAGACAATCCTACAGCAGCGGCCCCCGCATTATTATCAGGAAATTTAGATATTGCATTTGCTGGGCCTTCAGAGTACCTAATTTTAAACTCTAGAGCTAAAGCAATTCCAATTATTGGTATTAAACGCAAAGACTACCATACTATTTTTGTTGTGCGTGCCGATAGCAATATTAAAACATTAGCTCAATTAAAAGGTAAAACAATTGCCATGCGTAAAGTAGGATCGACATCTGGACACATTGCACCTATTAGTTTACTGATCGACGCAGGATTAGATCCAAAAACTGATTTTAAAACAGTCATGTTAGACAATAAAGGCGGAAAAGCCTTAAAAGCAGGTGAAGTCGATGCTTGGACGATATCATCTGATCGATATAAAGGTGTTCTAGAATCTGAAGGTTTGTCAGAGAAAGATTTTCAGGTAATTTTCAAAGGCTCAGAACTACCAAGTGATGTATTTGTTGCGAGTCATCAATTAGCATCTAGTTTTATTGAAATACTGCGATCGCAGATGCTAAAAAACCAAGATAAACTCATTCAAAGTATGGTAAAAGCTCAGGCGAATCGTAAGTATATTGGCAGCAAGATGGTGACAGCAAATGATACTGATTACAAGCTAATTCGGGAAGTTTATCAAAAAATTGGACAAGATAGTTTCATCAAATAGTGTCCATAGAAATTCATGCTCAAACTTCGCTTCAATCAATTAAGTAATTATCTTTTAAATCGTCTGACTAGCTTGTCACATAGCTGGAGCATTACTAGAAAAATTGGCTATAGTTATATTGTTGTGATTGGCACTACCTTAATCGGGACAATTAGTGGCTCATTAATTGCATATTACTACGAAATATCTGCCTATAAACAGTTAAACTTATCTTATCAGCAACAGTATCTTCTAAAAGATTTAGAAAATGATGTAACTAGAGCTAGACTTCACCCCCAAAGATTAGTTTCCGTTATAGAAGATTCTGTTTGGCTTGAAGTTGAAAAAAATAGATTCTTGATAGATATTCAGCATATTAATCAGCAGTTATCTGAAATAGGAACTTTCGTCAATAATTATCCTCATAATTTAGCTTATAATCGTCAGACTTTCCACAAATTATTAGAAGTATATCAGCAAAATACAGCATTATATAATCAGAATATTCAATTACTGTGGCAAGAAATTGAATCCCAAGACTCTAATGATTTACCAATAAACAAGCTATTACTTTTTATTAAACAGGAAGAAAGTATTCATATCGATGTAAGCTTTGAAAAGCAATCAGATGAATTGACTCAAATAATTGTCCAAGCAGAAAAGCAACAACAGCAAGCTAATAAAAGTTTTAACGATGCCAGGTATTTAAGGATAAAATTAATGAGCATCAGTATCTTATTATCTACTGCGATCGCAACTATAATCGCCTCATTAACTAGTAAATTAATTGCCCGTCCTTTACAAACAGTCACTAATATTGCGAGCAAGATTACACAAGAATCAAATTTTGAACTCAGAGCTAATATTAGTAGTCATGATGAAATAGGCACTCTCGCTAATTCTTTAAATAAATTAGTCGAATGGGTTGGTGATTATACAGAAGCTTTGAAAATAGCACGTCAAACTTTAGAACAAAGAGTAGAAGAACGCACTAAAGAACTTCAACAAGCTCACCAAACTTTAGAGCAACGAGTAGAAGAACGTACCGAAGAATTACAAATAACATTAAAAGAACTGCAAGAAACACAAGGACAATTGATTCAAAGTGAAAAAATGTCATCACTTGGGCAAATGGTTGCAGGTATAGCTCACGAAATTAATAATCCTGTAAACTTTATTTATGGTAATGTCGAATGTGCAGATGGCTATATTAAAGATTTACTAAATCTGGTTGATTTATATCAAGAACAGTATCCCAATCCAGACTATATAATTGCAGAAACAATAGAAGAGATTGATCTAGATTTCATTCATAAAGATTTATTAGATATACTGGCTTCCATGAAAATGGGCGCACAGCGTATTCGAGAAATTGTTATATCTTTGCGTAACTTTTCTCGTCTTGATGAAGCAGAGATGAAAGAAGTAGATATCCATGAGGGAATTGATAATACTCTTTTAATTCTAAATCATCGGTTTAAATCAGATATTGAAGTAGTTAAAAACTATGGAAAACTACCTTTGGTAGAATGTTATCCAGCCCAACTTAACCAAGTATTTATGAATATTATTAGTAATGCAGTTGATGCGCTATTAGATTATTCTGAGCCAATCAATAAAAAAATAGTAATATCTACAAAAGAAATTGATAGTAATCATATTCAAGTTGAAATTCAAGATAACGCGTCAGGAATTCCTCCAGAAATTATCAAAAAATTATTTGATCCCTTTTTTACAACTAAGCCTGTTGGTAAAGGTACTGGTTTGGGATTAAGTATTTGTTATCAGATAGTCGAAAAACACCAGGGTAAAATAGAAGTTTTTTCAGAATTAAAACAAGGCAGTAGATTTATCATTCATTTGCCAACACATACAAAGATAGCTATAATTTAGGATATTTACACCCAATTAAAATATTCTTTCAATTTGAGATAAGCATTTTTTGCCAATCAAACCCCCAATTAGTACTGAGTGTTATTTAACATTTTCTTATTGTAAATTAATCTAATGACAATCTATTTTTATACTGTCCGTGAAGCATATGGTTGTTTCTCTAACTTCTCACTCCACGGGTTTATGTTAGATGAATTATACTGGTGTACAAGTGAACACTATTTTCAAGCCCAAAAGTTTTTAGAGACATTTCACAGAGAACAGATTCGTCAAGCAGTTACTCCTAAAGTTGCTGCACAAATGGGACGAGAAAGAAACCGACCTTTGCGTTCTGATTGGGAGCAAGTAAAAGATAATGTCATGCGGAAAGCCGTACTAAGAAAATTTGAGAATCATGCAGATATCAGAGAAATTCTCCTTTCCACAGGTCATGAAGAAATAGTGGAGAATTCACCTATCGACTATTACTGGGGTTGCGGCTCTGATGGTAGTGGTAAAAATATGTTGGGAATAATTTTAATGGAAGTCAGAGAGCAGCTACGTTGATGGGCAAAACATTAGGAAACAATCACAGTAAATTAAGATTTACATGAACAAAGACAGGTGATCGCAAATACTAAAAATAGTTAACAAAAAGAAGTAGGGAACATATATAAGATTTATAATTAGTAATTGAGGTCAGTTGCCTCTTTTTGTGACCTGTTATCGACAAAATATCAGTGTTGATAGTTGTTTTTTCACATAATCTCTACATAATGACCCAGTTATATGCCAAGTATATTCTTATAAAATGGCTTATAAGTAGTCTCTTATAGGAGTAGAGAATTTATGCCTACATTAACTCAAGACAAGAAATATTGTAAATGGTTCTGGGATGAGTCGCTAGGTGGTGATTTTGATACTTGGGGTACTAGCACCTACTTTATAGAATTAACAGTAGTAGGTAATGATTTGTGCGCTACTAGACAGATAGAGGTTTATGAAAATGGCAACGTCTTATCTTATGATGAAGACCATTTTGCCGATAACTATGGAATGTTATGCGATAAACCTCTAGAAAAGAAAGATTTACAGGAATTTGGCATTAGTAAAGCAGAATTTGAGCAAATTTGGAATACAAGAATACCCATGAATAGATGAAACTATCACAATTAAGCTGGTGAATCCAGCTTTAGCTGTCTCTTAGCTGGACTAACGCTAAGAAAGCAAAGACAGCCTCACCAGCTAGCGTAAAAAGCCAAAAATCAAAATTCCCAAATAAAAAGTCAAGAATGTTTATTTTTTAAGCTTTGCACCTATTCCAGAGGGTTAGTCCAACTGCGTTTAGCAGTCCAATGGCGATCGCTTGATTGATAAACCTGCAATTCATCTAAACCTGCGGCTAAAATTAGATCATTCACTTCATCTATTGTCAGTGCTGCCAGCAGAGAATCGTGAAATAATTGCTTTTGATGGTCGTCATATTGATTGCCAATGCTTTCTAATAAAGCATTAGTAGTTGCTTCATCCTGGGGACGCAGCAAATCACGCAACAAAATTCCTCCATAAGATTTAATAACACGCTGCAACTCTTGAAAAAACGGTAATGGGTCGGGTAAGTGATGAATCAAACTATTAGAAATCACCAAATCAAAGCTACCATCCTCATAAGGTAAGTTTTTAGCATCCACCAATTCCAAGCGAATTTGTGGTTGCAACCCAGCCTTCTGCACATGGAGTGCAGCAATTTGCAACATATTTTCCGCCATATCAATAGCAACACATCGCCATTCAGGACGTTGTTGACACATCAAAACTGGAATTCGTCCAGGGCCAGTACCAGCATCCAATACTAACCCTTGTTCTGGTACGCCCAGAGTCAACACATCTTCCACAAAAGCTGTATTCACCTCCGTAAAATCCATAGCATCATATTCGATAGCTTCCTCCCAGCTATCCATCACTTCGGGTTCTAATTGTCTTTGCATAACTAAATACCAACTTTGGATTCAATAACTAATGAATATTGACTAAGATAAGTAATTCTTTTTTTTGGGAACACTATAAGTATCACCACAGCTAGCAGGAATTGGTCAATGTCACAAGGTGAACAACGCAACAACAGTAAAAATACGATCCCTGTGGAAGTTGCAAAATATATGAAACAAGTCAAACGCAACACCATTACCCATGAATTTGACCAGGGATTACCAGAAGAACTGCTGCTGACTCAAGAGAGTGACGACCAATTATCAGCTGCATCTTCCTTACTGCGACAAGGTCTTCAACAGCAAAAAGCTGGAGATGTAATTGCTGCGATCAAATCTTTCCAAGAATCTCTGGAAATTTTTCAACTAGCTGGTGATGCACAACAACAAGAGCAAGTCTTATCGTTGTTGGCACTAGTTACTTACACTTCAGGCGATTATAAAAGTGCTATTACTTATTCCCAGCAATGTTTATCCTTAAAAGATACTTCAGACCCAGCAGTGCGAATGCAGGTGCTTTCTCATTTGGGCAATGCTTACCGTCATCTCAACAACTACAATCAGGCTGTTGAATTTCTAGAAGAGTGTTTGAAATTAACCAAGCAGCTACAAGACAAGCGCAGTCAAGTTGCAGCTTTAAATAATTTAGGATTAGTTTATAAAGCCTCTGGTAACTTTACCAAAGCCATCGAGTATCAAGAGCAAAGCTTAGAAATAGTTCAGGAATTACAAGATAACTGGGGAATAGAACAAGTCCTGAAAAATATAGGTAATGCTTGGTATGCTTTGGACAACTACTCAAAAGCGATCGCCTACTATGAAAAATGCGTCAAAATCGCTATTTCTTTGAATAATCCTCGTAGTGCAGTTCAGGTATTAAAAAACTTGGGAAATGCTTGCTATGCCATCGGTGATTACGCCAAAGCTATCAAGTATTATGAAAAACGTTTGCAGTTAGCTAGGCACCTCAAAGACCAACGCAGCGAAGAACAGTCCCTTGGTAGTTTAGGAGTTGCTTGCGAAGCTTTAGGCGACCATAGCAGAGCGATTACATACTATGAAGCTCGCTTATTATTGGGTAGAACCCTCAAAGACCGCCGCATTGAAGAACAAGCACTTGCTAGTTTAAAAATCGCTTGCTATGCCTTGGGTGATTATGCCAAAGCCATGCAATATCAGCAGGGAACATCAACAAATCTAGGTGTGTAGGCTGTCAAAACATGGTGTTGCTGAGGAGATGGTTCTTGTGGGGTGCATCTTGCCCATGCCACAAAATCATCCCACAAATACGCAACGCCCAAGACAGAATTAATTCACACATTGTTTTTTTGTCCCCTTCTGGTGACGCTCCTGCGTTGCTAACGCCACTTGCACCCTACGGAAAGCAAGCTACATGGGGAAACCCCCTACGTACCCGTCAGTGACTTATCTGTTTCCTATTCCCCGTTCCTTTTACATAAGTCCTCAGAGAGTTAGAGTTAGGTCATGACTAGAACTGGTACAATTGGGGTCTAGTTAATCACACTATTCAGTAACCATCTGTGTCTGAAAAGTATTTTAAACAAGCTGTCGCTATGTATAACTTCAGACAAATTTGTTAGTGCTGACACCATCAACCAGATTTTCATGAGCAGCGAAATCCAACTCAGCCTCTTCGACGAACAACCCAGTTTTGACCAAAAAGAGCTGATTCCTACAGATGCTAAAATTCCGATTCCATCTGGAACTTACGCCAATGTGACCGAGTTGGCACAGCATTGCAATAATTGCCATCGCTGTGAACTAGGTCACACCCGTACCCATGCAGTAGTCGGACGGGGCAACCTCAAAGCACCAATTATGATTATTGGAGAAGCACCAGGCCAAAACGAAGACGAAACAGGTTTACCCTTTGTTGGTCGGTCAGGACAGTTGCTAGAAAAAATATTGGCATCGGTTGAATTGACTACTGAACATGATGTATACATCGGAAATATCAATAAGTGCCGGCCGCCCAATAACCGAGTTCCGACACCTGACGAAATGGCGGCCTGCCTACCGTATTTATTAGAACAAATTCGCCTAGTTGACCCGAAAATTATTTTGTTAACAGGAGCAACAGCAGTCAAAGGTATTACCGGTGACAAGAGGGGAATAACTAAGATTCGTGGTCAGTGGATAGAGTGGGAAGGGCGTTTCTGTATGCCAATTTTCCATCCATCTTATTTGCTGCGTAACCCTTCCAAAGAAAAGGGTAGCCCCAAATGGTTGATGTGGCAAGATATACAAGCAGTACGCGCCAAATACGATGAAATTAGACAACATAGTTAAAGTGCAAGTAGTAAGCAATCTAGACCAAAAAAAGCTTGCCGATTATGAGGAGATGAGTTCTTGAATACTGGATTGTCGATTACGCTGCGTTAGGTTGATGAGCATGATTTGGCAATCCTAAGCAGCCAACTATTTTTGTCTACAAGTTGATTGAGGGTAAGATCAAGTTAACCAGTATCGTCAAGGGATAAGCATTCAATCACCAGCATTTCCCCATTTAAATGTGACGATTGACCAAGTTTTTCACATCGGTCAATAAAACAGATGATTACCCATCTCCTTCTTTTAATTAGTCAACCACGATTTTTGGATAGTCTAGAATACTGAATACAAGTACATATCTATTCGTGCATCATGCACAATAGAAAGAAAAGCCCACATGAATCAGGTAGACTACCTCCGCATTAGTTTAATAGATCGTTGCAATTTCCGTTGTCTGTACTGTATGCCAGAGGGGTCAGAGCTAGACTACATCCTCAAGCAGCAGCTACTTACCGATGAAGAATTGCTCATTTTAATTCAAGAAGTATTTATTCCTGTTGGTTTTACGCGCTTCCGGTTGACAGGAGGAGAGCCTCTACTACGTCCCCGTGTGGTGGATTTGGTGAGAGCGATCGCCTCTTTCCCCCAAACTCAAGACCTCGCCATGACTACCAACGGCTTTTTACTAGCTCCGATAGCGCAAAATCTCTATGATGCTGGGTTGCGACGCATCAATATTAGCTTAGATTCCCTTGATCCCGATATCTTTGACCTGATTATCGGTAGTCGCGGCCGTTCTCGTTGGCAAGAGGTTTGGGATGGGATTAAAACAGCTTATAGTGTTGGCTTTGACCCTTTGAAGTTAAATGTGGTGGTGATTCCAGGGGTCAATGACCATGAGATTTTAGATTTAGCAGCTTTAACCATTGATAAACAGTGGCACGTCCGATTTATCGAGTTTATGCCGATTGGGAATGGGGAATTATTTAGTGATCGCGGTTGGGTATCATCAGCTGAGTTACGTCAACAAATCCGCGATCGCTGGGGCTTGACAGATTCTCAAATTTGTGGGGCTGGCCCGGCAGATGTGTTTCAAATTCCTGGTGCGAAGGGGACGCTAGGATTTATCAGTCAAATGTCGGAATGTTTTTGCGATCGTTGTAATCGGATGCGTCTGAGTGCGGATGGTTGGCTCAGACCATGTTTATTAAATGAAACTGGTCAAATCGACTTAAAAACTGCTCTCCGTTCTGGTGTGAGCATCTACCAGTTACAAGAGCAGGTCAGACATTTATTAGCAATTAAGCCAGAAATTAACTTTAAAGGGCGAGACTCTGGTACTACAGGTACTTACAGCCGCACTATGTCACAAATCGGTGGTTAGCCTGACGAGGGAGACAAAAGTAAAAAGTCAAAAGTAACAAGAAATTTAATAAGTTTCTTCTTTTGCCTTTTACCTTTTGCCTTTGGCCCTTCCCTAAGCCTGTCGTGAGTAGTATTCCACAACTAGCAGTTCGTTAACTTGGAGTGCTACCCATTCGCGTTCAATGACACCGTTTACCTTACCTTCTAGTTTGTTTTTATCAAACTCTAAGTGATTGGGAATGTTTGCCAAACCGGGATATTGTAAATTGGTTTCCACCAGCTTCCGTGATTGCGCTTTGTCTCTAACCGCAATTACTTCTCCGGGACGAATTTGATAGCTGGGGATATTTACTACACGACCGTTAATTGTGACATGACCATGACTGACCAACTGTCTAGCGGCTGGGATGGTGGGGGCCATACCCAAGCGGAAAACGGTATTATCCAAGCGCATTTCTAGCAATTGCAGCAGCACTTGTCCGGTAGAACCAGTTACACGTCTAGCCTTACGCACATAGCGCAACAGTTGCTTTTCGGTCAAACCGTAGTTACAACGGAGCTTTTGCTTTTCTTCTAGACGGATAGCATATTCAGAACGCTTCTTGCGGTTCTGACCGTGCTGACCTGGAGGATAAGCGCGTCTTGCGCTCTTACGAGTTAATCCTGGCAATTCGCCTAAGCGACGTACAATTCTAAGGCGTGGCCCTCTATATCGGGACATGAGTTTCCTTAATCTAATCCTGTTTAAATTTTACCCAGACATACTATTATAAATACTTGCAATTGAGAATTGCAAAAATAATTTTCAGCCATTTGTTTTTCTCACTCCCCCTACTCCCTCTACTCTCATCTCCTAGTCCCCAGTCTTCAAAATAAAAGATTTTTCTTCCTGTTCTTTGGTTTTGCCTGATTTGCAAAAGATTTGCTGCACATTTGAGTTAGCATAACTTTGGGTGTCTAGACAATAGCAATGTGCAGAACACAGGTTAGTGGGGGGAAATAAAAAATGGACTTGAAAACTCGTATGATTCGGCTGATAGCACCAGTTCTAGCTATAGGTGGCTCTTTAGTCATGAGTATCCCTACTATGGCTAGCACTTACAATGATTATCGCGCTTGTGCAGGCCGACTTTTGGGTGTGGGTGTGAGTGAACAAGCTGCATCACAAGCTTGTGCTGGAGCGTTGCGTCCGACAGACTTATCGGCGTGTGTGGTTTTTATTGACCAACGCACGGAAATTAATGCCAATGATGCTTTAACTACCTGCACAAGAGCAAGACGACCGAAAGAATTAGCTACCTGCGTAGTTTCAATTAGCAAGAATACTCAGGAAGCAATTAATCCAGACGTGCTAGACTACTGCGGACGCAGTTTATTGCCAGTGCGCTTTGCTGAGTGTGTTGTAGGGTTGCGAAGTGAAACTAAACTTGAGCCGAATCAGGTGTTGAATACTTGTATTGATGGTAGCGATCGCATTAGTAGTTTTACACCTACCTCAACTTCACCAGTTCAACCACCCACACAATTCAATCCTACCTTTGAAACGCAACCAGCTCCTCAAAGTCCTGGTATGTAGACAAGCAAGGGAATAAGCCAAGTGTCAACAGTGAACAGTCAATAGCCCACAATCAATGGATTTTTAACTATTGGCTATGGACTGTTGACCTTGAACCAGACTAACTAAGATTTCAGCACGAGAAGTCACACTACTCGCGTCTACAGTGTTGACCAAAGATATTTTGCAATCATGAATTAAATTGGTATTATCTATTTACGCTACTAAATATTTGTAGTGCGAGTCTAATGAATTGCCACTCTTGTTAATATAGAGTTGAGTGGAATTAGGTAAAGCTTTTTTGTCCCCACACTATAGATAAAGTCTTAAGTGCAGAAGAAAATGACTCAAATCTTGAGCTATCAAGGCTATCATTTTGCCTTCTTGGACTATTTTTGCAATCAAAATAATGAAAAACTAACACCGACACAGACGATATCCATCTGCTAGTTCAGCAAAATCCTGAATTTAGATACTGCTTTTTTGTTCAGAGTTAGCAAAATCTACTTCTAGCTGCTATGCAGATGATCGTTTGTGATCGTGGGGGAATGAGTTTTGTTGTGTTACTGATTGTTAGGTCGTTTGTACAAATCACTGTCTTTGATTTGTGATTAGTCCTCTTTTCTACCAAATACCATCTGTAAAATCATGGGGATACCTCCAGATTGATGATATCTGTCTGCCCAAGCCCGGATGATTTCATCTAGTTCCTGCATGGCTTCTTCCCATCTTTCTGGCGGGATATCTAACTCTTCTAAAGCACGCATGGCATTAGGTCGTCTTTCTGCCCAATCTTTCATCATGCGGAAATACCGAGCTGTATCTTCTACCATGATGTAAGTCCGCTCTTGGTCATCTGCTGGAGCATAGAATGGACGAGTCAGGGCGTAAAAAGGCATTCCCCAAGGTGAATCAATTCGTGTCACCGTGCCTGAGTAGAGCAGACGACGCTTGATATGCTCTCCTAAGGCCTCACTCAAAGGCATTTGATGTTCTGGTGGCAAGTCTTCTTGCGATCGCTTGTGCAGAAATTCAATTAGTTCTACAAACTCAAATGATGTAACTAACTGAGCATCAGGAAGATTACTGGGCAATTTCTGCTCAATTTGTTTCTTTTCTTCACTGGTTAAACTTGTGCCTGGAATCCGGGATCTACCGGGTTGCCAAGGAAACTTCTCCATCCAAACATAAGGAAACTGAATCAGATAGCGGGGTTCTTGTGTACCCAACATCTTTAACAGTTTGCCTTCCATTAAGGCTTGTCTGACTTCTTCAACGATAATTTTGACTCGTTTTGGTTCTAGGTGGTGCAAATGGCCTGTCATCCGCAGATTTTGACCTTGCTCTAGATAAGTCATATAAATCGCACACTTAGCGGCGGTGGCTGCTGCATCTAAGAATGCGCCATGTCTATGCCCACTTGTCCTCATGGCACTAAAGGCCAGGTATAGCATGATCTGATCCATCGCACTGGGGCCAAGACGTTTGATCAGATCGATGTCGTTACTCATATTACAAATATGTTGAATAGCACACTAAGTTAGTTTAAAAAAGTAATTGCAATACACCCAATGACAGGTGATCTCACCACGCCAGAATGTATATTATGGGTTTCGTAACTAATAATTTGTATTCAAATTACCCATTCCTCCATACTCTAATTCGATAGCAGCAGTAATCGTATTGCTACGAGAGTTATTTCTGTATCTTACCGAAAAATCGCTAATTAACTGCCAAAATTTACCCATGATAGCTTTGTCAGTCACTAATGAACTATATAATATATGGCTCTAATAAGTAACCTACAAGGACTTTCTACTGTATCCGGATTTTCTATGTCCCTTTATTTAGTAAGCCTCAGCAACGCTAATTTCAAACAATTTTGGCTACCTACCAGTTTTGGAAGATAGCATTACTTGAATATAGTGACTGAAGTTTCTGATACAGAACGTCTGCGGTGTCAGTGAATTTCTGTCTCTGGAAAAACTTGCGAATAGGCATATTCTCAGAGACAACAGGCAGTAATTGCTGTCAAATAGTCACTTGGCAACCCGCTTAACGTCTAGAGAAGCAGCAAGGCGATTTTAAGAAGCATGAAAGTTGCAACTTTCATGCTTTTTATGGCAAGTCAGTTACTTGCTCAGAAGGAAAATCACAGATGAATGATCAGGCAGAGCTTTCAAGTTTCGCCATACATTTTATTTGCTCACAACATAATATTCTATATTCGGATGTTACTGCATTAAATTTATGTGAATTAATTTATTTTTAATCTTTTGTTTCTTAATATTTAAACTGAGCGAGTACAGGACAATAATTAGATATAACTAATTATCAAAGTTTAATGACATTTGGATTAACAACCAAGATAGTAATACCAAAACAGTATAAATGTTAATTGAACACACGTAACTGTTAATTTGTTATTCATAGTACTCCAAAATAGGCTAAATACTTCAAAAGTCCTAATTATATTGGAGTGTTTGGGCTTTAACCTGTCACCGAATTTGAAAAAATTGGTATAAAGTCTTTGGGTAAAGGTTAACAGTAAAAATGTTGATAAGGAAGGAATAACAGGTCGCGAATCGACAGCGTATTAATTTCCATAGGCTGGCATTTCCTGTTAATTTTATGCGTTTGCCACCAGATAACTAATCCAAGAAATTTAATTTTCCTTACCGGATGCTGGGTTGGGATTTCTAATTTTGCCAAAGCTGAAAGCTGCTGCGCCGAAAGTCACGCATAACACACCCAAAATCTGAATAATGTTTAATGTCTCTTGCAGAACCAAGCCAGCGAAAATCACAGTTAGAATCGGCACACCTGCGCCAATAATTGCCGATCGCGGCGCACCTAGCTTGTTAACCCCCAGATGATTGCACACATACCCAACGAGCGTCAATACCCCTAAAATGGCTGCACTCAAAACAATTTCCAGAACCTTGGAGGGATCAACGGCTAAACTCCAATTATTGGGTAAAGGCAACATCAAAAAGATAAAACTCAAAGCCAACATAGTGGCGAAGTTCACGAAAGTCAAAGATACTGGATGTATTTTAGTAGCACAGGCTCTTGTTAATAGTAAATAGCAAGCAAAAGCAAATCCGGCTAGGATAGCCGTGATCCCACCTAGGAAATTATTGTTAGTCATCCCATTGGTAATAGCTGCGCCACCAAAAACTAACAATTCACCACCAAAAATCGCACCGAGTGCGCTGGCGCGGAATCCGCTGGGGCGATCGCGCAACAGAAACCAAGATAAAATGCTGACAATTACAGGGTAAATGAAGAATAAAGCGATCGCTGTTCCCGTGGCAACTTGACCAATTGCAAAGTAAATCAAAACTTGAGATAAGAACAAAAAGCAGCCACTAGCAATGATTAACTGCAAACCACTTTGTCGTCTTCCACGCGGAGAACCAGAGTTTTTCCCAAAAGACTGCTTTAGCGTTTGCAAATCTTGCCAGACTTGAGGGTGCATCATGGGAGCTAACAGCATCATTAGTGGTACTACCACCATCAACCGCAAAGTGAGGATTAACATAATATTTCCCACCGTCGGCGCAATTAATCCGGCTATTTCCAACACAGCCGAAGTCTGAGCGGTTTTATAAAACATTCCTTTGATAGCTACGTTGTACAGCGATGACATCACCGCTGATGCAACTATCAACAAAAAGCCAATCTGTACTGGTGATAAACTAGAGGGCTGCCGGGGTCTCGGTGTAGAAGATCGTGATCCCCGCTTTGACGCTGGTGTAACTGGTAGTGAAGGATTTTCACCGCTTGGTGAATCTTTTTGCAGTACAGAGATTGGTTCTTTGGCCTTCTCCTGATTTGATGAGGATTCTGTTTTTGGCAAAGCAACCGATTCAGGAAGTCTTTCAGGTGGTGGCGATTTAATCTCAGTGTTAGGTATAGAAGGACGCAACACAGAAATCGGTTCAGGTGGCGGTGGGGATGAGATTTCCCTTGAGATGATCTCAGGTTCAGATATTTCTGGCTGAATAACAGAAATGGGTTCAGGTGGTAGCGGCTTGATTTCGCTGGGTGGTATCTTCTGCTCTGATGGAGGGACGATAACTGGTGTTGAGGAAGCAGTTACAGGTGATTGAGGGTCTGTTTGTTTTTGACTTACTTGCTCTACAGTTTGAGATGTTTGTAAAGCTGTAAAAGCTTGTACCTCAGCAGGTTGTATGACGGTAGGTGGGGAAAAATTAACTACTTTACTAGCACTGGGAGGTTGCACTTCCGCAGGTTGTATGACTGTAGGTGGTGATGATTTTGCCGCCAGTTGGGAAGCTTCTTGGATACTTTTGGTGAGTTCGCCACGCAGCTGATTGATAAAATCTTCGAGAATAGTCTCCCCTTGCTGCTGTTGACTATACATCCGCGACAGCTGTTGGGAGAGATTATTTTGATAGTTTTTGAGTTCTTGTTGTAGAGAATTAAAAGTGATGGTGAGGTTATCGTCCAGATTCCCCAGCATTTTTTCTGCTTGCTCTGAGTTGTCATTTCCAGTGTTAATCACCTGGGCTGACTTGAGTGCAGCAATTTGACTTTCGGTTTGGCTAGCTATCTTTGCTAGTGACGATTGTAATTGGGAACAAATATGTTTAGCTAAAGCTTCTGATAACTGACGAATTAACACTTGTTGTTCAGTAATCCGTCTAACTTCTTGTAAATGTTCTTTTTCTTCGATTAATTGGTTAATTTCATCGGCTAAACGGTCTTTGTCGCCTTGCAACCGTTTAATTTCTTCTTGTAAGGATTTAAGTACATTCTGTTGGATATTTTCTAAATCCTCAACGACAGCCCATAAAGCCGATTCTGCGGCTCTGGATATGTCACCTCGGACTCTTGGGTTGTCTGGTCGCTTCTCAAATCGCCCCATTAGTTTCTAACCTCTATACACCTTGACGATAATGCTGCTTCCTGTCAAATTGCCTGGTGCTAATACTAAGTTTCTGGTATTTTGTCAGATTAAAGTGAAAATCTTAACAGGATTTACGGATATCAACGCCATTTTGTCATGCTTAACCCAGTATTGGCAAAGCATACTATTTGACTTACAGCTTGACTATACTGTGTCTGTTTTCAGATCACATACCGATTGGTAGTCCATCAGTCTGATTTTCCCTTCTGTTTGCCTAGGTAAGATTTTTTCATGAGAAAATCTCTTCCTGAATATCAATACTTGTGTGTTTGTAGCAATAGCAATTAATAGCGTTTTGCAAGTATGTTACTGAAGGATCAAAAACTACTAGGGTTTTTAAAGTTGCCTATAAGTTTTTACAGAATGTAGCTTATATAACAGTTTATATCTTCGATTGAGAGAGCAATTAAAATTAGCCCTTAAGAAGCATTCTAATTAATTAGCTGCCATTTTGCCAAAATCCATTCTATTGTTTGCGCTATCAGCAGATGAAAACAGGAACACACCGAAAAATATTAATTACAACCCATAAAAATAATTGACATTAAAAAAAAGCAATCCGTGCAATGCTAAAGATAATGGCACTGAGAACTGCACTGATAGGAACAGTAACTACCCAAGCCGTGGCTATGCCTTTGAGGGTTTGAAACTTTACTGACTTGATGTCTTGTACTAGACCAATACCGACTACACCACCTACAAGGGCGTGGGAAGTGGATACGGGTAAACCAAGGCGAGAAGCAAATAGGATAGTGGTAGCGGTGGCGAGTTCAGCGCAGAACCCACTACTGGGTTGCAAGGCGATAATATTCTCGCCAATAGTCGCAATCACTTTTTTACCCCAGACAGCCAGACCACCCACAATCCCAAGACCACCAAGAATTAAAATCCACAGAGGAATATTAATGCTATCGGTTGGTACTTGACCAGTGCGATTGATATAAACGATCGCTACTACAGGTGCGATCGCATTGCCCACATCATTAGAACCATGTGCAAAGGCGACAAAGCAGGCACTGAGGACTTGAAAGCGGGCGAATAGGGTTTCTAGGGGACTGGGGACTGAGAGTTCTCTTGGCTCCCCTGCTTTCTCTAGCTGTCGCCAACTAATAACAGTCAATGCAACTGCGGCTACTGCACCTATAGTTAGGGGGATGTCCTGGGGAGGAATGTGAATACCAAATTGGGCAACTAAAAAATTGTTGATGGGTTGAGTGAAAGGAGGTAAGACAATTACGCCAAATACTCCGATGAGGACTGTACTTAACCAAGGAATCCACTCTTGTAGTTGTTGAAGTTGATGAGGTTGATCCAAAATCCAGTTTTTGATTTGACTATAGAATAAAGCGGCGATCGCTCCACTGATAACTGGTGTCAAAATCCAACCGATAGTAATTAACCCAATGGTTGACCAATCAATCGCCCCTACTCCTAAAGCTACCCAACTAAAACCTGCGATCGCACCGACGACTGCATGGGATGAGGATACGGGTAAGCCCTGTGCTGTAGCAATTTGCAACCAGACACCACAAGAAATTAACACTGTCACCATGCCAATGGCTAAAACTTGAGGTGTTGCCGCAAATAATTCGGGGTTGGCTACTTTTGTTGCTAAGGTTGCTGTCACCTGATGACCAAATAAAACTGCACCAGTGAATTCTAAAAACCCAGCAATAATTAGTGCCTGCTTCAGAGTAATAGCTTTAGAACCAACGGAAGTTCCCATCGCGTTAGCAACGTCATTTGCTCCGAGATTCCACGCTACATAGAAGGCTATTAGGGCGACTATCAGTAATGTAATCGGTATTTCCATATTGGGGGAGAGGGGGAAGACCCTGAATCAAGAAGAGAAGCAGGGGAAGCAAGGGGGGCAGGGGAAGCAGGAGGAGAAAAGTACAATGCCAAACCTAAGGATAAATGAGGATTTTATAGGTCTCTGGTGTAGGTGCGATCGCTTGATCTACGGCGGCTGATAAATCTTTGAGGGGGTAGCGATCGCTAATTAAGGCTTGCACATCGATGCGACGATTGAATACGATGTCCGCCGAGAGGTTTTGTAGGCGATAGGAGGAACTGTAGCTACCCATTAAATCAATTTCTCGACGGTAGAGGATATTGGGATTAATGGGGATTTCTACTTCGTCGGGAAATTCGGCGAAAAATAAGATTTTTCCACCTTTTCTGGTGCAATCTAGGGCTTGAAAGAAAGCTTTATCACTGGGAACTGCCAACAGTGTGACATCGACACCTAGTCCACCAGTCAGGGTATGAATTTTCGCTGCTAAATCGGGATCACGAGCATCAAAAGCGGCTTCTGCCCCGACATTGATGGCTTTTTCGATTCTAGAGGGTAATAAATCAGTGGCGATCGCTTTTGCCCCGAAATATTTCACTAACATGATAAACATTAAGCCAATTGGCCCTGCACCAGTAATTAATACTGTTTTTCCAGGGGCAATTTGCGCTTTTTTCACAGCCTTTAAACAGCAGTTGGTAGGTTCGACAAAACTAGCTTCTTCAAAACTAATATTATCGGGGATCGGGATTAATCCACCATTCTGCACGATATGACCAGGCACTTTCACATACTCAGCAAAGCCACCACCACTGGGATTAAAACCTGCGGTGGTAGAGATGTTTTTATAAACATCGCACATAGAGAAATTATCATTCATGCAGTAGGCACAACGCATACAGGGTATGTGGTGCATGACAGCTACCCGTTGTCCTACTTGCCAACCTACCACTTCTGAACCTACTGCGGCGATCGTGCCGGCGGTTTCATGGCCAAAGATGCGCGGTGGTTCATAGAGAGGATAACGAATTTTTTTTATATCTGACTGACATAAGCCAACTACTTGCACCTGTACCAACACTTCATCTGGTTCTAACGCCGGTACGGGGATCTCTTCGTAGGAGAGTTGATTTACACCTCTAAATACCTGTGCTTTCACGCTGATTTTTCACCGCTCAACGTTACTAGATTTAACATTAGTCGTCTATATTCTGCTATAAAGTTTTAGGGCGACTTGATAAAATATTACCCACAAAAGTTGGTACTTCTCTAGCTAACAAGTCAAGTAGTTCGATAAAAGCTTGGCATATGTAAGAGTGGAGTTAAAATACATACATTCTTCTGTGCGGTGGACTATGCTCTACCGGAGGTAATCGCCTTTATGTTGGGTCAGTTACTAGATGGACGTTATAAAATCACCAAAGTTTTAGGGGCTGGTGGTTTCGGTCAAACCTACATTTCCGAAGACACTAAACTTTACAACAGTCATTGTGTAGTTAAACAACTTAAACCAATGGCAACTGATCCCATGACATTACAGGTTGCTAGGCGGTTGTTTCAATCAGAAGCACAGCTACTACACAAGTTAGGCACTCACGACCAAATTCCCCAACTATTGGCGCACTTTGAAGAACATGAGGAATTCTTCCTGGTGCAACAATTTATTGATGGTCATCCCCTGAGTGATGAACTCACCCCCGGAAAACAGCTGAGTGAAGCTTACACCATTTCTCTGCTGCAAAATATTCTGCAACCATTGGCCTTTGTTCATCAAAATCAAGTCATTCACCGTGATATCAAACCTCCAAACCTAATTCGCCGCAATAGTGACGGCAAAGTTGTGCTAATAGATTTTGGAGCGGTGAAACAAATTAGTACGCAAGTGGTGACTGGTGAAGGTGTCACTAAAATGACTGTGGGTATTGGGACTGCTGGCTATATGCCCAGTGAACAGAGTCGGGGTAGTCCCAGATTAAGCAGTGATGTCTATGCGGTGGGAATGATTGGTATTCAAGCCTTAACAGGGTTAATGCCCCATCAATTGGAAGAAGATATTCAAACAGCAGAAATTGTTTGGCAACACTTAGTACAAGTCAGTCCGGCTTTAGCAGATGTTTTAGACAGAATGGTACGCTACGACTTTCGTCAACGCTACCCATCGGCAGTAGAGGCTTTAGCCGCAGTGCAGCAGTTAGGGAATGCTGCTGAAATACCTACACAAACACCAACCTATCCAGGACAGACACCAACATTGCCCGTTGATCCCTCCCAACGCCAACCTATTAATACTGAACCCCCCTTGTATTCACCTCCACCTCCAGTTCCCGCACAGTACCGTCAAGAAATTCCGCAACAGTCTGAGTCTGCTGCATCGGTGGCTGTGTCTGCTCAAACTCCAACGGTAGGGCTAGGTTTTTATTTGCAATGGGTATTAGTGAATGTTGTGGGTTTGATTGGGGGCTTTATTTTCACTGCGATCGCCTATGCAATAGTCAAGCCTCTTGGTACATTCCTAAGTTATCAAGCTGTAGCTGCAACGATGGGTTTGACAATGGGTTTCATGCAATTATTAGTTCTAAGGCGACAGATCCCCATTTCTGAAAAATGGTGGCTATTAGGAACGACTTTAGGTACTTGTCTTTCTGTTCTGATATGCGGCCCTTACCCTGAATACTCCTTCATTTGGGTAGGCCCTATTGTGGGGATCATTCAATGGTGGCTACTGCGGCCATTCGTTGAGCAAGCAGGCTGGTGGATTTTAGTGAATGCTCTTTGGGGTTGGCTAGGCGGTATTATTTCAGGTGCAGTATTGGTTTTGTTGTTAAAGAATCCCAAAAAGCTGTAATTTAAACTCAAATAATTTCTGTTAATTTATATAAAACAATTAAGTTGTTGTTGCGTTCTTAACAGAATATGCCTTGCAGTACCAGTCTTGGCAGCTTTCTTTAACCAATCTTTGACACTATTATCATTACCTAAGAAATGATCTGCTTTAGCAATATAACAACAACTAACTGCTATATCAATGGCATCATTATCTACTGCCGTTAAAGGTAAAAGCATTTCTTTACCTTCACTGTATCTACCTAATTCGATTAAAATAGCTCCCCTAGTTCCTTGAATAGTTTTAATTTCACCAGCTAGTGCTAGTGCTTGAGCAGACCAAATATCAGCTTTTTGCAAATATTGAATCTGTTCATGATCAATAACAACTGAAATTAAAATATCAAGTATATAAAGTTTATCTCTGGTGATCAGATTATCATTGATTAAAATTTGCTCTAACAATTTAATTGTTTGATTAAAATTACATTTATGCAATTCTGCCTGTGCTTTATATAATATTTGTAATGTTTTCAAATCATTGTTAAAAAAATCAATTGAAGAATCATCCTCATTGATGCTATATCTAGCTAAACCTAACTTTTTTTGAATAAATTGTTCATTAGTTTTAGTTAGAGCATCTAAAACTTGTTTGCCATCAGTTGGATGACTTCTTCCGTATATATTGGATTCAAATGGCAAAAGATTGCCAATAAATAAGAAAGTTTCATGTATACTCGAAAAGCTGATAAAATTAGTATATAAATCCATGTGATTTATATTAAAAAATAAGTTGCTGTATTTGTCAAAAATAATAATTAACACAAGTAATAAACAATTCATCATGGGGCCAGCTAAATACATAAATATCAATTTAGCTCTCATGTTTTCCAAGCTTAAGTTAGATGTATAAGTGATACCGCCACTTGGTATAAGACAAAATTCTATTCGGGATTCTAAAAACATCAATTCTAATATCTTCTTCCCACTTCCAATCTTCACGAAATGCGGGTTAAAACCAACTATCTTTGCAGCCATAAAATGCCCAATTTCATGGCAAAATATTGAGAAATGAAACCAAATAAAAATAAATAAAAATTCCATTGTTACTACACAATACTTCTTATTTATTAGTATTCCCCCGCCAATTAATTGTTTTTTCAGTAAAAATACGAAAAATAATTAATGTGATACTAATCAAGATTATTTAATTCCTAGCTATAACAAACATCAGGCAATAATAAAATGCTGATATAACAGGACAACTTCTCATGTATCCTGATCAAAAATACGTAAATTTCTATTTATGACTCATCAAATTTATATAACTGATGTTTTAGTTGTTGGTGGTGGAACTGGAGGTACAGCTGCGGCTATCCAAGCGGCGCGACGCGGTGCTAACACTATCCTTGTGAGTGAATTTCCTTGGTTGGGGGGAATGTTAACATCCGCCGGAGTGTCTGCCCCTGATGGCAATGAATTAATGGCGTTTCAGACAGGATTATGGGGAGCGTTTTTGCAGGAATTACAGCAACGACAACCAGGGGGATTAAATAACAGTTGGGTAAGCTTTTTTAGTTATGATCCCCATGTAGGTGCAGAAATTTTTGCTGATTGGGTCAAAGATTTAGCAAATCTGCATTGGATTTCTGAACAAGTACCTCTAGAAGTGCTGCAGCAAGATGGCTGTATTACTGGTGTGCGGTTTGCAGATTTTACTGTCCAAGCCAAAGTTATTCTTGACGGGACAGAGTTAGGAGATTTATTAGCCTTAGCAGAGATACCTTACCGTTGGGGTTGGGAACTACAGTCTGAATGGGGAGAACCCAGCGCACCTATTGAATTTAACCCCATCACTAATAGATATCCTGTACAGTCACCAACTTGGGTGGTCTTAATACAAGATTTTGGTGCAGATGTTGCCCCAGAAATTCCCCCATCGCCAAATTATGATCCTTCTCTTTTTGTTGGTGCGTGGAAAAACTACGGTGCAGAGAAATTCTTGAACTATGGCCGCTTGCCGGGTAATCTATTTATGATTAACTGGCCTATCTGTGGTAATGACTACGGTGAAGGGGTAGAACGGTTAATAGAATCAACTTCATCTAAACATGATTTTTTACAAGAATGTCGTTGGCACAGCCAAAATTTTGCCCACTTCATTCAAAATCAGCTAGGTCGGCGTTATGGTTTGGCAGTGCAAGTTTTTCCTCATGCTCATCCAGCTTTTGCTCTGCATCCCTATTACAGAGAAAGTCGCCGCTTGGTGGGACTGACTACTGTAAGAGAACAGGACATTTTACCAGTTGCAGGGGGTAGGGTGGCAGCTTTATTTCCAGATAGTATTGCGATCGCGAACTACGCTAACGATCACCATTATCCCGGTTTTGACCTGCCACTACAACCAAAATCTATCCGTTGGGGAGGACGCTGGACGGGAACACCCTTTACTATTCCCTACCGTTGTTTAGTTCCAGCTACCACAGATGGTTTATTAGTTTGTGAAAAAAATATTTCAGTCTCTCATATTGCCAATGGTGCAACCAGATTACAACCCGTCGTGTTGGGTATCGGTCAAGCGGCTGGAATGGCGGCGGCTATGTGTGTGGAGTTAAATTGTCAACCGCGAGATTTACCTGTCAAGGCTTTGCAGGAAGCTTTATTGCAAGACCAACACGCCCCAGCAAGTATCATACCTTTATTTAATCTTGCACCCGATCATCCAGAATGGCTGCAATGGCAAACGTATTATCTGCATGAGCCTCAAGCCTATCCCCATAATGGCAATTGCCCCGCTTCATCGGTAGATAATTACTATAGCTCAGACTCTTACCAAGTATTATCACGGAGCGCAGACTGCTTTACGGGCATGTTTCATGTTGCAAATCAGCATGATTACAGTTTTACTATCACTTTTCCACCTGCTAATCTAGGCCAAAGTTGGCAGCTTGTGACCAGGCGATCGCATATAGACGCGCAACTGCAAGATTTAACCCATCAACAACACATCACTGTCTGGGGTCATCTAAATTATTCTGGTAACTGGCTTTTAGTGGAAAGCCTAGAATTATATCCTAGCTAATTTTTTTTTTAGTAAAAAGGACTACTTTTTTTTAGAAATTTCCGGACTCTTACCAAAAATATCAGTAGCAGTAAATAAGAAAGTTCACAGAGAGAATTTTAAAATGCGTGCTGCTGTTCCATTTTTAATTTCGAGTTTGGTATTTGCTTCATTGACATTTGATGTATCACAGATGGGCAATCAAAATTTTGCTACTTCATCAGTAATTAAACAGAATCTAGTCTCCCTACACAAAAAACCTCAGCGCAACCAACCAGAAGATACTGCACCTAATCGTGGTAGTGGACGAAGAGATATTATGAAATCTCAACTTCACAGCTACTTCAATGTCTAGTATTCATGGGTTATATCGGTTGTGACATAAGTATCTGTCCAATAAAAAACAAACTCAACACTATTGAATTCTTTTAAGAGAATCTTTTGCAAGAAGACAAATTTTTGAACTCTGGTCTTACAAGCATTAAGCATTTAAACACTCTGATTGACAGCATCACCACTCTTCAGACCTTATGTCTAGCTCGATTTTATTTCCAGGGTGTCATTCAGGTTGAAAAAATTTGACGGAAAAAAGGCAGAGGACAGAATTAAAGAAGACTAAAAAAATCATCTTTTCCCTCTGCCAAAAGGTTTAAAATTCCCTACATTCAATCACCAGATAAAATCACTTTATGATTTGGTTTTCTGGGATTTATTTTCTATTTTCTGTATCCCGTTTAAAAACATTGGCACAAACTTATCAAAAAATGCTTGGGGATCACGCTGCCAAGCTCTTTGTGCAGCCTGGATTCTGGTAAATTGCAAGTTTGGTGCTAACAATGTTTGCGGTAGGCGTTCCATGAGATATTGGGGACGTTCCCAAACAGGCATGGTGTTAGCTATTTCTACTAGGTTGGCAACTCGTCGTAGTTCTGCACCTAAAGTAATATCCATTCCTGATTCAAAAGCCGCTTGTTCAATAGCGGCGTACTTGCGCTTGGCTTGCTCAACTTTTTGGCGATGTTCAGGACTTTTATCTGCTATCTGTGCTAGCCAACGATTCCCCCAACGGACGTGTCCAGCTTCTTCTGGGAGAATTTTGGCGATTGTTTCGCGAATTTTAATATTTTCTGGTGTTTGGGGTGCTTGTTTGAGAGCATAAATGTGGGCGGAAAAATACTCACAACCCCGCTTTTCGGTGACGTTGATGGCAGCAAGGGTAGAAATTACAAAATCTTCCAGATCTTTGGCAGGATCTTGCTGTTCACTGTCTAGCAGTCTTTCAAATTCGTCTATATAAGAAGAACCTGGGGGTGTCCCTACATTTGCCTCCAATTCTACTAATAAATCAGTCAACCACATGGCATGACGAGCTTCATCGGCTATGTGGTTGGATAAGTCTCTAATCAGTTCTGGTGGTTTGCCGTTAAGTCGTTCTATTAAGTCGGTTAAGTCTTTACAGCTGCGCTGCTCACTATAACGATAGCGGTTGAGGGTGATCAAGTGAATCTCGCGATCGCTTACTACTTGTTTGAGTACGTCCCTTGCACTCAAAGTATTTTGGAATTTCCGTGGATAAACAACTGTCATGGTTTTAGTGAAGATTTATTAACTATGAGGGATTTGCTCATGGCCTGGATTTTCCTTATGGCTGTCAGTCAGAAACTAGGCACAAGAACATAACATTTCTTTACAATAGTGATTCTAAATCAATTCAAAATTTAAAGTACCCTGCGAAAAGAATAAAGACCAATAAAATTAAAGAACGCTTCAAATCATATAAGTGAGACTTTCCTGATCTGGCCGCAGCAGATCAGTAGCAAATCTTAATCTGATTATGAAATCTTGATATTTTGCCCTGAAAAAATGTAAACAACGGTAACAACTAGATCATCAGGTTAGAGATAAGTATTTCTTACAGTATTGACTGAATATGAATTTTGCCTACTGTACTCAATATTACATAGATGTTAACTTTTATAACAAAAACTCAATTTAGTAGTTTATGTTACAGAATTTTTGCTAAATTGATTAATAGAGAGCTAAAGATTAATCTAATATTTCTAAATCCATAGGGAGGCTGTGTTATGTCTATTCAAGAAAAATCTCGTGCCATTATGATGCGCCAATATCAGCAAATCAAAAATCGTCAACAATCGATGCTGATGCGTGCGGCACAAGAAATGGGTCTTCCTGCGGAAGAAATATCTCACTATTGGAATCCAATCCAAGGGAAGATTGATCCGACTACAAGAATGATTTACGGTCGCAGCAATGCGGCTATGAGCTAGAACAGTATAACGAAGTTCAAATATATCGTGACTATTCCCAGAAAAAAGCCACCCCCAAGGGTGGCCAATTTTATCTCTGGAATTATAGATTGCAAACAGGTATTAATTAAGCGTCGTAATAGAGATAGAACTCGTAAGGATGAGGACGCAATTGTAACTGTTTAACTTCGTTAGCTAACTTGTAATCAATCCAGTTTTGGATAAAGTCTTCAGTGAATACGCCTGATTCTGTCAAGAAAGCGTGGTCGTTCTCCAGTGCTTCCAAAGCTAGTTCTAAAGAACCGGGGGTGGAAGGAACTTTCGCCAGTTCTTCTGGAGAGAGTTCATAGATATTTTTATCTAAAGGTTCACCGGGATGAATTTTGTTCTTGATACCATCGATACCAGCACACAGCATGGCTGCAAATGCCAAGTAAGGGTTAGAGGTAGCGTCTGGACAACGGAACTCTAAACGCTTGGCTTTGGGGTTAGTGCCAGAGAGAGGAATACGCACAGAAGCAGAACGATTACCTTGGGAGTAAGCCAAGTTTACAGGTGCTTCATAACCAGGTACTAGACGCTTGTAAGAGTTGGTGGAAGGGTTGGTGATGGCCAACAATGCTGGTGCGTGTTTGAGAATACCACCAATGTAGTACAGTGCCATGTCACTCAAACCAGCATACTTGTCACCGGCAAACAGAGGTTTACCATCTTTCCAAATCGACTGGTGGGTGTGCATCCCAGAACCATTATCACCAAACACAGGTTTGGGCATGAAGGTAACGGTTCTGCCGTATTTCTTAGCTACGTTTTTGATGACATATTTGTAGGTCATCAACCAGTCAGCAGCTTGGATTAACTTACCAAAGCGGAAGCCCAATTCACACTGACCACCGGTGGCTACTTCATGGTGATGCTTTTCAATCGGCACACCTAGTTTTGCCATCGTCAACAGCATTTCTGTCCGCATATCTTGGAAAGTATCTGTTGGCGAAACAGGGAAGTAACCTTCTTTGAAGCGGGTTTTGTAACCGAGGTTGGGGCTTTCTTTTCTACCGAAATTCCAACGGCCTTCTATTGAATCTACGTGGTAGTATCCCTCGTTGGCAGTTTGGTCATAGCGGACATCATCAAAAATGAAGAATTCAGCTTCAGGGCCAAAGAAAGCTGTGTCACCCAGACCACTAGAAACTAGGTAGTCTATTGCTTTTTGGGCGATAACTCGTGGGCAACGGTTGTACCATTCGCCAGTACGAGGTTCTTTGATGCTACAAATTATGCTGAGTGTTGGCTCTTCCATGAATGGGTCGATCCAAGCGGTGTTAGGATCTAGCACCATTGTCATGTCTGATTCTTCGATGCCTTTCCAACCCCGGATGCTGGAACCGTCGAAGGGTACACCATCAGAGAATGAACTTTCGTCAATCTGGTCTTGGAACACGGTGAGGTGCTGCCAAGTGCCGAGTGTATCGACGAATTTTAGGTCAATCATCTGGATGTGTTGGTCTTGAATCATTTTCAAGACTTCTTGTGGGGTTGTCATTTTTACTCCTTCTCTGCCAATTTCTTAACGTCAAACCAGAATCTTGCCAAAGCATCCTAACCCTACTGAGCGGAACAAAGTTGTGACACACCTGAAATATCGTAGATTCTCAACATTAGAGAGTTTTGTAGTGGTTGTTACAGATCATCTGGATTACAGGTAATATTAACCTTTCTTTCGACATCTGCACAAAAGAGGGAAAGTTAATCTCAGAGGGGTCAACTTTGACATAGAATCCTTAAATAATGGATAAATGGTTTTTGTGCCAAATCTATATTTAAATAGCACAAAAATTTACTGGTGCGTAAGTGCAGCCAAATAAATATCAAACCACGATATCAACGATTGGGAGAAGAAGGAATGCGTGACGCGGTAACAACCTTGATTAAGAATTATGACGTAACTGGTCGTTATTTTGACCGGAATGCGATCGATAGCTTGAAATCCTATTTTGAGAGTGGCACAGCTCGCGTCCAAGCTGCTGCTGCAATTAACTCGAATGCGGCTGCACTTGTTAAGCAAGCCGGTGCTAAGTTGTTTGAAGAACTACCAGAATTGATTCGTCCTGGTGGTAATGCTTATACAACTCGTCGTTACGCAGCTTGTTTGCGAGATATGGATTACTACCTGCGCTACGCTACATACGCGCTGGTTGCTGGTAATACTAATGTTTTAGACGAGCGTGTGTTGCAAGGTCTCCGGGAAACTTACAATTCTCTGAGTGTACCTATTGCTCCCACAGTTCGCGGTGTGCAAATTCTCAAGGATTTGGTGAAAGAACAAGTAGCATCTGCGGGTATAACCAATACTGCTTTTGTAGATGAGCCATTTGACCACATCACTCGTGAGTTAAGTGAACAGGACGTGTAAGCAAAGGGACTGGGGACAAATCAATTCAAAATACCCTTCGGGAACGCCAAAGGCGAACAAAATTCAAAATTGAAGAATTGATTACTCAGTACTCTCTATGTCTGTCATCTAAAATTTTTGTGAAGCGATCGCCTTTGAACATATTTTGTCAGGCGATCGCTTTTTTGTTACGTAAATTTACTATGAGCAGCGAAGAAGGCGATCACTATGCTTAGATGCTCTACGTCAAGTCAAAGAATATTATGATGTCCTAGCGATAACTACTACACTGAACAATCATCCTGTGACACTTTAGTGCAACAAATTATGAGGTGAGATATGGCTATGTTACGTGAATCACCTTGGTATCAGGAAATTGAGCAAAAAGGTATTCAGGAAGGTGCGCGACGGCAGTTAATGCGGGTATTGCAACTGCGTTTTGGCGAAATTCCCCAGTAGTACAAGCACAATTGGAAAGTAAGAATTTAGAACAATTAGAAACTTTAATGGATGTTGCGTTAGCGTAGCTTACCGTTCGCGCAGCGTCTCGTAGAGAAGGTATCGCTGTGAATTCTTTAGATGAATTTGTGAAAATCTTGTCTATTTAAAATTTATTGCTTAATTCTTAGAGCATTGTTAGAAGCTGGCATTCTCCGCGAAGATATTATTTGGGGTTTCCATCCAGTCGAACTACAACAATACACAGATTTTGCTGTATCTTAGTTGTCTTGAGGTAGTGAATTTTCTATTAAAAAAGTATTTCCTTGGTTTATCAATTTCTGTATATAAACATAAATTAAATATAAAAATTTAAATTAATATTTATTACTGATTATACTTTTTATACAGTAAGATTTAGTGAATTGTCACTAACAAAAGCTTAATATAGCATTCTTCAAAATCTTCGACTTCTTAAAAAAGTTGGGTATCTAATCCGCAAGATGTTCGCATTTAATGGAAATTTATAAATAGTATGTTTATTATTGATGATATTATTAGTGAATTAGTTGGTCAGGGTGTTCAGCGTGTTCAAGATCAAGTTAGTCGTAACGAAACAGTATTAAAAATACTCAAAAAGTTTGGTTTGCAACCGGATGCACCACAAAATGATTTTGAATGTATTTATCGTTATACCTTAATTGAATATGGGTTAGAAAAACCCAAGGTTATTTTAGAGTTGTTTAGACAACCAGAAATTCAAAATAATTTTGAACAGGCGTTCAGTCAGAATAAAAATTTCAATTTTCAAGAATTAGATAATTATATTGACAGTTATGCAATTGGTGATGAAATTAAACAGCAAAATATTGACTCTCATAGGGAAGTAGCAGAATTTGCCCGTTTATTTCTGGAAGTGGCTAAACAAGCCAGAACACCTACAGAAATTTTACAAGACCATAAATTAGATAAATTACAACGTACTTTAAATCAAGTTAGTGAACAGGTTAAATATCTCAATTTACCAGCAATTCAAGAGCAAATTAACCAATTAGCACAAAGTTATCAGCAATTATTACCACCGTCGCCAGTAGAAAGAGAGACGGAATTAGCTAAAAATTTGCGTGAGTGGTTTAATGCACTCGGTTATAAATTTGAACCGACTGAAGTTTTAGAAGCTGAATATTTTGAATGGATTATTAATATCCCTAAACGTCGGGGTTATGACCGCATTTTTATTCGCGGTGTGGAGGGAGAAGCAAGTATTCATGATGTGAATGCTGTTAAACAAGGGACAGAAAAATATAAAACTGATGAAGGTTGGGTGGTTGCACCTCGGAGAGTGAGCAAGTTAGCCAGACAGAAAGTCGCACAAGCCAATGATTCAGGAGTTTATTGTTATACCTTAGATGAATTAATTGAAGCTGACGCTGATTTTAGTGGCTATTTTGAATGGTTAGAAAAGCAGGTGACAGAAAAAGGAATAAATAAATATTATGTGCCACTAGCTTGTATTAAAGAAGAAGTTGATTTAGTCACTAAGCGGCGCATTGGCATTAGCCACTATGGTAAAGAAGACGGTTGGATTGACCGCTATGTTAATAACTGGTTAGCTGATCCAGTTAAGGAACACTTATCAATTTTAGGGGAATTTGGTACAGGTAAAACTTGGTTTGCTTTTCATTATGCTTGGGAGGCTTTACAAAAATATCGTCAGGCTAAACAAGATGGTTCACCTTTACCGCGTATTCCTTTAGTGATTCCTTTGCGGGATTATGCAAAAGCTGTAACGATTGAATCTCTATTTTCTGAGTTCTTTTTTCGGAAACATCAGATTGGTTTAGCAAATTATGCGGCTTTTGAGCAGCTAAACCGGATGGGGAAATTATTATTAATTTTTGATGGCTTTGACGAAATGGCTGCACGGGTAGATCGTCAAGCGATGATTAATAATTTTTGGGAGCTTGCTAGGGTGGTTGTTTCTGGTGCAAAGGCGATTTTAACTTGTCGCACGGAACACTTTCCAGAAGCTTTGGAAGGACGTAGGTTATTAAATGCAGAGTTAAAAGCTTCTACTGCAAATTTAACAGGAGAACCGCCACAATTTGAGGTTTTAGAATTAGAAAAGTTGAATGATGAGCAAATTAGACAAGTTATCAGTTTTAAAGCCAAACCGGAAACTGTTGACTATATTACTCATAATCAACAATTATTAGATTTGGCGCGTCGTCCGGTGATGATTGATTTAATTATTGAAGCTTTACCGGAGATTGAAGCTGGAAAACCTGTAGATATTTCCCGTGTTTATCTGTATGCAGTGCGTCACAAAATGGAACGGGATATTAAATCTGCACGCACTTTTACATCAATGGCACAGAAGTTATATTTCCTGTGTGAATTATCTTGGGAAATGCTGTCTACTGAAAGGATGACTCTCAATTATAAGGAGTTTCCTGACCGGATTCGGCGTTGTTTTAGTCAGGAAGTACAGGAACAAAAAGATTTAGACCATTGGCATTATGACATGATGGGTCAAACTATGTTAATTCGTAATGCTGATGGTGATTATTATCCTGCTCATCGGTCTTTATTAGAGTTTTTTGTTGCTTATAAGTTTGCTAGGAAATTGGGTATTTTAGCTGATGATTTTCGGGAAATTGTTGATACTATGCCCTATGACCAGGGGATTAGTGAGGCTGATTTAACTCAAACTTTTGGTAAAACTCTGTTAGCAAAAGCAGTGTTGGATTTGATGTTGCCGATGTTGTCTGCTTCAGCTAATGAACGTTTGTTAGAGGTAGTTAAAGGAACTAAGGGCAAAACTGAAGTAGAGGCTGGTTACTGTGGTAGTAATGCGGTGCAGTTATTAATTAAAGGTAATCGTTTTGCATTAGAAAGACAGGATTTAAGTCAGACGGTGCTTCCAGGTGTTGATTTTAGTCGGGCGAGTCTGCACAGTGTTGATTTGACTGGGGCAGATTTACAAGAGTCGGTCTTTGCTAAGGTATTGATCGGTGCTTCTACAGTTGCTTTTAGTCCTGATGGGAAACTTCTTGCGACAGGTGAGGAATATGGCAGGGTGAGGTTGTGGAATGCTAACAGTGGTAAGGAGTTGTTAACCTTAACAGGTCATGAGAGTGGGGTTTACTCAGTAGCCTGGAGTGGGGATGGTCTGACTTTGGCTAGTGGTGGTGATGATGGGACAGTCAAACTGTGGGATGTGCAGACTGGAGATTGTCGCCTGACTCTGGCTGGTCATAGCGATTGGGTTAGGTCAGTAGCCTGGAGTGGGGATGGTCTAACTCTGGCTAGTGGTAGTAATGATAAAACAGTCAAACTGTGGGATGTGCAGACTGGAGATTGTCGCCTGACTCTGGCTGGTCATAGCGATTGGGTTAGGTCAGTAGCCTGGAGTGGGGATGATCTAACTCTGGCTAGTGGTAGTAATGATAAAACAGTCAAACTGTGGGACGTGCAGACTGGGGATTGTCGCCTGACTCTGGCTGGTCATGAGAGTGTGGTTTCCTCAGTAGCCTGGAGTGGGGATGGTCTGACTCTGGCTAGTGGTGGTGACAATACAGTCAAACTGTGGGATGTGCAGACTGGGGATTGTCAACTGACTCTGGCAGGTCATGAGAGTGGGGTTTACTCAGTAGTCTGGAGTGGGGATGGTCTGACTTTGGCTAGTGGTAGTAATGATAAAACAGTCAAACTGTGGGACGTGCAGACTGGGGATTGTCGCCTGACTCTGGCTAGTCATAGCGATTGGGTTTGGTCGGTAGCCTGGAGCGGGGATGATCTAACTCTGGCTAGTAGTAGTGAGGATGAGACAGTCAAACTGTGGGATGTGCGGACTGGGGATTGTCGACTGACTCTGGCAGGTCATGAGAGTGGGGTTTACTCAGTAGTCTGGAGTGGGGATGGTCTGACTTTGGCTAGTGGTAGTAATGATAAAACAGTCAAACTGTGGGACGTGCAGACTGGGGATTGTCGCCTGACTCTGGCTAGTCATAGCGATTGGGTTTGGTCGGTAGCCTGGAGCGGGGATGATCTAACTCTGGCTAGTAGTAGTGAGGATGAGACAGTCAAACTGTGGGATGTGCGGACTGGGGATTGTTGCCTGACTCTGGCTGGTCATGAGAGTTCGGTTTACTCAGTAGCCTGGAGTGGGGATGGTCTGACTTTGGCTAGTGGTAGTAATGATAAAACAGTCAAACTGTGGGATGTGCGGACTGGGGATTGTCGTCTGACTCTGGCTGGTCATGAGGGTTCGGTTAACTCAGTGGCCTGGAGTGGGGATGGTCTGACTTTGGCTAGTGGTAGTGGTGATGGGACAGTCAAACTGTGGGATGTGCGGACTGGGGATTGTAGTCTGACTCTGGCTGGTCATGAGGGTTTGGTTAACTCAGTGGCCTGGAGTGGGGATGGTCTGACTTTGGCTAGTGGTAGTGGTGATGGGACAGTCAAACTGTGGGATGTGCGGACTGGGGATTGTCGTCTGACTCTGGCTGGTCATGATGATTGGGTTTGGTCGGTAGCCTGGAGTGGGGATGGTCTGACTTTGGCTAGTGGTGGTGATGATGGGACAGTCAAACTGTGGGATGTGCAGACTGGGGATTGTCGTCTGACTCTGGCTGGTCATGAGAATTGGGTTAGGTCAGTAGCCTGGAGTAGGGATGGTCTGACTTTGGCTAGTAGTAGTGATGATGAGACTGTGAAACTGTGGGATGTGCTGACTGCTGAATGTATTGCTACTTTCAGCCATCAGTTATATGCGGGGTTGAAGATTAAGGGGGTGAAGGGGTTGACCCAGGCGGAGATATTAAGTTTGAAGGCGTTGGGGGCTGAGGAGGATTAGAGGGATAAAGTCATATCACGCAGAGACGCAGAGGCGCAGAGAGTAGGGGAGTGATAAGGCTGATTAGCAAAAATTCTTGGTTGGGCGTTTCTCGGTGCTTGATTTTATTTAAACTAATGCAATACTTTAGCCGTATTACACCACTATTTTGAATAAGAGTATTTCAACATTGTTTGTGGAAGGTCAGTTTGCTTAAGCAGCGACTCGATACTCTATTAGTAGAGTTAAATTTATGTACTTCTCGCGCCTTAGCGCAGAGGCTAATTCAGGCGGGGGAAGTAATGGTGAATGACCAGGTAATTGATAAGCCTGGATGTGAGGTTGATGTTGCTGCTCAAATTAAAGTTAAAGAGCGATCGCCTATTAACTACCAAAGAAGCGATCGCAATTTTTGACTAGGTTTTGGCAATTTGATAATTACTGATTGCTTCTCCAGTTATTTCAGCATAAAGTACATCGGGGTCAAAATCTGCGCCGTTTTCCCAGTAGATAGTTCCCCATTCGGGGTTGATTTTTACTTGTTTGAAATAGTCAATATTTTGTAGCGGTGCAAAAACCCCTGTAAAAGAAATTAATTTACTAATATCAATAACGCCTTGTTGGTTGTCTTCAAATTTGATGTATAGTTGATAACCTTCTCTCGGTTCAACTGCAATAATATCTTTGAGCATGACTTACTCCAGTGGTTCGATTTTCTCTACAGGATCATTGACTCTAGCTTTTTCCCAATTATTCATCAATTCTGTTTTATGTAAGTTTGCCCATTCAACTACCAGTGCTAATACCCTGGAGGAGAGTTTACCTTCTAGTATTGATAAGGTTTCGATATCAATAATTGCTTTTTGTTGATTATAGCGAACGTGAAAATGTGGTGGTGGATGATCGTTATAATACATGGTGATAATAATTCCGAAAAAACGGCTAATTTCTGGCATTAGATCACCTCTATGACTAGCTGATCACGCCTATTAAAATACCAAAGAAGCGATCGCTATACAAAAATTTCAAAAAATTTATTTGTCAACAACAGGAGAATCAAGTTAATTGGTTAAGCAGCGACTCGATACTCTATTAGTAGAGTTAAATTTATGTACTTCTCGCGCTTTAGCACAGAGGCTAATTCAAGCGGGGGAGGTAATGGTTAATGAACAGGTAATTGATAAACCTGGAACGGAGGTTGATGCTGCTGCTCAAATTAGAATTAAGGAGCGATCGCGTTTCGTTTCCCGTGGTGGTGATAAACTCGCTAAGGCATTAGAACTATTCGCTATTCCTGTAGCTGGTCGGGTTTGCTTGGATGGGGGGATTTCTACAGGCGGCTTTACTGACTGTTTACTCCAAGCTGGGGCGAAATTAGTTTACGGTATTGATGTTGGTTACGGACAAACTGATTGGGGTTTACGCAATAATCCCCAGGTTGTGTTGCGGGAACGTACCAATTTACGACAACTACAACCGGGGGATTTATATGGTGAAGATGACCCGATTCCTGATTTGGCGGTGGTGGATGTCTCCTTTATTTCCTTAACCAAGATTTTGCCTGCTGTTTGGCGATTAACTCAACCCCCGCGTGAAGCCGTGTTACTGGTCAAGCCTCAGTTTGAGGTGGGTAAATCTCGTGTGGGTAAAAAAGGTGTGGTACGCGACCCTCAAGACCAAGCTGATGCGATTTTTCAGGTGTTGCGAGTCGCTAATGAACTAGGTTGGCGATACAAAGGTTTAACTTGGTCGCCAATTACAGGCCCGGCGGGAAATATTGAATATCTCTTGTGGTTAGGGACAGAAGGAGAGGAAACACCACCGCCTGATTTAAGTGCGATTCAACAAATGACGCAATCTGCTGCTGCTGATTTGCAATGAAAACAGTCAACTGTCAACACTTAAACATCATAAATTAAGCATTCTAAAGCATCTGGGTGCATTTCACAGTAGTCATCTAGGGATGTTCTGTATTTGAGGGCTTGTTGTTGGTGGGATTTTTCGGCTTGTAATTCTTCTACGATATCCCAAGCTACAGCGCAATTGGGGGAGTTTTCGCCGGTTTGCTCACAGGTGAGGCGGGCTTCGGCGATCGCTGCTAAAATAGCTTGCTCTAAGGTTGTATTAGAGTTAACGGAATTTGAGCCTACGTTAAAAGTTGCTGTCATGATCTTTATCGCCTCTGTTTACTGAGATCAAGATGTCATTAGGAAGTGATACTCCTAGTCTAGATAGGCTTCCCAAAAGTTGTAGTAGTGAACACCGTCCGAGTTTTCAACACTTCTTATTGGGAATTCCTTTCTGGTCATGAGTTAATAATTGCCATTTCTTTTATGTTGCACTCAAAATCAGATTTGTGGGCGATTATCAGAGGAATTTGATGTAAATTGACAAACTATCAATAACTGCAACAATTTAGCAAATATTTTTTATTTATTTTCAAGATTTCATCCCTAATTCTTGTTGCAGGCGATACAGAATTGTATTTTTATCGACTTGCGAGAGAATTTCTTGAATCACAGTATCAGCACCCAATTGTCCCCAAGTGCAGCCTTTTGCTAAATAGACTTGGGCAGCTTTCCCTACAGAGTATGCACCATAACCAGCAATTCCAGCTTGAGCGATCGCACTACCAGCAAAGGCAGTAATATTAATGGGGTTATCACCACTAGCTAAAGCAGCTGTACTCTTTCCTAATCCTAATAGAAAACCGCTACCTAATTCACCTAATAATAAACCGCCAGAACTCAATAAAATTGTTTTGAAAATTTTCCCAGCTTCATAGCTAGTCATGGGTAAACCATACAATCTAGCTAAAGCGCGAATTAAGGCTAAATCAGCCACTGTTCCGCCGATGATATCTAACACAGCCACGGGATTTAACCCGACTGCTAAGGCTTTATATTTAGTAAATTGCCAGATGATATCTTCCGCTTCTTGTTCGCGGATGTCAATAGTTTTTTCGGCGATCGCGGCTTCTGCATCTCGTGCTTGAATCAGTGCATTTAATGCTAGGAGCGATCGCCCTTCGCGGTTGAGAATATTTAAAATAGTTTGTTTAAGTTCGTCTACCTGTGGTGGTGGTGTTTCCCATTCATAACTCACCGTACCATCAGGCCATTCTACCCGGACTTCCATTGGTGCAGGTTCAGCCGCCACCATGACGATTTCATCAGGTAATAAAGGTTGGGTGTGAGGATTAGCTGCACCCAGTTGTTGTAAATTTTGATATATTGTGGCTCTGTCTGTATCTGGGTATAAATCGATTTTATTAAACACTAAAATCAGGGGTTTTTGTGCTTGCCGTAATTCTAAAAGTGCTTGGTATTCAGTACGAGTGATATCTCCAGACACCACAAACAAAATTAAATCAGCTTGACGCGCCACATCTTTTGCCATTTGGGCGCGTGACTCCCCCTGAATTTCATCGAGTCCAGGGGTATCAATTAACTCTACTATGACTTTTTCCCCTGGTTGCCAACGTACAGAACGCGGCCACTGAGTTACACCATTGAGAGGGCCAGTTTGTAAAATTTTGCTTCCCAACACAGCATTTAGTATCGCAGACTTGCCACGACTCACTAAACCAAAAACGGCTATTCTAATGACATTAGAGTCCAGTTTGCTGAGTGTAGAGGTTAAAGTTTCTAATTCTGGTTTGACTAAAGCTGCTAATTCTGGGTTAGATGCTGAATGTCCTGGTTTACGAAGATATCCATACCAAGACAGTGCTTGTCTGAGACTAGCACGAGCGCGGTTGAGGTGAGTTTCTTGCAAATTACGCACGGAGTTCGGTTGATTTAAGTTTGCGAAATAATAGGCTATGTTTCTATTTTGAGCTAAAAAATAATCTGTCTGTGTTATCTGTCAACTTAAAGCAGAGTTAGAGTTGATTGAGAGAGGAGCATGATACCATTTCACGAAAAACCTGATACAGATGTAAACCCTGAAAGTTTTGCTGCATCTCAGTTTTTTAATTGCGAATTGCGTTAGTGAAGCGGGGCGTTAGCCCATTGCGAATTGTGAATTGGTATGAGTATTTGATTTTTAAACTTTTTTAGTTGAATTAAACACAAGAATTTCTAGCGCGCAATTACAGGCATAGGATTGAGAAGAGTAAAAATAAAGTAATTGTTGAATATTCTCTGTGATGTTTTACCTAAACCGCTACAAGGTAATTGACCAAATATTGAGGAGTTAATGGATTAAAAAACTCCATCCAGGGGAGGATGGAGTTTTCTGGGTATGGGGAATGGGGTAGGCAGTGCGGTATTGGGTTTTTCCCAAGTGGGGCAACTGCCGTCATGGGGAATGGGGAAGAATTTACCATTACGCCCCTAAAATATATTAATGTGTTGGGAAGATTTTTTGACAAGAATCACAGATTTAATTGTACTGGAATAGCGATCGCCTGATTTTATGCCAAACTAATCCAGCCACAATTAATCCTAAACCGACTTGCCAAATCGCAGACTCCACCCAAAAAGCCAGGAATAGACAAGATAACAAGCCTAACCAACCTATCCACACAGGATACAGGCGTTCTGAAGCAGGCATTCTTAAAGCGGCGAAATTGGTGATGGCGTAGTAAATCAAAACGCTAAAGGCACTAAACGACCATGTGGTTTTGACATTGCCTAATAATACTAGAAGCGCGATCGCAATTCCCACAACTATCACAGCCGCAGAAGGTGCTGTTTGTGCTTGATTCAAACGGGCTAAAAATTTGGGAGCATCTGCACGTCTACCCATTGCTAATAAGACGCGAGATAATCCTAAAATTAAGTTTAACAACACGCCCAACATCGCAGCGATCGCACCTACGGCTAAAACTACAGCAGCACCTGTACCACCTACACTCCGGGCTACAACTTCCAACGGCGCGGCTTTTGTCTGTCCCGTTGCATTAGCTAAAGTCCCCACACCTACAGCCCCAATTCCCACCGTCGCCACAGTGATGTATAACAACATCGTCAGCAGCAAACAAACAATCATCGCTTTGGGAATTGTTTCCCTCGGAGAACGCGCTTCTTCCCCCATAGTGGCAATGCGTCCGTAGCCTGTGTAAGCCACAAACATCAAAGCACTAGCATGAAGCACATCCCCCCAAGAACTACTAAAAAAAGGCGTTAAATTGTTAACTCCTTGAGTCACCGCACGCGGTAGACAAATCAAAATAAAGACAGATAAAGATAACAGCGTGACTGAGACAATGACGATATTAGTCAGATTAGAACGTTTAATCCCAGTCAGAACCACCAAAGTCATAATTACTACAGCCAAGACAGCTACAGGAATTACCCAATTGGAACTCACACCCAAGAGATTGAGTAAGTAACCTGCAAACCCCAAAGCAGCCGTCGCCGCCGAAGCCGTCTTAGCGACTAAAAACATCCAACCTGCGCTGAAACCAAAAGCCGGGGTGAGATATTTGTAACCATATTCATAACTACCACCACTAACTGGATGATTAGCTGCTAGCTGCGCGCTATTGAGTCCGTTACAAGTAGCGACAATTGCTCCAATGGCTACGGCTAAAATGACTGCTGGCCCTGCAATACCAGCCGCGATACCAATGCTGACAAATACACCCGTACCAACAATCGAACCCAGTCCCATGAGTGTCGCACCGAAAACCCCTAACTCTCGTTGGAGTTGGGGTGGTGAATTGGTGACAGACATTTTGCATATCTCCCTATTTATCTGAACACATCATTGCAGATAAATTGGTTTGAGGGAATAGGGGTATAATTAACATCTAATATCCAAAATACCTTTCATTCTATACCCCACTCCCGTACTGTTATTTCTTCTCCTTCACCATTAAATTTACGCCACCATTCGGAGCAAATACAATCCCACGACGAACAGGTTGGAGAGGAACTTTATCTAGCAATTCTAGAGAGTAATTTAAGAGGATGTTTGCTAATACTAGCTTCATTTCAAACAGTGCAAATGCCATGCCTAAACAGCGACGATTGCCACCACCAAAGGGAATAAATTCATAGGGGGAAAACTGACGTTCTAAGAAACGTTCTGGCTGAAATTTTTCAGGTTCGGGATAAATATCTGGGCGATGATGCGTCAAATAAATACAAGGAGAAATACTCATGCCTTTGGGTAAATCATAACCCATGAATTTCATCGGTGCTTTGAGAATACGAGAGAAACTAAAGAAAGCTACCGGATAAATTCTCAGTGTTTCTGAGCAAACAGCATTTAAATAGGGTAATTGAGTAATAATTGAGGGGTCTGTATTGGCTATATCAATGGAGTTGAGTTCTTGAAGTAACTTTTCTCGGACTTCAGGGAGATAATGAACCCAATATAATGCCCATGATAAAGCGATCGCAGTTGTTTCATGACCAGCAAATAGCATAGTCATCAATTCATCCCGTAATTCAATATCAGTCATGGGTTGACCATCTTCATCCCGTGCCGACAATAACAAGCTCAGAATATCTTCACCTTGAGTCTCAACTTGAGAGCGACGTTCATGAATTTCTTGGTACAGCAATTCATCCAGTAACTTTCTGCGGCGGATAAATCTTCCCCAAGGAGTCCACGCACCTAAATCTCGTTGCAACGTTTTGAAAAATAAGAAAACTGCACTCAAAGGATAATTAAAAGTATCCAACAATTCTACTAAAACTCGCTTGATTTGTTGGTAACGTTCACCTTCTTGCAACCCAAACACGGTGCGTAAAATTACTTGCAGCGAAATATCCTGCATACTAGTACGAGCGACAAATGGCTGATTAATCTGCCACTTGCTAGTTACTTGGTCAGTGATATCACGGATTACTTGACTATAAGCTCGCATCCTTTCCCCGTGGAAAGGGGGCATTAACAGTTTACGCTGTCTTAAGTGGCGATCGCCATCCAATAAAATCAACGAATTAGCCCCTACCAACGGTTGAATTATATAATTACCTTCACCCGAATCAAATAATTGAGCATCAGCAGTAAAAAGTTCTTGAATAGCTTGGGGATTACTAATAACTAGTTGTGCGGGAAAGCTACTAAATTCTGAGATAAATATATCTCCATATTCCTGTTGTGTTTTTTCAAGATAATATAGCGGATTAATTAGACCTCTTAAAGTTTGTAGCCATCTAGGTATATGGGGTTTAACTGGTAATTTAGGGAGACTTTGATGAGTCGAATTTTCTGGGGTTTTAATCATGATTAATATTCCTTTTCTCAGTTTTTAGATAGAATTCAGACTAATCACAATTATTATTTAATTTTTATATTTATAGTCCTAACTGCTTTCTCAATTTATCAATAGGTTCTTGCCAGTATTCTTCAAAGCGATAACTTAACAAGCAATCTGCTGATTTTCCCAGTTTTTCACCTTTGCTGACATTAGCGAAAATCATTTGAGTTTGCTGGGGAGCAAGTAGAGGATAAAGCCATTTGGCTATTTGTAAACTAATTTTTAGAGAATAACTATAATTTTGCTGGGCAGCGAAGGCTAACACGCCAATTTCTCCGGCGTAGGTAGTATCAAAGCCGAGTAAAACATGAAAAATATCGTGGGTGACAACGTAGCGTAAAGCAAACACATTACGCCTAGCTACATCCTCAAATTCTGGACTCACGGTGATTGCTTGGAGATGGTGAGCTTGCATATGTTCTGCATATTCTCGTCCGAATGTGCCTAGGGGATATTGACTTAATTTTTCTACATCAATCGGCGGATGATATCCCTCTAAAGGTTGTAATTTAGCGGCTATTTGGGGCGCGACTTTAGCACCGAAGAAATCAGATTTGAGAATAGCAAAATCACCAAATCTACCTAATTTTTTAGCTGTCAATAGAGCCTTGAGTGTTTGTAATTTTTTGAACATAACAACTTTGCCATCTCCTCGCTCAACTACTCATTATTGATAGGTTGAGTCGCCGATGCAATTGGTAGGAGTCAACTTGTAGCGGCGGGTAGTTATTGGGGTGGAAGTTCGCGTTTTGAGTTTCACAGTGTTACCGCACAATTGCTGGACACAAGAACTGGGTGTGGTGGGTAGCGTTTAGTCCTAATGGCCGCACTTTTGCCGCTGGTAGTGCTGTGGAGAGAATCATTAAACTTGGGAGATCCAAACTAGAGAATGTCTCCACGCATTACAAGGACATCAAGATATGCTGTGGGCGATCGCCTTTAGCCCTGATGGTAAGATATTGGCTAGTACCAGCAGTGACAACACCATCAAACTCTGGGAAGTAGCCAGTGGTAACTGTCTTACCACCTTTAAAGGACATGACACTTGGGTAATGTGCGCTGTCTTCAACCCTGAAGGTAATATGTTGGCAGTTGGCGATGGCTACGCTGCAATCACAATTTGGGATATAGACACAGAACAGCGGATCAAAACATTCAACGTTGAACAGATTTACGAACAAATGAACATCTATGCAGTAACAGGTTTAACCACACCACAAAAATCAGCCTTGCTCACTTTAGGATGCTTCTTGCTAAACCCCTCTTGCTCTTCCTACTGTACAAACTTCACAGAGAAAAGAACAATTAACACTTGCGATATTTGATGTGATAAACCAAACCACGGTGTGCAAGGTCAAATGAGTCAACAGTTGCTATTCCTGAGCCACTGGCTGTCATCGCAGCATTTACCCGCATATTTATACTGTCACCACAGCGAGACCAAACATCAGCCACAGTTGCTAATTCGTGTCGAACGTTATAGTTGCTTTCACCTCTAAATGTTTTAGCAAATACAGGCCCACGCTGACCAGCAAAAAAGTATTCTGCTCTTAAATTACCGCTTGTACCGGGAGCAACATAACCCCGAAAATCAGCATCATAGAAAGAAACTTGAAAACCTTGGGGAACTTTAATCGGAATGCTCATATTACAGCTTTTGCGTCTTTCTGAACGCTGGCTTGCGTCAGCGACAAATTCATCAAATAGAATAGTTAGCTCTTGACCATCAGGACTAACGCTCACACTAGCAGTTCCGCCAGGACAACCATTACCGCCGTAATTTGCACCGAGAATTTGCACACTAGTGGTATTGGCAAAAGCAGGATTAACAAAAGCAGGGCCAACCGAAGCAGTCATAAGTGTAGCCGCAGCCATGACAGATTGAGCAAACTTAACAGATGTTTGCTTGAAGTTTTGACTCTTCATAACTCACCTTATATGGGTATATTTAACAATGTTGTTGGAAAATTTTGAACTCAGCCGAGTACGTCAATTTTCGTAGTTTCCATGACTAGGCGGAGTGTAAATTTGTTTCCTGATTAAACAAACTTCGTTTTTTTAGAAGAAACTTAACTAAATATAGGCAGTTTAACGTCATCAAGCTGAGAAATGTGACTTAGTTAAAAATTACTCACAATCCTTGTCTAATCTACGTTATGAGCCAAGCAAAGAATATAAACCCATCTTCACTAAGATGTCAGTAGAACTACTACAGCCCAGAGAGCAATGCAAAAATCTTAAAGAAAGTTGTAATATCAATTCAAAATAGCCTACGGCGTTGTGTAGCAAAGGCTTGCGCATCCTACAAAATTCAAAATTAAGAAAGCCAGATTTGGCAAGGGCTTTTAAGTTTATATCTGTTGCCGAATTTAGGATAATTGGTATAAGGAAGCAGAAGAGGTAGAAGCCAAAGGCATTAATTTCCTTTCCCAACACCCAATGCCCGATACCCCTTTACAAAAAACCATTAAACTTCGTTGCAAATTAAGAAGCTGAGTAAAACAACATGATAAGTTTCTATGATGTGAAGCAACAGCACTAGAGATAAGGAGAATACAGTGGCAATGGAATCAAATTTATCCCAGAGCGCGTCTTTAACAAAAGAAGATATTAGTGAATACGTTGCCCATCTACAGTTGCACATGACTCTGCAAGCTCGCAATCTGGTTCCAACCCTCAAGCCCACACAGGAAGACAGTCGAGAACAATTGTTACATCAAACCCAAGCCACCTTTGAAAAGCTGGTTTCTCGTCAGGGTTTGTAGTTAAGAAAAAATATAATTAACAAAAAAAGCAAATAAAATGGAAGCAGATTCTGTTGAGTGAACCTCAAAAGTTGACTCAGCAAGTCTGCTTTTTCTAATTTTTAAGTATCTTAGTGACCAAAATCACCCTTTTGGAGCAATGGCAAAGAACGGAAAGCCGTTAAGATAATTGCAGCAGTTCCTCTGTTCCCAGTTAGTTAAGGCTACATGGCAGCCCACATTAAAATGAATTCCTTACTTCCCCAAAACCTCAGCGTTGTCATCCGGCCAGTCCAATACCGGGATCTGGATGGAATTGAGCGCATATCTCAAGAGTCTTTTGCCGCCTTGTCTCCTGAAGGGGCTAACTTTGTCAACCAGCAAATGCAATCGCTGCATCGCTGGTATGGCTTAATCAGATTTTTGAGTTGGTTTCCCAACCCGCTACAATATCGTTTCTGTGCCTATGTAGCCGAACAGGGGCGAATGCTATTAGGAATGATTCAAGTATCACCGTTTAATCGAACACGCACCACTTGGCGCGTTGATCGGGTGATGTTGGATCGGGGTGCTGATAAGCAAGTAATTGGTTCGCAACTCTTACGCCACTGTTTCGAGTCAATTTTAGAAGCTCGGACTTGGTTATTAGAAGTTAATGTCAATGATCTAGAGGCGTTGGCATTGTATCGCCAAAATGGATTCCAGCGTCTAGCAGAAATGACTTACTGGGAAATAGGGCCGGAACTGCTCACCGAACTAGCGCAAGCTGAACCAGACTTGCCTAATCTCCTACCTGTAAGCAACGCTGATGCTCAGTTACTCTATCAGCTAGATACAGCCTCAATGCCACCGCTAGTGCGTCAGGTGTTTGATCGCAATAACCGCGACTTTAAAACCAGCTTGTTTGGTGCATTGGCCGATGCTGTCAAACAATGGATAACAAAAACTGAAGTAGTCAGTGGCTATGTGTTTGAACCCCAACGCAAAGCCGCCATAGGTTATTTTCAGGTACAACTTGATCGCAAAGGCGAAAATCCCCACGTTGCTACCCTCACTGTTCACCCTGCCTATACTTGGTTGTATCCAGAGTTATTAGCGCAGTTGGCTCGCATTGCCCAAGATTTTCCCCAACAAGGATTAAAACTTGCTTCTTCTGACTATCAGCCAGAAAGAGAAGAGTATTTAGAACAGATTGGTGCAAAACGCATAGAACATACATTAATCATGTCGCGCTCCGTTTGGCACAAACTCCGAGAATCCAAATTTGTCTCCTTAGAGGGAATTCAATGGACTGACGTATTGCAAGGCTTACAGCCAGCTCGTAAACCCATACCTGGCGGCATGTCCTGGGCAGAAGTCAGACAGCAACAAGCCACCGAAATTCCCATCAAGCACCAATCAGAATCAGTAACATTTGGCAGCAAAAATGGTCACATCGAGCCAGTTTGTCATCAGGAATTGACAGATGAACAGCAGGAGAATTAAGGACTGGGGACTGGAGGAGCAGGAGAGGAAAAATCCAATGACGGCAGTTGCTACAAGTCGGGAAACCCGCCGACACTTGCGACAAGTCGGGCATTGCCCGCCCAACGCAGTGTCTCCCCAACGCACTGCCTCCCCAATGCTCAAGACCATTGACTAATTAACTAATGACCACCAAATATATATCAGCATTGGGATTAGATGTAGGTCGCAAACGTATCGGTATTGCGGGGTGCGATCGCACAGGATTAATCGCTACAGGAATCACTACTCTGGAGAGGACATCCTTTGAGCGAGATGTGGCGCAAATCCTCAACTTAGTTAATGAGCGTCAAGTGCAGTTACTAGTTGTGGGTTTACCTTATTCAATGGATGGTTCTTTGGGGTTTCAGGCTCGTCAGGTACAAAAATTTGCCAATAGACTCTCTAAAGCTTTACAACTGCCAATAGAGTACGTCGATGAGCGATTAACTTCTTTTCAAGCCGAGCAACTACTGATAGCAGAAAATCGCTCGCCCTCACGTCATAAAGGATTAATAGACCGCAAAGCCGCAGCTATAATTTTGCAGCAGTGGTTAGACAGTAAACGAGCTATTATTCACAGTTCAGAGATAGCCTTAGAGTATTGATACCTTTTAACATGATATTCTGAAAGCTGTTACACAGCAGTTGTATTTAAGTCTAAAGCTATTTGCTTGACATAATTAGTCATAAAACAGCAAAGCGATTTTCACAACTGTTGGTACTTATCAAGTTTTATCCCTTAGCTATGTTTTCTTCTCCATTTTCTGAAAATAACGATCAAGCTCCCACAGGTTCCATCACTTTGACTGATGATAAGGGGCGAACCCTTGAATGTTACATAGAACGTTCGCTTTCAGCAGATGGACAAGAATATGTTCTGTTGCTTCCAATCGATTCATCCATCGAAATTTTTGCTTGGGAAGGTGAAGGTGAAGAAGAAGAAGCCGTTCTAGTAGAAGATGATGATATCATTGACGAAATTTTTAGTACGGCTCAGGCTGTCTTAGCGGAACAGAACTTGGTACTTAAAAATACTGCTTACGCTTTGACCGTGGCTGGTGATTTACCACCCGTAGAAGAATCAGATCTGTTTACTCTAGAAATCGAAGACGAAGAAGCAGATTTAGAACCGGAGCAGTTGCAATTAATCACTACCTTCTATCACCACGAGCAGGAATACGCAATCTATACACCCCTTGATCCACTGTTGTTTTTCGCTAGACTATCAAAAACTGGCGAACCTGTACTACTATCTCCGGAAGAGTTTCGGGAAGTGCAACCACTCTTAGAAGACCAACTTTTTAACGAAGTTGAATAAAATGTAAAATTTCTAATTAAAAATTAAAATCTGGTATTTTCTTCATAGGATTTTGCAATTTTTAATTAAAGATTTTCAATAAAACAGCTAAATTTTAGTCCCAGAGTCAAGCAGTTATCATGGCTCAGGGTCTATTTGTTATGTACATAAGTTTAAGTTACGCTGGAAATTATACTAGGGCATTGGGCATTGTGAAATTATTAATGACTATTGCCCTTACGGGTAATCTTCCCTTCTCTACGAGAGGCTGCGCCAACGGGACGCTCCACGAACGAGAAACTTTCGGGGAATGCCAGTTGCTCATGGGGAAACCACGTCAATTGCTCTAAGTGGGGAAACCCTTTCAGCAGTTCTACTCCTCTGGGGAAGCAAGCTACATCGGGGAAACCCCCTTCCATGCGGCACGCTCCTACATCGCTAACGCCACCGTAGTGGCTCCTCTACGTAGCCTTTGCTGGCTCACTAATAACTATTGACTGATGACTATATAACTATGACTTGGAACAAGTTCTTACAGCCAGATTTGATTTTGGGTAGTTCTATCTTGAATCTCACCCCTGAGATTATTCAACATTATGGACTGAAAGGGCTAGTGTTGGATGTGGATGAAACTTTAGTTCCAATTACGGTAGGAGAAGCTTCGCCAGAACTGAAAAGCTGGGTGGAGCAGGTACGCACCTACACAGCACTATGGTTGGTAAGCAATAACTTAAGCGAAGTCCGAATTGGTAGCATTGCCCGTTCTTTAAACTTGCCATATTACCTAGGCGCGGCCAAGCCCTCCCGCAGAAAAATTCGCTCTGCACTCCAGGCGATGGATTTACCAGTGCATCAGGTGGGAATGGTAGGCGATCGCTTGTTTACTGATGTTTTGGCAGGAAATCGTTTAGGGATGTTTACAATTTTGGTAGAACCCATTGTTCACCCTGATGCTGTCTTGCGTTCTCATCCCATTCGTAACTTTGAGGTGTGGTTCTCAGAAATATTGGGAGCTTCGATTATTGCCCAGGATACAAAAATTCACAAAGATTGATGAATGCTTAAAAAAACTAAATCTAAAAAAATAATTAAGAAAGCCGAGGAATTACAAAAAATCGCAGAATATAAGTATTAATAACATCGGGGTCAGCAAAAAAAGACCCTAGCGCATAACAAACACATATAAACTAGTAAAGCGTCAGCCTTCTCTTGTGGAGAGACTGACGCTTTGTAGTTTAACTATGAGTCAATAGTCCAATGTTGATACTTTGTGTAACTAATGACTAATAACTAATGACTAATGATTAATGACTAATGACTAATGGCCAAAACAATCGTTGTCAAAATCGGTACATCTAGTCTCACTCAACCTCAGACTGGACAACTAGCACTTTCCACGATCGCCACCTTAGCAGAGACCTTGACTTATTTGAGACAGCAAGGTCATCGAGTGATCTTAGTGTCTTCTGGAGCGGTGGGAGTTGGTTGTGCGCGTTTAGGTTTAACCGAAAGACCCAAAGCGATCGCACTCAAACAGGCGGTAGCAGCAGTTGGTCAAGGGCGATTAATGCGGGTGTATGATGATTTATTCACGACCTTGCAACAACCAATTGCTCAAGTCTTGCTCACTCGCAGTGATTTAGTCCAACGTAGCCGCTATCTTAATGTCTACAACACATTTGGGGAACTACTGGGATTGGGCGTAATTCCGATAGTTAATGAAAATGATACGGTCGCTGTCGATGAACTGAAATTTGGTGACAATGATACCCTATCAGCATTGGTTGCCAGTCTAGTTGAAGCAGATTGGTTATTTTTGCTTACTGATGTTGATAAGTTGTATTCTGCTGATCCTCGTTCTGTACCCGATGCTCAACCAATTTCTTTGGTGACTAGCATGAAAGAACTAGCAGAATTACAAGTGCAAACAGGCTCTCAAGGTTCGCAATGGGGTACTGGTGGGATGTTGACAAAAATCTCGGCGGCGAGAATTGCGATCGCCGCGGGAGTGCGTACTGTGATTACACAGGGAAGATTTCCTCGGAACATCGAAAAGATTTTAGCAGGGGAAGCCATAGGTACGCATTTTCAACCCCAACCAGAACCAACGTCTGCTCGTAAACGCTGGATTGCCTATGGTCTTGTACCAACGGGAAAATTATATTTAGATACTGGAGCGATCGCCGCTATTGTAGAAGCCGGAAAATCTTTATTACCAGCTGGGATTAAAGCCGTTGAAGGCGAATTTGACAGCCAAGATGCTGTGCAATTATGTGATCTCAACGGTCAAGAAATTGCCAGAGGACTAGTCAACTACAATAGCACCGACCTGCAAAAGATTTGCGGTTATCATTCAAGAGACATTCTCAATATCTTGGGTTACGTCGGTGCGGAAACCGTCATTCATCGAGATAACTTAGTTCTCACCTAAAAAGAAAAACCCCGCTAGAGTTCGGGGTTTAGGATAGTTTGGCCGCATTATGTTCCACTGGTGAGGCTGTATAACCTTATTAAGCTATGTAAATATATGCTTTGAAAAAAGGTAGGAAATCCTACCCTTGTAAAAAGCTTATCTTTTAGCCTGCATCAAATATCACACAGGCATTTGACAGAGATATTACAATCCGATGAAATTTCTGTGTAAATATGACTGTGGAGCTTGTACCAATCAGCTTGAGTCGAACAAGACAAGCGATCGCTGCACGTTTAGAGATGCTATCATGGCGTAAGGAAACTTAGCCTAAATAGCTTCCTAAATTCACCAAGTTTGAATTGCTAAGGTATTCAAACTCGTGAGTTTATACCAGGAGAGGTGGCAGAGTGGTTGAATGCGACGCACTCGAAATGCGTTTTGGGGCAACTCAACGGGGGTTCGAATCCCCCCCTCTCCGTTTAATCTGATTCAGTATACATCTGCACATTTCATTACAGATATAAGATGGGTGAAAGGTTTCAATAGTGGTCACGCAATATCAAATTGTGAGAAATTTAAACACATCCCTGAGAGAGATGACCTAAAACAAAAGTAGTTCTAAATTAATCCTGGTGTGTCGAATAACTGCTTTCTATGGAGGTTTAGCACTGGCTAAACCTTTTTTATCGGGAGCGAAATTTTGATATATGATGTGGGGACTATTTGATTATTCACAATGACTGTTAATATTATCAGAATTCAAATTACCCTCATCTACTTTTAATACATCTGATGATATATTTACACGCCCATAGATAGATGGACTAAAGTAATATTTAAAATATATTATATAGCATATGGTAAACTCTTGGTATTGATAGGCTTGGTCATTATCCAAGCCTATTTTGTCAGAATCTTCCGAAACATTTGCAAATAGCTTAATCAATATTAATAACACATTGAATCAAAAAAATTATACAATTACTATTTAGTTTATAAAAAAACTCAGTCAATCAAGATTCATGGAATTCATGATAAATAATTTTTGATATTGTAAAAATTTCTCACTCTATTTTCTGCTTATCTCCTACTTCAGAATTCTCTCTAAAACAGTAGTTTTAGTAATTAAATGGCATTGTGATACATTGTATCTTTCCCTAGATGGGGGACATCAACTTTCTCAATAGCTATAATTTAACCTGTTAATGCCTGAAAAACGTGTGTGTACCCTGGATAAAATTCCAGGGCATTATTTTTAATTGCGCCCATCTATGAAATTATTTCTCTCAAAATTACATCTCATAACTCTTGTATAGAAATTTTTTATGTAATTTATCGGAATAAGTCTCTTTCATCTTTGACTATTAAAGTTCGCCAAGCTTCACTGGACGCATTCATTATTATTCATAGCCGTATACTTTGAATTATCTGGGTGTTCCATCCCATTAAAATTTAAAAAAATACAAATACGCTGGTAAGGATTTAGCAATGCTAAACCTCTACGAAAAATTTATGTGTATCAGGATTTTATTAAAAAGTTATAAGCAATAATCCAATGAGGTTCCGTTAAGCATAAAAAGTAAAAATAAAATATAAATCACTGAAATAAATGACTTTATAAAGAAGTTCTATATTGAAATGACTACTGGCAATACATACCAGATTTACTCAATTTTGTACACACCTTTTTGATGGATGAATTATGTTTAGATTAGGCATAAATTAATGACATATGGTAAACACCTGGTATACCTAGAGGCTGAGTAAAAACTCAAGCCTCTTTTTACTTTTTATGACTATTTATTATTTCCATGCTATTAATTTTGAGTTAATGTTTTAAAGTTTATTGGTATATCATTTACAGCCTTATAGTGATACATACTCCAGGAAGATGATATGTAATGGCAGCCAGCTTAAATTATGTTTGTACGTTGTTAAGCACAGCAATTACCAAGGTTTGGTTATAACCAAACCTTTTTTATGATTAACTAAATTAGTACATATCAGTTTTTAGATAATTTGTATACACTCTCAAGACAGATGACCTAAAGTAAGAGTGGGTTTAAATTAGTGTTGGTGTAGTAAATGCTTGGTATATATTTAGGCTTGGTATACCCAAGCCTTTTTTATGAAAAACTAGAATAACTTGATATTATTTTAAGTATTATTAGTGGTGATATCATATCATTTTATAACCTATACACTGTATTTTTAGAATTCAAAGTTTTAATTAAAATCTGGTATTCCAAAGATTAGTTTACTTCAGTGGGGACTTAACTGAAAAGTATATTTATGCTGAAGTAACAACTTTTTTGTCTGCTGATAAATCTACAATTGAAAACACGCAGTTAGAGCCAAAGCCAAACCATCCGCAGCATCATCAGGCTGGGGTATATCTTCTAAATTCAACTCGCGTGCAACAGCTTCTTGCACTTCTGATTTATCAGCATTGCCATAGCCAGTCAAAGCTTGTTTAATTTGAGCAGGAGTATATTCTACATAAGGCAGATTGTGTTGTGCCAAGGTTAACATTACTACACCTCTAGCTTGTGCCACTAGTATGGTGCTTGACATACGATAGAAGAATAGTTTTTCTATTGCTACCAAATCCGGCTGCAAATGGTCGATTAGAGTATGTAAATCATCAAACAAGGTACACAGGCGTTGTCCCATATCTGTGTCTTTTGAGGTTCTGATGACCCCAAAGTCCAAGATATTGACTGTTGTATCTTTTATGAGGCTTGGGTTTTTTGTGCAGGTGATTGCCCCAAATCCTAAAATTGCTAGTCCTGGATCTAATCCTAAAATTCGCTGTTCCATGTAAGTTGTTGTAACCAAGCCTAGTTATTTGGCAGTATTAACTGTCTGCCCTTAGTTTAAATACAGCAGAAAATTTCCATTATTTTACACTTGGTGTTAAAACCAGTTAGTGTACATTTTCTGTTAATTATTGTTTGTACCACTGTTCCGAATCAGGTATGTCAATCGGTTTTTTCAGACAAGCCCTCCACACCCTGCAACAAAAATCACGCAGCCGAACTTCTCATCGGGTGAACCAGTGGTTCAAATGGTTATCTCCGGGACTTTCGGTTAAACGTTGGTTTCTGATTAGTGTTGGAGGTGTACTACTGGCAATTTTGGGGTTGGCGATTTGGATTAAGCTGACCCCTATTTTTTTGATGTTGGAATTACTTAAGGGTTTTTTAAGTGCGATCGCCAACATCTTACCTAACTATATCAGCGGGCCTCTAGTCATACTTTGCGGTTTATTGCTGGTGTTGTGGGGGCAAACTCGCACAGTTGGTTCGATTACTGAGGTACTCAGACCAGATGCGGAAGAGGAACTTATTGATGTACTATTAGCCCATCGTCGATTGTACCGTGGCCCCAAGATAGTTGTGATTGGTGGCGGTACAGGGCTATCTACTTTACTCAGAGGATTAAAAACCTATAGTGCGAATATTACTGCTATTGTCACGGTTGCTGATGATGGTGGTTCTTCAGGGCGATTGCGCCAAGAGTTTGGAGTTCTACCGCCAGGAGATATTCGTAACTGTCTAGCCGCCCTAGCAGATGAAGAAAAGTTATTGACAGAATTATTTCAATACCGTTTTCGGGCCGGAGATGGGTTGACTGGCCATAGTTTTGGTAACTTGTTTCTTACTGCCATGAGTGATATCACTGGTGACTTAGAAAGGGCTGTTGCAGCTAGTTCAAAAGTCCTGGCTGTGCGGGGACAAGTTTTACCTGCTACCTTAAGTGATGTGCGTCTGTGGGCAGAATTAGCTGATGGTCGTCGCATTCAGGGTGAGTCAAACATTCCTAAAGCTGCCGGAAAAATTGTCAAGATTGGTTGCATTCCTGATAGTCCTCCAGCTTTGCCAGCCGCTATCAAAGCGATCAAAGAAGCCGACTACATTATTATTGGCCCAGGGAGTCTTTATACCAGCATTATTCCTAACTTATTAGTAACAGAAATTGCAGATGCGATCGCAGAGTCTCAAGCTCCACGTATCTATGTCTGCAACATTATGACCCAACCGGGAGAAACTCAAGGTTATAGTGTTGCTGATCACATTCGGGCAATTGATGCAGTTTGCGGTCAAAGACAACTGTTTGATGCAGTGTTGGTACATAAAAAATCACCCTCCGCCCAATCACTCATCCGCTATGCTCAACAAAATTCCCATCCGGTATTTTTAGATAGAGAAGCTGTATCCCAACTAGGAAGAAGAATTGTTTTGGCTAACGTGATGTACGAAGATGAAATTGGCTTTGTGCGCCACAATCCCCAAAAGCTAGCAAAAGTTTTATTAAAGTGGTACAGTGGCGCGCATCATGGAAAGTGAGCGGATAGTCCACAGTCAATAGTCCAAAGTCCATAATTTTGACTGACTACTAAATCAAAAAATATCCCACAACTGAGTCAGCATGGGATAAATCTACTATGGACTGTTGACCCTTACTAGTAATCTTCCCTTCTCTACGAGAGGCTGCGCCAACGGGACGCTCCGCGAACGAAAACTACTTCAGGGAAGGCCAGTCGCACTCCTCCGGGGAAACAAGCTACATGGGGGAGACCCCCTGCGCTAAGAGAGACTTCCGCTAATGCGCCAGTATCTCTTAGAGAAGAACGCGTCGGCTTACTAATGACTATTGACTTAAGATCATGAAACTTCTTCTTACAGATACACAAGCAACATTAAATTTAGGTATTGTTTTAGGACAAACATTAATTGCCGGCAGTGTCGTCCTACTAGAAGGTGATTTAGGTGCTGGTAAAACTACGTTAGTACAAGGAATTGGACAAGGTTTAGGTATCACTGATCCTATCGTTAGTCCTACATTCACCCTCATTAATGAGTATTCAGAAGGACGCTTACCCCTTTACCATCTTGATTTGTATCGCTTAGAACCACAAGAGGTTGCGGGATTAAACCTAGAAATGTACTGGGAAGGTGTTGAGGTGACTCTGGGTATTGTAGCGATTGAGTGGGCGGAACGAATGCCTTATCAGCCAAGAAGTTATCTCCAAGTGCATTTAACTTATAGCGATGAAGGTCATCGTCAAGCCGAAATTACACCCTTCAATTGCACCATCAACAAAGTGATTGCTACTTTGTAAAAAGCTTTTGTTAAATTTTGGTAAAAAAGCTGTCAATACTTCAGTAATATCAGAGTTACTCATACAATACCTTGCATTCTGGTAAATAATTCACCCTCTAATACATTGGTATGTTTCTTGATTTACCAGCACTAACAGCATAATTACCAATCAATTTTCAGTCCATGACGACACGAAACTATGATTGAGCGATAGTCGAGGGATAATTCTGCACTCGCGCTATCTACCGCTACCACGCTCATCTAAAAAATTAAATACCATACATTGTCTTCTTTATTCAAAATGGGTGAAATATTGTTCAATTGCACATTGGGTGTATTGACCATCTAATATTTTGTTAGCTGAATTCAGCTAAATTGCGTATAATCGCGGTCAGTTTAGGATTAGATGGATAAAAAATAGACTCATTTTTTGCAGAAATGCTTTTTTTGGCCTTACCTAGCAAGCAATGAGATGTTTTTAATACCTGCTTTTTAAAGAATTAAATTATGGGGAGAACTGACATAAACTTGTCCTTGAGTGAATAATCTTGCTAATTAGGTTTTGGGAAGACTTCTGTTAACCAGTAAATACTGGTAATATTTTTGCGCCTTCCGCACTGCGGTTGTTACTGTTAGACTATTTCTTAAAAGTCTCTGTAAACTGATTATTGGGTTGACCTAGACAAATGATATTCATTGTTTATTGTCGTGTTCTGCCCCATAATGCTAAGTTTTTTAGCTAAAGCATTTTTGTTACAGTTAGCAATCACAGAGAATAGAAATAGGTTTTAAGCAGGTACAAAATAAGTGCATATAAAATTTTTGTATGTATAAAACATATTTTTCACCGAAATTTACCCGTTTACTTAACCCTATTTTTCTCTACAGTTCTTTGCTAAAACATCCGGATAGTTAAACGCAAAAAAGCTAATGGCGGGAAATTAAGTAATTATTAATTTCTGTCTTAGCTGTATTAGCCGTCTTCGTACTTAAGTATTCCCAAACTCAGTTCAGGATCTATACAGGTAAAGTTACTAATTGTTAATTTATATATGAGATAAACTGATTTTTCACTTTATTGTCAAAAGTTATACTTATATTTATCCAGAGATAGATGAAAATAAAAGTAATTTTTTATAGGGAATTTAATATTTATAGGAAAAATTTCAGTACAAATACACTGCTATTAGCTAAAAATTTTTGCGTAAAGAACTTTAGGTAAGAATACTAATTAGACATAATAAAAGCCGCGATCGCATCCTTGACTTTTGGGCCACAACCATTCCTGGTGTAGTATGTAAACCCCTCTTCAATATATCGGGATGCAGCATCGATAAACTGAGATAACGTCCGAGTTCTAGCATCATCCATCTCTTCGCTGAGTGGGTTTTGGGTAAACCTGTTAATTCTTTCCTCTCGTTTTAAGAGAGTCCGAGTATCTCTATAGGTTTCCTCTTCTTTGGCTTGAAACTTCTCATTTAAATCAAACTGAAGCCGCAAGTACCGTTGAGAGTTATTTCCGCCCATGATTTGACGACAAATTGTGTTACTTACCTCTGAGGTTGGCTCCATGAATATATCTACTAGATGCTGCGCCCAGTTTATACCCCGCCAACTTTGGACTTGCTCAAAGACGAAGGGTTCACCACTTTGACCTGTACCAATGGAAAGGATGGCAATATCCTCTAAATTGACACCCTCCAAATGATATTTGTGTTTAATTTCCGTTGAAATTGAGGATTGACTCAGCTTCATTACTAGACTAAGTGCAGCCAAAGCCGGGTTATTCGCCCCCACACCCCCATCAATATGAGGAAATACCCAGTGACCAAATTTTTCTTTGTTGACTGGCTCTAATTTATAAGGTGGAAAGAATGTAGGCGCAGCAGCAGAGGCAGTACATAACTGCCACAAGTAACATTCGTCATACCATCGTGGCCCTACATCTGGATGACAGTTAGTAAAAAATGTTGTGTTCCGGTACAGAGTATCGTAAGCCAATATTAAAATAATCGGGTTTTCGATGTCCTGTATTCTTTTGTAACCCAACACATTAGTTAGGACATCCACCAGTCCTTGATGAGAATATTTAGGTGGTGAAAAAGCCTCCAGTAAGGGTTGGATAAAACTGGGGAATTTCCGGTAGCGTTCTTTTTGCTTGAGGGGAAATATCTGCTGACCTTGTTCTTGATACAGTTGAACTAGCTCGGCACTGTTTCTTCCTACAGCAATGCCGGCGGTTAAAATTGACCCCGTGGAAGTGCCTGCGATCAGATCAAAATATTCGTGTAGGGACTGACCTTTCAGTTCTTGAATTTGTTGCTCCACTTCTTGAAGAATGCGTGCTGTAATGACTCCACGTATACCACCACCGTCCAAACTCAAGATTTTGAAGGACATTGCAATTCTCCCTTCCCAAACTAGTCTCCACGAATCACCGTTATTTGTAAGTTCCGCTCTGATTGAGGCAAAGTTAGACTCAATCAGTCAGAACTTATCTGGTTAAACTATGGTCTATGTTGGTGGTATACGTAAAGTCTAGATGATATTTGCTACAAGAAACTTAAAGCTTGACCCCGCACTTCCATATTCAGTTGACCTTTGTTATAGACAATTTGACCACCGACAATGGTTGTTACTGCCCATCCTGTGAGGTTCCAGCCTTCAAAGGGACTCCAACCACACTTAGTTAACAATTCTTCTCGGCGGACAGGGCGATATGTGTTTAAGTCTACTAGAACTAAATCCGCATCATAACCGGGTGCGATCGCTCCCTTATTGGGGATACCGTAAGCTTCAGCTACAGCCTTAGACATCCAATTGACAACTTGGGCAACACTACACTTACCTTGCATCGCCGCTGTTAACATTAAAGCCAAAGAAGTTTCTACCCCTGGCATTCCAGATGGAGTATTGGGATATTCTTGGGCTTTTTCCTCTAAGGTATGGGGAGCATGATCTGTAGCGATAAAATCAATCACACCATCGCGCAAAGCTTGCCAGAGAACTTCATTATCGTGAGGCGATCGCAACGGCGGATTCATTTGCGCTAAAGTGCCAATCGTTTCATATGCACTGGTATTCATTAACAAATGTTGGGGTGTCACCTCAGCCGTCACCCAACTAGGTTTATCCTGACGTAGTAACTCTGCTTCCTCCGCCGTGGACATATGCAAAATATGTAACCTACGTTGATATTTTTTAGAAAGTTTTAATGCCAACTGGGTGGCTAAAAGGGCTGCTTGATTATCTTGAATTTGAGAATGAATAGCTGGGTCATGAATGCCTGCAAATTCTTGGCGGCGTTGAAGAATTCTCGCTTGATCTTCTGCATGAACAGCAATTAATCGCTGACCTTGAGAAAATATTGACTCCAGTACAGTTTCTTGATCAATCAGCAATTGACCGTGCATTGACCCCATGAAAATCTTAATTCCTGGTGTCGGTGATGCTGTCAGTAAATCTGCAAGATTTTCTGCCGTTGCTCCAATAAAAAAGCCATAATTAACTAAGCACTTATTTGCAGCGCGTTGTAACTTGTCCTCCAGTGCTTGCTGGGTAGTCGTCAGAGGACGAGTATTGGGCATTTCCAAAAAGGACGTAACCCCACCTTTAGCACAAGCACAACTAGCTGTGAATAAATCTTCTTTATGTTCTAATCCAGGTTCGCGGAAATGCACCTGCGGATCAATAACTCCCGGCAACAAAGTTAACCCCTGTGCGTCAATCTCTATTGCTGGTGTTGTTGTGACAATTTCTGGTGCAACTTCTACAATCTGGCGATCGCTTATCAGTACATCCCCTACCATCAATTCACCATTGGGTAATATGATGCGAGCGTGCCGAATTAACATACTTTGGAGTGATGACATCGAATTAACTATTTTCCCACAAGAAGCTAAATATTAAGTAACTTGGCTGCTATTAGTCCTGATTTTCTGGATTTTTTTACATCAGGGGAGATCACTACCAAAAAAAACTCATGATCATGACAAATAAATCAAGTTTCTCCCATTAAAATTAACAGATATAGTATCCCTCAAGAGTTAATTACCCGCAATTTTCCTTACTTCAATAATTTCATGCAAAATCAAGTGTCTGACAACAACTCTAGTCAACAACCCGATAATTCCTGGATCGCAGAACTAGGTAGAACAGTTGTATTAAGTATCGTTCTAGCCTTAGGGATTCGTACCTTTGTGGCAGAAGCACGCTGGATTCCTTCTGGGTCTATGGAAACAACTCTGCACGGCACTCCAAACCAATGGGAAGCAGACAAGATTATTGTTGATAAATTGAAGTACAAATTTTCTGATCCACAAAGGGGAGATATTGTCGTATTCTCACCTACTGAAGAGTTACAAAAAGAACAATATCAAGATGCTTTTATTAAGCGTATCATTGCTTTACCTGGTGAAACTGTTGCCATCAAGAATGGTAAAGTTTATATCAATAACCAACCTCTGAAAGAAGATAGATATCTAGTTTCCGCTCAAAATACAGCCATTGACGTTTGTCAATCAGGACAACAACCGCCTTTTTTAGCAAAACCTCAAACAATACCCCCTAATTCTTATCTCGTACTAGGTGACAACCGTAATAGTAGCTACGACAGTCGTTGTTGGGGCGTTGTACCTCGTAATAATATCATCGGTCGCGCCGTACTTCGTTTCTGGCCAATCAACAAGATTGGAGAAATTGATAAGTCACCACTGTATCCCCAATAAGTAATCTAGTAGAAAATCAATCAACAATTGAGGCAAACCAAAAAATTTCTCGTCAACCTCCAAAGCTACAAGTTAGAAAGTAGTTCCTATAAAATTAAGGTTCACAACTAAAAATGAAAGTTGTCTTGTTCCCTTCATCTCCGTTGAAGTCAAGAAGGAAGAAGATTGAACTTTCTTTTTCATTGTTAGTGGTTCATGTACCTTCAGTGTTGCATTTTAATCAACAATTTGGACAGCAGTAGCCTATGAAGAGTAGTAATGCTGGAGAAGAGGATTTGAGGATTTTTTGAATTTTTGGTGAGTGTGCAGCTGCGTTCATCGGCAGTAACCAACTCAAAAATTCAACAATCATGAACTAACCCTACTAGATTCTGCTTCTTATATGTAAATCAGAATTCTCATCGTTATTAAACCACTAGCTGTTTTTAATCATGAGGTAAAAATACTATTAGGTACACAAGACTTTGCATATCTAACTATGTAAATGTTTCAAACAAAAACCCCTACATTGAAAACAATATTTTTTATTTCGTCAACGATAAAGCTTAGTAAGCTCAACATTCTAAAGTAAGTAAGTACGCCCAATTAAATCTAAAATATCAGCTTGTGGAATATTGATAAAATCGTCTTGGGCTTTATACTAAGTGAGTTTTTAGTTAATTTTATATCTGCTTTAACAATCAACCTATCTTGATAATAAGGGACGGACATCATACTTGTAGCAAAAACTCTGTACACTCAAAAAGTCTGATTTCCTACTCCCCACCTTTTACTCATTCTTTCCAGACTTATATAAATAATTTCTAAAATAAAAACGGATTACTATACTCAGTGTAAGTATTAGGAAAATTTATTGTATCTTTCTATCAGCAAGATCATTTTGACACATCAGTTGTTTATCCAGAAATTCAACCTAGCAATATTTGTAAATAGTTAAAATAATATAGTAATATTTAACACAATTGATACTTGGATGTTCATTAGTTCAATTAGCCATATTTTTCTCATCAAGCGTCTTTGACCATTCTGGAAATACGCTGTACTCTTTATCTAAGATACGTATTGTGTATTCTCAGGTGATATTGAACAAACTATGGTGTTATAACAAAGCTTGATGTTTCTCTATGGGAAGATATGTGCTAAAAATTTAAGTAAATTTAAAATATTTGAGTAATTATATATACTGATATTAGTTGGTTGCTTAATTATATTTAGCTATTGTAGTGTTAGTATTAACCCTGAATATCAATGTAGCTGTTCTGGCTCTAATTCTATACTGTGTTGTATAACTATACACTAGTAAAGCTGTCAGTAATGTAGCCAACAACTACCTATAAAGTTGAAGAAAACTATGAATCTCAATGGAACAGATGCAGAATGAATTACCTGTGGTTAGAACCCATAAAAAAGACATTTTAATTATCGATGATATGGTAGATAACTTGCGAGTTTTGTCCTCAATCCTAACAAGAGCAGGGTATAACGTTCGCAAAGCTTTAAACTGGCAGATGGCTTTAACTGCTTGTAAAACAGTATTGCCAGATTTAATTTTACTGGACATTATGATGCCAGAAATGGATGGTTATGAAGTCTGCCAGCGTTTTAAAGCTTGGGAACTAACTGCGGAGATTCCTGTAATTTTTATTAGTGCTTTAGATGATGTTTTCGATAAAGTCAAGGGGTTTAAAACAGGAGGAGTAGACTATATCACTAAACCATTTGAATTAGAAGAAGTTTTGGTAAGAGTGCAAAATCAAATAAAATTAAGGACAACGCAACTAGAACTCTTAGCACTCAATTCGGAATTAGAACAAAGGGTAAAACAAAGAACTTGGGATTTAGAAAAAGCTTTAGTTAAGCTACAACAGGAAATTACTATCAGCCAATCTCTGCAAAATAAATTATTAGAAATGGCTCTGCATGATGCACTGACTGGATTACCGAATAGAGTTTTATTTATAAAACGTCTAGAAAAAGCTTTAAACCGTGCAAAACAAGAAGATAATTATCATTTCGCAGTCATGTATTTAGACTGCGATCGCTTTAAAATGATCAATGATTCTTTAGGGCATTTAGTGGGAGACGAATTACTAATTGCTATTGCCAATCGTATTCAGCTATGTCTCACATCATCCGATACTCTCGCTAGGTTAGGTGGTGATGAATTCGGCATTATTTTAGATACTTTAACAGACCTAAATCTAGCTATTCAAATCGCAGAAAATATTTTGCAAAAATTATCGACTACTTTCAAACTGTCAATATATGAGGTTTTCATGAATGTCAGTATTGGAATTAGTTGGGGTGGTAAAGATTATGAAAAACCAGAGCATTTATTAAGAGATACTGATACAGCTATGTATCATGCAAAAGCTTTGGGAAGAGCTAGATATCATGTTTTCAACCCAGCTATGTATCAGAATGCTATCCATGCCTTAGAAATGGAAAATGACTTACGAAAAGCTATTGAAAGACAAGAATTCGTAATTTATTATCAGCCTATTGTTGCTTTATCTACAGGCAAAATTTCTGGATTTGAAGCACTTTTACGTTGGCAGCATCCATATCGTGGGTTAATTTATCCTACAGAATTTATTCCCATAGCTGAAGAAACGGGTTTAATTAATCCTATCAACACATGGGTATTACAATCAGCTTGTGAACAACTGAGTAGTTGGCAAAATCACCCCGATATCCCCAAAAATCTAACTATCAGCGTGAATTTGAGTGCGCGCTTATTTTATCAAACCAATTTTATTGCTCAATTTGATCAAGTTCTTTATCACACTAAAGTCGATCCTACTATATTAGAGATAGAAATTACAGAAAGTGTAATTATGGATAATACAGAAGAAATTAAAGCTATTCTTCAAGAACTAAAACAACGTAAAATCAAACTTATTATGGATGATTTTGGAACAGGCTATTCGTCTTTAAGCTATTTACATATATTTCCTTTCGATGCTCTAAAAATCGACAAATCTTTTGTTCAGCTTATGCACGCTAATAAAGCAAATATGGGTTTAGTACCAGCTATGATTAGTATTGCGGAATCTATGGGAATAGCTGCAATTGCAGAAGGTGTTGAAACTAAAGAACAATTAGCACATCTCAAAGATTTAAATTGTGATTTCGCTCAGGGATATTTATTTTCTAAACCTATAGAGCAAAAATCCATAATTGATTTTCTAAAGTCATTACCTCAATGGTAATTTTTAACAATACTAACTATATCAAGTTGGGAAAACACAATAGTATTAAAATGCTATGTCGAACCAATTGATTATTAATGCTTGCTCTTATAGATGTACATAAATTCACAAAGATTTGAGCCAAGTAGATTAATATTTCTCTTTGTAAGGCATATGAATAAATTATATGAAATCTCTACTAAAAGTTAAATCTAGATCACTGAACACAAAATCTAAAATCTTATCTTAACCTAACATATATGATTCTCACGGTCGAGAGTAATCAATTTTTACAAATAAAATATTTGTTTTAAATTAAGTAAATAAATTAAAAACTAGAATTAACTAACTATGGTTTTTTATTTGAATTTAATGCTTCTATTTTTCGTCATATAGAAGCATAATAGGAATGTGAGTAATTTGTTAACCCCCTTACAATCATTAACCAATGGTTGCTGGTTCAAGCTTATATGCGGAGCTAGTTTCCAACACCTACCTACAGTTAGAAGTCTAGCATTAATCTACACTTTGGCTGGAGCTGACTGTATAGACGTTTCGGCTGATCCAGCAGTCATAATAGCAGTTCAAGAAGCTTTACAAGTAGCTAAGAGTTTAGTGGCAGATGCTCAAATGCGAGGCTTTAATTACAAAGGTAATTTGCCGTTCTTGATGGTTAGCTTGAACGATGGAGAAGACCCGCATTTTCGCAAAGCTGAATTTAATTATACTGAGTGTCCCCAAAACTGTCCTAGACCATGTGAAAAAATTTGTCCAGCTCAGGCGATTATATTTGACCGTATACAAGATAATTTTTCGGGAGTTGAATCTCAGAAGTGCTACGGCTGCGGACGTTGTTTGCCAATTTGTCCATATGATATAATTTATACAAACTCTTATCTATCAACACCAGCAGCGATCGCACCATTAGTAATATCAACGGGGGTAGACGCACTAGAAATACACACAAAAGTTGGACGTTTAGCCGAATTTCAGCAATTGTGGCAAGTAATTTCACCGTGGGTAGCACAATTGAAGCTACTCGCAATCAGCTGTCCTGATGGAGAAGGACTAGTCGAATATCTTCAGTCTATCTATGACCTGATTTCTCCCCAATGCCAACAAATAATTTGGCAAACCGATGGTCGTCCTATGAGTGGTGATATCGGCGATGGTACTACATTAGCAACTGTAAAACTAGGTCAAAAAGTGTTAGCAGCTAATTTACCAGGATATGTACAGTTAGCAGGTGGCACTAATAGGTATACAGTTGCTAAGTTAAAAGCAATGGGATTGTTAAACAGTGCTAATCAAGCAGAAAAAAATCAGCACTGCATCGCTGGAGTAGCTTATGGTAGCTATGCTCGTGTATTAATTTCACCCATTATCGAGCAGTTAGAAAGGAAGGAGGTGAATCAGAATCATATTAAGGCAACTACCCACCTGGAAGAAGAACCTGAGTTACTCTGGCAAGCGGTAGAGCTTGCACATTCATTGGTTTCCCAGATCAAATCACAGCAAGAGCGATAATCGCTCGTTAGTTATCTCGAAAAACGTCACTATAGAAAGCATGACGATTACAGACGATCTCCAAAAGTTGTTAGAAATTTTGCCCCAAGACCTGCAACAAGTACTAAAGAATCATCCCAAAATAGAAACTTTAGTAGAAGTGGTCTTGGATTTGGGTCGTCGTCCAGAGGCTCGGTTTCCTAATCAAGCCGAGTATCTGAGCGAAACGCCAGTTACTCAAGCGCAGATAGATGATTGTATTCAGAGAGTTGGAACATTTGGTGGAGATAATCGGGCAGGAATTGAGCAAACCTTGCATCGTATTAGTGCCATCCGCAATCGCAATGGCAAAATTATTGGCTTGACTTGCCGTGTAGGTCGAGCTGTATTCGGCACAATAGGCATGATACGTGATTTGGTGGAAACGGGTAAATCGATTCTCATGTTAGGACGACCAGGTGTAGGTAAGACTACTGCTTTAAGGGAAATTGCTCGTGTATTAGCCGATGAATTGCATAAACGTGTAGTTATTATCGACACCTCCAATGAAATTGCGGGAGATGGCGACATAGCTCACCCTGCAATCGGTCGTGCGAGAAGAATGCAGGTAGCTCATCCAGAACTTCAGCATCAAGTAATGATTGAGGCAGTGGAAAACCATATGCCAGAAGTCATTGTCATTGATGAAATTGGCACAGAACTAGAAGCTTTAGCTGCTCGTACTATTGCCGAACGGGGTGTACAATTGGTAGGTACTGCCCACGGAAATCAGATAGAAAACTTAATTAAAAACCCCACACTTTCTGATTTAGTTGGTGGTATCCAAGCTGTGACACTGGGGGACGACGAAGCCAGAAGACGAGGTAGTCAAAAAACTGTTTTGGAACGCAAAGCTCCTCCCACTTTTGAAATTGCCGTAGAAATGCTGGAGCGGCAACGTTGGGTAGTACACGAAAGTGTTGCTGATACAGTTGATAATCTTCTTCGAGGCCGCCAACCTAACCCACAAACAAGAACTGTCGATGAGCAAGGCAAAGTTGCCATTACACGTCAGTTAGCTGTGGTGAATGGCCGTGGTGGACACTCATCAACATCGGAAGATTCTTTCTCTTCAACCAAACAATCTACTGGTTGGCGGTCATCAGGACAAATGCTGGCCCTGCCATCCTTACCCTTAGAAAGAGAGCGGGTTGCTAGTTCCAGTGAATTTGACCGATTGTTGGATGAATCCTTCAATTATTCTGAGAGCATTGACTTCAGTGCCGGCAGACAAGCCGGCCCCAATGGTGAAGATTTACCGTTGCATATCTATCCATATGGTGTCAGCCGCCATCAGCTAGAACAGGTAATTAATGTCCTAACTTTGCCAGTAGTCTTGACAAAAGATATTGATAGTGCAGATGCTATTTTGGCATTGCGATCGCACGTTAAAAATCATGCCAAACTAAGGCAAATGGCTAAAGCTCGTCATGTTCCAATCCACGTGATTAAATCTAGTACTATCCCACAAATTACTCGTGGGTTGCGGCGACTGCTCAACATGGATGAACCAGAAATTGCCGATGAGCGAGAACTGCAACTGTTTTTGCATAATGGCAGTGATGACGAAATGGATGCTCTAGAAGAAGCAAGGCTTGCTGTTGAGCAAATAGTCATTCCCAAGGGACAGCCTGTTGAGTTATTACCTCGTTCTCCTCAAGTTCGCAAAATGCAACATGAGTTAGTAGAACACTATCGCCTCAAGTCCCACAGTTTTGGGGAAGAACCGAATAGACGCTTGCGTATTTATCCTGCATAGTAATAGAGAAGGAAAATAAGCTAAAGCAAAAACACCCCTGAAGTAATTCAAGGGTGTTTTTGTAAAAAAAAGACCTGGCGCCGAGCGATTGTGGCGGGAGGCAACCCTCCAACTATCGTAGCCGCAGCAGCGTTTCACCTCTGAGTTCGGGATGGAATCAGTGTGGTTCCACCGCGCCATAGACACCAGGAAAA
>Ga0209172_10000151_pt1 | contig 208640 bp, 202 predicted proteins | sample LarsenN4metaG_FD_184113 | JGI IMG/M metagenome (GOLD analysis project Ga0209172, IMG submission 184113) | Hot spring sediment bacterial and archeal communities from British Columbia, Canada, to study Microbial Dark Matter (Phase II) - Larsen... ... | reverse complement strand
CCACACTCCCCGCACTCCCCACACTCCCCACACTCCCCACACTCCCCACACTCCCCCTGCTCCCTTGCTCCCTTGCTCCCTTGCTCCCCTGCTCCCCGTCCCCCCGTCTCCCCGTCTCCCACCTTGTAGGGACACGGCATGCCGTGTCCCTACCGCCCCACCATCAATCCTACAACAGAATTCCCAAGTGCTGGCCCTATAGGGGGCAGGGGGTGTCGGGGGACGGGGAGACCACATCCCTTGCTAGGGAATCGCCTCATATCGCCAAGGCACAGGATCCACAGACTCGCCGTGGACGTACAAACCCCAGTGTAAGTGGGGACCAGTAGATATACCAGTGGAACCCACGGCACCGATGACTTGACCCGGTTGCACCATATCACCTTCTCTCACATCAATGCGGCTCAAGTGCATATAAATAGTGGTAACACCTTGTCCGTGGTCAATGCCGATCGTATTGCCGTGAAGTTCAAATCCATCAGCCACATATCCTACCAGAGCCACACGACCGGCGGCGGGGGCGACCACTGGCGAACCTGTGGGAGAGGCGTAATCTACACCCCGATGATAGTAGTTGTCCGCAAATACGCCATTATAGTAGCGCCGGACTCCATAAACACTCGACACCGGACCGGCGTTCGGCTTCAAAAAAGGTCCGTTCCAGAATTTTTGTGGCGTCACCAGACGCTTAAACGCCGTTACCCGGTCCCACTCATAGTCCGTTACCTTCAAATCTGAGACACCGGGGGAGAACCAGATATTTTGCACCGGAAAATCCCGATCGCTCACCCATAAAGCCAGATTCCGCTCAGCATCTGACCCCACAACCTGCACCACCCGCCGCCCCGGTTTATCTATAGGCGTAGTGGGAACAAAAGCGCGAAACTTGTTCTGGCCGATCGCAAAAGCCGGATAAGTTTCCCCCTCCACCTTCACCGTCGGCGCCGGCCCAGCCTGCTCCAACTCCACCGTCACCGAAATTGTATCCCCTAGCTGGGGATTTTCCGGCTGCAACCGCACCTCCATTGCCCGCAATGGGGCAGCCAGAGCCGCCCACAGGGAAAAAGACATTCCCAGTCCCGACAACCACCGCCCCACATTAACCCCAAGCCGCCCTGCACCAGAGCCACCATGCTCTCCGACTCCCCGACGGGAGGGGCATTTCCCGCCAGAGACTTCGCCGAAAGCAACTGCGTCGCCCGCTAGCGCTTCGGGGGGTGCCAAGAAAGCATTTGCTCCTTTTGCGTTGGCTCCTTTGGCGGTCCCCCCAAAAGAAGCAACGCTCAATGTTGCCTGCGGTTCGGTGCTTTGTCTGTTTCTCATACGAAACTCCATCAATGCTTTTTCTTTGGCCTCGGGGCTTCCTTCAGATGGCAGCGTCCTCCCCACTGCATTAGTCAGCATTCGAGGATACTTTCCCATCACACCAAGACGCGGACCGAGGTAACCTCTCAGATCCACAGCCATTATGGTAAAGACATTCCGGGAATAAAGCCCACTAGAAGCAATTTAATGTTCCCGCGCCGAAATCCCAGAAAGAGACTCAGGAAAATTTTGCTCCCAGGAGATTCCTCCTCTCACCTTGGCTCGTCATAGGTTCCCGCAACTCCTGCCTTACGCCCAGATCTTCCCAGCACCAGGACAAATCGTTATCCTGAATTGTAATAGACCAAAACACATTGTCTCTCATTTTTCCCTGAAGCCGTGCAAGAAGACTTCCGACTGATTCTCGACTTAGTGACTGTGCTGGCTGTGGCTGCAGCTGGTGGACTTTTGGCAGCCATACTGCGCCAACCCCCTCTACTGGGCTATTTGGTGGGAGGCATAGTTATCGGCCCAGCCGGTTTGGGCTGGATTAAAGAGCTGATTCAAGTACAAACCCTGGCTCAATTCGGAGTTGCCCTGCTGCTATTTGCCTTGGGGGTGGAATTTTCCTTTGCCGAACTCAGAAAAGTCAGAGCGATCGCCCTCGGCGGCGGCGGACTACAAATCGCCCTCACTATTGCGATCACTGCCTTAATCTCCCTCGGTGTCGGCTGGGTGAGTACAAGCGCGCAAGGCATCTTCTTGGGGGCGATACTGTCTTTATCCTCCACCGCCGTAGTCCTCAAATGCCTGATGGAAAGGGGCGAAACCGAAACCCCTCACGGTCAAGTGCTGCTGGGGATTTTAGTAGTACAAGACCTGGCTTTAGGACTAATGCTGGCCGTCCTACCGGCTTTAGACCGTCCAGGGGAAGAAATTGTTGTGGCAGTTCTTTCCTCCCTCTTGCGAATTAGCTTATTTGCCGCTGGGGCTTGGGCCGTGGGGACTTTGGTGGTGCCACGCCTACTGCGACTACTGGCTAAAACCGAAAGTCAAGAGCTATTTTTGCTCGGAGTAGTGGCCCTGTGCTTGGGGATCGCGCTGATTACCTACTACCTAGGCTTTTCCATCGAGATGGGGGCGTTTGTGGCTGGGTTGATGATTTCCGAGGTGGAGTACGCCGACCAAACCCTAACCTATGTAGAGCCACTGCGGGATATTTTTGCCGCGTTGTTTTTCGTTGCCGTGGGGATGCTCATCGATCCGGTTTTTCTGTGGCAAAATTTAGCTCCCATCATGGGTTTGGTGGCTTTAGTCCTAGTAGGAAAGTTTTGCATCGTCACCCCTTTGGTCATGGCCTTTGGCTATCCCCTGAGAACTTCATTACTGACCGGGTTTGGTCTGGCTCAGATTGGGGAATTTTCTTTCGTGCTAACGGCTCAGGGACAGGCTCTGGGGTTGGTTTCCCACCGAGTTTATTTGTTGATTTTAGGTACTACCGCATGCACTTTGTGCCTGACGCCGTTCTTACTGCGATTGTTGCCCCAGTTGCTCGATTGGGCAGAAACGCGGGGGATGTTGGACATTAAAGGTGCAACCGAAATAGCGGCGGTGCCTACTACCAAGGACAAGAAGGGAGGACATGTGGTGGTGTGCGGCTATGGCAGGGTAGGCCGCAAGGTGGTGCAGCTGCTCCAGAGTCACGATTATCCCGTGGTGGTGATTGACCAGTCAGAGCGAGCGATTCAGCAGCTCCGGGCGGCGGGTGTGGCTTATGTTTATGGCAATGCGGCCAGCCTTCATGTGTTGGAGGCGGCGGAGGTCGATCGGGCCACAGCGATGGCAATTGTCCTCCCGGACCCCATGAGTACCCGCCTCTGTTTAAAGCGGGCTCTTGGGTTGACCCCAGACTTGGATGTGGTAGTACAGGCGAACCAGGAAAAGGAAATTGAACTGCTCTACCAACTGGGGGCGCGAGAGGTGGTGCAATCGGAGTTTGAGGTCAGCTTGGAATTGTCCACCCATCTGCTGCTGGGGATGGGATTGCCAATCTATCTGTTGCAGCGGGAAGTAGAACAAATCCGCAGCCGCCACTATCAGGGGTTGCGCACCGACCGGTCGGCGCCGCATGCCGCTTCTGTGTCAGGGCAAATCGCCCGACACTTGCGCAAAGCAGCAACGGAAATGAATAGCAAGTGGCTGGAACTGCCCGAGGGTTCGCCCCTTACCGGGATGACTCTGGAGCAAACCGACTTGCGGCGACTGACTGGGGTGAGCTTGATGGCGATCCGCCGCCACGCAGGGGAGGAAATTGATTACCCCGAGCCCCAGACGGTTTTGCAAGAAGGCGATCGGCTCCTGGTCGTGGGAGAACCGGAAGAGCTAGGGACGTTTGAGCGTGTTGCATCTGGGCAGATCGCCGCTCCCATCAACAGCAGCTCCTGTCAGTGGTTGCGGGTGCCCGAGAAAAGCCCTATTCACGGCCAAACTCTCGCCCAGCTAGATTGGCCGCGTCTTTATAACGTCGAGGTACTGGCGATTTCCCGCCGTTCTACCTTCCTCCACTTGCCCCAGGGGGATGTGGTTTGTCGCGGTGGCGATCGGCTGCTGTTATGCGGTGGGTTTGTCTCCCTCAAGCAGATAGAGCTGGCCATTTTACCCGCCCAGGCGCCGCTCGTGAGCCTAGTTCCGGAATCTCAGCACGATTTCAGCCCCTAGGTAGAGGGCGGACGCTAAAGAAGGATCCGGCCAGCCTAAGTCCCTACATATCCTATTTGAATTTAGATATGCAACAGATGTTCTGGCTTAGGGGCGTTTGATGGCGGCGACAGCCGTACCCACAGAGGCTCAAATCTGGGAATATTCAGGTCTGCGCCGCATAACGGCCATTAGCTCCGAGAATTTATCTGTTGCAGCACTAAATCAAGATAGGATTAGGCTTTGGGCTTCATAAACACGATCGCTTGTCGCCAAATAACGGTTTTTTGGTCATAGTGATCCAGAATGCAGATGCACTCCAAATCCTGCCAAAATATTTTGCCCACCAAGAGGTCATCCGTTACCAGTTTTATTTCTACCTCTTGTTTATCTTTAATCAGAGCTTGAAGAAGGCGAATGCTGGGCAGGCTAGTATCGAATTCAGGCATAATTAGATTTATTCTCCCTCACTAAGAGATTTTAACCCGCGCCTTCGAGGGTTTTGTCTTCATCATCCACAACCTGACTTACTTGGCCGAGAAGTTGTCCACAAAGGAGTTGTCCATGAGTTTGGAGTTTAGTAAATACCACGGGCTGGGAAATGATTTTATTTTGATTGACAATCGGGAGACAGACGAACTGAAGGTGACGCCAGAGCAAGCAGTGGTCATGTGCGATCGACACTTTGGCATCGGTGCTGATGGCATCATCTTCCTCCTCGCCGCATCCACAGCAGATACCGATTACACCATGAGGATGTTTAACTCCGATGGATCAGTAGCCGAAATGTGTGGCAATGGCATTCGCTGTCTCGCCCAGTTTATCACCGATTTAGGTGCCCCCATAGACGAAAGCAAAGGACGCCAGTACCGCATTAGCACCCTCGCCGGTGTAATTACACCAGAAATCCTGGACAATGGCCAGATTCGCGTCGATATGGGCATTCCAGCCTTAGAAGCCACATCCATCCCCACCACCCTAGTCGCCTCACAGCTCAAAGCCATTGATTGTCCCTTGGAAGTAGCGGGTCAAACTTGGCAAGTCACCTGTGTAAATATGGGCAACCCCCACTGCGTCACCTTTGTAGAAGACGTGGCGGCAATCCCCTTAGAAACCATAGGACCAATGTTTGAGCATCACCCCGCCTTCCCCATGCGCACCAATACCGAATTTATTCAAGTCATCGCACCAGATTACCTGAAAATGAGAGTATGGGAGCGGGGAGCCGGAGCCACCCTCGCCTGCGGGACCGGAGCCTGCGCCTCCCTGGTGGCTGGAGTCCTCACCGATCGGTGTCAGCGGCAAGCCACTGTGGAACTACCCGGAGGTAAGCTGGAGATTGAATGGTCAGAATTAAACCAGCGACTTTACATGACCGGCCCAGCCGAGCTGGTTTTCACTGGTAAAATTTAGCTCAAAAATCGCCCCTGTGGCCCAAGCCATAGCCACAGGCTCACTGTGGGGTAATAGGGGTGCTGAACCCCGTTACACCACCAGGCAAAAGTGCTATCATGCCTAAATCATTTGTCATTTGTCCAAGAGTCATTTGTCCAAGAGTCATTTGTCCAAGAGTCATTGGACAAGCTGCCAGCCGGACTTGTGAAAAGTGACAAATATGAGGATTATCCGCAATAAAACCGGTTTCTGAAAGGATTCAATTTCAGCGCAACTAATAAATCAGTAAGAGGAACTATTAATGGGTGGAGGAATTTATTTAATCCATGATGAAGACCGACTCGTAGAGATGACAGAACAAGCCTATGACTCGGAAGATCAGCTCCAAGAACTTCTGGAAAAATATCCCAACCTGCTGGCGGGAGACCAGATAGATAGAGCGACTCCGAGACGGTGGTTGTTGATATCCCGCGAAATCATCATGCCAGCAGAAGAAGATGGGGGCGGTCAGTGGCTCGTCGAACATTTGTTTATTGACCAGGATGCGATTCCCACATTTGTAGAGGTAAAGCGTAGTAATTATACAGAAGTAAGGCGCGAAATCCTAGGCCGGATGTTGGACTATGCCGCTAATGCTTTGGTTTACTGGCCGGTAGATTCTATTATTACCCAGTTTGAAGCCAATTGCCGGGAAGCCGGACGGGATCCGGAGCAGGTATTTGAAGAATTTCTCGGAGCCGATGCTAACGAAGAGCGGTTCTGGAGTAAGGTAAAAACTAACCTGCAAGCGAGTAAACTCCGGTTGATTTTCGTGGCGGATGAAATTCCGGCGGAAATGCGCCGCGTGGTGGAATTCCTCAACGAGCAGATGGATCCCACAGAAGTCCTGGCGGTGGAAATTAAGCAGTATGTGAGTCACGATGGCTTGAAAACTTTAGTCCCCCGAGTCATCGGTCAGACGGCGGAAGCGCTGCAAAAGAAAGCTAGTGCCACGCGAGAGAGACGGCTTTGGGATGAAGTTTCTTTCTTTAAGGAATTTCAAGCCAGACAGGGTAAGGAAGAAGCGGAAATGGTGCGCCACCTTTATGAATGGGTGCGAGACCAAGAGCCGGATGTGGAGGTGCAGTGGGGGCGGGGGGACAGTTATGGTGGCTTTACAGCGAAGCTGAAGCCTCCAGGGCAGAGGCGATCGTCCGCCTTGTTCTCGGTGGCAATTTCTGGGGAATTTGTGATTTCCTCGAGCAGCTATGCGGCGGTGCCGCCATTTGATGCGCAGGAAAAATGGCTGGAACTGCGCTCCCGGATGAGTTCGATCGGCTTATCACTGCCTATGGATTCTAGCGAAACGCGGTTGCCCAATTTTCGCGTTTCCTCCTTGCGTGATGATAGTGCCCTGGATGTGGTGCTGGAAACCTTTGATTGGGTGGTGGCGGAAATCCAATCCGCCAACCGATAGCCCCAGGGACAAAAACGTCAGAAACCCGGTTGCCTATGTGTGACCGGGTTTCTGACGTTTTCTAGATATACCTAGGGCAAATTTTGCAACTCAGCGGTGATGCCATTGCGGGAAAGCATCTGTACGATTTGGTTAGCATTATCCCAATCGGTAAACACCCCCACCTGCATGACTACCTGACCATTCAAGATGGTGCGAAAAGCCTCTGGCACTAAGTCTCGGACTCGTCCTTGGATGCGAGCGTTGGGGGCATCCACTGTTACCCGATAGCGCAGTTGTGGTTCGTTAGGACGCCCTGACTGGGGAGTGCGACCCACTTGCCTAGTTCCTGCTGGTGGCGGCGGCGGACTGCCCGGGGGTTGTGGCGTTTGGGAGACGATAACCGGCGAGTTGCCCCCGGTGTTGCCTACGGGAGGCATCTGGCTGGGTACTGGCAGCAGCACTGGGAGGGTGTCACCGCGACTGCCCGCAGGGGGTGCGGCGGTGCGTTGGGGGGGTGGCGCGCTGGGGGTTTGGGGTGCAGGGACAGGAATGTTAATCGGTGCTGACGGGGTGGGGACGGGAATGGATGTGGATGTGCTGGCGGGGATCGTGGGTGAGGGGTTCTCTGGTGTTCTGGTAGTGCGATTGGTCAGGAGAGGGCGGGGATTGCTGGGGGCTGGTGGTCTGGTACTTACCGGAGTGGGAGTCCCTGTGTTGGGTGTGCTGGCGTTGATGACGCCACGAAGTTCGATGCGTCCAGCCACTCTGGTGGGGCTGAGCTGGTTGCCTACAGCGGCAATGATTTCTTTGGAGGCTTCGGCGTTAATGTCGTATTCCCGATTGTTCGTAAAAATGTTGCCTCCTGGTTCTGAGCTATTGCCTAGGTCCGGGCGGGCATTGGCGATCGTCACTAACCCACTGCGTTGGTTGCCTTCAATCTGGTTTTGCCGCAATATTGGTCTGGCAGCGCCTTGCACCACGATGCCATCGGTGTTATACCGAATCCGGTTACTCACCACCATTGGCGCGGCTTCTTGGGCGATGTTAATGCCAAATCCAGTTCTTTCAAACTGATTTGACTGCACCTGGGGTTTGGCGCTCCCAAAAATGCTGAGGCCATTGGCGCCGTTTTGCACGAAGGTATTTTCCCTAATCGTTGGTGTTCCCGTCCCGTTGACGGAAATGCCGTCGTGAGTGCTGCCAGTAAAGGTATTCTGAGTGACGGTGGTGTTGGTTGATTCAATCCACAAGCCATAACCCCGCCGGTTGGAATTGGTCACGGTGACGCCAGTGAGGGTGGCGCCGTTGGCTCCGACGATGGCGACGTTTTGACTGGCCGCCGTGCGGCTCATATAGGCGCCTCCGCCTTGGATGAGAATCCCTTGCCCCCGGCTTTCTGGGTTCCCTTTGAGGGTGACGCCGGTTTTTAGCTGTAGGGGAAATACTTCTCCGGTGGCGGTACTGTATTGAGCTGGTGCCAATATAATGGTGGTGCCCTCACTGGCTACTTGCAGGGCGCGGGTGATGGTTTTCAGTGGTGCTTGCTCTGTGCCTTTGGCCGTATCATTGCCACTATTGGGATTGACAAATATTTGGTTGATTTCGGCTCGTAGGGTGTTGGGGTTGGTGTCGGTGGTGTGGCTCCGATCGGCGGCTGGGGCAGCCAGTACGATCGGGTGTATCCACAGTAGGGCGCTGGTGGCCAACCCTAACCGGACCACGCTAGTGAATATATGTTTTGATCTCACGATGTTATTCCTCACTCATGGTTTTGGCGCAGCCCTCATAAACCGGGAATCTGGATGAGAAATCCTCGCTCCTACCGGGAATCTGGATGAGAAACCCAGTTTCTCTAGTCACAAGGCAGCTTGTCCCAAGTCCTCAGTCACAAGGCAGCAGGACAAAGGACTAGCCGTATTTTAATGGGATTTTTCCACAAATGCCCGACTTGATGAGAACTATGGTAGGTGCAAATTTTCTCCAGATCGCCTGAATGTATTTACTGGGGTATTCAGGGAAAAACTGACTGTTAGGATAAATAAATTAAGTTGATGGTTCCAATGGGCGATGTTAATCAGCGTGAAGCAGGCTTACTCGGCACCCCAAGGTATATGGAGGTTCAATTGCCTGCTGTGTGCCGCATTTTAGATGCTAATTTAGACCGGGCTCGGGAAGGGTTGCGGATTATTGAGGAGTGGTGCCGCTTCGGTCTCAATAGCGCTGAAATGGCCATGAAATGTAAACAGCTCAGGCAGGAGGTGGGACTCTGGCATCGGGCGGAAATCAGGGCAGCAAGGGATACGGCGGGAGATTTGGGGACGGAGCTAACTCATCCGGGAGAAGAGGTGCGATCGGATATTGCTGCGGTATTGCAAGCAAATTTCTGCCGGGTGCAAGAGGCGATGCGGGTTGTGGAGGAGTATGGCAAGCTGTACCATCCTGATATGGGGTCGGCTTTTAAGCAGTTGCGCTATCAAGTTTATACTCTGGAAACTGGTTTGATGAGTTATCGCCGCATCCAGAGGCTGGCTCAAGCTTACCTTTATTTGGTGACGAATCCTCGGGATAATCTGCTCGCTACTGTGGAAGCTGCCCTGAAAGGAGGGGTGGATATTGTTCAGTACCGGGATAAAAATGCTGATGATAAAGAAAGACTGCGCCTTGCCCAAAGTTTGCGTCAGCTTTGCTCTGACTACGGCGCTTTGTTTCTGATTAACGATCGGGTCGATATGGCTATGGCGGTAGGTGCCGATGGGGTCCACCTTGGTCAGGACGATATGCCCATTGCTTTGGCTAGGCAGCTCCTCGGTCCGGGTAAGCTGATTGGCATTTCCACTACCCAACCGGAAGAAATGGGGCGGGCAATGGCTGATGGGGCGGATTATATCGGTGTCGGACCGGTGTATGAAACTCCCACGAAAGCGGGTAAGGCGGCGGCTGGATTAGATTATGTGCGCTATGCGGCGGCTAATGCTACAGTGCCTTGGTTTGCTATTGGTGGCATCAACACTAACAATATCGCGGAAGTGGTTGCCGGTGGCGCTCGGCGTGTGGCGGTTGTCCGATCGCTTGTAGAAGCCGAGCAGCCCACCCTAGTAGCCCAGTATCTCCGCTCTCAGCTTACTGCCATTCGTAGGGGCAATTCATAAATTGGACAAATGACCATTATTCAGTATTTTTTAGGATGACTAACACAGAAATTATCCTTCAAGTCAACGGGGCTGAGGCCACCTGTGCCCAATATACCAAACTGCCAGAACTCCTGGAACAGCTAGGCTTAAACCCCCGGTTAATTGCCGTGGAATACAATGGTGAAATCCTCCACCGTCAGTTTTGGGCAAATACGGAAATCCAAGCTGGAGATAAGTTGGAAATTGTGACTATTGTGGGCGGTGGTTGACTGGTGGTAGATCCGGATCTGCCCAATTAATAATTAATAATTAATAATTAATAATTATTAATTATTAATTGGGCTTAAACCTCCGGTTAATTGCCGTGGAATACAATGGGGAAATCCTCCACCATCAGTTTTGGGCAAATACGGAAATCTAAGCTGAAGATAAGTTAGAAATTGTGACTATTGTGGGCGGTGGTTGACTGGTGGTAGATCCGGATCTGCCCAATTGATAATTATCAATTATCAATTATCAATTGACTTCACCCGATGACGCGCTGTCTCACGGAATATTTATGACTAATCAAGAAGGTCAAGCTAGATTTGAAATTGGTAAGGCTTTTTATCGCCCCCAAGGGCAAGTAGTGAGAGATTTGGGGGTGTTGGCGGCAGCGGTTTACCGGCAAGATACGGGACGTTTGCGGGTATTGGAGGCGATGGCGGGTTGTGGGGTGCGATCGTTACGTTATCGGTTGGAAAGTGGGGCGGATGAGTTGTGGGTGAATGAGGGCAACCCGGAGATTCTCTCTTTAGTCCGGGAAAATCTGGCTGAGGTTGTGGGGTTGGGGTGGGGGCGGGTGACGCAAAAGGATGCGTTGGAGGTGTTTTTTGATGCGTACAACCGCCGGGATTTTTATGATTTGGTGGATGTGGATTGTTTTGGCAGTGCATCGCCTTATTTGAGTAGTTGTTTGTGGGCGACGAAAATCGGGGGTTTGGTGTATATTACTAGCACTGATGGCCGGACGGTGGCGGGGAAGCAGCCGGAAAAAAGTTTAGCTGCTTATGGGGCTTATGCTCGATCGCACCCCGCCGTTCACGAGCAAGGTTTGCGCTTGCTGTTGGGGAGTTTGCAGCGAGAAGCCGCCGCTAAAGGATTAGGAATTGCACCGGTTTTTTCCTTATTTTGGGCAGGGACTTATCGAGTGATGGTGCGTCTGGTGGCGGCGGAGTCTCTGACGGCGGCTAATTATGGTTTTCTCGGTTATTGTCATAGTTGTGGTAACTATCAACTGGTGTCATGGCGATATTTGGGGCGGGTGGTTTGTGGTGAGGATGGCGAAAATTTGGTTTTGAGCGGTCCGATGTGGTTGGGTTGGCTACACGATCGCCCCTTTTTGACCCGGATGCAGGCTCTGGCCCATCAGTGGCAATGGCCAGAAAGAGTGACGTTGTTGGAAATCATGGCCGGAGAAACCGATTTTCCCCCCTATTTTTACCCCCTGGGGGAAATCGGACGCCGAGGCAAAATGGACATTCCCAAACGAGATTACCTGATTTCTTCCCTACAAAATCAAGGTTTTCGCGCTACCGCCACCCACATCAACCCCCAAGCCATCAAAACTGACGCCCCCATCCGGGCGATCGTCGCGGCGGCGCGGCAGTCTTCGGGGTAAGATAAAGAAACTTAAACTTTTGCACAGATTTGTAAAGAAAACCGCGATGGCAGTTAAAGTTGGAGATAAAGCACCAGATTTCACTCTCACTTCCCAAACCGGGGAAAAAGTGAGCCTGAAAGATTTCCAGGGCAAAAAAAGCGTTGTCCTGTATTTCTACCCCAAAGATGACACCCCGGGATGCACGGCGGAATCATGCGCATTTCGCGATACCTACGAAACTTTTACAGAAGCAGGCGCCGAGGTGATTGGTGTTAGCGGTGACTCCACCAGCTCTCACCAGCAATTCGCCAGCAAATACAATTTGCCGTTTATCCTCTTGAGCGATAATAACAACCAACTGCGGCAGCTTTACGGCGTTCCCGCTACTCTATTTATCCTCCCCGGACGGGTAACATATGTGATAGATAAACAGGGAATTGTCCGCCACATCTTTGATTCGATGATGGATTTCAAAGGGCATGTGGATATCTCACTGAAAGTGATTAAAGAAATCCAAGGCGCCGCCGCCTAGATTCTTTTGTCCTTTGTCCCCCAGAAACCGGGTTGCTGGCGAATGGTTTCAACCCGGTTTTTTCTGCCAATGATAATTTAGCTCATTTGCTGCTGGCAGCGTTCCAAATAAATTTGGGCTACCCGATCGGTCGGGTTGCGGCGGAGGCATTCTTCAAATCTCACCACCGCTAGGCTGTAGGCTTTGCGGTAAGAAAGGAGCAAACCTTCTTCAAAAATCGCAGCGGTGGCTAATTTGCCATCCCGCAGTTCCGGTTCGTCCCCATCGAAAACCTCAAATACCGCCACATCCTGAGATTTTCCCTTCACCTTCACCCGGTCAATAATGCGGATCGAGTATTGATTAGGATTTTGCAAGCGCAAAAAGGTTTGGTGGGAAATCAGCAGGGAAACGCCATATTCTTTGGTGAGGTCTTCCAAACGAGAAGCTAAATTCACCGCATCGCTGATGACGGTACTATCCATGCGGTTGTGACCGCCGATCGTCCCCAACATCAGAGAACCAGTATTAATCCCGATCCCAATTTCAATCGGGAGATAACCAGCACGCTCCCGCCCTTGATTGTATTCTCGGAGGCGATGGAGCATCGCGATACCAGCTCTCACTGCATCATCTGCAGGCTGAATTTCTCCAGATATAGAAGCCCGCCCCCTTTCCGCTCCGCCACTGAACAGAGCCATGATTGCATCGCCGATGTATTTGTCAATAAACCCGTTATTCGTGCTGATCGCAGGTTCCATCGTGCTGAGATAGGAGTTGATGAATTTGAAATTTTCTTCCGGGCTCATCTTTTCCGAGAGGGCGGTAAATTTGCGGATATCGGAAAAGAGGATAGACATTTCTTTTTGCACGTGGTCGCCCAGGCGCACATCCACAATGCTGTCTTTTTCCAGAAATTGCAGAAATTGCCGAGGGACGAAACGCTCATAGGCCACGTTGAGGGCAGCGGTTTTGGTGTAAAATTGGGCAGTTTCTATAGAAATGGCGGCTTGAGATAACAGCAGATTCAATACTGCCAGTTTCTCCGGGGGAAAAGCATTAGCCACATTGGTTTCTAGGTAAATGATGCCGTTGAGCTTTTTTTGGTTGACCAGGGGAGCTACGACGATCGACTGGGGTTGATTTTGCTTAATGTAGGGGTCGCTGGTAAAGTTACCTTCGGCGGAGGCGCGGTTCAAAACCACACTTTCTCTCGTGCGGATGGCATATTTGACCATTGTTTCTGGGAGCCGATCGGCCACGGGAAGCCCGCGCAAAATCTTCCCCAAGCGCACCTGATTGGTGCTGGGGTCTGCCACCGCTTCGGCTTCTATATACCATGAGTCCTTACTTTCGCAAATCAAGTAGCCTTTTGCGGCTCCCGAATGCTCCAGGAGAATTTTCATCAATTTAGCCAGTAATTTATCCAGGACGATTTCCCCGGATATGGCTTGGGATGCTTTCATCACCATCACTAAATCTGGAGCCGAGCCGAGGACCTCGAGAAACCGGGTTTCCGCAGATAACCCATGCGTCTTTACCGAGATTTGCTGAAGAAATCCCCTTTCTGTACCGGATTCTTCACCGAGGAGCTGGGGATAACGCTGGTGCAAATCTTCTACTTTGCGGGTAGCACCCCAGCGTTCGTAGCCATACCACGCATCGCGCATATAGGTGCGGGCAATTTTCTGTTTGCCTTTGCTGAGCCAGAAAGCGGCGGCTAGCTCGTTCGCTAAGGCGGCATTCTGGATAAATTCCTGTTCCGAGGCGGCGGTAATGGCCCGATCGTACAAGTCGATCGCCTCCAAATCATTGCCAGTAATTCTGGCCATTTCCGCCGCCACCAAGAAGTATTTATGCAGGAAATTCTCTTTGCAGTTATCCGCCCAGATGCGCATCTGTTTTTGATTCGCCTCTAATTTATCCAGATATTTTTTTTGCTCTGCTGGCGGTACTTGGGGATAAAGAGCTGTCAAACATAGAGAAGAGTAAAAATTATACTCTGCCACGGGAATCAAGCCCAGGATAAAACCCAGCAAATTCTCCGCCGAGCTAAGGTGAGACTGAGCCATCTCCCATTCCCCGTAAAGAGAGAAAATTTGCCCCTTATAGATATGTTCCAGACAAGCTCCAGAAAACCCCTGGTGTTCCCGAAAGTGATCCGGTGATGGCAAGTCGGCGATTTCCACAGGTTCAAAATCCAGCTTGCTGGCAGTTTTTTCCATCAGGTTCAGGAGCGCCATCTGGCAGGCTCGCAAGGCATCAGTTGCCCACTGATTTTTCGTCTGTTCGCTGAACTGCAAAAACTTGGCTAATTCTGCCAGTAGCTCTGGTAATGGCTTGCCCTGGTAAAAGTAGTTTAAGGCTTTGTTACCGAGGATGTAGCCAGCAAATTGTAACTCGCCCGAATCCAAACCGGCTTGATAGCCTTCATTGTTGATGGCATCAGCAAATTGAATCTGTTTCACCCAAGGGAGGATGAAGTTACCCAGCATATTGCAGGTTTGACATTTTTGGGCTGGATGGTTGAATTTGTGGCTGAGGTTAACGGCGAGCTGTCCGAACGCATAGCCATCGCGGTAATTGCCAATCATCGACCCCAGCAGAAATCCGTAAGCTGAGTAAGCATAGGATGATTCCGGGATGTGGCCGTATTTCAGGGAAATATTGACCGCTTTTACAATCAGGATGGCAAACAGGTCTTGGCTGATATAGTAGGCGGCATCAGAAGTGGAAATCAGGAGTTTGAGAATCATTCTGTACGCCGGTTCGTTCAGCTCGATCGCGTGCAAAAGTTCCCCGATATTTTTTCCTTCTAGATGTTCGTTAACTTGAATAATTTCTCTGGCAATCTCTCCCTGAAAATCTGTTTCTGGCAGTTCCACATCCAGCATTTTTAAGGCAGCTTGACCGGCATTAATTGCCGCATCATAATTGCCCATCAGGGTAGATTGGACGATTTTAATATTAAAAATTTCCGCTTTATCGATGGCGGCAATTATGCGGTTAGCATTCAAATCTATCGATGGTGATTCCCGCTCGCCGCTGCCATTCAGGTTCTCGACGTTTGCCGTTTGTTTGTGTAATTCTAATGCAGATTTATAACGTTCTTCCCACATATTCGTCCATGTGAAGCACTGAGGGGGCTCTTGAGGGACCCGGAGACGGGGACCCGTCTCCCCCGCTCCCCTTTGAATTGATGCACTCCTGTGGGGGAAAAGCCGACATTTATGGTCAGCGAAGCGATCGCTGCGAATTATCGAGATTCAAGGGAGGGGCATGGCGCCAGCTAGATCCTGGGGAAGAGGAAAGGTTGCTGTTCCCGGGGGAAAAAGTGGTAAAAGATGTTTCCCTGGGGGATGATGCCCCTAAGATGGAGCAGTATTTATCATCGAAGCGCGAACCCAGACAAGTGTCGTTGCCTAAAACTTGCTGCCTTGATGCCTGTGGTATTTGCTTAAGGTTTCCCTGCCATCGACTGTAACATATTTTGGGGCGTGGCGGCGGGCTCCGATTGGCCAGAATCGTCGGTAGTTGGGCATCGGGGTTTATTTTTCGGCGAGTTTGTCTAATTTTTCCCGGAAGGATAAGGCGGCGAGGGAACGGAGCAAAAAAACAGAAAATATCGCTCCGAGGCAAAAAACCGCGATCGCCCACGAAGGGTAAGGGACTAGAAGCAAGACGACTCCGACCACAAAGCTAAATCCTGTCAATAAGGCATAAATCAGGGTTTTGAGGGCTAGGTAAATGCGTTTGAGGGCGCGATCGCTCTCCACGGACCGCACCTGCAACTCCAACTCTCCCTCCGCAATTTTGGCCTCTAACCGGCGGAATATAACTTCGGTTTGGCTTGGTTGCTGCAGCTTGTACTGGATAAAATCCTTAGTTTGCCTTGCCAGGGTGCCAATAATATTCCTCTGTCCTTGAGCAACGGTAATGCTTTTCACAAAAGGCTGAGCCGCCGCTACCAAGTTATATTGCGGGTCCAGATTTCTCGCCACCCCATCTAGGGTAGTCAGAGCCTTTAAAATATACGTCATCTGCGCAGGCAGCCGAAAAGGTTGCTGCTCAAACATCACATAAAGCTCGCTCCTGATTTCGCTGAAAGCCTGAAAATCTATCGGTTTTTCCGTAAATTTATCCAGGAGAAAGGTAATCAACCGCCGCACGGGCTTCATATCAGATACCGGCTCGATTAAACCCATCTTGATGAGCTGGCTCACCACATTATCTGTATCTTTGCGCAAGACGGCAAAAAACGTCACCAGCATCTCATCTTTATTCAGAGCTGTGATTTCATACATCATGCCGAAATCGTAAAAAATCAGCCCTTTTCGCTGGCGATGCACTGCCATATTACCGGGATGGGGGTCAGCCTGAAAAAATCCATCAATCAATAACTGCTTGAGATAGCAGCAGATGCCGATGGTATTAATTTCCTGGGGATTGATGCCCCAATCTTGGAGCGCTTGGCGATCGTCCACCTTAATCCCCGGCATATATTCCAAAGTCAGGATTTTAGTTGTGGTGTAGTCCCAGTAAACTTTGGGCACAATAATGCGGTGGTTATCGTGAAAATTGCTGCGAAATCTTTCACTATTTTTTCCCTCTTGAATATAATCAATTTCTTGATATAAGATATTGAAAAATTCTTGGTATATCGCTTCGAGATTATATTTTCTCATCCAAGGAAACCAGTGGCGGCAAAAGCGCACCAATTTGCCCAAAGCCAGAAAATCCAAGCGGAATAAATCTTCCAAGACGGGGCGCTGGACTTTCACCACCACTTCTTCGCCGGTGTAAAGCAGGGCTTTATGGACTTGTCCGAGACTGGCAGCCGCGATCGGGCGCTCGTAAAACTCCTTATAGAGAGCATAAATGGGTTTGCCGAATTGCGATTCTATCAGGCCGATCGCTTCCTCCACACCAAATGGAGGTACATTATCTTGCAGTTTTCCCAACTCCAGAACATACTCCCGAGGCAGCAAATCCGCACGAGTGGAGAGAGCTTGGCCGATTTTAATAAAAGTTGGACCCAAATCGAGCAGCTTTTGCACCAACCATCGCGCCCGTCGCTCGCGCACTTCGGGAGAATTGCGCCCCAGTTTGCGATCCAACCACAGCCAAAAAATAAAGGTGCCCGCCGCTCCAAAAACTTCTCTTTGGCGACCCAAGGGAGAGGATTTGACTCTTTGCCAGCGTGGGGGTTTAGCAGCAGCAGTAGTTTTGAGCATTCTGTTGATAATTGATAATTGATAATTGATAATTGATAATTGGGTATAGTTATTTCAAATAAGAATGGGATTGACTCCGCCCTCACCCCCGTCCCCTCTCCATCCCCCCTACCCCCCTTGGAAAGGGGGGAGAGAGAAAAGGAGATGGGGGTGAGGGCAATCTCGATTGTTTCATGTCTATTTGAAATGACTATAATTGATAATTGGGTAATTGGGTAATTGGGTAATTGATAATTGGGTAATTGATAATTGATAATTGTCAATTGTTTAATTGTTAATTATCAATTATCAATTATCAATTGTCAATTGTCAATTATCAATTCAAATGACAAAGGACTTTGGACAAGCGTCATCAAATCAAGATGCAGTAGCAGATAGTTGGGGAAGGGTAAGAGTGAAACAAGTTTCATAAAGTACGGCTGAACGTCCCCCCGTCTCCCCGTCCCCCTGTCCCCCCGTCCCCCCCATCTCCCCATCTCCCATTCGGGCTAAGGGGCGACTGACGACGGTAATAGTGCCATTCAACTGCTGAACTAGAGACTTAACCAGTGCTAAACCTAAACCGGTGCCAGCGATCGCCCGCTCCGTGACCCCAGTACCCCGGCGAAACTTATCAAAGATGTAGGGCAAATCCTCCTCCGAGATACCCACGCCGATATTAGTCAGATTCATCACCACTTGATTAGCAGAGCGATCGTGGGCAATCTGCAGGTGGACAGTAGAGCCCGGTTCCGAGTATTTGCCCGCATTCGTGAGCAGCTCCATCAAAATCCGATCGAGGCTGTTGGCGTCGGTTTGCAATTTAATCGCACTCTTAGGCAAAGACAGAGACAGCTTTAACTCTGCCTCCGCCCATTTCGCGTCAAAAGAATTAGCTAAATTGCGCAAAAACTGTTTCAGCTCCACGGTTTGCACAAAAGGCTCCACGCTCCCCGACTCCAACCTTTGCAAGTTGAGCAAATCCTTCACCAGATTGCTTTCTCGGCGCAGCTCTTCTTCCAAAATATCCAGATATTTCACCTGCCGCTCCAAAGGCAAACCCGGTTGCCGGAGCATCTGTACTGCCATTTTCATCGTCGTGAGGGGAGTATTTAGCTCATGGCTCAGGGTACTGAGAATTTCATCCTTAACCTGATTTAAGCGTCGCAGTTGCTCCACTTGCTGGCGGCTTTTTTCATAGAGTTTTGCCTGTACGTCCAGAGAACTATGTAACTGGGCGTTGCGGTCTTCCACCAAAGCCTGAACGTGCTGGATGGTTTGGGAATGGAGAATCGCAGTGCTAAGGCTGGCTGCCACAATTTCCAGTAGCCGCAGCTCTTCTGCCAGCCAGGGGCGTGCTTGGGAATGTTCTAACACGAGAAATCCCAAAACTGTGGTACTCGAGGAACTACCCCCCGCCGAACCCACTAGAGGCACATTGACACCGGTGGGGCGGGCATCGGGATCGAAAATCGGGGCATAGGTGCAATTCGAGCCGCCTCGGAGAAACTCCGCCAAATCAGATATTGGCACCGGATGGGGAGCGTTAGTGAAAGCGGCTTGGCACCAAAAGCACTCGTGAAGCCAAAAAGATTGGTGCAGTTGCGGTTTACTGTCGCCCTGATCAGAGCTAGTGGCTTGAGCCACCACAGTAATTTTGACCCGGGGGAGGGGCTGTGGGGGCCGTTTCCCTGGATCCGTCTCCCGATTCAGCGCCTCTGCGGAGCGCGCTTGACGAGTTTTGAACAACGGATCGGCGTACTTCAGCAGTAAGATAGTAGCCCGCTCAGTTTGGAGGGCTTCTACAAGCCGGTCAGCGGTGAGCTGGAGAATGCGATCGAGATTAGTGCCGCGATGAATTGCCATCGTCAGGTCGTAAAGCAAATTTTGGTGCTGTCGGTAGAAGCTGCCCTGGTCCTGGAAACAGGCGATCGCCCCAGAGCTGCCCTCCTCCACGGCCACTGCCAATTGCTCCGAGACAGATTTTAGCTTTTCCATTTCTCAGCATCTCCCAGAATAAGGTGGCGCTTGCATTACCGGCAACTCCCTCTCCCTATACCCTGTTAGTCCCCCGATCGATCCGGGGCGATAGCTTCAAGACAAAATTGGCGCTTGGTGAGCGGGCGAACCGACAGGTCCGCGAAGCTATCGCTTCAGGAGAAAACTGGTTGGCAAAGGATTGCCTCTAAGATGTCTTGCCCAGTATTGCCCGAAGCATCCTTCAAAAGGATTTTGGTAGATGGCAACACGCAAAGGAGGAGGGCTGCTGAAAGCTCATGCCAGATGTTATCACCATTTTATCCCAGGGACGGACGGGGTAGGGGCGAATCGCTTCGCCCCTTGGTAAAGGCGAGAAAGCGAATCGCCCCTACCAAGGGATTATCCTAGTTGGGGGAAACAATCAAGTAGTAGTGAAGCAGCCGGGAGGCTCTATAAAGGAAGATAATTATGGGAAGAATTTTTATTTCTGCTGGTCATGGGGGTTATGAAAATGGCGCCCTAGACCCAGGGTCTGTCGCCGGTGGCACTACCGAAGCTCGAGAAATGATTCTGCTCCGAGACCTCATCGTCTCGGAAGTGCGAGCCCGAGGCTTAGAAATCCTCTCAGTTCCCGACGACTTAAGCATGCTCCAATCTATTGACTGGATCAACGCTCGCGCCCGGACTGATGATGTGGCCCTGGAAATCCACGCCGATGCTTTTGCCAATCCTGCCGCTCGAGGCGCCTGTGTTTACTACATCGCCAACAATAGTGAGAGAGTGAAAAACGCCGAGCAATTGCTCCTGGCTTTACTGCGGCGGGTGCCGCAGCTCCCTAGTCGCGGTGCCAAACCCGATACGGAAACCGGCACAGGTAGTTTGGCATTTTGTCGCTTCCTGTGGATTCCTTCTATGTTGATGGAAGTGGGCTTCCTGAGCAACACCGATGACCGCTTCCTGCTGCAAAACCGTCGCCGGGACTTCGCGATCGGCATTGCCGAGGGGCTAGTCGCCTGGGCTGGTGGTGGTTCCGTACCAGCGCCCCCACCAGTCTCGGCTCCAACTTATCCCCCGATCGATATTAGAATCAATAGCCAAATCTACGGCGAAAAAGGGATTCTCATCAACGGTAACTCTTATATTCCCATCGATTTGGTCGATCGTCTAGGCATTGACTTATCCCGCAATCCCAATGTGCGCCGCATCACTTATAACAACGTTGTGTATATCAAAGCGGTGGAACTGCGGGATTATCAAATCTCCGTCGCTTGGGACTCTGCTACCCGCACCGTCATCCTCCGATCGATTTTGCAGATTTGCCCCGGCTACATCGATCGGATTATGGGCCACGGCAACACCAGCGAAGTCCAGTTAATGATGTTTCTCAAAAACAACAACTCTCAAGCCCTCACCCAGTTTGCCGATATCGCCAAACTCTACCGCGAGGAAGCCGCCTTGGAGGGGGTCAACTACGATGTTGCCTTTTGTCAGATGTGTTTAGAAAGCAACTTTCTCCGGTTTGGTAACGGTATTACCCCCACCCAGAATAACTTTGCCGGTTTGGGTTCCGCCGGTGGTAGCAGCCAAGCCGCCTCCTTCCCCAGCGCCCGCATTGGTGTCAGAGCCCATATTCAACACCTCAAAGCCTACGCCAGCACCGAACCCCTCGCCCAAGAAATCGTGGACCCCCGATTTCGCTTTGTCACCCGAGGTATTGCCCCCCTAGTGCCTCAGCTCAGCGGTCGCTGGGAAGCGGACCTGCAATATGGGGAAAAAATTATGGCCCAACTGCGCCGCCTCTACGAGTCCGCCGGGTTGCTGTAAATTTTGTCATTGGTCATTTGTCATTTGTCCCTGGTCATTTGTTTTGTTTGTTTATATGAATAAAATAAATGACAAAGGACAAGTGACAAAGGACAAAGGACAAATCATCACTACATCACATAATCATTCGGTCTAATCAAATAAGTTGCCCAAACTGCGGCATCATTTTTTCCCCCCGGTTGAGGTTGAGCCAATCGCCAGGTTTTGCCCTCTTTCTGCCGTTGCAGATAGATATCAAAAGGGTTGCCCCGGTCTGTTACTCGTCCGTCAGGCAGCTTGAGAGTCAGATTATAAGTACCCCGGATATGATATGATAGTAATCCTTGAATTTGCAGGGGGTCTTCGGCGACAATTTCCACCCGATTCACTTCATATTCTGACTTGGGGGCGGAGGATATGTGGTGAGCGAGCAGATGCTTTTCTAGCTCAGTTTTGGTGAGGGTAAGCTGCAAAGCGATCGCCCGCTGTACCACCTCCCGCGTCGGCTGAAATCCGCCCAAACTAAAACTGAAACTGCAAGCATTCAGCATCAGCACCAAAAACCCCATCAAAATCAGCCGACATGTCACTTGTCCGCAAGTCCGCTTGTCATTTCTCATTTGTCATTTGTCATGGTTATCCCCAAATAAATTATACCGTCCGCTGTTTCCGCTGTGTCTCGGTGGTGCGTCCTGGAACGCCATCACCAGCGGGTGAGCCGCTTCTAGAGGCAGATTTGGCGTTTTGATGCTGCTGAAGTTTCTTCACCGTCGCCACCAAAGGGGCGATATCCTGTAAAGTTAAAAACCGAGCCGATGAAGAATCAGGCTCGGTGGATGTAGCTTGTAATAATAACTGGGAGATTTGAGACTCTAAACGCTCCAGGTGGGAGGTGACATCGGCTAAGGCAGTTTCCAAGTCCTCAACCCGCGACAGGGGTGGTAAATGTTGTAGCTCGATCGCGTAACTTTGCTTAAGCTGAGACATATTGCGCCGCATCAGCTTTTCCCCCCGGAGTAAGTGTTGCACTACATCTTGCTGCAGCTTCCGCAGTTCGCGATCGAGTTCCAGCATCACATCTTCCATCCGGCTAATATCCACCGGTGCAGGGGGTGGCGGTAACTTCCGCAAATACTCATCCACCCGCTCCACCTTCACCGCCAGCAAATCCAGCACCTCCTGGAGTTTCTCTAACTTCTGTAACTCCGGGCGATTCTGAAACTGCTCTTTAAGAGACTGGAAATCCTCCCTAATATCCGCCAGCATCTGTTTTTGCCGCAACTGCTTTAGAGAATTGCTCAAGCGCAGCAAATAAGGCTTAATGATATCTTGATTTTTTTGCTCCAATTTAGCAATCCGGTCTGCCAGATTATTGCCAATATCAGAACTAACCTCCCCTCTTTCTGCTATTACCATTTCGTCTTTTTTCCTGCCTGTCATCCTCTCCACTTGCTGAGTAATAGCTTCTTGCACCATCAATAAGCGAACATTCATCACCTCCCAGTCTTCTTGTTTCAGCGCCGTTTGTTCCAGGCGTTTAGTCACATCTTGCAATTGATAAATTGCTCTTTGCACAACCTCCAACTCGGCTGGAGATACACTATCAAACTGTTCTAAAAAAAAAGGTTCTACCGGTGCTGCTGCCGGTGGCTCCGTAGGGATACTTGTCTCGGCTACAGCGGCAACTACTGGGTCGTTTTTGCGATAGCGGTTGGCCAAAATATTCAGCCAGATAGCTGCCGTCAGCAACGGGGTGGCATAAATGGCGTTTTTCAAAACCAATGCTAAAATCGTTCCCAAACCAGAGATGCTTAAAGCAGCTATATCAATCCAGCGACCCTCCTTGATATCTTCTTGGAAAATTTGGATTAAAGGTAATTTTTTTGACATAATTTGTTATTGGTTGGAGAAGCAATCGGGTTTCTGCATCGGAATTCAGACAACCACCCATAAACCCAACAATTCCCAATGGCGTTGCATGACCTACCCCCTCACCCTAAATCCCTCTCCCAGAGAGGGAGAGGGACTTTGAAGATGGATCACATTTTTTCAGAACAGGGTGATAATTCATCAATTGTCGGGGCGAATGCTTCGCCCCGAAGAATCCCCAAACATTGGGTTATGCTTCGCCCTGGTTCTGTCCCCCGCTATGAGTGGTTGGCCACGTCACTTAGTTTATCGAGGGATTCCACCGCTTGTTGGTAATTGAGAATATCTCCTTGACGCAGGAACAGTTCTGCAGCTTGGCGCAAATCGGCGATCGCCCCTGTGGTATCCCCCAATTGAGAGCGAGCCAAACCCCGATTATTGTAAGCTCCAGCATATTCTGGGAGCAACATCACCGCCTGGTCAAAGTCTTGCACCGCCCCCGCATAGTCCCCAGCGCGCAAGCGAGCCACACCACAATTAGAGTAGTAAATGGCATCGTCGGGCTTGAGGAGTAAGGCTTGGGTGTAATCATCGATGCTGCCAATGTAGTCACCAGAGTTATAGCGAGCTAAACCCCGGTTGTTGTAGGCGACTGCATCGTTAGGAGCCAGATTAATCGCCAGTGTGTAATCGGCGATCGCTGATTCATAGTCTTTGAGCTGACGGTAAGCCTCAGCACGTTGGAAGTAGGCCACACTGCGGTCCACACCTAGGCGAATTGCCTCAGTATAGTCCTCAATGCTGCCAGCATAGTCTTGGAGATGAAAGCGAGCAACGCCCCGGTTAAAGTATGTCACCCACTCATTGGGGTTGAGGCTGAGAGCGGCGGTATAATCCTCGATCGCCCCGAGGGGGTCTGCCAAATGGTATTTCGCCAAAGCCCGGTTATTGTAGGCAGTGGCTTGGTTAGGATTAAGTTGCAAAGAATGCCCATAATCCATGAGCGCTCCGGAGTAATCCCCCACATCCAGACGCTCAAACCCGCGATTGTAATACACTTCAGCCGTGCCGGGATTCAGTACCGGGTCCTCAAAGCGGTCAATTAAACCCTGGATAATGTTAGGGTCAACCGTGCGCAATCCCAATTCCCGCTCAGGAAAATTGGCTTCATTGCAGAGGAAATTATGGCTGACAACGGCGGCAAAAGACTTATCGCACACGAGAAAGTTTTCGTTAGTGCCCAAAATCCGCATCTGGAAATATAAGGGATATTTTAGCTCCAGCGCCTCCATGTCGTTGAGGGCATCGTACAAACTGCTACGGGAGCTGCTCTCAGGCGCTTGCCATTGTTGGCTGACTCGTTGGGGAAATTCTCCGGCTTCAATATCTCTCAAATGACCCCAGCCGATATCCAGTTTCACGTTGCGCGCCAGCAACGCTTCAAACTGGGGCAGCAAATCTTTGACTACTGCCCGAGACAGCCAGGGAGACACTAAAATGATCCGCTCTTGAGCGGATGCGATCGCATCCTCGAGCAAGGCTTTAATCCCGGGGCGATCGAACAGCAGTTGATAACTCTGGCGTTGAATCCCCTGCAGCATTCCCTCAATCCGGCTTAACTGCCATGTGGCGGGCGTTTCTAACACATCACCATTAGGAGATAGCTCCTCATCAGGGGCAACTGCCGATTCGGTATTGCTGGCACTGGCTTCTAACTGCTCTGTGATGCTCGCAATTGCTTGCTGCAAGGAATGCACTTCCTCACGCACATAGTCCACATTTTCCAGGGAAGTTTTCTGGAAATTAGCTTGCGCTGTCTCCACTTCTTGGCGCAACTGGGCTAAATCTTGTTGAATTTGCGCCAGATCCTCCGAGGACGAACTCGGCGATGACGCTGGCTGTGCGGTGGCGGTGACAGCAGCCCCCACCGCCACAGTGGCGAATAACTGCTCTACTTCTGCTTTCGTGGCTAAAGTGCGCAGGGCTGCATCCAAACGCTCTAACTCTGCTTGCCAACCGTCTCCAGTGGTGGTTGGGGGTGATGACGCCGCCATCTCTTCACGTAGAGTATCTAAGCGGCGAGAATTTTCTAGGAAGGATGCTTCCAGGGGCACGATCCGGCTTTCCATCTCCCCGAGAGCTTCTTTGACGGAGGCGGCGATATCTGCCAATGCCTGATCTACGCCGGTCAAATCTACTGATTCCGTCCCGCCAGCGATCGTCTGCAACCGATCGTCCAGGGTCGTCAGCTCGGCTCTCACCTCAGCCAACTCCTCGCGGCTGACGCCATCTTGTCCCCGAGCCATGCGGCTGACTCGAACATCCAGGGATTCCACATCGGCAATCAGCTTGTGAATTTGTTCCTGTTGTACCAATTCCACCGCCGTCGCCAGTGACGCCAACTCCTCTCTAGTGGCCAATTCATTCTGTTTCAACCCTAGTTGCTCGATCGCCAGCTTGAGCTGTTCCAACTCCGCCGGTGACTGCGCTGGTAGCGACACCCCCGCTGTCATTTCTCCTCCTACAGGCAGACTGTTTAACCGCTGTTCCATCTGGGCAATAGCCTCAGTATGCTGGGCAACGCTTTCCTGTTGCTGTTGGAGCTGGTCCGGTAGCTGGGTCAGCTTGCCCTCTAGTTGGCTGAGGGCGTTTTCCATCTGTTGCAGTCTCTCTGGTTGGGGTAGGCTTTCCAGGCGGGTTCTCAAACTGGCCAAAAATTCCTGCATGTTGCTGTAGCCAGTGCGCAATTGGGATATATCCTCTTTCACTGGCTCTAGGTCAGCCGTACTAGGGGCTGAAGCGGGCGGAAGCTGGGTTTCCAATTGCGCTAAGGACGCGGATAACTTTTGCAGGTTGGTTTCTACTTTCCCGAATTGCGACTGGTTGGGCAGTGATTTTACTTGCTCACTCACGGTAGCCACGCCTCTGTCCACCTGGGCCAGGACTAAATCCATTGCCCGCTTGCGGTTCAGGGCTCCCAGCACTAGGGCTAAGGAGGCTGGGGTCACGGCGTAGGCTAGCTGCTTGGTGGCGATCGAGGCGATCGACCCCGCCACCGTTCCCGCTACTGATACATATTCCAGAAGTTCCAATCCGCTGGGCTGCTTGTTCATAATTTACCGATCCCTGCCAAAACTTTTTCCTCTTCAAAGTTTCTCTTATTTTGCCGCATCTACGCAAATTCTTTTCATTTGCTCTTGGAGTGACTCGGAGACTGGGTGAATCCTGGGGTTGATTCCCAGAAGGGACAACTGGTCAGACCATGTTGATTTACTAATGAAACATATCATTTGTCTGTGCTGGTTTCCAACCCACATCTAAGAAAATACCCCCAAGTCCCTCAAAAATGCCCCTAACCCAGAGCATCTGTTATAACTCTAAATCAAAATGTTATCAGATGTGCATAGGCGCCCGCTTTGAGCCTGCTGTATCCAGTCCCCCCATCTTGGCAGCATTGAGGTAATTTATCCACCGCCAGCCACACCCACGGCAACATCAAAGTTCCGACAGACTAAAGCTGAAGTCCCAACCGGTTGAGAGCTGATTTACCCAGAAAATCCCTTGCACCCAACCCCCCTTGTTTTTGGTTAGCAAGGGATTTTCCCCCTTTCACCACCTTTTTTTATGGCGTTCAAGGGGGGAGCCTTTCCCCATTGGGCACCGATGCCCTTCAAGAGTTACTTTATCAATCAACTCTGAAACTTCGGCTTTCACTCTTGTTAAATTTATCTTTAATTTTATGTATAATGAATTTATTGATTATCCTCAATTAAAAAATATTTAGTTTAAATAAAAATTTAAATATTTTTTGGTTTTTGAATTTTTAATCAGTATCGCTATGGCTTGGTAATCTTCGCTAATAATTGTTAATTCTATTCACTCCTTGTTTGCATTTCATCAATCAGTTTTTTTAAGGCAAGGATAACTGTAGTTAAACTTTCAATCTGGGATAACTCTGGTCGATTTTGAAATTGTTGGTTTAAAGCATCTAATTTTCTTTGCATTACTTCTACCCCGGCGATAAAATGTTGCTCTCTGGCTCGGAGTTGCTCGATCGCTGATAACAATTCCGGCAATTGCGCCTCAGCTTTGGCCGCATTCCGCTTGACATTTTGCATAGCCATCACATCTTTAAACTGCCGTTCCCAATGTTCTGTATCGGCGGCCATTCGCTCCAATTTTTGCTGCAATTGCTCTACCTCTGCCCCCATCACCAGTTGATTTTTCCTCAAAGCCATCCGGTTGGTCACATTTAAGGCCAAAGTCAGGCACAGAGGTGTCATTCCGTACATCAACTCCTTGGTAGCAATGCTTGCTACTGTCCCTGCCACTGCACCGACCAGGGAAATATATTCGGCTATTTCTAGCAACCGCCCCCCTCCAGAAGCAATCTTGGCCATGAAAATCTCCAATTTATAGTAATCGTAAATGGCAATTATAAGCCTGTAAAATATTTCCCTGAAAGCTGTCGTGATTTTGATCCCCTTTTATGACCTCATCCCCTGTAGAAACAAAAACCGCTGGTGATTGGCCCCAGATGCTGCAACAGTTGCTCGATCGGCAATCTCTCACGGAAGAACAAGCGGCGGAGCTGATGCGCGGATGGCTCCATGAGGAAATGCCACCGGTGCTATCCGGTGCTATTTTAGCAGCCCTGCAAGCCAAAGGAGTCACGGCTGAAGAATTGGCGGGGATGGCCAAGGTGCTACAGTCTGTAGTCCAGGTGTCTGCCGCCGCATCTCCCATCACCCCACTGCCACCGGTGACACCTTTGATTGATACCTGCGGTACGGGGGGAGATGGGGCCTCGACTTTTAATATTTCCACGGCGGTGGCGTTTGTGGCGGCGGCGGCGGGGGTGCCAGTGGCAAAGCATGGCAACCGATCGGCTTCCAGCAAGGTGGGTTCGGCGGATGTGTTGGAAGCCTTGGGCGTAAATCTGAATCCACCTTTAGAACAGGCGATCGGGGCATTGTCAGAAGTGGGGATTACCTTTCTGTTTGCCCCGGGATGGCATCCCGCGATGAAGGCGGTGGCACCTTTGCGGCGGACTTTGAAGGTGCGGACAGTGTTTAACTTACTCGGTCCGCTGGTGAATCCCCTGCGCCCCACGGGACAAGTCGTGGGGGTTTGGGCTCCTGGTTTGCTAGAGGCGATCGCCCAGGCGGCGGGTGAACTTGGCACCGAAAGGGCGATCGTCCTCCACGGACGAGAAAAACTCGATGAAGCTGGATTAGCCGACCTCACCGACTTAGCCATCCTCCAAGACGGTCATGTGCAGCTTACCACCTTAGACCCTGCCGCCCTCGGTCTCACCACCGCCCCCACCGCCGCTCTGCGTGGCGGCGATGTGGCCGAAAACAGCCGCATCCTCCGCGAAGTTCTCCAAGGCAAGGGAACCCCCGCCCAGCGGGATGTGGTCGCCCTCAACACCGCTTTAGCTTTACAAGTGGCTGGGGTCATCCCCTTGGGCGCTCACACCCAAGGCATTGCCCGCGCCCAGGAAATCCTGGAAAGTGGTGCCGCTTGGTCAAAGTTAGAGCAGTTAGTCCAATTTTTAAGCAGCAATTAACTGAGATAAAAGGTAATGGGTTTTCTGGTGGATTTCCCATTACCTTTTTTAGCTTCTGGGTTTAAATTCTATCACATTTTCTTTGATGGTAACGTCATAGTCACCATAAACTGTCTGGCCGAGTAATCCCATGCCTTTGAGTCCTTCGTCAGCCGTAGCTGGAGCAATCGCCACTGGTGTTTCTCCCAGGGTGAGATTCCCTACTTTTACAGAACTGACAGTGCCGATACCCACTTCCATTTCCTCCCCACTAGCAATCACCGAAGTGGCGGTATCAAACACTCGTACCCCTAATTCTTGTGCAGTTTTAGAAGTTATTAATATGCCGCTAGCCCCTGTATCAAAAAGCATTTCATAGGTTTTGTTGTCATTAAATGTGACATCCACCACGGCAACTCCTCCTTCCCGCCGTTTGATGGGGACTTCAAACACGCCCCCTTCGGCTAAGGCGTCGGGAATTACTTCTTCCCGGTTGTCTGGGCATAGGTCTCCCAGATCCATTAGCTGACCCTTGGAATCTATAAAAAAGCAACCCTCCCGCTCTTGAGCTGTGGCGGGGGTAATCAAGGCCATGCAGGCAATTAAGATGATGGCATGAATACTTTTTTTCATGGTTTTTCTGGAGAAGATAAGTAGGGTTTAATGATTTAGTAAATTGATTGATTTGATGTTATATGGCGGTGAGTTTAAGGGAAAATTTAAATGATGTTTAATCGAGATTGTCAGAGATACTGATATCATAAACTGCGGCAGGTGAGATTTGTTTTCATTTTATCACATTCGGGGGAGAAGGAATTTAAGTATTTTTACAGATTCTGGAGAACTACAACCGGAAGAACGGGGGGTAATGCCGGGGCAAGCGCCAAGTTGCGATCGCTCGCTCACATTTGTCCTTATTCAGGGTTGCCACTCGCAGGCATCATGGCATAATGACGAAGCTATACAATTTGCCCTTGGTCATTAGTCAGTTGTCCTTTGTCATTAGACAAATGACAAGTGACCAATGACAAGTGACAAGTGACCAATGACAACTGGAGGTAGATTATGCCGATATCGGGTACTCAACCGGCGCTGCTGGTACTCGCGGATGGAACATATTATCGGGGTTGGTCTTTTGGCGCCACCGGCACGACTATAGGAGAGGTGGTATTCAATACGGGAATGACTGGGTATCAGGAGGTACTGACGGATCCGAGTTACTGCGGCCAGATCGTCACCTTTACTTACCCAGAGTTGGGCAATACCGGGGTGAACCCAGAAGATGAAGAATCCAACCGCCCCCAAGTGCGCGGCGCGATCGCCCGCAACATCTGCGCCAAACCCAGTAACTGGCGGTCAACCCAATCTTTGTCAGACTATTTAAAGCAACACCACATCCTGGGCATTTACGGCATCGATACCCGCGCTCTCACCCGCAAAATTCGCATCGTCGGCGCCATGAATGGTGGCATCTCCACCGAAATTCTCGACCCCGCCGAACTTCTGGGCAAAGTCCAAGGCGCACCGAATATGCTGGGCTTAAATCTCGTCCCCGAAGTCACTACAGCAAACACCTACGAGTGGTTAGAACCGACTGCCGAAGAGTGGGAGTTTAGAGCCGGACCGGAAAACAGAGAAAACATCTGCACTGTCGTGGCGGTTGATTTTGGCATCAAGCGCAATATCCTCCGTCGCTTGGCCAGCTACGGTTGCCGGGTGATCGTGGTTCCAGCGAACACCCCCGCCGAAGAAATTCTCAAGTATGACCCGGATGGGGTTTTCCTCTCCAATGGACCGGGAGACCCCGCCGCCGTGACAGAAGGGATCGCCACGGCGCAGAGCCTCCTCAACAGTGATAAACCACTATTTGGCATCTGTCTGGGGCACCAAATTCTGGGCTTGGCAATGGGTGCGAACACTTATAAACTCAAGTTCGGCCATCGAGGTTTGAATCAACCCGCCGGTGAGGCTCACCAGGTAGAAATTACCAGCCAAAATCACAGTTTTGCCATTGACCCCAATAGTTTGGTCGGGAAAATGGAGGTAAGTCACCTCAACCTGAACGATCGTACCGTGGCTGGGATGCGCCACCAGTCTTTACCAGTATTTTCCGTACAGTACCACCCAGAGGCCAGCCCCGGTCCCCATGATTCTGACTACATTTTCGACAAGTTCGTAGAAACTATGCGCTCCTACCGCGCCGCCAAAACCTCGGCCTAGTCTGGGTTATCGGGTAATCTTACCCAGGCGATCGCTCTGGCTGTCAAATCCGATCGATGAAATTTTCGCGTCGGACTACACAATCGAGCCAAAAGGATATATACTATACTGACGATTTGAGGAGTATGCAGCTAGGAGGGCGTTATTCCTGAGCCATTGACCCTGACCGCCAGTCTCAGAGGCACACGCGAGGTCAGGGATAATCACCAAATATTCCGTCTTATTGGCTTACTGGATGCCTTTTCTGAAGCGGCGTTTCGGAAGGTACTAAGTAAGTTCATCGAAGAGGGCCCCCACCACGCCATCTTGGATTTATCCAAAATTGATTTTGTGGACAGCTCCGGATTAGGCGCTCTGGTCCAGCTAGTCAAAAAAGCCCAAACCGAGGGTGGCAGTTTACAAATTGTCAGCAATCCTCGGGTGACTCAAACCGTGAAATTGGTTCGCTTAGAGAACTTTCTCTCTTTGCAGCCTTCGGTTGATGCGGCTGTAGAAAACATTCCAAAGGCATGATGCACGGGAATCATGATGCAAGCTCTCCAGTGCCTAATGCTGGAGAGCTTATTTGTTTCGCCACCTTCCCGCTTCACGGTTTACGGGTCCGACCATCACCCGTTTCCCCAGACTAGGGGCTCCCACGATGAAAACAAATTTGCCGCTTTTGCCGCAACCCCTTCCCGATCCCCTGGTGCAGCAGTTGTCACCGGGAGCTTTGGCTTACTTGGGGGATGCGGTTTACGAGCTTTACATCCGTGCTAATTACCTCATCCCTGCGAAGCGATTACACCTTTATCACAGTCAGGTAGTGGCGCAGGTGCGGGCGGAAACTCAGGCGCAGCACTTACGATCGCTCGCCCCTCACTTCACCCCTGCGGAAACTGAGATCGTCCGGCGCGGTCGCAATGCCGCTACAGGTCGTCCCAAGCGCCTTTCTGTCTCGATTTATCAACAAGCCACGGGCTTGGAAACTTTGATTGGTTATTTATACCTCAAGGACCCCCAGCGTTTGACTTATCTATTAGCCCAGTTACAAATCGCGGGCGATACTCCTGTGGCTGAGGCCCAACCGCAACCATGCCCCCCACGGGAGGAGATGGGGACAGACCAGTGAGTTTGGTGGGCACAAAGTCAGATTCCCACCCCATCAATGTAAGGAAATCATCATATGTCGGAAAAAAAATACATTCCTAATAATCGCCGCCCCCGCCTCCAGCCTGGGAGCGTCAAACCTACACGCCCCGACCAGTCAGGGCCGCGCACCGAGCGACGGGGAGACGGGGAGACGGGGAGACGGGGAGCAAGGGAAACCGGGGGAAGTAGCAGTCTCCCCAACGCCACTGAAGACCAAAACGATACCATTTATGGTCGTCATCCCGTGTTGGCCGCACTGGAAAACCAGCACACCCTCCACCGCATCTGGATTACGCCGCAACTGCGCTACGATCCCCGCTTCCACACCTTGATTGAATCCGCTACCACCAGTGGCACGGTGATTGATGAAGTGGACTACCACCGGCTCGACCAAATCACCAACCGGGGCAACCACCAAGGGGTTGCCGCTCAAGTATCCCCCTATAAATACTGCGCTTTTGAAGAGCTGATTGCCCGGTCCCTCTCCACTTCAGAAGCCCCGGTGGTGTTGGTGGCTGATAGTATTAACGATCCCCACAATTTGGGCGCCATCATTCGCACGGCAGAATCCTTGGGTGCCCAGGGGCTGGTGATCCCCCAACGGCGAGCCGTGGGGATCACTTCTACAGTGATGAAAGTGGCCGCCGGAGCTTTAGAAAATTTTCCTGTTTCCCGGGTTGTCAATCTCAGTCGGGCGCTGGAACAATTAAAGGAAGCTGGCTTCTGGATTTACGGCGCAGCGGCAAACGCCAGCCTGGTAATGCACGAAGTTGATTTCTCCGGCCCGACCTGTCTTGTCGTTGGCTCGGAAGGTGACGGTCTAAGTTTGCTCACACAGCGACGCTGCGATATGTTGGTTTCGATTCCCCTCGCGGGCAAGACTCCCAGCTTAAATGTTTCCGTGGCTACCGGTATGGCGCTTTATGAAATCTATCGTCAGCGATGGATTCAGCGGCGCCATTTAGGGAATGTTAAGAAAAATTAGGTTGAAAAAAAAAATCCCACGGAGTATAACGAAGTGTAAAGAGCCACGGGTCACGGATAACCCCATAACCCATAACCCCCAACACACATCGATTAATCGGCCAGAGGATATGAAAGCACTCAAAGAACTTCTGATTAACCTGTTCAATTTCGTAGGATTGGCCTGGTGGGTGGAAATTGCCACCGACAGCCCCCGCTGTACCTACTACTTCGGCCCGTTTCTGACTCAGCAAGAGGCAGAAATCGCTACCCAAGGATATATGGAAGACTTGCAACACGAAGGCGCTCAAGGGATTACCTCTAGCGTTAAACGCTGCAAGCCTAACAATCTCACGGTTTACGACGAATTGGAGGATTTGGTGGGGCGGCGGTCATCGCCGATTTTCAGTGGTCAGATGTAAGTTTTGAGGGACACGGGATGCCGTGTCCCTACTGCGCCATCAGCCATTGGTCTATATCTCGGAGGACTTGCTCGGGCACTTCCCAAGGGAAGAGGTGGGCAGTGTTGGGGTAGCACTGCCACTGACAATTCCCCAGGTGACGGGCAGTTTCCTCGCTGGAAGCCCGGTTGATATGTCGATCGGCTTCCCCCGCTAACACTAAACTGGGACATTGAATTTGCTCCAAGTCAGGGAGTCGGTTGTAACCAGCTTCTAGGGCTGCACTCAGGGCTCGCCTTGCCGGACCGCTGGTTTTTAAATAGGCCCCCATCGCTTCTTGGGCAATGTATTGGTAGGCAATGGGTTGATGTCTTTGCAGCAAGTAGCGGAAAAGCGATCGCTTGCCAAATGTTTCTATATTCCACTGCCAACCGGGTCGCAGGCGGTTCAAAATTGAACATATGCCGGTAAATAACAAATCTTGCCAGCTAACCGGCGGATGGTTGCTCCTCGGTCGGGCGGCACTGGCAATTAAAATTAGCCCGGTGAACCTTTGGGGATTGCTCAGAGCTAGTTCTAGGGCGAGAATTCCACCCAACGACCAACCTAAGAGCAAGCACTGCTCCACGCCATATCGGTCTAGGAGTGATTCTAGGTCGTGGATATGGTCTTGCATGTGAAAGTCTCGGCGGGTGCGGCTGTTTCCGTAACCGCGCAAGTCGGGGGCGATCGTCTGGAATCGCTGGGATAGGTGTTCTGTAAACACGGACATACACCCCGCCGAACCGGGATGACCGTGGAGGCAGAGAATGGGAAATCCTACTCCTTTAACTTCGGCGTGCAGTTCTATAGCTGCAGATGTGGTATGGTTTGGCTTGATGTGACGTTGCATGAGTGATAGCGTATATTGCTTTGCCAGAATAGTTTTTCATTTGTCTAATGACAAAGGACAAATGAAAAAGGACAAATGACAAGGACTTTAGAGGTGGCCGTTGCGAAATATGTATTCGGCAACTTCCCCAACAAAATTTCTAATGCTGGGCTCGCTGTAAGCGCCATCATCGATGACGGTGATGATGTAGGTTTCGCCAAACAAGTTCATGGCTAAGGTGGTGCCTAGGACTAAAGAGGTTTGACCGGTTTTTTCTCCCAGCCAGTTGCCGATCGCACTTTGCAACCCGGCGAACCCCAAGGCTCGATCGTACTGTTTCTCCAAGGCGTGAATCAGGATTTCATCCCCGAGATGCTCGCGATTGTAAATTTGGATCATCATTTCCGTGAGTTCGTCGGCGGTAAGGGTGTTTTTCCCTGTGCCAATGTCCGCTGGGAAGATGCGATCGCCCACCACTTTGGACTTAATCTGCATCTGCTGGAAACCCCGCTGGCGCAAGGCTTTGTTAATGTAATCCCACCCCAAATAGTCGATGAGCTGATTGGTGGCGATATTGCTGCTCTTAGCAATCATCTCCTGCATGATGCGATCGATGGGGTATTTTTGCCCCACCACTAGGTCTGAAGCATCTTCGGTGAAGTTTCTGGGGTCCAGGTAGATGGGGGTGTCGAAGCGGATTTTCTCTTCAGTCAGCTTCTGCATCAGGGCAACTGCCACCGGGACTTTCATCAAACTGGCCGCAGACCGAGGAATTTCATCCCCCCGGAGGCGGCGACACCGGCGACTGGTGAGGTGGCAAATGGTGATTTTGACATTATTGGACAAGCCACTGCGTTGGGCGATCGGCTGCAAAAAGTCTGATTGCGCCACTTCTAAGCGATAGGTAATATCGGCTAGATGCTTTTTATATTCCACAATCTTCGCCGTCGCCTTCTTACCCAAGGCGGTAGAGACAGGAATTTGGCTCAGGGAGGCGATCGCCTCTTCCCACTGGGATTTCGCCTCCTTTAAACTCGCCAAATCCCGATTTTTGCCCGCTTTCACCGCCGCCGCCGCCTGTTTCATCCCTAGCTCCCACCCAGCTTTGCCTGTGCTGCTTTCTCGGTCGCTATTTCCCGGCCCCGCCGCCATTGGGGCCGAATTTGTCCCCTCCTGGCTTCCTTGAGCAATTGCCCCCACAACCCCCGTCTCAATAGATTTACTCACAGGCTGAGCATTTGCTGGGCTTTGGCAGGGCAAACAGTTACAAGGTGGCGCCTTGGCGGTGAGAGATTGCATACTAATTCCCGCAATCAAACCCAATGCGGTTGTCAGACCGAGCGTGAAACTGTGGGGAGCGCGCAAAAAACCACCTCACACCAATAAACACATTACTGCTTGGCCATTGTACTCAAATCAGTTTGTAGTTGGGCTTTAGCCCTCCAAAAGCTCGTAGTTGGGCTTTAGCCCTCCAAAAGCTCGTAGTTGGGCTTTAGCCCTCCAAAAGTTCGTAGTTGGGCTTTAGCCCTCCAAAAGTTCGTAGTTGGGCTTTAGCCCTCCAAAAGCTCGTAGTGGTCCGTGCCCTCCAAAAGTTCGTAGTGGTCCGTGCCCTCCAAAAGTTCGTAGTGGTCCGTGCCCTCCAAAAGTTCGTAGTGGTCCGTGCCCAAACTCCGGAGGGCTAAAGCCCAACTACGAACCTGGTAGTGGTCCGTGCCCTCTTTTGGCTCGTAGTGGTTCGTGCCCAAACTCCGGAGGGCTCAAGCCCAACTACAAACCTGGTCCCTCCGGCTCCGTCCCAAAAGCTACCGTTACAAAAATTTACATTTTCACCTCAATTATTACCCGCCAAAATAGTTGGACAAATCCGGTGCGATGGTTGATAATTAATGCAATTCAGAAGCTATTTTCTGGATAAAATTGGAAATTTTTTAGGCGAAATTGGATAATTTTATGGTGTCAACAAGTCCCGGCTCTTCAGCGCAGGCACAAAGCTCCGATGCGAAATCACAATTGGACTTTATGTTTGCCCGTTCGCTTGAGTTTCGGCAAGAAATCATCTACTTTATCGTGGTCGATCGCTTTTGCGATGGCGACACGAATAACTCTGCCGGTCCTAACCCAAAACTATACGACCCCAACCGCGAGAGCTGGAATAAATACTGGGGCGGAGACCTGCGCGGCGTCATCAGCAAACTGGACTATTTGCAAAATATGGGCGTGACCGCGCTCTGGCTGACTCCCTTGTTTGAACAGATAGAAGAAGAGCTGTTCGACATCACCGCTATGGCGGGCTACTGGACAAAAGATTTTAAGCGGATCAACCCCCGCTTAGTCGCTCCCGGCGAAGAAATATCCCTGGTAAAAAGTAGCAACACAGTTTTTGACGAACTGATTGCCGAGTTGCACAAACGGGGCATGAAAATGATCCTCGATATCGTCTGCAACCACAGCAGTCCCGATGCGGGAGGCAAAAAAGGACAACTCTATGACGACGGCGTGTTAATCGCCGACTTCCACAACGATACAAAAGGCTGGTATCACCACTACGGTGAAGTGCAAGACTGGGGCTCGGAATGGCAGGTAGAAAACGAAGAATTGGCCGGATTGGCTGATTTTAATGAAAATAATACCGAATACCGCGCCTACATCAAATCAGCGATTAAATTGTGGTTAGATAGGGGTGTGGATGCCCTGCGGGTAGATACGGTGAAGCATATGCCCTTGTGGTTCTGGCAAGAATTCACCAGCGACATGAAAACCCACAAACCCTCCCTGTTTATGTTTGGGGAGTGGATTTACAGCGGCCCGCAAGACCCCCTATCGATTACTTTTGCCAACAAGTCTGGGATGTCTATTCTTGACTACAACTTGGCGGTAGCGATTCGCCGGGGGATGGCGCAGGGAGACCCAGGCGGTTTTTATGTGATTAATGAAGCGTTCGAGCAAGACCACATTTACACTTCCGCCTCGGAATTGATTACGTTTTTAGATAACCATGATATCCCCCGGTTCCAAAGTTTGAATGGGGATGGGGATATCCTCCGTTTGGCGGTCAACTTGATTATGACCTCCCGGGGTATTCCTTGTGTTTACTATGGCACGGAGCAGTATCTCCACAATGATACTAATGGCGGTCACGAACCCTACAACCGCCCGATGATGGAAAATTGGGATACCAACACGATTATCTATCGGGACATGAAAGTTCTCTCGGATTTGCGCCGCCATAACCCAGCGGTAGCTTTGGGGAGCCACCTGCAAAAATACTTAAGCAATGATGTTTACTGCTACGTCCGCCGCTACCGGGATCATCGCTGCTTTGTGGCGATGAGCAAATCCTACGGTCCGGTGACGATTCACGAGGTTTCTACTGATTTCCCCGATGGCAATTATACTTGCGTGCTGACGGGACGCCAGTTTGAAGTCAAGAATGGTTGTATTTACAATCTGTACCTCGGTCCGAAGGAGATGATTGTCATCTCTTATGTGGGGACTCAGATTACTTGCACTACGGTGGTGATGATTCGGGTGAATGGGATTTCCACTAAGCTCGGTGAGACGGTGGCGGTGATTGGCGATTGTCCGGAGTTGGGCAATTGGGATATTGAGAAGGCTTACCGCCTGGAGTACATTAACAAGAATCAGTGGTTTGGGGAAATTCCTTTCCATGAGAGCGTCGGTAAGCCGATCGCCTATAAGTATGTCCTCCTCCGGGAAAGTGATCCCCCTGAGCGGGAAAACTGCACGGCTCGCCGCTGGATTGTGGCAAATGATGGAATTGTGAAGTTAGAGGATACTTGGGCTTGGTAAACTTCTAATCAAGACCCTCACCCCAAACCCCTCTCCCATCAAGGGAGAGGGGTTTTGATTCCACCGTTGTAGTTTTGGCATTGCCCCCCTCGAGTTTGTAGTTGGGCTTTAGCCCTCCGGATTTTGGCGTTCGCCAACTACAAACCGATCGTTTCTAGGTTTTGTGAAAAAAAAGCGCCTGAGCAATCTCAGGCGCTTAGCATAAAATCAAATATTTGTCAATAGTTCTGATTAACCGCGCAAGGCTTCGGCGCCGCCGACCACTTCCAGAATTTCTTGGGTGATGGAGGCTTGGCGGGCTTTGTTGTAGGTAAGAGTTAGCCCGGTGATGAGCTGGCTGGCGTTGTCGCTGGCGCTGTTCATCGCTGTCATCCTGGCGGCGAGTTCGCTGGCGGCTGCTTCTTGGAGAGCGCGCAGGAGCTGGTTGTTGAGGTACAGGGGGAGCAAGGCGTTGAGAATTTGGGTGGGGTCTTGCTCGAAAATCATATCCCGGGGGAAACCCAGAGTGGGAGTGGTGATTTTGTCTCGTTGTACTTCAAATTCGCCGCCTCGGGTGGTGAGACGGAAAATTTCATCGTCCCTGGCTTCTAAACCTTGGGGGTCTAGAGGGAGCAGGGTTTGCACTACGGGGCGAGAACTGATTAAGGAGACGAATTTGGTGTAAATTAACTCTACCCGATCGACTGTTTCTGAGAGGAACAGGGAGAGTAATTCGTCGGCGATTTGAGAGGCTTCTGTGGCTGTGGGAATTTGTTCTAAGCCGGTGTATTTGCCTTCGATCGGCTGGTCGCGGCGCTGGAAGTATTGGGTAGCTTTGCGCCCCACCAGGATGTATTTGTAATCTAAGCCTTCGGCTTTGAGTTCTTTGGCGCGGTTTTCGGCGCGTTTGATGATGTTGTTGTTGTAGCCGCCGCACAGACCCCGATCGCCCGTGATTACCAACAGGCCCACGGTACGCACTTGGCGCTGTTTGAGCAGGGGTAAGTCTGCATCTTCAAACTTCAACCGGGCTTGTAAGCCGTATAAAACCTGTGCCAATCTATCAGCAAAGGGACGGGTGCCCAATACTTGTTCTTGCGCCCGCCGCACTTTGGCCGCTGCCACGAGGCGCATGGCTTCGGTGATTTTTTTGGTGTTTTTAACTGACTGAATCCGATCGCGAATTGCTTTGAGATTTGCCATAATTTTTCCCCAGAGTTGATAATTCAAAATTCAGAATTAAGGAGTGAGTAGGGACACGGCATGCCTTGTCCCTACGGGATATGGGGAGTTTAGGCGGTGGCTAACAAGGCTTGCTTGCAATCGGCGATCGCCCCTTTCAAGATTTCCTCAGCTTCATCGTCGAGGACTTTCTTCTGCTGCACGATTTCCGCATATTTCGGCTTGCTGGTGCGCAGGTACTCCCGCAGAGAAGCGGTAAAGGTGGTGACTTTCTCCGCCGGGATGTCATCCAAATAACCATTAACCCCAGCATAGATAATCGCCACTTGCTCGTTCAGAGGCAGGGGGGAATTCTGAGGCTGTTTCAGCAGTTCCCGCAGGCGCTGCCCCCGTCCCAGTTGCTTCTGGGTGGCGGCATCCAAATCTGAGGCAAACTGGGCGAACGCGGCCAACTCTTCAAACTGGGCTAGTTCCAGCTTGATTTTCCCTGCCACCTTTTTGATGGCTTTGGTTTGGGCGGCGCTACCGACCCGAGACACGGAGATACCGGGGTTCACTGCTGGACGCTGACCAGAGTTGAACAGGTTAGAAGACAAGAAGATTTGCCCGTCGGTGATGGAAATCACGTTGGTGGGGATGTATGCGGACACGTCACCAGCTTGGGTTTCGATGATGGGTAGGGCGGTCATGCTGCCACCACCGAGGTCATCGCTGAGTTTGGCGGCGCGCTCGAGCAGACGGGAGTGGAGATAGAACACGTCGCCGGGATAGGCTTCCCGTCCGGGGGGCCGCCGCAGCAGCAGGGACATTTGACGGTAGGATTGGGCTTGCTTGGAGAGGTCATCATAGACTACCAAGGTGGCCTTGCCTTTGTACATGAAGTATTCCGCCATTGCCGCGCCGGTGTAGGGGGCGAGGTATTGCAGGGTGGCGGGGTCGCTGGCGTTGGCGGCGACGATGATGGTGTAAGAGAGGGCGCCGCGTTCTTGCAGGGTGCCTACGACCTGGGCGACGGTGGAGGCTTTTTGACCGATGGCGACATAGACGCAGATTACGTCTTCGCTCTTCTGGTTGATAATCGTGTCAATGGCGATCGAGGTTTTCCCGGTTTGGCGATCGCCGATAATCAATTCCCGCTGACCGCGACCAATGGGAATCATGGCGTCAATAGCGGTAATGCCGGTTTGCATCGGTTCATACACCGAGCGACGCTGGACGATACCAGGTGCGGGGGATTCAATCAACCGGGTTTCGGTGGTATTCAGGTCTCCTTTCCCGTCAATGGGGCGGCCCAGAGCGTCCACCACCCGACCGAGAAGAGCGTCGCCTACGGGCACCTGGGCAATTTTGCCGGTGGCTTTCACGGAGGAGCCTTCTTGAATTTCGCGGCCCTCACCCATCAGCACCACACCCACGTTGTCTTCTTCGAGGTTGAGGGCGATACCTACGGTGGCGTCTTCAAATTCCACCAGTTCTCCGGCCATCACGTTTTGTAGGCCGTAAACGCGGGCGATGCCATCCCCCACTTGCAGTACAGTGCCGACGTTGGATACTTTTACTTCTTCGTCGTACTGCTCGATTTGCTGGCGAATAATACTGCTGATTTCGTCTGGTCTGATTGCGATCATACTTGGGGTGTTTATTGTTAAGTGTTTCCTTTGTTGTCTCTTGTCACTTGTCCCTTGTCACTTGTATGAATAAACAAATGACAAATGACAAATGACAAATGACAAATGACAGTAATTGTCTTTGCTTTAGAGGTTTAAGCTGACGCCCAGACGCCGCAACTGGCCGCGTAAGCTGGCATCGATGAATTGGGAGCCCACTTTGATGATGACGCCCCCGATAATTTCTGGGTCGATTTTTATTTCCAAATCTACGCTTCTAGCGCCGGTGATGCCTAAGACTTTCTCCCGCACTTGTTGCTGTTGCGCCTCTGAGAGTGCTACTGCGGCTGTCACTTCTGCCAGCACGGTTTGGTTGAGCTTTCTCAGTAGGGCTAGGTACTGTTGGCAAATTCCTTCTAAAAAGAGAATTCGCCGCCGGTCAACCAGCAGTTTTAAAAAGTTGCGGGTGTAGGGGTGTACTGAGTCGCCTACTACCCTTTCTAGGATGGCTTTTTTGGCACTGAGTGTCACGAAAGGGTTCGCCAGTAGCTGCTGTAGGTCAGAGGAACTCTGGATCACCTCGATCAGACTCCGCATATCTTCGCCAATGCGATCGGCCAGGTTTTGCCCTTGAGCCGCTGACATCAAGCCTTGAGCGTATGGCTCTAGCACTTGCGCCTGTACGATACTCATCGACCACCTCCAATGCTCGCGATGCTGCGGTCAACTAATTTTTGCTGTTTGCCTTCGTCGAGCTGGCTTTTTAGCTGGCCTTCTACTTTTTCTAAAGCGATTGCGGTGACTCGGGCGCGCAGTTCGGCGATCGCTCGCTCCCGTGCGGCGCTCAGGTCTTGTACCGCTTCGGCTCGCAGTCGCTCTACATCTGCTTTCGCCTGCGCCAAGATGGCTTCTTTGGCAGCGGCGGCTCTTTGAGCTGCCTCTGCCTTGATGCGTTCGGCTTCTGCTTGTGCTTGTGTCAGCTTTTGCTGTTGTACTGCTAACGCTGCGGCGGCGTCTTTTTGCCGTTTCTCAGCTTCCCCGATCGCTGTTTCGATTCGGGAGCGTCTTTCTGACAGGATATTTCCCACCACTTGCCGCCCGAAGTAAAACAGCACTCCGATTACAATTACCAGGTTAAAAATATTGGTTTCTAACAAGTCTGGATTCAGACCGAAACCACTTTCTGAGGCTGCCTCTGCATGAGCCAGCATCCAAAAACTACCCACGCTTCCTACTCCTAACTCTTGCTATGTGCTTAAAAGCGCGAAAAGCCGATCGTTTTCGCTTTTAGAGTTGCCCTGGGCTGCGCCGACCTACGGTTCAAAAGAGCCAAGATCGCTGTCACTAACTCACCAGCTCGGCACCCAAGAGTTTTTGCAGAATCTGGCGTGACAGGGTATCTACCTGTTGCTCTAAAGAGCGGAATACTTCCTGTTTTTGCTGGTCTAGCTCTTTTTGTGCCTGCTCTCTTTGGGCTTGCGCTTCCTGCATCGCCGCTGCTATTTGCTGCGATGCCATTTTTTGCCCTTCCGCCTGGGCTCCGGCAATTACCGCTTGTGCCTGTTTGCGGCTTTGTGCTAGTTCTTGCTCGTACTGTTTGGCTAGGGTTTCGGCTTTGGCTAAGCGTTCCCTTGCCTCTTTTTCTGTGGTGCGGATGTAATTGTCCCGCTCGTCAATTGCTTTACCCAGCGGCTTGTAAAACAGGGCGTTTAATACTACCGCCAGAATCAAGAATTGCAGCGCCATAATCGGCAAGGTGGCGTCAAAATCAAATAAGCCACCTTTGGCCTCGGCTGCTTCTGCTGCTGCCAGCAGAATTGTCCAGTGCGTCATGTCCCGATCGCTCCCTCTTTTTCCAACGTCTGGTCTGAAGTTAGCCCCGGTGGGGGCTACTAAGAAGTGAGTCCTATTTGGGACTCACTTGCAGGCGTTTTTATGCGAAGGGGTTGGCAAACAGCAGCACCAGAGCCACCACCAGGCCGTAAATCGTCAACGCTTCCATGAATGCCAAGCTCAACAGCAAGGTGCCGCGAATTTTGCCTTCGGCTTCGGGCTGACGGGCGATACCTTCCACGGCTTGACCGGCTGCATTACCTTGACCGATGCCAGGACCGATGGCCGCCAAACCCACAGCCAGAGCAGCAGCAATTACGGAAGCGGCAGAAATTAATGGATCCATGATATTTTTCCTTACCTCTAATTGAGCCTATAGAACAAACAACAGTTTCGGGTATTCCCTTGGCAACTCGAGCTGCCTTGCTTCTAGATTTTAGATTCAAACGTGCATCTAAAATCTAAAACTTTTATCTCCCAATTTAGTCGTGATGCTCTTCACCATGACCTTCGATCGCTTCCCCAATATACACAGCTGCTAGGGTCGCAAAAATTAGTGCCTGAATTGCACTGGTGAACAGTCCCAATATCATCACGGGCAGCGGGATAAATAATGGAACCAGCAGCACGAACACCCCCACCACCAGTTCATCCGCCAAAATGTTCCCAAATAGACGGAAGCTCAGGGAGAGGGGCTTGGTAAAATCTTCCAAAATGTTGATGGGCAACAAAATTGGCGTCGGCTGGATGTACTTAGAAAAGTATCCCAACCCTCGCTTGCTCAGTCCCGCGTAAAAATACGCTAGGGAAGTCAGCAAAGCTAGTGCTACGGTCGTGTTGATGTCGCTTGTGGGGGCCGCCAGTTCGCCTCCTGGAATCTTAATCAGCTTCCAGGGTACTAAGGCTCCCGACCAGTTACACACAAAAATGAACAAAAACAGTGTGCCTACGAACGGCACCCAAGGGCGATATTCTTTCTCACCGATTTGGCCCTTGGCCAGGTCCCGGATAAATTCCAGGGCGTATTCCATGAAGTTTTGCATCCCGCTCGGCACCTTTTGGATGTTCCGAGTGGCTACAATGGAAGCTACCACCAGCAGGGCAATCACGAACCACGAGGTGAGTACCACCTGACCGTGGATGTTTAGATTGCCAACTTGCCAGTAAAAGTGCTTGCCTACTTCCAATTCGGCGAGGGGTAAACAGTTAAATGCGTTTATTACCTCGATCATTTCCTTTCGCAGGGGTCCCCGGAGGGATTTGAGGATGTCAAGTTGACCTTACCTACTTGGATTCAGGCAGCAGGGTCGTTTGCAGCATATAGACCACGATCGCGGCTTTGTATGTCAAGAATCCCAAAAATATCGGGACTATCTCTAGCTGATTCCATTGGGTTGCGACTATAATCAACCCAATAAACAGTGCCAATCGGCTCGGAACCAGCTTCCGCTCTCCTTGGCCAATGCGCTCAACGTCTCTGGCCAACATTCTCAAGTAAACCACACCCACGCACGACCCGAGCAAATAATTCACCGCAATATGCAGGTCATATCCTATCCATACTGACGCGAAAACAAACGCTGTCATTACAATTGTATAGACAAATAATCGCTGCTGCAGGTGGTAAAAATCCTGCATAGAGCTGCTTGTCTCGGAGGCTGGAGCATCGCTGGTGGCGATGTCTCCCACTTCTGCTTGGGGTTGTTGCTCGGAGGGGTTAGGCGCGTTCACAGTGTGAGATTTTGAGCCAGAGTTGTTGACCTGCTTTCCGCAAGCCAAGGGGAATCATATCACGTTGGGGTAACATTACTTAAAATAAAATTAATCTTTCCCCTTATCCGTACCATTTCACTGCCTATACACCATCGACGCTGATTTGTCAATAGTTTTTTTCGATAATTTCCCTAAAAAATCACAGATTGCCAACTGTATATAAATTGATTGAGGGTGGGTTATGGGGTTTGGGTTTTCCTCCGTCTCCCTCACCCGCTCTCTCCCAAAGCTGGAGTAGAGGCATTGCCCACCCTACCGGGCGTTGGGGCGAGAAGTTAAAATCAAGAATGTACACTGGCGTCAGCGGCGGCTTTCCCAAGCTGCCATCAACCACCATGACCCAAACTAGCCTGCAAACCCCGATCGTTTATCCCGAACCGGATGGTTCCCCAATGGCAGAAAGCGACCCCACCCGCGATTATCTAGTTTATGGCGTTGAGTCCCTGAAACTCTATTTTCAAAACCGCCAAGATGTGTACATTTCCGGCAATCTCTGGCTCTGTTACGAGGAAGGCGTCCCCGATGCGGTAGTCGCTCCCGATGTGTTTGTGGTCTTTGGGGTGGAAAATCGCCCCCGCCGCAGTTACAAAGTCTGGGAAGAAAATGGCCAAACCCCGGACTGGGTGTTGGAAGTGACTTCTAAGAGTACGCGACATACGGACGAACAAAAGAAACCGAACACTTACGCCCAAATGGGTGTGAGGGAATATTTCCAGTATGACCCCTCTGGTGATTATCTCAAGCCGCCGTTAAAAGGACGGCGTTTGGTGGGCAACAGTTATCAGGTGTTGACGCCAAATCTGCTCCCAGATGGGACTTTTTGTGTGCCTTCGGAAGTTTTGGGTTTAGAGCTGCGGTTGCTTCGTGACGGTCAATTGCGGTTTTTCTCTCCCCAGACGGGGGAGTATCTACTTACTTATGTGGAACAAGGACAGCGAGCCGAAACGGAACGACTGCGGGCCGATGCGGAACGACAGCGAGCCGAAACGGAACGACAGCGGGCCGATCGCCTCGCCGCCAAATTGAGAGAATTGGGAATTGACCCAGATATGTAGATCCAGATATGTAGGGTGGGCAATGGGTTGTAGGTTCTCGTCTCCAGAGCTGGATCAGAGCATTGCCCACCATACCTTACAACTTGCCTTGCAAGCCTTCGATGAAGCCACGGCGAGCGTGAGAGCGCATATTTTCTTCGCTCAACTCGGTAAAACAGACTAATTCGTGACCTTTGTAATATTCGGGATTGCGTTCTAGGAAATATTTGATATCTGGTTTGTCCCGAAACCCTTCTTTCACATCAGCCCAATCATCGCGCAAATGTCCCTGAGATTCGGGGAACTTGACTAAGCCGGTTTGGGGGTCATAATAATCGCCGAATTTGAAATTAGCCAGATAATCCATTAATGATTGGATTTCTGGCGGGGTGGGATACCTGTGTGTGGGGTAAAATTTATGGCTAAATATGGGTAAATAGCGATAGGTGCGGTATCCTTTGACAATCAGAAACCAATATAAAGGTAATTCGGTATTTTCGGCTTTAATTTTTCCCGATAGGCGACACCAGGCGAGGGGTAAAGTTTGCTCGCCCCAATAATCATTGTGGATAATCGTATCGCCGGAAAATATGGCGCGAATTGGTTGGTGATTAAATTCAAAATTGATGAGTTGAACTGTGGAAAATCCCTGGAGTTGATGGGATTCATTCCATAATAAGATGACATAATCTTTTTGCTTGAGGTCAGAATTAAACAAAGTGGCGCTAGTGCCAGCATAGTATTGAAAATACAAGTCAAACATGGACTGGCGGAGGTAATCGGGGACTAAAGGTTGGTCGGGATCCGTTTTAGCTATGATTTGATATTGTAGGCGAGATGTCATTTTGGTTTAGTTATGGTGGAGTTGTTCTAGTTGTTGGAAGAGTTCGGGATGAATGGGAGATGTTTCTAAAAGTGGGTGTTTGATATCGCCCCATTTTTGACCGGAACGGGTTTTAAAGTTGGTGATGATTTCGGGGATGCGCTTGGAGATGAGGACGCGGAGGGGGGCGAGTTGTCCTAAAAGTCGCGCTTGACGATAGTGGGTCGATCGCATCAACGCCGCATCTAAACGCGGGGCAATTTCTGTCTCGGTTTCCTGCACTGCATCCAACAGCAACAGGTAATAAGGTTGGGGGAATGTCACCGGGACTAAACTGGTGAAACAAGCTCCAGTAAGGCCCAATTCTTGGATTATATCCCAGAGAAAATCAGAATTCAGCTTTTCTCCCACTAAATCGCTGATAGTCCCCTCCCGTCCGATAAATTCCAAACAAGGAGTTTCTAAGTAAAAATGGGTGACTCGCACCCGATCGCCCATGCGGTAGCGGTACAAACCCCCCTTTTGGGAAACCACCACCCCATACACCCCACCCAATTGTAATTCTTCCAGACGATAAATTTGTCCATTAGTATCCTCAAACTCAAAAAATACCTCATCTAAAACCGGTAAACATCCCCCCGCCTCAATTAAAGGAACCGTCATCGGTGCTTCCGTCGCTAACAAACCTTTACCCTGCACCATAACACCGGGAAACAGAGAACGCAATAAACCCGCACCATCCGCCGCTTGCGCCGCATCCCAACAAGAAATAAGTTTTAAATTTGGCCAAATTTCTGTCCAGGGATATTGGGAGAGAGATGGCTCAACTGACTCTTGGATGGAGGGCTGAAGTCCTACTAAGAACTTTTGCGCAACTTCTCGGAGAGTAGCTCGACGGCGAGGATTTTGGATGGAGGGCTGAAGCCCTACTACGAACCTTTGGGCAATATAATCCAAAATCACCCGCAAAAAACTAGGACTCCAAATTGAGATAATTTCTAAGTTTTCCGCTGACAACAGGGCTAAAGCTAATTTTTCCTTAAATTCTACTGCATCACGAAACTGATTTACCACACCCGCAGACACCAAAAAAGGAGCCAACAGCCACCGCAACCATAAATCCAGATATTCTGAATCATCTTGCAAGGTGGGGATATTGGTTTCCCCGGTGCCAAATTGGGGAGAAATACAGAAATACAACTTACCAGTATTAAATTTCGGGCCATTGACAATCAAATCATGCGCCCATACGCAAAACATCTGGTTAAAAGAGCGGCGCAAAGACTTAGTATAAGGGATGAGTTTCGCCGGTCCCCGACTGCCAGAGGTTTTTTCATAAAATATGATTTTTTCTGGGGTTAGAGCTTTCAATTCCGCCCCCCTTTTTAAGGGGGGTTGGGGGGGATTCAATGTTAATCCAGCATCCGTGAGAATCCATTTTTGGATATCATCGTAATTGACAATGGGGATATGATGCCAATCGGCGATAGATTTAATTCCCAGGGATTCTCCATATTGGCTATGAATCAGTCGCTGGCAAATATCTTGCTGTACCTGATGCTGGGTGAGTTGCGGTTGCGCCAAGGCTTGATAGAATTTCTGGTAGGAGGGAGCAAATAGCTGACCGCAGAGCTGAATTAGAGGACGCATTATTTGACCTTTTGATTGGGATAGATATCGGTGAGGGTGGGGACAAAAGTGCTGGTTTCTACTTCTGCTCCTGGAGTGAGGCGACAACCGGCGCCAATAAATACATCGCTGCCAATTTTGATTTTTTTGACATACAAAATCAGGTTATCTTTTTTGGGTTTAATGGTGTGGGGGTAGAACCCCACGCGGTGTCCGACGATGACGCGATCGCCCACCTCCACCAAACCCCTATCCGTAAGATCCAGATGCGGCGTCCAATACACATCCTGACCCACCTGAGAACCCCACAACCGCAACCACGCGGAAAAAGCGCCGGGAATCAATCTTAACACCACCTCCAACATCGGGAAACTACTATAAATTAACTGAATTTGACTGCTACCCCACCAAGGAGAATAATCCGGGCCACGCAAATAGCTAATTCCCTCCTTTATAGGATAAAAATGGCTGTGAATTCTATAAACTATTAGGGGAAAACCATACAACCAAAACACCAAAGCCAACAGCGCCCAAATTCCCCCATCACCGCACAGCCACAAAAACGACAACAGGGACAATAACATCACTGTAGCCGGAAAAAAAGCCAGTATCTTACTAAGCGTAGTCATAGCCAAGGCCAAAATAACATTTGCATCAAATTTAGCGGAACTGGAATCCCCAAAACATCAGGAGCTTCTGCTGACTCCCGATAAGTCCCATGTAGCATATCCCACAACTTAAAATTTGCCCCGAAATTGCAATCATCCCCTGGTGCATGGTGCCAAGCGTGGTCTTGAGGTAAAATCAAAACCCACCCCAAGCACCGAAATAACCAATTATCTGGCCATTCTATTTGACTATGGCGCCACAAATCCAGCGCCGCCGTCAAACTCACCCCTAGAGCATAATAACTCGGATGCGCCAACAAGTAAAGAAACAACCCATGAACCCACAGATAGACGATTAAAAAACTCGCCCATAGGGTATTGCGGGAAGTCCCCAGCACATCCCTGGTGGTCATCGTGTGATGCACTCGATGCACTGACCACAGGTATCTAGAGTGTAGCAGCCGGTGATTCCAATAATAAATATAATCTACTAGGACAAAACTCGCCACAAAAGCCGCTACAGGATGCCAGTGTAAGCAGCCAGCATAAGTAGGAAACAGATATTGATAAAGTTGATAAACTATGGTAAGTTGGAGCAGGGGAATAAGTATGCCTTGGCAAAACAAACCCGCACCATCTAACAGCCAATCAGCGCCGGTTTTTTCGCGCCAAGCTGTGCGAATATGTGATTTAGTTGCTGTCAGGGCAACTAAGATAATAAAAGCTGCAAATACTATCATTTTGCTGCATCAAAACTAAATTTTTACACCCAAAAATCAACTTCACGCTTTATTTCTGGGAGCTTTCTGGGGTCTTCTCCTACCTCTAGGGAATGGCGAATTGATTCAACCAAAACGTGAATGGTATCGGCAGGAGTATTGGCAAACTTGCTGCCATATTTAGCAATTACTTCTCCCTGAATGCCCAAAATAATGATATCTTGGTCGATAATTTTTTGGGCTGTCCACCGGACGAAAGGACGCGCCAACTTGTTCCAAATTCCGTAATTAAACGTTACATCTGTGTAAACTAAAGTGCTATTATCGGTTTCTGGGATAGATTGACTGGTGATAAAAAAGCGCCTGTGGTTGCCAAAATTATATTCTACGCTGGTGACATTAGGCATATGAAAGCTATCGGTATGATGCACTTGACCCCCACGCCAGTTTAGGAATTTTTCCCACATTCCTAAATTATTTGTTTCATTGCGGTAAGTGACAAATACCGAACCATTGCGCCGCTCCACGGTCATTTCTAGTTTTTGTTGGCGGGGGTTGCGAAAAATTCCGGGATGTACTGAGACGGTGTGGGGAATGTCGATAAAGTTTTCGGCGCAGTTGGTGACGTTATTGGCAAACCGGTTAATTACTCGCACGGTTTCCCATCCTGGTTGACTATAATAAGGCATGGGGAATGGGTCTAATTCTGCCGTTGGTTTATCGGCTAAACGGACGTAGATATATCCGTCTTGTTCTTTGGTGGCGTATTTTTGGGCGCGCCGATCGGGTAGCTTTTGCAAATTATCTCCCTCAGCGGGAACTGCTACCACTTGTCCGGTTTTATCATATACCCAACCGTGGTAGGGACAGTGAATTTTTCCCGCGCAGACTGTTCCGGGGGAGAGGCGACTATTGCGGTGCATGCAGCGATCGCGTAACGCCACTGCTTCCCCATCCTCCCCGCGAAACACCGCCAACCATTCCCCCAGAACCATCCGCGCTAAGACATTATTTTGTCCTAACTCCTCACTCAAACCCACCACATACCAAAAATCCTCAAACCTCACATTTGCTCCTCAACAAATACCAGGTTAATATCCCCAGTTAGCTCCACCATACAAGCTAACCTCGCTGGGGTATTTTCCATTTCCATCACATATAAAATTTCCCTCTCATCCTCCCCCGGCGGTGGGATATCCCCCTCAACCAGCACCAAACAAGTGCCACAGATACCCGTGCGACAACCAAACAAAACTGGCGAATTCTGCGCCGTCAGATGTTCCGACAGTTTATCCCCAGCTTTTAACTCCAGCGGCGGATAATCCGTACCAGGAAACCTCACCACACAAGTTTTTTCACTCATTTAACTTACCAAATTATGGGTTTTCGACCACCCCGATGGCTCTAACCGATTCACATAAGCCATATATGCCACTAAATTACCATCGATGGGGAGTAAATTCTGAGGATTGTAACAAATATTATCATAAATTTGGCCATCCTCATCCCGCAACACATAATAAAACCAGCGAGTCAGCCACAGCAAAAACCGCGCTACCACCCAACCGAAAACCCCCTCTCGTTTTGCCGTCACATAAATCGGTTGTACCCCCGTTTTCCCAGCCGGTAAAGGTGTGTAAGCATAAATCATATGCAGAGGCGGCAACAATTTTACATCCTTCATAATGGTAAGCAGTCCGATACAACCATCAGCATAACGCATAGAATAAGCATAACGACTGCCCAAAAGCCACCGCCCCACTTTTTCCCCCCAAGTAGAATTAGGAAACTCGCCGCTGAGAGTAAAATCGATAATTCTCCCCGAACTATCCTGGTCTAAAGACAGATTTAAATTTACATTTATCCGGTGAACTGTGCGTAAATGCTGGGCATCAATACCATTCATCATACAAATATGGTGATGACAGTGACGTTGCAACGGTTTATCCGCTAACGCCACCACTTCTTGACCTTTAAGTTCGTCAAACTCTACCACTCCCTCCGGCGCATTCGCATCGGGATAAACCCAAATAAAACTATATTTTTCATCAGTGGCATAACCACGTAAACGCGCTTTCTCAGGAATTTCCGCCTGACAGGGAATATCCCGACATTTTCCCTCGCCATCAAAAGCCCAATGGTGAAAATAACACCGGAGCAAATTGCCATCCACTCGCCCAATCCCCAAATCAGTTCCTAAATGAGGACAAAACGCATCTATTGCCCTCACTTTCCCATCTTCTCCCCGAAATAGAGCAATTTTTTGCCCGCACAGTTCCAGAGATTTAACTTGACCTTTGGGCAAAGAATTGCTGGGACAAGCAATATACCATCCTTTGGCCACGATATCAAAGTTGTTGAATATTTTCATAGTAAATTGTGGTTTTAAAACTTAGCCAAAGCCCGCTTTTGCGTTGCCAAATACTTAGGAATCGAATTTGCTGCCATTAAACTCATTTCCTTATTCACCTGCCAAGCATAATCCACTTTTTCTAAATACGCCTGATAAGAAGCTACCGCCTCCCGGTGAGTTTGGTAACTGCGGTGTAAACCGTCGGATTCCTCCGTGAAACAGAGTCGCATCATTTGCTTAGCTTCCCCATCATCCATACCAAACACCGGGGATCGCAACACCTGATAAATCGCCGGATATAAGGCGGGGTCATACCAAAAAATGCCATTAATCGCTACGGAAAAATTATAATGGTCTTTTTGGCACCCTTTCAACCCCAAATTAGCCGCGAATTTTTCAAAATCCGTGGGTGGGTTCAGGCATTTTACCACATCATGCCCTACAATGGTAGAACTGTTAAAATGGAAACTCTCATCCATAAAGTGATAGTAGGATATTTTGGCTGGAATGGGAGCATTTTCTTTGTCGGCGTGATGCTGGTAATAATTACTTAATTTGTGTTGTACCAGCTTACCGTTGAGAGTGCGCAAACCCCGCACGGTAAAATACTGGCAAGCGAGAAAGGCATTATCAGATGATAGCATTCCAAAAGCCCGAAGCTGCAATTTTTTCCACCAAGCCTTGAGGGCGTTGGTATCGGCAAAAATCATAGTTTCCGCAAACGGCCCGCGCATGGGATAGCTGAAAATACGCTTACCAAATAAGGCGGCTTCTACTTGGTTGGATACGGTTTTAAAAGCATTGATATGGGCACGCTCTTGGGCTGATTCCAAGTCTAGCATATCGCAGACTAAGCGAAAATCTTCTAAAGCATAAAGTCCGGCGGCACTGGTTTGGTTGAATAATATGGTAGCAATTTCCGCCGAAATAATCTGGGAGTAATAAGCCACCCAGTAAAGCTGATTTAAAATCACTCGCTGACTGACACTGGCTTGCTCCCATAAAGGGGTGCCATAGAATAGGGAAAACTCTTCTGGGTTCCAGTATTCATCGCGGCAATCTTCATATCTGAAAGCTGCCGCTGCTGCATCTAAAAGCTGTGTATGATCTTGTTTTTTGTTGCGCGTATAGTTGATTTCTAGACGGCGGTAAACCTGCTGGTTTTCTAGGAGAGTGTTGTTTTTTGGGTCGGTGAAATTGGTGTTCATATATGTAAATGTTAGTTGGTTATCGGGTTGGCGATATTTTAGCTTTGGGAGCCGGTGGCTATGAGTAGTTGCTGGGCATGAGGAGCTAAGATGGGAAAGCGTTGAGCGATCGCCCGCAACACCTCCCCCATATTCCCTGCATCTGTTGCCAGCATTGATGGGGAATGGCGTCCCGCCAAATCTGTTAAAATATTCAAGATTGATGTAGCCAAATTTTCATCCGCATTTGTCAACAATTCCAGCAGCTCTGACAGAGCTGCCTTAGTCCCCAGCCAATAGATAGCACCGAGTAATTCTGATTTTACACTCAAAGAACATTCGACCGCCAGATAATTTTTCAGTTTGCCCAATATTTGCGCTTCTGGGGGATAATGCAACAGCCCGATCGCGTTAGCCGCATAAGCTCTCACCGACTCATCCTCATCAGCATCCCGCAGCGAATCTTCTAGAACCTCTAACGCTTCCGATTTTCCTAATTGCCCCAACGCTTCTGCTGCTGACGCCCGTACTAGGGGCGATGAATCTTCTCTTAACAATTTTTTTAGATTATCCACAGCAGGCGAATAAACCAGCAAACCTAAAGCCTCCACCGCTTCACACCTAACCAACTCTTCCCCATCATCCAGCAACTCCATTAATGCGACACCATACCTCTGGGGTTCATCCACACCGAGATAACCCAAAGCATATGCAGCATCAGCTCTAATATCCGCTTCAGGAGATTTGAGCAACCGCACGATGTGGGGAGCTGCCGGGTAAAATTGGGCATCAACCAAGTCCATTAGGGCGACAGCTTGCCGATCCGGATCGTCTGAATCTAAATTATCCAGAATTGGATTTTCAACATTATGTTGAATCATACGATATTATTTTGATTAATATTTAATTAATAAATTCAGATTTGTGGATACCCAAATCTTTATAATTTGGGCTTGATTCTGTGTTCAGCCTACTTTTTGTCGTGGCTTTGCCTGCTTCGGCGGCAATCCTTAGCTTTTTGAGTGGCTTTTATTCGCTGCTGTCGTTCCATATCCCGGTTTCTTTTTGCCTCCTGCATTAAAATTTTCAGTGCGTCGCGCATGGTTGGGGCTTGACCAGCTTGGATCAAGGCGTGTGCTTGAGCTACTATTTCTGTATCCGCTTGATTCCCAGGCGAGGGCATAACTTATTCTCCTATTCTCCAAAATCATAATTGCTCCTTTTGAATTTGAATTTGTGATTTTTAGTCTTGGGAAGCCACCAGACCTCCAGACTTGAACAAGAGCGGGACTTGCTCGCCTGATTTCAAGCCATCAAGTACCATTCGATTTCTAGTATAGCAAGGATGTAACTTGTTTGCATTCCTTCCCTACCCCAATACCGCCACTTCAGACAAAGCAGCACATACACTAGGCGAGAAAGGCTGGAATGCCCCCCGGTGTTGCAGCTCGGCAACAATACCTCTAGCATTAGGCGGCTGCATCAAACCATGCAGTACCGCTAACCGAGTACCGCTGTGAGTTTCTGTATCCAATTCCTCGAAGATTTTAACTTTTTGCACTCCTGAGAAATGACCTTTCACCCGCTCTAAAACCCCAACCACTCGCTGCGGCCCCGCTTGCACCATCTGTAAAAACAATGTCAATGCTTCTATAATAGCATGCTCACTAGCCATAGATAAAGTAGTTGCCGTAAAAATCATCTCACCAGCGGCGTGGTGGCGGGATTCTTCTTGTAAAAAGTTGTGGAACATCTGCCCTAAAAGTGCGTGGCGACAGTGTTTGGCGAGACTGCGGTAGTGGGTGAGTCCCCAACCTTCTAACACCACTTGCATCAAAAACAAAAGCAGGCTTTTATCTTCGGTTTCTACCAACTCCGATAATAACTGAAGAAACTTATCGGAGGTAGCGGCAGGTTCCACGGGCAAAAAGGAGATAATTTGCCCTAAGTGGGTGGCTTCGTCCGCGCCAAACATGGCGTAGAGCATCCGCTCTTGGGTGGTTTCTGCCATCAGGGTCATTTTCGCCATATAACCCACCCCGGCTTTTTCTATAAAATAGGCTTCGGCGAGCAATTCCATGCTGCATAAATGCAAAATTTGCTGTTGCGCGTCTGGGGTAGAATCGCGGAAAATGCCTACTTTATCTAAACCAAAGTAAGCCGCATCCCAGTAGGGAAATTCTGGTGGGTCGGTGGTGGGGATAGGTTTACCAAGGCGGCTTTTGAGGGCGGCGGAGAGGAGCCGATCGCACTTATGGTCACTCCCCCAACTCGGCAACTCAAAACCAGCGGTTTTATGCCCAAAAATCATTTATTTAACCTCTTGACAAAAAAGACTTTTATAGATAAAATTAGCCAAAGGAATGCGCAGCCGTTGAGGCAGGAATTTTTGGAACAGATATGTTATCTGAGCATCGGTCCCCACGCGAGAGCGGAAAGGGTGCCGTTTCCCCGCCGCAATATCCGCCGCCAGTCGAGCCACTATCGGCGTATTATTAGCAGCATTCCCCGTAATTCTTTGTTGCAATTTTTGATAATTGGCCGTTTGTAATTGGTAGGTGGGACTATCACCAGCTCCCCAAGCGCGGTTTTGCATCGAGTTAGTTTGACTTGCCCCCGGTTCAATAATTGCCACATCCACACCGTGGGGTTGTAGCTCATAATAAAGACTTTCGGCAAAACCTTCTAAAGCGTGCTTACTGGCACAATGTGCGCTAGTGAGAGGATAGGGACAAAAGCCAAAAGTAGAAGAAATAAAGATGATACTCCCCTGACTTTGGCGGAGCAGGGGGAGAAAAGCCTGGGTTAGGGATACAGCCCCAAAAAAATTCACCTCAAATTGATGCCTAATTTGCGCTTCACTGAGGTTTTCTAAAGCCCCAAAAATTCTAAATGCCGCATTATGAATTAAACAGTGTAAAGAACCATAATTTAGCACAGTATCAATCACAGATTTTACCTGCTCCGAGTCCGTCAGGTCAAGATTGAGCAAAGTTAGTTTTTCCTCCCCATATTGCGCCAAAGGTGCCGCAAAAAGTTCCCGCTTACTGTCAACATTACGCATCGTGGCAATCACTTGCCATCCCCGCTGCAAAAATTCATCCACCATGCCTCTGCCAAAACCGGAAGAAACCCCAGTAATTACCACCGATTTTATCATAATTCTGCCACCGATGCCAGGTGCTTTTCTAAAGATAACTGGGTTGCTGGCGTCACCGGCTCCCAACTGCCCCAAAATAGGGCTTTTTGGCCTTCTACGTGGTCGATGAAATCTACTACAGCTTTGTCGGCTTTCGTGGGAGTTTTGAAATCAAATTTAATGGTTTGGAAAACTTGGGTATCCCCTTTCCCGAAGTAGTTTCCCACCCGCTCTGTAAGCCACAACACGACCCGGTTAAATAACCAGCCCCAAATACCAGGGCGTTTTTTGGTGACGAGGATAGTTTGACCTTCGGTTTTACCCTCTTTGGTCAGACGCAGAGCAAATAAGATATAAAAGTGTAAAAAGTCCGGGCCTAATGTGACTGTGCCATTGCTGCCATACCAGTAACACATACTGTATGTGCCTTCATTTTTGTAAAAAGGGCGGATGAGTTTGATAAACCAGGAATCATCGCCGCCTCGCGTGGTGTTGCTGAACTTGATGGCATGGGTGCTGATCACTTCTCGTTTAAAAACGATATCAATGGGGAAGTTATGCACTGTGTTAAAATGGTGGGCATCAATGGCGTTAATCATCACTACATTAGGATGACAGTTTTTCAAGAAATGGTTGCCAAAACTGCTGTCAATGGTGATGTTTTCTAATTCTGGGGGACAGGGTATGGGATGGGTAATGGTTTCCCCAGTCCAAACCCACACCATGCCATATTTTTCTTCCGTGGGCCAGGTTTTGATTTGGACGGGCAGAGATTTACCCAGACTAGGGACATCAGTGCAGTTACCGCAGGTGTCAAATTTCCAGTTATGAAAAAAGCAGCGAATCCCGTCACCATCCACCTTGCCTTCGGCGAGATGAGCCCCCATATGAGGACAATAAGCATCAAAAGCAACTGCTTTACCGTCGGCGAGACGGGCGATCGCCAATTCTCTCCCTTGCAGGTTTACCGGTTTAATTTGACCTAATTTCAGTTGATGGGAAGGGATGGCCCAATACCAACCCTCGATAAACCGCTCCGGGTTATTAAACGTCTGGGGATGGGAAACTGATTTCATAGGTTGAGCAGGATTTTTGGTCGGTTTCTCTAAAGTAGCACAAGAAAATTGATTTGTGTATAGATTGTAGATTGTAGGGTGGGCAGGGTACTGCCCACCCTACCAGGCTGGGAGGTTAATTTTGGGAAATAGCCGGGAGCAAATATTTGGTTAAAGTGAGGGGGTCAACACCGAGTTCTGTTAGCTCACCAGCGGCAATTTTTCCTGCCCGAGCGTGCCACCAAACTGCTGTTTGTACGCTGCCAAATATGTGGGCTTGGGTTGAACTTTCAGGGTTCCACAAACGCCCGGACTGGGCGATGAGACCGCCGAGTAAACCGGTGAGAACATCACCGCTACCACCGCGAGCGAGGGCGGGGGTACTGTGGGGATTAATCCAGGTGTCGCCGCCAAATGTGTCTGGGTGAGAAATGACGACTCTGGCTCCTTTTAATACTACCACGGTGTTGCTTTCTGTGGCGGCGATTTGGGCGGCTTCAACGCGATTTTTTGCTAAAGATGCGGCTAGATGGGGAAATAGGCGTTTGAATTCGCCGGGATGGGGGGTGATGATGGTGGGAAATTGGCGGTTTAATAGTTTGGCAGTTTCACCTAATTGCGCCATGATGTTTAAGGCGTCAGCATCTAAAATTAGGGGGCGATTTATGTGTAAAATAGTTTTGATTAAGGTTTGGGGAGCGGTGGTGATTCCGGGGCCGCAGGCTATGGTATCATAACTGTGTAAGTCGAGGTTTGCTGGCAGGTGCGATATGGCTCCTGTTGCGGTTTCTGGACAGCCGATAATTAGGGCTTCGGGTAATTGTCCGTGCAAAATTGGTTTAATTGATTCGGGAACGGCGATCGACAGCATCCCTACCCCAGTGGCTCTGGCACCTAAACCAGCTAAAATTGCGGCTCCGGCGTATTGGCGAGAACCGCAAATTAGGAGTAAATGGCCAAATTGGTACTTATGCCCTGCTACCGCACGGGGTAAGGGTAAATTGGTTAAAGCTACTTTCGGCGTGATTCTTCTAATTGGGGCAGGATTGCCCAACACTGCCTCAATATCGGCCAGGGGTAAATCAAAATCGATTAATTCGGGAATACCGATATATTCTAGGGCTTGATCTTGCAATTCTCCCAACTTCCATAAACCTAGGCAAAAAGTCCGATTCGCCCGGATAGACGCGCCCAAAACTTCGCCAGTATCGGTGTGCAAACCAGATGGAATATCGATACTTAAAATAGGTTGCGGCAATTGATTTATCTGGTTAATAGCAGTGGCGATTGGTTCGGTTAATGGTTTTTCTAGCCCAAAACCGAATAAGCCATCAATTATTAAATCGCATTTTTGGAGAATCGAGATATCATCACTAGGTTGAAAACCTAAACTGGCTAAATAGCGAGCGTGTTGTCCGGTGAGTTCTTTAAATTTAGCAAATGGGGAATAGATGGTAATCGGATAACCTTGAAAGTGCAATTCCCGCGCTACGACTAAGGCATCGCCGCCGTTATGTCCGGGACCGACGAGAAAACCGACTCGCTGAGGATGGGGATAAAGTTCTTGAATGCGGCGGGCAACCATTCCCGCTACTTTTTCCATGAGGGCGGCTACAGGCATTCCAGCGTCAAATACTCGCGTTTCAATGGCGCGCATTTGGGCGGCTGTAACGATAATTTGGTGAATTTGTTCTTTGTCTTTAGTCATTGTGCCCCAGAAACCGGGTTTCTAAACGAAATATTTCTTATCTTAACGGAGATTCTTGGCCAGAAACCCGGTTTTTTCTCCCGACAAAGGACAACTATTTATTGATATTCCACGCGGGCATCTAAACCGAAGAGGCGGAGATAGTTGCTTTCTTGTTCGGCGGTGGTTTGATCGGGGTAGGGGCCGATGGCAATGTGGGGGCCAAACGGAGCCGATCGGGTGAATATTTTACTCTCCTCAATCCCCGCCTCTACCGCTTGCTGTGCGATCGAGGATAAATTTTCTGGCTTTCCAGGGACGATCGCAAAATAGCCCTTGGGCAGAGGGATATTCCCCACCGGCGACGGTAAAGGCTCCAGGTTCACCGGCGGCGGGGGCAGAAAATCATCGCTATATGATGGCGGTGGTGGCGGTGGCGGCGAGGAGGCGATATTGTCACTCTCAGCGGTGAAATCGATTTTGTCGATCGCCGATCGCACCCCCACCAACCGTTCTAGCTCTCGGGAGCGACGTTGAGCATTAGATTTGTCAGCAAACGCCCCCACCTGAATAAAAGTTCGCCCTTCATACTCATTAATAAACGCATCCGGTTCAATCTGCCTCACCCGCCCCAAAATTGAGCGATTATCCCCTGGAATATAAACTACATAAAGCTCTGAGGTGCCCCACCGGTAGGAGATTAGTTCCGGGACAGCCGCATTCACCGGTGCCACCAGAACCAGCGCCCCCCCCAACACTGTAGCCCAGAGACCGAAACCACCGGAAAAATGATGTTTGTCATTTGTCATTGGTCATTTGTCCTTGATAATTGATAATTGATCATGATTTCCCCCGTCTCCGTTTTTTTGGGGCGAACCGCTTTCTCGGCCCTAGTCCTCCCTCGTGGATTGCCCCTACAAACAAAATCATAATTTCTCCAGGGGCGAAACATCCGCGCCGAGATCTCTCAATCAAACAGACGGACCATTTCGCACTTGCTTCGTCCTCCCCCTCTGCGCCCCCAGTAAATCTGGGCACGATCGCATTGTCGTAGGGTGGGCAATACCAGCCCTGTCAAGGCGATCGATGATTTAGCTCAAACAGTATAGTCAATTCAAATAACAATGAGACAAGCCAGAGAACTGGCCCTCTATCCCCCAACCCCCTTTCTCCTCTCCCAAAAAGGGAGAGGGGGGGGGGAGAAAGGGGAGTAAGACGGAAATACCCCCGTCTGGGACTCCTGACAAGTGCAAGTTTTTTAGATTGCCCTCTATCCCCCAACCCCTTTTGACCAAAAAGGGGGAAAGGGGAGCAAGAGGGGAGAGGGGTGGGGGGTGATAGCACAATTGGGTGTTTGTCAGACATTTTCTGCCAGAGATGAAAAACCTGCACTTGTGAGGTGAGGGCAATAGGGGTGGTCACGAAGCCAAAGATCTCTATAAACGGTAGCTTGACAGGGGTAGGTGGATTAGTTGGACTTCATATTAGGGCATTGCCCACCTACTGTAGCTGGATCAACTGGACTTGCTCCACCGGGTTGCAGGTCTATATGGTACATACCCTCACCCTCAATCTTGATCCCAGAGCGGATCCGGGATTTCAAGATATACCACATTTTTTCAGAAAAGGCTGTATTATCCGAGGATAATATTAATTCTGATGCCCCAACACTAAACGATTTTTAATCTTGGCTAAAAAGTCGTCCAACGTGAATGGTTTCGTGATAGAATACATCACTGAGGGATTCCAGCTTTTGCATACATTTTCCGGCTTATCAAAGCCAGTGACAAAAATTACAGGAATATGACAAGTCAATGGATTTTCTTGCAGAATCTGGTAAATTTGTTCACCAGTCATATCATCCATTTTCATGTCCAGGAGAATTAAATCTGGGAGGACTTTTTGAATTGACTCAATAGCTAATTGGCCAGTTTTGGCTACGCGCACTTCGTACCCACCAAAATCCTCTAAAATTTCTGACATAGCTTCCAGCGTGTCCTGATCGTCATCGACGACAAAAACTGTCGGTTTAATTTTGGGCATTGTAGTGTTCATAAATTACCTGAGATAGCTCACTTAAATCACCCTAAACCCTGGCAGGAACAATCTTAAACTATTCTGTAATTGTAAATTTATTTAGAGCGAGAAAATTTTGTGGTTAAATATATAATAGCATTTCTCAAATCAATGTGCTTCTGTCATAAGCAGGGAAATGGGGAATCTAGCCAAAACCTATTATAGTTCACTAAACCGAGAACCGCTCTAGATAAGATTTGTATTCAATTTTACTATTTGATTATCCTACTAGATGGCAGAGAAAGGGGAAAAGGCGTCGTTGCCGGATGTTTAATATTGCAGTCTGTTATTAGCAATTTAGAATCGTGAGTTATAGTTATTTCAATTAAGAATGAGATTTTAGTCTCCCCTCACCCTAAATCCCTCTCCCACAAGGGGAGAGGGACTGGAAAGGCCAATCTGATACAAGTCTTACTCTCTCTTCCCCTCCTCTCCCTACGCCGGGTGTGGGGACGGGGGTGAGGGCTTTAGGGCAATATCGAGTGTTTCATTGTTATTTGAAATTACTATATATCAAGTGCGGGGGCATCGATCGGGTAATTTCGGGGCAACCACAGGGGGATTGCCCCCTCAGTTATTCACCAACGAAGCAGTAGGACTTGATATTATAGTGCTTCAAATAAAAGTGAGACATTAAATGTCGGGGCGCTTGGCCTAGGGGCGCTTCCCTCGTTGGACCCCTACTGGTGGATTGGCATCGCAGAAGCGATCGCCCATAATTGGATTAACCTTAATTGAAATGACTGTGATTCGGCAATTTGCCACTTCTGGCAAAAATCAGCAAGGTATTGCGGTTCATCCCAGACAAGCCAAGTGTCATTCCCCCTCCCCTCAGATCGTAAATAAGGAGGGGAGGGTTAGGGAGTGTGGGGGGGCGGAGGCTGATTGTTGAGTCATTAGCTGACTTTGGTGGAGTCGGTGTCAGGCCAGTTGTACCCCTTTGGGCGATCGCCCATCAGGGATTGAGCAACTGCTTCACGGTGCCGAGGAGTTCTTTGGGGTGAAAGGGTTTAGAGATGTAGGCATCGGCTCCCTGTTTCATCCCCCAGTAGCGATCGAACTCTTCCGCCTTCGCCGAACACATAATTACCGGAATATTTTGGGTGGTAGGAGTGCTTTTGATGCGGCGGCACACCTCATAGCCATTCATTTTCGGCATGACGATATCCAAAACCACCAGGTCTGGGGACTGTTGCTGAATTTTCTCGATCGCTTCCACGCCATCACTAGCCACAGTGACATTGAGACCTTTATCCTTAAGGAGGTCGGAAATCATTTTTTGTTGGGTGAGGCTATCTTCCACCAGCAGAACTGTATTCATAACACCATCCCGATTTATGCCTAGCCTGTTGCTCACTTGAACCCTAGTAGGGGCAGGTTCGCAGGTCATCCCCGCTGCCAACCAAAACGCCGGTTAACCTGCCCTCAGACTAGCTGAATGCTACCCGGGGGACTAGGACGCTTTGATTGAGTACAGTCCCCCTCGATGCACCGGGATATCCCCGCTTTCCATGATGGGCTTGGGGTCTCCACCAACGGAATCAGCCGCTGGTTTCCCGCCGGTGGTCCTCGGTTCGGCGCTTTTGGCGCTAAGTGGTGGAGACTATACTTTTATTTTACCCACTGTTCTTCATAATCTTATCCATATCTTTAAAATAAACCCGCAAAATTGTGGTTGACATAAAATAGATTTTGTGGTATGTGATTGCCCACCGGCAGCCGTAGGCAAAAGTACGGTAGGAGGTGAGGTCAGGGGGATAAACCCTCAAGGGGCAAGGCCAAATGTCACAAATTGCACAATTTGGCATCTCCTAGGGCGATAATTGAAACCTAACACACCAACTGCCAACCAAATAGAGGGCTGTGGCCCCACTCACAACCGAAACAAGAACCGAAACAGGACAAAAGAGGGCGCGGGTAACAGAGCCAGAGACTTGACCCAGGGGAATGATGAGATTTCTTAATTCTCATATCTATGGGAGCGGAAATAAACAAGGGAGCCTATTGCTATCACATCAAAGTTGCTAAATCCGGGGCTGATTTTGATGAACACAATGTAATTTATGGGTAAAAATTTATGTTTACCAGCCTGAAAAATCGCAAAATTGGCACATACATTTGGTTAATCTCCATCCCATCTCTAGCAGGATTTTTTTTGCTGTTAGGATTGGTATATTATCATTTTCAGTCGCAAAATCAATTAATCAAGAACTTAACCAATCAAATAGAATCTCAAGCCAAATTAAACCCATCCCAGTCCGGTTTACTCACTGATGTCACCACAGAACAAACCAAATCGCTGGAAAACATATATTTCATGTTGAAGGTGTTAACCTTGATAGAAATAGGCTGCATCTTTTGGTCAGTCTCAGCGATGATATCAGGAGTGACCAAACGAGTGGAGCAAATGGCTGGGGAAATGGCTGCCTCGGCGGCGAATATCACCCAAAATATCCAGGCGCAAGAAGGGATGGCAATGGAGCAGGCATCTTCGGTGAATGAAACCACGGCCACGATTGATGAGTTGGGCGCATCGGCTCGGCAAACGGCTCAGCAAACCGAAGGGGTAGCGGCGGCGGCTCGCCGAGCTTTGGACTTAGCGGAAATTGGGATGAAGGCGGTGGATAAAACCCTGGCGGAGATGTCAACTTTAAACACAACGGTGAGCGCGATCGCCGAAAAAACCGCTCGCCTCAGCCAGCAAATATCCCAAATTCGGAACATTTCCAGCCTAGTGGGAGACTTGGCCAGCCAAACCAATATGCTCGCTCTCAACGCGGCGGTGGAAGCAGTACGAGCGGGGGAACATGGCAAGGGTTTTGCCGTGGTTGCCAGTGAAATTCGCAAACTGGCAGACCAGAGTCAAAAATCCACAGAAAGAATCAGCATTTTGGTGGCGGACATTCAAACGGCGATTAATTCCACGGTGTTGGTGACCGAGAAGGGAACGAATACCGTAGCAACCACGGTAAAAATCGCTGAAGATACGGCGGGAGCCTTCCAAGGTGTGACCAGCGCGATCGACAACATCACAGTGAGTACCGAGCAAATCTCCCTGAGTGCGAACCAACAGGCGATCGCCATCGGCCAAGTGGCCAATGCCATGAACGACCTCAACGGCCTTGCGTTGCAAACCGCCAAGGCGATCGTCGAAGTCAAAGCCAGCACCGAACAACTCAACTCCCTGGCCCAATACATGAAAACGATCGCTTAATTAACCCCCAGAAACCGGATGTGAGCTGACCAAATCACTACCCGGTTTCCGCTTCCCACCATCAGCCACCACTGATTTTCGCTTTGTAACCCTCTTTTACCAAAATCTCCACCACTTTCTGACGGTGGTCGCCCTGAATTTCAATTTCACCATCCTTCACCGTCCCACCTGCACCACACTGAGTTTTCAACACCTTAAGCAACGCCGCCAGAGTTTCCGGTTTCGCCTGAAAACCCGTCACCACCGTTACCGTTTTTCCCTTGCGTCCCTTCCGAGAAGCCTGCACCCGCAAATCCTGTTGGGATGGCGGTAGCTCCGATACCCCCCGCTCCACAGCCAGGGGATTAACATTGCCGAATTCTTGATAAGCCACACGCTCCTGAGAAGCGCCAGAAGAATTATTGCCCTTATTAGCAGCCATAAATATCATTCCATATCCATCCCAGAAAGGGATTTTGATCATATTTTAAACTCAGAAACAGAGTTAGGCGCCACAAATTCCCTCCGGGTGCTGCTGACGGCGACGCCCACAATCCCGGTCTAGTGGCGCCTCAAACAGAAACCGGGTGGCGGCGATCGCTTGTGCATCATCACCGAGGTTTGGTGTTTGTGGGTTGCTCCTCTAGGTATGATAATCTTGATTCACAATGCCTGAAGCTCACCGAATCCCGATTCGGGATGGAAATCAAATTAAAAGGAAATCATACAGGAATTGACACCGTGACTGCTACCCCCTTACACCCCAGCACCACCGCCCCCACCCAGCAACCAGACAGCCAGGGTAGATTTGGCAATTTCGGCGGCAAATACGTCCCGGAAACCCTCATGCCCGCTCTGTCGGAACTGGAAACGGCATACTATAGCTACAGCCAAACCCCAGATTTCCAACAAGAACTATCCTCACTGCTGCGAGATTACGTGGGACGCCCCAGCCCGCTGTACTTTGCCGATCGCCTCACCGAATATTACCGACGCCCCGACGGCAGCGGCCCCCAAATCTACCTCAAACGGGAAGACCTCAACCACACCGGCGCCCACAAAATCAACAACGCCTTGGGGCAAGTCCTCCTCGCCAAACGCATGGGCAAAAAACGCATCATCGCCGAAACCGGAGCCGGTCAACATGGCGTTGCCACCGCCACCGTCTGCGCTCGCTTTGGGCTCGAGTGCATTATCTATATGGGCGTGCGGGATATGGAACGCCAAGCCCTCAACGTCTTTAGAATGCGCCTTATGGGCGCCAAAGTCTCCCCAGTAGCAGCGGGAACCGGCACCCTCAAAGATGCCACATCGGAAGCCATTCGCGATTGGGTGACAAACGTCGAAACCACCCATTACATCCTCGGTTCCGTAGCTGGCCCCCACCCCTACCCCATGATGGTGCGGGATTTTCAAGCCATTATCGGCCAAGAAACTCGCACTCAATGCCAAGAAAAATGGGGCGGTTTGCCTGATATTCTCTTAGCTTGCGTCGGCGGTGGCTCTAATGCAATGGGATTATTTCACGAATTCGTCCGCGATACCCAAATCCGGATGATTGGCGTAGAAGCCGCCGGGGAAGGCGTCAACACTGACAAACACGCCGCCACCCTCACCCAAGGACGGGTGGGAGTCCTGCACGGCGCCATGAGCTATTTACTGCAAGATGATGATGGCCAGGTAGTGGAGGCCCACTCCATCAGCGCTGGTTTAGATTATCCTGGAGTTGGCCCAGAACACAGCTATTTAAAAGACGCAGGGCGAGCCGAGTATTACAGCATCACTGATGAAGAGGCTCTGGCCGGGTTCCAGCGGTTATCTCAATTAGAGGGAATTATCCCCGCATTGGAGACCGCCCACGCGATCGCTTATTTAGAAAAACTTTGTCCCCAGTTGAGCGGCAGTCCTCGCATTGTCATTAACTGCTCTGGACGGGGTGATAAAGACGTGCAAACTGTGGCCAAATTCCTCAAATTTACTGAGTAATTTACTTCGTGATGAAACCCCAGTTAAACCCCAAAATTACCCTACCGGTATTGGCGGCACTAGCAGCCGCCTCCTGTACTGGTGCCATTTCCTCAAATATCCCTGTAAAAGTGGCGCCAGTAGCGTTACCTGTAGCCGTGGCACAAGGTAGCATTGCCGATATGGAACAAGCCGTTCACCAACAGGTAAATCAATACCGCGCTCAGAAGGGTTTACCCCCCTTAAGTTTGAATCAAACTATCAGCCAGCAATGCCGAGAACATAGCCAGAATATGGCTAACGGTAGCGTTCCTTTCAGTCACGATGGTTTTGAGGCGCGGGTGGATGCCATAGCCGAGGAAATTACCTATGGGTCAGCCGCAGAAAATGTGGCTTATAATTATGGCCACGCTGACCCAGTGCGGCAAGCGGTGACAGGTTGGATTGGCAGTGACGGACACCGCAAGAATATGGAAGGAGATTTTGATTTAACTGGGGTTGGTATTGCCAAAAATGCCAAAGGGGAATATTATTTCACCCAGATTTTTATTAAACGCCGCTGATAGGCAGGTGAGGAGTAGTGGAAGATTTTCAGGTCAGAGATGGCGACCTTGACGAGGCGGAACTAGCAGCCTATGCTAGCTCAGAAGTCGTGGCGGTGGATACAGAGACGATGGGACTGCTGCCTCGGCGCGATCGTCTCTGTTTGATTCAACTATGCAACCAAGAGCGCGTTACCGTCATTCGCATCACCAAAGGTCAAACCGCCGCCCCCAATTTACAACAACTCCTAGAAGCCGAAAACGTCCTCAAAGTTTTTCACTTTGCCCGGTTTGACATGACCGCCTTACAATACCACCTAGGCATCCGGGTCAAACCAGTTTTCTGCACTAAAATTGCCAGCAAACTCGCCCGCACCTACAGCCCTCGTCATGGGCTCAAAGATGTAGTGCAAGAATTGCTGCAAATAGAACTAGACAAAACCGCCCAAAGCTCCGACTGGGGTAACGCCGCCTCCCTATCACCAGACCAGCTCAAATACGCCGCCAACGATGTACTACATTTACTAGCTGTGCAGCAAAAACTCGCCGCCATGCTACAGCGAGAAGACCGCTGGCAGTTAGCGCAAGATAGTTTTAACTGCTTGCCCATATTTGTCGAGTTGGACTTGCTGGGCTACGAGAACCTTTTTGACCATCATTAGGGGAGACTTTAACCCCACGATCGATTCCGCCGGGGAGACGGGGAGGCAAGCATCCCCCCAGCTCCCCCGCCCTCCTGGCTCCATTATTTATTCACCAACCAAGCTACAGCCTTTTCTGAAAAATTGTGCGGGTAATTGTAGGGGCAGGCCCCCCGGTTTCCCCTGAGCCTGTCGAAGGGTGGCTGCCCCTAGACGCTCCGGGGCAACCACGGGGGGATTGCCCCTACAAAAATATTAAGATTGAAATAGGACTGCTATATAAAAATAGTATGATGTTAGTGGGTTAAATCTCCTGCACTTGCTCTAACTCACCATTGATACTGCTGCTCAGGGTGCCCCAACTAAATCAATACTCGCACCGAAAAAAAATCACTCATGTCTCGCCTAAATTTTCCCCTAATATTTGCGGGATGGCTCCTATTGCCTTGCCCTACCATAGCGCAAATCATTCCTGACAGCACTCTCGGCGGTTCCAACTCCCAAGTTCTACCAGAAACTATCAACGGTATCCCCTCCGATCGCCTCTCCGGTGGGGCAGTACGCGGTAGCAACTTATTCCACAGTTTCCAAGAATTTAATGTCAATTCAGGTCGGGGAGCCTATTTTGATAATCCCGATGGCATTGCTAACATTTTTAGCCGCGTCACCGGGAATAATCCCAGCAACATTTTGGGGACCTTGGGAGTATTGGGTAATGCCAATTTATTTTTCATCAACCCAAAAGGCATTGTGTTTGGACCGGAAGCGCGGTTAGACTTGCGCGGGTCGTTTTTCGCCACTACTGCTGATAGTGTGGTATTTGATAGCGGGTTTGAATTCAGCGCCAGTAATCCCCAAGCCCCGATTTTAACCGTGAATATTCCCATCGGGTTGCAATTCCGAGAAAATCCCGGAACAATAGTCAATCAGTCTCAGGTAGCGGCGCCGTCAAATCAGCTAGGACTAAACCTGGTGTTGCCGATTTTCAGCAATCCAGGATTAGCGGTAGAACCGGGGCAAACTTTAGGGTTAATTGGCGGGGATATTCAACTGAATGGGGGGAATTTAGCGGCCAGTAGCGGTCAAATTATTTTGGGGAGTGTGGCGAGTCCGGGGTTAGTGAGTTTCGCCCCCACGCCATTTGGGTTAAGTTTGAATTATGAGAATATTCAGAGGTTTGGCCAGATTCAGCAGCAGAATTCTCTGGTGAATACTAGCGGACCGGGTGGGGGTAAGGTGGATATCAGGGGTGGCGATGTCACTCTCAGCGGTGGCGGAATTTATGCGCTGACCTTGGCGAATATAGATGGTCGAGGGATTGATATTAATGCCAATTCATTGCAGATAAGAGAGGAGGCGAAAATTGGGACTTTGACGTTAGGCGCAGCGGTGGGGGGGGATATAAACATCCGGGCTACTGACGCGGTAGAATTTATAGGGTTTGGATTGGATAACTATATCAGGTTGACTGAAAATTATCTGGTTTCGGGAAACATTGATCCATTTAGCCCCCAACTGATGTTATTGACTGGTACTTCTGGCATTGGAGATGCGGGAAATATTACGATCGAGAGCGGAAGAGTGCGGTTTGAGAATGGGGTAATATCAGGGAGCGCTACATTTGCTGATGGCAATGGGGGCAGGATAACTATCCGCGCCAGCACGGTTGAGATCGTGGGTTCTGCCATTAACTCCGGGACGTTGGAGGGGAGTACGGGGAAAGGGGGAGACCTCATCGTGGAGGCGGAGCGGTTAACGGTGAGTGATGGCGGGGTGTTAGTTAGCGTTAATCGCAGCGAAGGAGCCGCAGGGAATATTACGATTAAGACCACAGAATCGGTAGAACTTTTGCGTAATCTCTCGGGAGCAGCGTCGCCAACCACGATCGCCACCAATGCCATCACTGGCAGTGGCGCGGCGGGAGACATTAATATCGATACTAAGCGGTTAATTGTTTCGGAGGGCGCTGGGATTAGTTCTTCGAGCGGTGTTATTTTCGGCAACAACTTTTTTCAAGAAGGAGGACCAGGAGGCAATTTAAACATTCAGGCTAGTGAGTCAGTGGAATTAGCAGGTATTTCCCCTGTGGAGGTGGGGGGTGTTCAAATTCCCAGTTATCTTACCGCTCAAACCACTACCTCCAATCCCGGTGGTGATATCTACATTTCCGCACCAGTGGTGACAGTGCGGGATGGGGGGGTGATTTCGGCTGCTTCTTTCCAAGTCGGAGATGCGGGCAATATCACCATCGATGCTGGGACTGTAGAAATCACTGGCACTGCCAACAATGGTGAATTGAGCAGTAAAATCGAGGCTTCGGTTGGTATTGTGGAGCAATTGTCCAATCCCAACGCCACGGGAAATGCGGGGTCAGTGAATATCAATACCGATCGCTTAATTGTGCGAGATGGAGCCACCGTGACAGTGCAAGCGGTGGGAACCGGAAGCGCAGGCAACGTGAATATCGCCGCTGATTCCATCAACTTGGAAAATCGAGCCCTTCTTGATGGCACCACTGCATCCGGTGCAGGAGCCAGCATCAACCTACAAGCCAAAGATATCCTGTTGCGCCGTCAAAGTCGCATTACCAGCGATGCGGGTAACTCTGACGGGGGCAACATCACCCTCAATGGTCAGATTTTATTAGCTTTTCCCGGCGAAAACAGCGATATTACCGCCAATGCGCGCACCGCTCAAGGGGGTCGCGTTACCCTGAATGTACCGAATATCTTTGGTATGGCGGCGGTGAGTCGGGAGGAATTGAGAACCAGACTGGGATTGAACGATGAAGAATTTGCGGTTTTGCCAGTCAATCCCACCACTTTATTGCCCACCAGCGATATTGCCGCCATCTCTCAAGCTGCTGGTCCCCAGTTCCAAGGCACGGTGACATTTAGCGCCTCTGGGGTGAATCCCGCCCAGGGTTTGGTGGAACTATCGGCCAATGTGGTGGATCCTGCAGTGCTGATAGGGGCAAATCCTTGCACGGCGGGAGAGGGGAGCGCGTTTACAATTACCGGAAAAGGCGGGGTGCCTCGTTCTGCTGATGATGTCCTGACGGATGAACCGGGTGAGTTTATCTGGGTGGAACCGACGGTGACACCTGTAGGGGCAATTGGAGAGCCCAGCTCGCCAAAAATGCCTGATTCCGGTTCTGAGATTGTCCTAGCTCGCGGGTGGGTGCGCAATGCCAAAGGAGAAGTGATGCTGGTGGGATACAATCCAGAGCAGAGATTTGGGGAGCGCCGTCCTCAGCCGTCAGGGATTTGTCTGCCTCGTTAATTGGTCATTGGTCATTGGTTATTGGTTCTTGTATCCCCCCAATCTCCCCTTTGAAAGGGGGGGAAGAAAAATCAAGCCAAAACCACAACCGGATTGGGCTAAAGCCCAACTACGAACCAAGAGGAGCCATCATAATTACTAATCATTATTTGGGATTTTGCCCTGCCTAAAACACTCACACGGGAAAACAATTCACCATGTCTCGCCTACATTCCGCTTTAATATGTGTGGGATGGTTACTATTGCCTTGTCCCGCCATAGCGCAAATTATTCCTGACAGCACTCTCGGCGGTTCCAACTCCCAAGTGCTACCGGAAACTATCAATGGTATCCCATCAGAGCGCCTCTCTGGCGGGGCAGTCCGGGGCAATAACTTATTCCACAGTTTCCAAGAATTTAATGTCAATTCAGGGCGGGGAGCCTATTTTGATAATCCCGATGGCATCGCTAACATTTTTAGCCGCGTCACCGGGAATAATCCCAGCAACATTTTGGGGACATTGGGAGTATTGGGTAATGCCAATTTATTTTTCATCAACCCAAAAGGCATTGTGTTTGGACCGGAAGCGCGGTTAGACTTGCGCGGGTCGTTTTTCGCCACTACTGCTGATAGTGTGGTATTTGATAGCGGGTGGGAATTCAGCGCCAGTAATCCAGAAGCTCCGCTGTTGACGGTAAATCTGCCCATAGGGTTGCAATTTCGAGAAAATCCGGGAACCATAGTCAATCAGTCGCGGGTAGCGGCGCCAGCCAACCCCCTAGCAGGTATCTTACCCTTGCCGATTTTCGACAATCCAGGATTAGCGGTAGAACCGGGGCAAACTTTAGGGTTAATTGGTGGGGATATTCAACTGAATGGGGGTAATTTAGCGGCTAGTAGCGGTCAAATTATTTTGGGAAGTGTGGCGAGTCCGGGGTTAGTGAGTTTCGCCCCCACGCCATTTGGGTTAAGTTTCAATTATGAGAATATTCAGAGGTTTGGCCAGATTCAGCAGAATAATTCCCTGGTGAATACGAGCGGGGCTGGTGGTGGCAAAGTGGATATCAGGGGTGGCAATGTCTCCATCAGCGGTGGGGGAATTTATGGGCTGACATTGGCGAATCTAGATGGTCGAGGGATTAATATGAATGCCGAAAATTTTCGGGCTGAGGGGGGGGCGCAAATTTCTACATTGGCACTGGGATCTGGTGCGGGGGGGGATGTGAACATCCGGGCTACTGACTCTGTGCTAATCAGGGGGCAGGGAGTGGAAAATTTTCAGCGGACTTTAGCGGAGTTTGCCACATCGGGAACCTTCAACCCATTTAACCCACTTTTGGTGCTGTTATCGGGCACTTCTGGGACGGGAAATGCGGGAAATATCACGATCAAGACCGGGCGGATATTTTTGTCAAATGGGGTGGGAGTAGGTAGCGCCACACTTGGTGTGGGCAATGCAGGAAATATCGCGATCGGCGCCAACACGGTTGAGTTTTTCAGTGCTGCAATCTACAGCGGGACAGTGGTGGAGAGTACCGGGAAAGGTGGAGACATTATGGTGGAGGCCGATCGTTTCACCATGAGGGATGGTGGTGGTTTGGCCACTGCCACCCGCAGTGAAGCAGCATCGGGGAATATTACGATTACAGCCAAAGAATCGGTAGAAGTTTTGCGCAGTCTCGCGGGAAATGCTGCGCAAACATTCATCACCACCAACGCCGTCGGTTCTAATGGTCCGGCGGGAGACATTAATATCGATACTAAGCGGTTAATTGTCTCGGAGGGAGCTGGGATTAGTTCCTCTAGTGGCCTAATTCTTGGCGCGAAGTTATTAAATACCACCGGGGGAGCGGGAGGCAATTTAACCATTAGAGCTAGCGAGTCTGTGGAAGTCTCTGGGGTCTCTGGGCTGTTGGCAAATGGCACTCAAATTCCCAGTTTTCTCTCGGCAGAAACCACCACCCCCAATCCCGGAGGCGACATCTACATTTCTACACCGGTGCTGAAAGTGTACTCTGGCGGGGCAATTTCTACTGCATCTGTGAGAACGGGAGATGCAGGGAGCATTACTCTAGATGTGGGGATTGTGGAAGTCACGGGTATGGCGAGTGATGGTAATTTTCTCAGCAAAATTGAGGCAGCAGCGGGTCAGTTGTTCGCCCTGGACAATGCCACTGCCACAGGAAATGCCGGGTCAGTAAATATCAATGCCAATAGCTTAATTGTCCGAGATGGTGCCACGGTTACGGTGCAAGCGTTGGGAACCGGAGGCGCGGGCAATCTGAATATCACCGCTAATTCTATCAACTTGGAAAATCAAGCCCGCCTTGATGGCACCACTGCATCCGGTTCGGGAGCCAACATCAACCTGCAAGCTAAAGATATCCTGTTGCGCCGTCAAAGTCGCATTACCAGCGATGCGGGTAGCTCTGACGGGGGCAACATCACCCTCAATGGTCAGATTTTAGTAGCTTTTCCCAGCGAAAACAGCGATATTACCGCCAATGCGCGCACCGCTCAAGGGGGTCGTGTCACCCTGAATGTGGCCAATATCTTTGGGATGGCGGCGGTGAGTCGGGAGGAATTGAGAACCAGACTGGGATTGAAAGATGAAGAATTTGCGGTTTTGCAGGTCAATCCCACGACTTTATTGCCCACCAGCGATATTGCCGCCATCTCTCAAGCCGCTGGTCCCCAGTTCCAAGGCACAGTGACATTTAGCGCCTCTGGGGTAAACCCAGCGCAGGGTTTGGTGGAACTAGCCGCCAATGTGGTGGACCCTGGGGTGCTGATTGGGGCCAATCCTTGCACGGCGGGAGAGGGGAGCGCGTTTACGATTACGGGAAAAGGTGGGGTGCCTCGTTCTGCGAATGACGTTCTCAGTGATGAACCCACCGAGTTGATCTGGGTGGAACCGACGGTGACATCTATAGGGGCAATTGGAGAGCCCAGCTTGCCAAAAATGCCTGATTCCGGTTCTGAGATTGTCCTAGCTCGCGGGTGGGTGCGCAATGCCAAAGGAGAGGTGATGCTGGTGGGATACAATCCAGAGCAGAGGTTTGGGGAGCGCCGTCCTCAGCCGTCAGGGATTTGTCTGCCTCGTTAATTGGTCGGAAGATTATTTATCATTGGATGGGAGCAAGATGCCTACTGACTCACAATTGAGGTGTCTGTATCGAATTTGTGATCACTTGACTTATGTAATGTTCCAACCAATTCACCTTGTTTGCCTTGACGCTAGAACCAAAAACCTGTTCATTTTAGCGGGATTTACAGCTTGTTCACGAGTGGTTTAACACATTGCCCTCACCCTAAATCCCTCTCCCAGGGAGGGAGAGGGACTTTGAAAGCCGTTCAGATTATTTCTGAACAGGCTGTAATGAAGAAATTGAGTTGAAAATTACGCCTAAAGAGGAGGTGCCTTGATGAGCCAAATTGATTACTCAATTATGTCCGACGGAGAGTTAAAGCAATATTTTCTGGAACATCGAACGGATGAAGCGGCTCTGACAGCTTATCTGGAAAGACGCAAAAATCGCTCATCTCCAGCGATGACCACGTTATCCTGATTTTGATGCCAAAATTCTCTCATCAATTCGCCAGCAAATGAGCAATTTCAGGCTAGATAGACAGTCTCACAATTGAGGGAGGGGCTAAAGCCCTACTACGAACTTAGAGGGCTGAAGCCCTACTACAAACCAAGAGGTTCTGTAGGGTGGGCAGTGCCAGCCCTACTACTTAGAGGGCTAAAGCCCTACTACGAGCCAAGAGGGCTGAAGCCCTACTACAAACCAAGAGGGCTGAAGCCCTACTACGAACATATTGGCGTTTTGCTTAAACTATGAAATTACTTAAGTCGGTCTCGAAACCAATTTTCTTATTTTGTCTGTCACTGCTGCTGACTGTGGTGATACCGATCGCGACAGTTGCGGTGACGCCACCAGGGTCAAGGGTGGTGGCGCCAACGGCGAATTTACCATTAGTGGCACAAGCGAAACAATTATATGATGCGGGCAGGTTTCTGGAAGCGGTGCCTTTACTGCAACAAGCGGCTTCGGAGTTTGAGGCGCGGGGGGATTATCTCAATCAAGCAATGGCATTAAGTAATCTGGCCGCTGCGGTGGGACAACTGCAACAGTGGGATGCGGCAGAAGTTGCGGTTAATAATAGCATATCTTTATTAGTAAGTCAACCCTCCAGCGGGGAAAAATCGAGAATTCTGGCTCAAACTAGAGATATCCAAGGTAAGTTACAAATGGAAAGAGGTAGGCTGCCAGAAGCCTTGGCTGCTTGGCAGGAGGCGGCGAAACTTTACGGGGAACTGGATGCTAAAGACCAGTGGATGCAAGCCCAAATTCATCAAAGTCGGGCTTTACAGGGGCTGGGTTTGTATCCCAGAGCCTGCGAAACGCTTTTAGGGGCTTTAACTGGGGAATCTCTAACCTGTGATGTGGATGCGGGAGATGTTTCGGCGCTACAGCAAAGGTTACAAAATCAGGCTCTGAGATTGCCTATGGTGCGGGCGATTAATGATTTGGGGAATGTGTTGCGGGTTTTGGGACAGTTGGAGGCTTCGGAGCAGGTTTTATCCCTGGGGTTAGAGGCAGTGCAAAAGTTAAATATGCCGGAAGAAGAGGCGAAATTGTATCTCAATTTGGGCAATACAACGCGGGCAGTGGCGAACCAACCGACGGTAGAAGCGGTAGAACGTCTGGAACTGGGACAAAAGGCTGTAGGATTATACCAGAAAGCTGCTCAAATGGCGGGTAATTCGCCGATACAGATGCAGGCGCAATTAAACCAATTGAGTTGGCTGGTGGATTTGGGCAAATGGTCAGAAGCCGAGACTTTATGGCGGAGTCTTCCACCGGTAGGGAAGGATTTTCCGTCTGGCGGTTCGGGTCTGTACGCCCAGGTTAATCTGGCGCAAACTTTGATTAAAATGGCGCAGTCACCCCTGGGAAAGCCTTCGCTACCAGAGATAATTGAGGGGCTCGATCGGGTCTTGCCACCAGCGAGAATTTTGGGGAATCAGCCGATTATTGCTCATATTTTGGAGACGCAGGGGCGGTTATGGGAACTACAGGGGCAGTTAGATAAAGCGGCGGCGTTGACAAATGAGGCTTTGACTGTGGTGCCACAGTTGGAACACCCGGAGATTGCTTATCAATTGCTGTGGCAGTTGGGACGAATTCGCCAAGCGCAGGGAGACAGGGAGGGGGCGATCGGCCACTACAACCAAGCTGTGGAGATTATCGCTTCTCTCCGGGGGGATTTGGTGGCGGTCAACCCGGATGTGCAATTTTCCTTCCGTTCTAGTGTAGAACCTATCTATCGGGAATTGGTGAGTTTGCTCCTGAAAGAAAAATCTCCCAGTCAAGATAAGCTCAAACAAGCGCGGCAGACCATTGAGGCTTTACAATTGGCGGAACTGGATAACTTTTTCCGGGATGCTTGCGCTGATGCGGAAGTGAAGCCGATCGATGAAATCGACCCCCAGGCGGCGGTGATTTATCCGATTATTTTAGCCGATCGTCTGGAAGTGGTCTTATCTATCCCCGGTCAATCTTTACGCCACTATTCCACGCCAAAATCCCAAGCGGAATTAGAAACCATCTTCAACCGGGCCCGCAGTTCTCTAAGACGGACTGCCTTTGAGCAAGAACGCTTGCCATTAGCCCAGGAAATCTATGATTGGCTGATTCGCCCAGCCGAGGCAGATTTAACTGCGAATGGGATTAAAACTCTGGTTTTTGTGTTGGATGGCAGCCTGAGAAATCTGCCTATGGCGGCTCTGCACGACGGCGAGCAATATTTGATTCAAAAATATAGTATTTCCCTCACTCCTGGTTTGCAACTTTTAGACCCTCGCCCTCTCAATCAGGTACAGTTAAAAGCGATAACTGCGGCGCTCTCGGAAGCGCGCCAGGGGTTTCCGGCTTTACCCGGGGTGGCAAATGAAGTGGCGGATATTGCCGCCGAGATTCCCACGCAGAAACTGCTCAATCAGGAGTTTGTCACTGATAACCTGCAAAAGCAAATTGAAAAACTGTCTTTCCCTATTCTGCATTTGGCAACTCACGGTCAGTTTAGCTCTAATGCAGCGGACACATTTATTTTGACTTGGGATGGGCGGGTGAACGTGAAGGAGTTCGATCGCCTGTTGCGGGGGGGGCAGCAAACTAGCCGGAACGCCGGTAGGCGTCGCGCTAGCATCGAGCTGCTAGTCCTCAGTGCCTGCGAAACTGCTGCTGGAGACAGCAGAGCCGCTTTGGGGTTGGCGGGTATCGCCATTCGCTCCGGAGCCCGCAGTACCTTAGCCACCCTCTGGCAAGTCAACGATGAATCTACAGCCGCTTTTATGTCAGAATTTTATCGGCAACTGTCTCAGGCAGGAATGAGCAAGGCGGAAGCTCTACGCAATGCTCAAATTACGCTCTTGCAAAACCCGAAATATCAAAATCCTTACTTTTGGGCGCCCTTCGTCCTGTTGGGGAATTGGGAATAGTTAACTTTTCCCGTTATTTTAGATGTAGGGGCAATTGTGAAAAAGCCCCTACCGGGAGTTTTTCAGCTCAAGTGCAACGGATCGCCGACGTGTTTGGCCAAATTGTGATAATATAGTTAAAAAATGGGATGCCGGAGCAACCCGGTTTCTCTAAGTAGGGGTTTTTCGGTACATATTGTGGAAGCTATCTCAGTGGGGCTTCGGATTCAGATTAGATTTCCCTGGTAGTAAAATTATGGTGATGCAAAAATTCTCCGGCTCTCTCAAATCCGTTTTAGCATTCTCTTTATTTGCGCTACTGGCAGTGCCGCCACTAGCCACCGCCCAAAGCGTCAGCTTTAAACCCAAGGGCAGACCCGAGCAAACTGCTGGGGGTGCGGCGCGGGGAAACTGCTTGCAAGTAGCAGGGAGTCAAGGGGCCGATGGGAATGTGTCAGCTCCTGTTGCGGCTTTGATTCCTGCCACTGATGGGGAATTTACCACCGCCCCACATCCCACAGTGATGGTGAATATTTCTAAGTCAGGAGTCCGCCAAGCTGAGTTAAGTTTGTGGGATGAAAATTCTCAGGGGATTTACCAAACCACGATCGCATTAGCTGGGACGGCAGGGATTGTGGGTTTGCAACTGCCACAAGATGCCCCCCAATTAGAAGTAGGTCAGCGGTATAAGTGGACGGTGGCGGTAGTTTGTGATGTGGCCAACCGCCAACGGGATGCTGTAGTGGAAGGATGGGTGCAAAGGGGGGAAATGAGCGCTTCTCTAACCCAAGAACTAAACGCCGCTGATGCTCTGAAACAAGCCCAATTGTATGCCGCCAATGGATTTTGGTATGATACAGTGGCAACCTTAGCCGCACTGAGGCAGTCACGTCCTGAAGATACCACTATTGCCGCCCAATGGCAGGAACTACTCGATTCCGTGGGGTTAACAGAACTGGCTCAGGAGCCGGTAGTTAGTTCCCCTGAATCGGAAAATTAATCATCGAGGTTCGTAGGGGCGAAGCAACCGGGCTTGATGTCTCTCACCCCCTCAGCGATAACCCATTACCCGGTTGCTTCGCCCTCTTTAAGGGTTCTTAGTAGGGCTTTAGCCCTCTTGGTTTGTAGTAGAGCTTTAGCCCTTTTTGCTGGGTGGGAGAGATTATGGAGGCGGTGCAACTGAAACAGATCCTGAAAAACTCAATTAAGTGGCTCCCGTTGCTGGTGACTGCGCCATCAATAGCGGGAGCCATCATTACCCTGCGCATGGTGGGGATGTTTCAGATTTTAGAATGGGCCGCTCTGGATCAATTTTTCCGCCACCGTCCCCCAGAACCTCCCGAAGAAAGGATTACGGTAGTAGCACTGGATGAAGCCACTATTAGAGCCGTGGGACAATGGCCGATTCCTGATGCTGTCTTGGCCCAAGTTATCGAAAAAATCCGGGACGCAAAACCCCGCGCCATTGGCATGGATTTATATCGAGATTTACCGGTACAACCAGGCCATGACAAGCTGGTTCAGGTGATGAAATCAACACCTAACCTGATTGGGGTGAAAAAGGTGGTAAAAGATAATTTTGGCGCCACGGTTAATGCGCCGCCAGTGTTACAGAAACAGGGTCAAGTAGCAGCGGCTGACTTGGTATTAGATGGAGATGGCAAAGTGCGGCGCGGTCTGCTGTCTTTGGAAACTGAATCAGGGGCAGAGATGGTGGGTTTGGGTGCCACAATGGCGCTGATGTATTTAGCCCCAGAAGGCATCGAGTTACAAGAGGTGCCGGGAAAAGAGCGGCATTATCAGTTAGGAAAAGCTACATTTATTCCCTTTGCTCAGAATGACGGTGGTTATGTGGATGCTGATGATAAAGGATACCAAATAATGCTGAATTTTCGCGGCCAGGAAGATCGGTTTCAAATTGTCTCGATGCTCGAAGTTTTAACGGGAAATTTGCCAGAGGATTGGGCACAGGATAAGCTGGTTTTTATTGGTGCCACGGCTGCCAGCCTTAATGATAGTTTCTTCACCTCGTATAGCAGCTCCCTATCGGCTTTTCCCAAACGTTTGCCGGGGGTCCTGATTCATGCCAATATCACCAGCCAAATTTTGAATGCTGCTCTCGAAGGTCGTCCCATGATGCGGGTTTGGGCAAAACCTTTAGAGTGGGGGTGGATTTTGGCCTGGTCTAGCATCGGCGCCATTTTTGGTTGGTCGGTACGCTCTCGCTCCATACTGCATCGATTTCTCCAGAAAAGCGTCTTCTCCTTTGGAGGCTTAATTCTGTTTTGCTTCTTTCTGGTGGGTGGCAGTTTGATTTTGATCTCCTATTCAGCTTTCGTCCTGGGTTGGTGGATTCCGCTACTACCGTCCCTATCTTCTCTCTTTCTATCTGCCAGTACCATGATGGGCTATGCAGCCATATTAGAGCGGCAAGATAACGCCAGATTAGCTGATTTTAACAAAAAAATTGCCGCTCAAAATCAGTTATTAGAAGCCGAAAATATTAGAATGTCCGCCGAGCTAGAAATAACGCGGCGAATTCAAAAAATGTTGCTACCAAATCAATGGGAATTAGAGCAATTCCTAGAATTAGATATTGCGGCTTTTATGGAGCCTGCTGATGAAGTGGGCGGGGACTACTACGATGTTTTTAAAGCCGGTAATACCATCATCGCTGCGATTGGAGATGTGACTGGTCATGGTTTAGAAAGCGGCGTAGTAATGATTATGATTCAAACCATAGTCAGGACGATTATGGCATTAAATTGTACGGATGCACAAACAATTTTAATAGTTTTAAATCAAGTTATTTATGAAAATCTAGCGCGCATGAATTGCGACAAAAATGCGACCTTTTTAATGCTGCAATATGAAAACAGTCTCAACATTAGAATTACCGGTCAGCATGAGGGGGTGATTGTCCTTAGAAATAATGGAACTGTGGAGCAAATTGATACAATTGATTTAGGATTTCCCTTGGCATTGGTGGATAGCATGATCGAATTTGTGGGAGAGACACAATTACAGTTAAATCCGGGAGATGTGGTGGTACTATACACCGATGGGGTGACGGAGGCTTGGAATAAACATAAGGAGCCATATGGGTTAGACAGGATGGTGGCATTAATTCAAAAAAATCACCAAAAAACAGCAAAAGAAATTAAAGATGCTGTAATTGCCGATTTACGCGATTATATTGGCGGGCGAAAAATTGATGATGACATTACCTTGGTGGTGATTAAACAAAAATAATAGGAAAATGCAGAGTTTATCTGAGTGATTATATTGTTGTTTTTATGGATTACCGCCTTCGCGGGAATGACATATGAGGGCGCGGGCATGACAGATGAGGGCGCGGGAATGACAATTAATTAACTGGCTCGTTGGCCTAGCGGAAGAAATACAAAAAGTTTAGTTGCTCGTCTAATTGTTTGATGCGCTGTTTGGCGGCGTAGAATTCCTGGAGGTATTGCCCTGCTCGATCGCGTTCCCCAGTGCGATCGCTTTCTGACCACAGCTTCAGGAAATAGCGCGATCGCTTTTCACACATCACCTGCTCAATGGCAGCAACAGCAGCCACAATCAATTCCCCAGCTCGCAGGATATCCCTCTCCGTGCGTTCGTCCAGATGAAAGAGGTACTGCAAACTCGCCATTTGCTCGGGAAAATGTAACAATCGCTCTTGCAGTTTATCCAGCAGAGGATTAGAAATATCCGAGGTTGCAGATACTTGCCCCAACTCCATAATTTGCTGCCACAAAAACCGGTGATGCGATAAACTAAAATCCAAATCACCCGCCGCCAAAGCATCTTCCCCCAATTGCCGACATTCGGGACAATGCAGATAAAGGCGGAGAAATAAAGCCTCGGCTTGTGTCAAACGAGTTCGCTCTCCCGATCCAGGTAATGACATCCCAGAGGTTTGTTGTTTCTTCTGGTGGGGGCGGGTGATTTGCTTGAGCAAATCCTTTGCCACCAGGGGAATAGTCCGAGCCTCACCCATTGCCAAAAATTCCGCACAACGGTTCACGTAATAAGTGCGGGTATCACTATGCTGAATATCCTTCAACAACGCCACCATCGCTCGCGCCACTTGCTGATATTGGTCTGCCTGTTTGAGGTTTTTTCCGAGTAAAATTTGCTCGATTTGCCAGTCTAACCACAGGGGTGCTGCTTCTAAAAGTTGACGATAAGATGCCGCCGCGCCAGGGGTTTTCAGGTATTCATCCGCATCTTTACCTTCAGGAATGCCCAAAATGCGGAGGTTTACTTCTCCTTTGTAGGCTAAATCAGCAATTTCGCCAATAGCGCGGTTGGCGGCTTTGGTTCCCGCAGCATCGGCGTCAAAATTGAGGACAATTTGCTTAGATTCACTGTAGCGGAGTAACTGGCGCACTTGGGTGATGCTGATAGCTGTTCCGAGGGTAGCAACGGCGTTCTGGATACCATGAGCGTGGAGAGCGATCGCGTCAAAATACCCCTCCACCACCACCGCTCGGTCTTCCTTGGTAATGGCAGCTTTTGCCTTATCCAAAGCAAACAGAGTTTTCCCCTTATCAAACAATTGGGTTTCCGGCGAATTCAAATATTTTGCCTCTTTTATCGCCGAGCTATCTGCCTCCTGCACCTCCCCCAAACCCAGATGGTGAGGCGGCTGCAACCTCCCCCCAAAACCAATAATCCGTCCGCGATCGTCATGGATAGGAATGATAATCCGATTGCGGAATATATCATAATAACCCCCCCCAGAAGCCCGAGGCTTAATTAAACCCGCCTGCATCACTAATTCCACCGGATATTTTGGCACCAAATACCGGCTAAGAGTTTCCCAACCAGGAGGAGCGTAACCCAATTGAAACTGCTGGATTGTCTCTTCTGATAACCCTCTTTCTTCGCGCAAATATGCCAGCGCCTGACTACCCAGAGGTTGCCGCAAAGCGTGCTGGTAAAAACTCCCCGCCACTGCTAAAATCTCATAAAGCTGCTCCCGTACCGATAGCTGACGCTGCAACTCTTGGCTCTCTTCCGGTATCAGAGTTTGGACGGAAACTTGATAGCGTCTAGCCAAGTCTAGCACCACATCCTGAAACGATCGCTTATTCAATTCCATCAGGAATTTAATCGCATTGCCCCCAGCGCCACAACCAAAGCAGTAGTACATCTGCTTAGAAGGACTAACGCTGAAACTAGGGCTTTTTTCCTCATGGAACGGACATAAACCGAGGAAATCCTTGCCCCGCTTCTTCAGGACTACATATTGGGAGACCACATCCACAATGTCACTGCGGCTTTTCACTTCGGCGATCGTATCTGGATGCAGGGTCGTCATAAGGAACTGGCAAATAAAACCTCTCCTTATTTGTATCCTATTTACCCCCAAATTGCACATAGCCCCCAAAATTCCCAGTTCTCACCCCCCCAGGGACCCTAATTTGGGCTCATGCCAAAAACCCGGTTTTTCCCAAAAACCGGGTTTCTCCCATAAAACTAAAGCAATTCAAGTATAGCTATTGAGAATTCATCGTGGTTAAAACCAAAGTCATCAAGTACATAATCGCTAAAATTCCCAAGAATGGTTCCACTGTCTTATCCCTCTAAGTGAGCAATTACCAACTAGCATCGCGATTTATTGGGATGGTCAATAAATCTAACCAATTAAATTTTCACCAACCACCTAAGCCGTCCGGAAATATAGCCCAGACAATATCGCCATGTTTACCCCTGTTCACAAGATAAAAAATATCTAAAATCACCGTAATTCTAGTTACCAAGAGGATTAAGATTCTCTCCTAGACTGGAGAATCTCTTCATAAGCGTTAATCGTTTCCCTGGCTATAGCTGGCCAGCTATAATGTTTCCGCGCATATTCCTGCCCCCGTAAACCCCGCTGACGACAAACATCAGGATTTGCCACAGCCTCCGCAAGTACCCGGATTAAATCTGCTAAATCTTGATGGCAAACCCAACCAGCATCAGCATTTTCCACATCCTCCCAAATATACACCCCCCGCGAAATACATACAGCCGTACCCGCCGCCATCGCCTCCGCCACCGCAATCCCAAAATTCTCATAATATGACGGCAACACAAATAAATCCGCCTGTTTTAACAACGCCGATTTTAAAGGTTCCCGCACAAATCCCGGCATAGTTGTCCGCGTCGCCAAAGGTGATGCCTCTATTTCGGCGCGAATCTTCGCTTCATACTCTGGAGCTTGCGGATTGCTGCCTGCCAAAACCAAGTGAAAATCCAGACCTTGTGGTAATAAACTAGCTAATGCTGGCAGGAGCAAATCTAGTCCTTTTTTCGGTTCAATGCGGGATAAAAATAGTACCATAAACTTGTCTTGAGGAATCCCCAGTTGGGCACGGGCATCGATTTTGGGAGGATTTTCTATGAGATTAACCCCCAAGGGAATAATCAAATCCTTAGTGTTTAAGCCGAATCTGTCAGACACCCGCGCCTCTTCTTGGGAGGTAAAGTGAATGGCCGCCGCTTTAGCGATATTTTCGCGTTCCCACAGGGCAGTATAAACCTGTTTTAGCTGCTTTTTTTTCTGCAAATCTGCCGGATCTAAAGTGCCCAAAGGACGCAGAATATAGGGTAAATTCCGGGAGCGTGCCACCATTGCTGCCCCAGAAATTATCGGCGAAAATAAAGCATGCAGATGCGCGAGGTCAAATTCAGAGGCATGGCGATATAGCCACTGGAGCAAATCGAGAGAAAATTTATAGCGGCGGAAAGGAGCGCAGGGAAAATAGCGAATTTGATAACCATTTTCTGTCACCGGTTCAATCAGCGGGACATCTAAGGGGAGTTGCCCTGTATCACCGTTAGAGTTAGTAGTCAGGATGGTAACATCTATATTTTGGCCAGCGAGAGCGGTGGCGAGACCCCGCACCATTTGGCTTGGTCCGCCATAAACTAGGGAGATAGAGGGGATGATTTGGAGGATGCGCATAGTTGACAATAAGGTAAGGGTTATCTTAAAATAAACATACAACCTTTTCTGAAAAAACGTAGTACACCTTCAAATCCCGGAGCCACTCTGGTCGAGGGATTTAGGGTGAGGGCGGGATAATCAATGTTTTGAGTAGGGGCGAGAAAGCGAATCGCCCCTACTTCTGAACAAGCTGTAACTTTAGCTTAGCGTTTCCACGGATGTTTCGCAGAAGCAGTCGTGGGATTGGTTGTCACCAGGAAGTTTTTCTGGGGCAATGGTTATCGCACCAAAAAGGTGAGATAATATATTTGTTTCACTTAGTCGCCGATCGGGCTGACACGGTGTTGCACCAGGATTTACCAAAATAATCAGCGGCAAAAAATATGTTAGAAATCAAATCTGAGGAAAATCAATTGGGTTTTGCATCTCCGACTCAAAATGACGGAGTTCGGTCAAATCAAGAGCTGCATTTGGAGAATCTGCAAATCACTCAAAAGCGGATAGAGGAACTTTTAGAAGAAGAGGAAGAAGATGATGATGGGATGTTAAGACCTACCATCGCAGCTTTTGAGCAAGCAGTGTTTTTGGTCAATGAAGCGGCTAAAATTATGCCATCTGGTTTTGGCAAAGCCTGGGTAGTTTCAGATGACAAAGGAGGAATTACATTGACTTGGAGTCGCGAAACACCAGCAGCGGAAGTTAGATTAATTTGTCATCACAGTAACCCTGAAAAAACTTATATCTACCACGAATATGGGGATGATTACGCCGTGGTTGATCCGGTTGATAGCGGAACGTTAGCGGATTGGCTCAATTGGTTAAATCGGGTGTAAAGTAATGCCGGGAAAATTGCGGGCTAATGATTTCGATATCAAACCTTTGGAATGCGGCTCTATTGTGTATAGAGTTTTGCTGAAAAAGCGGTGGCTGAATGAAGATACAGGATTGGTGGATGCAAGAGCTTATTTGCTGCGCGAGAAGGAAAAGGACAGCGGACTTTCTGTGTTCATTGCTACAGCAGTTTCGCCGCCGGAATGCGCGGCTAAGTTTGATAGATGTTTTGGCGTGGCGAGTCTTCATGTAGGACGAATTCGAGATATTGGTTTGGATGTGGTGCCAGATAAAGTAAATCATGCTTGTATTATAGGTCTGCCATATCGGGAAGATAATGCAGCCGCAGCTCAACGGCTGGCGGGTTTGTTGGGGAAGCAATCTCGAATTGTGTGGCTGCCATGAAATCCCTGGGGTTGGCGATCGTCTGGATGGGAGCGATACTAAAACAATTATAAGCAGGGATTACATTTTTTCTAAATGTTCGATGCCATTCCAGTCGGCTGGTGGGGGGAAGGCTTGGTAATCTTGACACCGCTGGCGGTAAAGAGCAGCGGCTTGGTCTTGGGGATTGATTTGCACAATCTGAGCAAAGATGGCGGCGGCGGCGGCGAATTGACGCTGGTGATACAGGTCGATCGCTTGACCAAAATCTGAGACAGTTTCCCATTTGAGAGAGCGTTGGGGTTCGGGGTCGGCGGCGAAGATTTCAAACACAGAAACCGAGATATTTTTGCCTTTAACAAAGACACGACCGAGGAAGCGGTAGCAGTCGCATCCCACCACTGTAGCGATTTGGCTGAGAGTCTCTTCACTGGTAAGAATCCGAGCCCCATAGAGCTTGGTTAAGCCTTCCAAACGGGAGGCTAAATTAACGGCATCAGCAATCACGGTACTTTCCATCCGCTTTTCTTCGCCGATCGTCCCTAAAATCAAGCTGCCTACGTGCAACCCAATCCCCACCGATATCGCATTTTTCCCCTCTGTGGCGCGTAATTCATTATAAGCCAAAACTTCTGCCTGTAAAGCAATAGCTGCCTGAACCGCATCCCCTGGCTCTCGAGGAAACAACGCCATCACCCCATCACCAATATACTTATCAATAAACCCATGATGATTGCGGACAATTGGCCCGATGCGGCTCAAATAAGAATTGAGAAAGTTAAAAGTCTCCTGAGCCGTCATGGCCTCAGACAAAGTAGTGAAAGAACGAATATCCGCAAACATCACCGTCATTTCCTTAAGTACGTGGTCTCCGATCCGCAATTCCACAATGCTTTTTCTGTCTAAAAACTCTAAAAACTCGTGGGGGACGAAGTGACCATAAGCAGCGTTAATTGCTGCCAACTGCATAAATGATGCCTTTAACTGCTGCGCCATCGCATTAAACGACTTGGCTAACTCGGCTAATTCCGAGGAACTGGTTTCGGGTAAATGCCGCTCCCATTCGCCGCGAGATAGGTGGCGAGCCGCAGAATTCAGCCGCATAATCGGCTCCACAATCAATCGAGATGTGACGAAACCTAACAGTGTCGCAGCCAGCAAGGAAGCCGCACAGAGGAGAATTGTGGAGCGGGTATTGGCATCAATTCTGGCCATAAAATCTGATTCGGGAATTACCACCACAATCAGTAAATCCAGATGCCGATCGCCCCTCGGCGTCCCCCTCGCATCATCCCGCAAAGGCATCACCTGAACGAGGAGGCGTTTGCCTAGATCGTCCACCACCGTCAACTGTTGCCTGGTCTTAATATTCTCGAAACCAGCCATTTTTTGCCCTAATGCCTTGGCGGTGGTTTTAATTAAAGCATCGCTGCTGTCTGTGGCTAATAATTGTTTTTGTTCAGTTGCGGTAGCGAATAAAGGAGAATCAGGAGCAGAACTAGCCACCATTTCCCCATTGCGCTCCATGATGAAAGCCTGACCAGAATGGCTAATTTTGAGTTGCCGCAGGAAATCGCTGATTTGGTCAAGGGTGATATCAATTGCCAAAACTCCTCGGAGTTGTTTTGTGTTATCTTGAAACACAGGCAGAGCCGCAGTAATCAAGAGTGTGCCTTGAGAAGCCGATGGATAGATAGGACTCCAGATCGCAGCCCGATCGCGCCATGCCTGCTGATACCAGGGACGACTGCGGGGGTCGAAATCAATTGTTTGGTTTAAATTAGCTGGTTCACCGTTAGCATTCAGGCGATACAATTGTAACTTGTTTCCCGTGGTGTTGTCTCGCAATAACAGAGTTTTTAAACCATCTTTTTCCCGCCTGACACCGATAAATTGCCCATTTTCATTGCCGAACAAGTAAGCAGTACCCGGTTGTGCCGTTTGCACCAAATACCAAAAATAGCGTCTGAGGCGGTCGAAGTCATCTAAATTCAAAATTCCAGTTTTAATTTCCGCTTGCTGCACTTCCTGGATGCGCTCGAAGGAATGCAAGTAAGTCCACAAGTGCTGCTCAATGCGATCGGCTACTTCCCCGCTCAACTGGGTAGCCAGTTCGTTCACCGCTTGCTGTCCATTCCGAAACGATAGCCATCCCGTCAAACCTACCGCCCCCAAAATTTGCACAAAAAAGGGCAAAACAATAATAGCGCGGAGGGGCACCTTTCTAGAGGCGCGGGTAATCAAGCTGTTGAGAGTTGCGATCCACATGAGTCAGATCCGCCATAGCGGCTTACATTTAAATTAAATATTCTGGGAGTCTGTAAATATTCCCAGAGCGGCATTTGCTTAGCAATTATTGATATTCGATCGCCCTGAATTAATGCCAATCAGGTCAATTCATCCCCACTGAGTTTTTGAGGTAGGAAGGTCGGGAAGCAGGATACTGATAATCATACCATCGATCACCCCAGTTTTTTCAGCAGAATCCCGCTCGCTAAGTCACCAGCGCGGGTTCGCTGCAATTAGCTCCCCTGCAGTGTGGGCATCCACAGGTTTAGAAAACAGATACCCTTGCCCAAAACGGCAATTTAGGTCTCGCAGGTGCCCTAGTTGCTCGTCAGTTTCGATACCTTCCGCCACTACCGTCATCCCCATCGTGCGAGCAATATTGATAATTGCCACCACCAAGCCGAAATTTTCCTTGTTACCCGGCAAACCATTCACAAACGATCGGTCAACTTTCAGCATATCCACCGGGAAAGAGTGGAGATAGCTTAAAGAAGAATAACCCGTACCAAAATCATCAATCGCGAGCTGAATTTCCCGCGCCCGCAGTTCCAGCAGAATTTGGGCAGCCTTGCGAGGATTATCCATAATCGCCGTTTCCGTAATTTCCAGCTTTAAATGCTGAGGAGTGAGGTAATTTTCCTGCAAAACGCGATCAATTTCCCCAATTAAATTCGGCTGAGAAAACTGGCGCACCGAAAGATTTACCCCCATGCTAAAATCAACTGGAGCCAGTTTTTGCTCCTGCCAAAGGCGCAACTGATGGCAGGCTTGACGCATTACCCAATTGCCGATCGGCACAATTAACCCAGTTTCTTCAGCCACCGGAATAAAACTGGCAGGAGACACCATACCCCGTTCTGGATGGCGCCAGCGTATCAACGCTTCACAACCAGTAATTTTCCCCAATGCCAAATCAACAATCGGCTGGTAATGGAGAATAAACTCCTCCCGCTCCACGGCGCGGCGCAGGTCGTTTTCTAGCTCTAACAGCGCCACCGCCGCATCGTGCATCGCCGGGTCAAAAATATGATAGCAAGCTCGGCCAGAATTTTTGGCGCGGTACATAGCCGTGTCCGCATCCCGGAGCAGATGTTCTGGTTTGTAATAATCTGGACGACTAGGGGCGATGCCGATGCTAGCATTGATAAATACTTCGTGGCGTTCCAGTTTAAAAGGATAGCACAAAGCATCAATCATATTCTGGGCAACTCTAGTAGCGAAGTGGATATTTTCCACATCCGGGAGCAGGATGGCAAATTCATCGCCGCCAAGACGCGCCAAAGTATCTTTTGGGTCTAGGTGTTCTTGCAGACGGCGCGCAATCGCTACCAGCAATTGATCTCCCACAATATGGCCGAGAGAATCATTGATGACCTTAAAGCGATCGCAATCCAAAAACATCACCACAAACTGATATTCCCGGTTCTGGTGACTCCGCGCAATCTCCGCCTGGATGCGCTCCATAAATAAAGCCCGATTCGGCAATCCCGTGAGCGGGTCATGTAGCGCCATCTCCAATAGTTTAGCATTGGCAATTTCTAACTGCCGAGTCCGCTCCGTTACTCGTTGCTCCAGTTGCGCATTCAGTAACATAATTTTTCGTTCTGCCGCCTTCAGAGACAGGTGATTTTCCACCCGCAGCAAAACCTCTTCCACGTGAAATGGCTTCGTAATATAATCAATACCTCCCGACTTAAAAGCCGTGACTTTATCAATAATATCATCCAAAGCACTCAAAAAAATTACCGGAATTGTCGCCGTCGTCGCATCTTTTTTCAGTAATTCGCATACCTGATAGCCATCTAATCCCGGCATCATAATATCCAGCAAAATCAAATCAGGCTGAGCCGCCCGTGCTGCCATTAGTGCCATTTCACCGCTTAAGGCTTGACGCACTTTATACCCTTGCTCTTTCAACAGAGAAGATAAAATTCTAATGTTATCTGGTTTGTCATCAACGATCAGGATGTCTGATTCACTGGGATTGATTCTATTTTCCTTCATAAGGAATGCCTAAATTAAAGTATGTACAGGATGCCGTGGTGGGGATGGTTTATGATTTAGCTCCGATGACCAGGAAATACCTATGATGCTGGAGCGATGAGGCAATTTAGCCCCTATGCTTCCAGCCGCGCCAACTCCATAATTTTATCAAACCGGAAGTTATCGGATAATTCGTTAATCACATCAGCGAGAACCTGATTTTCTGGAGGAATTTGCTCCACGAGCTGGCTCACCAAAGAGCCACTGCATTGGGATGCAGCATTATACAACTGTTCCAACCACTCACCAGGCATGGTCGCCACCTCTCGGGCAGCTTGGTTCTCGGCTTCGGGTACTTCTGAAGCTGCTGGTAGCGGGGTTTCTGCTGGGGGCAGATCTTCTTTATATAGATATCGGACGCCCAAATAATCGCTCATCTTGGTAAAAATCTCCTCAGCGCGAAACGGCTTGCGCACAAAGTCATCGCAACCGGAGGATAAAATCACCTGCCTTTGCTCTTCAAAAGCACTAGCTGTAAGCGCGATAATCACTGTCGCCTGACCTTTCAAATGGGATTTAATCTCCTTAGTCGCTTCAAAGCCATTCATCACCGGCATCTGCATATCCATCCAAATTAGGTGTGGTTCCCAACTATCCCACATCGTGATCCCTTCTTGACCGTTGACGGCGGCACGCACCTGGAAACCAACAGACTCCAGTAGCTCCATCAGTAGCAGGCGGTTGGTCGGCTGATCTTCCACCACAAGAATGCGGTAAGATGGTTGATCGGGAGCGAGTCCGATAATTTTTTTCCCCGCCGCGACGGGTTTTTGAAGATTGGGCTCTTTTACGGTTTCATATTGGATCTCAAAGGTGAATTTACTTCCTTTGCCTAACCGGGTTTCTACGGAGATTTCTCCCCCCATGAGCTGCACAAACTTTTGACTAATGGTCAAACCCAAACCCGTGCCTTCCCCAGACTGCAAACCCGTAGCGGTTTGGCCAAAGGTTTTAAATAGCTGCTCGATTTCTTCCGGGGCAATGCCTGGGCCAGTATCTTCGATTTCAAAGTGGAGCTTTTTACTCACGCTACGATGTTTTTTCTCGGCCTGTCGGACGCGAAGGGTCACGCTGCCTTTTTGGGTAAATTTGATGGCGTTACCTAATAAGTTAATTAAAATTTGCCGTAATTTACCTTCGTCAGTTTTGATGTATTGAGGCACGTCGGGGGCTCGATCGCACATCAGCTCCAAACCCTTAGATTTGGCTTTGACTTGCAGCATATCCCCCAGAGAATCGAGCAAATCGTGGAAATTGAAAATATTTTCTTTAATTGTCACCCGCCCTGCCTCAATTTTAGACATATTCAGGATATCATTGATCAATCCGAGCAAGTGTTCCCCGGAGCTGCCGATGATATCGAGATATTGCTGTTGTTTTGGGGAGATAGTCTTGTCCCGGTGCAGCAGTTGCGTCATGCCGAGGATAGCATTTAAAGGGGTTCGCAGTTCGTGGCTCATATTGGCCAAAAATTCGCTTTTGGCACGATTTGCGGCATCGGCTTGCTCTTTGGCAATTTGCAATTCGGCAGCAGCCGATCGGGTTTGACTGAGCAATTGGGCTTGCTGCACCGCAATTCCTAACTGGGTGCCGATTTGCACCACACTGCGGATTTCTCCTTCTTCCCATTGGCGCGGTCCAGAGTTTTGGTATGTGGCGAGTAATCCCCACAGTTGATTACCGCAGAAGATGGGGACGATGATGTAAGACCGAGCTTGAAATTGCTCTAATAGTCGCAGATAACAGGGGTCAAACCCCGCAGTGTAGATGTCGGGAATACAGCGGTAGCTGGCGCTGATGCGGTAAATGCCGCCTTCGTTTTCTTGCAAGTATGTATCTTGAATAGTGCTGGTGGTAATATTCAAGTTTTTGACCACACAACCGTCTTTATTCACAGCGATTTCTGTTAAATTAGGGTCTGAGGTTTGCGCCTGCACTAGCAGTTTCCAGCCTGTGGCCACAGATTCGCAGACAAAGGAGCCGCTCCAGTCCGGGTGGAAGCGGTACACCGCCACCCGATCGCAGTTGATGGCGGCTCGCAGTTCTTCGGTAGTGGCGGCAAAAATCTGGTCCATATCCAAAGTTTCCCGCATCCGCTGCACCACCCGCGCGATCGTCTGTTCCCGGAGCAAACTTTGGCGCAGCGCTAATTCGGCACGTTTGCGATCGCTGATATCCGTATGAGAACCCGTCATCCGCACCGGATCCCCCGCTTCATCCCACATCGCCTGGGCTCGCGCTAAAATCCATTTGTAGGTGCCATTTTTACACTGGAGGCGATACTCCACCGAGTAATAGGGGGTTTTTTTGTGCAAGTGGTCTTCCATTGCCTGCATGACTTTGGCCAAATCATCTGGATGAATGTGCTTGTAAAACTCATCCGGTTCATTGGGTAACTCTTCCTCTTCATAACCCAAAATTTGTTTCCACCCCGCCGAGAAAAACACTTGATTAGTTTTGATATGCCAATCCCAAATGCCATCATTACTCCCCCGCGCCGCTAGCTGCCACCGTTCCTCACTTTCTTTCAGCGCTTGCTCGGCGATGCCACGCTCCCTGGCTTCCAAAGCCAGAGAAATCGTATAGGCCAAATAGCTAACAAAGTTTTCCTCCTCAATCCCCCACTGCCTTTTCTTCCCCACATGTTCTAAACAAATTACCCCCACAGTTTTGCCTTTAAAATTGATGGGTACATCTAGCATTGATGTAATCCCCAGAGGTTTGAGATAACCTTCCCGAAACTCTGCTGTGCGCGGGTCATAGTGAGCATCATGGGCGGCAATTACTTTATCGTCAGCTAAAGCGTGAAAATAACTGGGATATTCAGATACCCCTAGGCTGAACGATAGATCTGCATACTGTTGGCTGCTCAATTCATACAAGCAAGCTAACTGGATTTTAGATTTATCCTCATTATAAAACCACACGCTGGCTCTGGCTACTTTTATGGTTTGGCCAGAAATGCGGCAAATTACTTTGAGTGCTTCCGGAATATTGCCTTCATAAAAATTTTTATGCTTGGCCAGCTCCAACATCGCCGCTTGCTGGAGACGCAGGCGTTTTTCGCTAGTTCGCAGTGCCGATTCTACCACATTCCTTTCTTTAATTTCCTTTTCTAATGCCGCATTAGCAGCCACTAATTCTGCCGTGCGCTGCTGTAGTCCTAATGTGGCTTCACTGACCCTGATTTCCAATTCTTCGTAGGCGCGGCGCAGGGCATTTTCGGCTTTGTGTCGCTGGAGTTCAGCAGTGGCTCTAGCGGCAAATATTTGGACGATCGCTTGGGCATTGTCCGGGTCTGCCATCAGACTATCAGCGGCGACACAGATCAGCCCGATCGTCTCCCCCTCCCCATCCACCAGGGGCATCCCCAAGCAAAACTCCGTCCTCCTGGTCTGAAATATCTCTATTCCAGGGAAGTTCTCCTCAATATCCTCACTGTAAAACTGCCCTTTCCCCTCTCTGAGGACTACCTCCCAATCAGTACCAGTCAAATCTAATTCCCAATTTGCCGCCAATTTTCCCTCAAACCACACTGCCAGAGTGCGGATTGTATTCTCATCAACTTTTTCTGCCACCAAAGCACAGTTCATATCCAAAGCCGTTGCCAAGTGTCGCACCAAGGCGGGAAAAAATTCCTCCCCAGTGGCCGAAGTTCCTGCCACCAAATTTTTCAGCGTTATCTCCGTTTCTACCCGGCTATCCACTTCTACCTCCATATCTAGGTTTACTGTTTCTCGCTGCACCAGACTCCACTGTAGAGGTTTAGTCCCCAAACCTCCACCACAGGTCATTATCTCACTAAAATGAGAATACCAGAAAAAAATCGATAAAATACTTCTTTTAAGTGAGAAGTTTGATAACGGCTCTCACGCCTGACGGCGTGCGATGCCCCAAATTACACAAATAGTGATTTAAACCCCTAGGGACTGTTATTGCTGGATCCTGACACTGCCATCAATTGACTAGGGCAGAAAATACAGCACTTTTGCAAATGATCTTGGACTAATCATTGCCCCTCTCCCTTTCTGGGAGATGGGTTTGGGGTGAGGGTGAGGCAGAGGGGTTTGGGGTGAGGGCATATGCCAGATAGACTTGCTGGGATGCTGTATTTTTCATATGATATGGCTTCATAATTATTGAATTTCAGATTGTAACAAACTTTTCCCTCCCTTTGTCGAGACCAGTTGATGATTATCCACTCCGCCCCTGATTCACTCGCCACCCCTGCCAACCCCTACCTCTGCCGCTATTTCTCACTTTAATTTTATTTTTTAAGTGAGAAATGGCGGTGGGACTGTTCTTGCCCTGTGGCAGGCAGGGAAACAGCCACGGTTTTCGGCCAGAAAGTCACGACAAAGAGAGGTTTGTTTGGTAAATTGACTAAAGTTCTGCCATTGTCCGCCCCGATCATCGGGGGGGCAGGGGGGATGAACCTCCAGCCACCTTTCTGTTTCCTTGGGCTCCAGCCCAACTACAAACCTCCATGAAGATTGTTGCCACAGAAATCCCAGAAGTATTGATTATCGAACCCAAGGTGTTTGGGGACGATCGGGGCTTTTTCTTTGAAAGCTATAACCAACGCCTCTTTACCGAGCTTACCGGATTAAACCTCAATTTCGTCCAAGACAATCACTCCCGCTCCGCCCAAAACGTCCTGCGCGGACTCCACTACCAAATCCAACAACCCCAAGGCAAACTGGTTCGCGCCGCTGTCGGCACCATCTTTGACGTAGCCGTTGACATCCGCAAAAATTCCCCTCATTTTGGCCAATGGGTCGGCTGCCTCCTCAGCGCCGAAAACCATCGCCAGCTTTGGGTCCCTGCCGGTTTCGCTCACGGCTTTTTCGTCGTTTCCCCATTCGCCGAAGTCCTCTACAAAACGACAGATTACTACGCTCCCCAATCGGAACGATCGATTTTGTGGAACGACCCGGACCTAGGCATAGACTGGCCCCTGAATGGTGCCACTCCCATCCTGTCGGGGAAAGATCAAGCCGGTCAACCCTTCGCCACAGCGGAGGTGTTTCAGTGAAAATCCTGCTCATTGGCACTCAAGGTCAACTAGGAACAGAACTAATCCCCCTCCTCACACCCCTGGGAAATCTCACTGCAGTCGATCGCGATACCCTGAATCTAGCAGACTCCGACTCCGTGCGGCAGGTAGTGCAACAAGTAAAACCCGATATCATCGTCAACGCCGCCGCATACACCGCCGTAGATAAAGCCGAGTCAGAACCAGAACTGGCAATGGCAGTCAATGGCACCGGCGTCGGCGTGTTAGCAGAAGAAACTCTCACTCTCGGTGCCAGATTAATTCACATTTCCACCGATTACGTCTTCGATGGCACCCAAAGTCAACCCTACCAAGACACCGACCCCACCAATCCCCTAGGAATCTACGGTAAATCTAAATTACTAGGAGAACAGAACATCACCGCCACTGGCGCCAATGCCATCATCATTCGCACCGCCTGGGTTTACGGCATCGGCGGCCCCGGCAATTTCGTCAAAACCATGATCCGTTTAGGCGGACAACGCGAAGAAATCCGAGTTGTCACCGACCAAATCGGCAGTCCCACTTGGACGCGAGATTTAGCCGGAGCCATAGTTCACCTAGTGGGAAATCCCGCCGCACCAGGAATTTACCACTACACCAACAGCGGCGTTTGTAGTTGGTATGATTTCGCCGTCGCTATCTTTGAAGAAGCCGCCATCTTAGGATATCCCCTACAAGTGCAGCGAGTCATCCCCATCACCACCGCCGAATACCCCACCCCCGCCAAACGCCCCGGTTATTCCGTCTTATCCTCTGCCAAAATAAACGCAGTGTTGGGAACCCATCCCCCCCACTGGCGTCAGTCCTTGCGCCAAATGCTCTCAGAACAATTGACAATTGACAATTGATAATTGACAATTACAGCAGTAGGGTCGGCTTTCAGCAGTAGGGTGGACTGTGAAAACCCACCCTACTATCTGGTAAATTGCCCTCACCCCCAGGAGCCCAAAGCGGGAGAGGGGTTTTGAAGATGCACCACAAATAATTATCAATTATCAATTATCAATTATCAATTATCAATTATCAATTTACAAATTATGAAAGCACTGATTCTCTCTGGCGGTAAAGGCACTCGCCTGCGTCCCCTGACCTATTCTGGTGCCAAACAATTGGTGCCCGTGGCCAATAAACCCATCCTTTGGTATGGTATCGAGGGCATTGTTGCTGCTGGTATCACCGATATTGGCATTATCATCAGTCCAGAAACCGGCAATGAAGTTAGAGATTTGACGGGCGATGGCTTGCTCTTCGATGCCAAGATTACCTATATCCTCCAAGAAGAACCCGCCGGACTGGCGCATGCGGTGAAAGTCGCTCAGCCTTTTTTGGGGGATTCTCCTTTTATTATGTATTTGGGGGATAATATTATCGAGGCGAATTTGGGCGAGTTTTTAACCACTTTCCAAAGTAATCAGCTAGATTCGCTCATCCTCCTGCGCCGCGTCTCTAATCCCAGTGCGTTTGGGGTGGCGAAAGTTGATGATTTTGGCCGGGTGGAGTTTTTGGTAGAAAAACCGAAACATCCTCCTTCTAATTTGGCATTAGTGGGGGTGTACTTTTTTTCGCCCGCAATTCATCAGGCGATATCGCAAATTCAACCCTCCGCTCGCGGTGAGTTAGAAATTACTGATGCCATTCAGTGGCTGATTGACCAACGCTATCCGGTGGAATCTCGGATTTTAGACGGTTGGTGGCTGGATACGGGGAAAAAAGATGATTTGTTAGAAGCGAATCGGATTGTGTTGGATACTCAGATTACGCCGGAGATTATGGGAGAATTGGATAGCCGCAGTCAGGCGATCGGGCGCGTCAGAATTGGCGCCGGGACTCAACTGGTGAACAGTTCCATTCGCGGTCCGGCGATCGTTGGTGCTAACTGCTATCTAGAAAACTGCTTTATCGGTCCCTACACCAGCATCGCCAATGGCGTCACCCTCATCGACGCCGACATCGAACATAGCGTGATTCTGCAAGGAGCGAAAATCGATCGCATCCAACAGCGCATCGTGGATAGCGTCATCGGACGCCGCGCCCATCTCACTTTAGCCGATCGACGCCCCAAAGCCCTCCGCTTTATGATTGGCGATGACTCCCAAATCGAACTAGCCTAGAATTGATAATTGATAATTGATAATTGATAATTGATAATTGATAATTGATACAGCGGGTTCAGAAGTAATGTAGTACGCCATCAAAGTCCCTCTCCCCTTCTGGTCGCACCGCAGGTTTGGGGGCATGGGATTTAGGGTGAGGGCAATGTGTTGGGCGACTGGTGAACAAGCTGTAATTATCAATTATCAATTATCAATTATCAATTATCAATTGTCAATTGTCAATTATCAATTGTCAATTGATTAATGACCAACTATGATTTACCTTATCACCGTTAACTACCACTCCCACCAACTCATCGCCCAACTCCTCGCCTCCCTCCCCCCACCCACCGAGATTCTCTATCAATTTATCATCGTCAACAACTCCCCAGAAGATATCAACATCCACCAATTCCACAATCACCACATTACCATCATCGAATCCGGTAAAAATCTCGGTTTTGGTGGCGGTTGCAACCTCGGTATCGATTGGGTTTACCAGCAAAATCCCCAAGCCATCATCTGGTTAATCAATCCCGATACCCAACTACCCCCAGTAACTCTCCCCACAGCCGCCAATTTCTTCTCCAACCATCCCGAAATCTCCATTTTAGGAACCCTAGTGCAAGAACCAAACGGCAAAATTTGGTTTGCAGGCGGCCAATTCCTCCCCAATAGTGGGGCAATCATTGAGCAAAAAACCTGGAATTATCCCGAAAATGCCGATTATGTCATCTGTGATTGGGTAACGGGGTGCAGTTTGCTGCTTAATTTAGCCAAATTTACCACCTGTCCCCGCTTCGATGAGGCATATTTCCTCTATTATGAAGATTTCGACTTTTGCCAGCGCTATGGGATACAGGGTCATATTATCGCTATGACCAATAAGCTGGCAGTAATTCATCAACCTTCGGCAATTAATGACCAAAACTTATATTTTAAATACAAACATAGCACCTATAGTTATTTATTGAGCATCGACAGATATGCTAGCTCAAAAATTGTGGTATTATTGCGGTGGTTAAGACTAGCAATAAATGCCCTATTATTACTAGGCATAAAAACAGCCGTGGCACGGGGAAAAATTGCCGGAATGTGGGCTTATAAAAACCGGGTTAGTTCGGGATAAAAACCCGGTTGATGGACTAACCGAGATAATGACCTGACGACCAATGAATAATGAATAATTGGGCTAAAGCCCAACTACTAACCTATGCCAGAACTATTAATCAATTTATCATTTCTCATTCCCAAAGCCACGGGAATATCCAATTATGCCAGTAACTTACTACCTTATTTACAAGAGCTAAATCCTACCTTGCTCGTAGGAGAGGAAATTTCTGATTTTAACTGCTATCCAGTGCCAGAAAATCTGACCCCAGATTTCGGGACGCGGGGACATTTAGCGCGGCTTATGTGGACTCAGTTAGAATTACCAAAAATTTACCGCCAGTTGGGGGCAAAATTGCTGTTTTCGCCAGTGACGGAAGCACCCTTATGGCGAGGTTGTCGCTGTGTGGTGATGGTTCACGATTTTATTCCCTTGCGGTTTCCCAATTGGAAATCCCCCCTCACCTACTATCATCGCCACTACATCCCCCTAGTATTGCACCAAGCTGCCCACATCGTCTGCAACTCCCACGCCACCGCCACCGATATTATCAACTTTTGCCAGATTCCCGCTGCCAAAATCACCCCCATCCCCCTCGGATACAATGTATCTCACTTTAAACCGCTCAACTTGCCTGTAGGCAATTACTTTCTCTATGTAGGGCGTCACGACCCCTATAAAAACCTGCACCGCTTAATCGCCGCTTTTGCCCAAATGGCAAAGCATACAGAGCGGGAATTGTGGCTAGCGGGAACCCCAGACCCCCGTTATACTCCCGCATTAAAAGCACAAACCAAGGAACTGGGAGTATCTCACTTAGTGAGATGGTTGGACTATGTGCCCAAAGAACAATTACCTGTGTTGATGAATCAGGCTCTAGCGCTGGTTTTCCCCAGTTTGTGGGAGGGATTTGGTTTACCCGTATTGGAGGCCCTCGCCTGTGGCACCCCTGTCATCGCCGCCAATACCTCCTCCCTCCCGGAAGTCACCGGGGATGCGGCTTTGCTGGTGGACCCATACAAGATTGAGGCAATTTCGGCGGCGATGCAAACTATTGCTACTGATACCCAAGTCCGCTCCCAACTGGGGGAACTGGGACTGGCCAGGGCGAGTCAATTTGGCTGGGCAGAAACGGCCCGCGCCACTGGCCAAGTTTTGCAGCAATATCTTTAAACTTAAACATTTCCCTCGTTTTCAGGTTCCCACTGGAAACGAGAAATGCTATTTTTGGAGATTATATTGCGAAAAATTAGGGAAAATTCGAGATTTTAAGGGCACCGCCTTAACTGTAACTGACACTGGGCGTCAGTCCAGAGACAAAAGCCAGAATTCCAGGATGCCGATTCTGTGAGTCGAATAGTTTTAAAAGATGCTATTTTCTACCGTGAGTGTGCGGAGTGAAATTTTATGGTACAAACACCAACTCGGAATGGATTCGTTAACGGTCAAGATGCAGTGGTGCCAATTTTACAAAGCAGCCGTTTGCCGAAAACTGCTTTGTTTGGTACGGATGGCATTCGGGGCCGGGTGGGAGATTTTCTCAATGCCGAATTGGCTCTGCAAGCGGGTTTTTGGGCTGGTGAGGCGTTGAAAGGTTTGGCGGGGGCTCCGGGTCCTGTGGTTTTGGGACGGGATTCGCGCAATTCTAGCGATATGCTGGCGATCGCCCTCTCGGCGGGGTTGATGGCGGCGGGTTTGGAGGTGTGGGATTTAGGTTTATGTCCCACGCCTTGCGTGGCGTCTCTGACTAATGCTACCGATGCAGTGGGTGGGGTGATGATTTCCGCCAGTCACAACCCCCCAGGAGATAATGGGATTAAGTTTTTTGGCGCCGATGGGACGAAACTGCCTTCGTCAGTGCAAGCACAAATTGAAGCGGGAATTCGGGGCCACCTGGAAGCAACGGCGGTGATGAAGTGGGGAAGGCAATATCAGCGTCCGGAGTTGGTGGGGGATTATACGGCGTCGCTGCAACAGCAGGTAGAGGAAGAAGTCGGTACAAATGAGCCCCTGTCGGGGATGCGCATTGTCCTAGATTTGGCTTGGGGAGCGGCTTGTAGTGTAGCACCGGATGTGTTTCGCCGTCTGGGAGCAGAGGTGATTTGTTTGCACGATCGCCCGGACGGCGATCGCATCAACGTTAACTGCGGTTCCACCCACCTGCACTCCCTCCAAACCGCCGTCCAAGAATTAAAAGCCGATATGGGTTTTGCTTTTGATGGCGACGCCGATCGGACTCTGGCGGTAGATAATCAAGGGCGTCCCGTGGATGGAGATTACATCCTTTACCTCTGGGGTAAAGCCTTGATGCAGGCGCAAAAGCTCCCCGGTAATACCCTCATCGCCACAGTTATGTCTAATTTGGGTTTTGAGCGCGCCTGGACCGGTATCGGGGGCACCTTCGTGCGCACGTCCGTGGGAGACCAATATGTGCATGCCGAAATGCTCCGCCGGGGCGCCATGCTGGGCGGCGAACAGTCCGGTCACGTCATCTGTCGTCACTATGGTATTTCTGGTGATGGCACTATGACCGCATTACACCTAGCCGCCGCTGTGCTAAATGGTGGGACAACTCTCGCCGAACTGCGCGATCGTAGTTTCCAGACATATCCGCAACTGTTGCGCAATGTGCGGGTGGAAGACCGCGATCGGCGTCTCAACTGGTCTAACAGCGAGCCGTTGCAAGCCGCTATCTCCCGCGCCGAAGCCGAAATGGGCGATCGGGGTCGCATCCTCGTGCGCGCCAGTGGCACCGAACCCCTAATCCGCGTTATGGTAGAAGCCGCCACCGACGAACTCGCCCAATACTGGACAGAAAATTTAGTCCTCGCCGTCCAGCAGCATTTGTAATTTAGTTAATTGATAATTGATAATTGATAATTGATAATTATCAATTGTCAATTATTAATTATCAATTATCATGTTCAAAACTAAGCGCAAAGCCAGTAAATCTAAAAAGAATCAAAAAACGGTGGCGCCTAGTCCCCCCCCACCGGATAAAAAAGAGCTGCTGGCGCAAAAGCGCAAGGTGGAGCGGGTACGGAAAGAAGCCATAACCGCGATCGCCACCTACGGCGGTATCGGCGCCGCCATTTCTCTAGTAATGTTAGCCATCGTTGAGCCCAAACTGGCGATCGTCTCCGGCGTTGGCGTCGCCGTCCTCGCGCTCTCCGCCAAATACCCCCGTCAAGCCCTGTGGATTTTTCTGATTTACCTACCCTTCGCGGGTACGATTACATACACGATCGGCGGACTCAACCCCAGCCCCATATTCCAACTCGCCAAAGACGGATTTTACGTCCCCTCCCTCATCGTCCTCATCCTCCAGTTACAACGCCAGCGCCTCCCCATCCTCCTCCCCGCCCAACTGCGCACTCCCATCTACCTCCTCCTCACCACCTGCATCCTCACCCTCCTATTTGTCAACCTTAACCTGCAATTCAGCGGCGCCGTCCCCAAAGAAAAACCCATTCCGATGGGCATTCTAGGCTTAAAAGTATTCATGGGATACATCCCCCTGATTACCTGCGCATACCACCTCATCCGCAACAAAAAAGAATTCCTCTTCCTCACCCGCCTCCACGTCATTCTCGCCATCATCTGTTGCGGTTTAGGCGTCGTGCAATATTTAATGTTATCAATGGGCATTTGCCGCACCACAGATAATTTATCTGGCGCCGACCTCTTCCGCGCCAGCATCGAATACAAATGCCTCGTAGGCGGTTCCCTCGTCTTCAGCCCCTCGCAAAACATGATTCGCCTTCCTGGCACATTCGTCGCCCCCTGGCAATGGGCATGGTTTCTCATTTCCAACTGCTTTTTTACCTTCGCTTCTGCCTTCGGCGAGCATTCCCTCCGGTGGCAAATAGCTAGTTTTGTCGGCATGGCCTTAGTATTTGTCAACGCCGTTATTTCCGGTCAAAGAATTGCCCTCGCCCTTGTGCCGCTATTCACCATTATCCTCTTAATCCTCACCGGGCAAGTTACCAACCTCAAGCGGTTTCTCCCCATAGTCGCCGGTTTAGGCATTCTCATCTTAGTAGCAATGGCCGCATTTCCCGACGTAGTGCAGGGACGGATTGATAGCTTTGTTTCCCGCTGGAACGCCTCACCCCCAACCGATTTCATCCAGCATCAAGTGGAGTTTACCTCCAAAGAAAATCGCGGCCCGTTTGGCAACGGTTTAGGCAGAGCCACCAACTCCGCCCGCGCCTTTGGCGAAACAAAGTTAATCGAAACTTACTATCCCAAAATATTTTATGAATTAGGAATCGTAGGCGTTGCCGCTTTTCTCTTGGTCGTGACCGTCCTCACTGCCGTCACCTTCAAAACCTACCGCAAACTCACCGACAAAAGTTTACGGGCATACGGTGCCTCCTTTTGGGTTTTTGTCCTATTTATCAGTTATAATACATACTATTATCCCCTAGATGTTGACCCAGTAGCAGTTTATTATTGGTTCTTTGCAGGCGTCATCCTCAAACTACCTGTTATAGAACAGCAGGAAGAAGAAGAAAAACGCAAATTAGCTGAATTATTAGGTGAATCGCCCCCATCACTCCCTAGTCGGAGCAAGTAGAGGCCAATCTACCTGATTGTGGGAAGATGGGGAGATGGGGGGCTGATTGCCAGTGATTTATCCCCATCAGATGCCGATTGTCTGTGGCATGGATTATGTTGTGGGATTGAGTGTAGTTATCGCCACATCAAAAGTGATGGTTGACACCCGTCCCCCCGTCCCCCGCCGCCTGATAACATAGCGGGAGAGCGTGAGGCAATTTGAAGAAGATGAGCGAGGCTGGGCTGACTGTCAGGCGGATAATTTTAACCGTGTTAACGGTGTTGGCGGCAGTGTTGGTGGGGGTTTCCCTGGTAGATAGCTGGAACCAGCCGCAAATTCAGGGACGTTTGGAACTGTATCAAACGAATTTGCTGCTACAGGCGGCGGAATACCAAGGGGAAAATTCGGTTCTCTACCCTCGTTTGCTGGGGGCGGACCCCTTGGCGGCGGCGATGACGCAGTATGAAGCCGCTAGGACGAGGGTGGCGGAGAATTTGCAAAGGTTGGAGACTCGCCTGGAAACGCTGAAATTTCAGGAAGATGCGGTGGTACAGTTGCAAGGGGCAATAGAGCAGATCAGGTCTTGGCGGGATGAGTTAATCGTCAAAACCGGCATTTTGCAGGCGGAAACTGGGAAACTGGAGACGGCCCTGGTGACTTGGCAGGAGTTGCAGGCTCCCGGCGAGCCGATCGTCCGTGACTCCCTCGCCGATACTGGAGAAATATTATCCCGGCTGTGGGATGAGGGGCAGGTGATGCCTGATGCCGAGGGGCTGGTGTGGGAAAATTTAGATGGGTGGTTCCGCGATCGTACCTTAGCCAAAATTTACCAAATCCAAGACCGCCAGGAATCTCTCGCCGAAGTCGCAGCAGAACAACAACAAGCAGCGACAAAGGCGATCGGCTCCCTTGCCATCATCATCGGTATTCCCGGTTTTGGCATGATTATCGGTTCAGGAATACTGATTTTTCTATTAGTTCAGCGTCTCATCAAAGGTAAAGACGCGATCGTGAGCCTCAAGACTCCCGCCACATCTGGGCAAACCCCCTGGGACTGGGAAACCGTGTGGCAAGTTCTCATTCTCGGGTTTTTCTTCGTGGGCCAAGTAGCCGTCCCATTAGTCTTTCAACTCCTCCCCCTCCCCCGACCCGACACCAGCAGCAGCATCCGAGCCGCCTATATCCTAATTAGCTATTTACTCTTAGCATTTGGCGGTTTATCCGTCCTGTACCTCTCCATCAAGCCATTTTTCCCCCTACCCGAAGGATGGTTTCGCATCCAGTTACAGCTCAAAACCCTATGGTGGGGTTTGGGCGGTTACTTGGTAGCGCTTCCCCTAGTCGTAGTAGTATCTTTATTTAACCAGCAACTCTGGCAGGGAAGGGGTGGCAGTAACCCCATCCTCCCGATCGCCTTAGAAGATAGAAACGGGTTAGCCGTGGGGGTGTTTTTCTTCACCGCATCTGTCGCCGCCCCCATTTTTGAAGAAATCATGTTTCGGGGGTTTTTGCTCCCCTCCCTCACCCGTTACCTATCACCCTGGGGTGCCATATTGCTCAGTAGTTTTCTGTTTGCCGTGGCACACCTGCAGCTATCGGAACTCCTGCCCCTCGCCACTCTGGGGATGGTGCTAGGATTTGTATATACCCGATCGGGCAACCTCCTGGCTCCTATGCTCCTGCATTGCCTATGGAACAGCGGCACCCTCGTCAGCTTATTTGTCCTTGGCAGCAGCATTTGAGTAGAATTGGAGGGTGGGCAATACCTCAGATATAAAACCCTGGGGTTCTCTGATGGCATCATTGCCCACCCTACTACCTTGCCGCCCACCAAATCAAACACCCTTTAAATCTAAAATAGAATAACTATGGCTGACACCCACACCGGCAAACTAGAAAAAAACCGGCTCAATTGGCGGCTGCTCCCCTTCGCCGCCGTCGGTATCATCGCCTTTTATCTCACCTCCACCAGCGACCTCAATTATTTCTGGCGAGGTTATTTAACCCTGATCATCGCCCAAGGCGGGATCTTGCTCGTGTATTTTCTCAGGAGCCAACTAGCCAAACCCAAGAAAAGCTAGTTTAAATGACCATCCCTATCCCTAATTTCCACGGGAGCGATTTTAACCCAACATATCTTACCATCAATCCCAACCCCACATGAAATATAAATCCACAGCCCTATTGCTAGCATTTCTTTTGGGAGGTTTCGGCGGCCATAAGTTTTATCTGGGCGAATACTTGGCCGGGATACTATATGCCTTATTTAGCTGGACATTAATCCCGTCATTATTAGCCTTCTTTGAATTTCTGGGATTACTATTCATGCCAGACCACGTATTTGATGCCAAATACAATCCCATGCTAACACCTAGCCGAGACCAAAAATACATCGGCAACAAACGGGACATCACTAGCGCTTTATTCGACCTCAAAGAACTGTACAGTGCTGGCATTATCACCGCCGAAGAATACGAAGAAAAACGCCAAAATTTGCTAAAAGAGCTATAGTTTCACATCAATTATTAAAATCACAACTCGCCGAGATACCAGAAACTCAGCGAGTTTGCCATTATAATGATGAATCACATCATATGTATGGAGATGATTTACCAAAATCTCATCAGATAAATAAATCAGAGGAAAAGTCAAGTGTCACAAACGCCTAAAACTTGGTTTGAGCAAATCCCGAACTGGCTGATGTTATCATTAATTCCCGTAGTGGGGGGATTGGCGATCGTCTATGCTGGCCAAAAGACCAAAACCAAATCCTGGCTCATCTTGGGGGGTAGCATCACCACCGCCGCCACCATCTTAGCATTTGCCCCCACCAGCCTCAACCTCTTACCCATGTGGATAGTCCAAGTGAGCATCGCCTTTTCTATCAAAAAATCCTACCTCATCAAAACCTATCCCAAAAACCTCCCCCTCCCTGGAGAAAACAGCTTAGCCACCTCCATTGCCCAAAACCGAGGCAAAATTGACATCAATCTCTGTTCCAAACATGAAATGGTTTATAGTCTCGGTTTGCCCCTCCCCTACGCCAACGACATCGAAGAACTGCGCAACTCCGGCTATATCTTCACCGATGCAGAAGAACTCGCAGAAATTGTAGGCATTCCCGAAATCACTCTAGCTCGCATTGCCCCCCTCATTACCTTCAGCTACGACTACAATAAAGAAGCCAATAGCTCCTGGCGGCGAGTCAACTCCCAAACTGTCGCCCAATTAACCGCCGCCGGTTTGTCTGCCAAAGATGCGACAAAAATCGTCACAGAAAGGGAGCGAAACGGTGATTATAAATCAATTATCGACCTGCGGCGACGCACCGGCATCCCCTTGAGTGCTTACCGCCACCTCATCTAGGCAAGAGTATTAAAAAAAAGTTGGGATTTGCGGCCACTGGGGTAAATATCGTTTAATCTCAAACCAGATAGCACATCTCGGGATGCTTCGTCCATACAACTTTAAAACCAGCAATTAAAAACCGTGACCACATCAGAATTAATCATTAAAACTGATTCAGAAGCAACAGAAACCATCACCATTGATGTAGGAGGCATGAAATGCGCGGGCTGCGTGATGGCAGTAGAGCGCCAGTTACAGCAACATCCGGGTGTGATTTCTGCTTGTGTCAACCTCGCCACAGAAGTAGCGGCGGTCACTTGCCGGGAGGGCACTGTTGACGCGGCAACTCTCGCCGGGAAACTGACAGCAAATGGGTTTCCTTCGCAACCACGAGATGCTACGGGCAACCCTTTGGCGGCAAGTGCGGCTAGACATCGGCAGGAAATTCGCGCTGGAATTGTCAATTTAATTATTGCGGCTGTTTTAATTATTCTCTCGGGCATGAGCCATATTGTGGGTGAGGGTTGGCTCATCAATATCTGGTTTCACTGGGGACTAGCTACGGCGGCGCTATTATTGCCCGGTCGTCCGATTCTATTAGATGGCTGGCAAAGTTTATGGCGTGGCACTCCCAATATGAATGCTTTGGTAGGTTTGGGTGCTACCAGTGCTTATTTAGCCAGTTCGGCGGCGTTGCTATTTCCGCAACTGGGTTGGGAGTGTTTTTTTGATGAACCGGTGATGATGCTGGGGTTCATTTTGTTGGGGCGGACTTTGGAGGGGTTGGCGAGACGGCGGGCCGCTGCTTCTTTAGAAGCTCTGATGGCTTTAAAACCGGCGACGGCGCGTTTGGTGGGGAAACCAAATGGGGGTGATGTAGCTGTCACTTTGGCCAGTTCTTGGGTGGAAATTCCCGCTGGTTCGGTACGGGTGGGGGAGTATTTGCAGGTGTTACCGGGGGATAAAATCCCGGTGGATGGGGATGTGGTGACGGGAAATAGTGCGGTGGATGAGTCGATGCTCACTGGGGAGGCGGTTTTGGTGCCGAAACAGCCGGGGGATGGCGTGATTGGCGGCACGATTAATCAGTTGGGACCGTTGTTAATTCGCACGACTCGCACGGGTGGGGATACGACTTTAGCCCAAATTGTGGCTTTGGTGGAGGAGGCGCAAACGAGAAAAGCGCCAGTACAGCGGTTTGCGGATGCGGTGGCGGGTTATTTCACTTATGGGGTGATGGCGGCGGCGGCGGTGACTTTCTTGTTTTGGTGTTTTCTGGGGACTCACATTTGGCCGGTGTTGGCGGCGGCGGAGCAGGGGATACACCATCATTTGGCGGCTAGTTCGGGGAATGGTTCGCCGGTGTTGCTGAGTTTGAAACTGGGGATTGCGGTTTTGGTGATTGCTTGTCCCTGTGCGTTGGGTTTGGCGACGCCGACGGCGATTTTAGTGGGGACGGGGATGGGGGCTGGTCGGGGTTTGCTGGTGAAGGGGGGGGATGCGCTGGAAAGTGTCTGTCATACGGATGTGGTGGTGTTTGATAAAACGGGGACTCTGACCACTGGATGTCCTCGGGTGACGGATGGGGTGGTGTTTGGGGATGTGGGCAATTTGGATGGGTTGCTGCAACTGGCGGCGGCGGTGGAATGTGGGGCAAATCATCCGATCGCCTCTGCGATTCGGCGTGCGGTACAGGACCGGGGTTTACCGCTGCTGACGGGGGAGGATTTTCACTCTGGCTCCCAAGGCGTGGCGGCGGTAGTGAATGGTTTCGGGAGTGTGTTGGTGGGTACTGGGGAATGGTTACGCCACCAGGGAGTAACGGTGGCGGAACTTTCGGGAGACCGCTGGCGGGGAAAAACTCTGGTTTATGTGGCGGTAGCGGGGGTTTGTGCGGGGGCGATCGCTCTGGAAGATGAACTGCGCCCCGATGCTAAGGCAACGGTGAAATGTTTACAGGATATGGGTTTGCGGGTGATGTTGCTCACCGGAGACAGGCAGGATGTGGCTCAAACTATTGCCGCTCAATTGAATTTAGGGGCTGAGGATGTGTTGGCGGGGGTGCCTCCGGCGGGTAAAGCGGCGGCGATCGCTCGCCTGCAAGCCGAAGGACTGCGAGTGGCAATGGTGGGCGATGGCATTAATGACGCCCCAGCTCTCGCCCAAGCTGATGTGGGAATTAGCCTACACGGCAGCACAGATGTGGCGGTGCAAACCGCTGGTATAATCCTGATGCGGGGCGTGTTGGGGGATGTGGTGGAGGCAGTGGCTCTCAGTCGCGCCACTTTCAACAAAATTCGGCAAAACTTATTCTGGGCTTTTGGCTACAATCTCGCCGCCATTCCCGTTGCTGCTGGTGTCCTGCTCCCAGGGTGGGGGTTCGCCCTCTCACCAGCCGCTGCTGGGGGGTTGATGGCGTTCAGTTCGGTGAGTGTGGTAACAAACTCCCTGCTACTTTACCGGTTCCGTCGGTAATGATGAGAAACCCGGTTTCTCCGAGAAACCCTACTTGTAGGGTGGGCAGTGTCTATGGCGTGGTGACATCAGTCAAGGCATTTGGGGAGGTACTGCCCACCCTACGTTGAAGCTAATAACGAGAAAACAAGTTTCTCTTGGCGGGAAACCGGGTTTTGAGAGCCGGAGGCACCAAGCCATAGCATTTTTCCCCTAGCTAGCGGCGGTTTCCAAGAGCTGCCAGTGTCGGTTGCTGGCCACTGTTTCGCACAGCCAGTCAAAAGTTTGGCGACAGTGATTATCCCTGTGCAGGGGTAATTCTTCGTTTTTAATCACGAAGTTTAAGCGGGCTTCATCTTCTCTGCTGTTGCTTCTGTCCACCAAAACCTCCACTGTCACCAACTTGGTGAAAGGCACCGCTCCCGGCACTTCCCGCGCCATGATGTAGTCCCCGGTATCGTATATAATATCGAGATTGCACGCTTGAAGCGTTTCAAGCAGCAACATCCGGAGACGATCGATATTGACGGCAACAACAAATAAGCCAGTGTAGCGGGCCATAGGTAACTCCGGGCATGGGACATGATTACCCTCCATCATACCCAACCATAAACCAGGATTCTGGAAGATAGAAGGGTATTGCAGGAAAAAAACGGGCGGACGCTGACAAAGCGTCGGACTTGCCCCGGACGGGGCACAGGCGTATTTTACCATCCAGGTAGCAAATATACCAGTCCGGATGGAACAGATTACGCAGATTTTCCCTGATTCCTCCCATCAACCCGATCGCGCAAAAAAAATTCCTGCCGTTCAGGCCAGGAAAATCAAAATATCCAATTTAGGTTGGGTTCCCCGCAACGCCGTCTTACCTCAGTTTTCGACCTGGAATATCCAGGTGGGCATCATGGCTCCTGCTTAAAGTTTCCGAGTACAAGCTCGGTTTACTGCCGCTAGAGCATCTTTGACTCCCTTATAAACTTAGACATAGATCGTAAAACTATGTTGGTAGTCACCAACGCCGCAGTAGAACCTGTATCTATTATATTCAGTTTTTCCAAAAGCGCAAGGGTTAAGGAAAAATTTTAGCTCTCAGGGGCTGGATACCAGATATATTCAACCTTGCGGGCAATATCCCCTGCCAATTCCGGCGCTGCTAATTGGACCGTGACATGGCCGAGCTTCCTGCCTGGTCGAGATTCGGCTTTTCCATACCAATGTACATGGGCACCGGGGATGGCGGCAATCTGCTCGCGTTTGGTCCGGTAGTCGGAGCGGCTATGTTCATAACCGAGGAGGTTCACCATCACCGCTCCAGGAGATTTGAGGGTGGTTTGCCCCAAGGGTAGGTCACACACGGCTCGCAACTGCATTTGAAATTGGGAAATTTCACAAGCATCGATGGTGAAATGGCCGGAATTATGGGTACGGGGGGCGATTTCGTTTACCAGTAACTGACCTTGGGCGGTTAAAAATAGCTCAATGCCAAAGATTCCCACCACTGCGGGGCCGGACTGGGGTTGGAGGATGCGGCGGGCGATCGTCTCACATTGCGCCGCCACCTTGGGGTCGATCGCTGCAGGTACTAACACCCGCCGACATACCTGATTTTCCTGCTGCGTTTCCACCACTGGATAAATGGCGATTTCTCCTCCCCGACGGCGAGCCGCCATTACCGCCAGTTCCCGCTCAAAGGGGATAAATTCTTCTAGGAGGACCGGAACTCGTCCCCACCGTTGCCACACGGCCATCAGTTCTGCCATATTGTGGACAACTTCCGTCCCCTGGCCATCATAGCCGTGGCGTCGCGCTTTCACCACCAGGGGCCATTTCCCCAAAAATGCGGCATCTTCGTCCCCTTCCCAAGAGATAAACTCCGGTACTGGCAAACCAATATCCCGCAGGTAACATCGCTGGTGATATTTATCCAGCAAAGGCGCCAACACCGACAAACTGGGGGCAAATACTACCCCCTGCTTTTCCAGCTCCCCCAACGCCTCTAAATCTACAAACTCATTTTCAAAGGTAATGGCATCGCAGCGATCGGCTAGCTCCGCCGTGGCTTTCGCATCCCGCAAGGGAGCCAATACCGTCTCCGCTACCGCCGCCGCCGGGTCCTCCATGCTGGGGGTTTGCACCAGTAAGGAAATCCCCAATTTGGCCGCCTCTGGCGCCATCATCCAAGCCAGTTGTCCCCCGCCGATAACTCCTACCCGCATTATCTACACCCTAAAGAATCTCTGGTGGCGACGCCGGTGGTGGGATTCACTCCCGCCGCTACGGCGCATAATTGTTTAATTTGGGCGCCGTCTAGGATGGCGTCGCTGAAATCTGCTCCCTCAACCTTTACCCCATCAAACACGGAACCGAGCAAAATCGTTTCTGTCAGTACCGCATTGGTTAAATCGGCTCCTGTCAAGTCTCCCAGGTCCAGCATAGAATTAGTTAAATCGGCGCCGTGGAAGTTGGTTTCTACCATTGATGAGGCGCTGAAGATGGACCCTTGCAGTTGACAGTCGGAGAAGTTGGCAAATCGCAGGTTGGCGTTGGCAAATTCCGCCCCCTGTAGCATTTGTCCGGCAAAATCCCGCTTTTCTAGGTTGCCGTGACTGTAGGTCATGGGGGGTGGGTAGTTGGCATTGACTTGGGCGAGGGCGCTCGCGGGTCCCAGGCACAGGAGGCACAGGATGAGAAATACAGCTAGTTGCTGAAAGCGCATGGGCTCAGGGTTGAGATTGCAGGTTTTAAATTATAGATTTTTCTGGGACTTTTGGCTAGGGGTCTCCCCATCTCCTCGTCCCACAATACGGTTTTCCCGGCTCGCCGGATGGGGGATGGATTGGTTAAAATGGCGCTAACGAGAAAAAAAACCTGATTTTTAAGTGCAATTATGCTCAGCTTTTTCTTAACTTGGCTGTTGGCGGCGGTTTCTCTGGTGGTGACGGCCAAACTGGTCCCTGGTCTGGCTTTGGACAGCTTCTCGGCGGCGATCGTGGCGGCGGCGGTGATGGGTTTGGTGAATGCGATCGTCCGTCCCCTCATCATCTTGATGACGCTCCCCCTTACCATTGTGACTCTGGGTTTATTCCTGTTGGTGGTGAACGCCATTTCGATCGGCTTAGTCGCCTACCTCACCCCCGGTTTCCACGTCGCCGGTTTCTTCCCCGCGATTTTCGGCTCCATAGTCTTATCTATAGTTTCCGGTTTGTTGGGCAAGTTCGTCAAACAAAACGCCAGCGAAGCTCTATGATAGGCTGGCTTTAATGAGGATGAGTTTTTGATAACTTGTCCTCATTATTTTTGTTCATTATTTCGCCAATACAAGGTGATATCAAGTACGAGGGCATCGTTTGTGAATATTTGGGGGGGATGAGACGGGGAGACGGGGAGGTACGGCTGGCTTATAAGGTAGCTAGATGCGTCAGGTCAAAATATAACCATTGGGTGCAAGATTTTATCCCCCAGACTGACTCGACAAAAGAAAAACCCGTAGGTAAATCACTTTTCATTGCAGCACTTTATTCACCATTTGCCTGAAATCCTTCATGGAAAGTGACATGGCCTTGGGGAAATCGCCCGTCAAAGGAAAGGGCGAAAAATACCTCTTGGGGAATGCCCTCGTGGACAAGTTCGGGAACATTCTCAAATCCCAATTTTCTGTAGTATTCTGGATGCCCCACAAGACAGCAGCCTTGAGCATTTAGGTCTTTCAACCGTGATAGCCCTTCCTGTATCAATGCTTTGCCAATACCCCGACGCTGGTATTCTGGTAGGACGGAAACCGGACCGAGACCGTACCAATTCTGGGTGCCATCAGAAATGCTCACCGGTGAAAACGCGATATGCCCCACAACACGGCCATCTACTTCTGCTACCAATGATAAGGTCAGAGCTTTTGCGGAACGTAGTGCCTCGATAATGAACTGCTCTGTGTGGTTGCTGATCTCCATAGTTTTGAAAGCGGCGATAGTCACCTCGGTGATGACAGAGGCATCGGCTATTGTCTCGTTTCTGATTGTGATTTCTTGTCTCGTTATAGTCATCTCATTTTCCTGTGTTTTTTGAGTTATAGTCATTTCAGATAAGAATGAGACAACCCTTGCAGTTGCCCTCTATCCCCCAACCCCTTTCTCCCAAAAGGGGAGAAAGGGGAGTAAGACCAGGATGTCCCCGAGACCCCTGTAGCACTTTCAACATCGTATCTGCAGCCTCATCCGCACCATAGGGCGACCACAGGGGGTAAGATTGCTCAGACTTAATCAGATCGGTTTCCTGCTGGGCTAATTCTGAGAGCAGAATCTGCATGATATAGAACTGATCCGAACGACTCAGGGCCTTCAAGGTCGAGATTAATTCCGATGATACCATCTCCAACACTCCGGTTAAGCCAGGTTTGCTCTTCTATTGTAATGGTTTCAGTTGTAATAATTTTAGTCTAGCGGTGAGTTTTTGGGTTTCGCTGTCGCTTCGCTACACAAATCGCGCCCAAGTTGATGACCCTTCACTAAAATAGGTGTATTGGTGGAGCTACAGGGTCTGGATGCGAAGCGGTGGCTATGCTGACGGTGGCCGCTGGTGGACCTGCTGACAAAAATTATTCAGCTTCGTATATAAATCTCGAAATAAAGGACATTTTTTCTGAACGATAGATGGGTCAATCTCAAGTAATAGCAATGGCGAATGTGTTGATTTAGAAAATCTCGGCTTATTGCGGTTACTTTCATCAAGCATCTCGCTCGCCTCCACTATTGCATCCGATAACTTTTCTCGGCAACTGTCTTTTTTCGCATCATATTCACTAAATGATTCGGGATGCTCAAAGTCAACATTTCTTTGGCTACTTAACCACCAGCGCATTTGCTGCCATCTGTTGCCCCTAAAATTCGTAATTTTTGCCATTTTCTCCCAATCAGCAATAATCCAAGCCTCTAGCTCTGGAGCTGCAAAACCCACAAATCTATCGATATTGGCAGCTGCAGATACCGTATCTATAGCGGCTAAAAACTTTTGTTTTTGCTCGTCAGGATTCCGGCAGTCTAAATCGTCAATCACTAAAATTAAATCGCAGTGACCGCCGCGTAAGGCAATCGGTAGCTCTTTTTTTATCTGGTCAATTAAACTTTGACCAGTTTTGCCATAGGCAAGATTTTTATTTGGTTTTGGCCCCGGTTTTTGGCGAACCGGAGTTTTTCTTTCAAATGTACAACCAGGAAAATGTTGGCGCAAAAATGGAATCAATCCTCGCACTTCCGCTTCACCCCCGCCAGCAAAAAGCCAAACTACCACGGCCAACCTCCGATGCTTGGATCGCCAACTCGATACAGGTCTCCCAATTCCCAGCCCTCATTAAGTTTTGGCTCCAGCATTTCTCTAGAGAGACGTTTGATAGCAAAAAAATTTGGCTTTTCTGAGACAAAGCACAACACATTTTCCAGAGAATCGGTAAAATGGTCTAATAGGTCGGGACTATGGGTGGTAATTATCACTTGAGTTTTGCGTGCGGCTTTTTTAATCCACTCAGCTAAAATCGGCATCCAAGCCACGTGCAAACCCATTTCCGGTTCGTCAATGACCAACAGAGCTGGCAATCGGGGAGAATGCAATATAGTTGCCCAACAGAGCATCCTTACGGTTCCGTCGGACATCTCTGGCAGATAAAAAGGTTCTTTTAGTCCTTCAATATACCATTCTACCGTCAAAGACATCACCCCAGACCGGGTTGGTCGTAACCGGCGAGTCTTGGGGATAATTAATTTCATCGCTTCGTTAATGCTATCTTCAAAATCGATATCTTGTTGACTGAGATTATCTAAAACCAGGGCTAAATTATCTCCAGAAGCGGACAAATAAATATCGCTGCCACCGATTTTTGGTGTAGCCTCTCTAATGGCGTTTAAATCCATATGGTTGGCATTGTAAAATTGCCAGGTAGAGACCGATGCTAAAATCTCGCGCCTGATTTTATAAATCGGGGTATTTTCGGGAGGATATTTACTGGTTTCTAGCAGGCTAGGAATAGACGCTAAACCTAAGCTGTTGGTGGGGATATTGTCCAACGGTTCAAAATGGGTCGGTCCTTTATCGCCCTCGTTATAAACCGATACAGCCCCCCTCCCAGGTTCGCGATCGTGAAATTGGTAGTAATAAAAAGGATTTAGATCTAGTTCTTGTCGTAAAACTTTTCCACTATACAAATACTCCGCCGCCACGTTGACTCGATTTCTCTGTCTGTCAGCATACAAATTTAACTCGAGAATCGCCCTAATATCTCCAGAGATGCTAAAACAGTAAGCTAAATTGACTAGAGCGGGACTTTCTACGTGAAAATCTAAAATTCTGCCCCCACCAATTTTCGCCGCCGCATCTTCTAAGCTGCCAATCCCCCTGCTTTCGTCTGGGCGATTAATCAGGCTGGTTTTAAAAAAACTCAAACAGCTAATCCAGTTGCTTTTGCCAAAATTGTTTGCACCGATGAGGATATTCAGGCTATTTAAATCAACTGGTTGGCTAATTTCCAGATTTTTATAATTTTGTGCTGTGATAAAGAGGAGTCTCTGTTCGGGCATATTTAAATTTTTATTTTATTTGTTCTTTAACATACTAATGTTTAGTATAACACGACTATCCCCCCCAAATCATTAATTTTTGTGACAAATCATTGATTTTATCAAAAATAGCTAGCTAGCAAAATACTGGCTTTACTTGTCGGGTGGGCAGTGCCAATAATGCGGTAACATCAGTTAAGGCATTTGGGGGAGGCACTGCCTACCGGAAGTTTAAGCAAATCCTAAATAACCGCGAGGGGTAATCATCCAATTACCATAAATTACCGTGCTTTGATTACCGATGATGACAATGGATAACATATCAATGGGAATATCCAGCATATTATCCAAGTTAGTCAGGGTGATTTGTTCATCTTCGCGATAGGCATCCCGAACTATGGCCACGGGGGTATTACCAGAGCGATATTTGAGAAAGATATCCCTGGCTTTAACAATTTGCTCGGTGCGAGTTTGGGAGCGGGGATTGTAAATCCCGGTGATAAAATCGGCCATTGCGGCGGCTTCTAGGCGCTTTTCAATCACTGGCCAAGGGGTGAGTAAGTCGCTTAAACTAATGGCACAGAAATCGTGCATTAATGGCGCGCCTACGCGGGCGGCTGCTGCCTGAATGGCACTGATACCGGGCAATACTTCCACGGCGGGTGTCTCACCGTCCCAATTTTGGGCGCGCAGTTGTTCTAATACTAATCCGGCCATGCCATAAATGCCTGCATCGCCGGAGGAAATGACGGCGACGGTTAATCCCCATTTGGCTAATTCTATGGCTCTTTCTGCTCTTTGTTTTTCTTGGGTGATGGGCAGGGATTCGACGATTTGGCCGGGATGCAATAGGGGGGAAATGAGGTTAGTATATAATGTGTAGCCAATGATGGCATCGGCGGAGACGATCGCCCCTTGCGCTGCTCCCGTTATCTGCGCCACATCCCCCGGACCTGTGCCTACGAGCAATAATTTACCACGGCGTCCGGTATATTCTCGCTCCGCTACCGCTACGGCGACTGTCACCGCTCCCGGTTCCCCTTCTTCCCGGTAGATTTTTTTCGCTACTAATAAAGATGGTGCATTGGCGGCGAGTTTGGCTGCTGCTTCGGCGACACTGGGGGTGCCTACTTCGGTTTCTACCACGGTGGAGGGTGTGGGGACGGCGACTTGGCGGAGGTTTTCCGAGGGAAATGTGTGCAAGGGCCAATGGCGATCGCGGCAAAGTTCCACTAACCCATCTTCCGAGGCTTTAATATCAATCGTAGCGATACCGGCGACAGCTTCTAAAGCCAGATGATATGCTTGAAATACCCGCATAATCGCCGTTTCTATCAATTGTGCGCTGACACCCCGCTCGCAACCGATACCCACCCACAAAACGCGGGGATGCCATTGCACTTTCGGGAGTTCAGAATTGGGGGCAAAACGTCGAGCCTGATAACTAATCCAAATTCTGCCTTTGACGGAAGCTACATCGTCTATATCGGTGTCTGTGTATTCAGAAAAACCAATATTAAAAGGATGATTGGGGGGGAGATGTTGTTGCCAAAGAGTCGTCCCCACTTCTTGCAGGACTTGCACGGGTTCACCTCTGGCTATGGCTCCACTTACTCCCGTCCAATCTCCCGGACCGCGCTGCCAACCGAAGGGAACGCCTAAAACATCGATACCGGGCAATTGTAGAGCATTGGCGGCGCCAGTGAGGATGGGGGTGGCTCCGGTTTGAGTGGCGATTAATCTGGCTAATTGGTCGGCGCCGCCGATGTGACCGCTGCATAAACTGATAACATATTGGGCAGCTTCATCGAGGACGACTACGGCGGGGTCGCGGGATTTATCGGCTAATAAAGGTGCGATGAGGCGCACGGTGGCCCCGGTGGCGAGACAAAAGATAAAGGCGCGGTGCGATCGCCAGATTTCCGCGAGCAGTTCTTTGAGAGAACCGCTGTAAAATTGGATTCTGGGTTGGCTTACCGAAACGTTTCCCTGCAGTGCTTCCCTACAAGATGCGCTCACCCAGAGAGTCACCCCTGGGGTTTGACACAGGGGTAAAAGACGTTTGGCGGCGGTGGGGGTGGTGGCGATCGCGGCTAGGGGGGTAAATTCCGCACCCAAAAAATTATCATTCATCTTTCTTTATTAATCCCGGAGCGGGATTCATCACTAGACCGCCCCACAAACACCGCTCCGATAATACCACGATTTACCACTCACGATTTACCAGTGAGGATGGCGCAACCAGTCCCGGACTTTTGCTGGCCAGTGGCGCGGGTGTTCCTCCGCACGATAGTTGACATTCACCATCGACTGCCACAGGGCCAAACCCCCCGCCTTGGCACTCATCAGCAAATGTAACCCCAGAGAAAGAGCCAATATCAGCCACGCCAACAGGTGCGCCAAGTACGCCGGATGATTTAACTCCCCTTTTGGCAACCAATGCTCATTTTGCAACTTGCCTGAAACTACCGACAAGGTGAGGGCAACCAGCATCAGGGTATTAGCTAGCTGGTGCAGCGTCCACCACCAGATAGGTTTGCCCACTTGTTGGAGTTTTCTGGCAGTATCAGCGGGAGCCAAACGTTTTCTCCCGATGCGGATGCTGTAGATGGCAAAGGCGATAAACGCGAATAACAGGAAAAAGCCAAAAGTGCCGTGAATATCAATCAATTCTCGGTTTTTTGTGAACAGTCCTAAACCGCCAAACCGACCATCCCAGCTATCATACACCAAAAATCCGCTGATGAGGGCACCGATGACTAAGAAGGCATTTACACTATGCAGCAGGCGTAGTAATAGAGGCTGATAGGGTGGGGAGGGTTTGATTTTCATAGGGATGATGACCAACTACATCCCCAGTGTACCCGTAGGGACAGGGCATTGCCGTGTCCTTGGTCATTTGTCATTTGTCATTTGTCATTTGACAACGAACAAGGGACAAGGGACAAGGGACTAAGGACAACCAATAATGAATCAAAAATGACAAGATTTTTAATCAAAAATGAAAGCAAAAAAATTTTCAAAAATCTTGTGCAAAAGCCAAATTAGTGGTATAGTGATATCACCGGAAGGGGAGTAGCTGCTGGCCAACGCAATTGAGCCAGTCCACCCAAATCAACATACTGGCGATGAGCCTGGTTTGGGTGACAGTGAAGCTGCAAAACAGCTAATTGGGAGCGAGACCTTCACTGAGTTCGTCTGTGGCGAGCTTGGTGGAGATATTTTGCTCTCATCAAGCTCGCCGAAATCACATCATCATCGGGAGCTAATCAAAATGCTGGCAGCTTTTACGGCAAGTTTGTTGCTAATTACAATTTCTGAGTTAGGGGATAAAACTTTTTTTATTGCCGTAATTCTAGCAATGCGCCACTCGCAACGGTTGGTATTTGCTGGGGTGACGGCGGCTTTGGCAACGATGACCGTTTTATCGGTTCTAGTGGGTCAGGCGGTATCTATATTACCACAAGTTTATATAGATTGGGGGGAAATTGCCCTATTTTTGGGTTTTGGGGTTAAGTTATTGTTGGAAGCTCGCCAAATGCCAAATGCTCCCAATACAGAAGAAGAACAAGAGGCGTTAGAAGCGGTGGAAGGAGCGGGTTTGCAGTCACGGCGGCCAAGTATTTGGGGGGTTTTAATTAAGGCATTTACTCTCACGTTTGTGGCGGAGTGGGGAGACCGAACCCAAATTGCTACTATTGCTTTGGCGGCGGCTAATCATCCCGTGGGGGTGATTATTGGTGGTACTTTGGGACATAGTATTTGTGCAGCGATCGCGGTTATGGGAGGACGGGCGATCGCGGGGCGCATTTCCGAACGCACTATTACCATTCTTGGGGGCAGTTTATTTATCATATTTGGTGCCGTTGCCTTCTGGGAAAAATTCGGTCATTAAGACTATTTCAGAAACCGGGTTTCTAGCATAATCTCTGCCTCCTCACCGAAATCTAGTGCAGAAACCCGGTTTCTCGCCCTTCACCCTCAAATAGGGCTGTTGGAATCACTAAAAGCATCAAGCCAATTCAAGTGTTTTCGGTTCAGGAATCGCCTCACCTTCCGCTTGCCAAGCCTCTAGATACATTTCAATCACTTCCTCCCCATTGCGGATAGCTTCTTCACGAGTTTTTCCGTGAGTACAAGGCATCACAACTAAATCAGAAAACTCTGGAATTGTGACTAAGAAAAGCCGATCCTCCTCAGACCATTGAACAATCATGCTGTATTGATTCATAAATCTTCCTCCTTTTTCAACTGCTATAGTAGGGTGGGCATTGCGGAACCAAATCATCTCTTCATAGGTAACTTTTGGCACTGCCCACCCTAAGAAATCGGATGTCCGGTTTCTCGCCCTTCACAGACCGTCATCTTGCACCAAAAGCCGAACTACAATATTCGTATCAACGCTAATCATGCCATTGCTCCTGAATACCTTGGCGAATGGCAGCTTCCATATCTTCTAGGGTTTTGGGGGAACCTTGATACTTCAAACACCCCGCAACTTCATTTAAAGTAGTGGGAGTAAAACGTAGCTTTGGCTGAATCAGAATTCCTTTACCCGTATCAGTCAAGATGATTTCTGTCCCCACGTCTAAGCTATAAGTTTCCCGCATTTCTGGGGGGATAATAACCTGTCCTGTTTCCGAGATTTTGGCAATTTTCATAAGTGAATGAGTGAAGATTTGGGTAATCATCTACATTATATCATAACTCGGGTTTCTACCATAATCTCTGCCTCCTCACCGAAATCTAGTGCAGAAACCCGGTTTCTCGCCCTCAACCACCATTTTAGAGTTAGAGGGGGAATTCATCGCTTTGCTTCCCACGGATTAACCAAACCAATTCCACAATCCAAAAAGTCACGTATATTGCGGGTGGCTAATGTTGCCTGGTGAACTCGGCAAATGGCTGCAATTTGGGCATCAAATTGCGAGATGGGGCGACCTAGTTGTTTGCGGTAAGCTGCTATTTGGGAATAAAGTTCAGCGGCTTTTTGCTCGAATGCTAAAATTCGCTCTGACAAGTAATGCTCAAAGACGATTGATGCTCCGTCCAGCAATTTTTGCCGTCGCTGTCCTTCTGGGAGAATTTGAATACCGTACAGAATTTCGGCTTGGGTAATGCTGGTTGTGTACAGTGATGCACCGTTTTGGCTGGCTAACCATTCGCGGATCATGCTCGAACCCATCGGCTGAATGAGTTCCGAAATCACGTTGGTATCGAGAATGATTTTCATGGTTCACCAAACAGGGTTTCGTCAACTCGGATGGGTTCCCGTGGTTCGATGGGAATTTCGTTGGGTTCGATCGCCCCGAAGTGTCGCTCAAAGACGGCGATGAGCCATTGTCCCTCATTTGGAAAGTTTTCGGGTTGGAGTTCTGGGACTGGTGTGTGGGGGGTTGGGTGCAGTTCGCGATCGAGAAGCTCAAATAATTTTTGCTTGTCGGTAGGGTTGAGTTGATGAATGGCTGGCAAAAGTTCGTTGAGTGTCATATCTGACTCCCGTTGTGCTTTATCTACTATTTTACCTTCTGGGAACGCCAGGGACAATCTCCGAGCATCAGATTGAGGTTTTTATCAAATCGTCCCAGCAACCTAGAGCCCAGAAACCGGGTTTCTGCCATAACCTTTGCCTCTTCACCGAAATCTCATTAAGAAACCCGGTTTCTCGCCCTTCACCGAGGTTTATTGCAGGTCATCCTCTGTAATCCCAGCATCCTTGAGAATACCTCTTAAGGTTCCAGCCGGTAAATCTCGATTGCTATGAACTGGAATCGACAGAATAACTGCCACGCCCTCTTTGCCATAGATATGATGGCTACCCGTGATTCTTTTTAGCTGCCAACCATGTTGTTCCACAATTTTGCAGAGTGCTTTACCAGAAATCGATTTCATAAAGACAACTCAATTAACTGTTTTTCCGAGGTAAGTTCCGGGGTTTCACTAGCCACTTCCAGCCAACCCTGAACCGCATCTGCAAGCATCTCTAACAACTCTTCATAACTTGATGCCCAGGTGTGACAACCGGGAAGAGCAGGAACTGAGGCACACCAAACATCATCTTCTTGCCAAATAATTGCTTTAATCTTCATAGTTTATCTTGAAATTTTCTAGGTTTGTCGCCAATTCTCAGTTTGAAGACCTGATTCTGCTTTGAGTACCGATTTCACCTTTGATGAAGTCGCTGATGACACAAGTATCGAGCAGGTATTTCATTAAAATAGTTCTTGTTCAGATGGGGGTAGCAATTCATCCCTATAAGACTCGAAAGCGGGGAAATCAGGGACTCCTTGATAAGACAAAATCGCCTCCGACCATTGGTCAACTGAAATCGGTGGGGTTTGCACCGTGCGGCGTAACGCTTGCAGAATCAAAGTGGGCAGAGGAATGTTAGATTGTGTGGCTTGACGGATGAGGTCTTGTTCGATGTCTGGCGGTAGGTCGATTTTAATTTGCATCGGTGATTTTCCTCAACTTATCCCTCTGAGAGATTTTATCACACCCCCCACCCACCGACAACCCCGGAAACCGGGTTTCTGCCATAACCTTTGCCTCCTCACCCAAATCTGATGAAGAAACCCGGTTTCTCACCCTTCACAGACCTATCTACATGACCCGGACTGGGTAAGCACGAACGGCTGCATCTACTGTGGCAATGATTAAATTGTTGTGTAAGGCTTGGCAAATTAGCATCCTATCAAATGGGTCGCGATGTAAAGGTGGCAGTTTAGCCAATTCGACCACGCTATTTTCATCCAGCCCCCGGCTGGCAATTTGATGAATGTCCCGTTGTTTGGGTAAATAGGTTTCGGGATGTTCGGGTAAGGGTAACTTGCCTAACTGGTATTTAACAATGGCTTCCCAAACTGAAACCACACTTAAATAAACTTCGTTATTTGAATCGCGAATAGCATCACGAACATTTGCCGATAAACGAATATCGCCACTAATAAACCATAAAAAAATATGGGTATCGAGCAAAATTTTCATTTGCCCTCAAAGCCATTGATGATATCTTCGGGCAAAGGAGCATCAAAATCATCGGGGACGACAAATTCTCCGGCACATAATCCATAAGGTCGCAATTGCTGACGAGGGGGAATGGGTCTAATTTCCGCGATCGCTTCATCCAATCTCACAATAACCAAGGTTTCGCCCGCTTCGACTTGGCGCAAATAGTGAAGGAGATTCCCTTGCATTTCCTCAACCGTTACTTTGACCATAAAAACACACCTCATATTGCATCAATTTGGGCTTGAACTGCCCAGAAACCGGGTTTCTGCCATAATCTTTGCCTCCTCACCAAAATCTGATTAAGAAACCCGGTTTCTCGCCCCCACCGGTTTCAGATATTCAATGATTCTAAGTCTCGATACCCATTAATGATGCGAGCAATATCTATCCCGTCAGGTCGGGGAAAGTAAAATATGATGTAATTTTCCACAATAAAACCTCGGAGATTTGCTTTAATTTAACTGTAAGTTTTGCCCATATTGGGAAATTGAGCAAACTGACGGCACTTATCCCGGACTTTTTCAAAAAATCGTATCGCCAAGCCTGGGTTAATTTCCGACATAGATGCACAAATTTCGTCTAAGTCCGCTAGGGCAGCATCAGAAAATGAATAAGTCCCCATTAGAAATCCTCAGTCTGTTGCTGTAAACGGTTCAGCAGACGATTAAATACCAGTTCTCCATCTGTCACCTTTCCTTGTTGAATTTGGCTTTCTCCGATTTCGATTTGCTGGCGGAGTTCGGCTAAATATTGTTCTCTTTTATCTAATAGTTCCAAAGCGGCTAATATCACTTCATCCGCCGACTGGTAGCGTCCCTGATTTAATTGCTGGGCAATCCGTTGTTCAATTTCTGGCGTAAGGGATAAACTCATGGCGGCTCACTCCAATACAGATTAACTTGATTATCGTGCGATGTTCGGGGGGTTTCTCGGACAATCTTTGCCTCCTCACCCAAATTTAGCGCATAAACCCGCCTCCTCACACCCTCACACCCCAGCCCCCCTGCACCCCTGCACCCCTGCTCCCTACACCCCCTCCAACCGCAGAAAATGCACCCGCCCCGACGCATCCCCCGCCACCACCGTCACCCCATCCGGGGCAATAGCACAACCATAAAACCCAGAGTCGCCGCTAAATGTCGCGAACTCATTTCCAGTCAATAAGTCCCACAGTTTCAGGGTGTTATCCAATGAACCAGAAACGGCGATTTTGCCATCGGCGGTGATGGCTACTGCTTCTACCGAGCGATTATGCCCTCTGAGACTTTGCAATACCTGTCCCCGTGCCAAATTCCACACTTTCAGGGTCTTATCCCCTGAACCAGAAACGGCGATTTTACCATCGGGGGTGATGGCGACTGCATTTGCCTCGCGATTATGCCCGGTGAGGGTGTGCAATACCTTTGCTTGTGCCAAGTCCCACACTTTTAGAGTCTTATCCCTTGAACCAGAAACAGCGAATTGACCATCGGGGGTGATGGCGACCGCTAATACCCCGCTATTATGCCCTCTGAGGGTATGCAATACCTTTGCTTGTGCCAAGTCCCACAGTTTCAGGGTCATATCCGATGAACCAGAAACGGCGATTTTACCATCGGCGGTGATGGCTACTACATTTACCTCGCTATTATGCCTTCTGAGGGTGTGCAATAACTGTCCCCCTGCCAAGTCCCACACTTTCAGGGTCTTATAAGAATCGGAAAGGACTTTTTTGCCATCGGGGGTGATGGCTACTGCTGTTACCTCACGATTATGCCCGGTAAGGGTGTGCAATACCTTTGCTTGTGCCAAGTCCCACACTTTTAGGGTCTTATCCTTTGAAGCGGAAACGGCGATTTTGCCATCGGTAGTGAGGGCGACTGCATTTACCGAGCGATTATGCCCGGTAAGGGTGTGCAATACCTGTCCCCCTGCCAAGTCCCACAGTTTCAGGGTGTTATCCGATGAACCAGAAACGGCGAACTTGCCATCGGTAGTGAGGGCGACTGCATTTACCTCACGATTATGCTCAGTGAGACTGTGCAATACCTGTCCCCCTGCCAAGTCCCACACTTTCACCGTCTTATCCTTTGAAGCGGAAACGACTTTTTTGCCATCGGCGGTGATGGCGACTGCATTTACCCGGCTACTATGACCGGTGAGGGTGTGTAATACCTGTCCCCGTGCCAAGTCCCACACTTTCAGGGTTTTATCCTCTGAACCGACTAAACTGCCTGAACCGGAAACGGCGAATTTGCCATCGGGGGTGATGGCGACTGCTGTTACCGAGTCATTATGCCCGGTGAGAGTGTGCAATAGCTCTCCCTTGGCTAAGTCCCACAGTTTCAGTGTCTTATCCGATGAACCGGAAACGGCGAATTTGCCATCGGCGATGATGGCGACTGCATTTACCGAGTCATTATGCCCGGTGAGGGTGCGCAATTCGTGTCCCCCTGCCAAGTCCCACAGTTTCAGGGTGTTATCCGATGAACCAGAAACGGCGAATTTGCCATCGGGGGTGATGGCGACTGCTGTTACCGAGTCATTATGCCCGGTTAGGGTGTGCAAATTCTTTCCCTGTAGCAAGTCCCACAGTTTCAGGGTGTTATCCGATGAACCAGAAACGGCGAATTTGCCATCGGCGCTGATGGCGACTGCATTTACCGAGCGATTATGCCCTCTGAGGGTGCGCAATACTTGTCCCCGTGCCAAGTCCCACACTTTCAGGGTCTTATCCGCTGAACCAGAAACAGCAAATTTGCCATCGGGGGTGATGGCGACAGCATTTACCGACCAATTATGCCCGGTTAGGGTGCGAATCAGTGACCCGCCGGGAGGGGTAAGGTTGGGGGTGAGGGGACGAAACCAGATGTTTCCGCGCCATTGTTGGGCTTGTTCTAGTAACGCGACAATTTCAGGCTGAGAAAACGACAACAACCGCCCCAGCATTTGCCCCGCTAGTTGGGTCTTATCCCGGTCTAAAATATGTGCCGATAGCCGCAACGCCCCTTGAATCAGCTTTAAAGTCTGTTGTTCCGTTTCCGACACCAACGGTAACGCCAAATCATAATCATCAATTAACGGGGTTATCCCCACCTGCGCTAACTTTTGCTCCAAAAAGCCAAAATCCATCAACCAAGCTACCAACCGCTGCACCTGTCCCCCCTTGGCAAAATAACTGGGTTGATGTCGGAGGAGGTGCAGGCGGTCTTCCGGTAACTGTTGCTGAATCCAATCTCCTAATTTTGTGGTCATAGGGGCGCTCCCTCCGCGAGATTATCCCCCATCCGGTGGTTAATCTCTTCTAGGTCAACCCCTGAATCTTTGGCTTGCTCATTGAGAAAGTCGCTAAATGAGGCATGATAGACGCTGTAGCGAGGTTCTTTGTCAATGGTTTGTAACCGCAAAAACTGCTCCCATTCCTTCAACACTGGGGGCAGCTTATGTTCTGCCAACCCGGTGAACTTCGCCAGCAACCGCCGGGAAATGGGTTCTCGCGCTTCCGAGAGGACATAAATAATGAAGATTTTCTCAACGGGCAGCGGGTCAGCATTCATACCCATAATCAGCCAATGTTTTTGGTAATATTGCCGCAGACCCCGGGGCAAACTATCGATGGTTTCGCCCTGATACAGCCCATCACGAATATCATTTAACACATAGCGCAAATACATAAAGTTATTTTGACTTTTGGCCACCAGTTCAGTCAAAAACTCCTCTGGGGTGGATGTTCGCGATACCCACTCCTGAATCTGGGGACTGTCTTGCCAGCGTTTCTGGGCATAGTGATCAGCATCCTGGGCACTTTCTGCCGGATACTGCATCAAATCAAAAGTGATGTGATGGTCATTCAGGGGCAAAGGCAATTGTTTGGGGCGTTTAGACAAGATAAAATAGACATTATCCGGCAAAGCATCGGGCAAATACAGCACGTTACTACCCTGGTTTTGCTTAGATAAGTCCACTTCATCCAAGGCATCCACCACTATCACTAATTTTTGACCTGGTGGCAGGGTTTTGCTGGCTTCTCCCAACAACTGGGCGAATACATTGCCATCTTGGTTGGTATTCGGTGGCAAACTGGGATAGTTATCTTTCAGATAGCCCTGAATCAGTTGGGTGCAGATACTTTCCAGAAATTGGCCAGCGCTGACAATGCCTGAACCTTGACTGTTAAAATGGGTGAGACAATGCCCTTGGGATATCTCGACTAATTTGGCCAGAATCGCACTTTTGCCCACACCGGGGTCAGCTTCTAGGATAAAATAGCCTTTCGGCTTGCCCTGTAAAAACTCGCGAATTGCCTCAAACACATAACGCCGCCCCACAAAGTCTTGAATTTTCTCAGCAATAATCGTTTCACAATTTTGGGGAATAGGCAAGCGGGGTTTATTCAGGTCCAAATACTGCTGCAAGGTTTTCCGAATTTCCCCCAGTTCGTCTCGGATACCTGTATCTAACTGCTGCAACAGCCGACAAATATCCTCACGAGTCGCAATTTGGGGTAAATATTGTTGAATTTCGGCAATTTGCGCCAAGGTCGCCCCATGCAGATCCAGCAACATCCCCGCAAAAGCTTCTCCCCCTTTGGCGGCATCATCTTTGAGGACCTCCCGCAGGTTTTTATTAAAATTCTTGGCTAATTCCTGAGCTAAAGCGGTAATGACATTTTGATGGTTTTTATCAACCGTTCCCATTAACACCCGGTTCTGGCAACCCTGCTCAAACAGCCATGTCACCACTTCTCGCCATTCTGCTTCGGGCAAAACCTGATACTGGGTGAACTGGTCCGGTTGGTTAGAGAAAATTTTCACCAACTGGTCTTCTTGCAGAGATTCAAACAGGTTGAGGGTTTTGGCTTGTTCCGCCCATTGCACCCAATAGCCCTCGATTTTATCGGCAAAATCGTCTAACGACCCTTTAATCTCTGGAAACTGGGGGCTAATTTTTTCTAAAGTTAGACCCACGGCACGTCCGGCGGCTTTAGCGATGTCTTCGTTGCGTAAAACATCGCTACTATTGCGGAATTTTTCTATTAATGCGCCTAAATTATTAGCTCCTATTCCGGTTAGGATGCTGGCAATGGTATTGAAAACGGGGCCACCCAATGCCCCAGCAGCAATGGAACATAAGCCGAGGAGGGCGGTTCCGTTTAGCAGTGGTTGATTGAGTTTTACCAGTCGGAGATGGTCCATAGTGTGTCACCCCAGGGAGTCGGGTTATGGCGGGATATGGGTCATTTTGGTGATTATACCATCCCAGGGGTTTGCCTCCTCACCAAAATCTGGATAAGAAGGTTTCTCGCCCCTGCCCCTAATTGTCAAAACATTGGCTTTTCGCTTGCCATGTTCCATAATCCTTTAACCATGCTATAATTAGCTTAAATTCCTAAACAAAACTATGAATACAGCTCAATTACGCCAAAAAGTCGCCAGCCAACTGAACAACCTCTCACCGGAAAGACTTGCCCTCTTGAGTGAGTTTCTCGACTCCCTAGAAGCCGCCGAACCCACTCAAGCATCTTCCTTGCGAAAATTGCCCCCGATCAAAAGAGGGAAAACCGCCAAAAATTTACTAAAATTTGCCGGTACTTGGCAGGGAGATGACCTAGAAAAATGCCTTGATTCTGTTTATGAAACTCGCTCAAAAACCCAGTTTTAATATTATGCTCTATTTACTGGACACAAACCATTGTAGTTATATTATTAATGGCAACAATCAAGTCATTAATAGGTTGAATAATCAGGCAGATGCCGTAATTGGAATTAGCATTATTACTTATGCGGAATTGCTGTATATGGCTGATAAGTCTGCAAGAAAAGAGGAAAACATCACAGCAGTGGAAGATTTTTTGGATCAAGTTGACCTTTATTTTCTTGATGAAGAAACGGCTATTTTGTATAGCCAGATTAAAACAGCAGTTTTTAATCAGTTTGCGCCAAAAGATAAAAATAAGCGGCGTCGCACCAGTATCAGCAACTTAGGATTTACTGACCATGACCTTTGGATTGTTGCCACAGCAATTCAGCACGGATTAATCCTGGTTTCTGCCGACAGTGATTTTAAGCGCATCAACCAAGTTCAGGCATTTTATTGGGAATCATGGATATGATAAGCAACTGCCAATTTGTCTGCCAATTTGTCTCTCAGAAAAAATTGCCTTGTACATACTAGGCGCCTCATCTAGCAGACTCTCTAAACTTTTCTGTTCTTGCGGTTATTGCATGGCAACCTGTACCAGTTGCGTCAAGGTTTGGGGGGCACATTTCTAATTTAGGGTTTTATCATTGTTTCATCGGTTGAGTTATCATGTTTTATCAAAACATCCCTACTATTGCATAATTTTTCGACTAAGGCCCCTAAATTATTCCCGGTCATCCCAGCGGTAAAGTTGGCAATTCCCGCTAAAACCGGGCCACCCACTGCCCCAGCGACGATGGAACCGACGGCGAGGAGGGCGGTTCCGGTTAGCAGTCCTTGATTGAGTTTTACCAGTCGGAGATGGTCCATAGTGTGTCACCCCAGGGAGTCGGGTTATGGCGGGATATGGGACATTTTGGTGATTATACCATCCCAGAAACCGGGTTTGCCTCCTCACCGAAATCTGATTAAGAAACCCGGTTTCTCGCCCCCCACAGACCATCCTAAAGCCCAGAAACCGGGTTTCTGCCATAACCTTTGCCTCCTCACCCAAATCTGATTAAGAAACCCGGTTTCTCGCCCCCACCGACCATCCCAGAAACCGGGTTTCTGCCATAACCTTTGCCTCCTCACCGAAATCTGATTAAGAAACCCGGTTTCTCGCCCCCACCGACCAGTAGATAAGTAACAACAAAGTTACTGTCTGTTATTGGATTTTCTAATTGTTTGGATTGATTATAATTATTTCCTGCCCCAGACCCAAGGGCGATATGCCTCCAGCAGGCGGGGCGTGCCGTGCAGCGGGCTGACTGCAGAAGAGCGATCGCATCTTTAGCCAAGAGTGCATAAGGTTTTCCCCATCCTGTCCATAAGTTTCCGCCATAATAAAAAAAGTTAAAGAAAAAGTAAAAAACAGAGATAATATTTTCAGAGTTCTTTCACCGGCCCATGTTTGGGCTCAACCTCCACGGCAATGCTTACTGATTCATTTCCCTGGTTAACCACCACATTTGCCTTGCCCTTCCTGGCAGCATTCCTGGTGCCCGTCATCCCCGATCGCGATGGAAAAACCCTGCGTTGGTATGCCTTGTCAGTGGCGATCGCCGACTTGGTACTAATTTGCGTACTCTTCTGGCAAAAATACGACCCACAACTGGCCACCTTTCAAATCACCGAAAAATTCACCTGGATTCCCCAAATAGGCGTCAGTTGGGCGGTTTCCGTCGATGGCATGTCCGTACCTTTGGTACTGCTGGCAGCATTTGTCACCACCCTTTCCCTGCTGTCCGCATGGCAAGTCGATCGCAAACCTAGGATGTTCTACTTCCTGATGCTGATCTTATACGCAGCGCAAATCGGCGTCTTCATCTCCCAAGACCTGCTGCTATTCTTCATCATGTGGGAACTGGAACTCGTCCCGGTTTACTTGCTGGTCTGCATTTGGGGTGGCCCGCAACGGCAATACGCCGCCACAAAGTTTTTATTCTACACTGCCGCATCTTCCATCTTCATCCTAGTAGCTGCCTTCGCCCTCGCCTTCGCCGGTCCTGGTCCAATCACCTTTGATATTGCCGAACTCGGACTCAAAAACTTTCCCCTAGCCCTGGAACTGCCCCTGTATGCTGGGTTACTCTTTGCCTTTGGGGTCAAACTCGCCATCTTACCCTTCCATACTTGGCTACCAGATGCCCACGGGGAAGCTTCCGCCCCAGTATCCATGATTTTGGCCGGAGTTTTGCTAAAAATGGGCGCCTATGGCATCATGCGCTTAAACATGGGATTACTGCCCGATGCTCATATCTACTTTGCCCCAGTATTAGTCACCTTGGGGGTGATTAATATCGTTTACGGTGCCTTAGCTTCCTTTGCGCAAAGCAACATGAAACGGCGATTAGCCTATTCATCGGTATCCCACATGGGCTTTGTGCTAATTGGCATTGCCTCTTTCACCGATATCGGCATCAACGGCGCAATGCTGCAAATGATTTCCCACGGTTTAATCGCCTCAGTCCTCTTCTTCCTCACCGGCGTTACCTACGATCGCACCCATACCATGACCATGAAAGATATGGGGAGCATCGGGATGTTTATGCCCAAAGTTTTCGCCCTCTATACCGCTGGGGTAATGGCCTCTATTGCCCTGCCGGGAATGAGTGGCTTTGCCAGTGAAGTCACCGTATTTATTGGCATTGCTACCAGCGAATTTTATAGTGCCGCTTTCCGCTTTGTTATCGTCTTCTTAGGCGCGGTGGGAGTCATTCTCACCCCGATTTATTTATTATCAATGGTGCGGGAAGTCTTTTACGGTTCTTTTTACGGCTCAAAAGAAGTGCCAGTTTGTGACATCACCGACCCAGAACTACGAGAAGACTTTATCATCAACCAAGCAGCAGTTTGTTTTGGTACTAATTGTATCTTACCCGGAGAAGCGGCATTTATTGACGCCCGTCCTCGCGAGATAGCGATCGCCCTGAGTTTCTTGGTGTTAATTATTGGCTTGGGCTGTTATCCCAAAATTGCCATGCAAACTTATGACACCACCACGGTAGCCATTAATCAAGAAGTAATTGATGCTTATGGTCAGGTTCGACCAACTTCAACCGTCGGGATGAAGCCACTCAGTCCTCGTCCGTTCGCCAAAGCGATCCGCCTTGCGGAATCCGATATTTAACTAACCTAAAAACCTAAAAACCGGGTTTTCTTGAGATGGTTTGCCTCAGCAGCCAAACCTCATCAAGAAACCCGGTTTCTTTATTTATTCCACCTTTTTTTTGGTTAAACCCCACCCTTCCCCATCTTCCCACCCTTCCCCATCTTCCCACCCTTCCTCCTCTTCCCCATCTTCCCACCCCTCCCCCTCTTCCCCCTCTTCCCCGTCTTACTCCCCTTTCTCCCTTTTTGGGAGAAAGGGGTTGGGGGATAGAGGGTAACTATGAAGGTACTTGGTGTCTCATTTTTATTTGAAATCACTATATCATCGGCATAAAATCATTAGAAAAGCATTGACTTTTCGTTGGGTTTTCGTTATGATGTCCATAGGAGGTGGAATTATGACGATCGCCAAGAAAAAGGAAAGGGAGTTCAGCTTACGAGTGGGTCAAACCTGGAAGTCGTTTGAGCAATTTCGCCTAGAGGGGGCAAAAACCCTGAGTGCGGTCAAGGAGCGGGTAATTGCCACCCTTCATACCAAATCGGGTCAATACCGTATTATTGAAGAACATGATTTTCAGACCTTGTATGGTTTAGCCCGAGATGTCGATCGCCTGCGGGGAGGACTCCAGGTCGTAGTTCTTGCGGTACGCGCTGCCCAAAAGCATCCCGATGAAACTCACTTGAAGTTATTAGCTGAAGCGGTGGCGATGCTCGGCAATTTGCCGGAACTCCCGGTACGCGATGCCTTTGATGCTCTCGAACCGGAAACCTCAGACGGAGATGATGAGGATGAAGTCATACTCGATCTCGATCGCATTCCTCGCCCCCTGCGCTCGCCGAAATTGCCCCAACCCAATGGACAAGAAGACTAAATCATGGCGACAATGAACAATCAACCGCCTCCTAGTCTAGCGGATTTAGAAAAGCAGTTAAAAAATCTCTCCCATGATTCTCAGGCTTTAGAGATAATTCAGGAGTTCGCCCATAAACTGGGCAAAACCAAACACCGCCAGATTGTCTTTGGAGAAGAAGGCGCACTGGTATGCCAACCCATTGAGTATCAGAATGTGTTGGCAAAGGGTCTAATTGATGAGACAGAAGACCCCTTTACTCTTTTGCAGGGGGATATTATCAGTACAGATGCGGCTTATTTTCTCGGAGACCGGATCGCGGGGATTAAATTTGCCATTGCTACTTCTACCTGCGATCTTGTCCCGCTTCGCCGTAATTACGCCTTGTTGTTGCGATTACAACCCATTCGGGTCAACGATTCTAATGCCAAACAGCTTCTGAGTGAAATGCTAAAGTTCAAGTCCACCCAGAGGATGTATCTGCCACCTTTGCCCGGTGATGCAGATGATGTTGTCGCCAATGCCGTGATTTTTGATGGCTTAATCCAAATTCGACTAGATGATTTATTGGTATCAACACGCCATGCCAGTTTAAGTCTGGTGGGATGGCGCATATTTGGCTCTCTGGTACGGTCAATTTTAGTGCGTACTGGTCCTAGTGAAGTGGCAATGCGAGAAGCATTCCACATCTCAGAAACCGGAACCTAATGCCATAACCTCTGCCTCCTCACCCAAACCTCATCAAGAAACCCGGTTTCTGCCCCCTGGTTCCCAACCTGTGCCACATCAGAAACAAAAAAAATTTGACCAATGACACTATGCCCTCTTGACAAATCAAAATTTTTAAGTTATAATCAAGAAAACTCAATTATATCATTTATCGCCAAACTATTCTGGAGATAGAGATTGTCCTATGCCTATCTACGATTATTTCTGTCCCAGCAACAACAAGACCGTAGAAGTGATTCACGGCATTAATGACAAGGTGGAAACCTGGGGCGAATTGTGTGCTTTAGTGCAGCGGGAACCCGGAGATACGCCCACATCGGCGCCAGTGCGGCGTTTAATTAGCGCTCCGGCGTTGATGGTGCCTACCTCAAACAACGATTACAAGAGTATGGGTTTCAGCAAGTTGGTGAAGCGAGATGATGGGGTGTATGAAAATGTCACGGCTTCTGACAAAGAAAGTCGGGTTGTGAAAGCGGGCGATCGCTCTACCTACCCTGACTTTAAATCGAAAGTTGGCGACTGAAACCGCCACCGCTGAGCTTCAGAGAGCGTGTCTCCCTCAGAGATACGCTCCCACCAGTGGGTAATTCCACTTAGTAACTAGGGAAATTTGAAAAACCTGGATTATTTTCCTTGCAGCCGGACGCCCCGCCAGAAAAACCCAACGGAATGATGATTTGGTCAAGCAAAAATATCACATAGGATGATTGAAATCTGCTCATTTTTCTGACTACTCCCGGAATTGGTTGAGCCAGGGTTTTTCTGGTGGGTGAGGTACAGACACCAGAGCGGTCATAACTGCTTTCCCGGTCATCGAGAAAACATCTGTACCTCATAAATCTGCGAGCCGCTGTATTAATCAGAAACCGGGTTTCTTCACCCATCCCTAGAAGTTCATTGTTTATGGTGCTAACATATCTCGCAGGGGGCGGGTCATCCAGTTAAAACCGACTTTTAATTGGTGGTCTAAGGTGGGGAGGCGGTATAAATAAACGAGCCGCCGCACGATCGCCGCTAGTGAACCGTCCAGTTTTAACCCTAAACCGCTAAGAGTGGCATTTTCTGTGCCTAATGTCATCATTTCTCCTAAACTGAGATAGCGGAAACTCAGCAGGGGACGGTTAGTGAGGGAAGCCCAAATATTCCAGGCGGCATAATCAGCTTGTTGCATGGCGGCTTGAGCGGTAGCGGGGATTTTTTGTCCGCCTGCATCGCTACAGTCGGCTAAGTCTCCTAATGCAAAGATATCGGGATAGTCTGGTGTTTGCAAAGTGGGGGTGACGATAAGTTGTCCCCGCTGGTTTTGCTTGAGGGGAAGCTGACGGATCAGGGGAGAAACGCGGTTGCCCACAGTCCAGAGTACCAAGTCCACGGGGATGATGTCGGTTTGTTCTTTGTAAACTAGGGAGATGGTGTCAGCATCAATTTGGGCAACAGTGGTTTCTAAGTCAATCCAAATACCCCTTTCTGTGAGAGCTTTTCTGGCGGCTTCGCGGTTGAATTCCGCAGATGTGCCGAGGATGGTGTTTCCTTGTTCTATGATGCGCAGGCGTCCTCGGTGTTCTAGCCGATCGGCGATTTTACACGCTAGTTCGACGCCACTGTATCCACCACCCACCACGGCGACTCTAATTTTATCTTTGTCGGAGGTTTCTAAAAACCGCAGTTTTTCTTGGAGGCGATAGGCGTGGTCGATCGTGCGGAAGGGGAGGGCGTATTCCTGACAACCGGGGACGATATCCAGGGGAGTTTCGCCGCCAACTGTCAAGACGAGACGATCGCAGATTATCTCGCTGCCATCTTGTAGCTCCACCCGCTTCGAGTCTAGGTCGATCGCCTTGGCGGAGCCTTGGCGGAACCGGATGCCAGTATTAGCTAGCAGTTCCGCAAACGGGGGGGCAATTTCCCAGGTTTCTAGCTCCCCGGTGATTAATTCATAGAGCAGGGGGGAGAATAAAAAGCGATCTTGCTGATCCACGAGGATAATTTCCGGTTTTTCTGCCGCTTCCCAGGGAAACTGGCTCAACCGCAAAGCCGTGTAGAGACCGCCAAAGCCTCCACCCAAAATGCAGATCTGTCTCGGTTGTTCGCTCATCGGGGGATTACAGCCATTATATGTCCTTCCCAAGATAGCAAAAACCAGACACCTACCCCCATCCCCCCAGATGCAGCTTATAACTCAACCATGTTGCCATCCTCTTTCCAAAGCCAAGCTAATAATTGCATAGCGATTTTTTAAATTTAACTTCCGCAAAATCTTACTTACGTGGGAGCTGACGGTATTCTCGCTAATAAATAAGCTATCAGCGATTTCCTTATTGCTCAGCCCTTTAGCCACCTCCCAAAACACCCTTTCCTCGGCTGGAGTCAGGGTTAAGGGGGGCTCTGAATGGGGTAAATCCATATGGTGATGATTTTTCGCCTCAGCTTGATTGCCCAAAATGACAAACTGAAGCAACCGAGAAACCTCTTCGTGGATGAGTTGATACCGGTTTAAAAGAGCCTCAATCTTAAACAACAGCTCTTGCATCACAAAAGGCTTAACCAGATAATCATCAGCCCCCATTTGGTGCCCTTTAATCCGAGTGTCTAACTCTCTCAACCCGGAAAGAAAGATAAAAGGAACTAATTGCCCAACTCGTTTGGAACGTAAGCAGCGGCAAAATTCTAAACCATTCAAATCCGGCATAGATACATCAGAAATCACCAATGATGGGGATTCTTCCTCAAACACCTCCAAGCCTGACTGGCCAGACTCAGCCTCAACTACTGCATAGCCAACCGTTTCCAGGTATTCTTTGATGGATTGACGCAAATTGAAGTCATCATCTACCAGTAAAATTTTTTTCATAACCCGTATGTAGGACATAGCAAATACATCATAACCTCGGCGGTTTTTGGGTGACAGCCTGATGTAATTTGAGTGATTTGGTGCCGATCAAGGGGAGACCATGACGATTAAATCACCAATTCCATGCTAGCACAACTCTTGAGTAAATGTCAACCCCATTTATAACAATAGCTATCCGAGCCCCCCACCCCGGTCGATCGCCCCTTCCCACTGCCACTGGGGAGGGGCATCAGCGGCATTGGCAATCTTATGGTCGTAAATTGTGCGTAAGCATAATTAGCGATCGAACTAAAAGCCACAAAACAATAGACATCTCCAAAAAATTCCCAAGCATTTCCCCCATTGAGTTCTGGCTGTCTAGATTTCACCTGACCTGCCTTCAAAAATAAACGGTATAATCAGCATTTGACAGTGGTGCCGTCAAAATAAAACGAATTTATGAGAGATGATTATTTCATATTTTTTCCAAATATTGAGGAGTTTAGCCAAAAATTACTAGGGCACCGATTCGCCATCTAATTCATCCACATACCGTCATAATTACGCGGTTATACGTATCAAAATTTAACCAAAATATTTCGGCAGCTATCCTGAAAGTTTGTACCAATCTAATCAGATGCTATACTACCACCCTTTTTCGAGATTTTTTTTGGTTTAATCCCTTGATATTTTTCGGCATAACTTGATTTTTGGGTTGTTTCTGAGGCGGGTCAATTCGGGGTCTCCCACATAATCTTTATCTCCTTGAAATTTTTGGGGTTTACTAAATTCTGCGCAGCGAGACCGCCAAATATTGATATCGCTAGTTGTCCCTGGTTCCCCAGCTACCACATCAACTATCTCTTGGCCTGAAGGCATCACGATTAATTGGTTTTTCAAGGTGTGCCTTTTTTGCTTGCCCGAAGAGAACTTTTTTTGCTCCTCGGATGATGTCGGCATTAGCCTGGGCTGCTCATAGCTATCTACTATTAACTCAAATTATGCCAATATTTCTGATATCCATGACCAATCCGATTCATTTTTTTTGACTTGCTCTACCAGGGAAGCTGGCAGCAACTCTCGGAGAATCCCCAAACAGTAATGAAATATGTAATTGGCGGCTGATGCACTGATACCAAATTGAACTCCTAACATTTGAAAGGTCGGCAAATTATGCAAGTAAGTCAAGGTCAAGAGAATTTGGTCACGACCACTTAACTTTGGCCGTCTCCCCCCACCTGCTTTGATAATTCTAATTTTTTGATTTTCTCTGGTCTTTTTTTATCTTCGTGTAATCTTTCCGCGTGACTAATTAACTCGATTAGCTGTGAGTAATCTAGTCCAACTAGCCTTTTGGCTGAGTCGGGATGGTTGTCGATATAGTCTCCCAGTTGGCTCATGGTTTAACCCGGTAAAATTATATTATACCACAATTGACATCCCCTGTGCTTTTTATTTTGGAGATGTCTAATAAGTATTTTTTCGGGTTAAAGGAAAAAAGGGGGTCTTTGGGCAATCCACTAAAATTTAATCTCCGTATTTTCACGTTAATTTATGGTGAGAACATACGCCAAATGGCGGATGGAATGATAGGAAAATATGATTATGCTAAATATAGATGGTGGTTTTGGGTTAAACCGGATAAGCTAGATTGGCGGCACGTAGGTATTAACCGATAAAGAAATGGCTGCACAGAATGAACCAATCAAATTACCTTCTCCTGGGGAGGCGATCGATCGCCACCCCATAACGGTATGCCCTGAAATACCCCTATCAAAAGCTATTGCGCTGATGAGTCAACGAGGCTTAGGGATAGAGCCAGAGCTGACCAGCAGAAACCATAGCTATCTCATCGTCCTGGAGGGAGAGCGGATGGCTGGCATCTTCACCAGGCGGGATGCCGTGCGGATCACTGCCGAGGGGGCAAACCTCCAAGGTGTCACCGTAAGTGAAGTAATGACCACAAAAGTGATCACCTTGGCGGAGTCAGAGTTTAAGGATATTTTTGCCGCATTATCGCTGTTCCGGCAGCACCGGATTCGGCACCTGCCAATTGTGGACGAAGTGGGGCAATTAGTTGGCGTTGTCACCCACGATCGGATTTGCCAGATGTTGGATCCCTCGAGCTGGTTGAAGTGGCGGCGAGTGGCAGAAGTCATGGAGACAGAAGTAGTCATCGCTCCCCTCACCGCGTCAGCCTTAGAAGTGGTGCAATTAATGGCCGCCCATCGCGTCAGTTCCGTAGTGATTTGTGACACCGCCCACACCGGCGGGCGCCTACCCATAGGTACAATCACCGAAGCAGATATCCTCCAGGTGCCTGTGATGGCCAAGGATTTAGCCAAGATTCAGGCACAAACCATCGTGCGGGAGCTGCCCTTTTGCCTACAGCCAACGGACTCCCTGTGGACAGCTCAAACCCAGATGCAAAAGTATCACGTGGGGAGATTAGTCGTATGTGACGCTCAAGGAGAACTGGTAGGGATTGTCTCCCACACCAGCTTACTGCTATCCCTAGAATCGGTTGAGGAAATTTACCGTGTGGTGGGCAGCTTACAGACCCAATTAGCCGTGCTGGAAAGGGAAAAAACGGAACTGATTCAGCGGCAAAACACTGGTTTGACACAACTGGTAGAGGAGCGGACGGCGATGCTGCAAGAGCAGGCCAGGTACGATCGGCTCTTAGCAGAGATGCTCGGACGCATCCGCCAATCATTACACCTAGAAGAAATCCTGCAAACCGCAGTCACAGAAGTCAGACAACTTTTGGATGCAGACCGGGTAATCATCTACCGCTTTCAACCCGACTGGAATGGCATCGTAGCTGTGGAATCAGTGGTGATCCCCCAATTATCGATTTTTGGTCGATTTATTGAAGAACCCTGTATGCCGAAAATGATCGAACGCTACCAGCAGGGACACTGGTCTGAAATCGAAGATATCTACACAGCCAATCTCAGCCCCTGTTACCTGGAAATGCTCGCTGGATTGCAAGTGCGCGCTAATCTAGTAGTCCCCATATTAGTAGGTGAGCAGTTGTGGGGATTGCTCATCGCCCACCAATGCTCTGGCGTGAGACATTGGCAGCAATTAGAGAAAAATTTACTCCAGCAACTGGCAACCCAGATCGGAATTGCCATCTTTCAGTCAGAACTATATCGCCGAGCCCAAACCGAAATCGAAGAGCGCAAGCAAGTAGAGATGGCTTTGGCAGGAGCCAAACAAGAGCTGGAAACCCGAGTGGAAGATCGCACCGCCGAGCTGCGAGCAACGGTGAAACAACTAGAGTGGGAAATCACCGAGCGCAAACAGGCGGAGCAGGCATTGTGGGAAAGCCAGTCCTGTATGAAGTTGATTAACAACATCGGGCTGAGTCTCACCCCAAGTATGTCTGAGTCTGATGCTATTGCCACCACGATCGAGCTAATTGGCAAACAATTCCCGGACCTGCGGGTGGCTTACACCAAAGTTGACCACCGGGGAAAACTGGAAGTGGTGGAGGCGGTAGTGCCCCGCTGGCTACCAGTACAGCCAGAAAATGGACAGCAAACACAGACCATGATACCGGGCACAGGCTATCAACTAGACCTGCAGGACTACCCCAGCTACTTAGCCCAATTGCGCAGCCACAAGTCCATAATTATTGATAAATTGACAGAGGTGGCGGACATACCACCCCTGAAAGATTTCTTGGCCAGTCTTGGGGTGGAGGCATATCTGCAAGTGCCACTGCCACTGCCAGAATGCTGTGTCTTGTCTTTCGGGGCAAACAGTCCTTGGCGGTGGAGTCATTACGAGATGACCACTATTGTAGAAGTAGCAGACTACTTGGCGGTGCGGTTAAAGGAAATTAGAGCGCAGCAACGGCGAGCCACCGCTGAGGCTGCTTTGAAGCGACAAAATTTAAAATCCCGGCTGTTTACTGATATCACCCTAAAAATTCGTCAGTCTTTGCGCCTGGAAGAAATCCTGCAAACCACGGTGATGGAAGTGCAACATATCCTCCAGGCGGACCGAGTGCTAGTATATCAGGTATTTGCCGATGGCAGTGGCAAAGCTATTACCGAAGCGGTGATACCAGGTTTGCCCGCAATTATGGGTATGTCATTTCCCGAAGAAGTGTTTCCCATAGAATACCAGAACCTGTACGCCGCCGGACGGGTATGCGCCCTTGCGGATGTGCATACTGAAGATGCCCAGATATCAGGCTGCTTAGCCAAATTCGTCGCCACTTTCGGGGTGAGAGCCAAGCTGGTGGTGCCGATTTTGCAAGGAGATCGCCTCTGGGGGTTGCTCATCGCTCACCAATGCAGCGGACCGAGAGAATGGTCTGATTTTGAAGTTGATTTGCTGCAGCAGCTAGCTAACCAAGTAGGTATCGCTTTAGCGCAAGCGCAACTGGTGGATGCTATTCAGGAAAGCGAGCGCAAATTCCGCGCCATTTTCAACCAGACTTTTGAACTGGTGGTCCTAGTGCGTCCCGATGGCAGAGTTTTGGAAGCCAATCAAACTGCCTTGGATTTTGGCAATATTAATTGTGATGATGTAGTGGGACTGCCGTTTTGGGAAACTCACTGGTGGCAAATCTCCCCAGAGACTCAAAGCCAGTTACATGATGCGGTTGTCCGCGCTGCTGCTGGGGATTTCGTCCGCTATGAAGTGGAAGTATTTGGTGTAAATACTCAGGTGCTGACGATTGACTTTTCCATCAAGCCGGTGAAAAATGCCACGGGACAAGTGGTATTTTTGATTGCAGAAGGTCGAGATATCAGCGATGTTTTCGCAGCTCTGCGGGAACGGGAACGGGCTGAGGGGCTGCTCAAGGCATCTCTCGCCGAAAAAGAAGTGCTGCTGAAAGAGATTCACCATCGGGTGAAAAATAATTTACACGTTATTTCCAGTCTCCTTGACCTCCAGTCCCGGACTATGGATAATGAAAAAGACCGCCAATTATTTGCAGACAGTCAGACCCGGATTCAAGCGATGGCTCTGATTCACGAGCAGCTTTACAGCTCTTCTGACTTGGGGCGGATAAATTTTGGGGATTATATCAAGCGGATGGCGCTGCAATTGTTGGCGTCTTATAATGTGGGGTCTAAGGCTATTGAATATGATCTAAATCTCCAACCGCTGTTTTTGAATTTGGAAACGGCCATCCCTTGCAGTTTAATTCTGAATGAGCTGATTTCCAATGCGCTGAAACACGCTTTTAAGGAGCGGCAAAAAGGCAAGATATTTATAGAATTGCAGAAGCCAGATATGTATCACTTAACGGTGTCTGATAATGGCGGAGGTTTACCCACCAACATGGATTGGCAAAAAGCCAATTCTTTTGGGTGGCGCTTAATGAGAATTTTAACTAAGCAAATTAAAGGGGAACTGTATGTAAAAAACGATTCGGGAGCTAGGTTTGAGATTGTTTTTCGCGAGTTAAATTACAAACAGAGGTTTTAGGTATGGATAATTCGATGAAAATTTTAATTGTGGAAGATGAACTAATCGCCGCCGAAAATCTGTCAGAAACTTTGCAGGATTTGGGATATGCTGTGGCGGGGATAGTGGATTCTGGGGAGGAGGCAATAACTGCGACAGCGGCGTTAAAGCCGGATTTGGTGCTGATGGATATCATGCTCCAGGGACAAATAGATGGGGTGACAGCCGCCGCTACCCTTCGTTATTTGAATATCCCGGTAATTTTTATGACTGCCTACGGGGATAGAGATACGATCGGGCGTGCTAAAGTCACGGAACCCCTCGGCTATCTGGTGAAGCCATTTAAACCCCAAGACTTACAAGCCACGGTGGAAATTGCTTGGCAAAAGCATCTAGGGGAAATGCAGCAGCGTGAGGAACTGCAAAAACAGCAGGACGCCAATCAGTTGAAAAGCCGGTTTATCTCCCAAACCTCTCACGAACTGCGCACGCCTTTGACGGCGATTTTGAGTTCTTCGGAGTTGCTGAAGCATTATAGTGATAAGCTGTCGGAGGAGAAAAAACAAAAATCTTACCAGCGCATTGAAAGTGCGGTGCAGGCGATGACGGAAACCATCGATGAGCTGCTCTTGGTGAGTCAGGCGGATTCGGGGCAGTTGCACTTTAACCCGCAACCTCTAGATTTGACTCAGTTTTGTCTGGAGTTGGTGGACCAGTTAAGGGTGGGCGATCGCCATAAACATACCCTGAATTTCCAGGTGATGGGCACTCCTGCTCACACCTACTTGGATCAAAAACTCCTGGGGCATATCCTGCAAAATTTGCTCTCTAATGCGCTCAAGTATTCCCCAGAAGGCACAACCGTAGATTTCCTGCTCACTTACAGTGCATCGGCAATAGTTTTGATGGTTCAAGATAGGGGTATCGGTATCCCACCCAATGACTTAAAACAACTGTTTCAACCTTTCTACCGGGCGACCAATACTGGGAAAATTAAGGGCACGGGGTTGGGCTTAAATATTGTCAAGTATTGTGTGGAACTCCACGGAGGCAAGATATCTGTAGATAGTACCGAAGGGGTTGGTACTACTTTTACGGTGCGTTTGCCTGTGGCTGGTTTGTAGTTGGGCTTTAGCCCAAAGGAGGAGGTTCGTAGTAGGGCTTTAGCCCTCTTTTTCGGGTTCGTAGTAGGGCTTTAGTTTTCGGGTTTGTAGTTGGGCTTTAGCCCTCTTTTTCGGGTTCGTAGTTGGGCTTTAGCCCTCTGAGAGAGGTTCTCATTTTTTGGGCTGAAGCCCAACTACGAGCCTAGGAGAGCCTCTGAGAGAGGTTCTCATTTTTTGGGCTTCAGCCCAACTACGAGCCAAGATGGGGCTGAAGCCCAACTACGAGCCTAACAGAGCAGTCCTTGAAACAGTTTCATGCCATCGATACCGCCGGTGGCGGGGTCGGCGGCTCGTTCGGGGTGGGGCATCATCCCGAGGACGTTACCACGCTGGTTGCAGATACCGGCGATGTGATTGAGGGAACCGTTAGGGTTGCCTGCGGTGGTAATTTCGCCGCTGTTGGTGCAGTAGCGGAAGAGTATTTGCTGGTTGTCTTCTAACTGGCTGAGGGTGTCGCTGTCGGCGTAGTAGCGTCCTTCGCCGTGGGCAATGGGGAGGGTGATGATTTCGCCGGTGGTGTAGGCTTTGGTCCAGGGGATATCGGTACGAACGACTTTGAGGGGAACCCGATCGCAGATAAAGTGGAGGTCACGGTTGCGGGCTAAAGCTCCAGGCAGTAGTCCGACTTCGGTGAGAATTTGGAAACCGTTGCAAATGCCGATGACGGATTTGCCTTTTTGGGCGTGTTGGACGATTTCCGTCATCACGGGGGAGAAGCGGGCGATCGCGCCACAGCGGAGATAGTCGCCGTAGCTGAAACCTCCTGGTAGGACAATGACATCGATATCGCTAATGTCGGTTTCTTGATGCCAAATGAGGCGGGTGGGTTGGTTGAGCAGGTGTTGCGTCACCCACACCACGTCTCGATCGCAGTTTGAGCCGGGAAATACTACTACTCCAAATTTCACCGCACTGCCTCCACCGGAGAAATCTCTGTTAATTCCACCCGATAATTTTCAATTACGGGATTTGCCAGCAGTTGGTCACAGATTTTATCTAGTTGCTCTCGGGCAACGGTTTCGCTCGCCGCCGCGATCGTCAGTTCTACATACTTACCGATCCTTACGCCGGTGACGTTGGCGTATCCCATATTCTGCAATCCCGATTCTACGGCTGTGCCCGCCGGATCTAGCACGGAAGGGCGCAGAGTTACGTATATTTGAGCCCGATATTTCTTTTCCTTCACAGCAGATTCCCAGATTTCTCCTTAGCCACCCAGTTTTTGCAAAAAACCGGGTTTTTGAAAGCGGTTTAATTCGCCAGAATTTATCATACCGCTTTTTTCCCGGCGCAAATCTCAAGAAATCATAAATAATCTGACTAGATGTACTTTGCTCTCACCCCAAACCCCTCGACCGGAGAGGGAGAGGGGCTTCTGTTCACCGGAAGGGTGGGCATTGCTTGCCTTACTGAAGGGTGAGGAGTCGGGTGGGCATTGGGGAAGGGTGAGTAATATGTAGTAAGTAATATGTAGTTAGGGCAATGCCCACTGGACTGGGGTTGTAATTGAGATTTTGTTGAACTGCGTGTTTTTGTAGCAAAATTAAATTAAATTATTTCAGTGGTTGATGCAGAGAAGTAACTGGGATAGCTCCATGAAACGCACCCGCAGCCAAGACCGGATTTTAAACCTGCTCAAGAGCGGCAAGCAAGCCATCTCGGCGCAAGATATATATGTGGAGTTGCGACACCGCAATCAAGCTGTGGGGCTGGCGACGGTGTATCGGGCTTTGGATGCTTTGAAGCTGGAAGGGGTGGTACAGGTGCGGACGCTGGCTAATGGGGAATCTTTATATAGCAGTATCCAGGAAGACCGACATCACCTGACTTGCTTGCAGTGTGGCAGGTCGATTCCCATTGATGAATGTCCGGTACATGAGTTAGAAGAGCAGTTGCAAACGACGCACCAGTTTAAGGTGTTTTATCACACTCTGGAGTTTTTTGGGTTGTGCGATCGCTGCCAGTTGGCGCAGCAGTAGGGGATGGGGAGACGGGGGGACGGGGGGACGGGGAGACGGGGAGACGGGGAGACGGGGAGCCCTCTATCCCCCAACCCCTTTCTCCCAAACAGGGAGAAAGGGGCGTAAGATGGGGGGAGTCCTCTCCGGGAGCTTCAGTTAAGCAGATTTATCGCGATCGCTGACTATGGAGCGAATCCCTTCTAAGGTGGCGGGGATGGCGCGGGGGTCCATAAACATCACTTTACTGCTGTCGCTGGCGCCGATTTTACTGCCCATTTCCAAATATTGCTGAGCTAGAAGGAAATGCAGGGACTCTTTGGCGTGGGGGTTGCCTTCGAGGGTTTTAGCCACAATTTGCAAGGCTTGGGCAGTGGCTTGAGCTTTCAGGACTTGCTCTTGACGCTGAGCTTCGGCTTTGAGGATGATGGCTTTTTGCTCGGCTTCCGCCTGGAGAATGGCGGATTTTTGGCGGGCTTCGGCTTCTAAAACCTGGGCTTCGGCTTTACCTCTAGCACTATTAACGGCTGATTCCCGCTCGCCTTCAGAGTTTAAAATGGCTGCCCGCTTTTTTCGTTCGGCGGACATCTGCAATTCCATTGACTCTTGCACGGCTTTGGAGGGGACGATATCCCGCAGTTCTACGCGAGTCACTTTCACGCCCCAAGGGGCGGTAGCGATATCTAATTCGCGCAGCAGGGTTTCGTTAACTTCGCTGCGGGCGGTAAAGGTTTCGTCTAGTTCTAGTTTCCCCATTTCCGATCGGATTTGGGTGAGGACGAGGTTTTGCATGGCGAGGCGGAGATTTTCTACTTTGTAGTAGGCTTTCTCCATATCCATAATTCGCCAGTAAACTACAGCATCTACGGAGATAGAGACGTTATCTTTGGTGATGCACTGCTGGGGGGGAATGTCTAGGACTTTTTCCCGGATGGTTTCTTTGTAAACTATGTTATCTAAAAATGGCACGACAAAATTTAATCCGGGCTGGAGTTTTTTGCCGTTATATCTGCCTAGAGTCTCTACGAGGGCTTCGTTGCCTTGATTGACGATTTTCACGGTGCCAGCTAGGGCAGAACTACCGAGGGCTAGGGCAATGAGTAAAAAAAATCCTTCCATGTTCTGTTTCCTAAAAGTAATGGTTTAATTGTCACTGGTCCTTGGTTTTTGGTCACTTGTCACTTGTATAAGTATTAATGACCCCCAAGGTATTCACACAAATTAACAAGCACAAAGGACAAATGACCCAGGACAAAAAGTTGATTATAGCGAACCAGAAACAGGATTTTGATTTAGGAATGCAGGAGATTTTCTGGTACGACAATCAGGGTGTTACCTTCTCGCCCCACGATGAGGACTTTTTGGTTAGGGGCGATCGGGGTGTGGGGGTCATCGCTGCGGGCACGCCAAGAGTTACCCTCGTATAAGACCCGTCCGGCTTCCCCGGGGGGGATTTCTGTGAGGGTTTCGGCTTCTTGGGCGGCTTCAATAGTGGAGACCCGACGCTTAGGCAATAGACGGCGGGTGACAATGAGACCGCCGACGGACAAGCCGAACCAGATGGCAACTTGTAAACCGACTTGGGGGAAGATTAGGGAAATCCCCGCGACGATAAAGGCACTCAGTCCCATCGTAAATTCTACCAAGGCGGTGGGGATGAACAGTTCCATCAGGCAGAGAAGGGCGCCAGCGATTAACCAGACGATGGTAGGAGTCAGGAAAAAAGGATTTGGCATGGCTAAAGAAACCGGGTTTCGACAAAGATTTCTCGTAACAAACCGGGATTTTTCAAAGAAACCCGGTTTCTGAAACGCTAAACTTAATTTTAGATTTTCACTCCCACGGTTGATGCTATCGTGAACAGTTCCAGCCCCATTTACTGCTCCAATCCCAGTTGCACTGACCCCGGTAATGTTTTGGGGACTCGACTCTGTGCGGCTTGCCAAACTCCTTTAGTTTATCGCTACCTCTGGGCGGTGGGGGCGGTGGCGGCCCAGATTTCTCCTGGTTCGATGATGGCCGAACGTTACTCGGTGGTGGCTCCCCAAATTTGGCTGGATACGTCGCCAGCTCAGCCGCCGGAGCTACCGGAAGCACCGCCAGAAGAAATTCTGCCGTATTTGCAATTATATCCTCTGCATCTTCACGTCCCCCAGGTTTACGGGTTCTGTCCGGTGGGAGAAAATGCGGCGACTCAACTGCTGTTGCTGGAAAATGTGCCGGTGGATGCTCATAGTGGCAACCTGTATCCGGCGATGATGGATGTGTGGACGGCGACTCCGGGGATGCGTCAGGTTTATTGGCTGTGGCAGATTTTGCAGTTATGGACGCCGCTGTTACAGGTGGGGGTAGCATCCAGTTTGCTGAAGGCGGAAAATATTCGGGTACAGGGGTGGCGGGTGTGGTTGCGGGAGTTGTATGGGGATGCGGGTTTGGTGACGAAGCCGGATTTGCAGGATTTGGGATATCATTGGCTGACTTGGACGGGGAAGATGTCGCCGCCATTGGGCGATCGCCTGCAAGATTTGGGGAAGCAGATGCGTCGCCCCGGGGCGGAGGTGGAGGATATCTCGCGTCAGCTTAATGCTTTGCTGTTGGAAACGGCGGCTCGCTTACCGATCCGGCTACAGGTGGTGGGAGCTACTGACCCTGGCCCTCAACGGGACCATAATGAGGATACTTGCTATCCGACGGTTGTGGAGGAGTCAAGACCGGGGGTGAAATCTCCTAATCCTCTGGTGGGTAAGTTGGCGATCGTCTGTGATGGTGTTGGCGGTCACGAAGGTGGCGAGGTGGCTAGTCAGTTGGCGGTAAATGCGCTGAAGTTGGGGGTGGGGGCTCTGGTGACAGAAATTGCCTCGGAAAGTGATATTACTCCCCCACATCAGATGGCGGAACAGCTTGCCGCGATCGCTCGGGTGGTGAATAATACGATCGCCACTCAAAATGACGCCCAAGGGCGATCGGGTCGTGGGCGGATGGCCACTACTTTGGCAATGGCTTTGCAATTAGCCCAAAAAATTCCCACTAAAGATGGTGTCTTCCCCAACAGTCACGAACTCTACCTCCTCCATATTGGGGATAGCCGCATTTATTGGCTCACTGCCAACTATTGCCAGCAACTGACCACCGATGATGATGTAGCCGCGAACTCAGTCCGCTTGGGGCGGATGTTCTACCGCCAAGCCTTGCAGCGTCCTGATGCTGGGGCTCTCACTCAGGCTCTGGGTACTAAAGATGGTGATTTAATTCGCCCCCACGTCCAACGCCTGATTTTAGAAGAAGATGGCTTGTTGCTGCTGTGTTCTGACGGTCTCAGCGATAATGATTTAGTAGAAACATCGGCTCTGGATATCGCCGCCACTGTCCTCGCTGATGAAATGTCTTTGGAAGACGCCACCGCCGCTCTTGTCCGCTTAGCGAATGAAAAAAATGGCCACGACAATACCTCGGTGGTTCTCCTCCGCTGTCGCATTTCCCCAGAAAAACTGGCTCTATTCAGTCCGAAGCGGTTAACTAACACTACTCAAGTCGAGGATGAACTCTCGGAGGCGTCTAAGGCTCTGCTCTATGATGATTCAGAGGCAGATTTCCCCAGTATGGACACGGAGGATGACGCCCGATCGCCCCGCCAGCGTCGTCCCGCCTTTTCTCTGATGTTCTCTCTGGGTGAAGCTAAAGTTTTGGGGGTGTTGGTGGCGGTAATTCTCGGCGGTCTTCTGGGCTTTTTGGGTTTTCGGCTTTTCTCCCCAGAGAAGCTGCTTCCAGACGATCGCACTTCTCCCCCCGGGGAGGTTGGCGAGTAGGGGAGATGGGGACGGGGGGATGATGTGAGATTATATAAGGGTTGTCTGGGACAAGGAAATTTCATCCCTGGTCTTAGGTGCAAATTCTTACGAGAGGGAACGATAGGTTTAAAATATGAAAGTTGGCGATCGTGTTCACGTCAAAACATCCGTTGTTGTTTATCACCATCCGCAACATCGCAATCAAGCCTTTGACCTCCAAGGTCAGGAAGGAGAAATCGTTGCTGTCCTCGAAGAGTGGGAAGGCAAACCCATTACCGCCAACCTGCCTTTTCAAGTCCAATTTGATAAGAAGTTCAAAGCCCACTTACGCGAAGATGAGATAGAATCGATCGCATAAGCGGCGGGCGGTGACGCCCGTGGTGACGCGGGCGGGGACGCCCGCTCTACCCAAGGGCCACAAGGGCCAGGAGCGATCGGGTTTCAGCCCCCCCGGCGAAACCAACCGAAAATATTAATATCCCACCGCATTTTCTCCAGCTCCTGTCGGTGCTGCCTTGCCGCTTCATAATACCACTGGCAGTAATTATCGAAATCTTGACGGTACTGCACCTCCCGATAAAAATCTCGCGTCAGTTGGTAACTTTCTAATACATCCGCTTGCTGTGGCAGGTTGGGAATGATTTGATTAAACTCATGTGGCAGCATAATTTTTCGCCAATGGTTGATTATTCCTATCCTAGCCGGTTTTTTCTTTTCCTGCCATCCGCCCCACCACCCACCAGAGTTGCATAGTTGATGTTACCCGCCAAAATCCAGCGGGCACCTTCTTCATTTCTCCACCACAATAGCAAAATGAGAAAATCCCTCAAAACATATTGCCAAGAAATCAGCCACATCTACCAAACAGACAACACCACAAAACCTAAATCCCCGCCAATTGTCCCCCCCAGAACCCCCAAAAATCTGGCAAAACGCATGGCTGAATTAGCCCAGATAATTCGGCAAGTCATATTAACCGCCTTAACCGATGACCATCAAGACGGCATCTTACAGCAGCAATTTCAATTAACCCAAAAAATCCTCAATCGAGAGTTAACCACCGATGAATTTGCCGATATGTCCGCCCAAACCATCTGTTATGTAACATTTGTCAAATGCTTGAATCAGAATCAACCCCCAAATTTACCATTTTTCCCCAGTATATTCAGCCAAATCGCTGGCCCAGAGTTAGACGAGAGAATCACCTGGGCAGTAGATACCCTCGCGAACATTCTGCAACAGACAGATATGGCAGAAATTCTCAAAGAATTTGGCCAAAGAACCCACAAAACCGACCCCGTAGTGCATTTTTATGAAACCTTTTTAGCCGAATATGACCCCAAAATGCGAGAAGCGAGGGGAGTTTACTACACCCCAGAGCCAGTAGTAGATTATCTAGTTAAAAGTGTCGATTACATCCTGAAACAAAAATTTCATATTCCCCAAGGATTAGCCGACTCCACCAAAATTCACATCCCCCACCCCCACGGAACCATCCACACCCATAAAGTCTTGATTCTTGACCCCGCCGTAGGGACGGGAACCTTTATTCACGCCATTATTGATTATATTTCTGAGCAGTTCCAAACCAAAAAAGGGATGTGGTCAAGTTATGTCAGCCAGCATTTACTCCCCCGATTATTTGGGTTTGAACTGCTCATGGCTCCCTACACGGTCGCTCATATGAAATTAGGCTTACAGTTGCAAGAATTAGGCTATGATTTCAGCTCCGATGAACGGTTAAGGATTTATCTCACCAACACCTTACAAGAAGCCTTTCAGCTCCCGGAACAAGTGATTAACTTTGGTTCTCGCATCAAAGAAGAAGCCGAAGCCGCCAAAGAAGTGAAACAAGAACATCCCGTGATGGTGATTATTGGTAATCCTCCCTATTCGGGACATTCGGTAAATACAGGAGATTGGATTACCAACCTGTTAAAAGGTCGGGATATCATTGGCAATACCGCCACCGCCAACTATTTTGCCGTGGATGGACAACCTCTGGGAGAGAAAAACCCCAAATGGCTCAATGATGACTATGTGAAATTTATCCGGTTCAGTCAATGGCGGATTGACCAGACCGGTTATGGGGTGTTAGCCTTCATTACCAATCATGGTTATTTAGATAATCCCACATTTCGGGGAATGCGACAAAGTTTGATGCAGAGTTTTGATGAGATTTATGTATTAGACTTACATGGCAATAGCAAGAAACAGGAAATCAGCCCCGATGGTTCGCCTGACCAGAATGTGTTTGATATCCAGCAAGGGGTAGCCATTGGTATTTTTATTAAGTATCGGGATAGTCAAGGGGAATTAGCCAAGGTTTATCATGGGGAATTATGGGGAGTCAGAGAAATTTATGAGCAGTCCCAGCTCGTGGGCGGGAAATATCACTGGTTGGCGGAGCATGATATCAGTTCTACTCCTTGGACTGAATTAACTCCTAATTCCCCATTTTATCTATTTCAGCCTCAAGATGTGGCGGTGAGGGCTGAATATGAAGCCGCCGCCAAAATTTCTGAGATTATGCCCATGAATACTGTGGGCATTGTCACCGCTCGCGATGCTTTAACGATTCAATGGACAGCAGACCAAGTTTGGGAAGTTGTCAACGATTTTGCCAGTCTTTCTCCTGAAGAAGCTAGACAAAAATATGATTTAGGGAAAGATACAAGAGATTGGAAAGTGGAATTAGCCCAGAAAGACTTGAGAAATCATCCTTTGGATCACACACCAGATAAGACGGGTCCATTTCAAGAGCTACAGATTCCCATTCTTTATCGCCCTTTTGATGTGAGATATACTTATTATACCGCGCAATCAAGAGGATTTCATTGTATGCCTCGGTATGAAGTTATGAAGCATCTAATAGCTGGCGATAATTTGGGTTTAATTGCTACGAGACAAGTAACGTCATTAAAGTTTTGCCATATTAATGTATCTCGAATTATCATAGAATTAAAAGTTGGCTCACATGATAGAAGCACTCAAATTCTTCCTCTCTACCTATACCCAACCGACAAACCCACCCTATTTGACCACCAACCGACTAACGCTCCAGGAGGTCGCCGCCCGAATTTAGCCCCAGAATTTATCGCCGAGTTTTCCGGGAAGCTGGGTTTAGACTTTATCACCGATGGCAAAGGGGATAAATCCCGCACTTTTGGCCCCGAAGACATTTTTCACTATATTTATGCCATCTTCCATTCTCCCACCTACCGCCACCGTTACGCCGAATTCCTGAAAATCGACTTTCCCCGCGTTCCTTTGACTTCCAATGTGGCTCTATTTTGGTCATTAGTGGCGGCGGGAGATAAGCTGGTACAATTACATTTGATGCAAACGACTGGTCAAGAAATTGCCACTTATCCCATTCCGGGGTCTGATGTGGTGGAAAAAGTTAAGTATAATGAGCAGTTCCAGCAGGTGTGGATTAACTCCGAGCAATATTTTGCCCCAGTAACCCCAGATATTTGGAATTTTCACATTGGCGGTTATCAGGTTTGTGAAAAATGGTTGAAAGACCGGAAGGGTCGAGTTTTAAGTTTTGATGACCTCTCCCATTATCAAAATATCCTGTCTATTTTGGGGTCAACGATAGAGATGATGGGGGAAGTTGATGGGATAATTGAGAAATTCGGGGGATTTCCTTTGGGGTGAGGGAATTGCCCTCACTCCCTACCCCTCTCCCAACTTGGGAGAGGGGATTTTGAGTTAAATTGTTTCTACAAATACCGGTATTTTTAACTTCTTTTGTTTCCCAATAATGGCAGTAATTTACAATAATTATTAAATAAAAAATTTGGCCAAAATCTACATTTTTTGTGATTGCAAAACGTAATTTTTTACATAGCTTAAACCTTTACCCCTCTTGGTCAAGAGCAAATTCTCTACCAATCGCAGCGCTTCGGCAAAATTCATAAGTTCTCAGGTTTCCTCCTAATTGATGACTTTTTAATACTTTTACTGACTTTTACTGACTTTACCATAACTGGGCATAACTGAGATAGCAACCGACTTTTACATATCGCCTAAGTCTGACTCCTAAAGAGAGACTAGAGCTGTGAAAAGCGCAGTTGGCCAACTCGCTTCTCCTCTTTTGCTTTACCCACTGGAGAGAGAAACGAGCAATGAAAAGCAAAATCTATTTTTCCCAGCTCCTCATGGTGATGATACTCCTGGGGGAGTCAATGGCAGTGATATCGCCCAAATTGGGACAATTTATGCCAGAAATTGCACCGCAAAAGTCTCAGCTTGTGGTGACGGAGAATTGTGACAAAGCTGATAAGTGCGATGATGAGGAAATGTCACCACCGGTGTAATTAGCGGTGTTTTTGCTCCTGGAGGAGACGATCGCGTGTTTGCGCAATCAACCACCGATCTAATTCGGGCAGCTTGCGGCGTACCTCCCCAGGACACTTATCTAATTTGTTCAGTGTACCTGACCGATCGCCCAAGGCTTCCAAAACTGGAGCCAGAAGGCAATGAGCCTCGGGACGATCTCCGGCGAGGGCGATCGCCTTTTCCAGCGAGTAGCGAGCCTCTTGGTAAAGCTGTTGACACATCTGTGCCCTGCCCATATTCGCCAGCAAAGCATATTTTACACTATTTTTTGTCGCCAGCTCTAGACCTTTGAAAAAGAAAGGTAATGCTGCCTGACAATTTTTATCTAAAACCAGCAATCGGCCAAAATTGCTGTGAGCCGCAGCATTGCCATACTCCATCGCGATTTTATAGTGAATATCTGCTAGTTCGCGTTTTTGCTGCTGTTCATAGGCATAGCCCAGATTGTAATGAGCTTTAGCATAATCAGATTTGAATAATAAGGCACATTGATAATAAAATTCGGCTTGATTTACGCGATTATCCTTATGTAGTTCCACCCCCCGTTTATTGCAAGCTACCGCAATTTTAGGGGCAGCAAATGGCCAGCTAATGACGCCCAAGAACAGGCAAGCAGCCATAGCCATCCGCCGCCGCATTGATTGTGGTTTTTTGATATCTCGCTGGGGTGGCGCAGATTCTGCCCATGATAATTTATTGTCAATTGCCGCTAACCGCTGTAAAATAATTGTGGTACTTTGGGGACGCTCTCTGGGAAACAAACCCATCATGTCATCGAGTAAATCGGCCAAAGCGGGGGATACATTTGGTGCCTGTTCTCGCCATAGTAACTCATCAGTGGCGTCATCTTTGGGCAGTTGACTGGGAGAAATACCGGTTAACAGATGCACCATTGTCCGTCCCAAGGCAAAAAAATCTGATTGGGGGACAGATTGGCCCTTGATTTGCTCTAGGGGGGTATAATCTTGAGAGATTAAAATAGTTACTTCTTGGCGTTCCGATAATTTGCCGATGTAAGTGTTGGTGATTTCTCGGACAGCGCCAAAGTCAATCAATACCAGCTTACCATCGGGTTGCACCATGATGTTTTCTGGTTTGATATCCCGGTGGAAATAGTGGTGACGGTGAATTTCGTGTAAAATTTCGGTGATTTGTTTTAGCCAGTCGATCGCTAGGTCGCCAGAAATAGGTTGATGTTGGTTATCGTGCAGCCACTGGGCTAAATTTTTGCCGGGAATTTTTGCCATAACGAGACAGTGGAGGGTTTGCTGTTCCTGCTGCCAGGTGAAATAGCCATCCTCTGCTGGGATTTTGGGAATCCCGGGATGATTTAATTGGCTTAATAATTGGGCTTCCCGCTGCAATAGGGAGATGATTTTAGGGTGGTATTGGCGGCGGACTGGTTGTAAGTTTAGGATTTTGAGGATTTTGGTGGTGTTTTTGGCTTGGATTTCATAGATATCGCCGAAGCCGCCACTAGCGATGTGATTGAGGATTTGATATCGATGGTTAATGATAGTTCCGGGGGATAACATGGTGATGCCTCCTTTAGATATGACCAAAGTTGTTGATGACATATTTCATCACGACGGGTTGCAGAGTGAAGGTAACTTGGCTGGTGGAGCTGTTTTTTTCTATGAGCGATCGCCACGCCAAAGATTGCAGAGCCGCCATCAACTGGGAAGTGGACAAAGCGGCGGCGGCTAAACCCTCTCGCAAGCCTTCGATATCTAATGGTTCCCCGGATATAGCGAGCTGGTACAGCAGCTTGATTTCCACGTCAGAAAGCCGCTCAAACTGCTGGTCTAATACTTCGGTAATTCCGCCTAAAAATATGGTATTATGGCGGAGGAACTCTGAGGCGCGATTGTTAAAGATTTCTGCAATCGTCGCCGAGATGATGCGCAAAGCCAAAGGATTGCCTCGGTAACGCTGAATTAACTCGTCCCATGCGGGTTCTTCCACCAAACCCCGATCGCGCAGAATCTCCTGAGCGGCTTTCGTGCTTAAACCAGCCACATGCAGGCAGCGCACAGGGCTATTTTTCCCTTCTAAAACCGCAATTTCCCGCGATTTTTCGGTGCTAGTGATTATGGCGCAGCTGCGGTGGTTGAGCGAGCCGATTTTGCGGAATAACTTACCATATTCTTGATAGCTTTCGCGATATCTGCCAGCCAGTTCGTTAGCAGTCATCAGCACTTCCAAGCCATCAAAGACAATTAAGCAGCGCTGCAGGTGTAAATATTCGATAAGTCGGGATATTTTAGCATCTACGGTTTCCATTTCCGGTAGTACCTCACCGTCCCATAAGTTTAGCAGTTGGTCTAGTTGGTCTATGATGGATGGTGACTGCTGGAGACTGCGCCAAATCACCCGATCGAACTTATCTTCTAGTTGATTGGCCAGATGAATTGCCAGGGTAGTTTTCCCCATTCCTCCCATGCCTAAAATGGCAATTAAGCGACAGTTATCCTGGAGAACCCATTGGTTTAAGATAGCTAGCTCCGAGGCGCGATCGCACCCCACCATCACATCAGGCACCCCCACCAAACCGGGATCCATCTGTAGTCCCAGCAAATCTTCCCGTTCCACCACAATGCGCCAATCACATCCTAAAACCTGACAAAACGCTTTAAAAGCAGCCGTACCGACCTTTTCTCCCCTTAAAAACCGCCGCCAAGTCGCTTCAGAACAGCCATCAGCATAGGGACCGCCTATCTGCCATTCTCGGTCAGGAGCCATCAAATGACTCGCAGCGAGGAGCCATTTTTCACAGTCGATCGTCCATCCTCTTTCCTTGCGCGCCTGCTGAATTTGCTTTAATCCCACTTCAGAGGCTTTCAGCGTCGGTGCCATACCAGCCAGATGCCCTCGCTCCCGTCAAGCTCAATTTTAGCTCACTCTCGCCCCAACGCTGAAACAATACTGCACTGGTGATTTCCCACAAAATCCGCAATTGTAGAAATAAGGACAAATGTAAGGTGGTTAATCATCCGCTCCTTGTAGCAGTACATATAACAGCTACTTAGCCGTCTTAATCACTCCAGTTCCAGAATCGAATATCCAGATTGTTCAGTGCAAACTTGGGTCAAAGCCATGAATAATTCAACCACGACAGAGCGTCCCGGCAAGATGAATTTTACACGTCTGATTTACTCGGGAGCGATCGCCTCGGTAATGGCGCTTAGCAGCGCCCAAATCGCCATTGCTGGCACCATCCGGCACGATCGCTCCGACTGGGACTACAGAAACCTCGCCAATTTATTTCCCAGCGTCGGTTATTTCAGCGCCAGAAACTCCTTTAATGGCTGGGGTTGTTCCGGCACCCTCATCGGTTCCTCTTACGTCCTCACCGCCGCTCACTGCATAGAATATAACAACCAATTCCTCAACCAGGGAACTTTTTGGGTTGGTGGCAGTTCCTACTCCGTCACCGCCGCTGCCGCTCATAACGGCTGGTTTTCCAGCAATCGTAATGAATTCTCAGGCAACGACATCGCCATTTTGCGCTTGTCCAGAAACGTGAGCAACGTCACCCCATCCAGCCTGTTTTCTAGCTTCAGTGAAGATTTAAATGTCGGCACATACGTAGGTTACGGAGCCACGGGTAACGGTCTCACCGGCGCTATATATTCTGACTACACAAAACGAGCCGGACAAAACATCATCGGTCTTGGTAGTCGCCTCAGCAGTTACGGATTTTCTGACCGCCTGCTCATCTCCGACTTTGACGACCCCCGCACCGCCTACTGGTGGGACTCATTAAGTCAACCTTTAAACTTAGAATACCAACTAGGTCGAGGCGACAGCGGTGGCGGCTTATTTATTAATGGCAAAGTCGCTGGCATCAACTCTTTCATCAGTGGATTTTTAGATGGTCGCACCGACTCCAGCTATCGGGATATTTCTGCTACCACTCGCGTCTCGCTCCACAACAACTGGATTAATGGCGCTCTTTGGGCCCTGGGAAACTTCAGAACTAGCTCTGTTTCTGCCCCCAGTAATTCTGCCCCCAGCGGCAGTAATTGGTCCAACACAGCATCTACATCTGATGCCCCGCTAGCCCCGGAATTTAATTATTTTGACGATGCCTATCAAGTAGCAATCGTTAATGACTGGGGTTTTGAAAATCATGTTTCTCAGCAAGTCCCAGAACCAGCAACCGGCTTAGGACTTTTGACTTTAGCAGGAATCGCAATCCTCAGCAAACGGCGCCATCACTCTTAACCAAAAATTAATGATTTACCAACCATAAGTGGTTAGCAGAGCAGCCCCAAATGGCTGCTCAATTTATCTCATTTGTTACCAAAAACATGGAATTTCTAGAATTAATCAACCAAAAAGCTACCAAGTGCGGCTGGGAAAAGACTCTGGGGAAAGATGGGAAGTGTGGGAGAGACTAGGACGGTGGGGAAAGATGGGCAGACTGGCGGGCAGACTGGCGGGAGAAAATCTTTCCCCATTTTTCCATCTCCCAGTCTCCCCGTCCCCCAAACTCCCCATCCCCCGCCTTTCCTAGTTAAAAATGGGTATTTGCAATAGCCCACTTGACGACTACTAAATTAGCTGGCAATAATCATAAATAAGCGAGCCATAAGGTAGGATTATCCCACCATATTTGCTCGCGAGGGTGCATATCTACTTTATTAAGTAAAAATTAAATAACCGCCATCAGGCAGCAAGAAACCCGGAAAACAGGATTCTTCCATCAACCCAGTCTCTTTGGCTTTTCCGCCATAACCCTGGGTTTTCAACGGCTACAGCTACGCCCGCCAACATTAATCACCGCAAATAAATGCCAGAAACTATTTTAGTGATAGAAGATGACTACGGAACCCGCACCTGCTTGTCAGATTTTCTAGAAGACCAATTCATCGTCATCACCGCCGCTGACGGAGCTAGGGGCTTGCAACTCAGCAGAGAAGCTCTGCCAGACTTGATTATCTGCGATATTGATATGCCGTATCTCAACGGGTATCAAGTGCTGGAACAATTGCGGGCGGATATCAATACTGCCAATATTCCTTTTATCTTTCTTTCTGCCCACGCCTCTCAAGATAAAATTTCCCTAGCCGCTCAAATGGGAGCTGATGATTATCTCATTAAACCGATAAAATTGACCCAATTACTGGCAATTATCCAATCTAGATTAAAAAAAAAGCAATTGATTCTAGTTTAATCGCTGTTTCGGCTCTGGGTTGATTTTCACCACAGAGGGAGGACACAGAGGAATCTTTAATCTACCTCTGTGTTCTCTGTTTTAATTGGTTGCCTCCCGGCTGGGTTTATGTCCCGAGAAAATGCAGTTGCGTCACCAATGGCAAATGGTCAGAACCAGTGGTGGGCAAAACTTCTGTTTTGGTAGAGAACCATTCTTGAGAATGCCAGATATAGTCAACGCGCACTAGGGGATATTTTAAGATAATATTAGAATTGGGGAGGAGAAAATTAAAATCCCAACCATCGGGCCAGGTAAACCCAAAACCCCATCCTGATTCGGCAAAAGTATCTCGCATCACTCCACGCAGTTGATGGTAATCATGGCTTTGGTCGGTCATGTTCAAGTCTCCGGCTAAGATAACCGGGTTTTTTTCTCTTTGCAGTCGCTGCACTAAATCGGCAATTTCTGCAGAACGCTCTGCATATTCATAAACCGGCAATTTTAACCCCCCGTATTTGTAAAACTTTACCCAGGGAGAGGAAGTAGGAACGTTGTAAACTACTACTTGCTCCTGGGGGTTTAGTTGAATAATAACTCTTTGCTGTGATTCGCGGTGACTCTCATCCCCCAGTTTGATGTTTTCACCAGATAAAATCGGATATTTGCTCAAAACCGCCACTCCCGGACCGGCGTTGATGTAGTAGAATGGTTGCAGCTTGGGAAATGCTTCTTTACGATGTTTACCGGTAACTTCTTGCAGACAAACGATGTCTGGTTCCTGGTTTAAAATTAGATTGACCAGGTTATCGGATGGGGTTTTGTGCCAACTGTTGTTTAAAGATAAAACTTTGAAACTGAGGGTAGAAACTGTGGTGGGTGGCGGTAATGGGTAAAAGTATTTGATGTGAATCCAACTAATGAGCAGAAAGCAGGCGACACATGAGACTATCTTAAACCAATTTTTATTGATGATGAAAAATGCTGCTAAAGGGATAATGAATATAGGAAAGAATATCCAAGGGATAAAACTGCTCGTCAATTCTATTGGCCAAGAATTATTTCCCAAGATCCATCTTAGCCCTAAATATGCTAGAATCAAGGCGCTGTAAGTAAAAACAGCAATTTCTGCAATTTTTTGGCCGAACCGGAATGGGTTAATTTTCTGCATGGTCTTTTCGGGTTGGGCTGGATTTTGTCCACAGAGGTAGGAAAGACCCAGAGTGGTAGTTTTTATTTGGTTTTCTATTTATTCAAAAGTAACTCTTTGGTAAATATCGCTTAATGTGATGGAAAATTCTAGGGCGGCTAATTCCAAAACTGCCTCGGATGTTTCATGTTCGGCTATCAATAACCATTGATTTTGTTCGGTTTTGCTGAAATGCTCTACATATGTTTCATATTGGTTGATGAGGATATATTCCCGGAAACCGGGAATAGTTCGATAATATTTAAATTTATTAGTGTGGTCATATTCTTGGGTGGATTTAGATAAGACCTCAATAATTACTAAGGGATTGGTGATGGTATCTTTACGATTTTCATAATAAACCGGTTCTCCCTGAATTATCATAATATCAGGATAGGTAAAAATCCGATGCCTGGTTATCCACAAGCGCACATCACCGGTGAAGGGTTCGTAGTCGGTTCCTCGCAAAGCAAAATTTAGGTGAGAAGACAAGTTAAGCACAATTCGGTTGTGATTGACGCTGCCACCAGTCATAGGTACGATTTCTCCGTCTCGGTATTCATTTTTATAGTCTGCGGCTTCTTCTAGAGCGAGATATTCTGCTGGGGTGTAGTATCGTTTTTCGGCTTGAACCTGCATATTCGGTGCCTCCATAATTGACAATTGACAATTGATAATTGATAATTGATAATTATTAATTGTCAATTGTCAATTATCAATTATACCCGTCTCTCTAGGGATGAAAGGTCCTCACCACGGGACTGGTGAGCTGCTGGCTTTTATCGTTGATAGGTGATAATCGATAATTGATAATTATTAATTGTCAATTGTCAATTATCAATTATCAATTATCAATTATCCATTATACCCGTCTCTCTACGGATGAAAGGTCCTCACTACGCGACCGGTGAGCTGCTGGCGGAACCAGGGGGTATTGGTGGAACGACTTTTGAGGGTGGTTTCGTTGGCGGTCCAGGTTTGATTGGGGTCAAATAGGGTTAGTTCGGCGGGGTGTCCGGGGAACATGGCGGGGGGGGTTTGCTTTAAGCATAAAGCGGGTTGGGTGCTGAGTAATCGCCATAGGTGTAAGGGGGGGAGCTTTCCGGTGACTACGAGGTTTTGCCACAGGAGGGGGAGGGCGATTTCTAGTCCGATCGCCCCTGGGGGAGACTCCACGAAAGAGACTTGCTTCTCTTCGTAGGTGTAGGGGGTATGGTCGATCGCCACAGCTTCAATATAACCATCTCTAATGCCGCGAATCAAAGCCCATTGGTCGGCGGGGTTGCCCAAAGGCGGTGCGACGCGGAAACTGGTATCGTAAGGAATCATCGGCGATCGCGTCCCGCCGATATGTTCGGTGTTTAACAGCAAGTGCATCCAAGTGGTACTGGCGGTGACAGGTAAACCTCGGTCCTTGGCTTCTTGCACCAGTTCCACACTGCGAGCGGTGGAGACGCGCATAATATGAACGGGAGTGCCAATGGCGGCGACGATTTCCAGGATAGAGGCGATCGCGGCAGTTTCGGCGATCGCCGGTTCCCCCGGCAAACCCAACCGAATCGAATCAGGACCCTCTCGCACTACCCCATTACCCGCCAAATAGCGAGAACGCGGCCAAATGCCCACTGGTAGGCCCAGAGGCTGCAAATATTCCAGCATTCGCCGCAACAACCCCAGATGCTCCAGAGGTTGCCCATCCGCAAAACCCACAATTCCCGCTCTCGCCAGTTCCGCCAGTTCCGCCATTTGCTCCCCCTTCACCCCGAGAGTCAGAGCCCCCCACAGATAAACCTGGGGCACAGGAGAAGGCAACTTGGCGATAATTTCCTGCACCAAAGCCAACCCGCCGGGGTTATCCAGGGTTGGCATCGTATTGGGCAAAATCGCCAAACGAGTAAATCCCCCCGCCATCGCCGCCGCCATTAAGGATGCCAGAGACTCCCGGTCCTCAAACCCCGGTTCGCCGCTATGACTATATAAATCCACCAGTCCCGGCCCCAAAATCAAGCCGCGACCATCCACCAACTCCGTTTCTCCGCCTTCTGGCAAGGCGATTTCCGGCTCGATCGCCCTAATCTTGCCATCAGCGAGCATCACATCGGCAATCTGGTCAACACCAGAAACCGGGTCTAGCACCCTTACCTGTTGCAGCAGCACACTTGTCATTTCTTATCGGCCAAAAACAATTGCGAGGACTGGGAATAAATCTACAGCGCCCCAGCAGCAGTCTTATCCAAAACCCCACCCAAATGAGTAGTGATATTCAAAGACTGCAATACCGGCTCGCCATCCGCCCCTTTAGGATAATCAATCACCGTCACGCTACCATTACCCTGCTTGAAATTCCAGAAATGCTCTGGCGCCAAATCAAACAAATGGCAGAGAATCGCTTTATTAATGGCATCGTGACCCACCACCAAACCCGTAGTCCCCGGGGCAGCCGCAGCCACTATAGAACGCCAAGCCTCAATACTGCGCTCCCACACCTGCTGCAAATTCTCACCCTCCGGCATTTGCACCGTTTCCGGCTTTTCTTTCCACTGTTGCAGCATTCCCGGAAATTCCTGCTCGATTTCCCGTTCAAACTTCCCTTCCCACAACCCGTGGCTGATTTCCTTCATCCGATCGTCTAATTGCAACTGCACATGAGGATGGTATTGCAAAATGATTTCCCCCGTTTCCTTCGGACGCGCCAAAGGACTCGTGACAGCCCAATCAATTTGCACATCTTGGAGGAATTGCGCCGCTTGTGCAGCTTGTTTCCTGCCATGATCATTCAAAGGCACATCAATTTGGCCTTGAAACTGCTGATTGCGGTTCCAGTCAGTTTCCCCGTGACGCACCAACAGCAGGCGCGGTCCATCATGTCCGGGGCGCGGTTTGGGGAGATTTTGTCCCACATGTCCCGTCAGGTTCATCGACTCCATCTGCACCGCTTCCGGTGGTGGTAGTTCCCCATTACTGCTGTCAGGAAAATTCAGGACACTAATACCACAGTTAGTCTGTTGGATGGAATGATAGCAACTGGGGGGGATGCCCACCGCCGCACCGAGCAAACAGCGGTTAATCCCGTTGTGCGCCACAATTAAGATAGTTTGGCCCCGATGCTGCGCCAAGGTTTCGCACCAAAACAGCCGCGCTTGCTCGTACAATGCCAACACCGGGAAATGGTCTCTGGTGCCGTTTTCCCCCGTCACTGTCATGCACAACTCATGGGGGCGTTGTTTCCAGATGCGGTATTCTTCAGAATATTTCTGCTTTACTTCCTCTCGCAGCATCCCTTCCCACAAGGGGAGGTCAATTTCTCTGAGGTTTTCCGAGACTTGGGGGGTGGGTGTTGATTGCCATCCCCCCTGCCCCCCTTGGAAAGGGGGGTTGGCATGGAAATCAGCCACAATCAATTCGGCAGTTTCCTTGGCTCGTTGCAGGGGACTGCAATAAACTGCATCCAGGTTAATGCCAGCTAGGGCAACAGCCACTTGACGGGCGGTGGTGCGCCCCAGGTCGGTTAGTACGGATTTATCGAGGCGGCCTTGGATGCGCTGCTCTATATTATAGGTGCTTTGGCCGTGACGGACGATAATGGCGCGGGTAGTCAGGGTTCTATCCTCCACAAAGTTGGGGCGGTTCCTCCCAATTGTTGCTGCGGGAGGTAGCATCCATTTTACCCTGTGGGGGGGACGGGGGGATGAGGTTCGTAGTAGGGGCGCTTCGCGAAGCGCCCCTACAGCCCTCCTGTTTTGATTCGTAGTTGGGCTTCAGCCCAAAAAAAGGTTCGTAGTAGGGCTTCAGCCCTCTTCTCTTGGCTCGTAGTAGGGCTTCAGCCCTCTTCTCTTGGCTCGTAGTAGGGCTTCAGCCCAAAATTGAGGTTCGTAGTAGGGCTTCAGCCCAAAAAAAGGTTCGTAGTTGGGCTTCAGCCCAAAACAGTCCGTTGCTCTGTTGCTCGATTTATAGGATATTTTGTACCTAATGGAGGTGAATAGAGATGAGTATTTACCAAACTTCTGTGATAATTGATGAGTCTAAACAAGTCATTTTATCTGATTTGCCGTTTCCGGTGGGGCAAAAGCTCCAGGTAATGATTATTGCCGCTGATGGAGATGTCACTGGGGATGAAAATGCCCAAATCGATGTAGTGATAGCGCAATATCGTCAGGAAGGGAAATTGCGCCCGTTTGGGTTATGTGCGGGGGAGTTTGTTGTCCCCGATGATTTTAATGAGCCTTTACCTGATGAAATTGTCGATTTATTTTACCCAGAATGAAGTTACTACTAGACAACCATATCTTTTTGTGGTTTATTCAGGGAGATAGTCGTTTATCTGAAAAATTCCATGAAGCGATTCAAAATCAAGCCTCTGAAGTTTTTCTCAGTGTGGTCTCAATTTGGGAATGTGTGATTAAGTACCAAATGGGAAAACTGGATTTTCCTGAATCTCCGGTAATTTATCTGCCTCAACAGCGAGCCAAACATTTGATAAAAAGTCTGGTGGTGGATGAGGCCAGTATCGCTCAATTAATTAATCTTCCCCCATTGCACCGCGATCCGTTCGATCGCTTGCTGATATGTCAAGCGTTGCAGCATAATTTAATGATAGTCACCGAAGATCAGGCAATTTTGAGTTATCCAATGGTTTCGACTTTGAGGTAGAACTACAAATATAGTCATTTCAAATAGAAATGAAACAATCGAGATTGCCCTCACCCCCATCTCCTTTTCTCTCTCCCCCCCTTTCAAAGGGGGGTAGGGGGGATGGAGAGGGGACGGGGGTGAGGGCGGAGTCAATCCCATTCTTAATTGAAATGACTATATCTCCCGGGATGCTTCGCCCTGATAGTCCCCACCAAGGGCGAAGCATCCCGGGGACAATCTCTGGGTAAAACCCATAACATATCTACCGGGATGCTTCGCCCCTACGCATATTTGTGGTTGACCAATTGCTGAAAAGCGCTTTTCAGCAGGTTTCCCATATTAGTCCTTGCACAAACGCCACAGCAACACGCCAACACCAACTGCTGCTCCTGCTGCTGCTACGAATGGCAACGCCGGTGCCATAGCCACCGATGTAACAGTGGCTGTTCCTATAGTCGCAGAAGACAAACCTATGCCCCCAGTGGTGGTGGCAATACCAGTGGCGGTTGCCCCAGTTAGACCAGTCAATTTGGCGGCAACTACTAATGTACCGCCAGCGAGACCTAAACCATTACCGCTACTCATTTTGACAAGCTCCTTTTTTAGGCTGTTATAGGTTCATCGGTTGGGGGGCAGTCTTTTTATGCAAACTGGGCAAAATAATTTTCGCCATCAAAAAACCCCCCAGGATGCTCCTGAAGGGTTAACGGTGATTTGGGGGATATTTATGCAAATCCCTCCTTTTTCATTCATGTATTATGTGAAAATTCATCCCTGCCTGATATTCACATAAGTAAATTATTCTAATGCGGCGCGGAGGGACTGGAACAACCGCCCCAGAATTTGTCGCAGCTTGGCTCGGTCCTGATTTTCCGCATCTTCCCGACTCTTCACCGCCAGTTCTCGCTGGGCTTCTCCTGTTGACTGGGAAATCAACGCCTCGATTTCTTGGGCGGCGGACTCAATTTGCAGGGGTTCGGCACTTTCTAGCAATAGAGCCCGCTCTAACTGAGCGATAATCCCTTGGCGTTGTTCGGGAAACCAGTCGTCAGAACTTGGCCAATAGGATTTTAACTCAGAAAATAGGGATTCTTCTGCTATGGTGGCAATATCCAGTAAATCCAAGAGTTTATCTGTTGGCAACAAGTCTTCTCGTGCTATACTCAGCTCTGGATATTCTATTTCTAGGGCTGGAGTAAAACCAATTACGGTTCCCCAAGTCTGTTCTGCATTCAATTCTACCGCAATATAGGCAATCCGATCGTCCATCACCGCTTGTTCGGGAATTTCTAGGGTGTCTGCATCCGCAGCAATGGGGATACATTCCACCACCCCCAGGGATTTATTGTCCTCTTTTATTTCCAAATCGGCTAATTCGGTGAGGGCTTGTAATGCTAAATTCCAGGCGCTACTTTGGGTATAATCGGATTGGTAATTATAGCGATCGAGATAACGGGAAACCACCCAAACCGCTAGCCCCCGCTCACCCACCTTGTGAGTATCTTGGCGGATATGGGCAGGAATGGGAATTAGTAAGCCAAATTGTTCGGTGTTCATCGTTTTTATTCCTAGTTAATCATAAGGTTTTCGTAATTTTTCCGAAACCATTGCCTTGTCCTTACATCTTTTCTCTCAAGATATTGCCAATATATCGCAACAAAGGCTTGAGGTGTCGCGACCAAGCTGCGTTCATCACTCCACGGGGTACATTAAAATGTTCGGCCAGGATTTTAAGTGTCCATTTTTCCCCACGGGAAGTGCGATCGCATATTTCCAGCAGAACCTCTTGGGCAGTAATTGGCGGTGGTGGCTGTTGGCGGACAAAGGTATTACGGCATTTTCCCTCAGCATCTTTTTGAATTATTTCGCGGGCTTGGCGAATGATTTTTTCTGGGGATGGTTCTGGCGGTGGCGGTGCCTGTGCCACATCATCCATGTTAAAATCCTCATCAGGGTTTTTCGGCTTGGGGTTAGGGTCAATTAATCTCCGCTCCCTTGCGAGGCGGGATTTATATTCCCCTTCGCAGCGTTTATTCCACAGAGTGATAGGACTGGCGGCATCATCCTGGTCTGGGTCGTAGGCTTTTTCTTCTGCTGTTCCTTTGCCCCTGATATCGCCATAGATTTTGCGCTCGATATAGTCCTCCGCCACCGCCGCCGCTTCTATATAGATTAAATCATCACGATATTGCGGCGGCATTCCTGGCCAAAAGCATTGTGGTGGGGCGGTCATCATTCTATTCATCCCCTGTCGGATTAGGCGTTTACGCTTTTCTTCCGATGTTGCCCGCTTCGCTTGCCGGAAAATCTCCTTTAGTTCCTCATGGATGGGATGTTGCTCCCTCACTTCGCACCTCCTCAATGGTAACTTTGAGTGGTTGGGTTTCGTGCCTCAACCCAACCTACGAAGATTATCGCTGATTTTGGCCCTCTTGACCCGGCTCGTAGTAGGGCTTTAGCCCTCTTGACCCGGCTCGTAGTAGGGCTTCAGCCCTCCTGTAAGGCTCGTAGTAGGGCTTTAGCCCTCTTGACCCGGCTCGTAGTAGGGCTTCAGCCCTCCTGTAAGGCTCGTAGTTGGGCTTTAGCCCTCTTTCCCCGGCTCGTAGTTGGGCGGGAGAGAAACCGGGTTTCTTAACTAGGTCTGGGTGAGGATGCAGGGACTGTCGCATTGGGTCCCGGTTTCTGAACCTCAATATCAGGAATTTCCCACAGAAACCACATCAGCCACAGGCTCAGTCATTGTTTCCTGACATTGCTGATGATGCGGGTGGATAAAACCCAAACTAATTTTATCTGGAGAAACTCCCATTTCTACCAAGCGATTAATAATTGATTCCTCCGTATCATTACACTGAATCATAATGCTATCCCCCACAATATCAATATGGATAGCGCATTGATGGAGTCGTTTATATTGCCGCCATCCCACCCACACAGCCATATAACGCATTCGCTCATCATCAAAAATTAGATCAATATGAGACTCGGCGTTACCAAAATCCTCATAATCTTGGAGTAATTGTTTGATGATATGTTTGTATGTATTTATGGTATTATTCATACTAATTTCTTCCCTGAAAAGTTAAAGATAATTAATCTTCAGTGATAATAGTGTCCAAAATTTCTTGTAAAATCTCTGGCGTTAAGCCTCGCTCTTGTGCTTTGTCTGAAATTTCTGCCATCACCTCTGTCAAAGTCTTGCCAGATAATTTATCTCGCAACAATAATTCAATCATATCATTTAACTGTTTTTTTATTTCTGGATTTGCCCGGTCAAATGCGGCTTTAATCTCTTCATCAACTTGAATAATGATATTGGCCATATTTTTCTCTCTAATGTTTAATGGAAATTTTTCATGGACAATCATTCATTTCATGCTCTGATTATAGTAGAGCTTGTCGGGTGGGTTGTAGGGGTAATTCGCGAATCACCCCACCCTCCTCCACCCCAAACCCTACCTCAAGCCATAACACCCCAAGGATGCCCAATGGACCGGCTCCTGAAACGGACAACCCTTATCCGCCGCATAGGCTTTGATACTTTTCTCCGTATCCACCACACGAGTTAAAAGGTTTTGGTCATAATCAGGAATCGCCATAATTCGGGCTTTTTCCGCCTTGAAATGCGCCTCCAATGCCTTCTTATACTTCTTCCCAAACTCCGCCCCAGTCATTTTTCGCATCTCCTGTTGGGCAGCTTGCAGGGCAACCGGACGATTTTTGCCTGCTTTGCGCTGGTTGTGGTACAAAATGGACAATAACGCCGCCGATGAATCATAAATTGCCCATTGACTAGCAATCACTCCTCGGGCACCCGCACAGAGAAAACCCGTACTCACCGCTACAGGTTCATCAATGGCACCATCGGGCAAAAATAACCCGGTTTCGCAACAAGAGAGAAACATCTCATCCAAGTCTTTAAACCGCCAACCGGGGGACAGCAGTTGACTCACTGTGATTTTGCCATCACTCAGGCGCAGTCCCGACTCTAGGGGATTATCATAGCGGCTTTGGGCGTGGTGAGTGCTGACCAGGTGGGTGGTATTTTCTAGTAACTGGCGGTACTTTTGGCGGGTGGCGTCCGCACCAACGAGCCGTTTTTCCGGGGAAACCCCAAAAAGTTCGGCCACTTTCGCCCCTTCAAAGCCACTACAGGGCAGGTCATTGGTGGCATTTTCCGCAATACCGTATTCTTGGGTAGTCACGGGCTTGCGGTTGTGGCAAAAACCCAAAACTTGCACGCTGGGAGCGTAGCGGAGGATGAATTTATCGCCCAGATAGGATGGGGGAGTGGGGGAGGATGGGGAGGATGGGGAAGTGTGGGAGGATGGGGGAGTGGGGGAGGATGGGGGAGTGGGGGAGGATGGGGAGGATGGGGAAGTGTGGGAGGATGGGGGAGTGGGGGAGGACAGAGGAAGGGCAGCAAAGGGAATTTGATGCAGGAATAGGTGAGGAATGAGAATGAGTTCCTCTAGGTCTTGCAGTTTTTCCCCAATTAAACGGTCAAGTTCCAGACGTTGAGCCAGTTCCGCCAAAGTAGCGGGCATTTGGGCTGTCCATTGGGTTTTATTGCTCACATAGGGTTTAACCCAAGTTTCCCGCAACCAGAGTTGCAAAGTTTTATAGCCCTGTCCTTTGCAGGTGAAGCAGTCCGGTTTAGTTTCCCCGTGACGCAGGATGAAAATATGGGTATCGTCATCAGTGGTATAGAAACTGAGGATAGCTGCGCCAGGACTATCTTGCAATAAGGGGATAAAATCCGCTATTTTGGGCGGTTGGACTTGGCGCAGTTTGGCCACCACCTCATCCAGGTTGCTGAGTTGGTCAAGAATGGCTGCTTTTTGCTGTTCCAGTTGCCCAATGTCCTCACGGACGGCAGTAGCAGCCCGAAGTTGACGGGTTTTCATGCCATCCGGTTTGGTTTCCCGTGAACTGTCGCCCAGTTCATCCCGTTTTTGGGCAATTTGGTCGTCCAGGTCGTTCAGTTGTTGCAGATATTGCCGTACTGGTTCGGGCATATCGCCGTTTTGATAGAGGTCAGCAGTTGCCAACAGGTCAACTAGGCGTTTAGCGCGGACTCGTTCCACAATTTCCAAGGCGGTGGGGATATCCTGGAGGTTGATAGCGGCTTGGATGGCGTTTTCATAGATATAGATGGACTTGGCCACCACTTCTTGCCGTTCGGTACTGCTAACTCGCTGTGTGCGGCTATAGTCAACAGCAGCCATTGCATCGCGGTAGCCTTCCAATGCCATTTGCCAGTCACCTTGCTGGAAACCCAAGCTGCCTAAAGCCCGGGCAGTCGTTAAGCATTCCACTGGCAGAAGTTGGGGACGGAAGAATTTCAGCGCTTCTTGGTAGCATTTGACTGCTTTTTGGCGGTTTTCCGATGGCTCTTCTCCCAATTCGGCTTGGGTCTGGTAGGCATTCCCCAGATTAGTCAATGTGCTGGAAAGGTCTTTATCCAGTCCCAACTTACGGAGAATTTTAGCGGCTTCATCGTAGGCGGCGATAGCTTTCTGGAGATTCGCCGATGGCTGTTCTCCCAATTCGGCTTGGGTCTGGTAGGCATTCCCCAGATTATTCAATGTGCCCGAAAGGTCTTTATCCAGTCCCAACTTACGGAGAATTTTAGCGGCTTCATCGTAGGCGGCGATAGCTTTCTGGAGATTCGCCGATGGCTGTTCTCCCAATTGGGCTTGGTTCCGGTAGGCAACCCCCAGATTATTCAATGTGCCCGAAAGGTCTTTATCCAGTCCCAACTTACGGCGAATTTTAGCGGCTTCATCGTAGGCGGCGATAGCTTTCTGGAGATTCGCCGATGGCTGTTCTCCCAATTCGGCTTGGTTCCGGTAGGCAACCCCCAGATTAGTCAATGTGCTGGAAAGGTCTTTATCCAGTCCCAACTTACGGAGAATTTTAGCGGCTTCATCGTAGGCGGCGATAGCTTTCTGGAGATTCGCCGATGGCTGTTCTCCCAATTGGGCTTGGGTCTGGTAGGCAACCCCCAGATTAGTCAAAGTGCCCGAAAGGTCTTTATCCAGTCCCAACTTACGGCGAATTTTAGCGGCTTCATCGTAGGCGGCGATAGCTTTCTGGAGATTCGCCGATGGCTCTTCTCCCAATTCGGCTTGGGTCTGGTAGGCAACCCCCAGATTAGTCAATGTGCTGGAAAGGTCTTTATCCAGTCCCAACTTACGGCGAATTTTAGCGGCTTCATCGTAGGCGGCGATAGCTTTCTGGAGATTCGCCGATGGCTGTTCTCCCAATTCGGCTTGGGTCTGGTAGGCAACCCCCAGATTAGTCAATGTGCTGGAAAGGTCTTTATCCAGTCCCAACTTACGGCGAATTTTAGCGGCTTCATCGTAGGCGGCGATAGCTTTCTGGAGATTCGCCGATGGCTGTTCTCCCAATTCGGCTTGGGTCTGGTAGGCAACCCCCAGATTAGTCAATGTGCTGGAAAGGTCTTTATCCAGTCCCAACTTACGGAGAATTTTAGCGGCTTCATCGTAGGCGGCGATAGCTTTCTGGAGATTCGCCGATGGCTGTTCTCCCAATTGGGCTTGGTTCCGGTAGGCAACCCCCAGATTATTCAATGTGCCCGAAAGGTCTTTATCCAGTCCCAACTTACGGAGAATTTTAGCCGCTTCATCGTAGGCGGCGATAGCTTTCTGGAGATTCGCCGATGGCTGTTCTCCCAATTGGGCTTGGTTCCGGTAGGCATTCCCCAGATTATTCAATGTGCCCGAAAGGTCTTTATCCAGTCCCAACTTACGGCGAATTTTAGCGGCTTCATCGTAGGCGGCGATAGCTTTCTGGAGATTCGCCGATGGCTGTTCTCCCAATTCGGCTTGGTTCCGGTAGGCAACCCCCAGATTAGTCAATGTGCTGGAAAGGTCTTTATCCAGTCCCAACTTACGGAGAATTTTAGCGGCTTCATCGTAGGCGGCGATAGCTTTCTGGAGATTCGCCGATGGCTGTTCTCCCAATTGGGCTTGGGTCTGGTAGGCAACCCCCAGATTAGTCAAAGTTTGGGCATATTTATCGGGGACAGTTTCGCGGGGACGGGCTTCGAGAACTAACTGATAAAGACCAATAGCTACCGCGAGATTTACTTGCCAACGTCCCCTAGAATACTGTTGCAGACTAATTGCCAAGTCTTCAATCAGTCCTACTGCATCATCTCCCATTTCTGGTTTAGCAGCACTGACCATTTCCAGAAAAGTCTGGGCGGCTTGGGGTAATTGGGGGTCGAGTTGTCCACCCCGTTGGTCTAGTAGTTGATAAACTGCTGCTTCGCCACCTTCCCCCTCAGCTTGAAGCAAAGCCCAGACAAAAGCTAAGGTCTCTTGATTGGTTTCTTGATTTTGAGAATTGCCAGTATCTTTTCCCGTGGCTAATACTTGCTGTAACCGTTCTTGTCCCTGTTGGGCAATTTGTACTGTCCCCTGCAATGTGCGCCAGAACTGTTTAGCTGTCAGTTCGCTATCTTCTATGGGTAAATCCGCTTGCAGCCGTACTTCCCCATCATCCGGGTCCCGTTGCCACCGCGCCAGTTTATATTTCAACCCCAGATGCAGCAATGTTTCTAATGCTGTCTCATAATGGGGATGGTCAGCGGGGACTGTGAGCAATTGGGGCAGAAGAAATGTGATAAATTCCCCATTTTCTTGCACATCGATGGCTACAATTATGTCATCTACTGATAACAATACCCGTTGCTGGTCTGGGTCTGGTTGATATTTCCATTGACGTTGGTCTAGGAAGCTGCAAATTTGGGTTAATCGTTCTTGTGAATTCATTATGTCCTCCTAAAATATTAACTACCAAGGCATAGCCTAAAGAAACCGGGTTTCTTAATTAAATCTCGGTGAGGATGCAGAAATTATCCCAGAAACCCGGTTTCTGAACCTCAACCGGGGGCCTAAAGAAACCGGGTTTCTTAATTAAGTCTCGGTGAGGATGCAGAAATTGTCCCAGAAACCCGGTTTCTGAACCTTACTCCCCACGTTGCAGCCGTTCCAGCTCCGCCTGAAGTCCCGCCAATGCCTCACTGGGCAACATTTCCATTAACGCCGCTGCTATCTGAGCCTCGGTTGTCTTGCCTCCGGGGTCGTTCCCTGTGGCTAATACCACTTTTAACCTTTCCACCCCCCGTTCCGTCAAATTAATCAACCCAGACAAGATGCGGTTAAATTGTCGCCCAGTCAAGGCTGCATCTTCTAATGCTACTCCCACACTGGTGCGCACTTCGCCATCACTGGGGTCATATTCCCACCGCAACAGCTTCACTTCCCAGGCAATGGCTAGCATGGTCTGAAATGCTACTCCTTTATATATGTGATTTTTCAGATTTAGAATTTGGGGCGCAAATATGCTCAGATATTCCCCATTTTCCTGCACCTGAATCACAAGCATGAAATCATCCACATGCTCGGACTGAACGCCGGTGAGGATGCGGTCCTGTTCCGGTTCCAGGCGATAACGCCAACCGCGTTGGTCCAGGAAACTCGCCACTTGTGCTAAAGTCGTTGCCATAACCTGTACTCCTTGGGGATGACCCCTCCTGTTGTTACTATTCTTTCGGTGGGGTTTTGCTATTTTATGCAAGTGAGCCCGGTTCGTAGTAGGGCTTTAGCCCTCAAGGCTCGTAGTAGGGCTTTAGCCCTCTTGGTTCGTAGTAGGGCTTTAGCCCTCAAGGCTCGTAGTAGGGCTTTAGCCCTCTTGGTTCGTAGTAGGGCTTTAGCCCTCAAGGCTCGTAGTAGGGCTTTAGCCCTCTTGGTTCGTAGTAGGGCTTTAGCCCTCAAGGCTCGTAGTAGGGCTTTAGCCCTCTTGGTTCGTAGTAGGGCTTTAGCCCTCAAGGCTCGTAGTAGGGCTTTAGCCCTCTTGGTTCGTAGTAGGGCTTTAGCCCTCAAGGCTCGTAGTAGGGCTTTAGCCCTCAAGGCTCGTAGTAGGGCTTTAGCCCTCAAGGCTCGTAGTTGGGCTTTAGCCCTCTTGGTTCGTAGTAGGGCTTTAGCCCTCAAGGCTCGTAGTAGGGCTTTAGCCCTCTTGGTTTGTAGTGAAGAAATAGGGTTGAAGCCCAACTACGAACCTTTTTTAAGAGGGCTGAAGCCCTACTACGAACCTTTTTTAAGAGGGCTGAAGCCCTACTACGAACCTTTTTTAAGAGGGCTGAAGCCCTACTACGAGCCTTGAGGGCTAAAGCCCTACTACGAACCTTTTTTAAGAGGGCTGAAGCCCAACTACGAACCTTTTTTAAGAGGGCTGAAGGAGGGTGCTACGAACCTTTTTTAAGAGGGCTGAAGCCCAACTACGAACCTTTTTTAAGAGGGCTGAAGCCCAACTACGAACCTTTTTTAAGAGGGCTGAAGGAGGGTGCTACGAACCTTCTCCCCGATGACAATGAAGTTGTTTATTAACCCAAAATATCATGCAAATCATTAAACTAAAAGTCCGCTCTGATGCTGAGGGAAAAGTCATTTTCCAAGTCCCTCAAGATTTAGCAAATCAAGAGTTAGAAATGGCTGTTATCTATCAGCCTGTGGCTCAAACAAGCCCAATTCAACCCCCGGAATCATTGGGCTGGCCTGCTGGTTTCTTTGAACAAACAGCGGGCTGTTTAGCTGATGAGCCATTAGTCAGATATGACCAAGGGGAATATGAGCTAAGGGAGGATATAGAGTGATTTATTTGCTAGATACTAATGTTTGTATTATTTACCTGAATCGGCGCACATCTGGAGTGCAGCAACATTTAGAAAGGTTATCGCCGAGGGATGTGGCGGTTTGTTCTGTGGTTAAGGCTGAATTGTTTTATGGGGCGATGAAAAGCTCAAACCCAACTCGGACAATGGCTCTACAGGAAGTATTTTTAAGTCAGTTTGTTTCCTTACCTTTTGATGATGTAGCCGCGAATATCTTTGGGAGAATTCGGGCTCAATTGGCTGCTTCAGGAACGCCGATCGGCCCCTATGACCTGCAAATTGCGGCGATCGCTTTAGCAAATAATCTGGTTTTGGTGACTCATAATGTGAGAGAGTTTGTCCGGGTGGAAGGGTTACGCCTAGAGGACTGGGAAGCTCAGGGGTGACGGGGAGAATGGGGGAGATGGAGTGAAAGGTTTCTCTGTAGGGGCGAAGCATCCCGGTAGATAGGCGATCGGCTTTACCCAGATATGAGCCCCGGGATGCTTCGCCCTCCCCATACCTCCATCTCCTCCACCCTCCCCGATGACATTTGTGGGAATCGTGAATTTTTAATTACTGCTGTGGAGAAAATGCTAAAAACTATTGATTTGGGAGAAATTACCCCAGAAAATCAGCCAAAAGTCATCTTTTTTGATGCCGTAGGCACTTTATTTGGCGTCCGAGGTGGCGTGGGGGAAGTTTACGCCCAACAAGCAAAGCAGTTTGGTGTAGATGTGGCGCCAGAACTGCTGACAGAATATTTTATGAACAGCTTTCGCGCCGCTCCCGAAGCCGCTTTTCCCGACGCCTCACCCGAGCAGCTCCCCCAGTTAGAGTTTGACTGGTGGGAGGCGATCGCCCGCCAAACCTTCCACCAAGCCAACGTCCTCCACCAGTTCCCCCACTGGGGCGACTTCTTCACCCACCTTTATCACCACTTCGCCAGCGCCGCACCGTGGGACCTCTACCCCGACGTACATCCCCAACTGCAACGCCTCCAAACCCTCCATATCCAGCTCGGCGTCTTATCCAACTTTGACACCAGACTTTACTCCGTCTTAAAAGCATTACAACTTGACCACTTTTTCTCCTCCATCACCATCTCCACCGCCGTCGGCGCCGCCAAACCGGACCCCCACATCTTCGCCGTCGCCCTCGCCAAACACCAATGTCCCCCCCACCAAGCATGGCACGTAGGCGACAGCCACAAAGAAGACTACCTCGGCGCCGCCGCCGCCGGTTTGCGCCCCATCCTAGTCCAGCGATGACAAAGGACAAAGGGCAAAGGACAAATGACCAAACTTGTACTACAATGTAGTATAAAAGAGTCGCACGATTAAACAGCCCCCTATGCCCTACGAAAACCTAGAGCTATCCACCCCCAAGCCAGTGCTATCTTGGGCCAACCACGAGCTAGGTTACGAAGAAATGAGAATGGCGCGTAACGTCGCCTCCCTCCCCTTCGTATATAAACACGTGGCCCTGATGCCAGACGTACATTTAGGCAAAGGCGCCTTAGTCGGCTCAGTGTTAGCCACCAAAGAAGCCATCATCCCCGCCGCTGTGGGGGTGGATATTGGCTGCTTTACCGGCGATACCTTGGTGCCTCTGGCGGATGGCAAGTCTTATCCTCTGGAGGAACTGGCTTCATGGGAACGAGAGTTCATTGTTTATGCCTGCACCAGCACCGGACGCATCGTTGCAGCCAAGGCGATCGCCCGGTTAACACGTCGCCAAGCTCCCCTAGTCAAAGTCATTCTCGATAACGGAGCCGAAATCAAATGCACCCCAGATCATCAATTCATGCGGCGTGATGGCACCTACCAAGAAGCCAGCCACCTCAAACCCGGTACATCCTTAATGCCGTTTTACACCAAAACCGACAAGGATGGTTATACCCTCATCCAGCAAAACTACTCCGGTCATTATCAAAAAGCCCACTGGATTATCGCCCGTTCCGGTCTGTTAGGAAATATACCTGCCTTCCCCAACCAAAAAACTGTGATTCATCACAAAAACTTTGATGAGGCAGACAACCGACCAGAAAACCTAGAATTCATGGGACATAAAGACCATTCGACTTATCATCGCTCCTTAGTTGAAAGAAATACGCATTGGCAATCTCCGGAATTTGAGGAAAAAAGAAAACAGGCTCTTTCTCAGAAAGCCCGCACCCCCGAAGGATATCAAGCCTTAGCGGCAAGAGGCACAAAAAATATTCGGCGCTATATGCAGGAGCGTCCCGAACACTTCCGCTCATCTGTAGCCGGTAATGGCTCCCGAGGGAAACGGTATTTAATTGACTACAACACCAGCGAAAGGGGGAGAAAGAAAAGCCAAGAAATTGCCAATCGCCTTTACGCCTGTGAAACCTGCGGCGAGCTAGTTAAAAGTCCCATTGGCCTACATAACCACCGCCGCCACACACACGGATATAACCACAAAGTAGTAGAAATCATTCCCCTAGAAGAGCGGCAAGATGTTTACTGCTTAACCGTCCCGGAATATCACAACTTTGCCCTCACTGCAGGCGTTTTTGTGCATAACTGTGGCATGTGCGCCGTCAAAACCACCTTTACCGCCGACCAGCTCGAAGGCAAACTCAAAAAAATCCGCCAAGACATCGAAGCCGCCATCCCCGTCGGCTTTGATGAAAACAAAGACGCCGAAAAACCAGTCACCAACTGGCAAGGATGGCGGGACTTTTCCGAACTACATCGCGGTGTCCAACACCTAGAAGGAAAAGCCCTGAAACAGATGGGCTCCCTCGGCGGAGGCAACCACTTTATCGAAGTTTGCCTCGACACCGAGAACACCGTGTGGTTAATGCTGCACTCCGGTTCTCGCCATATTGGCAACAAACTCGCCGAATGCCACATCGACACCGCCAAAGAACTGGCAAAACTGGCACAAACCCGCCTCCCAGACCCAGACTTGGCTTACTTCATCGCCGGGACACCGGAATTTGATGCCTACTGGCGGGACCTGCAGTGGGCGCAAAACTACGCCCGCAAAAATCGCGATGTGATGATGGCGCGGTTTCTCCGAGTAGTGGAAAAGTACCTCGCCGGAGGCAAAAGCACCAAACCTGTATTACAAGTTAACTGCCACCATAATTACTCAGAAAAAGAACTCCACTTTGGCGAGGAAGTTTACGTCACCCGGAAAGGAGCCGTCCGCGCCAGAACCGAAGACTACGGCATCATTCCCGGCTCAATGGGAGCGAAATCTTTCATCGTCAAAGGCAAAGGCAATGCCGAAAGTTACTGCTCCTGCTCTCATGGCGCCGGGAGATTAATGTCTCGCAGCAAAGCCAAAAAACAGTTCACCCAGGAGGACTTAATTGCCCAAACTGAAGGCATAGAATGCCGCAAAGATAGCGGCGTCATCGATGAAATTCCCGGCGCTTACAAGTCTATTGATGAAGTGATGCACAACCAATCAGATTTAGTGGAAGTGGTGGCTACCCTCAAGCAGGTTATCTGCGTCAAAGGGTGAAATCAACCGCAAAAACCTAAAGCCGAAGAAACCCGGGTTGTCAACCAACCCGGGTTTCTTCGGCTAGAAAAACCCCGGTTTTTTTACCGGGGTTCTTTAATGCCAGCTTCTGGCCATTTTAGGAAATAGCGCAAGTAAGCTGCTCCCATTCTTTTTTTAGCATTTCTATCAGCTTTTGATCTCCCCGCTGTTCAGCCGCTTGCAGCCGCCGCTCTAAATTCCGGCAGATATTAACTTCGTGAATTTTGGCTACTTCTGCCCACATATCCTTAGAAGTCTGGCTGGTGAACACACCCGAACCTGCTTTAGTTGATGCAGGTTCCCTTTTAGGCGCAGAAGTGGGAGCAGTGGCACCATTGTTATAGGCAATACCGCGATATTTGAGAATTTCCACCGACTGCGGAGCAGTCATGTGTCGGGGATAGCGTGTGTGCCAGGAGCAACCCCGGTACAAGCCGCCTTCTGGGCCTTCCATCATCTCAATTGTCGGGGGGTCGTAATCGTATTTGGTGCCGCGATAATTTAGTTTCATATCGTTTTTCATCAGTAAATCAACTCAGGTAGGTTTCGCAAAAGTCAGGATTTCAAAACAACTATTTAGTGGTTATGTATTTAATTATACAGTTTTTCCAAAGAAAATCAGCATATTAAACAAAACTTAACAAAGTTAATCCCCAATGGGGTGACAGGGGACCCCGGAGAGGGGGGATCTGACCAGTGTCAGTTTTTTGATTTGAAAAACCTGCAAACCTAGAAAGCGCAAGGAGGGGAGAGCTTCACCACACTAAATTATGAAATCCTTATCGGATCAGGGTTTGACAAAAAACCTACCTCTGGAAGGATGCGGCGGGTGGGGAGGGGTGGGGAGATTTTCTGCCCCACCCGACCCCGAGTGGATCCCGTCTTTGGCTCCTCCATCTCACCTGCCCCCCTGCCAAAGTGCTTCTATTCTTTGCCAACCCACTGCCATAAAGGATGAGACGGTCCCTGCTGGCGGATGCGCATCACCTGCTGCTCCAAACGTTTGCGCTCCAACGGGGGTAAACCAAACAGAATATTTCGACTTTGCCAGACCAAAACTGCCACCGTCATGCTGATGCAGGTGATGATTCCCAGGGTGGGGAGGGTATTTTCCCAAATATTAATGGTGTAGCGCAAAGCTGCCCAGGTAAAGTCGTCGAGCAAAAGCGAAATTTGGGGGCGCAAACTCCACACACTGAGGGATCCGGCGGTACTCCACAGAGCCAATACCACCAACCACCTGCCCCAAACTGTGAGCTGGTGTAGCTTCTGCACTTGTCGGACAAAGGTGGGGTCACGAACCGGTAGGTCGGCGGAGCCATTGAGAGTTTCGGAGTCAGGAAGCATCGGCTAGTACGCTTGGGAGAAACAATCCTATTTTAGATTGTGCAGAAGCACCACAGCGGCCAACGGTCCACGGAGGCTCTGCCTCCTTTATGCCTGAAGTGGTTCATCACATCACTATTTTATCTCAGTCAGCAGTGGTTATTTATCAATAAACTTGGAGCATTACAAGCAATATATACAAAATCCAGTTATGGGGATAATTACAGCTTTTTCAACAGGGATTTAGTACAGACCGGTCTCGACCCCTCACCCTAAATCCACTTCGACAGGCTCATTGCATCGCCTCTACCAAAGAGGGAAAGGGACTTTGAAGATGGACACATTTTTTCAGAACCGGCTGTAAATATGATTTTTATCGCCAGCATATCAGGTGACAAAGTTTTAAGTTTAGCTTAATTGGATGAATTTATTGTAAATCTTGATTAGCTATTTTTTTGAATATTAGATAACTTTTATTTGCCATTGTTATTGGACTTGATTGATTATTTTATTTGAATTTTTGGGGTGAGCAACCGCGTTTTTCGGGATAAACCCGCAGGCTTATTGGTGGACTACATCGGCATTGGGCAAAGACTGAAAGAGGCATGAGGGTATGATTCCGCCCCAGACCACTGATGCTGGAAAAATACGATATCGTCAAAGCCATGTTTCAAGGCTGAGATTACCAGTGCGGCTGACAAGGCTCCGCCCCAGAACGCTTGGTGGTCAGGGCAGAAGCCCTATATGCTAGCTGGGTTGCTGTTGAAGCCAATCAGACGAGCCTACCCAAACCAGGCAAATCCGACCAGAGGGCGATCGTGCTGAAAACCTCCCACCGAATCAAGCAATCCTTGATTCACAATGTACTCATCACGCATCTCAGCCATTGACTATGAAAAAGATAATTTTCGCCACCGCCTCAATTATCGGGTCGTTTTTCCTGGCTACACCAGTGCAAGCCGTCTCCCAGAGACACTTAGAGCAATTGCGAACCACCAATAAATGTGTCAACTGCGACCTGGTGCGTGCAGACTTAGTGAGTACCAACCTCAGCGGTGCGGACCTCAGCGGAGCTAACCTCACCAGCGCCAATCTATTTGGTGCCAATCTCAGAGACGCCGATTTAAGGCGAGCATCTCTGGGGAGTGCTTCTTTGAGTGGTGCATCTCTAGGGGGTGCTTTCTTAAGTGGCGCCTTTCTCAAAGATGCTTTTCTGCGCGGGAGCAACTTGCAAGGTGCTAATTTAACCAGCGCCAACCTCACCGGTGCGAACCTCAGTCGCGCCACTTTGGTAGATGCGGTGATGAACCGCGCTAACTTCAGCGGCGCTTATTTGTTTGATGCCAATTTGAAAAATGGCAATTTGCAAGAAGCGAACTTCAGCAGTGCTTATCTGGAAGGGGCGGACTTCAACGGCGCCAACCTGCAAAAAGGTAATTTTAAAAACGCCGATTTGAGAAATAGCGATTTCAGTGAGGCTGACTTGAGGGGTGCCAACCTCGGCGGTGCCAACCTCGGCGGTGCCAATCTTTTTAATGCAAATCTTTGTGATGCCACTATGCCTGACGGCTCAAAAAGTCGCCAAGGTTGTCAGTAGGAGGTAGGGGACGGGGACTTTGGGGAGTGTGGGGAGTGTGGGGAGTGTGGGGAGTGTGGGGAGTGTGGGGAGTGTGGGGAGTGTGGGGAGTGTGGGCTCTTCCCCATCTTCCCCCTCTTCCCACCCCATCTTCCCCCTCTTCCCACCCCTCCCCATCTTCCCCCTCTTCCCTCTCTTCCCCCTCTTCCCAATCACCCCGTCTCCCCGTCTCCCAGTCTCCCCGTCTGTCTTTCCGGAGACAGCATCACCGAATCGGAATCCAGTAAAAATACCATTACTGGAGGCTACATTTATGTTTCACCTCTCTACTCTCGGTGGGTTTAGCTATCAACTGCGTGAATTTGCTGATTTAGATGGTTTTGTCCCCGAACCGGGCGATCGTCCCAAGAACTTCAGATGGGAAGGAGACAGACAATGGGACTCCCAGACTTGGAAAGAATTCCTCTACCGTGCCCAAGACAGAAAACACAAAGTCCAGCAATTAAGCTCCCTTTGGGAAGCAGCTTCCTAGACCGAGTGTCCTTAGTCCTTTGTCTGACTGTCAACAGCCAATAAAAAAAGCGAGAAATTCTCGCTTTGCCGACAGCACAAAATTAGCATACTTTCAATCATACAGTAGTGGGGGAACCGGAAGAAGCCGCCAACTCTGCCAAACGTTCCTGCTGGTCTTGGGTAATGCAAGATTGAATCATAGAATCAATATCCCCTTCCAAAGCACCAGCTAGATTGAAATTATGACCCAGGCGGTGGTCTGTGACCCGATTATCCTTATAGTTATAAGTGCGAATCTTCTCCGATCGGGCACCAGTTCCCACCTGCGATCGACGCATGGAAGAAACCGCCTCCTGTTGCTCCCGGAGTTTTATATCATACAGCTTTGCCCGCAAAATTTGCATTGCCCGCTCGCGGTTTTGCAACTGAGAGCGCTCCTCAGTGCAGAAAATCCTAATTCCCGTGGGTTTGTGGAACAAATCAACCGCCGTTTCCACCTTGTTCACGTTTTGACCGCCAGCGCCACCAGACCGAGCCGTAGTTAGTTCAATATCCTTGGGGTCAATTTCCACCTCCACATCATCCACCTCTGGCATCACCGCCACCGTCGCCGTAGAAGTGTGGACCCTACCCCCAGCCTCCGTCACCGGGACCCGCTGCACGCGATGCACGCCCGCTTCAAACTTCAGCTTGCTATAAACGCGATCGCCCGTAATTTCCAGAATTGCCTCTTTAAAACCCCCCATATCAGCCAGAGACTCGCTGAGTAACTTTACTCGCCAGCCTTGACTTTCCGCATAGCGGGAATACATCCGCAGCAAATCACCCGCCCAGATGCCTGCCTCATCCCCGCCGGTGCCAGCGCGAATTTCCAGCATGATATTCTTATCATCATTCGGGTCACTGGGCAGCAGCAAAATCTTGAGGCGCTGCTCCAACTGTGCCAGTTTTTCCTCCAGCTCTTGCACTTCCAGGAGCGCCATATCCCGCAACTCCGGATCGCTATTAGCCTCCTTCAGCACCAGTTTGGCACCGTTGAGTTCTTCCACCGTTTGCTTCCACAGGTCAAACGTATTCACCGTTTCCTCCAGGGAAGACCTCGCCTTAGCCACCCGTTGATATTCCTTCGGGTCAGTGGCAATATCTGGATCCGCCAGTCGCCGAGTCAACTCCTTAAAAGTTTGATCGACCGAATTGAGTTTATCAAGCAGGTATGTTTCCGCCATAATCCAGCCACTCAGGCACAAAGTAGAGTTAATTGCTTAGGTTTTAGCAGCGATTGGCTAAAGAAGCATTTTCGATTAGCCAATGATGGCGATGACTGCCGCCGTAACAGCTAACAGCTCGCCGAGCTAAGACCAAACCGCTACTTTTTCGGCCCGTAATTGTACTTGCGGCGGAAGCGCTCCACGCGACCTTCCGTATCCAGAACTTTCTGGGTGCCAGTAAAGTAAGGGTGGTTGCCTGACCACACATCCACGTGCATTTCTGGCCTCGTGGAACCGACGGTCATAATCACTTCCCCGTTGCAGATAACTTTAGCTTCGGGATACCACTTGGGGTGAATTCCTGATTTGGGCATAGTCCTCTATCCTACTAATTTTCCTAAATTTTAACTCATCTGTTCCCCATAAGTCAGGGCGAAGCCGCAAAAACCGGGGGCTGCCCCTGGTCATTTGTCCCTGGTCCCCGGTGACAAAACAAAGGACAAAGGACGAAGGACAAATGACCAATAACAAATCACCGCTTGGAGTATTGAGGAGCTTTCCGAGCTTTGCGCAAGCCGTACTTTTTCCGCTCTTTAGCGCGGGGGTCTCTAGTCAAGTAGCCTTCAATTTTCAAAGGCTGGCGGTTGTCTGGATCCAACTCGCACAGAGCCCGAGCGACTCCCAAGCGAATCGATTCTGACTGACCAGTGAGGCCACCACCATGAATGTTCACCAAAACATCATATTCATTTTCCAAGCCCAAAGTTTCCAAAGGTGCCTTGGCGGCACCCAGATAAGCTGGGTTATTTTGGAAATAATCTACGCCGGTTCTCCCGTTGACAATCAATTGACCATTACCGGGCACCAGGCGCACCCGCGCCACGGAAGTTTTCCGGCGACCAGTGCCCCAATATACGGCACGACCGCTCTGATCTGCTGCTGGCATTAATCTTGTCCTCCTGGAATTGTCTGGATCTGTAACAGTTCTGGTTGTTGGGCGGCGTGGGGATGGTCCGCACCGGCATAAACTTTGAGTTTGGTAAACAGTTTCCGCCCCAAGCTGTTCTTGGGCAGCATCCCCCGCACTGCCTGCTCAACGATCCGCTCGGGGATGCGACCTTGTAGCTGGGCAAAGGTCTCAGTTTTCATCCCACCCGGTCTGCCGGAATGGCGGCGGTAAAGTTTTTGGCTGCGTTTTTTGCCCGTCACTGCCACTTTTTCGGCATTAATGACGATGACAAAATCACCGGTATCCATATAGGGGGTATAGGTGGGCTTGTTTTTCCCCCGCAAAATCTTGGCGATTTCGCTGGCGAGTCTGCCCAGACGCTGGTTAGTGGCGTCCACCACATACCAAGTTGGTTCGATGGAGTCTAGGGAAGGGACGTAAGTTTTGTTCATGGTTTGATTCCCTTTGGCGATGCTCAATTGACGATCGCGCTGATTGATGATTCCTGGTTTGCCGTTGATGGTTTACCCTCCTCCACCCCGGGACAGTCGGCTCCCGCCAAGGGATTGAGGAGGAATTGGGGCATCGTATCATGCCACCAGACTTCTGGCGCAAAAGGAGATTCAGGATATCCCACCCGCAGCAAACATAAGCCGTGAGCTGGGGCAGCGTACTTTACCTCCTCGCGCCGTTCATTCGTCCAGATTTGCTGGAAGTTGGAAAGAGTTCGCTCCCCCCGCCCCACCTGCACCAGCATCCCCACTAGCAGCCGCATCATCCCGTAGAGAAATCCGTTGGCTTGGACTTCGATGTGAAGGAATGGACCGGTGCGATCGCACCGGGCCACCTGTACCTCCACCCAAGAGTGCTGGCGTTGGGAGCCTGCCCGATGAAAAGCGGCTAAGTGGCTACGTCCGAGCAGTTGGTTCAGAGCTGCCTGGATTAAAGACTCGTCTAACGGCGCGTAATAATAATGCCAAGCAAAAGGCCGCACGAACAAGTTGGGCTGCCGGTCTGTATAGATGGTGTAGCGGTATCGCCGCCACAGAGCCGAGAAGCGAGCGTGCCAGTGGAAATCCACCGCCGCCGACCCCAGCACCACAATATCTTTTGGCAGTGCGTTGTTGAGAACCGCTGCCCACTTTTCTGGTGGGATACTGCCACTGGCGTCAAAATGCGCCACTTGGCCTGCCGCATGGACGCCAGCATCGGTTCGCCCCGCTGCATAGACACCTACATGTCTGTGGAAATGCCTAAACATCACCCCTTCCAATTCCTCTTGCACCGTTCTTTGGTGCGGTTGCCGTTGCCACCCGTGAAAATGGGTGCCTAGGTATTGCAAAACCAGGGCAATTCTTTGGGTAGGGATAGCTTCAGCGGAGGTCATGGAACAATGGGAATGACAATTGTAGGAGGTGCGGTAACGGGTGAGATTTCCATCCCGATTTGGATTCGGTGGGTGTGTGCAGGCACAGAGGAAATGGAAAGCCGATGCTATACCAGCTCGATAATGGACATTTCGGCATTATCTCCCCGGCGGGGGACGGTGCGCAGAATTCTGGTATAGCCACCGTTTCTGCTGCTGTATCTGTCTTTTACCTGTTCAAACAGAGCATGAACCAGTTGTTTATCGTAGATATAGCCCATTGCCCTACGGCGAGCTGCCAGGGAGCCATCTTTGGCTAAAGTGATAATCCGTTCCACTTCCGATTGCACAGCTTTGGCACGGATTTTCGTAGTTGTGATTCGACCGTGACGGATCAATTCCGTGGCGAGAGCGCGCAGCAGAGCTTTACGCTGATCTGCGGGTTTGCCCAATAAGGGCACGCGACGACGGTGACGCATAATCGTATTTTAGTTTGACTAACTGTGAACGCTAAACCAAGTTTTTCTGGTGGTAAATTTTGCCCAACCTTTGTTTAGTTTCTAGGAGAATGGGACGATTGTCCAGCCCTTTGTGCCAGACTCAGCCATTGATTTTGTGGTGAATAATTCCGGCCTGAATGCTTTCAGGACGGAGGTAAACCACCGCTACCGATCGAGACACCGCCTGAGTCTTCCGCCAACATATTAGCGGCGGGCGACGCCGCTAGTTGTTGGTAGATTTGGTTTAACTTGCAGTGGAATGCCTGGAAAGGTTTCCCCTAGTTACTGAGAAAGGCAGAATTGATCAACTCATCCGTGAAACTGGTTTTATCCATTCGGTTTGGCAGATTTTTCTTGAGGTAAAGTGATGCCCAAGCGCTTTTGCAGGGCTTCGATCACCTCTTCTGCCGATTTTTGACCGAAGTTCTTAATCTCGAGCAGGTCTTCTTGGGTGTAATCCAGTAAGTCTGCCACCGAGTTGATTTGAGCCCGCTTCAGACAATTGTAAGCGCGGACGCTCAGCTGCAATTCTTCGATCGGGATTTGACTGGTGGGGTCAGAATCATCGGATGATTCGTCAATCATCGACTCGATCGTGATATCCTTAAGCGGCGTAAACAGATCCACCAGAATTCCGGCGGCTTGGCTGAGTGCCTCTTGGGGGGATATACTGCCATTAGTCGAGATTTCCATCAGCAGCCGATCTTTTTCTGAAGACCCACCGACACGGGCATCCTCGATCGTGTAATTCACCTTGCGCACGGGCATGAAAATGGCATCAATTTGGAGAAAGTCCAAAGCCGTAGCCTCATCCCGCCCCCGCTCCACCGAGCGGTATCCTTTCCCCCTTTCCACCCGAAATTCCATTTCCAAAGTCGCCCCATCCGCCAGGGTGGCGACATATTGATTGGGGTTGATTGCCTCCACCTCTGAGGGCAAATCAAAATTACCCGCATTCACGGTCGCTGGTCCTTTGACCAGTAATCTCCCGATCTGCGGTTGGGAGGAATAGCTTTTGAGGACGATTTCCTTCATATTCAGCAATATTTCCAGCACATCCTCCCGCACCCCATCAATGGTGGCAAACTCGTGATTGACACCCGCAATGCGGACTGCCGTCACTGCTGTTCCTTCCAAGTTAGACAGCAGAACCCGCCTTAAGGCATTGCCTACTGTGATTCCTTGCCCCCGCTCCAGCGGCTCCAGAACAAACTTGCCATACTGACTTTGGTTTTTGTCAGTGCTTGACTCTACGCACTCAATTTGAAACTGCGCCACGGAGTGACCTCCCAACTCCAATTGCTCCCATCTGGGCTCTTATTGCCTCATTTAACCAGCTTCCCAATCGCCAGATCCCTCGGACAAGTCTTGTGAAGCTATAAGTTATCATCGATTTAGTTGTTTGTTCTCCTTTGCGAGCTATGGGGCGCGATGCTGGCGCGATGCCATAGTTGCGATCGCCCATCACCACGCTTTCTTCACGGCATCATTAATATATCGGTTGTTTTCCACGATCTTGATCACGCCGTGTCCCCACACATGAATTTACCATTGACCGCCATCGACGCCACTGAGAAGGCTTCCACACAATCCACTCACCGATTAATCGTTGGTGGATCTCATCAAGAAATGCCAAGTAATTTTGAGGTGGCGGGTGCTGCTCGGATCCTTGCAGTAGAACACCTGTTTGGAGTCGGACAGCTCCGATTGAGTTCATTTGACATCCAACGCTCACAGAGGCAATCCTGTTGCCACCGCCGCCACACCCGAAAAGCAGCGCTGACGATGAATGAATGGCGATTCTCCTAGATCCCCAAAGCCCTCAACCTCAATCCCAGATCGGCAATTCTCTAAACTCGCCGCCGCTTCGGAGGGCGACAGCCGTTGTGAGGAATGGGAGTGATATCCCGAATCAGGGTGATTTCCAGACCCGCAGCTTGGATGGCGCGAATTGCTGTTTCCCGCCCCGCCCCTGGTCCGCTAACCATCACCTCTATTTGGCGCATCCCTTGGTCCATTGCTCGCCGAGCCGCATTTTCTGCCGCTGTTTGCGCCGCGTAGGGAGTCCCTTTTTTCGCGCCTTTAAAGCCGCTCGATCCTGCGGTTGCCCACGATATGGTTTCCCCGTTAGGATCCGTAATCGTTACAATAGTGTTGTTAAATGTGGACTGAATGTAGCCCACTCCATTGGGCACATTTCGCTTCTGCTTTCGTGAGGTAGTTTTTTTGCTTGGTCGCGCCATATAGCTTTGCCTGCATTATTGTGATCTGATGGGTTTGGGGTAGCGAAAAATTGGTTAGATTTTGCTGCCAGCGGTAGCTCCACGAGGAACATTTCTGGCCACAAAGAGGACGGAAGCCTTTTCTTTGATTTGCCTGTAGAGGCATAGCCGTTGATGTTCCATGACAGCCGCCCTATTTCTTCGCTGGCGGTTTTTTCTTCCCAGCCACGGTACGGCGACCGCCGCGACGACTGCGAGCATTGGTTCTGGTTCTTTGACCCCGAACGGGCAACCCCATGCGATGGCGTCTCCCCCTGTAGGTGCCGATATCCATCAGGCGCTTGATGTGCATCGCCTCTTGGCGTCTCAAGTCACCTTCTACTTGATAGTTTTTTTCTACGTATTCCCGCAGGATGGCGACTTCCGCTTCGGTGAGGTTTTTGACGCGGGTATCTGGGTTTACTCCTGTTGCTGCCAAAATTTCTTTGGATCGGGTCGGACCGATTCCGTAGATATATCTCAGACCTATTTCTACCCGCTTATCGCGAGGCAGGTCAACCCCGGCAATTCTTGCCACGCTAGTTTACTCCTTTACTTTGCCTCTAAGTTTTGTACTTACATTAGTAATTACAATCTCTCGCTTGATGCGATGTTCTAACCCTGACGCTGTTTGTGCTTGGGGTTGGAACAGATGACCGTTACCCGTCCTCGACGACGGATGATCCGGCATTTCTCACACATTTTTTTGACAGATGCTCTAACTTTCATGCTCCGATCGGGCGACGCTACAAACTTGATATTATATCAATTATTGTGGTAAATGTCAATGGTGCGATCGATTCCCTCAACAAATCGATCGGCGGTTACTTTTTCCGCAACCGGTAGGTGATCCGGCCCTTAGTCAAATCGTAAGGGGTGAGTTCGACTTTGACTCGATCTCCCGGCAGGATTTTGATGTAATTGCGCCGGATTTTCCCGGAAATATGGGCCAGAACATTAAACCCATTATCCAAGTCAACCCGAAACATGGCATTAGGCAAGGATTCTGTCACCGTGCCTTCCATCTCAATCAAATCTTGTTTAGCCAAGTTGTCTTTACCTCTAATCAGGACATCCAAACACAGAAATAGCCATCGCTGGCTGCCATCCTCATGGACAAGGGAGGCGGTTTCTGTAACATATCTTATCAAAACTCTCGCCTAAGTGGTGAGAACCAGAGGCATCCTGGGGCACGGCAGTGCCGTGCCCTTGACCACACCGGTACTGGGGATATCCTCACGAGATAATCGCCTGTTTGAGTGCCGCTGCTACTTCTTCCACAGGACGATTACCATTAATCGAAACCAGATGATTGCGTTGGCTATAATACTCAATCAATGGCGCTGTTTGCTCCCGATACACCTCCAACCGGTGGCGAATCGTCACCTCGTTGTCATCAGCGCGGCCCCGCTTCAGAGTCCGGGAAATTACGGTTTCGTCGGGCACCTCCAAATCAATCACCCAGTCGCTCGGTTGATTGATTTGCCCTAGCAGTTCCTCCAAAAATTCCGCTTGGGTGACATTACGAGGAAATCCATCCAAAACCCAACCATTGACCGCATCGGGTTCCTCGAGGCGATGAGCGACCATCCCCAAAAGCAGATTGTCAGGCACCAAATCTCCTCGCTGCATATATTCCTGCGCCCTTTTCCCCAGTTTGGTCTGATTGGCCACAGCCGCACGCAATAGGTCGCCGGTAGCAATATGAGGAATTTGGCAGAAATCAGCCAGGAGCTTCGCCTGGGTGCCCTTGCCTGCTCCTGGTGGACCTAAAAATATCGTTCTTCTCACTACTGCTTCACCATTCCTTCATAACGTTGGGAAATCACATAAGTTTGAATTTGCTTGGCAGTGTCAATGGCTACCCCCACCAGAATCAGTAGGGAGGTTGCCCCCAGTCCCTGAAATGTCCGCACGCTAGTGGCACCTTCCACGGCGGTAGGCACGATCGCCACCAGTCCCAAAAATATTGCTCCCAGAAACGTAAGGCGATTCAACACCCGCTCAACATACTCGCTCGTAGCTCGACCAGGACGAATCCCCGGAATACTCGCCCCCATCTTCTTCAAGTTCTGTGCCATATCCACGGGATTGATAATCAAAGAAGCGTAGAAATAGCTAAAGAACAGAATCAGCACCAAATAAACCACCATGTACACCCAAGGTGTTGGTCCTGACGGACTGAGGTACTGGGCAAACTGAATTAGCCAAGGATTATTCGTAAACCCCGCCAAAGAACCAGGCAAAATCAACACGGCGGAGGCAAAGATAATTGGCATCACCCCCCCTTGATTCAATCGCAAGGGCAGGTAGCTGCTCCGCTCCCGGTATAGCCGCGCCCCCACCTGGCGACGCGCCGAAACGATGGGAATGCGTCGGCTTCCTTCCTGCACGAACACAATCCCCACAATCATCACCAGGAACACTAATAGCAGCATAATCACCCGACCAACTATCCCCCGGTCTTCCTGGGCAAGCTGAATGGTTTGCCCCAAGGAGCGGGGTAGCACCGCCACAATGTTCACAAAAATCAACAGTGAGGCCCCATTACCAACACCGCGCTCGGTGATCAGTTCCGAGACCCACATCACAAACATTGAGCCTGCACACAAGGCCAGAACTGTTTCCGCCATAAAAATCGGTCCGGGATTTTCTGCGAAGGGCTGCACCCACAGAGCAATCCCCGTACTTTGCAGGGTCGCCCATGCCAATGCTACATAGCGCGTAATCTGAGAAATCTTGCGCCGCCCTGCTTCCCCTTCATTTTTCTGCAACTCCTCCAATGACGGTAGAGCCGCTGTCAGCAATTGGATAATAATCGAGGCATTAATATAGGGCAAAATCCCCAAGGCAAAGATGCCCAGCGCTGACAAACCACCGCCAGAAAAGATGTCCAGAAAGCCAATCAACTGACCGTTGGGATTGTTTTGGATAAAATCGTTGAATTTAGTTCGGTCTATACTAGGAACTGGTAAGAAAACGCCAAAGCGTACCAAAAACAGCATACCAATGGTCACAAGCAGCCGACCTCTGAGGCCAGCTGCTTGAGCCATCTGCAGAAAAGTCTCCTGGGCGCTTGGTGCTTTGTCTCGACTTACGACCATCAGAGAGTACCTCTTTTGAATAATTGCAGTGGCTCTGATTTTTCCGCTTGTAGTAGGTAAACCTCTCATCGGCTGGTATGGGCAATAGGTCGGTTTCGCCTATCGCCGCCATCAACTCGCAAAGCGAAACGCCCCCGATCGAGGCTTACCCACTTTTGAGCCATCCCAGGTACTGTGAGGGGTGATTTAACCCTAGCCCTATGCTTCGCCGACTTAGCTGTACTAGGTCTCGAGGACTTCGCAGCTACCGCCTGCAGCTTCAATTTTGCTCCGGGCTCCCGCCGTAAAAGCAGCGGCTGAGACCCTCAGAGCAACATTGATTGTGCCATTACCTAGGATTTTCAGCGGACCGTTATTGCTGGTGACAATGCCTGCCTCCATCAAAGAGTTTAAAGTCACTTCGCTATTCGCAGGCAGCGATCCCAGCTTACTTACGTTTATCGTAGTGTATTCTCGGCGATTGACTAAAGGGAAGTGCTTCAGTTTGGGGAGGCGCCGGTAAAGGGGCTGTTGACCACCTTCAAATCCGGCGCGAATGCTTTCCCCAGATCTGGATTTTTGACCGCGCATCCCTTTACCACCGCTGGCACCTTGACCGGCGGAAATTCCCCTTCCTAACCGGCGACGGCGCTTGGTGGAGCCTTTTTTTGGCCTTGCATCTGTCAATCTCATCGGAATTTTCCTCCCTCAGTTATATGCTGTTTACCCGTAGAGCTGTTCTACAGGTATGCCGCGCTCTTCGGCTACTTCCGCGAAGGTGCGCAGACTGGCGAGCGCGTCGATCGCCGCTCTGGCATTGTTGAGGGGATTGCTAGAACCTAGCTGTTTGGCCAGGACATTCTTCACCCCAGACAGTTCCAGCACTGTGCGCACGGCTCCCCCAGCAATTACACCAGTACCAGGGGCAGCGGGGCGCACAATCACAGATGCTCCACCGCCGGAACCGTTGGCTGGATGGGGGATAGAATTTGATTTGGTCAGGGGTACTTCTACGAGATGTTTCTTGCCATCAGCTACCCCTTTTTTCACGGCGCCAATCACGTCGCTGGCTTTGCCAACCCCGACGCCCACTTGACCCCGTTCGTTACCCACGACCACCACGGCGCGAAAGCTGAGTTTTTTACCACCTTTAACGACTTTGGTGACGCGGCGGATCTGTACTACCCGCTCTTGCCACTCAGATTCTTTGTCCCGACTCCGACTGCTTTTTTTCCGCCGTTGGTCGCGTTGGTCCCGCTGGTCGCGTTGGTCGCGATCGCGTTGGTCGCGTTGGTCGCGTTGGTCGCGTTGGTCTGCCATAATTTTGTCCTCGATGTTTTCCGCTCGCTCTAAAAGTCTAAACCGCCTTCCCGAGCGGCATCGGCCAGGGCCTTTACCCTGCCGTGGTAAAGGTTGCCGCCTCGATCGAATACCACTTTTTGAATGCCTTTGGCGAGAGCCCGCTGCGCAATCAGCTTGCCCACCCGCTCGGAGCTATCACAAGTGGCGCCGGTGCCGATTTCCGGCTTCAACTCCGAATCTAAAGTGGAAGCCGACGCCAATGTGGCGTGCTTTGTATCATCAATCACCTGGGCGTAGATATGTTTGTTGGAGCGAAACACTGCCAACCGAGGCCGTTCCGAAGTCCCAAACACCCTACTGCGTACCCGCTCGTGGCGGCGCTTGATTGATTCTCTCCTTGTCAGCTTCATAGCTTATTTCTTCCCTGCCTTACCGGGCTTGAGCTTGATTACTTCACCTTCATAGCGAATGCCTTTACCCTTGTAAACCTCGGGTGGGCGCACGTCGCGAATCTTGGCGGCTGTGTTCCCCACAAGTTCCTTGTTGATCCCACTGATAATCAGGTTGGTGTTGGCTTCTACAGCAATTTGGATACCTGCGGGTGGTTCGATTTCTACTGGTTTGCTGTAACCCACATTGAGAATCAGTTTGCTCCCTTGAACTTGGGCGCGGTAGCCGACGCCTTGAATTTGCAGGCGTTTTACGAAGCCTTGGGAGACGCCATCCACCATGTTGGCTACTAGGGTGCGGCACAAACCATGCCGCTGCCGCGCCACTCGGGAATCGTCACGGCGTTTGACCAGAATGGTTTGGCCAACAGCCTCAACCTTGACTTGCTCTGGCAGTTCTCGGCTGAGGTTTCCTTTTGGTCCGCTGACGGAAACGGTTTGGCCGTCAATCGTTACGGTAACTTTGTTTGGTATGTTAATCGGGCGCTTGCCAATTCGAGACATAACTCTCCTCAAATAATTCGTAGTTGTCCATCATGTCATTTGTCCAAACGTCATTTGACAAGTGACAAGAGACTTTGGACTTTTGACCAATGAACTACCACACGTAGCAAAGCACTTCGCCGCCAATCCCTTGGCGTCGGGCTTCTCGATCGGTCATTATCCCTTTAGATGTGGAAATAATGGCAATCCCGATCCCGCCCAATACTCGCGGTAATTCTTGGCGATTGGAGTAAACTCGCAATCCTGGCTTGCTGACCCGCTTGAGCTTTCTAACTGTCGGTTGCCGGTTTTTGCCTTTGTACTTCAAGGCAATTACCAAATTTTTCTTAATGCCCTCGCCTACTTCTTCAAAGTCGGTAATAAATCCTTCTTCTTTGAGAACTCGCGCAATTGCCCGAGTCATTTTTGTGGCTGGTACTTCCGTTTTTGGATGTCGAGCTAAATTGGAATTGCGGATGCGCGTGAGCATATCGGCAATCGTATCGTTGGCCGCCATTTTTCCCTCCTTTTTACCTTGCTAGTTATTCCGGAATGGCATACCCATTTCTTTCAGCAAGGCGCGACCCTCTTCATCAGTCTTAGCAGTGGTGATGATTGAGATGTCCATCCCGCGAATTTGGTCTATACTGTCGTAGTCCACTTCTGGAAAAATTAGCTGTTCTCTCAGACCCAAGGTGTAATTCCCGCGACCGTCAAAGCTCTTGGGACTAACGCCGCGAAAGTCCCTAATCCTTGGTAGGGCCAGATTGATTAATCGATCGAGAAAGGCATACATCCGCTCTTGCCGCAGCGTCACCATAATCCCCACGGGCATTCCCTTCCGGATTTTGAAACCAGCGATCGCCTTTTTCGCCCGAGTTACTACTGGCTTTTGCCCCGCGATCGTCGCCATTTCATTGAGGGACGATTCTAGAGCCTTCGCGTTTTGAGCCCCTTCTCCCAGCCCCCGATTGATGGTAATTTTTACCACTTTCGGCACCTGATGGATGTTGGTGTATGAGAATTGCTCCATTAATTTCGGAACTATCGTCTCTTGATAGAGACTTTTCATGCGTTGACCCATATATATTCCCCTGCCACAATCGGGTTTTTCCCTGGATAATTGTGATTTGTCAAAAGTCCTGTGTCTTTTGTCAGCTTGACAACTGACCAGGGACTAATGACCGAATAACTACCTAATCTATGATTTCCCCGGTTTTTTTGAGCATTCTTACTTTCCGCCCGTCTTCGGTGAAGGTGTAGCCCACGCGGGAAGCCACTTCATTTTTGGCGGAATAAAGCATGACGTTAGAGCTGTGAATCGGCGCCTCGAAAGTTTCAATGCGCCCAGATTCTCCCTCGGCCTTGGGTTTCACATGCTTAGTTCTGATGTTAACCCCTTTGACCACCACTTTGCTTTCTTTGGGGATAGCTTGAATCACTTCCCCCACCTTGCCTTTTTCTTTCCCGGCAATCACCTGCACGGTGTCCCCTTTCTTGATGTGCATTTTGTAACGCACTGTTTGTTTTGCTTTCGGTTTGCCCGCCATCACAGCACCTCCGGCGCCAAAGAAATGATTTTCGTGTAGTTTTTATCCCGGAGTTCTCTAGCCACCGGACCAAATACCCGGGTGCCTTTGGGGTTGCCATCTTGGTTAATCAACACGGCGGCATTATCGTCAAAGCGAATGCTCATCCCACTTTCCCGCCGCATCCCTTTTTTGGTGCGGACAACTACAGCTTTGACCACATCCGACTTTTTCACGGCCATGTTGGGAATTGCTTCCTTAACCACGGCAACAATTACATCTCCGACTCCGGCGTAGCGGCGGTTGCCACCTAAAACGCGGATACACATCAGTTTGCGTGCGCCGCTGTTATCCGCCACATTCAGATAAGTTTCTTTTTGAATCACAGAGAGACTCTCCCTTGCGGCTTTTGCCGCAGTAAATACTCTAGGCTTGCTCTTTGGCGCGGATAATTTCTACTACCTGCCACCGCTTGGTACGGCTGAGGGGGCGGGTTTCCTGAATTCGGACGCGATCGCCCTCTTTGCACTGGTTTTCCTGATCGTGAGCTTTGTATCGCTTGGTTTTCACGACAATCTTGCCGTACTTCGGATGGGGTGAGCGGTTTTCCACCGCCACCACCACCGTCTTATCCATTTTGTCGCTGACAACCAAGCCCACTCTTTCTTTAACTGCCATATTTTTTCCTTTCTCCTGATTCGCGGCAATTACTTTTGCCCCAGAACCCCATTACTCCCCAGCCGCTGTTGGTGCTGACGCCACAGGAGTTGTGGATTTGGCTGCTGCTATGGCAGCCCGAACTCTTTCCCCTTCCACGGTCATTAGCTGCGCTAGCCGGTGCTGCTTATGCTTGAACTCGTGGGTTTTTTCCAATCGGCGGGTGGCTTGCTGCATCCTCAGCTCAAATAGCTGCCGTTTCACTGCCACAATTTCCTCGGAAATTTCGGCGTCGCTTAAGTTTCTGACCTCTGAAATCTTCGGTAAAGCCATAACAATCCTTACTCCTCTTCTCGCTTCAGAAACTTAGTTTTGATGGGCAGCTTGTAAGCCGCTAGACGCATCGCTTCCCGCGCGATTTCTTCTGTTACACCACCAATTTCAAACAAAATCCGCCCAGGCTTGACTACTGCCACCCAATATTCCGGGGAGCCTTTACCAGAACCCATCCGGGTTTCTGCGGGCCGCATGGTAACAGGTTTATCAGGAAATACCCGAATCCAGATTTTGCCCCCCCTCCGGATGTAGCGAGTCATGGCTCGTCGTCCGGCTTCGATTTGACGGGCAGTGATCCAGTGCGGCTCCAGAGCCTGTAGGGCGAATTCCCCAAAATTGATTTCATTACCGGAAGAGGCCATCCCCCTCATCCGCCCCCGCTGTTGCTTGCGGAATTTAGTTCTTTTTGGACTTAACATCGCTTTTCTCCTTTGTCCTTTGTCATTTGTCCTTAGTCATTTGTCCTTTGTCATTTGTCCTTTGTCAAATGACCAATGACTTTTGATCAATGACTCATCACATCAGCCTTCACCTGAGCGGTCTTCAAACTGCTGGCGGCGCCGTTGGCGTTGGCGGGTTGGCGCTCCTGCTGGTGCTGCTGTTACTGGCTCTTCTTGCCCGGGGATGATTTCCCCTTTGAAGATCCAAACTTTGACTCCGAGAATCCCGTAGATGGTTTGGGCGGTACGGTAGGAATAATCGATATCTGCCCGGAGGGTATGTAGGGGTACTCGACCTTCCCGCGTCCACTCGGTACGGGCAATTTCTGCGCCGTTGAGCCGCCCGCTCACTTGGACTTTGATCCCTTCTACTCCAGCTTTCTGGGCTCTTTGAATCGCTTGGCGCACTACGCGCCGAAATGAAACCCGCCGCTCTAGTTGCTGGGCGATGTATTCGGCAATTAAGGTGGCATCGGCATCGACCCGGGTTACTTCTACGACGTTGATCCGGATTTGCCGATGGCTGGTGCCGAGTAATGCCTGTAAGCCGCTGCGCAGGGACTCAATCCCGGTGCCGCCACGACCTACTACTACCCCTGGTCTGGCGGTGCGCACTTCCAGGTCGATTTGGTCGGCTTTGCGCTCAATCCGAACTTGGGAAATCCCTGCATTATTGAGGGTTTTCTGGACATATTCCCGGATTTTATGGTCTTCTGCCAACAGGTTGGCGTAGCGATTGCCTTCCGCATACCACCGGGAGCGATGTTCTTGGGTCGTCCCGAGCCTGTAACCAATTGGATGTATTTTCTGTCCCACTGCTGTGCTTCCTCTGAAACGGTACGTTAGAAACCGGGTTTCTGCAACTAACAATTAACTTTGTCACTTGTCACTGGTGATGGGCAAAGGACAAAGGATAAGTGTTTAATTGTTATTCTTCTTCTGGCTCGGGAGCTACGGCAACGGTGATGTGACAGGTAGGCCGCCGAATCATGTAGGCGCGCCCCTGCGCCCGTGCCCGGTAGCGCTTCAGGTATGGTCCCTGGTCAGCGTATGCCGTGGAAATGATCAATTTTGCTCTCTCGTATCCGGCGTTGTGTTCGGCATTGGCAGCAGCCGATCGCACTACCTTTAGCACTGGTTCGCAGGCTCGGTAAGGCATGAATTCCAGAATCATCAACGCTTCTCTATACGAGCGCCCTCTAATTTGATCAAGTACCCGGCGCACTTTACTGGCAGACATCCGAATGTGACGGGCGATCGCCTTCACTTCTACTGCCTGATTATCAATTGCCATCTATTTTTCCCCTCCCCGTACAATTCACACAATCCTTACCGGCGGGATGCCTTTTTATCCCCTTTCGCGTGACCCCGGAAAGTGCGCGTTGGGGCAAATTCACCCAAGCGATGACCCACCATATTTTCGCTGATGAACACTGGCACATGTTGGCGCCCATTGTGAACGGCGATGGTGTGTCCCACCATTTCGGGAACCACGGTGGAGGCGCGAGACCAAGTTTTAATTACTTGCTTTTCGCCTCTTTCATTCAATGCTTCTACCTTTTTCAGCAGATGGTCTGCCACAAAAGGTCCTTTTTTTAAAGAACGACCCATATCCTAATTACTGTTAATGAAAGGACAAGTTTTTCAGCCTTTGAAGAAACTGAGAATTGGGGGTGGTTTAGGTGGTAGGGGCGACGCTACCGGGCAGATATGTTATGGGCTGAAACCAGAAAATTTGTTCCCGGGATGCTGCGCCCCTACATGACATTGTGCCCCCCAACGCTCTACCCGCCTCGTCCGCCACGCCGCCGCTTGGACGAACTGCGACGCCGCCGCACAATCAGAGAGTCGCTCAATTTCTTCTTGCGGGTTTTTGCTCCTAATGCGGGTTTGCCCCAAGGGGTAACTGGTCCACTTCTGCCGATCGGGGCGCGACCTTCGCCGCCACCGTGGGGGTGATCCACCGGGTTCATCACTGAACCGCGCACCTCGGGACGGCGACCTTTCCACCGCTTGCGACCGGCTTTGCCGATTTTGATGTTTCTGGCATCGATATTACCCACCTGGCCAATGGTGGCGTAGCATTCCCGCCGCACCAAGCGCACTTCACCGGAAGGCAACTTTAGCGTTACCATTTTCCCTTCTTTGGCTTGGATCTGGGCGCTGGTGCCAGCGGCTCGGACGATTTGGCCGCCTTTCCCTGGTACGAGTTCTACGTTATGAACGTTCGTACCTAGGGGAATACTGCCTAGTGGTAAGGCGTTGCCCACTTCGATCGGGGCATCGGACCCAGACACGATTTCTGTGCCTACTTTCAAGCCGTCTGGATGCAGGATATACCGCTTTTCTCCGTCTTTGTAGTAGAGGAGGGCAATCCTAGCGTTGCGGTTGGGGTCATATTCGATCGCCACCACTTTGGCGGGGATACCTTGCTTATCCCGCTTGAAGTCAACAATGCGATAAAGGCGTTTGTGACCACCCCCCCGATGGCGACAAGTGATGACACCACGATTGTTCCGCCCTTTGGGGCGGTGTTTCCTTGTGGTCAGGGATTTTTCTGGCTCGTCCTTGGTGATTTCAGCAAAATCTGAAACCATCCTGGCTCTTGTGGCTGGGGTGTAAGGCTTGTAATAACGGATACCCATATCTGGCTCTACTTATGAATTTGTCAAAAGTCCTTTGTCATTTGTCCTTGGTCAAAAGTCTTTTGTCATTTGGTAGGGGCGATTCGCGAATCGCCCGTACAAGGGACAAGTGACAAGGGACAAACTTTTGCATTTGAGAAATGGCGCCAGCCCACTACACTTCTGGGAATAGGGTGCTTTGCAGGGAATATCCCTCGGCGAGAGTGACGATCGCCCTTTTGTACTGGGTTTTGAATCCCGCAAACCTGCCCACACGCTTCTTTTTGCGGGGTTTTCTCAACGTGTTGACGCTTGTTACCTTGACATTGAATAGGTATTCAATGGCCGCTTTGATTTCTGGCTTGGTGGCTTGAGGAACGACATCAAAGCTGTATTTGTTGTCCTCCATCAGCAGGGTTGCCTTTTCTGTCACCAGGGGGCGAATCACCAAATCTGCCAGATCGCGGGGGTTGTATTCACTCACTGTAAACCTCCTGTATTTTGGCCAGAGCTGCTGCCGTGGCTACGATTTTATTGGCGTCTAGCAGGCTATAAATGCTCAGATTATTTGGAGTTATTAGCTGCACTCCGGCGATGTTTCTCGCCGACAACACCAGATTTTCGTTGGTCTCGGCCACAATTAACAGCACCTTTCTTTCGGGATTGGCGCCCCATCGAGTTATGGCTTGCACCAGCTCTTTGGTCTTGGGGCGGGGTAGCTTGTCGTTAAACTCTTCTACCACGATTAAATCTTCTGCCCGACTTTGTAGTGCTGTTCTCAGCGCCAGCCGCCGTTCTTTCCGATTCATCTTAATGTCATAATCTCTGGGTTTCGGTCCAAAGATGACACCACCACCACGCCACAGGGGAGAACGGATAGAACCTGCCCGAGCCCGCCCGGTGCCTTTTTGCCGCCAGGGTTTTCTGCCGCCACCGGAGACTTCTGACCTGGTTTTGCTCGATGCGTTGCCCTGACGCGCTGCTAGCATTTGCTTTCTCAGCGCTTTGTGGACAATATGAGGAGCATTGTCTTCATTCGCAACCTTTAATTCTAGGGTTGCTTCTCCGACATCTTCTCCCAGCCAGTTTTTAACTACACAGTTAACCATATCCGTTTTTGCTCGTTTACAAACTCTAGAAACCCAGTTGCTCAGAGAAATCTCTCGGTTTCCGTATCAAGGTTCTCAGTTCAGAAACCGGGTTTCTAACCCACTTTTTTCGCAGGCTTGACGTTTACCAATGTCCCTGGTTTGCCCGGAATGGCTCCTTTGATCAGCAGCAGGTTGCGATCGCTATCCACTCTAAACACTGTCAGCTTTCTAATTGTCACCTGAGTGCCTCCGAGCCTCCCGGCCATTCTTTTGCCGGGATATACTCTTCCCGGAGTCGTCCCTGCACCCACCGAACCCGGTTGGCGGTGGTTTTTAGAACCGTGAGACATGGCGCCTCTCTTAAAGTTGTGCCGTTTCTGATATCCAGCAAAACCCTTACCGATACTCTTGCCAACTACATCTACTAACTGTCCGGCTTCAAAGCTATCCACTTTGATTTGCTGGCCCAGTTCAAATGAGGCGGTATCCTCTACCCGGTATTCGCACAGATGACGTACCAGAGGCGAGCCACTCTTGGCTAAGTGTCCCTGTTCCGCATTGCTCAGATACTTATTTACCGTCTTTGGGGTTTTTGTATTTAATTCGCGGGTTTTATTTTTTACTTCCCCGTAACCCACTTGGATGGCGCTGTAGCCATCGGTATCGGTGGTTTTAATTTGTGTAATCGTGCATGGCCCCGCTTGAACCACGGTGACTGGGATGGCTTTTCCTTCCCCGTCAAATATTTGGGTCATGCCCAGTTTTGTCCCCAGAATACCCACAGACACTGTTTTTATCTCCTTATCTTTTGTCAGCCAGCGATTCGGCTTGATTTCCCCAGTTTTCAGGCGCCCTCGTGTTGCAGGCGCTTGCACCCGCTCCACATCACACACCGCCAACCCAGCCGACAGGAGGACTGCCCCTACCGGTAAAGGTGTGGCGAACGAAGTTGCTTTCGCAGTTGTGACGCCCGACGCGAGCCAGAAAATTTGCCTTTTTGGCCCGGACTTAAGCGGTTTACCGCTCAGTATCCCTAATGGCCAGAATCAATTGGGTGTGGTTCAGGCTTTACCCTGGACTCCCCTTTTGACCTCCCTCGCTTTCAGTAGGGAGGAAACTCGTCTTTCCCTCAGCTAGCCATCCACTCCCTCAGATTTTTGACTATCATGGGGGTGAGTATTTGACTTTTGGCTGGGGCCCGCTCACCAGGTTTGGCTGCCAGTTTGCCGACGTAGCCGACAAGACATCAAACTGACCAAACTCTCCCCATCGTCCATAATTCGGTTTTTCCGGGACGCTAGGCGGCTCTGCCCAACCAGAATTACTATTCTAGCACGACATTGCCACTTGAGAGCGGCTGACTTTTTTCGATTTTAGGCACAATATAACAATATATACAAAACGATACTGTTTGTCTAGTCTTTTACAAAAAATTTTTTTTCTCCCTTGATTCGGAGGGGACCTGAAGTGGGGGAGACGGGGCGACGGGGCGACGGGGCGACGGGGCGACGGGCAGACGGGGGGACCTGGAGAGCGAGACTCTGTAGGGGCGACAGCATCCGCGCCCAAATCTCTCGGTGAAACGAAAAACACTGTCTCGCGGATGCTTCGCCCAACTCCTCAACCAGGAGACGGGGGGACCTGGAGACGGGGCGACGGGGGGACCGAGACTCCGTAGGGGCGACAGCATCCGCGCCCAAATCTCTCGGTGAAACGAAAAACACTGTCTCGCGGATGCTTCGCCCAACTCCTCAACCAGGAGACGGGGGGACGGGGGGACGGGGGGACGGGGAGACGGGGAGATTGGGGGACCTGGAGATGGGGGGACGGGGGACCTGGAGACCGAGACTCCGTAGGGGCGACAGCATCCGCGCCCAAATCTCTCGGTGAAACGAAAAACACTGTCTCGCGGATGCTTCGCCCAACTCCTCAACCAGGCGACGGGGGGACGGGGGGACCAGGGTTGTGGTTTTGGCTTTAGCCCAAAAAGACCAGGATATCCGAGCGATCGCCCTCCATATCCCTGGCTACCTCCACATCCCTGGCTACCTCCACCAAAGAAGAAACCGGGTTTCTGAAATAACTTTGGGATTTTCGCTAAGATTTGTTGCATCAACCCGGTTTCGGCGCCATACGACGGGATGACAGGAGAATTTATGAACATTAAATTAGTGGAATCTTTAGCCCAAGTGGTCCAATCTCTTTCCCCAGAAGAGCGATCGCTCTTAGATGAGAAGCTAAAAACCGACCCGGAGCAAACCTCAGCGGCTGGAAAAGAGCGTCCTTTTTATGAAACCGCCACTCCTGAAGAATGGGTTAAAGCGTTTCAGGAATGGGCTGAGAGTCACCCGCGCCACCAGCCCTATTTATCGGATGAAGCCATTAGCCGAGAAAGCATTTATGGAACAAGGGGCTAATGTCATTTTTGGTTGATAAGTTTCTGCTAAATATGCTATAATCAAGCAATTATTATCTCAAAACCAAATCTTAGGCTGCCATGAAAGTCATAACTAAACTCGCTGAATTAAAAGCTAAGTGTGGCGATATTACTAATGAGGAAATTGCCGAATTTACTGGAATTGATGAACGGGAACTGACGGACTTAGAGAAGGGAGAGGCACGGGCTATAGAATTGGCCACCTTGGCCAAGCTATGTGCTTTTTTCCAATGTTACCCTAACGATTTGCTTGCCATAGAACGGGAAGAATTGGATTTATTCGCTTCTCAGCCTCCAAGTGCAGAGGAACTCAGCAAAGCTGCCGAGATAATTAACAAGGCATTTGCCCGTGCTGAGGCAATGCCACCCCGTCCGGCTGAAGAAATATGGGCAGATTTTCAAGCTGTTCGCGCCAAGGTCGCTGCAGAAATTGCTAAGTCTGAGTCGCTCGCCCCAGATATGGAAAGAGGAAAGACTGATGCTTAAAGTTATCCTTGATACTTCTGTTTTCGTTGCCGCTTTTGGCAGCAAAACGAATAGTAGTCCGGTGAAAATCTTGGATCTTTGGGTTGACGGCCAATTTGCCCTGGTGATGTCACCCCAACTTTTAGAAGAGTTAGTGGCCAAGTTATCGCAGCGGGGGGTTTCTGAGCAGACCTTAGTGGTGTTGGTTGCTAAAATTGCGGCGATCGCCTTCCATATCCCTGGGGCATATCAAGCCACTCGCCTTGATGAAATTGACCCCGACGATAATAAGTTTTTGGCAGCCGCTTTTGAGGCTAAGGCAGATTATTTGGTGTCAGTGGAGAATCATTTACTGTCGCTGAAATACTACCACGGTACTCAAATTGTGACTCCGGCTTTGTTTCTGCGGTCTTTACAGGAGAATTTATGAACATTAAATTAGTGGAATCTTTAGCCCAAGTCATCGAATCTCTTTCCCCAGAAGAGCGATCGCTTTTGGAGTCGAAGCTGAAAGCACACCAGGAGCAAACCTCAGCGGCGGGAAAAGAGCGTCCTTTTTATGAAACCGCCACTCCTGAAGAAAGGGCTAAAGCATTTCGGGAGTGGGCCGAGAGTCACCCGCGCCACCAGCCCTATTTATCGGATGAAGCCATTAGCCGAGAAAGTATTTATGGAGAAAGGGGCTAATGTCATTTTTGGTTGGCGGTCAAAGAAACCTGGTTTCTGCGAGAACTTGGACAACAACAGCCAAGATTGACTGAAGAAACCCGGTTTCTGAGCCACCGCTAAATCACATCAGGCAGTTCGCGTTCCACAAACCGCAAGCGAGGATAGCGCTAAGCGGCAACTGTGACCAATATGGCGATAATTTCCATTGTAATAAATAGCAGACCAATACCGCGACCAGGGCCAACGCCGATAATTTGTCCGATGCTTCCTGCTAACAAACCGTTGGTTGCCATTAAAGGTTAAAAGATGCGATCGGCTAGAGGGCCAGCAACGAGATAACCAAGCGGTGGGGATGACCCACCAAACGCCCGTCGAACTGCAAACACCCTTAGAAATAGAAAGCACCTCTGGTGCGACTTTGGTCTGCAAAATTGCTTGGGTGGAACTCAGGAAAATTGCGGCGCTGAAATAGGCACCAAACCCAGCCAGCATAATCAGGGGAATGGAAGCCCGCACTGCCAGAAGGAGTATGCACAAACCGAGGAGCAGATCAAAGCCAAATACCCCGTGCATAAGGCGTTTCGGACCTCCCCAAACGCTCATCAGAATGCTCCCGACGACCATACCGCTGCAAGCAATGGACTGCACAGTGCCCAGGACAGTGACAGGTGAGCAAGCTAGGATTACAGGTGCGAACAACACCTGAGCGATGCCGATCGCGAAGTTGCCGATCGCGATGAAAATTAGCAGCCCCAGCAGTTCCGGTCAAGCGGTGATGTAAGTCCAGCCGTCAGCCATTTCTCGCAGCAGGCTTGGAGCCCCGGCTTTCCTGGCAGTATTGGTCTTGGCATCAGGAAAGCGGATGCGCACCGGGGCTGCTAGGGAAAATAGAAATGAGGCAAAATCAGTGAGTATGATGCCCTGAAGGTGGATGACGCTCAAAAGTCCAGCCGCCAGCATTGGCGCGATGAACTCGGCGGCGGCTTCTCCTAGCTGAATCATATCATGTCCGTTTGATTCGCAATGGTATCTGATGACGCTCTGTCGGGGCAGGTTCGCCAAGATATTTCATAAAAATAGACAAATTCTCTCTCAACCACCAGATCCATACAAACATTTTCGATATAACCGGATTTGATATCAAGAGTTTCGCCCTCCTCTTTTCACTTTTTAACTCTATCTTTATTGGCACATTAATGTTTATTTATTTTCTAGGTTAAACTTTTAATGAGTAATTGACTATAGCATACGAATCCTATTTTAATGTATTTTTCGTACTCAGATTCATCTGTTAATATCAATTTAGTATCGGAATCCAATAATTGATCGTTGCTGTTGATTATTAATTTTCGTCGTGAATTATTGATCGTTTCAAGATTTTCTAAAGCAGTTACTCTTTTTTCCCGCAAGCTTCCTTCTTGATTTCTTCCATATTTATGGCACACGAATTTATGGGCTAAAGCCATAAACTTGTGGGCATCTAGAAAGTCTTCATACGCAGAACTAAGAACCGAAGGCACTAATTTGAACAATCCCTTTTCTTTGTTCCATAAATTAATTATATAAGAATGATCGTAAGACATAATGCCACTAAATTCAGGGGATTTAACAGAAGGTGGCATCATAGTGGGGCGAATTTCACTTTGGTATTCTTGAGAGGGTGATGCCCCAGCAAATAACATTGCTGCACCTGAAGCCAACATTAATTTAGACATGGATTTGAGCATAGTTCCTACCCGCAATATATTGTCTTGTCTCAGTTCTTTTTTTAAATGCAGCATACACAGAATATTTCCTTGTATAAAAATAAAAAAAAGCCAATGATATCTTTTCCAAATAAATAACGAATCAGGATATTCCGCTGGATTCTTTTGATTGAAGTATCTCAAATTTAAGAATGTTTGATAAGCCATGAGGATACTTCTAGCAATTAAAAACGCAGGAGAATCGTGAGTTTGTTCTCGCTTAACATCAAAGTAAGAATCGTAATCGTAAACCTCCCATTGCTTTAAAGAACCAGCGAGAGTCAAGTGTTTTGGACAAGACAAAAACGTTTCTATAGAGCCAAGTATTGAGTAACACTGACTTAGTTTGGTCGCAGATTCTTCTTTTGATTGTGCATTTACAGCTTCGCTAAATAAATTAAGTAACTGATTTATTTTAAACTTATCTATCTCATTCAATACGTAATTAGATGAGATATCTTCAGGCCATGATAAGAATAAAAAATTAGAATCCAAATTTAAGCTATTTTTAGACATGAGTTTGATTTGCAAGATGATTGAATTTGAGTATATGTAATAGCCATTGCAAATAATGCCATGACCTCAGACATGACATTTACGGTGTGTCTATCAAAGAGAAAGCTAATCAGTAAACTTGCGAACGAACCGCCCAACATCTCCATAAATCCTATTACTGCAGCAGCACTACCAGCAATATTTTCTACTAATTGAAGTGCATGATAAATAGCATTAGGTGCGATTAGCCCATAACAAAATGTGTTAATGATGAGCAGATGCAATGTAAATAACTGAGCAGCACCAGTCATCAAAACTAATACAATTGTAATAGCTGATGTGGCAGAACTTACTAACCCAAAGCCAAGCAATCTTGGTGATGGCACACCACGATTCTTCAGCAGTTCACTGACAAAAGACCCAGCTACGATACCAATACCAGTTGAAGCAAAGATTAACCCATAAGTTGTTGAGATACCCAAAATATCGATCATTACAAGTGATGAAGCTGCAACGTAAGCAAACAGACATCCAAAACTGAGTGCATCGACAAGAGCATATCCAATAAAAACTCGGTTATTCAGAACACGCAGATAATTTCCGATTAGCCGATGTGGTTTGAGGGCATTGATATCTAGACTTTTAATTGACTCATCAAGTCCGAGTGCAATAGCCAGTATCAGTACCAGTCCTCCTACAGCTAATACCCCATAAATACCTCGCCAGCTAGCGATCGCCAATATTCCCACACCAATTGTTGGTGCGATGATTGGTGCTATGTTGATTACTAGGCTAATGTAGGAAAGTTGGACGCGAGCAGTAGCACCTTCAAACAGATCGCGAACCATTGCCAACATCAGCGTTGCACCAGCGCCAGCACCAGCACCTTGGAAAAAGCGCCAAGCCACGAGGGAATTGATGGGGCGACCGCACAAGCAGCACTGGCAAATGCAAAGAGTCCGCAGCCTGCGAGTAAGACTGGTTTGCGCCCGTAGCGATCGGAGAGGGGACCAAAGGCGAGTTGGGATGTAGCATAACCAACCATAAATAGACTGAGTGTTAGTCCTACAGCCGCAGGAGAGGCATTTAGTGAAGTACCAATGGCAGGAAAGCAAGGGAATAGCGGAAACACCTTCTGATTGAAATCGCGGTTGCTGATGTTCGTCAATGACAATTTTTACAGCTAATAAGGGATGTCGGCGGTGGACTATCGCGAGGGCATTAGTTAGCTGGTTAATCGCGATCGCTCCTCTAATTCTGGCGCTCAAAATGAAATTGCACGACCATCTTTGGTCAAGCAGCCACCATAAATTATCGGATCCACCTAATAATCGATTCATGCTATTTTTTTGGTGAAATCAAGTTAAAACTGACTTGGATTAAACGTTTGATGGACGTACCATTACTTTAATGGCTTCTCGATTATCCATAGCAGCATACCCCCTCGGCACCTCATCAAGTTTAACCGTCATATCAAGAACCGGTGAGGGGTCAAGTTTACCCACCACAACATCTGCAAGGAGTTCGGGAATATAGGCACGAGCAGGAGCAACTCCTCCCCGTAAAGCGATATTGGACATAAACAAACGGGGGAGATTAATAGTTTGGCTACCGTGAGGCATACCCACAAATCCGATGGTTCCTCCTGGACGAGCAATAGCGATCGCACTAGCCATAGATGACTCGCTACCCACACATTCAAGTACAGATTCTGCACCGCCTTGGGTCATCTCCAACACAGCACCAATAGCATCCTCACCTCGACTGGTGACAACATCCGTAGCTCCGAATTGTCTTGCTATTTCCAAGCGTTGTTCGTGATGACCCAAAATAATGATCCGGGCTGCACCCAAACGTTTCGCAGCCAATACACCGCACAGTCCTACAGCACCATCACCCACAACGGCTACGATACTTCCGTCATGTACCCCCGCAGAAACCGCAGCATGATGACCTGTTGACATCACATCTGTGAGTGGCAGGATGGCAGTGAGGAGCGAGTCATCATTTTCAACAGCTTTGGGAATTACAACTAACGTGCCATCAGCTAAGGGCGCACGCACGGCTTCTGCCTGTCCACCGTTGTTTTTGCCTCCCCAAAAACCTCCTTGAATACAAGAAGTTTGCAACCCTTTGCCACAGAACTCGCAAGACCCATCAGAGAAGGCAAAGGGAGCGAGGACGCGATCGCCTTTCTTAATTGTCCGCACGTCCGCTCCCACTTCTTCCACCACTCCCATCCATTCGTGACCCGCTCGCCAACCTGGTTGCCAATCTTGCAAACCTCGATAAAACCATAGGTCAGAACCGCAGATACAGGCATGAGTAATGCGGACAATGGCATCGGTAGATTGCTCGATAACTGGGTCGGGAACGCTCTCAACGCGCACATCACCGGGTGCGTAGTATATTGTAGCTCGCATTTAATACACTCCTGTTGTTTTATTTCACTATCTTAACTAGCTCTTGCCACAGCCATGCTTAGTACCTGCGTTGTTACTAAGTCAAGCTTTTGCCAAATACTATCTATCCAATCCAGATGTTCTGGTTTCATCAAACAAGACCGCAGACAGGTAATAGATTCTTGATCCCAATTGATTCCTTCTCCAGTCTGTAAAAATAGCTTTTTCGGTAAATTAGCTAAAGCTAGGTGGAGATTTTCCTTTTCAGCCGCTTTAAAAATCTCCTGCGCGAGTTGGGAAGATTCACTCGCACTCTGAGATTTAACAACCCAAATAACGATATCTAACTCAGGGGGGAAAGCTACCACAAATCGTGAATCATTTTGCAATTTATCAAAAAAAGTCAAAGCTGCTTTTCTTGACTTACTCAAATAACCAGCAAACTCACCCCCTGGAATTAGAGGTAATAAACGTTGAGTTGCCCAGAGTGCTACCGCCGATGAACCCGGTCTGGAACATTCAAAACTAATTTCACCTAAATGCAATTTTTCAGAACTAAAGTAAGTGAAAGGCGAATCATGTTTATAGATTTTCCCCACAGTCGGGTCTTTGAAGATAATGCAGCCACAGCCATAAGGTTGTAATCCATGTTTGTGGGGATCTACAACAATAGAATCTACTTTTTTAAGACAATCATAAGCTTTTCTAGCTTCAGCATCAAGATTATCTGCCAAGATAAAGTAACCACCGTAAGCCGTATCTGCATGAAGGCGGAACCCATATTCAGCTTGAAGTTTCAGAATCTCAGGCAAAGGATCAACGGAACCCGTTGCTGTGGTACCAAGGGTGACAATAACTGTGCCAATATCACCTTCTTGTAGCATTTTTTTTAATGCTGTAACATCCATCCGGGCGCGACTGTCACAGGGTACGGATTGGAAGGGGATGCGGAGCATACCACAAATTCTGGCATGAGCGTAGTGGGCCTGATTAGAACCAACAACTTTTTTGTTTGGTTGTAAATTTCCTGCCACCCACAAACCCTCTAAATTCGCCATTGTCCCGCCACTGGTTAGGTGTCCTAAATGAGTTCCCCACCCGAACATTTTGGCAATTTCTGCTACCGCTTCCTTCTCCATTGCCGAACTTGCCCGCCCACCATCAAGGGCATGATTGTTGGGATTGATCCAAAGGGATAGCATATATGCAAGACGGGCAATTTCTGTGGGTGGTTTGAGCATTTGCCCAACATAGAGGGGATGGGGATAGGGATAATTATCTTGCATTCGATCGGCCACTTCCAACAGTACCGGACGAAGAGCGTCTATATTAATAGAGCGATCGAATTTCGGTAAACTGTCAAAACCTTCTTCTAGTCGTGCTAGTGCTTCTTGAAGTAATCCCAAACCTTCTTTTTCTAATGTCATTATTTTGCCTGCCAAATTTTAAAAGTTTCTTCATTCCAAATACTTTCAATTGCCAGATAGACAGCAACTAGCGCAAAAGATCCGGCGGTATCGACGGCCATGTTCGGCCCTTTGAAGTTCAATATATACGAGATGCGATTGGCTGTGACAGAGGGAGCGCTCCCTATATTTGTGGAAGCATTAATCGAGTCGCGATCACTCACACTTAATTGAATATTCAGGTAATCGCTTGCTGCTATATATACCAATAAATACTCCTGTTTTTGACCCCGCCAGATTTTCTGGCACCTGTCCCCCATCTTCCAGCGCCTCCCAGGCTACTTCCAGCACCAGCCGCTGCTGCGGGTCCATGCAAGAGGCTTCTCGCGGTGAAATCCCAAAAAATTCTGCATCAAATTCATCTATTTTATCTACAAAGCCGCCCCAGCGCATTCGGATTTTGCCCGTTTTTGTCCCCTCCTCGTCATAGAAATTATCCAAGTTACAGCGGTCTTCTGGCACCTAGGTGATGGCATCTACACCATCTCGCAGCACCGTCCAGAAAGCATCTGGGTTGTTGGCACCGCCAGGAAAGAGGCAACCTATACCGATAATAGAGATCGGTTCTTTTTCCGATTTCTTCACGGAACCTGATGTGTTTTGAGTCATTAAGTGTTCCTGAGAAGTAGTGAGGGAATCAATTAAAAAATGGGATTTATCCGCCGGGATGCTTTCAAACTTGTGTCAACTGCAAGAAAAATAGATAGTTGATCGCGCTTGAGGACTGTGCCTAGGGAGGTAAACTCAATCTTTTCCCAACGCTTTGAGCATCGCCTGACTCAGCAAATCTTCCGCTTCCACGGAGTTGCCGTTCGTCCACTTGCGGCAACACCGAAACAGGTAGTCTCGGTGCTGTTGGAAAAGTGGCCATAAGGCACGGGCGGCTGCAAGCAGTTGTAAGAGTTGCCGTTCTTGGTCCGGGTTGTCTTGCCCATAGGTGCTGTCCTTAAAGCTAGTCGCTACCATAGTCCCTGAGTCCCTCAATTAGATCACTTATGCTGTCAACTGGCTAGCATTCGGATGAACGCTCTGCCCCGGAGCGGGTGCGGTAACTTGCCTGCTTCCATTAGTTAGACGTTTGGGGCAGCCAAATTGTGAATAACTCCACCACTCAATATTTTGCCGAGCTATTACCCCTGCCTACACCCCCAAACCCATCCGCCAATTAAGGACCCTATGTACTAACTGCATCAACTCCCTTTTCTGGGGCTAAAAACCTAAATTTTTTCATGCCAAATTTCGCCTACCGCCATATGGCGTTAAGCGTCGTTCGTAGTTGGGCTTTAGCCCAAAAAGTTCGTAGTTGGGCTTCAGCCCAAAAAGTTCGTAGTAGGGCTTCAGCCCTTCCTGATGTTCGTAGTAGGGCTTTAGCCCTCCGTGATGTTCGTAGTAGGACTTTAGCCCTCCGTGATGTTCGTAGTAGGGCTACAGCCCCATCCGGATGGCTAAAGCCCTACTACGAACCTATATCCTCACAGCCCACATCCCCCACTATCCGCCCACAGCCGCCAGCAGAGTCGAAAGAGCAGGGGGGCGGGGGTGCAGGGAGGCAGGGGGACCAGGGCAGTGTGGGAAGTGTGGGGAGTGTGGGGAGTTTGGGGAGTAATCTTCCCCCTCTTCCCCCTCTTCCCTCTCTTCCCCCTCTTCCCCGTCTCCCCGTCTCCTGGTCCAGAAGTCTCCTCGTCTCCTGGTCCCCGGCGACCGGGCTCTGGGCTGACGGGGTGACAACCACCTCAAAAGCCTGATAGAATCAAGGACATAGCCCTCAGACCCCGCTGAAAAAATGGGAGCTTATTCCTTCTAATTCGCATTAATTCTGTGATAATTTTTTGACAAAACT